>Ga0268299_1000036_pt1:350000-525531 | contig 525531 bp, 402 predicted proteins | sample NOBtaG_FD_193484 | JGI IMG/M metagenome (GOLD analysis project Ga0268299, IMG submission 193484) | Activated sludge microbial communities from bioreactor in Nijmegen, Gelderland, Netherland - NOB reactor | ecosystem: Engineered > Bioreactor > Aerobic > Activated sludge | place... | reverse complement strand
GAGGATCTTCCGGATGTTCTCTTGGGCACTCAACTCACCGTGCGCGTCCTGGATGTGAATGATGAGCGGCTCGTTTGGGATGACGGCAGATACCTGGAGCGTGCCCAATGCTTCCGGAATCGTGAAAGAAACGGGAGGATTCAGCTCAACACCCTGCGCGTAAGCGAGTGTGGAATTGAGCGAGAAAGCAATCAGCACAAACACACTGATCACCTTGAGCGCTAGCAGATTCGGTTTAATTCTAGAGATATTCGGTTGGTTCAAGAGATAAAAATAAGCCCTTCCTTCGAGGGCTTATTTGATAGAAGGAATTATACCTTATTATAAGGTGTAATTCAAGCTAGAATAAACAAAACTATATGATGTAAGTCTAATCTATAGAATGACTTACATATTGCTTAATATCAGGTGTTAAATTTACGATTTTACCGGATAGGATACGGCCGGAGTTCTTCTTTTGGCTCGCGATCAAGAAGATTCTGAACTGCAGAAATTGCGCTCTTGCCTTCAAAAAGAACATTGTAGACTTCGTGAATAATGGGGACTTCAACCCGGTAACGCTTGGCAAGTTCCATGGTGGAACGCGCAGTTTCAACGCCTTCAGCAACCATGTCCATACCTCTCAAAATATCCTCAATCTTTTCACCTTTTCCAAGCTGCTGCCCGACGCGTAAATTTCGGCCGAATTCAGAAATACACGTCGTGACCAAATCACCGAGGCCGGCCAAACCAAAAAAGGTATTGGGGCTTGCGCCCATTTGAACACCGAGATGCATCATCTCAAGAAGCCCGCGTGCAAGAAGCGCTGATTTAGTATTCGATCCAAATCCCATTCCATCACAAATACCGGCAGCAATCGCGATGACGTTTTTTACCGCTGCCGCGAGCTCCACGCCCACCACATCACTTTGGACATAGATTCTGAAATGATGGTCACGGAAAGTTTGCTGAACTTTTTCAGCTACCTGCTTATCCGCTGACGCCGCCACTACCAGTGTTGGAATGTTGCGAACTACTTCTTCGGTGTGAGACGGGCCGGATAAAACCGCAAGCTTCACATCGCCCAAAACAGAGCTGATGATTTGAGACGGCCGCATCAGGGTTTTTTTCTCAATACCTTTTGTGGCGCTCACGAGAATTTTCTTGGATAAATCATAATCACGCATTTTGAAAAGCACATTGCGGAGATATTGAGACGGAATCACCAGCACGATGTAATCACCGAACTCAATGGCTTGTTTGATATTGCTCGTAAATTGGATACGCTCGGGCAGCTTAATTCCGGGAAGGTACTTTGGATTTTCCCGTGTGCTGGTTAGAATTTCGGCATATTCAGAAAAAGCACTCCAAAGCATCACATCGTGGCCGATGCGCTCACTCACCATGGCGAGGCCGGTTCCCCAACCGCCGTCTCCGAGTACTGTGATTCTAGTTTTACGTGCTGTTGTCATGATTTCCTTATGATTTCAAAATATTTCTACGTAGTGTATCAGGCGATTTTAACGGAAGCAAGGTCAATAAGTCCTCAGTCGACAGTCCTCAGACCACATTACCGAATTGATTTACGTAATCCCTGCAACATTTTAACAATTTCTTCTGTATCTATGTACAGCTCTTGAAATTCTTCTTCTTGAATTAATTCTCTTTTTTTAGCTATATAAAGACAACTAACAACTTCAACAGCTGATCGAATTGAATACCCCAAAAACATTTTGAATTCAGCATTTGTCTGACCGGTTGAACCTTCCGCAATATTTAGCACAACTGAATCAGCAGCGCGTTTAATTTGGGAAGTTAAAATATAAAGTTCTTCTTTTGGAAAACTACGAGTCAATTCATGAATATCACTACTAAGTTCAATTGCTTTTTTCCAAACTTCTAATTTTTCAAACTTAAAACTCATTCTCTATCAGCTTTTACTTTCTGCGTGGGCGGAGGACTGTTCTCTGAAGATTTTGTCTCTTTCTTCTGTGGACTGTTGACTGTGGGCTGTGGACTGCTTTTCTCTGCCTCTGATTTCTTTTTGTAGTCACTTGAGCGGTAATCAGTTTGATAAAAACCGCTTCCTTTAAAAATCACACCGGCTCCGGAACCGATTAATCGTTTGGTTTTTGATTTGCATTCGGGACAAGTTTTAATCGGATTATCTTTCATTGATTGGAACTTCTCAAAGCGGTGTCCCTTGGCACATTCATATTCGTATGTAGGCATTAATGAAAATGCTCCTTCCATTTACTGAATAAGCTTTTTTTAGCGGCTTCTCCGCGGACTTTTGCGAATTCTTCAAGCAGTTTCTGTTCCTGTCCTGACAAACGCTCCGGGATTTCAACTGTGATTTTCACAAGCTGGTCCCCCTTTGAGCCGCCGCGCACGTCAGGAAACCCTTTTCCTTTAATTCGGAGAATTTTTCCGGGCTGTGTTCCCGCGGGAATCTTGAGCTTCACTTTGCCTTCCAGCGTAGGCGCTTCAATTTCGGTGCCGAGCGCAGCCTGAGCCATCGTGACCCGGGCCTCGCAAAGCACGTCATTGGCGTCACGCTCAAAAATATCATGCGGCCTGACTTCAATTAGAATATATAAATTTCCGCGCTCACCGCCGCGCTGTCCTGCTTCTCCTTCGCCGGAAAGTTTAAGGCGGGAGCCTGAATCAATGCCGGCCGGAATTTTGAGATTTAATTTCCGCGTATGCTGCATCCGGCCCGCGCCCCGGCACTCTCGGCAGGCCTTTTCAATCCGCTCGCCTTCTCCCCGGCATTTCGGGCAAGTTTGGCGGATTGAGAAAAATCCCTGTGTAATCCTGACTTCTCCTGTTCCGCGGCAATCCGGGCAGGTTTTCTTGCTTGAACCCGGCTCTGCGCCAGACCCTGTGCAATGCGGGCAGGTTTCCATTCTCGGAATTTCAACATTCATTTCCTTGCCGAAGGCAGCTTCTTCAAATGAAACGGAAACGCGATATTCCAGATCAGAACCCCGGCGGCCCCGGCGCGAACCCCCGCGGCTTCTCGAAGAACCGCCGCCGAAGAAATCTTCAAATAAATCGCCGAACACATCGTTAAACCCTTCAAAATTTCCCTGAAAACCCTGAAACCCCTGGAATCCCTGACCGCCGAGTGAGTGGCCGAACTGATCATATTGCGCGCGCTTTTCTTTATCGCTTAGAATCGCGTAAGCTTCGGCAGCTTCCTTAAATTTATCTTCCGCTGCTTTATCGCCCGGATTTCGGTCTGGATGATATTTGAGCGCAAGTTTCCGGTACGCTTTCTTAATATCATCTTCGGAAGCGCCTTTTGAAACGCCGATTACTTCGTAGTAGTCTCGTTTTGCCGTCGGCATTAAGTGATTTCCTCAATTTTTTCATCCTCTGAAACAGATTTTTCTCGCACAAATACTTTTACTTTCGCGGGGCGCAATAATCTTCCATTTAATAAATAGCCTGCGACAAGTTCCTCCGCGACCGCGTGGTCAGGCTCAACTGCGGAAACAATTTCTTCAATCGCTTCGTGAAAATGCGGATCAAACGGCTTTTTCAAAGTTTCTATGCGGGTAAGCCCCTGAATCTTAAGAGCCTCGGACAATTGCTTTCTGATCAATTCAATGCCGCTCCAAACTGATTTTTGCGCCGGATCGTCAGTCTGATGCACAAGCGCCCGCTCAAAATTGTCCAAAACGGGTAAAAGCTCATAAAAAAACCCTTCGAGCGCGTATTTAAAATATTCCTCACGCTCTTTACTCATCCGCTTCTTCGCGTTTTCATAATCAGCGGCAGAGCGCACCATTTGTTCTTTCAGCGCTTCTAATTCCTGAATCTTTTTCAGGAGTTGCTCAAATTCCGCTTTCGGCATGCGGACTTCTTCTTGATTATTTTCGTTTACGCTCTGTTCGGCGTTTGCTTGCGGTTCAGATTCTTTATTATCTTTCATGGTTTCGTATCTCGCATCTGGTATCTGGCATCTCGCAAATATGTTTCCCGCATTTCTGCGAGATACGCTTCACGAGATACTAGATACTATGTTTAAATTAATCTCTCGATTGAATCCGTCAAGCGGCGCGCGACATGATCGACAAGCGAAATCACGCGGGCATAGGGCATCCGGGTCGGGCCCAAAATTCCGAGAGTGCCGAGCATTTGGTTTTTAAAATGATACGGCGCAATCACAATCGTGCAATCCCGGATTTCCTGTGAAATATTCTCATGGCCGATTCTCACGCGTACTTCTCCCGCACACAAATCCTCTTCAATCACCGCACGCAAAGTATCTTTTGTCTCAAGCACTCTTGACAAAAGCCGCGCCTTCTCACTCGTTTGAAATTCGGGCTGCCTTAATATGAAGCGCGATCCATCCAATGTCAGCTTCCGCTCTTCTTCTTCCACAAGCGCGCGTTCCGCAATCTGAAGTGCTGTCCGGTATAAAACTGCTGCTGAATCCCGGACATTGGCTAAGTGCCCGGCTAAAAATTGAGGGATTTCGCTGAACCGTTTACCGACAAGCTCCGAATTCAAAAATCGATTGAGGCGTGCAATGTCCTCTGCAGGAATCATTTCTTCCATATCAACCATTTTGTTCTGTACAAAGCCGGAAGTGGATGCCCACATCACCAGCAAATGTGAGCGGCCGTACGCAATGAGTTCGATTTGTTTCAAAATAAGTTCACGGAAATTCGGAAATAAAACCCAGCCGGCCTGCTCCGTCATGGAAGATAAAACGCGCGCCGTGCGATCCACCAATTCCTCGATGCTTTTTGCCTTTTGACGGTATTCCCACGCAATTAACGCGGTTTCAGCCGCCTGCACGGCTTTTTCTTTGAGCAGCGAATCAACATAGTAACGGTAACCCAAATCAGTCGGAATGCGGCCTGCGGAAGTGTGCGGATGGTTGATGAGTCCGAATTCTTCCAGCTCGCCCATTTCGTTCCGGATAGTTGCAGAAGAAACATCTGAACTAAAATTTTCGGACACCGCTTTGGAGCCAACAGGCTGAACCGTTTTTGTGTAAAAATCCACGATAATCGAGAGGATTTCCCGCTGACGATCTGATAGATTTTGAGTCTGATTATTCATAAGTCATTTATATATAATAGTTTACGATATAATTAGCATTCTCGATATTGAGAGTGCTAATGGGGATTATAGCAAAAATAAGGAGAGAAGCAAGGGTCGGAAAAAAACTGTCATTGCGAGACGCAACATTTGGTGTCGAAGCAATCTGGCGACCTTAGATTGCTTCAGTAGCGATTGGACCGCACTTCAAAATGACCGTTACGCGGAAACCGCTAAACGAATCGCCGACTTAAAGTTAGCCGTCACGACTTCGCTGATACGGAACATCAAGCGCAGCTGATCGGCACTTTTGATTACAATCAAATCAGTGACTTGTTTGATAATACCGTTTTGTTTAAGAAGATTGGCGATCTGCCGGTCTGCTTTGGCCGCCAGCGCGTAAACATTGGCCGCTTCACTATCCCGTATAGATTGCTTCAATTGCCTGTCATTGACCACAACCCTGATTGGCTGATAGCCGCCTTCGGCCAGTTTTTCATTAATTTGCCGCAAAGCCTTGATCTCGGCTTTTGTGCTGACCCGGGCAACCAGCGCATGCTGGCGGTCTAGATTTTGCGCGATGTCGTAGATAAGATCGCCGAATTCGTAAATGAATCCGCTCAATAAGACAAACGCAGTGGGTGTATTCAAATGTTCTGCTCTAACACCTGCTTTGAGCAGCGCATCGCGGACAGCGGCGCGCGTTTCATTGGCCGGCGCTTTACGCGTAGTTAGAATCGGTATCAGTGAATCCCGTAACCGAGTGAAGAAACTCTCATCCACACTTGAAGATGGCAAGGTTTTAAAAGCCGCATCGAGTGACGGCGTAATCCGTCTTAATTCAGCACGAGGCGGATTAGAAACCCCCGGAATCAATTTATCTTCTTCCAACACTTCGCGAATCAAGCCGACTACATTTGAACTTGCATCAAAACCTTCCACCACAAGGCCCAATCTAAAAGTAAGCGCGTTATTAAAGCCTTCCCACGTCAATGCCGGCTCGCCCGGATGCTGTTGTTGCCATAGGCCGTTAGACGCCAGGCGTTCTGCGTCAGTTTTGATATCTGTAATTAATTGAGCGATGACTCGTGATAATTTATCAATGCCGCCGTCAATCATCAGGTTATTCAGTTCTGTAAACTCTTCCTCATCCGAATTTGTCCATAGGGCTTGCAGAACAGCTGCTGGATCCACAAAGTAAGCCGCTGCGGCATTATTCCGGAGTTCATCACGAAATAAATTATTGAAACCGACCGCAACGTCATTCGGGTCTTGTGCATTCCATTCAATATGCTGAAGATTGTCTCTTACATAAACTTGAACGCGGCTATGCCCCACCACTTTAGCAGCTCTAAATCCATGCTGCGTTAACGCAACTGCTAACTCGCCGGGATTCTTAACTTCCACATGCTCGGTTCCAGGAAATTGAATAAAGATTTTGCCGCCCTCGGCCCAAGCAAAAGCAGAACCGCCTGATGACGGTTGTTGCCTTAATTCTGCCCGGAGGTGGGACGCGATGTAAGTTTGCGCAGCAGCGTCAACTTGTTCTTTTGTAATATGAAGGTTGTTGCGGCCATGCGGTAACCCTAAATTTTCTTCGAGCTGCCTTTTCACCTCTGCGACATGTAAATTTCTCACGTACTTCGCAACCGCGTGATTGTTAACACCGCTTCTTCGCAACCGATAATGACCGACCAACTGTGTCACAGCATACTCCACGTCGGTTTGTTGAATCCTCGGCTCCGCGGTCTTGCCCTTTTGCCGCAACTCGGAACGCTGTCTGTTAATCGTGTTGACAACCAACGCGGAAACTTCGGTGATAAATGAGATTTCGTTCGAAAGGTTATTAAGCGCTTCTCCGTCAAGCGTATTAAAACCATCGTGAAATTGAGCCATAAAAGCTTCTAAACGCTGTTGAAGGCGGCGTTTTGCATCTTCCAATTCCTCAGGTGTCAAAATTTCGAGATGCGTTTTAAACGCATCAACTTTTGAAGTTTTATCAAGCGCGCTTTCTAATTCGTTGATTCTATTTTTAACATCCGTAGTCAATTGATTAAAAAATTCGGCCGGCTTAAATCCGGGGTTTTCGGCAATCACAACTTCAGCAGCCCCCTCTGTGCTTGGCCTGGTTTGAACGGTTCTGGCGTTCTCCTTAATTTCATTTGTACCCTCATGCTCAAAACCCCTCAACTGAATACCATTCGAAAGGCTGACGCCTACCCGCCCGCCGCGGCCGCCAAATTTTGGGCCCATGCCGTGATCTACGGAAAAGAGAATATTGTCCACGTTAAAGCCGGTGATATGGCCTCGTTTTTCGGCTGGGATTTTTGTGAAAAATTCATGGAATGGAAGATGCCCTGTAAATAAACGGTTAAAACCATTCATCTCCGCCAATTTCTTGGCGCCGAATTTATTGATCGCGGCCGCCACATCGGGCACTTTAATTTTAGTCGTGTTGTCCGCATACCAACTGTTAACAAGCTGATAAGCTTCATATAAATCTTTAAGCGAGGTATTTTCACGGACATCTTTCGAAATTAAATCCAACCCAACCCAAACCGATGGATGTTCTTTACTGCCCTTACCGCGATAATCAACGCCCTTGTAAGTAAAATGAAATTCACCTGTGTTCATATCAACCGGCAGAAACGCGTGCATGTACGTGTTTTGATAAATGTCGCGCTGATACAGGTTGAAATTTGATTTAAAGAAACCGGCGATCCGCTCCAGCGTATTGTTTTCAAGATAATTCGCTGAATCAACGTTAGTAGATGGATTTTCCTGATTCAGCTCTTTTAAGACCGCCGTCCCCCAATCCTTATGGAAAACCCAGTCTTTTGCCCACCACTCAGGTGATGTGTAGTTTTGATAATTAATTGCCTCAAAAACACGCCACCACCACTTACCCTCATGAAGTTTTTCTTTCAGATCTTTCACAACTTCAGGCACGATTTCTTTTTCCATAATCTCAATTGCACGTTCCCATGCCTGATTGGCCGGAAGTTCAGAATCATAACCCGGTTCCGCTTTAATGGCCTGGTATGCAGTTTGAAAATCACCAAGCAGCTCTTCCCACCATTTTACAGAAACCAATCCCACTGCGCGGGTGCCGATGTAGACATCGGTAGTAGCGCTTTGGCTATAGCCTCGGAATTTATCCCAAAGTTTCTTCAGATTCCCATCTTTTCCAATGCCGGGTGCTACTCGCGAATAAAGACTGTCACTGCCTTTTGCCCGTTTGTCTTTGTCATAGGACCCGCCGACTTCAATATCAATTGCCGCCCAACGTTCTTTTTGTTTGTCGGTATAGAATTTTGTGTATTCCGCTGCCCTTGCGGCCCACCACGATTTTGTTTTTGTTTCGGGCTGAGCACGGCGGCCTTCCGCAACCAGATCCTGAACAGTGCTGAGTTCACCGTCAAATGAATCTGAATAATTATAAAAATTGTAGCCTTCGTACCAGGGCAAATGAAAACCCTGTAAATTCATGAACATCCAAAAATCATGATTGCCGGGCACAAAATCAGAGAGCCCCGCGTCAATCAATTCCTCGGAACGGCGATACACTTTCACGCCGTAAGGGCCTCGGTCCATAAAATCACCCAAATTATGAAAATGGATTTTACCGCGCAGATCATCAAGAGTAATACCATGAACAGAAATTTGATCTTCCAGATTTTTATCATGGTCTAATTCAAAATTTTTCGGTAATTTGCCGGGCACGACTTGATTGATCGCGTCTACAATGAGCGCGTCAAAACGGTCAATCGCACCGTGCTGATCAGAGATCACGCTGACATGCGGCAACACGCCACTTCCTGCTTTTTCTTTCTCGTGCCGCAATTGAGTTAATACGTCATAAAGCACCGCGAGCTCATCTTTCGGCGACAAGTTTGTCGTGGTGACCACTGTTTTACGGAGTTCGGATCTAGAAGAGGGTACAATTCTTAAAGGAATTTTACCAAGTGACTCGGTGAGTAAATTAAGATTGAAATTGAGCACTCGTGAAATCGCTTCGTTTGCAACCAGTACAAACGCATGGTCTTCATCTATTTTTTCAAACCTCAGCGCCGTCACAATATTCTCGGCTGAAGTAAAGTGAGATTGAGTTTGAGATTCATACGGATCATGAATGTTTAACCGGCTTTGATCAAAGGACAGGAAGGGGCGCCAATTTTCATTTCGACCGGCAAAGCGGATCCGGATCTCTAGCTCCTGTTTCGCAGCGTCTGGATGGCCGATGCTGATGCCAATCCCGTCATTAGAAGTAAATGCGATGAAATCACCGGAAATGCCATCCTGAATATTGCCTACATTGGTCCCTGGAATACGGCCCGCTACTTTTGTAGTCCATTCGGCGACAATTTTGAAGAAATCACCCAATAAATTGTTTCCGAATTGTCCGTCAAGAACTACGTCATTACGAAGTTCCGAAGCACGGCGGACAGCCATTTCTTGTTCAGCAAGAATTTCGCGTGGCATGCGATTAGGGAATTGGGTATTAAAATCATCAAACCATCCACCGCGGCGAGAGAGCTCTGTTCTCCACTCGTCCATATTCACCGAAAGCACTTCTTTCAATTCTGGAGTCGCGGGCAAACCAAGCGCTTCAGGAGTTGGAATATTGCCAAACGGGGTTTCAACATAATTGTCTGTTGCTTCAGGATGTTTTGCCCGTTTAAGCCCCCACAAAATTGGAATTAAATTGTAACCGTAACCTTTCCACAAAAACTTTCCGTCAGCTCCTTTGCGGAACCAATTAACGTGGAAAATTTTGGGTGGGCGTTTCAAACTCCTCATTACTCTCAGCCAATTCGCGACATAGTCGCCTAAATTCGGTGAGAAAAACGGACGCTGCGCCATCGGATCCTCTCGAAGAACGCCAACTGCGCCCGTTGCAGCAGCAGTGGTTTCAACACCCATCGTTAACGCATCATAAATACCTTCTTCGATAGATCTGGTTTCGCGAATCAGCACTTCGCGCGAGCCTACACGGCCGCCAAAGAGGAAAATGTCAATCGCAACGCCTTGCGGATCTTCCCAATGTTCAGAAAGATTGGAAACGTTATCTATAGAAGTTGTGAATCGGCTATTCGGATGCGCCCAAGGCTCACTTTTTCTTTCCGCAGGAAGTTCAGATATTAACTCGCCTTTCCAATTACGCCAACCCGGCTCACCATCAGGCCTTGGTAAGTCATGTCCTTCCCACCAAAGCTTACCCGTAATTTCATTGTAAGCAACATTTGTAAAGAGTGTTTTGCCTGCTTTTGAAATAGCTTCCATCGCGTTGGGATTGGACTTCATATTGGTTCCCGGCACCACACCGAAAAGGCCGCGCTCGGGATTAATCGCCCGCAACTCTCCATCTTTTCCTTTGCGAAGCCAGAGAATATCATCACTGAAGAAGCGAATTTCATATTGATCCTGATATTCTTCAATTACTTTCATCATCGCGGCATTTGTTTTTCCGGAAGCGCTTGGATATGCGCCGGCAACATATTGCAATTCGCCCGTTTTACGATCTTTTAATTCAAACGCAAACATGTGTTCAGCAAGCCAACCTTCTTTAACGCCGTCATACATGGCCTGGCGCAGAGCATGGAATTTTTTACCGAGAAGCGCATTTCCACCGTAAGCGGAACCATAAGAAAGAATTAAATTTTCATCCGGGAAACTTGCGAAATAACGGTTGTCATTTTTTGGATCAGCTTTGCGTTCAGCCGCGAGCTTATTGAGATCACCCGTTACATGAATCCCGCGCGTGAATTTTCCTTTGTTTTTAATTTCATTCAGTGCAACTTTACCGACACGTGTCATGCGGATCATGTTGAGTGCCACATAGCGGCTGTCTGTGATTTCAATACCAACCTGGCTGAAAGGAGAACTGGCTGGGCCCATCAAATATGGAATGACATAAATCTTTTTCCCTGCAAGAGAATCTTTCATGAGTTTTTCAATCGGCGCTTTGATTTCGTCAGAATTGCGCCAATTATTAAACAAACCCTTGTCTTTCTCGTCTTTGGTTGCAACATAGGTTTTATCTTCGGAACGCGCCACGTCATCAGGATGAGAGCGGGTGTAAAAATTCCCATCTGGAAGCGCGGTTAATTTACCCGCGGCGACTTCTTCAGCAAGCAAGCGATCGTCGTCAGACGCATCTAATATTTCAACCGATGCAGCATTTAAAAATTTTGCCTGTTCTTTTACAAATTGCCATGCGCCGGAGTGGAACATCTCGTTTACAAGTCCGCTGACTGGAATAACAATACCACTAAGTGTTCTTAGTTCAGAACGGTTGTAATCAATTTTGCGCGGCGCGAGAGGCTGAGTGTCTTTTCGCTGAAACGCGGCCATGAGTTCTTTGCTTGCATTTGAGATCACAAGATCCGCAAAAGCTTCGGCTTCGGCGGCATAACCTGCGTCGATGCCTTCTTCATAACCTTTCCAAATGGCTTCGAGCGCTTTCAGCATAATCGGAGCACGCGTGCCCTTTAAGCCCGAGCTTTGAGAAGATGTGTAGCCCTGTTTCAAAATTCTTTGGACTTCCGGGTCTTCTAATAGTGAGAATTTTTCAAATTTAAAAGGTTTCTTCCAATTTTGAACAGCATGCTGTGTGCGATAGCGCCGAGCACCGGCAAGCGTGCCTCTTCCAGTTTCGATAAATTCGCGGATCAATGCATAGCCGCGCGCCACAGGGTCTGCCACCACTTCATTAATAAGACCGAGTTCCGCTGCTTCATGAGCACTCAAACGCCTGCCGCCGATTGAAATTTGCGCCGCAAGCCGAATGGCTTCAGACTTCGCTTCTTCATCTGTTGCTGCCTTGTTTTGATTCCACAATTGTTGCTCGATTAAGCGCGCAACACGCTGCGTGCCGCCGTAACCGGGGATTAAGCCGATGTTGATTTCGGGCTGGCCGAATTCTGCATCATTTGTGGCAAGGCGGTAGTGCGCGGACATCTGAAGTTCATTTCCGCCGCCGAGCGCAAAGCCGTTGACAGCCACGACCACCGGTTTTTCTGAATTTTCAATCATCGCAAATGCTTCATGCGCGCGGCGCGCCTGATCCAGCGCGTCTTGCTTGTCCGCCATGCGGTAAAGCTGGCCGATATCCTGGCCGGAAACAAAATATTGTGAACCCGCACCTGTAATTAAAATGGCTTTGACGTCATCGCGTTCCTGCAGATATTTCATCGTGGCATAAAGCTCTTCCAGCATTTCGCGGTTGAGCGCATTCGCCTGCGCGGGATTTGATAAAACAACTTGTGCGACTTTTTTGTCTGCTTCAACCGGCGAAATCATCACGCGCACGTGCGCTTGATCTGCGAGTTGCGTTGGAATTTCAAAACCCATCGCAGTTAAAAGATCGGCGCGGGTCCGGAATTTTCCTTCCGGAGCAATTGTGTTTCTGAACACGACACTTCCTTGATGCTTGTTTTCATAAACCAACTGCATGCCTTCCGGAAATTGGTCCCAGCCCATTATGGTCGGCGCGTGAAGTGCGAGCTCTTTTCTTAAAATACGCTGCAGCACTTCATTCACTTGATTGGCATTCGCCATGTGGCTTCCGACAATCGTACCCCATGGGAAGTAAACATCTTTTTGGTGCATCCAGACATTCGGCGCATAAAAACTATACCGGCGCCCAGCGGTCGGCTCACTGAACACAACACGCCCAAAGTAAGGCATCGCCATACGGGCGCTCAGGCCAAGCGTATTTTGACTCGCGCGCTCAAAAACAACGTGCGGATTTCCACGAGGATTCATTGAGGTGCGGAGCAGGCGGCCGACTTCTGCACCGATGGTTTTGAAGGTATGGTTTTCCCAATCTTCATAATCGGCCGGATTTTCGTCTGCATCCGGCATTTCGCGCCACTCGAAATTAGGGTCCATTTCAAGAAGCTCAATACTGACCATTCCTTTTAATTTTCCGGCTTTGATTTCATCCGAAAATTGATTTTGAAGATAAACTTGCTGGTCATTTGTACGGACCACAACCGCAACCCGGGCTCCGCGCTTAAGCGCTTCTCGGATTGCTGAAACACCGACAACATCTTCAACGCCATCGGCCGCTACATCTTCTGGATGTCCGTAATAAATTACGACACCTTCATTCGGCTTCAGCCGCGCGTCATCAAATATGTCACCGGGATCCTTACCGCCTTCTTTACCCATGAATGAAAGGTTGTAACCGCTGCTTGCGCCGAAGAATACAAGTTTGCCGCCATCAGCCAGTAATTGCACATCGCGCCCGAACGGTTCTTTTCCGGCGTGTGAAATAATCACGTCGGCAAGCCGGCCATTTTTCTTCTTGAACTCTTCGACCAGCGCTTCTCCCGCTGCTAACCATTCCATCCATTTCGCCGAATCTTCCGGAACGCCCGCCCAGATTCCTTTAAACTGTTCATCTTTCCGGTTAATGCCTGACTTTGCACCAAAATGTTTAATGAGTTCAATTTTATCGGTCGTCGAGACAAGGCCCGTTACATTTGCGGCAAGCATGGCACCAATCACAACACCATAGAGGCCTGTACCGCCCGCTGCACCTTCCATAAACATGTTTTGCCCGGCTTTCAACATGCCTTCAGATACGATTGCCTTCCAAACGGTTGGAATGTCTAAACTGATTTGTGCGATGTCGGAATAATTTAAACCCGGAGGAAGATTGTCCGGCAATGCAAATGTGTTTTGGACCTGCGTTCTGATAAATTGAGCGGCGTGCCCTTCCGGTGTTTCGTAGCCCGGAATTTGCGGATCGGCAAATGAAAGATCGGCGCCGGCTGTCGGTGAATGCGGATTGGTTTCAAATGGGAATGAAAACACGAGCTGGCCGACTTTAATGCGCCCGTCTTTTGCCGCATTATCGCCCATTTTAACAACAAGGCCCACAGAACCGCTGCCAGGGACATGGTAATCGGAATCGTGCACATCAAAAACAGAAACCGGAACACCGGTAGCTGCCCAAATTGCGTTATAAGTTCCGCCCATCCAAAGCGGTACGATTAAGGCATCGTTTTCGCCGATTTGAGGAGTTGGAACCACTACTTTTTTAATCGTATCTTTCGGATCGCCATGATACGGAGCGCCCGTAGTTCCTTTTACATTTGCCCATGCGTGCATGAACTCCGGAATTTTCGTTACGCCGGGGACAATTTTTGCGTCTTCCGGCAACAATTTACCTTCTTGAACTAAGCGGGCTTCTGTTTCCGCGTCCGGACGATAAAGAGACAGATCAACTTGATCGGCTGTGGCGCGCGGCTGAACTTTGGCCGGTTTGCCGATTTCGCGCTTCTCCGCAACTGCGCGGACAGTTTCAATAATCGATTCAGGATTTGCCAAAGAGGTAATATTGCCAAGTCCCGGGAAAATTTCGTTGATGGCATCTTTTTCTTTTTTACGGATCCGGCCGGCAAGCTCGTCTCCGCCTTCATCTAATAAACGGATAATCTCTCGGAGCTGTTCGCGTTTCAGCGAACCCACATAGCCCAAAAAGCGGCGCATGTTTTTTCCGCTGAGCGTCAGAGGAAGATTTTTAACAAAGAAAATTTCAGAAGGCCTGTAATGCGGTGATTTTGTTTTCTCCAGATGGGTGCGAAGTTCCTGTTCAAGCGCGTCGCTGGGTTGAGTGCCCGGCAGGAGCTTTACAAATGCAATAGGTGTTTGCTTGGTCACCGGATGCGGAATTCCGATCGCGGCAGCTTCGGCAACTACTTTTTTATCCCTGAATGACACAAGGCCGGATTCGATATCGCGAGTTCCGATACGGTTACCCGCAACATTCATTACGTCATCCGCGCGGCCCGGAATAATAAAGTGCGTTCTGTTATCGTGAAGTATTTTGCGTCCGGCATCTCCAACTATATGAAGATCGGGATAAACATTTCCATAATGAATTTGATCTGCGTCTGGCCAGCCTTCAATATTAGAAGCTTTAACTGCATTAAGTGACCAATATGTTTTGAGAAAACGATCGCTGTCACGGACAAGTGTGCGGACTTGATGAGGCGTTGTCTTTGAAACTAACAGGCCGAGTTCACCTTCCTCCAAAACTTCGAAAAATTGCTCTAACACAACCCTGATAAGAACGGGTTTTACGCCGGCTTCATCTAAAGCGGCTCTTGTAAATAATTCAAGGCTGTGCCGGTCTGTTTTATTCTTGTACTCATTCAGTTTTCCGGCAACAAAAGCTTGCTGTTCTGCGGAAGTGCCTTGAGATTTCATAATGTAATCAAGTGCATTTCGAACATCTGTCAAATCAAAATCGGCGCCTTTTCCTTTTCCGGAAACGCCAAGACGATAACGGCCTGTCTCTTCACCTTTGTCATCCAACAATGGGGCAATTACTTCCATGAAAGCAAACGGCAACGGGTAAACTGAAGCATCCAAAGCCTGTTTCACGCCGCGTGGAACAGTGCCAAATGTTTGAAATCCATCTTCCGTTCTCCATAAATTATTGAGATAAGTATCATCGCCAAAAACAGCGTTAATGAAAGCCTGAGTTTCCGGATCGCCCGGCTCAGCGCAATTAATGCATTGTTTAACTTTTAAACTGCGGCCTGCAAATTGATCGCTTCCTGCACTTCGAAGCCCGCGATGAACCGGCGCTCCCGCTTTAAAGTGTGTAACGCCGTAGCGTTCCAAAAGATCGATTAAGCGTTCCTGATTGGGAATATTCAAAGCACCTTGATACGTAATACTGGAGAGCCCTGCCAAATACGGCGCGAAAAGCCCTGCGGATTGGCCTGTGATCCAGCCCGGGTCCGCGTAAACCAAGAAAACACTTTCTTTATCAAAATCCTGAACCAAATTAATGGCGTATTTGAGGCCGATCATGTAACCGGCGGTGGTATGAAGTGCGCCCTTAGGTTTTCCGGTGCTGCCTGAAGTATAAATCGCAAAAAGCGGATGTTCGGAATCAACCGGTACCGCAGGCGCAAAGCCGGAAATGATCTTCATGAAATCCTGATCGGAAAGCTGATCCACCATGGCAGAGTTAAAATTCTCTCCAAAAACTGAACTTGCTATGTCGGTCAATTCTTGCTCGGCTTCATCCATCAGTTCATTTGCCCAATGGTCACGGCCTTCCGCCATTTTCATGCCTTCTTTGGCCGTACGTTCGCGTTCGCGGTCAAATACAACCACATTTTGAATACTGGTTTCGTTTACACGCGCTTCCAAATAATCAAAAACGCTGCGCATGACTCTGATCTCAACTCCGCCGGCAACCTTATGTTCAGAAAGTAATTGAGTATTTATAAAGGATTCAAGGTCCTCGCGCTGTGTTGTAATCAAGTCCTTTGCGCCGAATCCATTGTCATCTTTCGAGCGGTTGTAAACTTCAAGAATCGCATCACGAACTTCTGCCGCAACGCCATTCTGATCCATGCCCTGTACAAGCGCCTCGCGCACATCGCTGACGTGGAAATAATTGTCATAACCTTCAAGCGCGGCATCCACTTTTTCTTTTTTGTGATGCTGCAATTGGCCGGCATGAAAATAACCGTCAACCGTAATCAATGTGCGCGCACCGATATCTTTCATTTGATCGCGGACTTCATCCGGGCCGCGAAGTGCAAACGGCGGCGTATAAGCAATGCCGAGACGCGCAGCGGCAAGTGCCACGATTTTCCATTCAATACCGTTGGGAATATTGAGTGCAATCTTATCGCCTTCTTTAAGCCCTAAATTATTTTTCAGGACATAAGTAAACTTGGCGACTTCCTTCAAAATTTGACGGTATGTATAAGTTTGAACACTGGTGGGACGGCCTGACTCGTCACTGGGTTCAAGTTCAACAGTATCAATTACTTTGTTCCCCTCGCCGGAGAGGACGTGCAAATCAAGCGCGTTAAAACTGACGTTGGTTTTACCGCCGTCAAAATATTTAAAAAGCGGCAGTGAATCATTTGGATCTCCCGGAAATTCTTCCCATCGGTCAGCTTGCGGATTAAACGCCTTCCAAACTTTCCGGTCACGGTCAAACCAACTATATGTATATTTCCATGGCGCATCATTTTCCGGCGTGCTAAATGAAACGCTTTCGCCCGTTGCCGCGCTGAAACCCTCCCATTTTCCGGTTTGATCATTGTAAGAAACCCAGGCATTATTTGTTCTGTCATACCACTTGATGAGACGTTTCCCCATTGCTGACCACGCGCCTACCGCGTCCGCTTTAAAATGCTCCTCCGCTTCAATCTGTTGTTCAGGATTTTCAATACGAAGCGGCGGAACGTAGCCGTTGCGTAATTCGGAACGGACTTGACGGGCTAATTTATAGGAAAGTGAAGCTTGAGTTGGCACAACAGCCAATTGATAAGCCGGAATAAAATTTTCGTAGCGAAGATGAATGAGAGAACGCAGATAAACAAAAACCGGAAGGTTCGAGACGGCTTGATCTATTGCTAGAAAATTTTGTGTTACTGACGAAACAAAATTGCTGACTTGAATTTTAAGATTAGAAAAGTACGAAGGCTGTTTGATGGCAACCGGGACTTGCGGAGCAGAAACAGCAGATGATGTTTCGGATACAGATTGATCAGCAACCGCCACATCAAGCGGCTCTACCGCTATAGATCTTTTCGCTTCATTCAGCAAAGAATCAATTTCTGTACTGGATATTTCTTTATCGCCCTTCAGCCGATCGGCAAGCTGATGCAGAAAAAACTTTCCACCCTTTTCATTGGTCAAACTCTTTTCGGCAACCGTTGAAGCATTGTTGTCGTGAAGAAAAGAAGTAACATAAGGAACGTCCGAATACGTTATGGAATTTGTAAAAGTAAATAAAAGGATGAGAGTAAGTGCTGTGACGCGTATTGGAAGCGGGTACGACTTCATTGGGATTTTAAAAATTCCTTTCAACCAGCAGATTTGAGTAATACTGTAACATCAGGTAATATCTAAGTCAAATATTTTTGTATATATTAGGTTACTTAATTTATATAATTAAATATTATTATTACTATATAGTTCTACTTATTAACTAAAACCACTATGAGAACTGCTTCTATAATTAGGGATTAAGCTGCCCCAGCGAAGGCAAAGTAAACAGCTTTTGCCTGCATTAAGCGGCTGCCAAGAGCGGCAATATCCCGGATTTCATTCAACTTATCCTGAGTCAGGAATAAAAATTCGATTTGATCCCGGATCCTATTTCGTAATTGATCAAACTCGATTTTTGAGTTGGTAACATACTTAATAACACCAACCTTGCGCAGGCGCAGGCGGTTAATCAGGTTGCTCAAACTCTTGGATGGTAAAATTTTATGGGCCGGGTCACTGATTGTTTTATTCAAATTGTAAACAAACGCCATGTCATCATCTTGTGATGCTACAACCGCAATTTCAACATTTTGAAAAAACTTTTGAAATTCGGGAATAACGGCATATAAACCTTCCTTATAAAAAAGAGACCACGACAAAATGATGCCGGTTTTTCCCTGCTTACTCACTGGAAGCGTTGTCTCACCCGTAAAAGCATGCCACAAAATCGCTTTGATCCGTTCCCGTTCGGGAGCCTGGCTGAAATCAACTTGAGAAATCAATTCTTGCAGTTTGCGCGCCAAACCTTCTTCTTGCACTGCAGCATCACTTCCTTTGATTTGATCCGGCGCTTCAGCCTCTACGAATCGCAGTTCAGACTTAGGCTCCGCATCTTCTTCCGAAGTGTCCGGAACTGCCGGCGCGGATTTTGACGGCTCAATCGTTTGAACCATTTTTTCGATAGCATCCGGCTCTAACCATTTTACGCCTTGCACCAAAAATCCGTCATTGGTGATCGGTTTGGCGGTTCTATTTTTTGTGATAACAGTGGATTCTTTAACGCCCGCCAGCACCCGCATGTTAGAAGCGGCTGATTTTCCAAACAGCCTGAGCAGTGTACTGCGGATTAACAATTGAAAATTAGAAATTCGGAAGGCATCGGCATTGTAGTCAAGTGACTCATAAACGGTCAAAATACGCCTTGCCCTGGCCGGACTGATTCCCTTTAAACTATCTGTAATTTGATTTTCAACAACTGAACGCGCGAGGCCCGAGCCATGTTCGTCCGCCGTTTCTCCTACAACCAGGATCGGTGTTAATTCTTTTTCCAGCAATAATTTAATGTTGCGGTTAACGGCCGCATAAGATTTCCCCGTTCTTCGCTTTTCCTGGCTTAAATCACCGACTGCAACGTACTGAACGCCCTGATCAATCAGTGATTCAATAAAGCTGGGCTGGAAGGATTTGCCTGTGCGGTCTGTCAGATTAGCAGAAACTCCTAAAACAATTCTGGATTTCAGATCGGTATCTTTTTCAATCAGAGCTTGAATGGCTTTTCTTGCGGCAGCCAGATGAATTAGCGAAGGAATGACCACAATATTTAAATTGCGGTTATTTTCCAGGGCTTCTTTTAAGCGTTCGTGTAATCCATTGACGACTGACTGCGCTTCTGTTTCTTTCGCAAGCACAGAATCAATATTAAGAACCACGATCGGTGAACGATATTTACTTTCGACCTCATCCAATTCTTTGGTTCTTGAAATTTGGATATCCATACTGTCGCGCACCCTGAGTAAATCTGAACGATGTTCATGCCGATGATCTGGCAAATTGCGATCGGTCAATCGGCCCACCTGGCGCTGATGCTGGCTGATCAGCCAATCCACCGCATCGTGGTAAGGATGCAGAAAGCGAATTTCGGTATCAGAAAGATAGGGGTTTTGAAGCCGGCGCAATTCACGCTCCGCAACTTTTGCTTTTAAATCAGCGGGCATCCGGTGAAAACTGGCCATAAAACGTGTGTTGAAATAAATCTGGCCGCCATAATGCGTGCTGACATGAGACACTAAATCATCAGGCCGCCTGATAAACACCTGAACCAACAGCTCTTTAATATATTCCGGCAAAGCACGCTCGCCTTGCTTAAATCGCTCTTTGAACTCACTCAATTTGGGTGAAAGTTCGATCAGTAATTTATCCAAAGACTCTAAAACATCGGGCAAATCCTGATTGGCCTTGTGCTGGTCTAATTGAACATGGGTTGCTTCCAGCGTGCGGAGGATCGAGGGCCACTTCCCAAGCGCAAGCTGTTCTTCAATTTCTCCGACTTCTCTCTTTGCATTTTCACGCATCCTTGCCTGAATTTCGGGCTGCTCATAAAGCACATTGACGCGCTCGGAAAGATCAAAGTCGTAAGCGCGCACGCCCGTTGCCCGGACGCCGTACAGAGGAAAAGATTCTCCTGATTGCGACGGCTTTGGAAGAGGAGTGACTAAAATCTTCTTCTCTCCGTTTAGCCATACAATATTTTTATGATTAATCATCCGGTCCGGAACACGGACAACCTGAACTTTCTTATCGCCAATCTCAATTGTTTTCACTTGCTTTTCATTATAAAAAAATCTTCGGAAACCTTTTGCGTCCAGAGCGCTTCTATCCGCGGCATCCGTCACGAATTGATTCTGTAATGCTTCATACTGCTGAGCGTCTTCAGCCGTCATAAACCATTCAATCCATTGCATGTTGGCATAAGCGCCGGAAGCGCCGTCAAGCTGGTCTAATTCGTCCGGCAGCATAAGAGAATTTTCCGCCTGCCTTATATTATTAAATTTAACACCGAATCTTTTTTCAATCCGTTCCGGATCAAACTCACTGGCAACCACCATGTCCAAAAGCCAAATTTGCGCTTCTGACAACACACCGCCTGAAAGCATCATGCGGAGTTCGGAGCGGCGCGGAATCTGAGCTTCAAAATCAAACTCCGGCTGCAAACTTATAGAACGGCCGGAGGCATCCGCGATGGTTTGAGCGGTTTCAGGAGCGCCTTTTTTGAATGATAAAATCTGGCGGACTGCTTCAAAACCAAGTGAGCTTAAGAACGCAAGCGCAATACTGAAAACCGTATGGACAATCGCGCCTGTCATTGTCTTGCCAATCCTTCTTGCCGTTTTTGATCCGCCCGGCATCATCCCCACAGTTCGAAGCAGAATTTCATTCGCAACACGGCTGCGCCAAAAAGCATAATACTCGTCATCTAAACGCGGTTCTTCATCCCGAATCGGTGCACTCAAATTAATTTGATTAACACGGATCGGCAATCCGCGCCCTTCCATCTCCTGGGCCAATGCTCCTGTGAATTGTTTCGCCATTTCATTAATTAAATAAGCGTTTTCATGCTCCGTATTGGTTGATTCCGGTGTTGTCGCGGGGCCCAGCAATAAGAATGAACCTGCCTTGGAAGTCCTCAGGACAGCGTCGATTCCTTCTCGTGCTGTGATGTAATGAATAATATGCTGCACACGGAACATTTCGCGTAACTCATCCACCGACATTTTTAGAACAGATTCGGTAGGAGCTTGGAAAAGCGGCGAGGAGATTACGATGTCAATCCGGCCATAGGCTTCTTCAATCTTACGAAACCGTTTTTCGCCGATCCGCATTTCATCATCATGCTTTACCAAATCGCCCAGCTCTTCAACCACAAGCCTGCCCGGCAAATCACTGAGCTTTTCATCTTCAGCCCAATCGTTAACGGAATCCCGGGATTTGTCGGTACGGGTTTGAACAACTACCGTTGCGCCATTGGCCACGTATTTTTTAATTGCATCCAGCAACGCATCGTGCAGATATTCTGCAATGACAACCACGACTTTATCTTTTAGAGTGCTTAATTGATTTTCTGAAATATCGCCTTCAGAGAGACGCACATCATCTTGTTCAGCGCTTAATCCGAAACCTCCGGTAGGATACGTTTCCAAACTATGAATGGTTGGATCTGTAATCTGGCTTAAAATATGGTAAGCGACTTCAATTTCTCTGGGAAACCGCCCCCTGCCGTCTTTTCCCCGAAACGGGAATTGCTTTCTCGTGAATTCATCAATTTGCTTTTCGGTCCTGGCATTTCCGATTTGCTGTTCTGCTTCCGCGCGCATACCGAAAAGGCCTGCCCACATTGCACTATCAATTGCCTGCAACCTGGTTCCATCCACGGAGCTGGGTAAAACCGAAAGCATGCGGACATTCTTTTCGCCCAGCGTAAAACGCAATACTTTATTAAGCGCATTCATGGCGCGTTTTCCCGCAGAATAGGGGGCGCGGAATTTGTACCTTCTGGTTGAGAAAAAGGTAGAAATGTTGATGACTTTGCCTTGTGCGGGTGATTTTTCAAGATATGGCAATGCGGCTTTAATCAGTGCAAGGCTTGAAGTAATATTCCCATCCAGCGTTTCCATGACCTGCTTGACGTCAACACCCGGATTGCCAGGGTATTCTGTTTTTCCGGTAATTTTCTGAAGAGCTTCACTCGCAGGGCCCGGCGGTACGCGGACAATCGGAACCGTAGGACCGGCAGCGCCGGCATTGTTAATCAGAATATCAATCCTTCCCCATTCCTCAACGACCCGGTCTACAAAATCTTTGATATCCGCTTCACTCTCTAAACTGCCTGAGAAAACCAAAATATTCTCTTCCGGAATACCGAGCTCTTCGAGCTCTTTCTTATTTTGCTTCAGGTCATCCATGGATCTTGCGAATAAAGCCGCTTTTCCGCCGGCTTTCGTAATTAAAAGCGCGGTGGCTTTCCCAATGCCGCGGCTCCCGCCTGTAATCAGGGCGACCTGATCTTTCAGAAGTTCCGGATGAATTTTAAATTTAAATACCTCATCTGCTTCCTTCTGATACGCCTCGGATGTATAGCCGGGCTTAATTTTGGCAACTTTGTTTCCGCGGGGTTTATTTAAATACCGCGCGGCTACCGGTAAATACAAATTAACAGCTGCGGGCTTTTCAGTTTTATTTGAAAGGAGATAGTAAACCCAATTATCGATGGACGCTGTGTCATTCACATCATAAATCAATTGACGGGACTCGGTGCCGAACTGAGATGCAAGCGACTCGATGCCGCGATGAACCACAACATCCGAAGAATTATTTAGCGGCGATAAGAAAATGAATCTTGGATGAGCGGCAGGCTTGGCTAGTTCCGTGAAATGTTTAGAAAAACGGATCGGCGCTTCAAAAAACTTATTCTTGAAATCTTTTATTTCGGATAAACTTAGATTTATAAGATCATTCTGAGAAGCGGTGCCTAGATTAAAAATAACCGAATCAAATGAGCCGTGTTCCGTAACCAGGCTTCTCAAAGCATTCTCCAAACGCTCATCATCCAACAAATTCTCATAAGGCATCGTGACAACTTTGGCCCCCGCAACGGCAAGCTGCTCTTTGATATGTTTTGTTTGGCCTGAAGCCGGGAGAGACTCGACAATTAAAATGGTTTTTCCATTTACATCATCCGCTAAATTAAATTCTTTAGTTGAGAGCGGGCTGTCCGGAAGAACCAGCCTGTTTTCCTTAGCGGTTTCTTTGCCTCTTGTCACTTCATAGGCCTGCCCCGCAATGGCAGCTGACTCATCGGAAGCCAGAAAAACAGCAGTGTCGGCAATTTCTAAAGAATCAACCGGAGAGTTATCCAATAATTTAATCGTATTCACTCGAACGCCTTTTGACCGGCCAAGCGACCAAGCCAGCTCCTGAGTCAAGCCTTCTAAAGCGGAGGTTTCGATATTGGCTTGAACGGAAGCGTCATCCGAAAGATTGGTTACTTGAGTCGTGATTTGAACAAGGCTTCCATTTTCTTTTATCTGCGGCGCCAAATCATGAATCAAAGACCAGTTACTGACTAAAATATTACCATCCGGACTCTGGTTTACTAAATTAGTCAAAATGTCAATCGGCCCGGCCTGAATTGATTCCGAAAGATTAATCTGCGTCGCCGTGATGCGATTTTCATCAAAACCAAGCTTTACAAGTTCATTCTTCAGCTCACGCACACTGCTCAACTGATCTAACAGGGCAACTTGGGCGCCCTCTTCTAAATAACGAATGGCGATGGATTTTGCCGTGTCGCCCGATGCGTTGGTAATCACTGCCCGTTTTCCATGTAACCGCGAACCTTGTTTACGGCTTGCCGGTTTCGGCGAAGTTGAAGCGGCTCGCGCAGCTGAATTTTCAGCCAAGCTTTCTATTTTTTTGCGCAGCGTTTCTTTGGCATGCGGCCCATACAAATTGATTTGATCGTAGAAAGCCAAAGGCTCTTTGGCGGTTAACGCGATTAAATGATCAAGGATAATTTCTAAGTCGGCCCCTTCTCCGCTCGTAATTAATTGATAAGGATGGATTTGATATTTCTTCCGTTCGTTATAACGTGCGTATTCTTCTTCGTGCCGCATGTTCCGCACAAGCGCTTCAAGGCCGGCGCGCACCACATCGGCAAGCTCATGATTGAAAGCCGGCGGCATAAAAATAAACCGGGGCGCGTGCTTCAGCTGCCGGTCGGTTTTACGCGAGAAAAAACCTTGCGCGTATTTGGCGATCACTTCCTGTGAAGCCAGGAATTTCTGGCCAAATTCGAGCACTTCATTCATCGAAAGTTTGGTGAGCCGCTCTTTTGGATTGAGTTTAAATTGAGGCAAGCTGACAAATACATGCATGGACTCGTATTGATCTTTAATAAACGAAAAGGTTTTTTCGACTTCTTCCGCTTTTTCAGTGTCAGCCAAATGGAAGGTCAGGTTTTTATGATCTGTTATTTCTGTTTCAAGCTGTGTTTTGATGTCGTTGCCTGGAATCAAAACGACGATGCGTTTTGGATTGGTAGATTGGTATCTTTGAATCACTCTTTTCAAAATTTGAACATCGCCGCCGCCGGAAATCACGATAACTTCACCTTTATGGTCAATGGAAGACGTGTCGATTTTCTCAAAAAGCGTGGTTTCACTTTCTTCCGCCACATCCATGCCGTTGGTGGCCTCTAAGTTTTGATTGGTAATTCCGGAAGCCTCGTCAGTTGCGGCAAAAATAATTAAATTATTCACGTCTTCAAATGTCGGATAGGCTTCGCGGACCCGCATCATGTTGAAAAATTCGGCCTCGGTCCGCCCGAAGGTTCCGCCCTTTTCAGCATCCATCCTGCGCCAGGCATCGCGGATTCGCCGTCCATCCAGCCCGCCCGGGAATACTGTATAAACCCGTTTACCGGCTGCAGACAGTTCGCGCCCCGCTGCTTTTGACATCGCATTCAAGGCCGCTTTTGGAACAATGTAACCCGTCCGCGCGAAATAATTGGTGCGGGAAAAAATGGTGGAAACGTTGATAATAAATCCGTCCGGGTACATCACCGGAAGCAGCTCGTGCGTCAGCATAAAATCGCCGGCAAATAAATTGCTCACGGCTTTTTGCAGTGTCTCGTCACTGGTTTCATCCGTGGTAGCCCGAATCAACGGATCAATGGGGCCCGTCGTTCCGGCAACATTGACAACGCCATTCAGCTTACGCTCATTCAGAACTTCTCTCACACGTTTAACACCGCTGGTGATTTGGCCGGGAACGGTGATATCAATCGGAATCGGGATCATGCGCGATCGATCAAAACCAAGTTTTTCCAAGTCATCAACAATCTTTTCAAGCGTACTCTGGGTGCGGCTGGTTAAAATAACCGTAGCGGCTTGCTCAAGCACATTTTTGACCAGTTTAACGCCCATTTCACCGGTAGCGCCTGATACCAAAATGGTTTTACCGGCCAGGCGGTTTCCTTTTAACACCTTGCTCATCCGCACGGTTTTCTCAGCCGCAATGATCCTTGAAAGTTCATGAATCAGATTATGAACCGGAGCTTCTTGGCGGAGCGTACTTTCCGGTGCCTTGGATGCGCGGAAGTGGGCAGCATAATAGCGCGCAAATTCTCGCCTGGCTTCCTTATTGGCCTTCAGCAACCGGTCAAACCAAAGGTCTGAAAGATAAATATTCATCCCATACTTTCCCACGTTTGTGGTTCCGTGAGAAATAATGTCAGTATGCGGCACCTCAACATGTTCTGTCTTGGCCAGCGCCAAAAATCGCTCAAACGCGCCATTTAACTTCCAAATCTTAACTCCGCCCGGAATTTGAAGGTCGGCTGCAAGCCTGGCGAGCTCGCCTTCCGGGTCTAAAAGGCTGAGTTCTGTATCGGTCGCTTCAACTTTTGGATATTTTTTATTATCAAAAAATGGCGAACGCTTTTCATTCACTCGCTTAGCCGCGTCTTGGGCAGATTCATCAACCGAATAAGTCCTCACCACAGAATCAATAACTCTGTCCACGTCCGGATCCAGATCCACATTTTGATCCGTGAATTGCAGCCGAAGCTCAGCCCTTGATCCGTTCATCGAAATACGCGCATCTTCAACATGAGCGTTCGCCAGGCCAATCCAATAACCTTGGCCCGCCGCTGACTGGAATTTCGGACTGCGGTCTTTTCGGATAAGCTGTGCTTGAACACCTTCTTTAAAATCGGGCTGCCGGATCATCCAGCTCGCCATAATACGTTCGATTTGGAATACTTCTTTCATGGGCCGGTTTTGATTGAGTTCGAAAAGTGTGTCCGCCATCCAAATTGACAGTGGTGACAATCCGCTCATCGTCTTGACTGCTTGTTTTGCAAATTCACGGTCTTCTACGCTAACTGGAGAATCGTCATGAGCCGCCGCTTCCAATTTTGCCCTGATTTCATACACATTCCTGTTATCAAAGAATTTCTGAATGATTCTTGCTTTATCTTGAGGTTTTACTGATGCCCGGGCTTGCGATTCATGCAAATCAGCCAACAAACCATAGACATCATCTGCTGTCAAAATTAAGGATTCCCCCGAAAATCTTTTCAACTCTTCCAATGCATACTCTAAACTGACTTCATCCCTGACAAGAAAATCGGCCAGACCGAAAGCAAATGCTTCCTGAGCAGATATGTCAGCGCTGGTGAATGCGTAGTATTTGGCGAGCGCCATTCCGGCACCGTGTGTGTTGCGCCCTAATTTTTTTGCAAAAAGCTGGGTCGCGCCGACATCCGGAAATAAACCAATCTTCGATTCCGGCATAGAAAATACGGATCTGTGTGTGGCCATCACATAGTGTGCTGCCATTGTAATTCCCAAGCCGCCGCCCATGTCACGGCCGTCTACAAACGCAATGACAGGTTTTTCAAAATTAGCGATTGCAAGGTCCATTTCGTATTCCAACTTAAAAAATTCATCAGAGCGTTCAGGATGGCTGTCTGTTACATTTTGAAGCAGCCATTTCACATCCGCGCCTGCCGCAAAATTTCCGCCGGCGCCTTTAATTGCCAGTATGCGGACGTCTGCCCTGTTTTTTAAATCAGAAAGTGTTTTGAGGACACCTTTCACCATATCGATCGTGAGTACGTTGAATTTTTCCGGCCGGTTTAAAGTGTAGGTCGCGACACCGCGATCAACACTGAGAAGCAGCTCGGTTGTGCCGGTTTCAATCGTTTCGATGTTGCGTAATTCGGAACGCTTCGTTTGAACTGTTGTAAATGCGGAATTAAAAAGCCGGTTAATTTCTTTGAAAGAAATAAGTGATGAAATTTTTTGATTGGTTTGAGCTTCCGGAGGTAACCCAACGAGCGATCGCAGCTCAGCGCGGACACCGCTGTTTTCAGCCGCTTCCAAACGGGCGGTTGAATGACGGTCTGATGTGACAATTCTGAAAGCAGATGTGTCGGAATAAGCGACAGAGCTCGTAAACGAAAAAGTAGCGACCAACACCGCCGCAATAAACCGGACTGCCGGACTATTTATTTTTTTCATAGGTTTTTCTTACGCAGACATCATTTCACGCTGATAAGCGCGCGCTTCGTTAGTCATTATTTGCGCGAGCCCTGAAACACTAAATTTTGCTTTTAAATCACGGAACGCTTCTTTTGACAAATTGATTACTTCATTAACATACCGGTCAACTTGGCCCAATTCTTCTTGTGAAGCAGCTACTGTCATATATTTGACAACCGCTACTTTTCGGCTATCCAACAGTTTTTTAGCAGCCGCTCTCGGAGATTTTGAATATGTAATTCTATTAATACCAGCCGGCAGAGTTTCATTCAGCGTGTAAACGGCATTGATATCGACTTCTGATCCGACCAATATGGCCACTTCGGTAAAATTGCCGAATGCCTGCATAAAGGCCGGCATAAAGGCAGCAAATCCTTCATCAAAAACAAGCCTGCGGGGTAAAATCAAACCGATTTTAGTTCCTGTCGGCGGAACGTCCGTTAATCCTGTCAAAACATTCCAAATGACAGACAATAATTCCGGATTTTTATTCAAAATTTTATTTGCGCCGGCGATTTGTTCCTGAAGTTCCGCTAAATATTGGCCATCCGAGGATCCGGAAACGCCGGGGTTTGATTTTTTTGAAACAGTTGAAATGCTGCTATCTACAAATCTTAATTCCGTACGGGGTTTCACCTCATCAGTGGCTGGTACTTTTGGCGCCACTTCATCGGCAAGTGATTGGACGTAATTTAAAATATCAGTAAGGCTTCCCGTTCCATGGCTTGGATCTGCGACAAAATCAACGCCGAGACGAATTACTTTGCCTCGATATTCAAACGGCTTTGAATGTTTTAGCATCGGCCCGTCATTTTCAGTGATGCCACCCACCACCACACGGATTTTATCGCCCGCGCCAAGTTTATCAAGCTCTGCCATTAAGTCAGAAACAAAGTGAAGCCGCGCGCCCGAGAGACTGCTGATGCCGATAAAATCCACATTTTCTTGAACAGCTGCTTGCGCAACCATTTCAGGCGTCTGCCTTAAACCGCCATACACCACTTCAACGCCTGCATTTTTAAGAGCAGCTGTGACAAGGTTGATCCCTCGGTCATGGCCGTCTAAACCCGGTTTCACCAAAAGTGCCCGAATCGGCCGGGTGCTTTCTATAGGTTTTAAAGCATCTTGACGGTTCGTCCGTGCCGGAAAAATACTGCGTTTTGTATCACCAAAATGTTCCCGCTGAATATCCATCATCTCACCGACGGTTGCTTCATCGAATGCCGCTTGAATTAAACTCGGCATGATGTTCTCGCCTTTTTTTGTCACATCACGGAGCTGACTCAAATCCGCGGCCACTTTCAGGCCATCTCGCGTCTGAAGTAAAACTTGCAGGCCTGCATTTACTTCGTCGCGCAATTGGCTGTAAGGCTCCATGCGTGTTGTTATTTTTTGCGCCATTTCACCGTCTGAAATTGGTGCTGTCGAGTCGATGCCGGCTTGAGTTTGTGTAAACGAATTACCGCTTTTCTTGGATCTTTCCGAAGCCGCTTTTGAACGCTCAATGCCCTTACGGACAGACTCGTTTTGAATCGCTTCTTTCATATGTTGCGCAACTGCTTGATGGCCTTCTTTTTCATTTAATTTGATTAAGGTTTGAATCAGATCGAATGCATCCTTCTCAATTTCATCGGTATACCGGCTAACGACTTCTGAATCACCCACATCATCATAAATTCCGTCAAGAGTCGCTTGTAACACACTATGAGTACGATTCGCGACTTGCGCTTCAAAGTCACCCGGGAGTTTAATTGGCTCGTCTTTTGAATCGATGTGCAGCGATTGGGTTCCGCCCAAAATAGCGGCCTGCGCTTCCAATGCAATGCGGGCGACATTTAAATCAAGCTCGACACCGGAATCATCACTGAACAAATTGACACCGGCTGTTTGAGAGTGAAAACGAAGATGCATAGATTTCTCATCCTTGGCGTCCAAAATATGCTTCGCGATTTTCGCCCAAAGCCGCCGTGCTGCGCGAAATTTCGCAGTTTCACGGAATAGATTATTCTTAGATTTATCCTGCTCATCGTATAAAAGAGAGTCAAAAAAGAAGGTAAATTGCTTTAAAAGAGAGTCAACGTCTGGCTGTTTGCCCTTGCGCTTCATATAATCAAAATAAGACTGCGCATAAAAAACGGCATTCATTAAAGTAAACGCAACTTCCTGTACATCTGATGCGCCGGCTTCGCGCATGTGGTAACCGCTGATGGAAATCGTGTTAATGCTTTTCCAATCTGAAAAATATTCAAACATCTGGTTGGTCAATTCATCGGCGCCAGTTTCTGATATGCCATCGTTGTTACGTGTGATGTATTCTTTCCGGTTGTCGTTTTGGACCGTAACACGGATGGTTTTCTTAGCGAAAGCAAGCGCTTCCTCATAAGTACCGCCGACTTCTGACATCCATCGCTTCATTACATTCGCAATATAAATTGCAAGCATGGGCGCAGCCGCGGCATTAATGGTCATAGAAGCTGAAAAATCGGGCGCTAAAATATCAATGCCGTTGTAAACAATTGCCATGTCACGGACAGAATCAATCGCAACACCTTCTTGACCGACATTGTAACGATTTAATGGATGGTCTGTGTTACGCCCCTGCTGTCCGGCATTTTGGAAAGCATTGCTGGTTGCTTTTGCATTTAATTTTAAAAACCGCGCGTTGGTTTCTCTTGCTGTATTTTGCCCCGAATACTGACGCGGTATATAACGTACGCCGCCCTTTGGCTCCGTGTAGATTCCTCTTGTAAATGGGTACTTCCCCAACTTTTCGTGTTCCGGTAAATCGCCAAAATCAAGAACGCGCTGAGTGTGTCCACGTTTTGCGCCGGAATCATACTGCAAAAACTCAACGAGAAGTTTTGCATTCTTTACAAAGAAAAACTGTAGACTATAACCTTCGTGATCATTCCGGCCCTGATCAAAAATTTGAACATCGCCCAAATCGGCATCACGGACCGCTTGAATTGCTTCCGCCAAATTATCCACTTCAAAAGCAGCGTGATGAAGGGTCTCGCCAAGTTTCTCGCGGAACTTTGAAACAGCGCTTTCCGGATCAGTCGGATCAATTAGTTCAATACGCCCTTCACCGGTCGGATTGGGAATCATCACCACTTTTACTTTTTCCTTTGCCACTTCATAAACCGGGCGGCCGAAGGATTCTGCGCCGTGAACCGCAATTGCGACGTGATCAACGCCTTTAACGTGTTTTGCCAGAGCTTCTTTGTCTTTCCAAAGTGATTTGCGGGCATCAAGCGCATTCTGAAGCACTTTACCCAACTGTTCGATAATCGGTTGCTGATTGTGTGTTTCGCGAAGCGCGCGGATCAAAAGCGGAACGGAATTGCCGGCTTTCTTGAGCGCATCCGCGATTTTCTTTTGTTTCTCATTGGCTGATTCTGACTTTCCGGCAATGTAGGCGACTCGATTCGCAAGCTGCATCAAAAGTTCCGCGGATCCCTTGCCTTCAGTGGCAGTAGCTTGTACGGCAGCACGCTTCCAACCATCGGAGAGTGGCGGCTGCGAGGAAAGCCCCGCCTCAAGTTCGCGCATCGCGACAAATGAACGCTCGGTATCGGCCTGATTGAGCACTGTAATGTCCGGTGACTCCATTGAGCCGGCTTTCATTGTTTGAATGTCACCCAAATAGCTCGGGCTTAACACAAGCACTGTCGTGTCCACCAATTTCTTAATGTCACCTTGAGTTTGGCCGGAACCTTCTGTTTCAATTAATACAACATCAGCGCCTGTAAGATCTAGAATGCTTGCAGTGTCATTTGTAAATTTTGAAATGCCGCCCAATCCATCGCGAAGGCTTAAACTGCGGATCGCAACGCCGGGGTCATCCACAAGCTCGCCCATCCGGTAGCGGTCAATCAAAAGCGCGCCGCCGGTGGCATCAGATGACGGATCAACCGCCACAATACCTACTTTTAAACCTGCTGAGCGGAGTTCTTTGGCAAATTTTGAAATGAGAGAGCTTTTGCCGACTCCGGGAGGGCCTGCAATGCCGATTCGGTGCGATTGACGCGGAATTTCTGAGACTTGTTCCGAAATAGCTTTCCGGACAATTTCATTTTGGCTTTCAAGCAAACTCATTAAGGAAGCGGCGGCTTGCGCATCGCCACTACGCGCTGACACGATCAAACGCTGCCCTTCTTCGTAAGCAACGGCCGGCGTCACTTCGACGTCCTGCTTTTTCAAATCCCTTCTTGATGCAGCCCGTTTTCCAACTTGCGCCAAAACTTCTTTTGCCGAACCCAAATAACGATATTTTTCTTCACTAAAAAGTTGATAAACAGCGGGGCCGTCAGACCGCGCACCGTACGAAATCACAAGCCGGTCTTCTAAACCGGTTTCCTCACGCGGATTTTTCAAAGTTGTAATGTTGTTCATCAGTGGATCAAAATAAACCGCATCAACATCCTCTTCAATCATCATGCGCTTAATCCTGCTGAAAGACTGTTCCTCGTTCCATTTTTCCTTTACGTAAACAACTTCGAATCCTTGCGCGCGCGCAGCGCTCGCAAATACCAATGCGTCATTTTTTTCTCCGAATTCAATAACCAACACTCTTCCCTTTGGCTGTTTAAACTCCTGAGGCAAAGACGCGGTATTCTTTGGATGTTTCACTAGATAATCTTGATGATCTCCGACAGCTTGTACCAGTTCCGTAATTCCTTTTCCGGATTCTTTGACGCCCTGAATGGCGATGGTCTGAATAATGCGGGGAGTCCACACATCCTCTTTGGAGGATTCTTTAAAAATTTGCTCCGCGATTTTTGCGGTCTCATCCGCACCCTTACGGTCTGACTTGTTTACCACGACAACGTCGGCAACATTGATAAAACTGTCTTTACTAAGCGTGAGCACATCGCCTGACGCCGGCGGAATTGCGGCCACCATGGTGTCTACGATCTTACGGATGTCTTTTTGGGATTGGCCGACGCCTTCGGTTTCGATGATGACGACATCTTTTTGATTTCCTGAATCAATTCCAAAAATATCAAATACTTTTATTGCCCGCGCTGTGGCTTTCGCGATCCCGCCAATGCCGCCGCGCGTGGCCATGCTGCGGTAGAAAACGTTCTGGTCAGTAACCAGATCCATCGAAAGGCGCATGCGATCCGCGAGTATCGCGCCACCCGTAAACGGGCTTGTGGGGTCAATTGCGATGACCGCAACACGCTTGCCCTGTTTGCGGTATTCGTGCAGCATATCTTCCACCAAGGTGCTTTTCCCTACGCCGACACCGCCTGTAATTCCGACTTTATGAGGTTTTGAAGTGAGTGCGATTTCATCTATTTTTGTCAAGGCGTAATCCGCAAGTTCACCGCCGTTTTCGATGATTGAAATTAGTTGGCCAGCCTGGAAATCATTCCCGGCTCTAACACCATTGATGAATGAGAGGATATCGAGCATGTTGAGCGGTGTCAGAGTGCGCAATTCGGAACGTTCTAAAACATTATTTGGCTGTAACGAGGAAATATCCTGAATATCCTGGACAACTGATTTGGCGACCAAACGATCGTCAGCGGTTTGTTTAGCCGGAAGCCCGACAAGCGAACGTAATTCAGAAAGTTGAGCGGCGGTATTCGAAGATGATTTTTGATGAGCGGTAGAAAAATTTTTTGAGAGGATTTGAGAAGCTGAAGCAGCTTCAGAATAACCAACTGAATTTGAAATTGTGAAAGTCAGTAAGAGGGCGCTTGAAATGATTCTTATTGAAAACGAACTGGCTTTCACTCTACTTCCTCCCCTTCTTACCAATTTTTAAAGCAAAGTATGAAAAAATGCAGACATATTATGATTTCTGACGAACAAGAATTGTCCCTGCTGAATAGAATTGCTGAAAATCGACTGGAAGAACTTGAAACTCACGTTGAAGCTAGAGATCCCTTTCTTAACTGGCAGTGGTCAAAATATATCAGTATCTTTACCTGAAGTCAAATAATTTATAGTATATTCGGTTAGAATATATATATAATTGGTCATAAATACCTAATATTAATACACTTATGAGAATTTAAAGGTAAGCGGTTTTATCTGTTAAGCAGACTGGAGTACGCGATTATAAATGAGCCTGGCCTCGCCTAACAGGTTGGTAATTCGGGAAATGCTCTTAAGCTGGCTGAAAAGTGAATCATCCATCGTAATAACATCCAGCTGGCGGAGATAAGGAATCAGGTCAGGACTGATTTCTCTTTGTAATTTCAGCCTGACCAGGTCTGGTTTTAAATTTTCGGAAACCACATATTTGAATATGGAAACAGTTTTGGAAAGCCCTCGAATGGCCTCGTCAACGTTATCCACCACGATGATTTTTTTATCAATTTGGTGAGCAAGCAAACTGTCTATTTCGGTTCCCCTTATCACTGCGATTTTGATCCGGTCACCAAAAATTTCGAGGAACGCAGGAATATAGGCGTACAGCCCCCGGTCAAAGAAGGCTGACCAATCAATGATCAATGCCAATTTTTGATCAACCGGGACAGCGCTGTCTCCCGCGATCGCACGCCATAAAACAGCCTGAAGCTGGGGGCTCTTCTTTAATTGGTTTAAATTAATTGCATCTAGGATAACTTTAAATTGATTGACTATTTCTGCATCTAAAATTTCAGATGCTTCCAAGCTTGATATTTTTTCTCTCCGCAATCTAGACTCCGATATTCTTAATTCTGATCGAGGGTCGGTTTGTTCGATTGTAGAATTACCTGCTGCAGCCGGCACCTGCTCAGAAACGGTTGGAAGCAAGCTGTCAGCTGATCCTTTCTTAATTGCAGTATCACCGTCAGATGCGAGCGGTTTTGAATTCACAAGATGTCCGTTTTCTTTAAAATTGCCGATTCCGCGGAAACGCTGATAACGATGCGACCTTACCTGATCGGGAGTTAAAGCGGATAACGCGTCAACATAAACGAGAATACGCTCATTAACACGTTGAATAACAACGGAAGGATCAGACTGCGCTCCGCCTTCGGGCTCCGGAATGATTTCTTCAATGATATTGCGGCGTTTTAAATCTTCTGGTGTAATTTGGAGCGCGGCAGCCATTCTTTTGACGGCTTCTCCCATTTCTTCCTTTGCCTTTGCAAGATTGGTGTTTGCTTGCGCCTCGTTTTTGGTTAAATCTCCTAATCGTGATGCCTCTTTCGTATTTTGCCTCTCTCTTGCTATCCTTCTAAGAATTGCCTGATTCAGATTAATGGTCTCCGTAATTTTATTAAAAAGAATTTCCGCAGCTGATTCGGGAGCAATAACAGAATAATACGCATTTTCTGTCATCAGAACCGAATTGCTGAGTGCAAGCGCCATGGCACCGCCGGAACCGCCCTCGCCGGTGATTACTGTTACCACCGGAACTGTCAAATTGGCCATTTCCAGTAAATTGACCGCAAGTTCCTTGGCAATACCATTGTCTTCTCCTTCAGGCCCTGAGTATCCGCCCGGTAAATCCAGGACTGTTAAAAACGGGAGCTGATTGTCTTCGGCATATTTCATTAAGCGCCTTGAGAATTGATAGCCGTTATGAAGCGGCATGCCCATTTCGCGCCGTCCCGCTTCCCATGCAAATTTTCTTCTGCCTGCATAATCATTCGGATAATCTTCGCTGCGGACTGTTTTTCCGAGCCCTTTTTGAGTCCCGATTACAACAATCTTTCTTCCGTCTCGTAAATGAACGACTCCTCCCAATACAGTTAAATCTGCGGAATTATCCCATTCTTCAAATGATTGGCCTAAGGCTTGAATATAGTCGCGGGTTGTGGGCCGTTTTTGTTTACTGCCGTTTCCGATTGAACGAGAAAGATTTACAACCGCCATCGGCTGCCTTGGCTGATTGACGGGCTCATAAGCACTCGGAATGAGCGGCAGATCGACTTCCTGGACTTTGCTCCATCCTGACTGTAATTTTTGATTGTCTCCTTTTGCGTAAAAATCATCGACAAGGCCTGCTACACGTTCCCGCAACCGGCTGCGCGGCACAATATCATCAATAAATCCGCCTTCAAGCCACAGGTCGGAGCGCTGAAAGCGCGGCCCGAGTAATAAAGCTTCGTCTTCGTCATTTACCTTTAAGAAACTCTTGGTAACCCGCTTTCCGGCAAATCCGATGGTGGTTTTTGGTTCTGCAATTAAAATACTGCCCTGATTGGAAAAACTGACAGCCGGGCCTGCTAATGTGGGTTCAGTCATGATAGAAATATACAAGCCGCCTTCGCGCAAATATTTCGCAATGGCCACGCTGCCTTTTGGAAGCTGCATCAGAGAAGTGGTGCCTTCCTGCACTCGTGCGCCTCCCGAAATAGAAACGAGCACCACGGGGAGCCCTTCTTTGCCGGCGTATTCAAATAAACGCGCGATCTTTTCACCAACCACAGAGCCAAAGGTGCCCCCGTTAAAATAAAATTCCATTGCGGCAATGGCTGTTTTTTTTCCGTTAATTTGCCCAATACCGGTCACGATGGCATCTTTTTCTTTTGTTTTTTCCGTACTTTTTTGAATCCGGCTTGCGTAACTGGCGGTATCTACAAATTGTAAGAAATCAACCGGCTCCAAATCCGCATTGAGTTCTTGAAAATCTGTTTTTGGATCAATGAGTTGTTCAATTCTTTTTCGTGCGCTCATTTTCTTCAATTCAGCAAGAAGCGAGTCTGCATATTGCGTATCATATGTACCTTTTTTGAAAATCGAAGTCAGCACAAGCGTGCGGTATAGAGAAAGTGTGGTAACCAAAGGCTTTCCATCGCCCCTGCCTTCAATCTCGAATTTCTTTAAAACTGTTTTTAAGCGTTCGAGAACTTCTGCGCGGTCCCTGCCGGAAACCACAAGCCGTGCCAATAAAAACCGCTGACGTTCGGCGCGCTTTACACCTTCTTTTACCAAAAGATCCAACCGGACACCCGGCATCGTGGGCGGTTTTTTAATGCGTGCAATTTCAAGTTCCCGGGGATATTCAAAATTGCGGTCCGGATCTTCTGCAAAAATAAGAAGTTCTATCATATGGTCCTGAGACTTGGGACTTTGAAGAAGGTCCAATTGCTCTAAGGTTTTGCCTGCAGCAAGCGCAATCTGAATTTGGATTGGATCAAAACTATAGGCCGGCTTCACAATCGCGCCATCCAGCGCGGTTGTAAAATAGTTATGCACATTATTGGTAATATCCAGGAAATACGGTTTGCCGTCTTTGGCAATTAAAAATTCCATGGTTCCGATGGTGTTATAAAAAATACCATCCCGGCGTAAACCTTGCAGAATTTTTCGGGTTAAATCTTTTAGATCTGAAACCTGCTCCGGAGTAAAGCCTGGAATAGGATATTCTTCAGCTAATTTTTTATACTGACGCTGTAAACTATTATCACGCGGCGGAAATACAACGATATTTCCACTTTCGTCTTGAGCAAATTGGACCTCAAGATGGCGCACGTCCTTCATGTATTTCTCAACATAAAGTCCGTCTTCTCTTAGTGCGTAACGCGCGGTTTTCAAAAGATCTCGAAAAATACGCGAAAAATCCTCTTCGCTCTCAACCAGTTCAATCAAACGATCCGGCCCTCCAATTACAGATTTGATGACAACGGGAAATCCGATTTGATGCGCTTCACGGATTCCGTCTTCCACACTTTCAATCACACGGCCTGAATTCGGAATGACGGGAACGTCGTAACGATTAACGTAGTCAAAAATATTTCTCAGAATCTGCCTTTTTGGATAATGATTTCTTTCATAAAGCCTCACTTTGTCTAAAGCTGCCCTTGGCGGTGCGATAACAGAGACGGAATTTTCAGCTGCCCGCTTAAGAAATTCTAAATTTTCTGATAATGCGCCAAAACCGGGATGAATGACATCTGCATTCAATTCTCTCGCCGCGTCTAGAATGCCCTCAATATTTGAAAAACTGTCAGCCATGTTTCCTGACGTGATTTTAACGCTTTCATCCGCTTCTTGAACCGCCTCGTTATTTTGAGAAAAATCAGAAAATACGGCAATGGTATGAATTCCCATTGATTTGGCTGCACGGACAATCCTGACCGCCTTTTCGCCCCGTTCCACTACCAGCATGCGCTTAAATAAAGGCTTCTGAGACTGCGTCACAGCGCTTCTTAATTCGGAACGCGACAATGCCGTCAAGCTTACCATGGCCGGTAATCCGCTTTCTTGACGGGGATAAACCGTTGAATGATTAATTTGAAAACCCGCAAGCGTAAGTGCGAGCGAATATTCTTCATAAGGCATGATGGATTGAGAAATCCAGTGCGTTCCCCAATAAGCCGCAGCCGGAACCGATTCGATTTTCATGGGTTTATTTGGATCTTCGGGGACTGCTTCAATAAGTTCGTCTGATCTCGGTGTGTGAAGTTCTAGAAATACAAGTCCGTGCGGCGCATATTCCACCCAGCGTGAAACAAATAATATAAAGTCTGCGGCTTGAACAACCGAAGGAATCAGCCTGCCCTTATTAGAGTAAGAAATCGTAAATTGCCGGCTCACCAAATCGAATAGTTTATTTTCATCGCCCGGCAATTCTTCAACTTTCAAAAGTTTCTTCAAAATGTCTTTATCCGCTGATTTGATGTGTTTTCTTAAGATTGCCTCTGCTTGATCGATAGACGAAAGTTGGATTTTCCGCTCATGCGGCAAAAAAATCTGCATCTGGATCAAATCACGGAGCCCTATATTGAGATTTCTTTTCGTCATCCGCTGCCGGATTTCGTCATCATATGTCTCCGGCCTTGTCACATCTCCGGGAATAATTTCAAGCACAACTTCTTTTTTGTCGGCAAAACCTTTGAGTGTTTCTGAAATGCGGGCACGGGCAGCCGAATTATAATCGGCCGCAACCACCACAAGAGGGTGTGTTTTTAAATATTGCGCACGGCGTGAGCGTGTCAGAATGGCTTCGATGACTTTCTTATCAACTTCGCCATCACCTGCGCCAACATCCAATATGCCTGCCGGCTGTTCTTCGATCGGAAGATTAAATGCCGGAAGAACTTTCTCAATAAGAGCTTCGATATAAGGCTGATGAGAAAAACCGCTTGCCCAGATATCCATGGCGCGATCAATATGCAAATCCTGATCAATGCCTAAAGGATCTGAAATTCCAAACAACATTTCATTTAAATATTCATAAGACTTTAAATACGCGTTGGTTACGCCGTAACTTCCCACTTTGGTGCGGAATAACACTCCGGCTTCGGTAAGATAAAAAAGCGGGCGGACTGGATCTGTTAAATCCTTCTTTGCCAACCCAAAATGTTCCAGCAATCTTAAAGCTTGCTGAATATAAAACAGGTCATAATCTCCTTCAAGATGGGCTAAATCCAAAACAAATTTTTCAGAACCGGATTTAACAAATTCGTTTAAAATTGACTTTTTAACTTCGACAAGTTTATGGCCTTGTTCTTCAAAAGCCGGCATTCCCAAAGCCACCATTGTGGGGCTCATAATGATTCCGTCCAATTGCGTCCGGATTTGGCGGAGAGTCCTTTCGACCACATATGGCGGGATCGCCTCAAACCTTTGGTCATTTGACTTTGGCAAATCCCAACCGCGAATCGCCTTGTCAACCAAATGCGCGTAGATGCCATGATCCAGATGGTGTTGCCTATCTGAAGTTTTGCTTTGAGGAAGGTGAGATTTCCTAAAACGAGCATGCAAATCTTTTAAGAAGCCGATTTTCCTGAAAAATTCGGAGAGTGAATTTCCATTCAAAATTAAAACCGTAACCCAACCCTGTTCGGTTAATTCATAGCTCACCTTTTTATCGCGGCCGTGAATTTTGATCCATCCCGACAAAGCCAATGTGCGCATGGCTCCGGATATGTTCCCAACATTGCGTTCATAGTTAACCGTCCTGACAAGGTTTGATGCGATTGCTTCTAGGCTAACCGTGTTGGGGCTGCGAGGATTATCAAAAAGACCAAAAACCCCTCGGTCAATCAGCGCTTTCATTGTCGAAATGGCAATCAAGCCGTTGATATTCTGAAATATAGTGTTTCGGATTTCTCTTTCCGACCTCAGCTCGGAACGCCCATTCCTGCCTTTTGAATAACCGGCTAACTTCTCCTTGTCGAAAATTAAATTACGGATAATCTTAGCTGCATTCTCCTGCCACCAATCCGGCTGATAGTAATTGCCGCCTAAGATCCGGGTACGTGTTAAGCCGCCTTGATTTTGAACGCTGATTTCTTCGTTTAATTTTTTCAATTCCAGCTTGAACTGAGCAATTGCCTGCTCAATCGGAATAATAAACCTTCGGTCAAACTCTCTCGCCTGTTCACTGGTTCCGCGCTGCCCGATCAGCGCACGCGCATAACCCGCCTGAAAAGCCATCAGCCCCACAACGGATAATCCGGTCTGATAGCTTTTTAATGTCCTGCTCTTCATGGCTTCTCGAAATCTTAAAGTGTCATAATGAGAACGTACCAGGATTTGCGCCATTGATTCTGGAAAATCAGAATCCTCAACATAAAAATTTTTGATATAGTCGGCGGCAATGTCATCCGTGAACATTAAAAATGAGTCATTGAGAGATCCGTCCTTCTTTTGGAGAGAAATAATGCCATTCGCATAAGCCAGATGGCCGACCTCGTGCCACACATGAAAAGTATCCGCCCATTCGTAAAGCTGTTTTCGGTCTTCCAAAGTTCCGACGGTTCCATTTTCGATAATCATTTTCCGTAACTTCCCCATCCGGACAGGAACCCGTAAACGGCGGTAATGCTCATCGTAAACAACGCCAAAACCATCTTCATCTGCAATCAATTCAAGCCGTTCCATCTCAGGCGAAAATTGGATATCGGGCGATTCTATGAATGTTTTAATTGCTTCCGGCAGGGTTTCATAGCTTCTTGAAATCCGGTGCAGAGCATCCAGAGAATCAATCCAGCTCAAACGATTTTCTCTCAGTTGATGCGCGAACAATTTTAAAGACCCCAAAAAACCCGGCAGCCGGGCATCGCTTTTCGTTTTTACTGAAGCCGGAAGGTAAACAAAAATTGAATTTTTATTCTCACCGCTGGCGGAAATGATTACTTCAATCGGATGAAAAGTTAGAATGCGGAATAAATACATGGCAATGACACGGATTGACCGGAGAACATTGCTCAAAAATCCATTTGAAAGAGGGGCCGAGTGATCCTGAGAACCAACAGCAGGTACCGAGCTTGAAGAAATAACTTGGGATGGATTACCATCAATACCAAGCTCGTGCCTTAATTCGGCACGCATGGCCGGCACTTTTTTGAGCGGCATCGGACGAGCCGTTGTGTTTTCTACTATCGGCGCAGACCAGGTTATTGACGTGGTTGAGAATGTCAGGAGAAGTGCGGCTGCAATAATTCTTTGGATGAGTCGTAAGTCATAAGTCGTAGGTCGTAGGTTCTTAATTTGCGAGTTTTTTGTAAAATGCATAAAGCATCCTGCCTACCTGATCACATGAATCTGTTAATTCCGCTATTTGATCTTGAGACAAATAACCCAAATCAGCTGATAAAATGATGTGGTATTTGGTTTCTTCCAAAGATGAGTCTGCAATATTAATATAATGAGCGTATTCTTTTTTGCTTGATCTCTTAAAACCTTCGACAATATTTGTTGGCACAGATGCTGCTGATCTTCTCAGTTGGGAAACAAGTCCGTATTTTTCATCGGTTGGAAAACCCTTGGTAAATTTATAGACCTTTAGAACCAATTCATGAGCCTTCTGCCACACTCTTAAATCTCGAAATGTTTTAACCATAATTTTTCCCTTACGACTTACCACCTACGACTTACGACTGAAATCATGGCTGATCAGATTCGCCTTTGATATACCAGCGCCCGTTTTCCCATTTTTCGGTGAGCATTTTGCGGTAAAGCTCGGGGCCCTGATTAAGGCCGACGGTGGGAGAAATCACAATAACGTTAAAACCAATTCGATTCAGCTTTCGGATGAGCCGCTCTTTGTGAAATCCGCCTGCGATTAAAATAGATTCCGGTTCTTTTTCTTTCTTGATTTCTTCTGTCAGGTTCTCTACCAGCGCCTGATCACGGATATTGGCAATCCGGTAAAAATCCTGAAAAGAATCAAGTGTTTCATCTATTTTCGCCAGATTGCCCGGCAGTGAAACGCGTTTGTTCTGCGCTGCTGCCTGCTGTTTTAGAAATCCGCTCCAGTTGGCAACTTTGAAACGCTCGCGCTCATTAATAAAAACCTGATATTGCTCAGGCACAAGTTCCAGTTTGACAAGCGACTCTAAAATCGCGATGTCATTCGTCATCCGGTAAACTCTTTTACCTTCCGTTGTTTCTAAGTAAGCGTCTGCAATGCGGTCGGTAAGTTTTGCTTTTTCATCAAAGAATGCAAGAGAATCTATTTGATCCTGCTTGCGAAGATACGGAATAGCACCTTTAACAGACGGATATTTGCTGATATCCAGGCTGTTCTTCTCGGCAAGCTCGATTAGTTTTTCATAAAAATCAGCACGCGCATTTGCGTCCTTTTCAACACCGCGTTCCAGATCCAAAACTGCCCGGAGTTCCTTGGCATCGACACGGCGCTGCATGTCGCGCACAAGCTGAGTGCGTTCATAATCCACTTTTTCAAGATCGGCGGCTGATTCCAGCTTGATCAGGGTCGAGAGAACTTCGACGTTCGGGTAATCCGTAATTGAAATATTCTTCTTCGCAGCAAATTGAAACAGCAGCTTTGCTTCTTCGTGTAAATTATGCTTGGACGTAAAATCTTCGAGCCTGGTTTCAAAGTCGAGAAATTCTTTGGGATAAGCGCCGGGCTTTACGGCATCTACCGCAATTCTCATTTGTTTTAATTGATCCAGCATGCCCTGCATGAGGGGCTCTACTTTGGTGAAGGCGATTAAATTTTCATCATACAAAACCTGGCTTTCAATACCCCACAAAAGCAGCGGATAGTCTTCGGTAAAATTCAGGTATTCTTCCCCCGATATTTTTCCTTCCCGCATCAATTTTTCACCGACCTCAACCCGTTTCTCTTTGGGGCCGACCCGATATTCACTGAGGCTCACATCGCCGATTCCACCCTCGACCAGGATCAGACGGATATCCCGCGCCTTATGAAGTATTTCAATAATCTTTGCCATGGATTTCTGGGCTTCAAAATTTACATGGGCGTCCATGATGTAAAAAATGTTGAACGGCTTTGAGCCGGGATGGTATTCGGAAATACGGCCGTTTTCTTCGGGAATCTTGATTTGCGCGATGTCGGGCGGAAGTGCAACTTTAGAACTTGCCGGATAGAGGTCAGGCGCGGCAGAGAAACAAAGGACAAACGCGAGAATTAAAGAGGCTGCTTGCGGCAGTATGTGCTGCCGGTTGAGTAGGTTTTTGATCATGGTTTTTAGATAAAACTTCAAGCAAATTTAACATACTTATATCTTTATTTCAAGTATATAAGGTATTTTTTTTAGTATAATAAGACTACTTTGATACCTTTTAGTTCTATTATAGAACAGCTTATCAAAGCTCTTAATTAGGCCGCTGATAAGAGCAGGCCTCTTGCCCTATTAAATACACCAAGAGCTTCGGATGCCTCTCTTAATTCGCTTCGGACCCATTTCATGAAGTTGGGCGGCAGGATTACCATACTATCAAATAATTCTCGTATATCAGCTAAATTTTGATCCTCAGGCGTGTTGGTCACATAGACTGCTGTCCCCACACCCTGTCTGCGAAGTTCAGCCCGGGCTTCTCGTGCTGTCCGCACGGCGATGACATTTGAGAACTGCGCTGCGAGGCGAAGTTCTGCCTTCGTTGGCGCAATCACCACGATAGATCTCACTTCGGATCGCGGCATCGCTGCGAAAACCGGCAAAGCCTCAAACGCCGTATGGCCAAGCGCCAAACCAACCGGCCCGGATGAGCGCCCGCGGGTTTGAGACGAAATCTGTTCCCTGAGCTCAGCGCGAACTTTGGGAGAAGCTGCCAGCGCTGACCGAACAGACGCTTGAACTCCTTTTAAATTAATGCGCGGATCATGGTAATTATCAATCGCCTTTGTCGGGTCTAGTGTTCGGAATGCTTCATCTGAAGCTGCCGGCAGCCGCAGTTCCGAACGGCGTTTATTTCCCGCGGGCTCTATACTTGATTCTGTGAATCGTTTTTGTTCTTCAAGCGCCGCCTCAAGCTCTCTTTGTGCTTTCGCAATTCTGTCACCGGCAGTTAAATAATCTAATGTGGGATAGTCGTCTGTCCGTGAAGCAGCTTCTCTTTCAGCCAAAATTAAGTTTGCGCGGGCAAGATTAACACGTGCTTCTAAAATATTGCCCAGCTTTCCTGATGCGGCTGCCAACTCCGCTTTAGCCTTTTCTAGATCAACCTGCTCAACCGCAATTTGACGGATAATCTTGTCTTTTTCAGATTGAGGCATGAATCCGTTTCGATTTTCAGCCAATTGCTGATTCCAAAGCCTGATATTCCGCTCCGCGTGCTCAACCCTTCCTCTAAGAACTTCGGGACTATGAGAAACGATTGTTTGTGCTCTCAATTCTGAATAAAAACGACCGGGAAAACGATCTCGAGCCGCCTGATCGGCAATTGCTTCAAGATCTTTTTGCGCGTTTTCAATCCATTGATTGACTTCATCTTTCGCTTCAAAAAGGCCGCGCGCATTGATATAGAACTTGACGATAGGCTCAGTCCCGGAAGGGCGGGAAATAATTTTAGAGCCGTCCTCTAAAAGCAGCATGATAAAATTTTCTTTCGGCAGGTTTTCAGAGTTTTGATTTTGTGCGCCCGGGACCGGTTCATGAGAAAAAGAATAGACGCCCTGCAATAGGTATTTTTCATCCCAATTAATGACAGCATTTAGCGGAATTTTAATGCGGGCAAGAGCCGATTTAAAATCTTCCGGCACACCTTCCGTTCTGGGCGTAATTAAGCCGCTGTGGCTTTTTGCGTCAAATAAAAGATTCCCCTGAGTGTCACGCGCTTCCTGAGAATTAAAATCCAAAACAGCAATGACTTTTCTGCCGGCAATCTGTTTTGGCGGTGTCTTTCTGAATACATTCAAAATACTCGGGCCTTCATCAGCTTTGATAATCTTCATCGCGTCTGCTTCAGAAAAATCAACGCCATCATACCGTTTTCCTTTTGAAAACATCGGAAATGGCTCGGTAAAATAGCCGTAGGTTTTGTAGATGTCTTCAAGCCGGTTTTCGAGTGAAATATTTTCTTTCCTTAGGCGGCCCAGAATTTCCACAAACCACATGGTGCCCGAAATGGCATCTTTGTCGTGCGGGCCTTCACTTGATAAAGAACCCAGCGATTCTTCTCCGCCGAATAAGAAGGCTTCCGAATGCTCCAAAGCCAGCGTCAATTTTTGATGTTTGCTGTAACCAACCCATTCGCGCTCTGAAATGCCGGCTGATTGCTGAATGGCTTTTGCGCGCTTTTCAATTTCATCACCGATATATTTAAAACCCACAAGCGTTTCAACAACTTTGATTCCTGCGTTTCTTGCGATCACTTTCATTAAATCGCCGGATACCACCGTACTGGCCATCCAGACTCTGTGAATATTATGCACAATCTGAGCCGCTTGTTTTGCGAGCGCCGCTTTCTGGCCGTCATCTGATATTGATTCTTCTTTTGCTAATTCTTTTAACTCGCGCACCAAATAATCGGCCATCACCGCAAGCTGCTGATTGCCGTTGAGTGAAATATAATCATCCGCATTCTCCGATTTCTTATCGAGATTCTTCTTGGCAGCCACAGCAGGCCTGTCGGCATCCGGATCAGTCCAAAGCACCAGATCTGCGTCAACTTCAATAGCTTTCTCAAGTGCCACAAGCCTCGCATCCGGAGATTCCGGATTGGGTTTTCCGCCGCGCACGCCCGGAAAATCGGGGTTTGGTTCTGATTGGACCCAAGTAATTTGCCCGTCACGAAGGCCGCGGATTTGCAATATTTTTTCAAGAATGTGGCGCGAAACGCCAAAAAGCGGCGAGATGACAATTTTCATATCGCGAAGATCTAATTCGGCTTGATCAAATGATTGGCCGAATGCGTAAAGCGCATCCTCCAGCTCGTGGGCGATAAACAATTCATCTGCACGGTATGCAGTATCATTATCTCCGCCGACCCATTGAATATCACCGTTTGCAGCAGCGGCCTCAAAAGCCTCATCTAAATTACTTAAAAGATTAAGTCCTCTATATTCTAAATTGCTCAGGTATTCAGCAGTTGCTATTTTAAATTTCTCATTAATTGCTGCGGCAAATGCGCCGGTTGATTGCGAACCATCCGGCTTATACGGTTTGCTTCCGTTATCGCTTGAGGGATTATGACTGGCGGTGGTCATGGAACCGGATACCAGCTGATATCCATTATCAACTTTCAATTGATGAACCGCCCATGAAATTTGCGGTGTTGAGACGGGAATGCGCCAAACATACGCGCGAACCTTATTCACCACATTCAGCATGGCCCCTAGCTTTACAAAATTACCAGGCTCTTGTTTGGAAGGATCATACGAACCATAACGCGAGTCACCGCCAATGACGACAGCTTTTTTGGTGGCAGCACCATTGAAAGCAGGATCAAATGTTCGGACAAGCTCATCATAATTTCTGTCAGCGACCGCCAAAGCATGCGCAAGCTGGAACCTTCCGAGCGTATAATCATTAATGCGGTTCGTACCAAAGCCGCGCTTGCCGCGCATACCGGCTGTCCCAGGTTTTAATTCAGCATACCAGGCATCATCAATTTCTTTCCATTTTGAGGCATCATCACCCGCCGCTCTAAACTCCGTCTCAACTTGATCGTGAACGCGCCGGTAAGCATTATCATTCCAGGAAATAATATTTTGAAGCGCCGCTTCAGAAATCAATTTCTTACTGTAGGCATCTTGAGCCAGTTGAATGGCCTCATCAAAACTGCGTAATTCGGAACGAGACCGGATAGCTTCTAATCCCACTAATTTTTCACCTGCCAACACTTTTAGCGGAACACCGCCGCCCGTAAAGAGCGTAACGTTACTTTTTCCTGCTAATTTGTACTCTCTTGCAACATCACTGGCATTACCACCCACCACAACAATCCGGATGCCGCGCTCCGCCAATTCTTTGAATTTGGTTAAAAGCGCTTCCGTACCGGCTTTGTGCCCGCCTTCCATCCACCCCATCGTGCCGTTGAATAAAACGGTTTGACCCGGCTTTAAGGAATCTAGTTTTTCAAGAAACAATTTGATGGTTTCAGGGCCAATATCAACCGCGCTCGTGGCTTCACTGTAATCAATTGCGGTTAGAATGCGGCCTGCGTTTCCCTGCCGGAGCTGATCCAGCAGTTCTCTTTGATTGTCATTCAGTTCGACTGACGGGCCGCTTCCTATTAGAGCAAATCCATTTGGCGAAAGGGATTTTGTGACAAGCCCTTGAAGAAGCTCTATTTTGTCAATCTTTTTACCGCCAAAAACCAATGCATCAAATCCATTCAGTATTTGTTGTAAAACTTTAAATTCCTGTGCCATAGCGGGTCCGGCGTAAGCTTCTTTTACAAAACGCGGGATATCCTCCACAGAAGCGCCTTCGGAACCGACATCGCCAAACGCGTCAAAAATAAAGATGCCATCGGAGAGCTCCGCCAATCCTTTGGCGAAAGCTTCCCTTTTTGGATCCCCGGGTTTTCCATTTTCAAAATCATTGGCAAAACGCACATTTTCCAACACGTGGATACCGCGGACATTGAGATCCGATTTTTGAATCTGTAGTCCGTTTTGGTTAATGCTTCCTGTATGAAATTGAACGGGAATTTTCTGAAAATGTTTTGAAATCGCCATGGCCGCTAAATGCAGCGATTTACGGTCATCGTCTTTAGGATTTTCGTGATACCGGCCATGATGGGCTATTAAAATAACATTGGCGCCTTTATCTAAAAGGAATTTGGTAACGGGAATGATTTGCTTAATCCGCGTCTCGTCTGTAATTTGCCCTTCATTCGTCATGGGAATATTGAGATTAACCCGCACCAAAACATTTTGGCCTTTCAGATTACGGTTTTTTAAAGCAGCTGTCGCTTCCTGTATTCCGTCGAGCAATTGACTACGCAATTCGGAACGCCTGTTTTGCCCGTCTTTCTTTTGTTTGGAATTCCACACTATTTTATATTTTTGGAAGAACAGAACAATTGCTGAAAACAATAAAATAGAGGCGCTGATAAAACCTACTGAAAATAAAGTTTCACTTCGAAGTTCGGATTTCTTTTCTCGATGTAGAGGATCTTCTATCTTTTTCTTGGGTTTCTTTGGAAGGACCGCTTCCTTTTTAGGCGGTTTGGGATGATAAATCATCATCGTCCAGGCTTGTTTGAGAAATTTTCTTTGAAACCAATTCGGCTTCTTAATTTTTTGAATCAGAGGGCTGTCTTCGCTCGCCGTTCCCTGCTTATCAAAAAATTCTGACAGCATTTTTGTTAATTTAGGATGATCGATCTTAATCTTTCGTTCTTCCAGCCACGACACCAGGGCGCCGACGGTGTATCCTTCTTTGGTATCTTCTAAAACTCACAGGGCTTCTGTGATTTCATTTTTGAGTTTTTGATATGCTTTCTGCTCTGCCGTTTCTTCAACATCTCCCACCACATCATAACTTTCGCCGCCTGAAGTACTTTGAATCACGAGCGTTCCGCCTGTGCTACTGCGTAACTTTGGTTTCTTATCAGCTGCCGCCGGCTTTGCTGCGGCGGGCACTTCAGGTTTAGCTTCTTCTTTGACGGGTGTTATGTCTAACTCGGCGGGACGCAATTTTAAAATTTGATCCACAAAACCGGCCGTTCCAGTCTCACCAAGTTCGGCCACCAAGGCATGAATCTGTTTCGCTATACTTGAACCCGGCCGAATGGGAAGTTTGCCTGCGTTTTTCTCTCGATATCCTGCCATTGCGGTTGAGTTGTTAAAAATACCGAGCGCTTTTTGTTCGTTGGTCGCAATCGGAATTGGGCCTTTCGCAGCCGCTAATTTGCCGGCAATGCGCAAGAAATCAATAAGCCCCTGTTTATCAAGATCTGAAATACCTGCCAGCACAGGCCTAATAGACTTCGCAAATGCCAGATTTGACTGAGAAACCGCCATCCGCAGCTCAGAGCGTGTTGTAAGGCCGATTTTATCCTGAACATGCTGTTTTAATTCAGAAATTTCGACATCGGTTAAAAGATGCAGCCCTAAAACCCGTGTGTTTTTAATAAAATGATCGTTAAGCTGATGCTCCAAAAACCCGACGGCATCATAAAGACCGGGGAGATTAATTTTGGTAGGAACGCCCAAAGCATCCAGAAAGAAAACAAGATCTTCTGTTGAAATATTGCCCGGCTTTCTGCCATGAACGCCTGGTTTCGAATCTGAAAAAGGAGAGCCTCCTAAGTTGCCGATGGAGCTGTCAAAAATTTTAATACCGGATTGAATGCCGGCGAGCACATTGGCAAGCCCCAAATCGCTGTCATGTAAATGGAGTACAAACGTCAGGCCTTTTAATTCTTTCAGGTCAGGATGGTTTCTGACAGTTTCGACTACTTGCCGAATAGTTTCGGGAGTTGCTTTGCCTGTCGTGTCACTTAATGCAATTTCAGTAATTCCGTGCGCATAGAATTTTTTGATCCATTTCACAATATCTTCGGTAGAAGCTTCCCATGTATTACTTAAATATCCACGCAGAGAAATTGGCTTTTCTTTTCGTATGGTACTGTTCACATCCCTGACATAATCCAATTGAGGGACGAGAAATTCTTCAAAGAACCGATCTTGATCTGCCGAACCCGTATTGGCAGCTCCGTAAGTTGGCGAAAGAGCGATTGCCACGCCCAGCTGATCCAATTTCGGATCCATTCTCACCGCAGTTTCAGCGCCGTTTTTACTGAAAATCAAATAAGAAACTTTCAGGCGCGGCCACCGTCCTCTATTCATATAAATATAATTAGCAATCATAGGCGCAAACTTCATGACAGGGATTCTTTCAGGATTTACAAACGATACGGCTTCGATTCCGCCCAAACCCGTTTGCGCAATGACATCGAACATATTTTGCAGGGCTGTTTGCGAAAGATTATCTGCGTTAGGATGATTCTGAATAGAATCTCTGAACACTTCTCTGAGCATGCTTTCAATCGTGACATTACTTGCGATGAGCTGCTTTGAAATTGCTTTTAAATCAATATTTTCGCGCGCAAAAATTTCTAACAATTGATTAACTTTTGATTTGACAGCCTCGAATTCTTGCTGGCTTCGCAGCTCGGAGCGGCGGAATGAGCGCGTACTAATACTTGCAATGATCTGCTGCTTTTTAGCTTCATAACGCCGGATAGATATAAAGTAAGCGGCGGCGGCTGCAATTCCGCTAATTATTCCGGTCGCCGCTGAATAATCAGTGACCTGCTCATAAGTTAAACCGCCTCTGCTCAACAAATCTTGAGCAGCTGAATATAAACTGGCACCCGCTAGCAAGCCTATCGATATAGCGATCAAAATTTGAGATTTAATACTACGCAGCTCGGGCTTCGAGCCCAACCGGCTCGAGTCCAGAGCAGTCGTCGAATCCACCCGATTCGACGTCAGTTCAGAACGGGGCAATAATTGCCTTAACTGAGCGAGCATAATCTTAGAATCGGTTAACACATCCGTGCTTTCAGGGCGTTCAGCGCCAGAAATTTCATGATGCAATATGCTTTCGGGAACTGTAATTCCCGCGCTCCTCATGCTGGCAGTCAAACCTACGATCGCGGATTGAATTCTGGCAAGATCAGGTTTTGGAGCCGAGAGTAAGTCAGACGCTGCCTTGAACTGATCAGAAAGTGAACTATTCGATTTGGCACTACGCAGTTCAGATAATGGTGATTGAAAAGTTTTCGGCCGGCTCAATAAAGCAGGTTCCGGCGATAACCCCATAAGCCTTCGCAGCTCTGCCCGGACTGCATAGCTATTGACCTTGGGCGTGACAGTGCTGAGACCTTTAAACGAAGATGAAACGGATGAGATATCGGAATACGCGACCGAACTAGTGAAGGAAAAAGTAAAAAGAAGGACTAGCGTGATAAATTTTATAAGCGAAGAGTTTAATTTCACAGCCAGCCAGGGCTCCCCATGAGCGAGATTTGGACTCATTTCGAATAAAATACTTGTTTATTAATGAAATTGAGTCCTGAAGAAAATAACACAGGGTTTTATCTCAGTCAATAGCCAAAATTATATATTAGGTCAAAATATTATATATTAGGTACTAGTTGGTACTACTTGGTAAGAACTAAAGATAAAACCCTAAATTCTAATATTGGAGTCTAAAATACGTTTTTTAGGATTTAGTGCTTAGAGTTCAGGATTTGAATTTAGATGGCCGAAGGGCCGGAGGTATGAAAAAGGCCATTGATGTCGAGTTTTTTACGGCGAAAGAGCTCAAGATCAGCAATGTTCAATGTGGCAGAGGAAGCCGGGAGAAGAATATTAATTAATTCGACACGGTCATAATTCTCAAATTGGTAACTTCTTGTTACCGACACAAATTCATTTACCACAATGTTAAAGACATAGAGAAAATCTTCGTGGCCAATCCAGTCTTGTACAATCGTAGACGGCGCGCCGGGCGAAGCGGGCTTTGAACGCATGCTAAATTCTAAAGTAAAATACGGTTTTCGCGCGCTTTGTTCAGGCGTCTCATATTTGAGTTCTATCTTATGCGAACTGAAGGTATTAAAGACGCGCTCATCTACTGACAGCGCCGAGTTAATCCGCCGCGTGATTTGAGTCGACAAAAAATCCCCTATTTGAATATCTTCAACTTCAAATTCAGGTTTCCACTCACTCAGGTTTTCATCAAGATTGAGTTCAGCCGGAAACGGAATTTTCTGCAAGATACCGCTTGCGTCTACAAAATTAAACGGAATGATTCTTGAAATAGTGTATTGTTCGGGCGTTTTACCCTCGATCACAAAAATATATTCAACGGTAGATCCTGACGGATATAAAAATTCGCGCGGATTGCTTCCGGGTTTCACATTGTAGGTTTCCTTGACCTTTGTATAAACAAGCGCTTCGCCGTCTGAAGAAACCTGGCTCCTGAGATCAAGGAACTCATGCCGTAAATCGGTCTTATTATCTGCCTCAAGAAGTGTCCTGCTAAAAAACGGCGAAATGGCTTCACTGTCAATCTTGGGTGAAAAATTTGTACGGGTAATTTCATCAACCGGCTTGCTGCCTATCTCGCTGAACAAACGCTTCACCGGACGCGACCAGACAACCGTGCGGTTGAGCTTAAGATCATGGAGAACCCGTTTTCTGTATTCATTGCGCGAAATATCCCAAAGCCGGACACGTTTGATATCTGAAATATTGCCCAGGAGAACCATCTCAAGGCCTGTATTTTCGGTGTCGGTCGCTTGCAGCATATAAAAATCGATTTTCTTGTCGGTGCTTAACACCACGCGCGACGTTGAAAATAAAACATCCTCAACCTGTTCCATGGCTTCAGGCGAAGGCTCCAGAAGCGACTCAATATTCTGCACATTTGCAAGGAGAGCTTCTTTTAAATTGGCGGCAAATAATTTTTTAAGCGGTAAAAATACGCCGATGGTTTTACCATTGAATTTCACCTGAATATTATCAATGCCGTATTCTTTCCGGCAGATTTCACGCAATTCATCAATGATCTTATTCTCAGGATATGTTTGATGACAGCCTGAGAGCGCGAAAGCACCCAGCAAGCCTAGTAAGACTGTCATTCTGAGGCCAAAGGCTGAAAAATCTGAAAGCAGATCCTTCGCTTCGCTCAGGATGACAGAAAATTTATTTTGTGCCATGTTTTTCATATTTATCCAAAAGAAAAACGCCTTTGGCGAACGTGACGGCCGCCAAAGACGTTTCGCCTTCAATCAACGATTATTTCTTGCTCTCTTGTGATTCTTCCGTTACCGCCTTGCCATTACCATCGGTCTTGGCGTACGAAAAGAGCCTCGGATTTGGCTTTCCGTATTCGGTAAAAATCGCCTCGATGTCGTCGTATTCAAGTTCGTCACGCGTTAAAAGTTCGTGCGCGAAGCGTTCATAAATAACTTTTTCTTTGGTGAGCAGCTGTTCGGTTTCTTTTAAACACTGCTGGATAATTTCACCTGTCTGTTTATTAAGTTCGTCTTTCATTTTCTCAGACATTTGATTTTCCGGAATAACCGTATAATCACCAACCAAGCCGGTAGTGCCCATGCCGATTTTCCAGACCATGCTATGCGCAAGCATCATTGCTTTTTCAAAATCAGATGAAACGCCGTTCGAAGTTGAACCAAATTTTAATTTCTCGCCCACATAACCGGCAAGGCATACTTTAATATCCGCCAGAAGCGTTTCTTTATCTTTGGTGAACCATTCCTCGCGCGGTGTCGGATGAACTACGCCCAGGGCGCTTTTACGCGGAATAATAGAGGCTTTGAACACATCGCTTCGCGGATGGATCAAATAAGTGACCACCAGGTGCCCGGCTTCGTGATGCGCCGTGATTTCACGTTCGCGCGGAGTCATTTTAATTTTGTGCTTAACGCCCAGCTCAATACGCTCAACTGCATCTGAAATTTCACGGAACGAAACCACTTCCTTGCCTTTACGAGTCGCGATCAAAGCGGCTTCTTTTACGATATTCTCAATTTCAGCCGGTGACTTACCGACTGCTTTGCGGGCCAAGCGCCTGCAATCAATCGCGTTGTCATGTTTGACTTTCTTCAGATAATATTGAAAAAGCAGTTCGCGTTCGTCAAGCCCTGGACGGCCAATGTAGACCTTGCGGTCAAAACGTCCGGGGCGTAAGAGTGCAGGATCCAATGATTCTTCGGGAGCATTGGTGGCACCAATAACGATTACGTTTTCTGCTTCATCACCCAAACCATCCATCTCAACAAGGATTTGGTTTTGCGTAGAGTTGGTTTCAGAATTTCCAAATTGACTGAAAGTCCGGTTTTTGCCCATGGCATCCAATTCATCGATAAAAATAATACAGCCGCCGAATCCGTACGCGAGTGAGCGGGCTTTCTTGAAAAGTTTCCGGACGCGTGAAGCGCCGACTCCGACAAAGATTTCAACAAATTCACTGGCCGCCATTGAAATAAACGGCAATCCCGCTTCGGTTGCAATTGCTTTTGCCAAATAGGTTTTGCCGCATCCCGGAGGCCCGAGCATCAAAATACCGCGCAGAATTTTACCGCCAATTTTCTTGAGTTTGGCGTGATCTTTAATCAGCTCAACGACTTCCCAGGATTCTTCTTTGGCTTCTTCAATTCCAATAACATCGCTGAAGCGCACATTCACTTCATTGCCTTTGATTGATTTTTTGTCAACTTTCGCGAAACCGCCGCGCATAACACCCATGTACATATAAACAAAGATAAGTGCGTTGAGCGCCACCATCACCATTTGAATCGGCATGGTTGCGAGCGTGATATTTCGATAATAAGACTCGAGCGACATCATGCCCCAAACCGCAAGTATAATCAGTATGATTCCGGCAAATATGATTAAAATGGTCGTGCGGTAATTGAGAAAGTGCATTTTCAAGCGGCGATAAGCTTTTGACTGGGACTGAGACATCAGAAGTACTCCTAGGTGATAACCTATTTACAGGATTGAAGTTATCAAAATTCTAATTATTTCTATCAATTAATACAGTTAAAATTTAACTGCAACGCACCAACAACATGTCGCAACTATACATGACAACAATTACCCTTGTCAAGGGAATGGGAATAGAAGAAAACACGCATAAGTCATTATTTAATAATTACTTATGTCATATTCTTCGCCAGGCTCTGACTTTTCTTCAGCTGGGGCTTCTGCCCACTCCCATTTCTTAACCGATTCTTTGTCCAATAGCTCCACAGGTGGCTTTACAAAAAAAACTCCGGTGTCATGAACCAGCTTAAAAGTTGGTGCCGGCGCACCTGGCTTCGCGTCATCCTTGAGTGTCTCTTCAGTTACCGGAACCGCTTTTGACTGTGTTTCTAAAATAGGGTCCCGAGAACCATACGCCCACACCACACTTGAAATAACCATGAGAACAACAAAAACACGGATGGTTCTTTTAATCATTTTTGTAAATGCTGTTATCGGCATATTGATAAGTTTACCATATTATCATTAGTCATTGCGAGGCGAGGTACTTTTTCAGATACTGGCCCGTATAAGAACTGCCGGATTTCATTAAACCATCAACCGGCCCACCGTAAACAATCTCACCTCCCCTGTCACCGCCTTCAGGGCCCAAATCGATTATATAATCCGCGCACTTGATAATTTCCATATTATGTTCAATTACACAAATTGAGTGGCCCTTTTTAAGAATACGGTCAAATGCTGATAAAAGCAGTTCAACATCGTGATAATGAAGCCCTGTGGTTGGTTCGTCAAATAGGTAAAGAAGATTGGACGCATTGTTGCGGCCCATTTCAGCCGCCAATTTAAGCCTCTGAGCTTCACCGCTTGAAAGTGTTGTCGCCGGCTGTCCTAGCCTTAAATAACCAAGCCCCATATCCACCAGAACTGAAAGCCTTTCAACAATGCGCTCTTCAGATGAGAAAAACCGGACCGCTTCATCAATTGTTAATTTCAAAACTTCCTGAATGTTCATTCCATGATAACGAATATTCAAAACCTGCTCCTGATACCGCGAACCCTGGCAAGATTCACACGTCACATAAACATCCGCCAGAAAATGCATTTCGACTTTTATAAAACCGGCGCCCTCACATCGCTCACAGCGCCCGCCCGGAACATTAAATGAAAAGAAGCCCGCGGGCAGCTTTTTTGCTTTCGCATCTTTCGTTTTGGCGAAGGCCGTCCGGATATCATCAAATACTTTTAAATAAGTGGCGGGATTTGAACGCGGCGTTCGCCCGATTGGCGATTGATCAATTAGGACCATGTCTGAGATTAAATCAAATCCTTTGATTTGTTTTGTCAATCCAACGTCAGAAACCGGCCGGCCGCGGAAACGCTCATAATTCGCATATAAAATATCATAGAGCAGCGTGCTTTTCCCGGAACCCGAAACACCGGTCATTGCCACCAAGCGGTGAAGCGGAATCTTAAATGAAAGTTCCTTTAAATTTCGGTGTTTCGCTCCGTCAACCTCCAGCCATTCGTCATGTTTACCGTTTGTTTTAATCTGTTCCCGCTCAATTTCAAATTCATGCCTGAAATATTTTGCAGTCAGAGACTGACTTGATTTTTTCAAATCACGGAACGTCCCTTCGTAAATAACTTCGCCGCCTTTTTCGCCGCCGAAAGGCCCGAGATCGATAATTTTGTCCGCGGCTTCAATCATAGACCGATCGTGCTCCACAATCACGACAGTATTGCCGCGATCGCGCAATTCTTTAAGAAGCTGGATCAACATATGATTATCGCGCTCGTGAAGGCCGATGCTGGGCTCATCGAGAACATAAAGCGTGTCGACCAGCGCGGAACCAAGCGATGTTGCCAGGTTGATTCTCTGAGCCTCGCCGCCCGAGAGCGTGCGCGATGAACGATCAAGCGTTAAGTAACCTAAACCCACTTCGCCCAAAAACCTAAGCCGGTTCCGGATTTCCAGAAGAATGGGTTCCGCAATTTTCTGCTGCTGCTCATCCAGTTTGAGCGCATTAAAAAAGGAACGGCCTTTCTCAATGGTCATTCGGCTGACTTCAGAGACATTAAGATCAGACACTTTTACCAGCAATGCTTCCGGTTTTAAACGGGTTCCGCGGCATTCTCCGCAAGGAAGATACGCCCGATACTTACTCAAGAAAACGCGGACATGCATTTTGTAAACTTTTTTCTCAAGATATTTAAAAAAATCCTCGACGCTGAAATAGTCTCGGGTGCCGTCTCCGTGAAGAATCCAGTTTTTCTGCTCTTCGGAAAGTTCGCGATAAGGCTTCTCAAGCGGAATTTTCTTATGCCTGCAAAAAACTTTCAGTTGATCAAATTCGTTTTTAGCACTGGGCTTGGTCCATGGCTCGATAACACCTTCAGCGATTGATTTTGAGACATCCGGAATGACTAAATTCCAGTCAATGGTGATTACACGCCCGAATCCCTGACAAGCGGGGCATGCGCCAAGCGGATTATTGAATGAAAAGAGATTGGGTGTTGGATTTTTATATTCTATATCACAGGCACCGCATGCAAATCGGTTTGAAAATCGAAACATGCTGTTCTTAGCAGAAATTTCAATCCGGCCTCTTCCATATCGAAATGCCGTCTCAACGGATTCGATGATGCGCGGATGATTTTCAGAATTCACTTCTGCTTCATCCACGATTACCGAAAGATCGTCAGAAACATTCTCCACAGAATCAATATCAACCACCCTTCCCTTCACTCTCGCTTTTAGAAAACCTTGTTTTTCATACTCGGTTAAAGCGGACTTTAAGAAACGTTCTGATTGACCCGAAATTTTCACCGGAAACATGATCAAAATATCTTCGCCGGAATAAGATTGTGTAAGAAATTTAGAAACAGAGTCAGGCGTATCCACGCTCACTAATTTTCCGCATTTTGCGCAAAAAGTCTGGCCGATGCGTGCAAACAAAAGGCGTAAGTAATCGTTAATTTCGGTTTGAGTTCCGACAGTTGAGCGGGCGTTCGTCACAATATTTTTGGCTTCAATCGCAATTGAGGGAAGAATGCCTTCGATAAATTCGATATCGGGTTTTTCCATGCGTTCCAAAAATTGACGCGCGTAAGAAGAGAGAGATTCAACATACCGGCGCTGGCCTTCAGCATAAAGCGTATCAAAGGCAAGGGAGGATTTCCCTGAACCGCTCACGCCCGTTACCACCGTAAGTGTCCGGTAAGGAAATTGGATATTAATATTTTTAAGATTATGCGTCTTGATGCCGCGTAAAGAAATGGCATTCATGTCATTTTATCTTTCTGCATTGATGCCGTTCAGCAGAGAGTGCGCAGGTGCTGAGCTTAGGTTGCCGGCGGCGGACTAACTTCCTGGGTTTCTTCGGCTGGAGGAGTTTCTTTCTTCGGATGAGCAGGCAGCATACTCAGCGCCTCATTGATTCTCTCGAGCAGGCGGATGCAGGCATTCTCTTTGCAGCTTGTGTTCGCAGGATCGATTTCAATTGATGTCTCTGTTTCGCTGACATGCTTCACGAGAAATCTGGCATACTGCCGGTCTATGCCAAACCAGTTGTCATAGTTCATATTCCGTATATCAATAGTGCCAAGCTCTTTTCTGGTAGAACTGAATATCCAGTCGTTATCAGAATCTATCGTTTCAAATGCCTTTAAAAATACCAAATCGTAAGGCTGCTCATGGGTATACATCTTATAGGTAACCGGATTTTGTTTTGAGAAAATACTGCAGCTGGATAATAAAACCAATGTAAAAAGCCAAAGAATCGAGCGGTTCATCTTCATCATAGAATCGGTACCCCGTAATTGGTTAAACTAGATTAATTACCGGCTGTCATTTTATCGAAATTATAAGCCGCCATCAACCATTAAAACTTTCCTGAAACACGGGTAAAAAAGCCATGGCTCCGGTAGGAATTTGAATTTCTTAAATCATCGTCGAAATCGGTAAAGTTATAGCCGATTCCGAATCGGATGTATTCCAGGATTTCACGGTCCAATTCCAATAAAATACCGTCCTGCACGGTTTGTAAAAGTTCCTGATCAAACCGGATTCGATATTCAGCCGCAATATCCCATTTTCGAGTCACATGAAAATTCAAGCGGCTGACAGTCAGGAAAGTTCTGGAGTTGATCCAATCACCCGAAGCTCCGGACCGGATGTTGCCAAATTTATAACCAAGTTTTTGTGCGAAACTAATCCATCGTGAAAAATCATAAATACCTTCCAGGCCTAATATTTGAGAAGTCTCGTCAATCCGTACGCCGGCGAAATCTAAATTCTCAAATTGCCCCGCAAGCCCAAAATCGCGCATCCAGGTATAGCGCGAAATAATATTAAGCCGGTTGTGTTTGACCGGACGATATGAAACACCGATATTCAGCTCTGTAAAACTGGCATCCCGGTTTCCGGGGTCTCCCGTCCGGGTTGTCATTGATTGATTTAATTTGGTTTTAAACCGGTAATCCTGGCTGATCTTCCAATCCAGTTCGTGCGCCGTCAGCCATTGATAGCGCCGGATGTTGCCGCGGTCAAAGCGGGCTTCAAAACGATTGCTTACACGCAACCGGTCGTTATCCTGATAACTTAGTTGTAAAGCACCGGCGGTCCGCTCCACATTTAAAATGTCGCTTACAACATCCGGATTATTTTTAATCTCAGAGATATCGTTCAAGTCACGGATTCGGCTCCGCTCTCCGCTTACATCCAGCTTCCATTGATCAGATAAGTCCGTGTTGTATCCGACAATATTTCCGTTTTTATCACCGGTACGATAAGTTGAAATTTGACGCTCTGAATAAACACGGGAGTTTTCGCTTACTTGCTGCGAGCTTCCAATGGTGGTGTTAACCGCGCGGCCGATTCCGTCGCTTTTTGGTGACGATTCAATATGAGAATAAATATTGCCGCCTTCTTTGGTTTGAGTTTCAAAACCAATGCGTGCCGAATCACCCAGCTTGCCCGTCATTTGCTCAACTCGGACAGTTCCTTTATCCTTAATAACCGCTTCCACACCGCCGCCATACTGCGTATTAGGCTTACCACCGCCTGTCACCTGGCCTTTAAAATAAGGCAGCCATCCGTTCTCAAGCCGGTAACCCAGTTTCGCGCCGAAACCATCTTTGAATTCCTGTTCTTCAAAGATATGCTCAAATCCGCGCATCCCGCCGGGGACACCGTTAAAATTTTCATTTCGATATTCCAAAATAGCCAAATACTTTTCGTAATCAAAAGTACCTTGGATGGTTTGCGTAAAAATCTCAGGCTCGTTAGTAATTAATCTATTTTCTAAGTGATCCGCCCGGTACTTGGCGCTCAGATGTTCGCCGAATTTCTGCTTCACCTCAAAACCTGCTTTACGGTCACCTTTTTGGCTTGCAGAACCTGCATTTGAAAAGCCCTGCTGAAATTTTTGCGCATAAGCCGATATGTCTGTCGATTTAAACGGTTTTGATTCCGCCTTCACAAGCCAGGCGCCGTCCATCAGGCGATTTTCTTTTTTGATTTCCTTATCACCTGTTGTGATATTTTTAAAGGTGATTCCGCCATTATAAGAAACCGCATTTCTAACCTGCGCGTCTTTGGATTGCGCATATTCGGCAGATACCCTTGTGTTTTTACCCAAGTGAATGGTGGTATCAATGCCGCGTAAATCATAGTCGCGGTCCTGGCGCTGTTCTCTGAGGGCGGTACCGCCGATTTTAATGTGATCACCCATATAAGTGTAGCCGCGCACACCGGCCGGCTGATCACCGAAGAGGTCTTGTGATTCAAATTCGTAATCCACAATCAAATAAACCTGGTTTCCATCCAGAACACTGTTTGATAAAATTGAGTCGCTAAACGCAGCGGATGACAATGGTGTGCGGAGAATAATGCGGCCTTGCGGATAATCCACCTCATAATCAGTTCCAAACACTAAATCCTTTTTTGAAAGCGTCATGCCCTGAAGCTGATCGCGGATCTCGATCTTGATTTTTTCACTGCCCTCAACTACATTTTTATTTCGGAGATAATAAAGTGAGCCGCCTGTTCCGGCAAATTCGTTGTGATCGGCAAGTTGATTGGCTTTTGCGGTAAAAACGGTGACACCCCGCTTGGAATCGCCGTTTGGAGTTGTCGCCAATACCTCATGATGAATTTTAAGACCTGAAAGCGTGCGGTTATAAGTCGAGAGTTCTGTATCATCAAACGCGGTTTCAAAACTTCCCCATTTCAGGAATGAGCGGTTCATCTCAACCAACAAATAAAGCCGCTGCTGAGTATCGCGGGCTTCATAATTGATTTGGGAATCGTCTCCGTAAACCGGGTAATAGGCTTCCGGATCTAAATTGGTGAAAAGCTGCTGCCTGGGATCGCGGCTCGTATCATAATGAGAGGTGACCAAAAACTTTCCTTTAATTTTTCCCTTTAAATAATAAGAAAACTTTCCCTGCTGATAAAATCCTTGGTGAAATTTTTCATCACGGCCGACGGTTTCCAGATTTCCATCAAAAAAGTTATTGCCGGCTTCCTCTTCGCCGAGCGCGACCATAAAAAATGTAGTATCTTTAACATCAACCTCTTCTTGATACGTCACCGCTTTACCTTCCGGATCAACCGACTTAACAAACACCGACTGCATGCCGGGCTCCGTAAAAAATTCTGTTTCAAAGGTGCCATCTGGTTTCGTATTCACATTTTGGCCGTTTACTTCTACTTGATGGCCGGGGAGCGCCTGCCCGCGGACCATCATCGTGGGCTTCGCGGTCGTAGGAATGCTGCGCTTCCCGTCTCTTTGAATATTAGAAAATCCGGTCGATGGAATTTCGATCTTGGCGTCGTCGCTCGAAGAATCTAATTTGCTCACGGCACGGAAAAATTGAAGCGGTGTCCAATCTTCATGCCCTGCTTCATCCTTGACAACCAGGCGGTACGAATAATTGCCGGGTTCAATCATTTTTCTTTTGACATTGTGACCCGACCATGGCGCTTCTGCAGGAGGCGGCCCCAGGCCGTAGCCTGACCAAATCCGGTCGCCGACTTCGTTATAAACATCAATGTGCCATCCTGAAATCATATTAAGGTAGTTCGTATCAATTTTAAAAACCGGTTCTGCCTCAAGAAGCCCTTGCCCGATCCGCAAGATATCGGGATTCATTTGAACTTTAAGGCGCGGCGCCTGAAAATCACTTCCCTGACTGACTACCACCGCAAGTTCTTTTTGATACCGCTCGGCAATTTTTGATTCCGGCAGTTTCACGGCAAAATCGACTTTTTGCATAAGGCCGTCCGTGATTTTGACCAGATAAGCTTCTTCCGTAACAAATTTTGTGCCATTAGGAAGCGTATGACCGTCAATTTTAACAACATGACGGCCCGGTGAAACGCCCGGAATGTGATATTTGCCATCCGGGTCTGTTAAAATGACGATACCTTCTTCCGTTGCAAGGCGGACTTTCGAAATTCCAAACTCACCCTCATCTTGAACGCCGTTTTCATTCCGGTCATCAAACACTTTTCCAATAATCGTGCCCTCATCAAAAAACGGGTCAGCAATAATCTGGATCGGAATGCTGCGGGTTTGAGACAGAGTGTCACTATTTGCTCGGGCATAAAGCGTTAACGTGTAACGGCGGCCGATAGAAGCCCCCGGAGACGCGGCAATGAGAAATGAAAGTGTTTTATTGTCCTCGCCGCCAAGGGTCCCTATTGTATAGATATGGGTAAAATCCAAATCCTGAGACTGTTGCGGAATGGCACCATTTAAACGTGTCGCGCTGTCAATAAGATTAAGACCGTTAGGGATTGTGGCAATCAATTCAATGCTGCCTTGTTCTACAGATGTTATATTTTGTACATTAACCGTCACAAAAGACGCGCCGCCTTTTGGAATTCGATTCTTCGTTACGGAAATGCCTAAATCAATCGGGAAACCATTAATGGTTAAATTAATAGCATCAAAATCCGCGGTGCCGGCGCCGGCTGCTTCACCATTCTGGATTCTTAACGTTAAAACAATTTGAGAAGTTCCGGCCGGTGCCCGGGCATTGGCTTCTACAGTTGTAAAATCAGGAACCGCATCGCCTGCGGTCAGCCCGCCGATTTCATCCGTAATAAGAGTTCCGTTATCTGTCTGAAATTCGATACGGACTTCCGCGCGGTCATCAGCGTCATCCGGCGTTTGACGAACCTGCGCCCTGGCAGCAACCATGTCGCCCGGATGGACGGCTGATTGAATGATCTGAAAAGTAAATGAAAAGGTAGCGGTGGTGGCTTCGCTGAATCGTAAATAACTATTGCCGTCCGGCGCATCGGCAGCCGTTACCACCGAAATGCCTCGGCCAGCTTCGCTGTTCCAATTTCCTGCGGCGTTGGTACCGCCAAGAGCGCTCTCAAAACTTGGATTTCCGGCTTCATTGGCAAAAACAGAAACGGTAAGCAAAAGAAAAGGTGCCAGAAAAACAAGTATTTTAAAGAATAATCTTGTACGCATCAAAATCGCCTATAAGAAAATGCGACACCGAAGCGTAAATCACGGCCGGGCGTATCAGTTGGCGTATTAGCGCTGTAACGGATCGCGCTTGGCACTCCGATATATTCCACAAAAAATTTGGTTTTATAGAGCCATTCATTTTCGGAAAACTGATAACTTCTGAACGGCATTAATCGCAGGCCTGCGGCCGTTAGAAAATAATTTTGATAAAAAAGCGGGTGGTTGGGATTGGTAACATGTTCAAACCGAAGGTACGGCATAAAAACCAGCTCGTTATTTACCGGATTCTCGGGTAGCGGAATCACGGGCCATTTCACACCAAGCGTCAGAGAACTATTTAAAATCCACGATTGAAATTGCGGGATCGATGAAAAATCTGTTTTTTCCCAGTGGTAGGTGCCGTAATATTCACCCCAAATAGACTCGAGAATTCTTCGCGACAAAGTCGGCCGCAATGAGGCCTCATCGAGTGAGCGTAATTTCAATCCCCATTCATAAAAAATGTCTACGCCCGCCCACAGGTCGGTATCCTTGCTGCCTAAAATTTCATCTTTCAAATTCTCTCTGAAAAGATACTGCGCATAAATCCGGTAACCTCGGACAAAATCAACGATCGGAATTCCCCATGGCCGGAAATTCTGCAGCATCGCGCTGCGGAGAAACGGATACCACTGAACACCGCCGATCAATTTCATATTAGATTTAAAATCAACGCCGTTTGACTCAATGGCAGGCAGAATTTCGACATAGGGGTCAAAAGACGTATCAAAGGGGCCTCGAAGGCCCTTCACTACAAAACGATTTGACCAAAAAGCTGTCTGCGCGTTGTACTTGTTTCTTTCCAGATTAGTTGTCCGGAAAGTTGTTTCACCAAACGACTGCCAGAGCAATTGCTCGCCGGCTGTTGAGGGCGCATTCAAAATACCGAACGGCTTTTCGCCGATATCAAGCCAATCCATCAGTTTGATTGCAGCTTCTTCTTCGCGTGCAAAATTGGCTTTTATTTCAGCGTCAGAAAGCGCTCTCGGCTCTTCAGGCGCATAGTCGTAAATCAGATCAATCGCCCGCTCAAAATTGCCGCCGGCCGCCTCAATTTCGGTTTTTGCCGCTACAATACTCGCTTGAGCAAGTTCCAGCGTCTGAAATGACTGGTTTCCAACCCAATAAAGCATTTCCGGGCTTCCGTCTTTCTTAACCAGGTTTAGTTCTTTAATCGGAACTTTGAGATATTGGCTGGTTTTCAAATTTTTCTTAATGGAAGGGTTAATGTCTTTTGCTAAGCGGAGGTTTCTGAGCGGGCGCGATTCAACCATGGTTCCGTCAAATCCTGTAATGATTGAAAATTTGGAATCCCAGTCCGGCCGTTCTTCTTTAATGATTAGAATGCCTTCCGGCTCGCGCACGTCATAAGCCAGCTTCAGCTTGGGCGATAAAAAAAAGCGGTCTCTAAAAATGTAATTGGCGGCAGGCTCTTTGGAATCCGTGACAGGCTTAACTTCGGCAAGAAGCGGTAAGGAAAATACTGAGAATAGCAGGAGAAAAGAAATGAGCCGGGCGGTTGTTCCGCCAAATTTCAGAATTCTGAGTGGCAATATCCGAGTGGTCACAAATTCAAATAATTGTGTTGGCTGCCGGTTTAGTTAGAATTCTATAATGTCATCTCAAAAAAATAGTTTCCGGAATTAAGAAAAATAAAAACACTACTCGCCAAAACCCAATACCTGCTGCATTGTAAAAAAACCGTTTTTCTTTTTCATTAAAAACTTTGCGGCTAAAAGTGCGCCGCGTGCAAACGCTTCCCGTGAAGAGGCTTTGTGTGTAAGTTCCACGCGTTCCCCATCCGCTAAAAACGAAACAGTGTGATCACCCACGACATCGCCGCCTCGGATAGCATGGATGCCGACAGACCCTTTTTTGCGCTCACCCGTTATGCCTTTTCGGCCGTAAATTACGCCGGTTTCCAATTGAATTTTTCTTCCCACTGCAATTTCACGTGCAAGTTCCAGCGCAGTTCCGCTCGGAGCGTCTTTCTTGTGTTTGTGATGAGTTTCAACAATCTCGACATCATATTCGTCACTGAGTGTCGAACCTACAAGCCGGGCAAGGCGGAACAAAAGATTAACACCCAGGCTCATATTAGGCGCCTGGACAATTGCGATCTTTTTGGCAGCTTCGTGAATTTTTTTAATAGCATCCTGAGTGAGGCCGGTAGTGCCGATCACCATACGCCGCCTATGTTCAAGAGCAATTTTCAAATGCTGTAAAGTGGCAGACGGCTGCGTGAAATCAATTAGCACATCGCCTGATTCTATGCATTCGCGAAGATCGGGATGTACCGGGACATTCACAGCTTTCTCACCGATCAACTCGCCGACATCTCTGCCCAGAAACTGACTGTCCGGGCGTTCGTAGGCGCCTGCAATCTTAATTTGAGAGTCCTGCCGTGCAAGGCTCAGGATGGTTTTGCCCATCCGTCCGCCGGCGCCAGCTACAATAATTTTTGCGATGCTCATATTTCTATAATAAGCGGGCTTGTTTAAGAGCTGATTTTAATATTTTTTCATTTTCCGGTTTCATAGCGCAAAGCGGAAGCCGCATCTCATTCGATGCTAATTTCATCAAATAAAGTGCCGTCTTCACCGGAATCGGATTTGTTTCCACAAAAAGTGTTTTTGAAAGTGAGAGTAACTCGTAATGAATGCTTTGGGCTTTCTTAAAGTTTCCGCGGAGTGCTGCGTGAACTAAATTGCTCATCCGTTTTGGATCAACATTTGCTGTCACAGAAATCACACCGCGCGCACCCACAGACATCATCGGAAGCGTCAGAGAATCATCTCCCGATACCACAGAAATATTGCAAAGCGATAGAATCTGACTAACCTGGTCAAGACTGCCGCTCGCTTCTTTGATGCCGACAAACGCCGGAATTTTACTAAGCTTCGCGACCGTTTCGGGCGCAATCGACACGCCGGTTCGCCCCGGGACGTTATAAATCACAATAGGTATATCGACTTTCCGAGCAAGAAATTCATAATGACGGTATAGGCCTTCCTGAGTCGGCCGGTTGTAATAAGGCGTTACCACTAAAACACCGTCTGCACCGGCTTTTTTTGCATGAGCCACCAAGCCCGCGGCTTCTTCTGTTGCGTTAGAACCGGCGCCGCAGAGAACCGGAACACGGCCATTCACGTGCTCAATAACAAAACTCATCACATCACGATGTTCGGCATGCGACATTGTTGCCGACTCACCCGTGGTACCGCATGGAACAATCACGTCGGTTCCGTTCTTGATTTGACGGTCGATCAGTTTTCCAAGCGTCTTCTCATCAACCCGGCCGTTTTGAAACGGTGTCACAAGCGCCACCATTGAGCCTTGAAAATTTTTTCGTGTAAATGTCATGTTCTGATCCTGTTTAAATTAACAACTTTCCTTCATAAACAAACTTTGCGTCACCTTCTAAATAAACATTGCTGATCTGATCGCCATTTTGATCGAAATACACTTTAAGAATACCGCCTTTTGTCTCCACGCTGACTGGCGCGGTCACTTGATCGGTCAGCGCGGCTGTCATGGCGGCTGCCACAGACCCGGTTCCGCACGCAAGCGTCTCTTCTTCAACGCCGCGTTCGTAGGTGCGGATCTTCAGCCTGTGATCATCTGCAACACTCACAAAATTAACGTTCGTTCCGGCCGGTTTAAAATGATCGTGATAACGGACCGCGCGGCCTAATTCAAAAACAGGCACCTCATCAAGGCCTTCTGAAAAAATAACCACATGCGGCACGCCGGTGTTAACAAATGAGCAGTGAATTTGACGTCCGGCGACCTTGAGATTAACATTCGGCTGAAAATCTTTTGGCTGCGCCATCAAAACTTTTGCGGTCGTTCCGTTCACTTCAACGCGAATGTCGCCCGCCAACGTTTCAAATGTTACTTTTTTCGGCGATTTTAAAACTTGATTGGCAAAAAGACCGGCCAGGCGGTAACCATTCCCGCAAGCTTCAGCTTCTGAACCATCTGAGTTGATGACACGTAAGAAATAATCCGCTGTTCTGGATGGTTCCAGCAAAAGCACTCCATCGGCTCCGACTGAAGTGTGAAATGGGCACACTTTTTTTGCAAATGATTTTGGATCCCGGATTGAATTATTACGGTTATCAATCAGGATAAAATCATTTCCGGATGCTACCATTTTATGAAAGGTGACCAAACTCATTTCTCAACCTCAAATTTTTACTTTAATGCCATCAAACTTTTCCAATCACGGTCATTTAAAACTTGAGAAAACTTAATGTGTACTGAATAAGTTTTATCAAACCGCTTCTTAGCCGTAAAATCCTCTTTACAGGCAACGACTGCCCCCTCGATTATGATAGGGCCTCCGAGCATTTCAATTTCCAGCCTAAGTTCTTGGTTATCCTGAAAAAAAATGGGCGTAATTATCTTCGCACCGCCCTGGCTAACATCGCTGATCCAGCACATTGCATCCGTATTCGCCACAAAACTGACGGTTGAAACCTTTGCGGAAATTTCGGTCTCAAACCGCTTGAATTTTCTTCGATCCAGCATGGCCGCCTCCAGCGCTTTTAAAATGCCGGTATAAGGTGTCGATACGTCGTCTTTTATCTATAAAAATTAGTTAATGATTTTACACGAAATCCGGCCGAAACTGTTGAACTTTTTCAGGTCAAATTTCAGATAAAATAAGGAGATGTCTTACTTAAGGAAGCTGGGAATGCGGCTGCCCCGGAACAGGTCAGCAAAAGTTTCGCGCTTACGGATAATCTCAAAACGGCTGCCTTTCACCATTACTTCTGCAACCCGAGGACGGGCATTGTATTGAGAAGACATGGTAAACCCATAAGCGCCGGCACCTAAGAACGCGAGCAGATCATTGCTCTGAAGCTCCTGAATCTTGCGATTGGTTGCCAAAAAATCTCCGCTTTCACAAACAGGCCCCACCACATCATAAGTTACTGATTTTACTTTTGATTTTTTCTCAAGCGGGCAAACTTCATGATAGGCTTCATAAAGCGCGGGACGGATTAGATCATTCATGCCGCCGTCAATAATCGCAAAATTTTTGGTTTTGGCATGTTTAATGTAAAGAACTTTTGTCACAAAAACACCTGCATTTCCGACAATAAACCGGCCCGGCTCGAAAATAAGTTTGTATTTCTTCTTTGGAAATAACGGAAGAATTTTTTTCGCAAATTCATCGGCAGTTTGCGGCCTTTCGTTGGAATAAATAATACCGAGGCCTCCGCCCAAATTCAGATACTCAATTTTACAGCCGGCTTCTTCAAGGTTTGCGATAAAAATTAAAAGTTTCCGGAGCGCTTTCACAAACGGGTCGCCCTCTGTAATTTGGGAACCGATGTGAGAATGAATGCCGTCGAGCGATAAATTGGAATAACGCGAAGCCTGGACAAAAATGCGGCGTGCAGTTTCCAGGTCAACTCCGAATTTTGAATCAGTTTTTCCGGTCGCGATATAGTCATGCGTATGCGGGTCAACACCGGGATTGACGCGTAAAGACACATTGACAGTTTTTCCGATTTTTTTTGCGATTTTTTGAATAGTCGCAAGCTCGGGTTCTGATTCAACATTAAAAAGCAGGATTTTAGCGCGGATGGCGACTTCAATTTCACGGTCAGTTTTTCCGACACCCGCATACACAATTCGATTGGGCGGACAGCCGGCTTTACGTGCCAAAAAAAGCTCTCCTTCTGAAACAATGTCGACGCCGGCGCCTTTTTGAATGAGCGATTTCAAAACTGCAAGGCTGGAATTAGATTTCATCGCGAAACAAATGAGAGGCTTCACAGATTCAAACGCACGCTGAAGCTTTAAATAATGGTCCGTCAGTGTTTTGTAGCTATAGAGATAAAATGGTGTGCCGACTTTCTCGGCAATATCACGGATCCGGACATTTTCGCAGTAAAACTCGTTATTTTTGTAGGCAAAATCATGCATGGCGATGCTGTGCTTTTTTAATTCTTGAAATTTCTAACTTTACATTTTTCTTCCAACGATTCAGCTCGCTTTTAACCAGCACCGGATTCGGGCTTCCATAAGTTTTCTTGCTTGAAACAGAAGCTTTGGCATCAAAAATATCAAAAACATCTTTCTTAAATTTTGGAGAAAATTTCTGATATACCTTAAAGCTGAGGCCGCTCAAGCTCACGTTTGAATCAATTGCGTACTGCACCAATTTCCCAACAATGTCATGCGCATCCCGGAACGCGATTTTTTGCTTCACAAGATACTCCAACACATCAGTCGCATAGAGAAAACTGTCTTTGACAGCTTTTGCGCAAGGTTCCTGATTTATTTTCAAGGTCGACAAAACACCTGAGAGAACTTCCAGAGAGGCTTCTGAGGTCCGGATTGAATCAAAAAGCGGTTTTTTATCCTCCTGCATATCGCGGTTGTAGGTCAATGGGAGGCCTTTCATCATCAAAAGCGCGGTAATTAAATTGCCGTGCACCGCCGCTGTCCTTCCCTTCACAAGTTCCAGCATGTCAGGATTTTTCTTGTGCGGCATCAGGCTTGAACCGGTTGAAAATTCGTCAGAAAGTGTGACAAATCCGAATTCGGTAGTCGCCCACAGAATTAAATCTTCTGAAAGCCGGGACAAATGCGTCATCAAAATCGAAATAGCTGAAAGTGTTTCGAGAACATAATCGCGATCACTCACCGCATCCATACTGTTTGAAGTCGGCCGTTTAAACCCGAGCAGCCGTGCCACAAAAACCCGGTCGAGCGGAAGGCTGCTTCCTGCAATGGCGCCCGAACCCAGCGGGCATTCGTTGAGCCGTTCTCGCAAATCTTCAATTCTGGATTTATCCCGCGCAAGCATTTCCACATAAGCTAACAAATGATGCGATAGTGAAACGATCTGCGCTCTCTGCAGATGCGTGTAGCCCGGGATCAGGGTTTTGTCATTCTTCTCGGCAAGTGTGACCAGCGCTTGCTGTAAATGCACAATTTTCTCGATCACATCCAGCATCTTTTCCTTGGTATACAACCGTGATGAAGTTGCCACAAGGTCATTCCGGGATCTTGCTGTGTGCAGTTTTTTGGCCAGCGGCCCTACTTTTTTTGCAAGTGAGTCTTGAATGAGCGTGTGCACGTCTTCAATTTGAGCGCACATTTCCGGTGTCAGCGATTTATGTTTGAACTCAGCCAGAACTTTCCACAAACCCTGTACAAGCCTCTTGGCGTCCTGCTTTGAAATCAAACTGATTTTACCCAACATCAGCGCATGCGCCATGCTGACTTTGATGTCGGCGCCTAAAAGCTCATGGTCTGTTTCAAGCGAATACGAAAACCGCCTTGCAACCGGATGCAATTCTTTCTTGAATCTTCCGCCCCACAATTTTTTCATGCCTTTCTCCTGTACATACCTTCGTAAGGAAGCCCCCAAATCTTCATAAAGCCTTCCGCAGATTTCCGGTCAAACGTACTTTCTTTCGTGTAGGTCGCAAGCTTCGTGGAATAAATCGAATAGGGCGACTTTCTTCCTGAAATCAAAACTTGTCCGGGAATTAATTTCAATTTAATTGAGCCCGTTACTCTTTTCTGAGGGCTCGCAAAAAATTGATCCAGCGCTTCTCTCAAAGGCGTAAACCATTGTCCGAAATACACAAGTTCCGAATATTTCTCGGAAAGCACTCTCTTATAATGCAGAAACTCTCGATCAAGCACGAGCGACTCCAATTCTTCGTGAGCAGCAAGCAGCATGACAGCGCCGGGCGCCTCGTAAACTTCCCGTGACTTGATGCCGACCAGGCGATTTTCGATTTGATCAATTCTGCCGATTCCATATCGGCCGCCAAGCAAATTGAGCTTTTCTATTAAATCCACCAAATTCATTTTCTTGCCGTTGATCGAAACCGGAACGCCGGCTTGAAATCCGATTTCCACATAAAGCGGGATTCGCGGCGCCTTTGACGGCGACCGGGTCAGGATAAACGCGTCCTCCGGCGGCTCCACACACGGATCCTCTAAAATTCCGGCTTCAATGGCTGAGCCCCAAATATTTTTATCAATCGAATACGGGCTTTTCTTCGTCACTGAAATCTTGATGCCGTTCTCTTTTGCGTAAGCAATTTCTTCTTCGCGCGATTCAAATTCCCATTCCCGAAGCGGCGCAATAATTTTCAGTTTCGGATCAAGTGTCCGGACTCCGATTTCAAGCCGGACTTGATCGTTGCCCTTTCCCGTACATCCGTGCGCCACATGAGTCGCCTTTTCTAAATGTGCAACTCTGACCAAATGTTTCGCGATCAGAGGGCGCCCGAGCGCGGTTGCGAGCGGATATTTTCCTTCATATTTAGCGTGAGCCCAGAGTGCCGGAATTAAAAAATCACGCGCGAACTCCTGCTTTAAATCTTCAACATAAACTTTGCTGGCGCCTGCGGACTTTGCTCTTTTTTGAAGCATTTTCCGGTCTTTAACTTCACCTATAAATGCCGAAAAACAGACAACTTGCGCGCCATATCGATCCTTGATCCATTTAACCGCGCACGAAGTATCTAAGCCGCCCGAGTATGCCAAAATAACCTTATCCATAAATCACCCTTTTCTCACTTTACCCATTAAATAAATTAAGATTGCTTTCTGAACGTGCAGCCGGTTCTCAGCCTGGTCAAACACAATAGAAGCTTTGCTTTCAAGCGCTTTATCCGAAATTTCCTGGCCCCGGTGCGCCGGAAGGCAATGCATGATCACAGCGGTCTTCTTTGCCTGTTTCATGAGCTGCGGATTAACCTGAAAACCCGCAAATTCTTTCCGTTTTTCAATTTCCATATTTTCTTCGCCCATACTGACCCAGACATCGGTATAAACCACATCGGCGCCCTGAACGGCCTTTTTAGGGTCTGTGAACGCTTCAATCTTACTCTTTGATTTTCTGCTCTCCTGTTTTGCTAATTGACAAATTTTTCTGGACGGCGGATAGGCAGCCGGTGTCGCGTAAGCAAAATCAACACCCATCTGGGCGGCCAAAAGCAAAAGAGAGTGACAAACATTGTTGCCATCGCCTACATACGCGACTTTTTTGTCCTTCAAAGAGCCGAATTTCTCCTGGATCGTAAAAAAATCTGTCACGGCCTGGCAGGGATGTGCTGTATTGCTCAAGCCATTAATGACCGGTTTGTCAAAATATTCGCCAAATTCCAGAATGGTGTCATGTGAAAATGTTCTGAGCACCACCGCATCTAAGTAACGGTTCAGTACGCGTGCAATATCTTTTACTTCTTCTCTCACGCCTAACTGAATATCGTCCGGGCCAAGATACATGACACTGCCGCCAAGCTTTGTAAATCCGACTTCAAATGAAATCCGGGTCCGCGTAGACGGCTTTTCGAAAATAAGCCCCAGGATTTTTCCCTTCAGATAATCCTGATACGCATCCGGATTTTTTTTGACTTTTTTCGCGAGCTCAAAAATCGTTTTGATTTCTGCTGAATCAAAATCATAAACATTGATAAAATGCGGCTGCTTTTTCATTTCACTTCTCCGAACACTTTGTCTAAAATCCGGATAGCCTGATCAATCAGCTTTTTTGAAACCGTCATCGCCGGCACAATTCTTAAAACTTTATCCTGCGTACAATTGATGATCAAACCCTCTTCCAGGCATCTTTCAAAAATCTTAGCTCCGGGTATTGAGAGCTCAACGCCCAACATCACGCCCATGCCTCTGATTTCCCGGATAAAAGAATATTTTCCTTTCAATTCTTCCAATCGCCCGAGCAGGTATTTTCCCATTTCAACAGTGTTCTGAAGCAGCCGTTCACTCTCAATGGCCTTAAACACGCCGAGCGCGGCGCTGGCTGCGATAGGATTGCCGCCGAAAGTTGAAGCATGCGTGCCGGGCGTCAGGACTTCCTTTTTAATTTTCTTGTTCACTACCAAAGCGCCAATCGGAATACCACCGCCCAACGCTTTTGCAAGCACCATCAGATCCGGCTCAATGCCATAATGCTGATACGCAAACCATTTGCCCGTTCTGCCCATGCCGGTCTGGACTTCATCAAAAATAAGCAGCATATTTTTCTCATCACAGAATTTTTTCAAATTTTGGATGTATAGCTTGTCGCAAACCCGGATACCGCCTTCGCCTTGAATCGGCTCCACAATAATTGCCACTGTCTTTTCATTGACCAATTTCTTGAGCCCCTCAAAATCATTGAGCTCCGCATATTGGAATCCTGCCGGAAGCGGATTAAAGCCCTCGTGATATTTGCTCTGCCCGGTTGCCGTGACTGCGGCTAATGTTCGGCCGTGAAACGATTGCTTCATCGTAATGATTTCGTAACGGCCGGTTTCAGAGCCGAATTTTCGCGCAAACTTAATTGCCGCCTCAATGCCTTCAGCGCCACTGTTACAGAAAAAAACTTTTCCGGCAAAAGACTTTTTGATAATTTCCTTTGCGAGTTTCGCTTGCTGTAAATTGTAAAAATTATTCGGAACGTGCAGGATTTTCCGGTATTGTTCCTTGAGAGCATGCATTACCACCGGATGACAATGCCCAAGGCCGGAAACTGCCCACCCGGGGAAAAAATCTAAATATTTTCTCCCTTCAATATCCCAGACAAACGAACCCTTTCCCTTCACCAGGCAGACGGGTATCTGGCGATAAGTTGGAAGCACAAATTCCTGATATAAGTTTTCAACATCACGATTTTTCATAGAATTATTGACCAGCAATTGTTATTCCCGTGAAAACGGGAATCTAGAATTTGACCCCGCTTAAAGCGTGCGGGAATGACAAACGTTTCGCAAGCTTACGAGCGCACTTCGATTTCGGTTCCGATACCTTGATCGGTAAAAATTTCCAAAAGAAGCGAATGTTTGATGCGACCGTCAATGATGTGTGCTTTTTTGACGCCGCCCTTGACCGCCTGAATGATGCACCGGACTTTCGGAATCATGCCGTCTTTAACCACTTTTGTATCAATCAAATTTTGAAGCTCGGTGATATCCAGAGATGATATCAGCGTCTCGGGATTTGCAGGGTCCCGCATAATGCCCTGAATATTGGTCAGGATCATGAGTTTCTGGACCTGAAGCGCGCTCGCAATTTTACTCGCCGCGTCATCGGCATTCACGTTATACATCTGTCCTTTTTCATCAATACCGAGAGGATAAATCACCGGAATGATATTGAAATCCGTCAGTTCCCGTACCGGCAAAATATTAACGGAAGTCACATCGCCCACAAACCCGACATCACCTTCCGCGGCATGCTTTACAACATTCAGAATTTCAGCGGCATGTCCCGAAAGCCCGATAGCGCGCGCGCCAAACGTATTTAGATCATGCGCAATACTTTTATTGATATCCGCAAGCGTAGATGAAACCACTTCGATGGCTTGCTTGTCGGTAACCCGCAGACCGTTTCGAAACTCAGATTTAATACCAGCTTTTTTCATATTTTCCGTAATCGCCGGTCCGCCGCCATGAATCAAAATCGGTTTTATTCCGACATAATTCATGAACACCAAATCATGCAGCACATTCCTCCGGATTTCAGGATCCAGCATCGCGGAACCGCCGTACTTGATCAAAACTTCTTTCCCCCGGAATTTCTTAATATAGGGGAGCGCTTCAATCAAAATGCCGGCTTTCTCCATCAATCTTTCAAGATTTTCTGCCAAGAATAAATTCCCCATGTTTAACTCGAGTAAGATGCATTGATCCAAACGTAAAATTTTGTCAGGTCCGTTGTTAAAAATGTATCATGTGCTTTCCCTGACTTTAAATTGATGTCGCAGTAAAAGAATTTCTTCTTCAATACTTTTCTGACTTTCGGCCGGTTCGAATCAATCGGCCTGCCGTTTTTCAAAATTGAAACACCCTCGAATGAAATATCCAACTCTTTCGAAAAATGAACTCCGGTCGAGCCGATTGCCGCAACCAACCTGCCCCAATTCGGATCTTCACCGGCCAACATCGTTTTTACCAGCATCGAGGTTGTAATTTGTTTGCCAGCCGAAAGCACTTCTTTTGGATTCCGGCCGCCTCTGATTCTGACTTCGCAAACATGCTTCACGCCTTCACCATCCGCCAAAAGGCCTTTGGCGAGATCCCGGCACATGGACGTAAGTGCTTCTTGAAATAACTCGAAATCGGCATTCTTGGTTTTAATAATTTTATTTTTCGCAAGTCCGTTTGCCAAAATCACGACCATATCGTTGGTGCTCATGTCGTTATCAACGGAAATCCGGTTGAAGGATTTCTCTGTCGCGTGAAGTACCGCCTGTTTGAGAAGCGTTTTTGTAATCGCCAAATCAGTCGTGAAATAGCACAGCATGGTCGCGTGGCGCGGCAATCTCATGTCGGGATAAATCATGCCGGAACCTTTGGCCATCGCGGCAAGTGACACTTTCTTCCCGCCCGCTGAAAACCGGACAGCAACTTCTTTTGTGCAAGTATCCGTTGTCAAAATGCCGAGCGCGGCATCGTGCCCGCCTTGTTTGGATAAATTGTTTACCAAAACCGGAATTGCGTCTGTCAATTTTTTAATCGGAAACGGCCGTCCGATGATTCCGGTAGACGCAAGAATGATTTCATCTTGTTTAATTTTCAGTGCTTTCGACAACGATTTTAGTGAGGCCTTCACAGTCTCAAGGCCGCTTTGCCCGTTAAAACAATTCGCGTTTCCGCTGTTGGCCAAAATTGCCCGGTGCGCCTTCCTGGCGATTACTTTTTCATCGTGAAGAAGCGGCCAGGCTTTCGCTTTGTTAATCGTAAAAACACCGGCACTTATCGCCGGAACATCTGAAACAATCAACGAGCAATCAAGTTTTCGTTTGTTGGCTTTAATGCCGGCATGCATGCCGCTTGCCCGGAATCCATGAGGCAGGGTAACAGAGCCGTTCGCGACCACTTCCCAAGGTTTTCTCATAGTCAGACCAGCCCTGTTTCTTCTGAAAAATTCATCCGGATGTTCATGTTTTGCACTGCCTGGCCGCTCGCGCCTTTTACCAGATTGTCAATTGCGGTCATCACAACCACTTGATTTGTTTTTGGATTAATCTGAATTCCGATATCACAAAAATTGGTATTCGCAACACTCCGAATTGCCGGCGAAATATCTTCTCCCAGGAATCTGACAAATGGCTCAACTTTGTAATAGGCCTCGAATGCTTCAACGATTCTATTCGGTTTTACGCCGGCGTGTTTTTTGACATAAATTGTTGAGAAAATTCCCCGCGTAATCGGAAGCAGGTGCGGAACAAATGTAATTTTGACTTCATTGCCCGCAACCTGAGAAAACGTCTGCTCGATTTCAGGCATGTGCTGGTGGTGATTGACCTTGTACGCATTAAAATTTTCATTCACTTCAACAAAATGAGTGGCCATTGCCAGTTTCTTTCCGGCACCGCTTACGCCTGACTTGGAATCGATAATAATCGAGTCCAGGTCAATCAACTTCTCCTTCAAAAGCGGCAGCAGGCCCAAAGCCGCGCCGGTTGGATAACAGCCGGGATTCGCGATTAAATTTGCTTTTCGAATTTCCGAACGGTTCAGTTCCGGCAATCCATAGACCGCTTTTGACAAAAGTTTTTTTTGGGTATGTTCTGTTTTATACCAATCCTCAAAAACGCGTATGCTTTTCAATCTAAAATCGGCGGATAAATCAATAACCAGCTTGTCTTCCTTCAGAAACTCGGCGGCTGTTTCCATTGCCATCGTATGCGGCAAAGCCAGGAAAATGATATCTGAATCCCGAACGACATCTTTATTACTGGTTTTCTTGATCAGAAAATTTTGGCTTTTATCAAGCCCCGGAACAATGGTTCTCGCCGGAATAGACTCGTCGCTTCTTGTGGTCAGATGCGCAATCTTGACATTGGGGTGCCTTGTCAAAATACCTATTAATTCTGCGCCTGTGTAACCTGTTGCACCGATAATTGAACATTTAACTGTAGACACTATTTCTCTCCTAAAAATAAAAATCGAAGGATTGTCCTAACTTAAGGAAACCCTTCGGTTTAGAATGAATGCATTATAAAAAATAATAGGGGTTTTGTCAAAGGAGCAAGTAACAAAGGTTCGGCTTTGCAAAAATTACACCTTATGTTAATCTGTAAACCTTACGACCTGACCTTATGCCTAAAAAGCCGAAAAGATTAAACGCTCTAGCTCTGGCCTTAGAAAAGTTCCAGAAAAAGATTAAAATCCGGTTTTACAGCAAGCGTCACTTAATGTCTGCTTTTATCCATCCATCATTTGATCACGAAAATCCTTCGGGCAGAAAATCAAATTTTGAGAGGCTCGAATTCTTCGGTGATTCCATTCTTAATTTTGCCGTCTGTGAAAAATTGTTTGAAATGTTTCCAAATGCTTCTGAGGGCAGTTTAAGCAGGCTGCGTTCAATTCTGGTTTCGAGAAAAATTCTGTCTCGGATTTCAAAAAAAATGGAGCTTTGGAAATTGACTTTGTTCGGAAGAAACGAACAGTTTTTAAAAGACCCTTACCGCACCAAACTGCTTGCGGATATTCTAGAAGCTTTTATCGGCGCGCTTTATCTGGATCGCGGATTAAAAACAGCGCGGCTGTTTATTTGGAAATATTGGCAGCCCTATTTTAATGAGCGCAAATTATTCGAACTGGATCCAAATCCAAAAAGCACCTTGCAGGAATTCACGCAGCGATTTTACCGTGCCTTACCCAATTACCAAATCAAGCCTGTTAAAAACGGTTTCCTCTGTAAAATTAAACTTCCAAACCGGGCTGTGGGGATCGGAAAAGGTTTTAGCAAACAGGAGTCAGAAGAACAAGCCGCTCAGGCATTGATTGTCAAACTGAAGAAGAGGAAGAATTACTCAGGCTTTTTCAGCAAAGATTCCAGAAGCGCCATTCCGGTCTGAACCGCCTTTTCAGAATTAGACTGCTTGCCCTCGCCCTGCCGCATCAAATCCGCAAGAGGATTGGACAATGGAATTTCAGAAGTTTCAGAACCGGCCTGCAATTCGGTTTTTTGACCGGAAGCTTGGCTTGGGAACAGTTTTTGAAATTTTTCTTTTGCCAAATTGATAATAAAATTCTGAATCAGCGCAGGATCCGGCTTTAACGACGGTTTTTCAAGCGTCCCTGTCAGAATAAGCGGAATGGGCCCAATCTGTTCTTCGCTGCTGATTGACGGATTGATTTTTCGGCTCATTGCATTTGAAAGTGACGCTTGCAGCCTAAAATTTAAATTCCCCTTAAAATCAATATCGCCCGCGGCATCGACTTTCAGATCATCTGAATATAGTAAAAAGTGATCGGTGTTAATTTTTCCGCCACTGATTTTAAACTTACTGTTCACATCCTGAAAACGAGTACGCCCAGACGTTGATTCGCCAAGGCCCGCCAACTGAGCCACCACCGCCATGGACCCCAATAAATCCATGGTCTTGAACTCGCCATTTGTTAGCGATAAAGTTCCTTCACCGTTTAACTTAGTTTGAATATCTTCCTCTGCGAAACCTTCGCCTTCCAGGTGCGTCACTAAAAATAAATTTCCCTCAACCGGGCTCTGTAAATTATTCTCTGAAATTCTGGCAAGGCTCATTTTTTCGATTTCAACATCCATGATATAGAGAGGTTTTACAGGATTGAGATCCAGCGAGCCGTTTGCCCGGCATTTTCCTTCGTACAATTCAAAGGAGAGATTTTTCAAGGCGACCCGGTTGCTTTCAAAACCAATGTCGGTGACGAAGTTTTCAAGTTTAACATTTGGTTTTATGATCGATTCGATTGATTTCTGAATAGGTGCCAGCACTTCCGGTTTAAGATCAATCCCGAATAAACGGGCAACCGGAACCGCTCTTGTTAAAATACTGCGTAAATCTAAATTGGGCGACTCCAGATTGGCTATCAAGCGCGGAATTTCCTGAAAAAACATCGCTGCCTGGCCTGTGAAATGCGTGTCACCGATTTGAAAACTAAATTTCTTGGCTTCCAGGTCCATTGGGCCGGCATCAATGCTGCCGCTCAAATTTTCAATCAGCGAGTCGCCTGTTTTTGTCCGGATACCGATAGTATCAAAAGCGATGTGGTACATCAGCTTAGGCTCGGCAGATTTTGCATCTTCCTCGGCTTTTGCTTTATTCTTCACGTTTAAGAAAAACTTTAAAGCCCCCGAAAGCTCATAATCGGAGAATGTGGGCGCCATTTTCTCCCAACCCGACAGCATAAATTGATTCGTCATCAAAGTCATTTCACCCAATCCGGTTAGCGTATCAAACTTAACAAATGAACCCTTCAGTTTTGCCTGGTTTAGAGAAATATCAAGTTCGCCATCCAGCACGCGGCCGTCTTTGAATTCTAGGCGATCCGATTGAAAAAGCAGCGGTACTGATTTTGGTTTTTCAAAATAGCGGGAATAGGAAAAGAGGGCATCGGTTAAATTACCGCTCGCATGAACCGCGAGCTGATTCCACGTTCCCGACATCACCACATCAAAACGGCTTGTCCCGGAAAATCCAAAATTGACCGGCATTAATTTGGCAATGGGGAGTACGTAGTTAGGAAGCTTGTCCCATGTAATCGGATCCAGTTCAAAATGTAATTCATTTGCTTTGCCCGCCTTCAGATCAATGCCGCCGTTTATTTTCAGATTCATAAAAGATGAAGAAACCGTGGTCGGTTTGAACGTAAGCACCTGGCTGTTTAAATCATAAACCGTGTCCAGATCTAAACGATAACTCGCCTTCTCGCTTGCGCTCGTTTTACTGTCATGAATTCGATACACCAGATCGTTCAAACTAAGCGCGCCTTGAAATAAAACTTCCGGAGACACGGCTGTTTTTTCGAGTTTTCCGTCCCATGCCACTGTACCGCTATCAACAAAATCAAAAACCGGCATTCCAAACTCTCTGAGCAGCTGTTTGAGCGGTGTCGTCTTGAGCGTCACCTGTCCCGTCCACGACATGCCGGCAGGATCCGGATGATCAAAATCAATTTTTGCTTTTCCTTGAAGCGACAAGTTTCGTTCATCGCTCAGCCACTTGCCGGATAAATCAAGTTTCATCCAGCCGTTTGATTTCACATTAGAAAGCACGGCTGACACATTTTTAAGTTCCACAATTTTCGCGGGCTCATTCGCGTTCAATACAACCGGCCATTTAAAGTTTGCGTTTTTAAGTACGACTTTGGACAAGTCAATCCGCTTAATCAAAAGCGGCAGTATCTTCAATTGGCATTGAAACTCTTCAAGTGTCAGAAAAGGCTCGCCCTCTGCCTGATCGGGATTGCGGATTTCAATGTTGTGAAAACGGAAAGTCGGAAGCGGTAAAAGTAAAAGACTGGGCCGTTCAAGCCGAATGTCAAATCCGGTTCTTTCGCGGAATTGGCGGGAGAGAAAATCTTGAAGAACAGCCGGCTTGACTAGAAACGGCAAAACAACAGACAGAAGAAGGACGGCAAAAATAACGGAAGCAGACCACGTGATGGCTTGTTTAACGCGGACCGGCTTCACCACCGACGTTTTTTCCATACAACCTGGGGGTTAATAATTAGAGCTGGATGTGTATAAAGGACCGGCCGGATTATACTGATAGTCTTCAAAGAATTCGGCGCAGCTGCTCATTGTGAGACAAACAATACCGAGAAAAAACGCCAAATACCAGAAGCGGTAACTTCGCATAAAAATTACCGTTTTGTGAATTGGAAACTTCGGCGAGCGCCTTTACGGCCGTACTTTTTACGCTCCTTCACTCGCGGATCACGGGTCAGAAATCCGCCGCGGCGCAGAGAAGAGCGCAAGGTTTCATTAAATTGAAGAAGAGCACGTGCAACGCCCAATCGAATCGCGCCGGCTTGACCTGTGGGACCGCCGCCTTTTACGTTGGCGGAAATACCGAACTTGCCGACTGTTTCAGTCAGCTCAAGAGGCTGATTGACAATCATAATAAGTGTTTCGCGCCCAAAAAACTCATTGATAGGCCTTTCATTAACAACAATTCCATCTCCGCCTTCGGTGATCCAAACACGGGCTACTGATTCTTTCCGGCGGCCGGTTGCGTAAAACGTATTTTCTTTTGTTTTAATGGTGCTCATAGAATTAGTTCAGAACCTCTGGTTTTTGAGCCTGGTGCTCATGATTGGCATCTTCGTAGACATGCAGATGTTTTAAAATTTTATCACCCATACGATTTTTAGGGAGCATTTTGCGCACCGCTTCGGTAATCACAAAAGTGGGCTTTTTGGTCATAAGTGTCTCTAAAGTAAACTCACGCCGCCCGCCCGGATAACCCGTATAGTGAGCGTAAATTTTGTCTTTTAATTTATTGCCTGTCACGCGGATATTCTTTGCATTAATAACCACAACATGATCACCGCATTCCATATGAGGGGTATAAATCACTTTCCGTTTTCCGGTCAGCAAAGTGGCAAGTTTAACCGCCAGGCGACCCAACACCTTATCCTTGGCATCAATTAAGTACCACTTATGTACAATATCTTTTTCTTTTGGTATAAAAGTTTTCGCTAACATTGAAATTACCCTTTCTGATAAAAGAAGGCGGTAAGTATACCAGACCATCATTAAAAATGTCAAAAGGTCTTTTTAGGCCGGTTCCTGCCCAGAGCCTCTAATTTAATTTTATAGGGAGCTCTGGGCTGTGCTGACTTCCTTGAAAAATTAAATCAAAGTCAGCCTGGGGGACGGTCCTGTAGGGGACAGGCCTTATCCTTATCGTTTTTTATCTATTAGGCCTGTCCCCTACAGGACCGTCCCCGATCAGTTCTTTAAACGCAGCCACCAGTTTCTTGGTCGAATTCTGCCATGTCAAACCTCCTGCCCTGGTCTTGGCTCGTTCGATTCGAGAGGCCTTTTCCTGCTGATTTAATGAAAGTGCTTGCTTGATTTTATCCGCTAAATCCGCAGCATTACCGGCTTCAAAATAAACTGCCGTATCGCCGCAAACTTCAGGGATCGATGCCATGCGCGTTGTCACGACCGGAACCTTAGCCATCATCGCTTCCGCGAGCGGTAATCCGAAACCTTCATAAAGCGAAGGCAGTACAAATAAATCAGCGCCCTGATACAGCGGGACAAGCTGAGGTTTATAGAAGTGCTGCAAACGGACCACCCGCCCTTTTGGAATTTCAGACATCATTTTCTCAAGTTCCGGCTCTCCGCGGCGCGCCTGGCCGACAATGACGAGCCGATGCGGAATTTCATTCGTGAGTTTTGAGAACGCCTTTGCCAATACGTGTACGTTTTTGTGCGGATAAGAATTCGCGACACAAAGGATGTAAGGTGTTTTTATGTCCGGCAATATTTCGCCCAAAATACGGTTTTGTTCCTCCTTCGAATAGGCGCGCGCAAACTCAGGATTGACACCGCAAAACGTCACGCGAATCCGGTCAGCCGAAACACCGTAATATTTCATGATTTCACTTTTTGAAAATTCTGATAATGTCAAAACCATGCCAGACCGGCGGCTTGCGCCCTTTACCAAAAAATCAGTCGCGAATCTCGACAGCAAATTTAAATCCTCTGGATGCGTTTTGTACTGCACATCTAAAACAGACACCGCTTGCGGCTTTTGACATTGAAACGGCGCGGTGTAGCCCGGCGACCACAGCAAATCAATGTCGGTTTTATCGGCTATTGACGGAAGTTCACACTGCTCACGAAAGATGCGCGTGAATCGGTTTCGGGCATTAAAATTAAGGCACGTGTAGCGGATACGTTCAGAACTTGGAAATAACGATTTTAAAAATTCGTCATTTTCGAGATTGGTGAAAAGATGAAGTTTGATTTCGGGGAAATGCTGAATAATCTCGGAAAGTGTTTCACAGAGGATTGTTTCGGAGCCGCCGACTTCTCTGGGAATTAGAAAAAGCGTATTAACGCCGATTCGCATCTTTTATTGGAAGAGAGCTAGATTTGAGCGAACCCAATGGAAAAGCCTTGAAACGCCTTCTCGCGTTGACACTTTGGGCTGCCATTTCAGGATTTTCTTCGCTTTCCGGATATCGGAAATAAAAACTTTTTGATCGGATGGGCGCCAAATAGAACGCTTCAGATTTAAGCGAAGGCCGAATGATTGAAGCATCGAAACCAGCTCGAGAAGCGACAGCGTGTTTTTTGGCCCGCCGCCCATGTTAACGACAGCATGTTTCTCGCGGCCTTTTATGAAACGGTCAAACGCACGCACCAAATCCTCGACCCATAAGCAATCACGCACTTGTTTTCCATCTCCATAAATCGTAATCGGCTTCCCAGTTAATGCGGCGATGATGAACCACGCGAGCCAGCCCTGATCTTCAACACCGAATTGGCGCGGGCCGTAAATGCACGACATTCTGAAAACACCGACTTTAAGGCCGTAAATTTTAGCGTAATCCTGCGCGTACAGATCAGCCGTCAATTTGGAACAGCCGTAGGGCGTGTGCTTGCATAAATCAACACCCAATTCTTCCGGAACGCCGAATTTGTAGCGGTTTTCAAAATCATAACGTGTTTTTAATTTCTTCAGCTTGATTTGATTGACACGGTCGCCATACACTTTATTGGTGGAACAAATCACAACGGCGGGTTTGCGCTTAGACGCCCGCGCAGCTTCCAGCACATGGAGCGCCCCGATGGCATTGGTATTAAAATCGGTTTTGGGATCTTCGACTGAGGTGGTAACTGCAGTCTGGCCGGCTGTGTGAATAATCGCGTCAACATTCGAAGCAAGCCGTTCTAAAAGTTTGGCATTCGCAATGTCGCCTTTTACCCGGTGTATATTTTTAAATTTGGAAAGGTAATTCCAGTTGTAAGAAGTATCTGCCTTTTTTTTATGCAGCAAGCGCGCCCGCGACAAGTTGTCAAATGCGATAACTGCTGCGCCTCTTTTGGCATAATACTCACACACGTGGCTTCCGATAAAACCAGCCGCACCGGTCACGAGAATTTTCATTTTGTCAGTTGAGGGTTGTGTTTCGTCTCAAATTCGCTAATATCTGTTTCGTATTTCAGAGTTTTTCCGATATCGTCCAAGCCATGAAGCAAATGCTCCTTAGCGGATGAATCGAGATCAAAATGAAACGAGATTTCTTCCGCTGTATGCAGCGTCACACGCTGCTCGTCCAAATTGATCGTCGCCTGAAGTCCGGGAAAACGCGCAACCATCTGAAATATTTCTTCGACCTCCGGCTCTGAAAGTTCAATGGTAAGAATTGAATTCTTCACACAGTTATTCCGGAAAATATCCGCGAAACCCGGAATTTTGGTTCCATTTTGTTCAACACGGGGCGCAATGACCGCACGAAAACCATATTGCGCGATGGCCCATACCGCATGCTCACGGCTTGACCCGCAGCCGAAGTTGTTACGCGCGACTAAAATCTCAGCGCCTTGAAATTTTGGCTTGTTCAGAACAAATTCCGGATTTGGTTTTCCGTCCGGCAAATAACGCCAGTCGAAAAACAAACTCTCGCCGAATCCGGTCCGCTTGATCGATTTTAAAAATTGTTTCGGAATAATCGCGTCCGTATCGATATTCGCGCGATCCAGTGGCGCAATCAGTCCTTTGAATGTTTGGAATGGCTTCATATTTTCGTACTTCGTATTTCGTACATCGTACTTCGTAGTTCAAACTTCGTTAATTGATTGACGAAGTACGCAATACGATGTACGAAGTACGTGTTAATTGTTTGACCAAGTTCTGATATCTACAAAATGTCCCGCGACTGCTGCGGCGGCGGCCATTTCGGGGCTGACCAAATGTGTCCGGCCGCCTTTTCCCTGCCGGCCTTCGAAATTGCGATTCGACGTCGATGCCGCGCGCTCGCCCGGCTTCAATTGATCCGGATTCATCGCGAGGCACATGCTGCAGCCCGACTGGCGCCATTCACATCCGGCGGCTTTAAAAATTTCATGCAAATTCTCTGCTTCTGCCTGTCTCAAAACTTGCTGCGAACCGGGAACCACAAGGACTCGCACGCCTGAGGCAACTTTACGGCCTTTGAAATATTTAGCGGCATTTCTTAAATCTTCAATCCGAGCGTTCGTGCAGCTTCCGATAAAGACCGTGTCCACCTTAATATCGGTAATCGGCGTGCCCGGTTTCAAGCCCATATATTGAAGCGCGAGTTCGACGTCCTTTTTGTTGATTCCTGACACTTTGTCCGGATCCGGAATTCTCCCTGTTACATCCATCACCATTCCAGGGCTGGTTCCCCAAGTCACCTGTGGCGCGATTTGTGAAGCATCGATCACGAGCTCGCGGTCAAACTTGGCGCCTTCATCCGTTGGCAATGTTTTCCAATGCGTGAGCGCTTCATCAAAATCTTTTCCTTTTGGCGCAAATGGGCGGTTTGCTGAGGCTATATATTGAAACGTGGTATCGTCCGGCGCGATCATGCCAGCGCGGGCTCCGGCTTCAATGCTCATGTTGCAAATCGTCATGCGCGCTTCCATAGATAACGAACGGATCGCAGCGCCCATATATTCCAACACGAAACCTGTTCCACCGGCCGTTCCGATTTGGCCGATTAATTTGAGAATCATATCTTTAGAAGTCACGCTGGGCTTTAAGCTTCCTTTGAATTCCACTTTGAAAGTCTTGGGTTTTTTCTGCGGAAGACATTGTGTTGCCAAAACATGTTCGACTTCAGACGTTCCAATTCCGAGCGCGAAAGTTCCGAACGCGCCATGGGTTGACGTATGTGAATCACCGCAGACAATCGTGAGGCCGGGCAAGGTGATCCCGAGTTCAGGCCCGATAATATGAACAATTCCCTGCTGTTCGCTATTCAAATCGTAGAGTTTAATGCCGAATTCTTTGCAATTTTCCGTCAGCGCTTCGATTTGCGCCTTCGAGACAGCATCCTTTATATTGAAGCGGTCTTCGGTTGGTACATTGTGGTCCATCGTCGCAAACGTCAGCTTCGGCTGGCGAACTTTACGCCCGGAAAGACGGAGGCCTTCAAACGCTTGAGGGCTCGTGACTTCGTGAACCAGATGGCGATCGATGTAGAGAATCGCCGTTCCATCAGGTAAAGTCTTGACGATATGGTTGTTCCATATCTTTTCAAATAAGGTTGATTTCATAGGAAGCGCGTATTATAGCGGGATTGAAGGAAAATTGGAAGCGGCTCGCTATTTTACGCCGCAGTAAGCTGAGCCCAGGCAGTACGAAGTTCAGAGCGGAGCGATTCGGCAATTTGAGCAACGCCAAATGTTTGACTTAGCTGATCTTGAGATTCAATGCGGGATTCAAACTGGACTTTTCCCCGCAATTCAGAGCGTAACTGGTCCGCGAAATGTTCGTCTTTGTCTTTCACGCCATAAAGTATAAATTTGACATTATTTCCTGTGATTCCATTTAATACAGTCGCTGCATTCGTTTTATTGACAACGTTTACAGGGTAATGAGCATCCGAATCACCAAAAAGATGCTCTTTTAGGAATGATGCTTGGGTTTTGGTGCCGCCGAAAATGACCACTGATCCCGATTTTCTCATCGCAACCGTTCCAGCATAAGCAATCGGCAGATTTTCCAGCATGCCCGGCGCAACGCCGTAAACAATCGTTGTTTGATTGTTGTCGGTTTCGTTTGCAGTTGAAACAGAATTAATCTGAGAAATTGTTTGATCATTTCTAGAATTTGATAAAACACTAAACACTTCATTAAATTTATTGGCTGAACTTACGAGCGAATCTTTAATTTCAGGTGCAATAGTATTTTCCCAGCCAAGCAATTCGAATGTGGCTTCAGATACGTCCGTGAACGGTGTAGGTTTTTCAACAGTTTGTGGCACGCGCCTCAGCTCGGCGCGGCTTCGACGATCCGTCTGCGGCCCAGCCTGAACATTTTGGTGACTGTCACCTGTCTTCAGAGCAGTCGTCGAATCGGGTGGATTCGACGTCAGCTCGGAACGCTGACGTATCCCATCGTATATCCTGCGTGCAAGCTGTATCTGCTTGGCTCGGTATTCTTTAAATTCTTTTTCTTTTTCTTTAAACGTATACCGGAACAAATCAGCGTTAAGCTGTGGGAGCGGAAAAACTTCATCGCTCTTATAAAGAAACCTTTTTCTTGAAGGTTCCAGCTTCTGCCATGCCGTCCATTTTTTATTTCGCATTAGAACATCCCGGATAGTCAACGATGTACGCCCGGTTAAATGCGCTTCGTGAAGCAAGTGGACGGCAAGATCCATGGTAAAAATTTCGTGAAAAGCGATATTCTTCAAAGATGCGTGATTTGTATCAATAAACTTCAGGGCATCTAAAATGGTTTGTTTGTGACGAACCAAAGCATCTTCTGCGGGAAACGGGAAACGCTTCAGAAGAGTGCTGCCTCTTTTTTCGGCGGGCAAAAAGATAAATTCAGGTGCATACAATAAAAGATTGACCAGTGCAAATTGAGCCTGAGAATTTCCTTGGCCTGCGAGGTTTAAGATATGTTCCAGTTTTGAATTCAAGTCTACAAAATCCATTTCGTCGCCGAATTCTTCATACAATTCAAGCCGCTCTTCAGGCGAAACCAAAAATTCCCCGCCCAGGGACGCAAAAGTCACATGATCCAAATGTTCAATCTGTGCGAGCACGCTTAAAGTCAGCATGTCATCACGCAAAGGTTCCGGCCATGAATTCTCCGCGATCATCATCGGGGGCAATAAGTCAACCGGGACATTCATGACAACAAAAATACCTGTAATAATCAGCATCAACTCAGAAAGAGAGGGTGCGATTTTGGTTAACAGGAGACTGCCGTGGCGGCTGTCTTCAATAATGAATTGGTTAAGCTCGGTCAATATCTTTCGCGCCCGGTCTGGCTCTATATTTTCCGCAAGCTGGGCCTGCAGCGCAAAAATCAAAGCACTCACATGACGGAAGAATTCTAACTCAATCCACACGCGGGCAACGCGATCCGGATCAGCTGCCATCCTTGGATTAGACACGAGCCAATCGAATGCGGTTTGAACATAAACCTCTTCAAACTTTGTGTTGGTTTCAAACCAAAGCTCGGCCAGTTTCTTTCCGTTCAACTTCCGGTCTCGGATAACCCATCCCGGTATTACGGATGTCTCCGGGCGTGCCAATGGGAAATATTGTGCAAAACTTTTCGCATTACCGGAAATTTCAAGTTCAGTCCTTAGAAAGCCGGTCGGATCAAAAAATTTCTCCTTGATATGTAAAAGGAATTTTTCCAACTCAACAATATCACTCTTTGAAGCAACTGAACGCGGAGAACCTGCTGTCAGAAAGTCAGTCGAATACCCGCCGCGCAGCTCGGCCCTTGCCGAAGGCTCTGCCGAGGCGCTTGAAGGGCCGACAGCCCTCTCAGCTACCCTGTTCAAATGAGATGCTGAGGGGGCAGCTCGGCTTACCGCCTTCGTCAAGGACTCTCGTGAGATTTGATTAATATTCTGCTGAAATGTTTCAAGGTGTTTCAGCTCGGACATCGCCTTATCGGAAGGCGATTCCGGAGCAGTCGTCGGCGTGGTTGACGACGATGGCAGCTCGCCCGTCAAGTCGAGCGGACTTGAGGGCAGAGCGGTCGTTGAGCCCAATCGGCTCAATGGCAGCTCGGCACGGCGCAAATTCCTAGCAATTGGCTTTGCATACCCCTCGCTGCCATAAACGCTCAAAACATCTTTTTCGATTCCATAAACAAATTCAATTCCATGGGGCATTTGGACTTTATGGTCTCCGGGCGACGGCCCATCCGGATAGCGGGACCACGATGGATGGCTGTGAACATCGATTTTAATTAAATTCGGATTGACTTGAATTTCATACTGCGGATCAGAAATGCCAAGGGCATTTTCCACATCTTCAGAAAAAACCTGCCCCAGCCGTCTTGTACTTTGCTGCGTTTCGGGATTTTCAAAACCACCGGCACTTGTGACCGCATCTAAAGCATAAGAGCCCTGAGGAATAAAATTCTCGATTTGAAAACCATCATCCGATTCCCGTCCGACAAATATACCCGTACGTTCATATTCCAAATTGCCTGAAAACCATGCGGCAGCTTTCCGCATAGCATGTGTTTTGATTGTTAATTTCCGGCCGTCAAAATCAATTTGAACTAACTCATCGGTTGCCTGTTTCCAGTTTTGATTAAACCGGAACGCATCTTCCGCTGTGGCCGAAACTCGAATCCAGCCGTTCCCACGAATCCATGTTCTATTGTCATTTTGATTCGGAAGTGACAAACGATTTTTTGCGTACTCAACATCTTCCCGTAAAACTTCCTCTTTACTTCTTTGGGGCTTTGATTCGAGATCAATAATTCCATCCTTTCCAAAAAAATCGTCAAAGCCTGCGCGCAGCTCGGACATCAAGCCCGATCGGCTTGAGTCCGGAGCAGTCGTCGAATCGGGTGGATTCGACGTCAGCTCGGAACGATTTGAGCGAACGTCAAACCAGCCCCAAGCCTTATTTGTAATGATTCCCCTTTTATGCAATCGTAAAAATAAATCTCTCGAATTTTGCAGTGGCAACATTTTGGATTCTTCTAAGATTTGCTTAAAAAGAATAACGCTTCCGCCGTTTTGATCGGTATTTTTCAATATTTTTTTAAATTCCGTCTCGATCTCTAAATTAGTGGGTTTTTTGAGTAACGATGGCAAAACATGATAAAGCTCATTTTCTAGAAGTTCCCAGAAATAGTGATCAAAAATTAATTTATCCGATAGGGATTGTCCACGATCGATTGCCTCGAAAACCTTGTAGGGAGGTGTTTCGACTTCTTCCACTGCAATGATTGGTTTCGCGGCTCTAGGTAGCAATTGATAACCCCAAAAATGATGATGCCCACGGTGGAAAACGATCCGCTGTGATGGATCGCTTTGTAAAATATCGTTGATTTGTTTTGCAAAATTGCGATCGCGCTCTACTACAGAACTTCCCAGCGTTACAATGAATTGAGTCACTATTTTACGAAAGTCTGAGAAATTGACATGGTTCATTAATGCTCCGTGTGATTGTAAGAATAGCCTGTCTCTCTGAATCCATTTTACCCAACTACTGCCTGACTCCCTCTCCCAATCAAACCTGACTCCTTTACGAAGTATAATTTCGGATTGCGCATCCGGAAAACTTACATTTCCAAATTGTGCGGATTGCCTGAGGTAGCCCACACCTCTTGCCTTTGCCCCATCTCTCATGTCTCTGTCTAATATTTCAAACGCTTCCGCGAAAATATCAGGTATTTCAAAAATCAGCTTTTCAAGTGGCTGCGACGGGAATTGAGGAAGATCGGGATGTAAAGTTCTGGCAAACTGGTAAGCTTGGGATAAAGAAATATTGTGAGAAGACGCCTCTTTGAGGAAGAGAATTTTGTCTTTTGCATTGTCATTTAATAAATTATCGAGGGTCCTTTCAATCGATTGGAGAGAGTCATCAAAATCAAGGATGTGAACACCATAAACGGGAAATACGGCTTTCTCGTGTAATCTAATATTAGAATAAATTCTTCGTACTATTTCCTCGCCAACCACCAAAGACACAACGCCGCCAATCATCCACCGTAAACTCCGGCGGCGAGTAATGCCTGATTTTTTCTGATCCTCTGTCATTTTAACTTGCTCTTTCTTCTTGCCTTTTTTTCTCTCATTTTGCCTTATTTGTTGCCGATTTAATTTTCGATCCATGCGCAGCTCGGACTTCGCATCTCCAAGATGCGAAGCCGAAGCAGTGCCAATCCGGTCAGATTGGCGCAGCTCAGCGCGGGAAAAGTTCTCACGCCGAAGCGCCAGTTTCGGGTTATCGAAAACCTGAAGCATGAAATCAGGAAAATTGTCATACCACTGAACCGATTTTGTAAAAATAGCGCCTATTCCCCAAACTTTGAAGTTTCCCGTGGCAATGCGGGAAATATCCTCGCGCAGATCAGCAATTTCGTGAGGTGATAATTGGTCAATCCCGTCATATTGTTTCATGATATGAGGAATTTCTTTCCTGAATACAAACCGCACGGATTCAATTCCTTTTTTCTCGGTTGACCAATCCAGCTGAAATCCAAGGGGGCTCAGTTCCAGACGTTTGAAAGATTGAATCAAAGCTTCGGTTAGACTTCCGTGAAAGACATCATTGCTGAACGCTCCGGATATTCCCCATAAATTGAGCCGGCCATTCCCGATATTGTAAATCTCATCCCGCAAGGCATCTTTTTCCAGAGGCGTCAATTGATCAAAACGCTGATAGCGCGCTATAATGCCCGGCGCCTGTTGAGAAAAAACATAACGAATTGACTCGATTGTTTTTTCTTCGCTCGACCAACCAAGCCGAAAACCCAAAGGATTTAAATCGAGTTTCTCAAAAACAATTCGTAATGCTTTAATATAACTTCCAGAAAAAAAGGGAGTTTTCCGCTTATCGCCCACAGCGCCAAGGCCCCATAACTGTAAATGACCGGCGGTGATCTGATAGATTTCTTGTTTTAATGTTTCAATTTCACCCTGAGATAATTCTTCGAACCGGTCATATCGCTCAATAATGGCTGGTATCTCGTACGAAATGGCATATCGAATCGAATCGATTGATTTTTCTTTTGTATCCCAATTAAATTGAAATCCAAGCGGATTTAAATGAAGATCCGGAAATGCGCTCATCAAAGCCTTGATATAACTTCCTTCAAAATAGGGCGCGGAGGAAACGCTTAAAGCGGCAGTGATTTTCCAAAGAGAGAAATGACCTGACTGTATTTTATAAAAATCCTGCCGCAATTGATCCGTTTCTTCAGGCGTCATTTCACCCAATTTTTCGTAACGCTCGATTAAACCAGGACGATGCTCTTTAACTGCATAGCGAATATTTTCAATGCCAATTCGTTCGCTTTCTTTCCAGCGAAAAACCATGATGGTATGTTTTTTTCTATATTGACGCATCTCCGTCTCATCAAAACTTAACCGCGGATCTGAAAACACTTCTTTGAGCGCTCGGCTATAACTTCCCTTAAAGAAAGAAATGCGTTTGTGAATAGCGCTTGAAAGGCCCCAAACTTTAAAATGACCGTAAGTGATTTTATAAATATCTTCCTTTAAACTTTCAATCTCTGGTTCCTTTAACTGACTCAACCGATCATAACGTTCAATAATTGTTGGCGCCTCACGCGACATGACATCGCGGATTGATTCAATCGCTTTTTCTTTTGTTGTCCAATCCAACATGAATCGAAGCGGGTTTAATTGAAGCTTTGGAAATACAGCTGCCAAAATTTTGGCATGGTTTCCTTCAAAATACGGTACATATTCCGCATTGTAAGCAGTCCTCAATCCCCAGGTAAGAAAGTGGCCTGATGTGATTGCATAGATTTGTTCCCGTAATATATCTTGTTCAGATGTTGAGAGTTTATTGATTTGATCATATTTGGCTAAAATCTGGGGCCGATGCTGAGCCAGCACATAACGAATTGACTCGATTCCTTTTTCTCTCGTGGTCCAATCCAGCTGAAACCCAAGCGGGTTCAAATTAAGTTTTGGAAAAACAAAACTTAGAACTTTGCTATAACTGCCGTCAAAATCCGGATTGGTGCGACGGTCGAGAACTTGCGCTAACTTCCACGCCTGAAAATGTGCTGATGTAATTTGATAAATACGGCGCCGCAGAGCCTCAATTTCCGGCAGTGTTAAATGATCCAGATTCTCATAACGTTCGATGATGTCTGGAATTTCTTTCATAAACACATAACGAATCGATTCGATCGCCTTTTCTTTGTTTGACCAATCCAGTTGAAATCCCAAAGGATTCAAATTGAGTTTGGAGAAGAGTATCATTAAGGCATTCATGTAGCTTCCCTCAAAAAAGGGGGCTGCTTCGCGGCTTAAAACGGTCCGAAGGCCCCACACAATAAAATGACTTGAAGTAATTTTGTATATTTCTCCTTTTAATGCTCTAATTTCATCATCGCTTAATGGAATTACTGACTCTGCACTTTCATCTTGAGAATGTTCCAGTCGTTCATATGTTTCAATAATTTTGGGCCGGTATTTTTTGAGCGAATCTTTAATGTTTGCAATCGCGTCATCAACACTACCCCACGAATAAATCAATTCAGTCATTTTCTTGACCCGCAGCTCGGCTCTATTTTGAGTTTCTAGTTCCGAGTTTCTGGTTTCGAGTTGATCTCTTAACCCGGAACTAGAAACCAGAGACTCGGAACTTGAATTGCGCAATTCCGATCTACTCAAAGGTAATTGCAGCACATTCGTGATATGATTTTCAACCAATGGCCATAATTCTTTTGTAATAGACTTAAAATAATCGGGAGAAATTTGAGCGGGACGCGCACCGCGTTGAATCAGATTGGCCAAATCAGCCAAATCGATCAAGTGACGCGCATCGGCTCCAATCAGATAGAAAAGAAATAAATATTCCTGGGCAGTCCTCAGACCGCCTTTGTTTTGCAGACTAACAACCAAGTCTGCGTGATATCTTAAGGATTCTTCCAAAATAACCTCTGGGTTCCCTTTTGAATCAAACAAGCGGGTATTTCTGATCCTTTGATTGAACAATACCAGGTTCGGCTTTTGCTTCAATGCATTTTCTATAAGCAACGGGTGATACAAATTTTGGCTGTGTGCCCATTGTAAAAAATGGAATTGGTTCAAACTCTCGTAAAATTCGGATGAAATATTTTCAGCAGCTAATCTTGAAATGTCGGATAAATGCTTGACTGCAAAATCGGGAATTCCTGATTTTTGAGGCCATCTTCTTTCTTCTAACGGGATTTTCTGAAATTCTTGCATAACACTTTTTAATTCTGAAACATTTTTTGGCATCCAATTTTTTAATTTTGACGCATATTGAGTCCCATAAGCTTCCCTGACAATGACGGATGCCAGGTTTTCAACAAAATAATCTTCGGCATACGGAAATTGATTAATCAATTGCGCGGAATCAAAAAAAGATTTCACATTAATTTCTAATTCAACTTTTCCATTCTCATCAATTGTTTTTTGAAAATGAATACCCAAATTGGCCGCTTCCTGCGGCAACGGCTTGGCTTGTTTGACTAATTCCGAGAAATGTTTGAGGATGTCAACATCCGGATATCCTTTGGCAATTAGCCATTCGATTGTTTTTTGAATAGCGTTTTGAACGTTTGGTAAATCCGCACGAGAAAGCTGAATTTCGTTCATCAGTGATTTATCTTGTTTGAGAGATCTACGAACAACATAAATGGCACCAGCTATCAATGAGCCGCCGACGATTAAGCCTAAACCATACTTAATAATTGCTCTTCGTGATAAATCCGTTTCTCGTTTTATCTCCTTGGTTTTATTCGTTACTTTTGCCCGCAGCTCGGACTTCGCAGTAGTTTCACTGATTGAATCATGTTGCAGCGGCTCAGCCTGAAGACCTTCGAGGGCTTCAGGACTGACCGTCCTCAGCTCGGGTTGAGCTGAGGGCTCGGCGCGGGCTGTATCGTCCGTCTGTTCTTTGCTAGTGTTGTCTAAACGATTACCGCCTGTTTCAAGATAGAGCGTTTTTGCTTTTGCTAATGATTTTTCCCATTCGGCTTGAAGTTTCTGAAGATCAAACGAATGGCCGGAAACCAATTGATCCGTCATTTGAATAATTTTCTGAAGGTGTTCCGGCGCAACCGGCGTAAGCCGCCTCGCCATCCAGGCCAAATCTTCATGGGTCGCAGCTTGATAATATGCGTTATACGCAAAATCAGGATGCAATTTTCCATTTTGAAGATGCGTCACATATTTTGAAAAATCATACTGAGGCGTATAAGCACCTGCTGATCCGGCAACAGCCTCTTTTGGAATCCCCAGAGAAAATTTCATATCTACAAAAAGAGGGATTTGTTCTCCGTTTTGCATCACCAATGCGAATAAATTACTATCGTCTCTATCGGTATACCCGATAATTTGGTCTACAAGAAGCGTCCCGCGCAATACTTTTTGCCAATCTTCGCTAAATTGTGTATCGCGTCCGTATTTGATGGGAAAACGGTTAAACAACGTTCCATTTTCAATAAATTCACGCAGTATGATCAATTTTCCGTTCAGGTCTCGAAGAATATGAGTTTCCCGGACTGGGAGACCGAGTAAATTAAAAAATAAATAACCGGCTATCATCGTAAACGCAGAATTAGCATCATAAATACCGCCAAAATATACTTTTCCAGTCTGGCGATGCCGGAATTTTGTGAATTGCCGAATCAAGAGTTCGCTTGTAAACCGGCCATTTGCCGTGCCAATTTCAAAATCTTTCACCTTGTCATAATAATAGGGACCAATCTGCTCCAAATCCTCCCATGCCGGTGATTGGTATTGGCCTTTTGCCCAGGAGCTGACAACACTTTTCTGGAAATCAAACACCGGATCAGGGCTAAATGGAGCATGAGTAGGCGACATAAATTTCCTAACTCTGTCAACCGGCGGCGGAAGCGACTCTGGTGTTTCAAGCCTTTTTCTGTTGGAATAAATCTGATCTAAAATCTTGTTCACCCGAGCGTACATCTCAAGAATATCATGCTGAATATTAAGGTATTCGTTATTGATTGCAGTCTCTTCGCCAGGCTGCATATGCGTGTGTAATTCTCCAAGAGTAGCCGAACCTAATCCTTCATCATTGATGGCCACATTTTTTTTAATCCAGTCATTCTTTCTTTGAATGAGCTCATTTAATTGCTGACGAAGATTTGTCAAAAGCCGTTCGACTGCTTGTTTACCGTCTTCAGAATCTGTCATTTTCAATCTCTCAAGTGCCGCATTAACAACATCTTGATAAGGGCTTTCGAGAAATCGAATCAACTCAAAAATTGTCAAATCGGTGAACTTTCGTCCCCCGGGAAGATTGTCTGGGTCATCAATAGCTTCAAGACCTGCTTCAATCATCCAATCAGAAACGCTTGGCTCTTGGCCTTCACTCCGGAGCTCGGAGCGGTTCTTAAATGCGGAGTGTGGAGTGTTGAATGCAAAATTGATGTTTTCTTCAGTCCGCATTCCGAAATCCGCATTCCGCACTTCATCCTCAATTAAGCTTCTTAGCTCACCAAGTGCAGCGGGAGAATTGCCGATGAGACGCGGGACGTTAAGAGACGGAGCGGGCGTGACAGAAATCGGAGCGGCGTTCAGACCGATGGTGTTTTGGAGTGAAAAGCAGAAAATAAGGGAAACTGCTATGACTTTAAAGCTTTGCCGCAATTGAATTTACCCACTTTCTTTGAAGTGAGTAAAGTATAACCGGATTTACCGGATATTTCAACTTTATGACCTGATAATATTAATTAACAGATAAAATTCACCTTAAATCCTTATACTTATCACTTAGGGTTTTTTGGATATCCTTTATCTGCGATTTCGCCTGGTCCCCTACAGCAATTTGGGTTTGAATATAGCCGCCGCTTAACTGGTCTACGGCCTTGCCCGAATTGGTTTGCTTAAATTTCCCCAGCCATTGGTCTAAATAACCCATTTTCCCCGCAACCATCAATCCGATGATGATGAGCGCCATCAATAAACTGATCAAACTAAATCCGTTTCGATTTTTCATGGCTTCCTCCAAGATTTCCAATCTCTTTTCCTCTCCCTTTCTAAGGGAGAGAGAATTATGTATTACAAATCCAGCGTAAAATTTGAGCGCACAAAAGCCCCGCGTATGTACCGATGATGTTGCCGAAAATACCGAGCAAAAGGCCGACCGGCGCGAGCTCCGGATGATAAATGGCGGCAACAATCGGCGCTGAAACCGGGCCGCCTATATTCGCCTGGCTTGCGGTTGCTAGAAGACACATGGGTGATTTTGTAATCCGTGATGCGGCAAATAAAAACGCGGTGTGAATCAAAACAATTAAAAAGCCCGCGGCAATTAACATCGGAGCTTCGGCAATGTCATTTAAATTTGCTTTTGCGCCGATTGAGGCCAGTACCAAATAAAGTAGCCAGTAGCCGATCTTTGACGCGCCGTAAGATTCCAGTTTCTTAAAACGGGTAAACGAAGCGGAGATTCCGAGAGCGGACGCGATTAAAATAATCCACGCGGATATCGAAAATCCGGTCAATGACGACAGTAAGGGCGATTCATGAATCGCCTCTGCTAAATAAATCGAAACAATAACGCCGATAAATGCGGTCGATAAAATTAATCCGGCCTTTTGCGCCGAAAGATTTTTGATCGGCTGTAGGGGTACGGCACGCCGTACCCCTACGTTTAATCCCTCGATAATCCGTTTATCCGATTGATTCCATTGATCGTATCGATTCTGAAATGCCGCGAGCGCAATCAAAATACCCATCCACGAATAAGCCACCACCACATCGACAATCACCATCGGCAGAAAAACCGAATCCGGCACCTGGATCGCCTCTTTGACGGCAATCATGTTGGCACTTCCGCCGGTCCAGGATCCTGAAAGCGCGGCAAATCCCATCCACACATCTGGATGAAGCCACGGCCTGAAGAGTATTATCACAATCGGCGCTCCGACAATAATGCCGAGACTACCGGCAAACATCATGAAAAGTGCCTTCTTTCCTAATTTTAAAATTGCGGGAATGTCGACGCCCAACAAAAGCAAAATCAAACTGGCGGGCAGAACATAAGTTGAAATGGTTGAATAAACTGGGCTTTTAGCCGGAATGATATGGAAAGTTGAAAAAATCATCGGCAGAAAATAAATCCAAAATACGGCGGGAAGAAAATGGAAGTATTTTTTGAAGTGTTTGTGTTCGGAGATACAAAGAACGACTATTTCGATCAGGATTAAAATGATGGCAATCAAAAAAGAATTCTGGATCATATCACTTCCACTGTCATTGCGAAGCTCGGTATTCAGTGCTGAAGCAATCTCAGAGCCGTTCCCGACTCTGGCCGAGTCGGGACTGCTCAGTCCTTGACGCGATTGGCGTCAAGGGACGAGCTGAGATTGCTTCGACACTTATTAACGAGTCTCGCAATGACTGATTAAACGACCTCGCAATGACGGGCTATTGAATGGCTCAACCCCAATCCCTGCTTTTATTTTTCTCAGATCGTACGTTCCATTTCTACTCACAAAACTCTTCGACATTATTTTCTCTTTAATAAAAAACGGCGCGTCCAGATCCACAAAATCAAAGCCGCCGAAGCCGGAAGCCAGATGAGCGGCCGCGATAGTCGCCAGCTCGCTTTCCATCATTTGTCCGATCATGAGTTTCATGCCCGCTTTTCTTGCCAGCTTTGCGATTTCAAATGCTTCCAGCACGCCGAATTTCATCAATTTGATATTGATGGCGTTTGCGGCCTTCGTTTTGATTAATTTTTTCGCATCGGCAGACGATGAAACCGTTTCGTCCGCCACAACGGTGATTTTACTTTCGCGTGTTACTTTTTTGAGGCCGCCCCAATCGTCTTTGGCAACCGGCTGCTCAATCAGAACAGGTTCGATTTTAGATTGCCGGAGACGTTTTAAAAATCGAAGTGTTTTTTCAGCCGTAAAGCCGGCGTTGGCATCCAAATAAATCGAAGAATTTTTAATAATCTTCTTAATACGCAGAACACGTTCAAAATCCAGATCTTCATCAGCGCCGATTTTGATCTTAAAAATCCGGATGCCGCGCTTGTAAATTGCTTTTGCGGATTTTTCTGCGGCTTCAACACTTCCAAGCACAATCGTCATCGCGGTTTTCAAAGTTTTTGGTTTTGACCCAAACCACTTCCAAAGCGGCATTTTTTGAGAACGTGTGCGCGCGTCCATAACTGCCATTTCAATGGCCGCCAAAGCTGAGCGGTTGCTCGTTAGCATCTCTCGGTAATCATTTAAAATTTGAATGTGGTCGGAAATATTTCTTCCAACCATCCGGCGCGCGATTTGATTCAAATTCTGGAGAGTTTTCTGAACTGTCTCGCCTGTAATGTGGGTGGCAATCGCGGCTTCACCATAACCTTGCATTCCATTATCTAATTCGATCGAGAACAAAATATTGTCAAGGATATCATGCTGTCCGAATGCGGTACGAAACGGCTCGGTGAGTTTGGCTTGAAGCTGAATGGCAGAAGCGCTTACAACGTTCATTAAATATCTTTCGAAACGGTAAAAACCACGCAGACCACGATGACAATGCCAGCCGCGATAAGGCGGGCAATCACATATTGATTGAACGCGTAGCCATGATGATGAAGCTGCAATGTGACTGGCTTTTTATCCACATAAATGGTTTCCGGAGCTTCTGAATCCATTTGCACTTCGGTCCCGTCCTTTAAAACGCCGTAATAGGTTTTGCCGATGCCCGTTCCGATAATGATAACGACTAAAACCGCAGCAAAAATCCAGGCATTGACGACTTGCTTCTTGCGGACCTGCCTCGCCTGTTCATCTAAAATAGCTTTGTCAGCAAGCGAGCGCGACGCAGCAGCAGTTTTAATGGCTTTTTCCCGGAACCAATTCACATCTTCGAGGCTTTTGGCTTCGTCGACAAATTTGATGAATTCCTGCATTCGTTCCCGCTTGATTTCATCTTTTTCGGTTTCGACAAACCGGCGAAAAGCGACTTTGGCTTCGGGTAGAGCGGCGTCTTCATGGGCGTGAAACGCATTTTTGCGTTCTCGCGCAAACTGTTCAATTTCGGGGTCTTCGGGGCTCATAGAATGGTTATCGGCCATTAATGCCACTTCATAAAAGCTTCCTCCGGAACTGTCATTCCTACGAAAGTGGGAATCTACAATAAGCAGATCCCCGCTTTCGCGGGGATGACATATTTTGGATTGGGAAAATAGAAAAGTGATTATTGCTTTTTCCAATCGTCAAGAATGCTGCACTGGGGGCCAAATCTGATAATCCGGGTCGCGATTTTTTCGATAAAAACCGGTTCATGCGTCACAATCAGCATGGTGAGGCCGTCTTTCGCCAAATCAGCCATCACTTTCACAATCTCTTCCTTCATTTCCGGATCAAGGCTGGAGGTCGGCTCGTCAAATAAAATCGCTTTTGAATGCATGGCAAGCGCTCTTGCAATCCCCACGCGCTGCTGCTGGCCGCCTGAGAGTGAAGACGGATACGCATTTGCTTTTTGATCAAGCCCAACGTGCTGAAGAAGCCTTAAAGCATTGACGCGCGCTTTTTCAGGCGGTTCTTTTAATACCTGAACCGGGCCGATGGTCAAATTTTCAAGCACGGTTAAATGCGGAAATAAATTGAAAAATTGAAATACAAAGCCAAGCCGCTCACGCACCAATTTTATTTTTAACTTTTCCTTCCGGATATCCATATTCGCAGAAAGCTGGATATCGCCGATATTAACAGCCCCCCTTTGAAACGGTTCCAAATAAGTCAGGCAGCGCAAGAATGTGCTTTTACCGACTCCGGAAGGGCCTTTGAAAACAATCACGTCGCCTTCATTCACCGTCAAATTCAAATCTTTGACGACTTGATGGTCACCATAATACTTTGAAAGATTTTCGACCTTAATGCAAGTGGGCATTTTTCTTTTTCTCCAATGATCGTGACCAAAGTGACAGCGGAAAACTCATTAAAAAATATAAAAGTGCCGTCAGCAGCCCGAGTTCTAAGAATCTGTAAGTAGTGGTTGCGGCCTGAGAATACGCACGCGTAAGTTCGGTCACGGTAATAATTGAAACAAGTGACGTATCTTTAAAGAGAGCGATAAAATCGTTGGTGCTGGGCGGCAGCGAAATCCGGAACGCCTGCGGAATAATAATAAAACGGAGACTTTGCCGCGTATTCATCCCAAGCGACCTGGCGGCCTCATCCTGGCCCCTGGGAACTGATAAAAGCCCAGCCCGATAGATTTCAGCCTCATAAGCCGCATAATTGAGCCCCAGGCCCAGCAGGGCTGCCGCAAAGGCATTCAGCTGAATTCCCAGATTCGGAAGCCCGTAATAAAGCAGATAGAGTTGAATTAAAAGCGGCGTTCCGCGAATGACTTCAATATAGGCGTTACAAAAATACCGGACCGGTTTTATGCCGTATACTTTTCCGATGCAGAGTAAAAATCCGGCAAAAATAGCGAGCGCCATCGATAAACACGATAAAATCACGGTCACAACAGCGCCTTTTAAAATCAAGGGAATGAATTTTGAAATTGCCTGCTTTTCACGAGTGGGGACTGTCCCTGCTTTTAGGGACTGTCCCCCAGAAGCAATCAACTTTTCCTGATTCGGCGTCCACATGTTCCATTTTTTGTAAATTTGCTCAAGTTTGCCTGAATTAATTAAATCGCGAATGGCTTCATTGATTTTCTCTTTCAATTTTGGAGAATCTTTCCGGATACCGCCCGCGTAAATTCCTTCACCCACCGGTTCTCCCACATTTTGGAGCGCCGGATTCGGCGCTGCGTAAAATGCGGCAATCGGCACATCCATTAAAACCGCATCAATACGCCCGATTTCGAGATCTTTATAAGCTTCCACCGGTGAGGGATACGGAACCACCGAAATCTTTCCTTCTTCTTCCAAAATATTCTGCGCCAAAGAAGCCGAAAGCGTACCGGCTTTATGTCCGTGCAGATCCTTGAGATTTTTAAACCGGGATTCACCCGAACGAACGGTGATTTGTTCCGAAAAAAAATAATACGGGATGGTAAAATCGATAACTTCTTCGCGGTCTTTTGTAATTTCGAGGCCGTTAAACGCCATGTCGAAGTCGTTTCTCTGAAGTGCGGGAACCAATTGATCCCACGGAACTTTCGCAAGCTTGGATTTAACGCCGAGCTTAGCGGCAAGAGCTTCCATGATTTCGACTTCAAAACCGATAATTCTGTCCGGGTTTTTTATATCGGGAAATACGTACGGCGCGCCGCCCGCGTCATCAGCGCCCCAGCGGAGTTCGCCGGTTTTCTGAACATGATCCCAGGCTTCATCGGCGTAAATAGGAGAAATGGCAACAAATACGAAGATAAAAAATGGTAAGAAAAATTTCTTCATAAATTTATTTTGTCATTGCGAGGTGCTTTGTTTGTTACCGAAGCAATCTAGGTACTGAGATTGCTTCGACACTGATCAATGAGTCTCGCAATGACGGTTAATTATATTTTACACTCAGCAAAGTCAATCCATGCGCCGGAGCGGTGGGGCCGATGTGACGGCGGTCTTTGGCTTTCAAAATTTCTTCAAATTGTTTAACGCTCAACTTCCCTGTTCCCACCATGAGCAAAGTACCGACAAGGTTGCGGACCATATTATATAAGAAACCGTCACCTTCCACGAGAAAACGAATTTCATAATCGGTTTGAATAATATTAAATCGTTTGATCGTGCGAACCGAATTCCGGCCGTCCGCTTTGGCTTGAAACGAGCGAAAATTATGGCGTCCGACCACCAATTTCGCCGCTTTTTTTATCAGAGAAACGTCTGCTGAATACGGAAAATGATAATGCGTCCGGCGCCGCAAAGCGGAACGGTGAGAACGGTTCCAAACCAGATATTCATAGATTTTACTTTTGGCTGAAAAACGTGCTGAAAACGTAGCCGGCACATTTTCACAAAATTCGACCGATAAATCAGGCGGCAAATAAGTGTTCAGCGCGCGATGGATGTTGGCGATGGGAATTTTAGAATCAACTTTAAAATTAACGACTTGGCCTTTGGCGTGCACGCCGGCATCAGTCCGTCCGCTCGCCGCTGAAATTTTGAGCGATTTTCTGAAAATCTGCTTCAGCGCTTTTTCAAGTTCGGATTGGATGGTACGTTTCTTTGGCTGAGATTGAAAGCCGGAAAAATCTGTTCCGTCGCATTCTAGGATGAGTTTGATGTTGCGCATGTTTTCGTATTGGGTTAACTGTCATTGCGAAACAAATTAATGTCATTCCCGCGAAGGCGGGAATCCAGATCCCCGCTTAAGGCATGCGGGGATGACATGGACTCGCAATGACGGATAATATCATATTTACGAGATACGCTTCACAAAATACGAGATACCTGCCGGCAGGCAGGCGAAATTACGCGGACTCAAGCACCCTGAGTTCGGAGAGAAAGGCGTGCCGTGCCGTAGCGGTAATACCGGCAACACTCAGAAATTCCGGAACATTGTTGGCGGTCCCGACCGAATCAAATCCATATTGATTAAGCAGGAACGCCTCACTTCCCTTTTCACTATCCGGAATTAGCACGCGAAAATAACCAACACCGCGGCCTTCCAACTTCAATTTCAAGCCGGCCCAGGTGTTGGCCATGCTGATATCTTCCTCATCCGGCAAAACCTGATTGGCGGCGTCCACGATATTGGCCGTAATCAAATCAGGCGTGAGCGCGCCCACTGGGAAACCGCCGTAATGCGCCACCAAAGCGAGAGTGTCGCCCATGTTATTTTGATCATTTGAATTGGTGATCGCCAGATTTGAAATCGCAAGCCCTACTTTCGCGCTGGCATCAATTGAATCAAGTCCGGCTACGCGGCGGATTAAAATGCGCAATTCACTTTCTGAAATATTTGGTTTTGCATAAATGCTTTCTGCTATCAATTTACGCAGTTTCTGAAGCGTTTCGAGAGAAATCGTTTTTGTAATTTCCAAAGTGCCGTAAAGTACTGTTTCTTCCGCCGTCACTGTTCTTTCAGCTTCAATCGGAACTTTCCGGCTGGCGATGACCCGGAATTTGACCGTTACTTTTAGCACGCCTGGTTTTGATTCATCTCTTTTTTCGATTTCAAACACCACAGGATGGCCATCCAGCTTCGCTTCGACCCTCGTTCCCTCGCTGGAACTTATTAATTGATTTTGAATGCCAGGCGACTTTATCATTTTCTCAACCGACGCTTGAATTTTAGCTGGTTTCATATTTTTACCGAGCGATTCGTCAATCTGCATCTCTTTAAATTCTATTCCTGAATCTGCATATTTTATTTCGTCATTTTTTATATTGACAACTGCTAAATCTTCTGCTATAAAGTGACTTCTCTCACGCGCAAACTCAAAAGGAGAATGAGAAATGGTCGAACGTAATTTCACACCAACTGAAGTTGGCGCGCTTATAGAAAATTTGGAATCTAAGTTCAATGTCGTTCTCGAAGTTGTTGTTCCGCTTCGAGAAGACATGGCAGAAGTCAAGGAACGGCTTTCGGCGGTAGAAGCTGAATTAGTGACGATTAAAGACGTCATGCGTGTCACCATTCCCAACCATGAGTCGCGCATCGGCAAGTTAGAATCCAAAGTTTTTCCCCGCGGCCCAGCCTGAAGACCGCCCTGCTTGCGAAGTTCGGCGCGCGACTGATCTAAATCATACAAAGATGAAAAAAAAGATTTCGAATTGGTTATCTTGCCGCTTGGAGAATCGATTATTCCCGTGCCCGGCCGGGCATATTCTTCCGGAAGTTCCGTTTTTGCGGAATTAAAAACAATAAGTGCGCCCGGACGGATTTTTTTAAGCTCCCCTAAAATACTCAAGCCGGTTGTTTTCCCGCGCAACTTATTATCCAGAATAATTAAATCAAGATCGTCATGAGCGCTTGCGTATTCCAGTGCACCGGACGCTGTATCCGTGCCACCAATCAATTCAGGCACCAAATGAAACAACCGGCCAAGCTGGAATTGATATAACTCCACAAGATCTTTCTCATCTTCCACAATCAGGATTCTACGCGGTGACTGGAGTTTTTGATTCTCACCGGCACGAAGTTCGGATTTTGAAGTGGAGTTGTTGGATTCGCTCAATGATTTGATGATATCTCTCAATTCTTTTTCACGAGATTGAAAAACATCGCGCACAACCGCAAATTGCGTCCGAAAATCCCCGGTTAGGCCTCCATTTTGAATAAATTTAGCAACACCCTGCTCAGTAAAATCTCTGCCTTGAGCAGCGTTACTCGCCCATTCCTGAATCTCTTGATCATTTTGACCAGAAAAAAGTTTGAACCAATGGGACAAATTATCTAATTGATGTAAAACTTGCTCCGATCGTTCCACATTCAGAAGAATATTCGATGATGGGTGGATTGTATTCAGAACATGATTTAAGGATGAGTACATTAAGTGTGCTAAATATTCCCAGCTCTTATCTTGTTTCAATATGCCAGAGGAACGCATGGTGTTTCTTAAAGATTCGAAAATCTCTTCAAGAAGCTGATAAGCACGCTGCCTCAAAAGCACTTCAGCGCGGACAGGCTCAGAAATCGCTGTTTCAGCGACGATATCAAGTCGGGATGATTGCAGAGGAGCGCTTCCCAAGTACACATTACCGCTTTGGTGATAAAGAAGCGGATTTTCGTGGCCATCGATACTGATCACGGTACCATCCGGTAGCTCATGGCCGGCGATAGACCAAATTTTTTTGTCACCATTAAAAACCATGTCCGGAATTCCGTAAACTGCGGAAATCCCTTCTTTCTGGGCCAAGGTTTCCGCATGAACCGAAATAATTTTCGCAATAATGTGAACACCTTTTGGAATCTTATTGACCAGTTCAGGATTGACACGATCCAAAAATAAAATAACGCCATCCACATCAGACATCGGTTCTTTTTTTAATTTCTCCAAAAGCTCGCTGGCAACTTTGAATGAATTAGCGACAAGGCCGCGGACCGCACCGCCGCTCACGCCATGGCCGCGCGCAATAGGCTGATTTTCACTGGAATCTGTAAATTCAGGATATTGATCCACCAAGAAATCATCGTTACTCTGAACCAGCCAAATTTGGCCACGTTCAATCGTAAATTCAAATTGTTGGTTATAACGAAAAATTTCTTTGAGTTTACGGGCATATTCAAACAATTGTGCGTAAAGTTCTGGCTGTAAATCTTCAAATGTCTGCTCATCCGGCCTCACGCGTTCGGAATTGCTTATTAAAATATAATTCTGTTCTGCTCGGCTCATCAGCTGGTCGCCAATGGAATGAAACCGAAACTTTCCCTGCATGATTTCGCGCCCATCCGGCATCACCCTCAAAACGCCATGCCCGGCGCCTGAAATTTTTCCGTCTTCTGTCGGTTTTAAATTTCCAAATACACCTTTTTGTAAAATGACAACGGTTCCCCATTCCTGGGAAATTTTGTGACGCTCGCGGTAAGCGCGCGCATCTTTGGAATCCCACGAAGCATACACCGCTTCTACGGCCATCATGACTTGATCCATCATGGCATCCGGAATTGATTTTCCGTAGCGTGCCACGATTTGTTTGTATTGCCCGACTACCGCCTTCATATCATTATCCGATAATTTTTCTTTTTCTTTCACATTGAGCACTTGTTCAAATTCGGCTTCCAGAATACCGAGAACATTGATTGAGAAAGAACGGATGAATTCTGCGTAAGTGTCATACGCAAACCACACGTCCCCGGTTTTTGCCGCAAGTGCTTCGGCTTCTACATCGTTCATGCCAACATTGGAAATGGTGGCAAGCAGGCCCGGCAGCATGAAAGCTGAGCCGCTTCGCGCATACAGAATGAGTTTGAGGTCAGGATATTGAGAATAACGTTTGAGCCGTTCGATTTCAGCTTCGATTTTTTTCTTGAAAGGAACGGACCGGAAAATCTCAGGTTGCGTGACCAGTTTTGCGCTTAAAATCACGCCTGGCGGCACAGGGATTCCTTCCCGAATCATTTTAACAAGATTTAGCCCCTTTTTACTCCACAGCGAGAGAAGATCTTCACGCTTTTCTGTCACATCTTTTCCGAAACGGTAAAAATGCTGTTCTAAATCCCTCACCCTTCCCTCTCCCTGAGGGAGAGGGGTAGGGGTGAGGGTCGATTGTCGGACAAATCCATCTGATTCTGATTTTAGTGTACTTGATAAAATTTCATCCGATCTCATGAGCGTGCGGTCAAACGCCGAAATGCCTGAGCCGCGTATCAATTCATCAATCAAAACGCCTTGCAGCTTTTCCTTTCCTTCCGAAGAAAGCGTGTATTTATCGTAAGTCTCGTCTCCTATTTTCTCAGGTTTATTATCAAACAAGCTGGTGTGCTCTTGCCAAACTTTCTCAAAATCATATTGTTCTGTTCCCTCTTTCGGAATGTACTGCGTGGCAGAACGCATGGTGTCATTCAATTGACGCGTTATTTTGTGGATTTCAGCCTGAAGCGTACGGACAAGATCATGAAGCTGAGAAAATTTAATGTCACCTGCTTCCATTTCATTTAATAAGTGATCAAAATCAACGCCGCCAAGGCCGGATGCTTGAATGAATTTTCCGACCGCAATAAGGGCCGGGATTAAATTCTTTAATTCTTCGAGCGATCCTATTTTTTCAAACTGCGTTTGAATAAGTGTTATTTTCTCCTGGGCGAGAATCGAAAGTTTATGATTAATTTCAAAAAGCATTGCCATATCAGATTCATAAACTTCTTCTACGTATAGTTGGTCGATATCTTTTTCGATTTCACGATCGGCTTCATCCAAACCATCTAAATAAGCGTTTGACTCTTTCTCATCTTCATGGTCAAGGCTCTGTCTTAATTTCTTACGGACATCCTCGCCCAGAAGGAAAAATTCCTTAATATCATTCTGAACTTTTGAAATCGCCGATAAAGCCGCGGCATCATTTTGAGATTGGATGACTTGCAGCATTTTTTGATAATCATCGCGCATAAAATTGGTAACTGATTCAAGGCGAATTTTATTGTTCTGAGCTACAAATTCGCTCGGGTGGTCACCCGTTAAAAAAGGAATAATACTCGACCAGCGGACAGCGTAGTGATCGGCCAGCGCGAGATAAAGTTCGATCATATATCTTACTTTTTCAAAATCGTATTCTCTCACTTCAGGATTAGCCTTGCTGAGCACATCCAATAATTCCTTTTCCGGAATTTTTAATAGTTCATTCAAAATAATTTCAGGGTCCCGGCTTGTAATTTTACCTTGAGAAATCAAGTTTGAGATAAGCCGGTTGATAATGTCAGAATAAATTTTATTTCTTTCACCTAAATTTTCTTCTGTATCCCGAATCAGTGTCCACCCGGCATCTTTAAGAACAGCCGCATCCAAATTAATCCAATAATGAAGAACTTTACGAACATGTTCCAAATCGAATCTGCTGAGCCTGCTATGAATACCTTCGCGGAGAGAGCTAAACCAATCGTGGCCATGCGCACCGGGATAATCAGCACCGTTATCAAGAAGCCTGGAAAGGTTAATAATTTGGTGTTTAGAATCCCCTGATAAACCGCCGCTTTTCCGGGATGCTTCGTGAATTTTCAATAAATAATAATAAATAATCCGCTTATTAGGCTCCATCATTTCCAAGATCCTATCATCAGCAGTGGATGTTTTTTGATATCTCGAATGAACTTCAGATTCTCCCGTAAATAACATATGGGTAGCCAGTGTAAAAGCAGAGGCCGTTAGGCTGGCGGTTGGAATAGCAGAAAAAATGCTAAGGATTTCTTTTAAATAGCTGCTGGTTTGCGATCCATAGCGCAAAAGAATTTGAACTAGCTTGTATTGCCGATGGATGGTCGGGTTATTATGAAGTGCCGCGTGTAAAGCCCACTTTACCTCGCTGTAAAGAAAATTTTCATTGAAATAGACAGCCGCTACATCAATCACGGTTTTTTCTTCTTCGGAGGATTTAAAATCATTCAGCAAAACCGGCAGTAAATACTTACCAAAAAAAGTATCGTGATTCGAATTGCCGTCAAAGAAATCGCGTAATATTTTTGCTTTTTGATCGGCGGTAAACTTGCTCTTAACAATAAACTCTCTAACCAATTGCTGCAGATGCTCTGGGGTTTGATCTTGTATCTTATGGCGCGATTGACTTTTTGCTGAATCAAAAGCGTCTGAACGTTCACGGCTTCGTTGCGCAGGATGAAGTTTGTAATATTTCTCTTTTAATTGACCATGATTAATTAATGCTTTTTCAAACTCAGCGTAAGCAAGCGGCTCAACTTTCGAAATATCAGTTCGCAATTCTGCCCTATATTGAACTGTTTCAGACGCTGCATTTCCGCGCGCGATTTCGAGAAAGGGCTCAACGCTCTCGTCTTTGGGCAGGCCCAGTTGTTTCCGTACAAGCTCAGGGTCAATGGGAACCAAAACCGCCGGATCCTGCGGGCCGAAATTCCCTGTGTTTTTGCCGTTCACGATGGCATCAATCGATTCAATGACGTCCTTCAAACTAAGCGGGAGAATCCCTTCGCCCGCTCTTGTAAATTCGTCAAGAACCAGAATAAACCGGTTAATGTAAGCTATGCGGCCTTTATTGCCAACGGGAATCACGATGGGAAGAGCTTTTATTTTTTTCTGTTTCGCCATGGCAACTCTGATAATTTCATCATTCAAAATTTGCATGGCGAAATCATAGGAGTAACATTGATCCAGAATCAGTATCAGATGGCTGAAATCAAGTTCTGTTTGATCATCCTGACCTTCCACCAGTGCTTCGGCAAGTTCCTTGTAACTCACCGCCCACTTGGTTTTCAAATCTTCCGGAACAGCCACGCCGGGCTCTCCATCTGAAAACCAAAAGTGAGTAGACCAGCCATGGCCGACAAGCCATACGGTCGATGCCTGTTTCTCGTACGATACGGTTTGCAGCTGTTTTAATAATCCGTCTTTAACACTCTTCTCGGTGGCACCGGTTTCTGATCGATTAAAATGGACAATATTTTCTACACCAAAACTGCGGGCAACTTTAACCAAACGATCCCGGTCAAACTGGTTTGATTCATGTGACGCAATGACGAGCTGGGTTCCGGAACCCAGTACCATTTTGTTTTCCGTAATGGCCTGCTTGCGCGCATCCGCCACAAGCACGGCCGCTTTCCGCGCGAAACGCAATTGACCCTCAGCGCTCATAAATCGAAGTAGAGGAAAGTGACGCTGTACGAGATGAAAAACAGGAACTCCTATTTCAGAAAAATCATCAATAGAAGCGAATCCATTAGCGCGCACGCCGGCATGCGAAGCGTTGAGGCGCGACAGCATTTCCGCCGAAAGAATGCTGTCATACTGAGAGCCCAAATATTTTGATAAATTGAATATCTCGAATAGATCATTACGGGGTTTGGGCGTTTCCGTCAATAACTTGCTCAAGTCTTCAAATGTAAGCTGGGTTCCCTGCGCTTTGGCGGCCGCCAAAGCCACTGCGGTAATATCGTCATCTTTTTTCCATAAAAGCGCTAACAATATGTCTTTGGATATTTGGATTTTCTGCGCTTCCGCCACCTTCAAATACTCAATGATCAACTTTTCATCCTTTTCGGAATCAAGACGCGACAAAAGAAAATTGGGTGAAACCGGGATTTTCTGATCAAGAATAATTTTTAAAGCCGTTAATTGATTCACCAGTGAAGCAGACTGTTCAAAAAATGGCTGTAAAAAATTAAATGAAACCGGGATTTTCCTGATTTTAACTTGCAGGAGAATTTCGGAACTTACCGGTATGTTTTGTGATTCTATGATTTGAATAATGATCGGATCAATTTCTCCGTTTTTACGCTTAAAGTGAGGCTTCAGGAAATTAAGCGTAACCGGAACCTGGCGTTCATAAATCGCCTGAAGTGCGGCGGCGATTCTTTTGTTGTCATCGCTGTGAAATTCGGCAAGCAAATCAGCGGGAATGAGGTGTTCGTCCGGAAGTGTTCGCACCGCTTGCGAAGGCGCATTTGGCCTTCCCGTTTCATTCATCAGCCATTCCAGTTTTGAGCATCCGCCCACAGCTGCGGCAATCGCGATAGCACTTATGAGCGCTGCCTGAACCCGCGGCCGGCTTAAATTCCAGGACAAAGATCGAAGCTCGGAGCGCCTTGAGAAAATGGATTGGATTGCGCGGTATTTTCGCCTGAGAATTTCCTTTCGGTCCCATACCGATTCTTGATTAAGAGAGAATAAAAAGCGCATCATCAGACTTGAAAATTGAACCGAATCTTTTTCTCTTATTTCTAACAGCTTATTTTCGTCATCTTTTTCGAACCTGGTATACGGGTCTAACAGGCGCCTCTCAAATTCAATAATTTGGCCGTTTTCATTCCGCAGCTCGGACAGCAGCGCGGCTGGCAATGCTGCCGTAGCAGCGCCAGCCCAACCAGACTGGCGCAGCTCAGATTTTTGATTTGACGTAAATTCCACGTGAACTTTAAAACCTTTCTTAAGATGGACGTTTGGCGCCACGGCTTTGAGCAAGTGATCAGTATTCGTAAACTCAACCGCACGCAAGCGGCCGCCGCCATTGTCGATTTTCACTCTTTTAATCTGAATACCTCTGGTAAGAATTGAGTCCAACGCTTGTTTTAAGGTTTTACTGTCCTGAATGGGGATGACTTTGGAGCGAAGTTCAGCACGGGGATTGGATTCGTCAGGTTCCGGATTGACAATGCGAAGCGAGACGCTCAACACCTGCTTACTTGAATCCGCCCATTCTTGCTTCACTTCGATTGCAGCGTCCTTGTACATTCTCTTTAAATAAACAGGTAGCCAGATCACCGGCTCTCCATGTTCAGGCTGCGGCGCATCTTCGGGGCTGCCGCCTTTGACCGGTTCGTGAAAATATTGCTCGACTAATTTTTGAATTAAAATCTCTGATACATGCAGTGCTTTTGAATCGCTATCCGCGTACGGAACAGAAAAAAATTCGACGATCCTTCCGGAATTGCCTAGTTTTTTCAATTGATCCCGCAAGTAGCGGTTTGAAATATCGGTATGTTCGATTTCTCCTAAATCGCCGCCCACTTCCACCATCCTGGCAATCATGAATATTTTATTAAAAGTTCCTCCTGTTTTTTGGCTGGGATCCCAAGCCGTGATGTAGGTGTAGTCTCCTTTCGGAATCTGAGTTTGGAAGAATTGATTTAACTGCTCAATATGTGCGTCGGAAAGTTTCTCGATAGGCGCAATTATAAGTTCAATCTGCCGTCCCTCATATTCTTCCACATCCCGGTGTGTGCCAATATTGACGGACCCTTCAAAAATATTTTTCACTCTGAGTTCAGCTCGATCGGCTCGCGGTTCCTTTGGAAGTTCAATCTCGAGCCGCTCGACAGCATCGGCGAGCGCCCGGTCACGATGCTTTCCGTATAACAACGCATCAATATGATTTTCCCAACCTTTTTTTCTGCGCGCGCTTAATGTTTTTCGGGCAGAAGTTTTGGTTGGATATTTAAAAGAGGATGGTGCTTGTGGAAGTTTAATTTCAAACCGTTTAGCTGCATTGTAAAGCGCCCGATCCCGGTGTTTTCCGCGCGTCAGTTCACGGGCATGATTTTTCCATCCTTTTTGCCTGCGCACTTTCAATTCTCCGTAGACAGAGGCTTTGGTCGGATATTGAAAAGGCACGCCTCTTTTTCTCAGCTCGGCCCTTGCCGAAGGCTTTGCCGAGGCGTCTGAAGGGCCGACAGTCTCCTTAGCTATCAAATTTAAATCAGAAGCTAAGGGGGCAGCTCGGCCAATCTTCGCCAAGGACACTTGTGAGATTTGATGAATAGCCGGCTGGAAATTTATAATGTGTCTCAGCTCGGACTTTGCCGCATCAAGCGGCAAAGCCGAAGCAGCTCTCGACTCCGATCGAGGCGAGCCCGGCTCGGCTCGTTGATAAGGGATACGAGCGGAAAAACTCGCAAAAATCGTAAAACTGTCGAGCGCTTTGAGATAATCGTGCGCACGATAAAACGTGTAAACCGGTTTTTGATTAAAGCCAAAATGGGTACGCAGAAAATCAAGCTCGGCAGACGGCTTGAATGCAAAGCGAGATTCGACAGTGCCGGGCTCATGAGATTTAAAGCTATAACCAAAACCGCCACCGATGTAAGTAAACTCGTTAACGACCGACTCGTTTTGCAAAGTTTTGATCAATTCAAGCGCCTGCATATTTGCATTGCGATAGGTTTCATGGGGACCGATATTGGCCAGAACAACCTGAAAGGGCCCGTGAGCCTTTAAAATTTCCGGAATTTTTTTGTTTGTAAAATAGTGAGACAAAAATACGGCGCGATCTTTTGAAAAACCGTTTGATTCAAGATCTGATAGAAAATCTTTTTCCAAATACTCATGCCTTTCTACGGAAACTGTCTTCCTGGCGCCAAGCCGCAAGGCAAACAAAGAGGCGATCCCGCTGCCGGCTCCGAGTTCCAGAACGGTTTGATCCCGGATGATGTCGCGATCCCGGTAGAGTTGCGCCAAAAATGGGAGCGTGTAGTTGAGCATGGTTTTTGTGTACCAAAATTGCTTCATCAGATCATTCACGTAGATCACTTTGTCGTTGAGCGATAGCGGAATTAAAGATTTCAACCTAATGTCCGCAATAGCATAGTCGCCTAAGCGGAAAAAAACCGTCCCAACGGGGCTTCCCTCTGCAGGCGGCCCAGACAACAGAACAACATCCTCATTTCTCTTTTCTGTGGGAGAAAAACGACTGTGCGCTTCCAGCGAAGCGTCAAAATAAAATCCATCTTCCTCAGGTGCGAAGCTGATCAAGTGAAAACCGTGCTGAGTTTTCAAAAGATTTTCCACAGCCCGCATGTCAATTGCCTGCTTTTCGCTAAAACTTTCAGTGGACGAAGTGAAAACATCAGTCCTTAATTCCGCGCGCGGCGGAACGGGCGGAAACACTTTACTGCCTGGCGTGCCTGATTCGGCTGTACCGAGTACAGTCAGACGGACAAAGGAAACGACAAAAAAGACAACGGCGCTGATAGTCATCAAAAGATAAGAAAATCTGACCGGGAGCGCATAGAGCACGAGATTGACCGAACCCCAAATGGCCATGTGGCTCAAATAAGTGGGCAGGAATTTATGCCGCATTTCATCCATAAACTGCTGCCAAGTGTGCTGGTAAGTAAATTTCCTGGTCACAAAATAAAAAAGAAAGGTAGGAACCGCAAGAAACAAATCAGCCACAACCATCACGGGAGATGCCACCCAGGGATTTGCGATAATATTCGTAAAAAAGTGTTTAATGGCGGGTTTAATTAAAAACCAGGGCGATTGGACAATCACTTCGACTTGCATAAATTTTGCAGCTTCGCCCAATTTGACTTTGTTTGTCTTGCTAAACTGCATCAAGAGATTGGCGGAAAAAGTAATGACCGACAGTGCCGCGGTAAATAACGCAAATTGAATTGATCTTTTCTGAAAATGGCTTAAGGCAGAACCTTCGATCCAGACACTCGATAAATTTGCCGCAATTCCGATCCCAAGCCCGGCAGCTACCAGTAAGGCCTGCTTTAAAAATGAAACTTTCAGATTACCGTTTTCTGCTGCTCTTAATTCAGAATATAGTCCCTCGTCATCATCGGAGCCTCCGATCGAGAAACCATCGTCTGCTTCATCACGATCAACATCAATCAGCAGCAGGTCATCTCCTTTTCGCGGCAACTCCGAATCCGATTCAACCTGAAGATCGTAAAGGTCCTCATTTTCATGCAAAATCGTAAATTCATTTTCTTGGTTTCTCTCCAGATCAAAAATATCAAACCCGGCTAAGATTCTAAGCAGTAAAAATAACTGAGCAGCCCTCGCGCCTCCGGGCGTAATTTCATTATCTTCGATTTCCGATACCGGCTGAGCATCTCCATCCCGATAACTGATTCTAACTTTATTCCCAAACCGTTCCATTTTAATTCTCTTCACAGACGGATATCTTTTTGGGATTTCCAGTACGTTAAAAGAGAGAATCCGGTATAAAACAGACGGCGACCGAACGCCTCCCGAGAGCACGTCATGCAGAAAATAAGAGTGGTCAAATTGAAGGGCCGAAAAAGCGATTTTGAGGCCGTTAAGCCGCTTTAATTGCTCGGGTGTTGCCGGCTCTGAATTTTGTTTTTGATATTGAATAAAACTTTCCAGCAGTTTTTCCACATCAAGAGTTTTTACTTCCAAGAGAATTTGATCCAACAATTTCAATTGCGAATCGACCGCCCTAAGATTTTCCCGAATTTCAGGAACATAGTTATACACACTCAAACTCTCTTTAATTCCTATGAGCATTAACCTGAAATCAGAATAAGCCAATCCGGAAAATCTTGGTTGGTTTAACGGCGGGTGCCAGCCGCGGCGGGCGATAAAGTTAATTTTCAGAAAAATATCTCCGACAACTTCAGGATCAATGTCCTTCAAAAATTCAGCCGGATATTCCTGAGCCGCGCGCGGAAAAAATTCCGGGCCTATTTTTTTTAGAAAAAAATCCCCTATTTTCTCGATTCTGTCCTGAAACTTGAGAAAATGCAGGTCATATCTGCGCGTTTGGATTATGCCCGGGCCGGTTGGATGCGAATCTGGAGCGCTCCTTAATTCTGATTTTTGCGCAGAGCGCAGTTTCGAAATCGGTTGTGATTTCTTAACTACAAAATCAAAACGGCCTTGAGCGAGTGCGGGAAGATGTCTCGAACCAGCAGTCAGATTAAGTAAAGCGCGTGGATTGAGATGAAAGGCGCTGTTTTTTTTAAGAGATTCACCGATGAGAGCGGAATCGCTGTAAGCCAGCGTGCTCGTGAAAAGAAGAGTGAAGCAAATAAATGATGCGGTCACTCTTAAAAACGAGGAGTTAAATTTCACGGATTTTTAAGTTGCCTTCCCTTTAAACAGATTTAAAGAGAAGTTTAACCTGAAAATAGTGTCAGGTCAATATATCAGGTATTTAAAATCGTATTAAGAAGTAATTATTGATACCTTATAGTTCTAATATAAGGTGAAGAAAACCCTACTTATTGAGGTATTTCTTCAGATTTTTTTTATTTTTGGATAAGGTATTCGGCAATTTGGACAGCGTTCAGAGCCGCGCCCTTGCGAAGCTGGTCGCCTGCGACAAATAGGGCAAGGCCGTTTGGATTCGACATATCCTCACGGATACGGCCGACCAACACATCATCGCCGCCGGAAGCATCAAACGGCATCGGGAAAAGATTTTTCTCGCGATCATCGACGAGTTTCACGCCTTTTGCTTTTTTCAAAATCTCGCGGGCTGCTTCAGGCGACATTTTCTTGGAAAATTCCAGTACGATCGATTCGGCGTGAGCGCGAAACACGGGCACGCGAATACAAGTCGGGCAAATCTGAATATTGGGAGCATTCAAGATCTTGCGCGATTCTTCGACCACCTTATTTTCTTCTTCGTTATAACCATTTGACGCAATCGATGTGTTGTGCGAAAAAAGATTGAAGGCGATTTGATGCATAAAGGCTTCACGCTTCAAAGATTTCCCTTTCCGGACTTCTTTTGCGGCAGCTTCAATGCCTTCCAGCACATCAGACTTCTTCTGAGCTTTCACGCGATCTAGGAATTCTTCGGTTTGCGTGAAAAGTTCGCGCATCGCGTTTCCGCCGGCGCCGCTTGTCGATTGATACGTCGAGACCAAAATACGTTTCACGGGATTTACTTTGTGAAGCGGTGCCACCGCCATCAGCATAATGATCGCCGAACAATTGGGATTCGCTATGATTTGGCTTTTATATTTTTCAATATCGGCGCCGTTGATTTCGGGAACCACGAGCGGGATTTTCGGATCCATCCGGAACGCGCTTGTGTTATCCACAATCATACAGCCGGCTTTAATTGCGTGAGGTGAAAACTGTTTACTCACAGTTTTTCCGGGGCTCGAGAGAATAATATCGATGCCTTCGTAACCTTTTGAATCAGACGGCAATTCCTCGGCCGCGATTTTCTTGCCGTTAAAATCAAAAGAAACGCCTTTTGACTTGGAAGAGCCGAAAATCCTCAAGTGATCAACCGGAAACTTACGTTCTTCCAAAATATGACGGAGTTCGGAACCTACCGCGCCGCGCGCGCCCACGATTGCAACATTGTATTTTGATTTCTTTTTTAACATTTTTTACCCTTTTGAACTGTATCTAGTGAAGCGTATTTGAATGTTTGCGAGATACGAGATACGATTATTTTGTTATTCTTTCACAAGTAAGCTTTCCCATCTCCTGACAGCCAACAAGTTTCGGTACCGGTTCCACAAGTGCCGGGTTCTCGTTATTAAATGTTGAACCTGGCACTTGTGGAACCGGTACCGGGATTAAATCCGCCGTGCGGTAACCATCATCCAACACTTTTTTCACGGCAGCTTCGACCGCAAGCGCGAGATCATTCAAATCAAACGAATACCGAAGCATCATCGCGCATGACAAAATAGTCGCGAGCGGATTGGCTTTGTCTTTTCCGGCAATGTCAGGCGCTGAACCATGAACCGGTTCATAAAGCGCGTGGTGATCACCAATGCTCGCCGAAGGCAGCATGCCGATTGAGCCTGTGAGCATTGACGCTTCATCGCTCAAAATATCGCCAAACAAATTTGTGGTCACAATCACGTCGAATTGTTTCGGGTCGCGGATGAGCTGCATTGCACAATTGTCCACATACATATGCGACAATTGAACATCCGGAAAACGTTTCGCGGTTTGTATCACAACTTTTCGCCAAAGCGCGCTCGACTCCAAAACATTGGCTTTATCCACCGAGCAGACTTTGCGTTTTCGTTTTCTGGCAAGTTGAAACGCTCTCTGAGCAATCCTCTCGATTTCATGCGTCGAGTAAACTTCAGTATTAAATCCCCTCTCCGATCCGTCAGAATTTTTTTCAATGCCTTTCGGCTTTCCAAAATAAATACCACCTGTAAGTTCGCGGAAAACCATGATGTTGGTACCGCGTACAATTTCCGGTTTCAAAGTCGAAGCAGAAATTAAACTATCGTAAATCATGGCCGGCCGTAAATTAGCGTAAAGACCGAGGCCGCTTCGGATTCCGAGAAGCCCCGCTTCCGGTTTTTTGTCGTGTTCCAAATTCTCCCACTTGGGGCCGCCGACAGCACCGAGCAGTACGGCGTCCAGGTCTTTGGCGAGTTTCAAAGTTTCATCAGGCAACGGAACGCCCGTCGCATCAATCGCAACACCGCCGATCAAAGCTTCTTTAAATTCAAAGTTAAGGTGAAAAGTAGACGCGACATGCTTTAACAGCTTGACGCCGACTTGTACAACTTCTGGCCCGATTCCGTCGCCCGGGAGAGCAAGCACTTTATACATAGGGTTATTTCTTTAAGGAAAGACCTTCCTGAGGGCTGGAGGCGACGGCGTAGTCCTTGATTGGAATGCGGCCGGCCAGATAGGCCTTGCGGCCCGCGGAAACGGCTTCTTTCATCGCTTCAGCCATAAGGACAGCGTTATCCGCGCAGGCGATTGCGGTGTTCATTAATACGCCGTCTGCGCCAAGTTCCATACAAACCGCCGCATCAGACGCAGTACCCACTCCGGCATCCACAATGACAGGAACCGATAGGGCTTCTTTAATAAATTGAATGTTAAGACGATTCTGAACACCGCGGCCGGAGCCAATCGGAGCGGCAAGTGGCATCACACACGCGGCGCCCGCTTCCTCTAATTTTTTCGCAACCACCAAATCATCTGTTGTGTACGGCATCACGGTAAAACCTTCCTGAACCAAAATTTTGGTCGCTTCCAAAAGTGAAACAACGTCCGGTAATAATGTTTTTTTATCGCCAATGACTTCAAGCTTCACCAAATCGCCAAATCCGGCAGCGCGCGCAAGCCGTGCGATCCGTAATGCGTCTTCTGTGTTATAAGCGCCTGCCGTATTGGGTAAGATTAAGTAGCGGTTCCGGTCAATGTAATCCAAGAAAGATTTTTCGGATTTATTGTTAAGCGGTACACGGCCGATCGCCACTGTCACCATGTCGCAGCCCGAGGCTTCCAGCGCACGCGTCATGTCATCAAACGTGCGGTACTTGCCGCTTCCGGTAATGAGACGCGACTTCAACGTATATTTTCCAATCTTTAATTCTTCGTTCATATTAGCTTTTAAACTCCGATGGGTTTTCGCTCTACTTTTTGATATAGATCAACATACTTTTCCGCGCTGACATGCCACGAAAAATCAGCTTTCATGCCATTGGCAACCAGAACTGACCATTGTTTCGGATCTTTGTAAAGCCGCGCGGCCTTGCGCATGGTTTCCAATAAAGCATCCGGTGTGTAATCCAAAAATGAAAATCCGTTTCCTTTTCCCGTTTTTGGGTCAAATTCCTGAACCGTATCGGCAAGGCCGCCGACTTCACGCACTAGCGGCACCGTTCCATACCGGAAAGAAATCATCTGGCCCAGTCCGCAAGGCTCAAACCTTGAAGGCAGCAGAAAAATATCAGAACCCGCATAAATCCGCTTTGAAAGCGTAACATCGAATGTAATGTTGGAACGAATAGAGCCCGCATAACGCTCTGACACGCGGCGCAGACGCTCCTGATAAGCCTCATCGCCTGAACCAAGCAAAATAAGCTGCCATCCTTCCCGTGCGATTTCTTCAAGAATGGGTTCTAACAGGTCAACGCCTTTTTGATCAGTTAATCGCCCGACAAAACCAAAGAGCGGCGCTTTCGGATCCTGCGTTAAACCGCTTTCTTTTTGGAGCGCTGTTTTACAGCCTAACTTTTTTTCGATTGAACGGGCGTCAAAATTCTGCGCAAGTTCAGGATCGTGCGCCGGATCCCATTCTTCCAAATTAATTCCATTTAAAATGCCGTGCAAATCGTTCTTGCGTCCGGATAAAACACCTTCCATCCCGCAGCCGAAATCTTTACTCTGGATTTCCTGCGCATAGCGTTCACTCACGGTTGTCAGCACATCCGAATAAACCAAGCCGCCTTTTAAGAAACTGAGCTTGCCATAAAACTCCAGCCGTTCGTGCCGGAATTCATCCCATGAAATACCGGTGGTTGAAATTGAATCCGGCGGAAAATTTCCCTGATAGGCCAGATTATGAATCGTAAAAACTGTTTTGGTATTTGAGAAAAATGGATCCGCTCGATAAAGTGTTTTCAAGTAGACTGAAATTAAGCCGCTTTGCCAATCATTGCAGTGAATGACATCCGGCCGAATTTTGAGTTTCTTAAGAGCTTCCAGAGAAGCGCGTTGGAAAAATGCAAAACGCTTGTCATTGTCCGGATAATCTCCTTTAGGCGTACCGTAAATTCCGTCACGATCAAAAAAAGAAGGTTCATCAATCAGGAATACGTTGATCTCGTTAAAACGCGCCGAAAACACTTTCCCGGTTTCAACATCTGATCCGAGCGGAATATGCAAAGGTTCATAAACCAGTTTAAACGGATACTTTTGTCCTGAGATTGTTTTGTATTTCGGAAGAAAAACCGATACCGAATGGCCTAATTTTGCGATCGCATGCGGCAAAGTTCCGCCCACATCGCCAAGCCCGCCTGTTTTAGCAAACGGAACCATTTCTGAAACAATAAAAACAATTTCCACCGTGATGCCCTACATTGATTAATGTTTTATTATTGAAAACCAGATCGAATGATATGTCATCCTACTGCTCAGAACTCGGAATGACGGAAAGGCAGTATTTACTTTACAACTTAACTACCGGATTTCGATCACACAATTCCAAGTACCAAAAGAGTTTGGAACAAACTCGATTGAGACTGGATCATTTTCCCAATTACCGTCTACTAAAAAACGATACTCATAACGCCCGGGTTTCAGGCTCAAGGCCGCTTTCCACCAGCCGTTTGCGTCTTTTTTTAACTTATTTTTACCGGCATCCCAATCATTAAATTCTCCCGCGACACTTACCTCTTTTGCTAAAGGAGAGTAAAATTCAAAATTAACTGATTTATCTAAGTCTTTCTTTGAATATGAGTTACGATTCTTCTTAGAAACCATTCTTGCAGTCATAAGAACCTCCTTGCTTGAGAATTCAGCGAATGAGTATAAGACAATTTCAGGGAAGGTTCAAGCTCAAACAAAATCAGGAGAATCAGCGGTTTTCGTTTTCAACTTTCTCGATGAATCTTCTTAGGTCTTCTTTAAATTCAGGGTTGGGTTCAGCTGAAAGCAGGCGCCTTAGTTCAGGTAAAAATGTAACCGCGGAATTGCCTGACGCCTGCAATCCAAACAAAGCGGTTTGGCGCAGCGCAGCGTCATTTTTGGAATCAACAACAACTTTAATTAAAATTTCCGGAAAATTTTCGATATTGGATCGGATTCCTTTCATTACTAAAAATCTTCTAAGAGACGCCTGATCGGAAGAATTCAAAATAATATCCTGGTAAAACTTGCGCATTTCTTCTTTATCGGTCATGCTCTCAACAAATCCAAAGCAGGTGCGGCGCATAGACAGAGCTTCGTTTTTATCTAACGCTATTTTACGTGCAATTTCTGTTAGATTTTCAACTTCTTCACGCTGCGACAGCCTCTCCATTGCGCTCACGCGCAACTCCTCCGGCTCCGCAATATTTTCGACTATCCGGAGCGCGATCGGAGAGATGCTTCTTAAATCCGCCTGCCACATAATCGAAAGCGCTGACTGGCGGAAAGGCAGGCTCTCGCTTCTATTTTCTAATACGTCCCGCAAGGATTTAAATAATTTTTGATCACGGCTTGCGAAAATCTTTTTCTCCAAATGAACCCTGAATAATTTAGCCGTATCCGATTCTTTTCTGATTTTCAGCACTTCCAGAACCACGCTTCTCTTTTCGTCGTTTAAGTCTGCAAAAAATTTATCAGCTGCGATTTTTCGGGTTTCTAATAACGCGTCCTCATTCTTCAGAAGGTATACGATCTGCTCTTCTGTCATTTCTTCTTTATCCTCTGAGAAAACAGCGTGGCCGGATTGAAGAATAAATAACAAAATGAGTGCAGAGGTAAGTGCGAGATTTTTCATTGGCATGAAATTATTTTCGGTTACCCGAGACGCCCTGGCGCATTATTGTTGTCAATCCAATTTTTGACGGTCACAGTAGATCCGCCGGTGCCTCCCGCGATAGCCGGCAAATTTTTTAAAATATCAGGGGCATATTTGATGTCGGTAAACTCACTTTCCGTTGGGCTCCAATCAATACTGCCTACAAACCAACCTGTGTTGGTATCAACGCTCAATAAGCCGCCGGTGATAGCCGAATTGCGGTCAAATATACAGTTATCGCAAATAACCAATCCTTTGAAATTTCCGCTTAAATTTACCCATGAATCATGGTTGGCATTGTCGATGATTAAAATTCCGGTTCCCGGGTTTGCAACGGTCCCCATATTAATACTGGCTGCCGGAAAGAGAACGTTACCTGAGTTTGACGGTGAATAATAATAAATCTGATTGTTCAAAGTAGTAGACGGCGGCGAGGTTGACTTATACGCATTAAGCGCGGTAGAAGTGCTGGGCAAGCCAAGTACGGTATTAATATTCTGCACATCTGCTAAATTTTGGCCTGTCAATAGCTGCTTCGCAGCCGCATTAACCGGCTGGCTGGGCGCAATGCCATTACCGCCCACTTTCGGCAAAATAAGCCCGTCAAACGATGGGTTTGCTCCATAAGCCATTCCATAAGTTCCCGGATTTCCCGTCAAAGCTCCGGACGTGTCATGCTCCCGTCCGTCTGAAATGAGGCCCGCGACAAGCATCAGAGCGCTGGATCCTGTCATGCTGGCTTTAACACCCGGAGGAATATTGGCGCCGACATTAAGCGTTGCGGTGACAGTGCGCGTACTTCCTCCGTAAGTTCCGGTTGAAGTCACTTTTTTTGTGTTGGTATCATACGTTACCGCATAAGTTCCATTTCCAAGTGATGTTGAATTAATATTCGCCGTATTGCCCGCTTTCACTTCGGTAATTTTTTTGTCCAGGCCGGATTCTGCCAAATAAAATGCCTGAATCTCGTTAATCGTCCTAAAGGAATTTCTCATCTCGACACTGCTGGCTGCGTAAGAACTGCTGATCAAAATCGCCAATCCAAAAATCAGAAAGCAAACCCACAGTAAGGCCATCCCCTTCTCGTTATTTTGGTTATTCATGGTTTTTAAATTTCCTTTCTTCCTGCTCATGTATTCCTCAAAGATATTTGCGACGTTAAAGACCGGACTCCCGACCCGATCGTCACCAAAACATAAAGCGCGCTCGTTTGCGAGAAAACCACTGACGAAATATTCCTTCCGGTTACATCAGAAGTTACCGGATTTAAAGCACTTGGAATTTGATACCGCGTAATCGTCTGAGCATCTGAATCATAAATATACTTGATGGTTTTGTAAGTTGTCTGGCTCCCGGTGGTCGATTCCGGCACTTTAAATGAAAGTGTTTTTGGCGATGCTTTAATACAAACACCGGTTGGATTGTCAACGTCACAACCTGATGAATCAATGCCCTGCCTGGCCTCTCGCAAATCCCGCTTAATCACCGCAATCGCAGTCCGGAGAGAATTGCGCTCTTTTACATTTGTGTTATTTTTATCGAATAAGACTTGCGTAGACTGGACTGAACTGAAAACAAAGATCGTGGTAACCATTAATAGAGACATGGTAAAGATCATCTCCAAGATAGAGAAGCCTTTTTCTGATTTCTGATCCGTCATTTTCATCATGATCAAACTATGTCCTTTTCGTCACCAAGCTATAAAGCTTAAACGCCCGTGTCGCGCTTTTTTCGCTCCAAGTCACCGTTACCAATACCTGCAATGGGTCTCCCGCAGTTCCCGCTGGAAACGTAACCGCTACTGATTCGTCCGGCAACCCCGAAAACGTCTGCGCCGAAATCCAGGTAGTCCAGGTGCTGGCAGTGCTCGTAGCGGCCAAACCTGAACTATTTGCGACACGCCTTACTTCTTCCATGGTCTTTTCAGCATCGTTCGCGGCGGCGATTTTGTCCTGCGCAAATGCATTCATGCTGGCAGCATACTGAAAGCTAGAGCCGACCGCCGCGATCACAATCGTCATCAGCACGATCGCAAAAAGGCCTTCGACAAGAGTAAATCCGGAACAATTATTTTTCTGATTCATCACTGTTAATTACGACTCTTTTCTTGTTATTTTAATATCCTAAAAAGATCGGAAAATAAAAGAATGTTAAGAATAATCAAAGCATCTTAGTAACAAGCCTATTAAATTTTCGTCTGCTATTTTGCTGATTACAAGGGCTGTACAGACAATTAAAAACTATCTTAAGCACTTTAATAAGTCTTCCCCGACAGCAGGTAAAGTCTGTTGCATTTACCGATAAAAACGAGTAAACTGGTTTTCCCTTTGAAAAAGGAGGTTTGCGTGCTTGAAATGGTTTTGGAAGAAAATTATCCGAAAACGATGACTGCCAAAGACGGTAAATCCGTTACGGTCAGAGCGGTTACAAAAGAAGACGAGGCCGCACTCATTACCTTTTTCAGTGAATTCCCGGCCGAAGAAGTCGCCTATCTAAATCACGATGTCCGAAATGCGAAGGTTATCCGTCAGTGGCTTAAAAGTTTGGATTACGAGCGCGCGCTTCCGCTTATCGCAGTTTATGAAGGGAAAATCATCGGCGATGCCGTTTTAAACCAAGACGCCCGAGGCTGGCAAACACACGTCGGACATGTTCAGACTTTCACGCACCCGAATTTCAGAGGCCTTGGTATTGCGCGCCTTTTAGTTGGTGAAATCATTGAAATTGGAACCAACTGCGGATTGGTCAAACTGGACGCGGAATTTATGGCAGAACAAGGAAAGCCGATGTCGGCATTTCAAGAAATGGGTTTTGTGCCTACCGCTACTTTGCCGGGGCATGTTCAGGATATTAAAGGCAATTTTCACGACCTTGTGATTTTGGTTTATGATTTACGCTCTGAAGAGCGTTACGCTGCTGATTAATTTAAAGAGGATTTTCCTGTCGTAGAATCTCTCCATGCCGAATGCGCTTCCTTTAATTGCTGACCGCGAATGGGAAGTTTTTATCATCGGCGGCGGTATTAATGGATGCGCCATCGCGCGCGATGCAGCATTGCGCGGTTTTAAAACCGCCCTAGTCGAGCGGAATGACTTTGCCTCCGAAACCTCAAGCCGAACCACCAAACTTATTCACGGCGGCATCCGTTACCTGGAACAGTTACACCTCGGGCTGGTCTATGAATGCCTGCGCGAACGGACCACTTTGATGACAATTGCGCCTCACCTCGTGCGGCCCCTTCCTTTTTTAATTCCTGTTTTTAAAGACGATCGTTATCCGCTTCCATTTGTTCAATTCGGAACCTGGCTTTATTCCGCACTCGCCGGAAAGAATCAAATTAAGCCGAAAGAAAATTTTTCTTCGAAAAACTTGGCTGCGCATTACCCATTTCTGGACAAATCAAAATTGAAAGGTGCCGTCCGGTACTTTGATGCTCAAATGGATGACATCAGGCTCTGCCTGGAAACTGCCTTGTCCGCTCAACTGGAGGGCGCGGCAATTGCCAATCACGTGGAAGTCACCCGGATTGGTGTCCGAAAAGACGGTAAATTTGATATCGTTTTGGAAGACAGCCTGACAAGAGACCAGGCAAAAATCCGCGCGTTGCGCGTAGTTAACGCCGCAGGTCCGTGGGCTGATCGGATGCTTTCCATTCTGCAGCCGCGGCACAAGCCCATGCTTCATCTCAGCAAAGGCACCCATTTAATTGTTAAGAAAAAAATTTCAAATGAAGCCATTTTACTTTTATCCAGTGACGACCGTGTTATTTTTGTCATTCCCTGGCACGGGATGTCCCTCATCGGTACGACGGATACGGAATTCAAAGGTTCGCCGGATGACGTGCTGGCCACCGAGGATGATATTTCATTTCTGCTGAGAGAAATTAAACGGGTCGGCCCTGATTTAAATATTGAACGGCGCGACATTGTCACCACTTTTTCCGGAGTTCGGCCGATTGCCGTCGGTCATGGAAACAGCACGGCAAAATTAAGCCGGCGCCATGTCATTCATGAAGCGCCGGATGGTTTTTTCTCAATCGGAGGCGGAAAATACACCACACACCGGCTTCTTGCTGAAGAGGTCTGTGATTTACTTGAGAAATCTCTAAAGAAATCGCACCGGCCGTGTAAAACGGCGGAAATGCCGCTCCTCGGAAGTTTTGATTTACCGTTTGAAGAAGCCAACTTCCGGCTCGCGGATGATATTTCCGGAGTGAACAGAAATACGCTCGAACATTTGGTTCAAACTTACGGAAGGCAAATCCGCCATGTCATTGCGATCGCCAACCGGAATAAAAATTTACAAAAACCGATTTGTCCGCATCACGACATGATCGGCGCGCAAGTTATTTATGCTGTTGAACATGAGCTTGCGCAAACATTGATGGATGTATGCGTCAGAAGGCTGCGCTTGGATCAGGCGGCTTGCCGCGGGCTTGATTGCGTTAAAAAAGTTGCAGATTTTCTATCAGAACGGCTGCGCTGGTCTCCTGCAAAAAAAGAAACCGAACTTGCCCGTTATGCAGATTGGGTTCGCCTTAATACACGATTTATTGTGTAAATCATTCCTCAGAAACATAGGAAATAAACCGGCCGGTATCCTCTAAATCCGGCATTAAAAAATCGGGATTTATTGTTTTCAATTGCTCTACTGAGAGCGAGCCTGTCGCAACACCGATCGAACGAAGCCCGAGTGCTTTAGCGCACTGGATGTCGGCCTCTGCATCTCCCACGAGAAAAATGTCCTTCTTATTCACAGACCGTACCGCAAGCCCGCGCTCAAGCGCTTTGGCTGTCATTTGCAGACGGTCATGCGAATCGCTGCCATATCCGCCAAACGTAAAGTGATGGTCAATTTTTCCGCGCTTTAATTTATAAGCCGCTGTTTCTTTGTAATTGCCTGTTGCTATCCCTAAATGAAATTTATGCTGAGACAGTGTTTCGAGCAATGTTAAAACACCGGGCAAAAGCCGAAACTTCGCTGCCTGGTCAAACATTTCACTAAAATATTGAATGTAACGCCGGCTGATTTCAATTTTCTCCAGATGATTGAGTTTACGGCCAAGCGCGGGCTCTGATAATTCACTGATGATCATTGAATCGGTCTTACCGTGCGGATCATAACTGCCCCAGATATTGTCAATTTCAAACATTTCCTGAAATACACGGTTGAACGCGATCCGTCCAATTCCGCCGGCGAGGAGCAATGTTCCGTCAATATCAAATAGGATCATTTTCATGATGGCGTCTCAGGCAAGAAAACTATAGTGCGGTAAATGATTTCCAACAAGTGGCAGCGCGTAGTCGCGAAATGCTTTTGTAACAAAATTGCCTTCTGAATTTATAAAATGACCCGGCAGTAATTTTTCATTTCCGGCCACCCGCTCAAGCGGAATTTGTGAATATGAAATCCGGTATGGTTTTGACGATACTCTCTGCATGGCTACCATCACGCCTGAATAGCCTAACTTGGCCAGCCGCACAGCGTGCTTTCCGCATTGAAAAGCTTCCTCCTGATCAACTTTAGAAATATAAGGCATCGACATTCTCTGAATAGTCCCTGGTTTATCAAAACGTGCCCGGATTCTGAGTTTGGAAGCCAGTAGGCCACATAAATATTGTGCGGCACCTTCAATATACACATGGCCGAATTTGTCTTTCTTCACAGCTTTATTGGCGGATCCGATTCTCTTGCCATTTTGATCGCGAATGGTTTCGGAAATAACAATCAGCGCATAACCAAATTTTTTATATACTTTTTTGACATCCTGAAGAAACTTTGCCTGGTTAAACGCTCTTTCCGGAAAATATAAAAGATGCGGGCCTTGTTCTGTTTTTCGCATCGCAAGTGCTGAAGCCGCCACAATCCAACCTGAATTTCGGCCCATCACTTCAATAATCTTAATTGGGTCCGTCGAACGGGCCGCCCTTGTATCCACCGACGCCTCTTGAGTCGCTACCGCGATGAAGCGTGCCACGCTGCCGTATCCCGGCGCATGATCCATCCCGGGCAAATCATTGTCGATGGTTTTTGGAATTGCAATGACTTGCAAACCCTGCTTCATTTCGCGAGCCGTGCGCTCAAGCAAAAGTCCCGTTTCAGAAGAATCATTCCCTCCGACCATAAATAAAACATCAATTGATTTTCCCGCAAGTGTTCTGATAATTGATTTTGCTTCGCGGGCATTTAACTTGTGACGGCATGTCCCAAGCGCTGAGGAAGGCGACTGTTTTAGGTTCTCAATTGCGTCACGCTTCATGGATGTCAAATCAATCCAATCGGGCTTTAAAAGGCCCAAAGCGCCGAATTTAGACCCGTATAGCTTTGAAAATTCTTTGCGCGAGGCCTCGATAACACCGGCCAAACTTTGATTGATGACAGCGGTGGCGCCGCCTGATTGAAGGATGATTGCCCGTTTTTTCATGACCGGTATTTTAGCAAAAATTGTACGGGCCTATTGTAAAAATCTTCTCCGGCCTGAAACGGAAGTTCGTTATGAGTGCCGTTTTTAATTTCAAAGAATTCCTTCGGCTGAGGCGCTGCATCAAATAGCTGCTTCCCCATTTCGACGGGGCAAATCTCATCGCTCGCACCATGGATAATCATCAGCGGGGCTTTTAGATGTGAAATCTTTTCAAGATTATCAAATCGGAACGCACTGAGCCAGGCTGAGGGAACCATCGGATAATGACGTTTTGCGATTTGTGCCACAGACGTGAACGGCGCTTCTAATATGATGCCTCGATATGCCTGTTTAATGGCAAGATGGATCGCGGGGCTGGCGCCAATGGATTCGCCGTAAAGAATGATATTAGAACGCTGAATACTCTTTTCTTTCAGAAGCCAATGAATGCCTGCTTCCGCGTCCAGATATAAATCCTTCTCGCCGGTTATTTTGCCTTCACTTTTTCCATAACCCCGGTAATCCAGAAGAAAAACAGAGAAACCCCGGCGGATCCATTCTTCGGCTTTGAACAAACGGTCTGAAATGTTCCCGGCATTACCGTGTAGAAAGTAAATAACGCCCTTGGATTCAGGTGAGGGTAAAAACCATCCGGAAATTTTCACATGATCCGCGGTTGTCGTGGTAACGGTTTCTGATTGAAGGCCTAGGCTTGCAGGTAAAACACTGTAGGGTTGAGTTGGAAAGAAAATAAAGGACGCGATCATGATGTTAAATAAGTGTACGAGATTCATTTTGAAGATAATACGGTATTATTACACGAAATTTGAAAACCGGAAAGATTTCTAAAGGACGTCTGCCGCCGCCCTTGAGAAATCAGAGAAGATTTTATTTTAAGCGGATTGTTTGGACGCTACAAATCCAAGAAATCTTGAAACCAGGGTAGATTCAACTGAAAAAATAGAATTGCGCCTCAAAGACTCAAAACTTGCTTCTGAGCGCACTTCGACATCACGGTTCAGCATATCACTTAAAGCCGGCAGCGTATCATTAACCGGCGTATCTTCATCAATATTGTACTTTCCAGATTCAGGCTTTAAAACTTCGGCGCTGATGTTAATGTTGACATTCCTTGATGAAGACGGAACGCTTAAATGGACGGGGGAAGATAAAAATTCGGGCTGTTTGTTTGTCATGGCGCCCTGCTCCTGTATGGGCTGCGCAAACGCGGATTGACCGATAATCAATACGCACACAAATAGAATTTTGGAGAATCTGGTTAGGTTTTTCATCTTCTCTTATCCTTTTCTGCCCGAGCTCACGCGAACAAAGGCATAAGAGAAGAAACGGTAGGAACTTTTCAGCACGCTTCTTTCAAAATGCCCTTCTCTGAACAAGAATCTTCAAAGAAGGGCTTTCGAAAGAGTCCTTCTAAGACGATTGGCAACCCAGCCTTCCTCACCCGTCCGTGTAGGAACTGTGGCTTTGCGTCGCCGGATTTCTCCGGTTTTGCCTTTTTCAGATCTTCTTACTGTGCTATGAGCTTCAATGAGCGAACTGCGAATTTCTAATTAAAAGGTGCCCCATGACTTATTTAATGTCAAGAGTAACACACTTATTTTTTCAATATAAAATGACTTATTTTTAGATTTAAATATGTATATAACTCTTTATATTATAAAGAGTTATATAAATTTATTAGGCGAAGAGCGCAGGTTGTCTGCGAGTCGACCACTGAGGGAAAAGCGGAGATAAAAGCTGTGTAAAATCAATGCCTGATAAGCCTGTAACCCCTGAAATTGCTGCAGGTACGGCCGGCACAAAAATCGGGAAAAGAAGGTTGTTGTTAAAGAAAACATTTCCGGAGGGCTGATTGGGCCCGCCTAGATCAAAATCAAGATCGGTAACCGGATTCACAAGTTCGCCGTTAATATCACCATCGATATTGATCGATGTGCCGCCGCCGTCTTGGCCGCCGGCGGTTGTTGTGAGTACCGCGCCATTATTAATATCGACATCAATTCCGTCACCGGTTGCACCAATTGTTCCACCCGCCACAATGCTTGAATTGGTGCCGGCTGTAATGTTATTTGCCGCACCATTTCCGTCTAACACGTTTCCGGCCGTGGCTTCCAGCATGACTGAACCGTTACCGGCGTTAATAGTTCCCAAAATCAGGTCACCTGTCGGCGTAATAATGCAAATGTCTCCGTTGGCAACAGACGAATTCGCATTAACGGTTGCGCCATCTTCTTCCATGATAAAAATTCCGCCTGTTTGGCTAATGGCATTAATCGTAGTAGCAGCTGTGTTTATTTTGTTGATAAGTGTTCCGACTGCATTTCCGGAGAAGCTAATTGTGTTGCTGGTAACTTTGGTCGCCACGTTCCCGTCATCTACGATGTTGCCTGCTTGAGCCGTGAAACTTGCGGAATTGGTTGTGGTTACGTCTCCCACAGTAATATCACCAGCAGTTGTTGTTAGTGAGAAATCGGAATATCCGTTAATGCCTGTTGCCGAAGAAGCACCGCCTGCGGTTACGTTCACCGCGCCGGCCGTTAAGAAATTAGCACTTGTAAAATTCATACCTGTCAAACTGTTGACGGCAATATTTCCATTACCCGTACTTTGAGCGACGAATGTCGTCGTGTTAAAATCAATGTCACCGTTGGCGAGTGCAGAGCCAATATTGCCGAGCGCTGTCATCGTGAGAGAATTCGCGTCAATCCTGGTCGACTGAATAAAATCATCAACAATGTTTCCGGCTGTTGCGGTCAAACTGACATCGCCGGTTGTGGAAAAATCAATGAGCGTCAAATCCCCGGTTGTAGTTGTCACATTGATATTGCCCGAGTCTGTCGTGGCACCGACTGTGGCACCGTTGGATTCCGTAACGTTAATCTCGCCGGTTCCGGTGCCTGTAAGATTGAGTGTGGTTGCCGTCGTATTAATAGCAGCGCCCGTTTGACCCACGTCACCGTCCGCGCCGCCTGCGATTAAGTTCACAATAGCGCCTGCCACACTGGAAGCCACGCCGCCCAAAAGGTCGCCCGCGAGAGCGGTGAGCGTTATGTTTCCTGTTGTTGAGATTGTGCCGAGTGTTAAATCACCTGTCGTGGACGTTACATTGATATTGCCCGAGCCTGTCGTGGCACCGACTGTGACACCGTTTGATTCCGTGACAAAAACATCGCCTGTGCCTGCGCCTGTGAGGTTCAAGGTTCCGGCTGTGGTATTGATTTTGTTGGTGGTGGTTCCGATATCACCGTCCGCGCCGCCTGCAATTAAATTAATGATGTTTCCAACCAAATTAGAAGTTGCGTCTAAAATATCACCTGCCAGAGCTGAGAGTGTCATGTTGCCGGTGGTGGAAACCGTGCCAACGCTTAAATCCCCGGTTGTAGTTGTCACATTGATATTGCCCGAGTCTGTCGTGGCACCGACTGTGGCACCGTTGGATTCCGTAACGTTAATCTCGCCGGTTCCGGTGCCTGTAAGATTGAGTGTGGTTGCCGTCGTATTAATAGCAGCGCCCGTTTGACCCACGTCACCGTCCGCGCCGCCTGCGATTAAGTTCACAATAGCGCCTGCCACACTGGAAGCCACGCCGCCCAAAAGGTCGCCCGCGAGAGCGGTGAGCGTTATGTTTCCTGTTGTTGAGATTGTGCCGAGTGTTAAATCACCTGTCGTGGACGTTACATTGATATTGCCCGAGCCTGTCGTGGCACCGACTGTGACACCGTTTGATTCCGTGACAAAAACATCGCCTGTGCCTGCGCCTGTGAGGTTCAAGGTTCCGGCTGTGGTATTGATTTTGTTGGTGGTGGTTCCGATATCACCGTCCGCGCCGCCGGCTGTGATGTTGACCGTGCTGCCGGTAACAGATGAATCTGCATTCGTGTCTGTTACGTCGCCATTAGAAGCAGCTAGTATCACTGTGTTTGTCGCGCTCACGGTGCCTACTTCAAGATTGCCACTCGTGGCGATCATTGAAAAATTATTGTAGCCAGTGGCGCCGGTCACTGATGAGGTGCCTTCGGTTGTAACTGTGACCGAACCCGCCGTGACAAAATCAGCACCTGTTAAGTTTGCGCCTCCACCTGAAATTCTGGCAAAAATATCGCCGTTACCACTGCTTGTAAGTGCGCCAATATTGGTAGTTGAACTGATATCGACATCGCCATTCGCCGCAACTGAGCCGATGTTTCCGGTTGCCGTCATATTAACGCTAGATCCGAAAACCGCCGTAGCCTGATTACCGTCATCCAGAATATTTCCGGCAGTCGCGTTGACCGTTACGGTATTTTCTGCATTGACGGTGCCCAGTGTTAAGTCGCCTGTTGTCGCGGTTAAGTTAATGTCATTGGTGCCGGTACCGGTTGCCGATGCATTGGTGACTGTCAAATTTCCAGCCGCACCAATCGTCACGGAGCCGTTTGTTGAACTTGCGCTGTTAACTATAAGCGCCTTATCATTCGTTGCACGAATTAAGCCATTGGATGCGGTTGCGTTTAAGGAATTAGCGCTTAAATCAATATCATTATTGCCGGAGTTTTGACCGATCGCGTTTGCCGCGGTTAATGTCACCGCATCACCCGTAATCTTTGTCGTGTTATCGTTATCATCCAAAATCGATCCGGCAGTTGATGTGACGCTGACATTACCCGTTCCTGCGTCAAGCGTCCGAACCGTGATATTGCTTCTTCCGGAAACTGAAATATCCCCGCCGTTTGTGATAACAGAAGAATTATTCGCCATCGAAAAATTGCCGCTCGTATCACCATCACTGTTGGCCAAAATGGTAATATTGCCGCCGCCCGTACTTTGTACGGTGGTGTTAGATGAGATTGAAACGTTATTGACAGCATTCAAATTAATATTGCCGGCAACCGACTGAACATTGTTATTAACACTCAGATTGTTAAAAGCATTTACCGTCACGCCGCCATTTCCCTGAGTGAGCCCGGCAAGTGTAATGTTGTTAAAACTGGTTGAAGCGCCCGTTCCGATGATGACTTGGCTGGCAATACCGGTTGCCGACACATTTCGAATGGTTGTATTTCCTGAACCATAAATCTCAATATTACCGCCGGCCAAAATGCCGGAGTTATTTGCCATTGTAAATGTGCCGCTGCCATTTCCGTCTGCATCTGCATTTAAAAATACATTGCCATTCGTCGATTCGATTTCATAAAACACGCCGACATTCGGATTATTGCTGATTGAGATACCATTATTCGCCATCACCGTAATACCGCCAGGAGCTGACAAATAGGGAACGCCGATATTGCCGCCATTAATTGTTACGCTGTCAAATGCGCGGTTCGTGCCTATTAAAATTTGGCCGTTGGTCGTGCTGATTTCTCTTAAGGTCGCGGCAGCAGCTGAAGAGCCGTCAATCGTAACACCATTAAAAGCCAGGAGCTTTGAACCACTATTCATGGTAAAGACGCCGTCATCGTTGGTGTTGTTCGCATCCGTCACGACCGTAATAGTTCCGCCGGTCGATTGAACAATAATGTTGTTGTTGATGATAATTCCTCCGTTTGACAGGAGTAGGATATCGCCGGCCAAGATTTGATTGGTAGAAATTGTAATGTTACCGTCCGGGTCAAAAATGACGAGACCGCCCGTGTACCCATCCGCAACCACTTGATAAACCGTTCCACCGACATGCAAATCACCGCCGAAAGCAGATAAGTCAAGCGTTCCGCCGTTTCCGGTTAAACCGCCTGAAATATCAATTAAAGCATCCTGCTGAAAATCAGTGCTTCCATATAAAGCATTCACATAAATGTTGCCGCCTTGTGACAACTCACCGATTCCGCGGGCAGAAATAACAGAGCCCGAGAGAAGATAGGTTCCGTAAAGTGAAATCACATCGATATTGCCGGCCGTTCCTTGGCTGAATGCGTTTGCGAGAATAGACCCTGCGTGCTCAATCACATCGCCTAAAATATTGATAGTGCCGCCGTTTGGATTTTCAACCGAGCCGCTTGCATCAATAATTCCGGTATTTGAAATAGCGCCGCCAACCGCAACCAGCTCGATGACACCATTACGATTTACAACGCTCGTAGCTTCGATAATGCCCGTGTTGTTAACCAAATAAGTAAAAAGATCGTTCACCGCTTCGGCGTGCAGAATAATTTTTCCGCCGGCCGCTTTCAGGATTCCGGAATTTAAAATGGCATCCTGCGCGTCAGTCACCTTGGAAGCGAGAGCTTCATCAACCACGAGATTGATCAAACCATTGGGATCAAAGGTGAGCGTCATTTTCTCACCGCTCGCAAGCACGATAGAGCCTAAATCAGCAATAATGCTTCCTGAATTCGCAACAGAGCTGCCCAGAAGCGCCACAAATCCGCCTGGCTGGGTTGTGATGGTGCCTTCATTAATAACAGTGCCTGCTTGTGCTCCATTTTCAAAAACGTAATTTCCGGATATAAAATTAGCGTTTGAAATATTTAAGCTTGAGGCTAAAAATCCCGCGACATTGATGCTGGCGCTTGCGCCGATGTTGATGCCGGCTGGATTAATTAAAAAAACGTAACCATTGGAGAAAATAGATCCGAAGATGTTTGACGCGGCACCGCTGATATCATTATTGAGAACCGAGCCGCCGGCCATTGAGAAGAGAAAGTTTAAGCTGCTGCCGAAATCAACATTAAAGCCGTTCCAATTGATGATGGTTCCGTCCTGCAAACCAGTAAAGGTACAGCCTGAGGCATCGCAGGTATAGCCGTCAAAACCGCCGCTCACAACTGTAAACGGATCATCTGCGAAAACAGAAAAAACCTGAAGATAGATAAAAAGAAAAGCGGTGAGAAACGCAGCCGGCTTAGCGCGCTTTCTAATCGTAATCAGCTTTCCTTTTTTCGGAAAATCCATCGGTTTTCTTTCTTTTTGGATTTTCTGTTTCGGAAGCTGACTGCCGTGACAGCTGCTGCTGCTTTAGGCTCTGGAGTTTTGCGTGCTATCTTTTCAGATAGCTTGCCATTTCGTCAGAAATCGTTACTACTTCTTATTTTTATATCGTCAAACCTATTAAAAGCTTACTACAAAAATACACATATAGATAGAGAACGAGACTGATAAATTATTCGGCTAATTCAGACTCGCTTTGGGAAAAAGGTACCGTTTGGCTGTTCAAACAAGCTTTCCCTTTGCATTGAGGAAAAATCGGGCTGGCTTTCGGAGACAGGCTCAGGTGATCAAATTTTACCATGCTTGTTTCAGAAGCAGAATTCCGGTCAAATATCAGTGAAAATTCGGTAATCTCGCTGGCGCCCCTAGCATTCAAAGTGCTTTCCAGAGGAATTGAATAAAGCTGCCACATATAAGAAATTTTCTTGGCACTTACACGATATGCCACATAAGTCGTATTTTTCCATTCCACTTTTAAAGTGGCCGGATACGGCTTGGCTCGATCGCCCTTCAAATAAAATTGTAAAGTCCTGTAAACCACGTTCGGTTTTGATGAAATGGATTCAATCATTCTCGGGCTCATGGTCACGGTAAATTTACATGCCGGCTTTTTCTTAGATTCACCGTAATACCGGATCGCAACTGAAGAACCGGTTCTGTCTCTCAGCGCGTCATCTTCTCGATCATAGGAATAATCGCATTGCCCTTCTGTTTTAATTGTATAGTTTTCTAATTTTTTGGCCCGGATTTGATTATTTGAGGCAGGTACGGAATTGAAATCAGCCAAAACAAAATTTTCTATTAATGTGCAATCCTGCGCACATTCGGTCGCAAATTCACTTCTATAAACACATTGTCCATCACCAATGCCCGCGCATTCAATTTGGTAGAAACATAAATCACCATTCTCGCAGAAAGATCCGTTATCGCAATCTTCTCCGTCATCCGGCACGCCATCACCACAGCAAGACGGCTGGCCTTCCGGGTCACACGCGCTGCAATCACCTAAACAAACCTGCTGACAAACGTAATCGGCGTAATCACAGCCAACATCGCCATTCGTATCACAGGCTTCTTCGCCGGTCACCTGGCCATCGCCGCAAACAGCAGGCTGAATGCATTGGCAGTCAACACAAACCTCTCCCCCTCCGGCGCAAGAATGCCCTATTTCGCAAACTTCACCGCCATCAAGAATTCCGTTTCCGCATATATTTTCTGGAACACATTGTCCGGAATCAGGATGACAAATTTGATTAGGGCCGCAATTAATTGTGGGATTTGAACAACCGACACCGACCGTACAGACATCCTGAGTACACGGCATTCCGTCATTGCATAAACTATTAATTGGCTGGCTCGCACAGCCAAACATTGAACTGCAAACTTCATTTGTGCATGCAATGCCATCATCCGCGCAAAGGTTATCGTCCGGTGTATGCGTGCATCCATTCACGCTGTCACAAGCATCAATTGTACAGGCAATGCTATCATCACAATTTAAGGGCGTTCCGGCTGTACATGTGCCCGCTTGACAGGTTTCAGCGCCGTTACAGACTGTACTATCAACGCATGAAGTGCCGTTAGCTACCGGCGTATGCGCGCAACTGCCGGCATTACAAGCATCGTTTGTGCATGGATTACTGTCATCACATCCGCCCGGGCAAGCTGCAGTGCATCCGTTGATCCAGGCTTGAATATCGAGGCCATTGATCTGCCCATCAGGAACGCCGCCGGGACCACCAAAATCACCGACACAAAGTTGCTCCGGTGTTGGCGAAAAGGGTGTGCTCAAAACAAGATTATAAAAACAAACGAGATCGTCACCGGATGGTTCGACAATCGTGTCACCGTCACAGTCGCAATTAGGGCAAGACGGAGTGCCTGCTTTGGTAATCAGAGGACTTGATATAAGAAAAGCTGAAAAAATAATTAGAAATGCGGATTTTTTAATGACCAGATTCACTACTAGGATGGTTCCTTTCCAGAGAACATTAAGAGGTATTATAGTGAGAATATTCGGTTTTTTCAAGTGGATTTAAAAGAAATGACTAAAAGTAAGGCTTTTCAGGTAAAAATTAGTAGCCGATTTGGAGTGAAAAATGAAGGCGGGCGCCTGATCCTTCTGAAGATTTTCCCGCTACGGGCGTTGCCCAATCGACCCTGGCTTGAACATTTCGGCGAATACTGATTCGAAATCCGCCGCCGATTCCGGTTAAACGCTCGCTTTTTTCTTCGTTGATAAATGGATCATTCAGAAATCCTTTACCAGTATCCGCGAAAGCGACTAAACGGACGCTGTTAAAAATTGAAACATCGGAAACCGGCCATTTTATTTCCTTTGGAATAAAATAAGGCGGTATGCGAAATTCTAGTGTGCCTTGGTAGCCATAATCGCCAAGGTAGTCGCCTTCCGGATATCCGCGAACGGTATCGTAACCGCCAAGCCGGAATTGCTGAGCCGGAACCAAACGATGCGGAGTCAGCTGTGCAGTCAAACGGCCAATTGCCTGGATACCGTTCCAAACATTCTGCAATCTGCCGAGTGACATATTATATTGCCAAAAATCACCGTCCGCTTCGCGCCGGCTGGCGTTGACATCATTATTGCTCAGTCCTCCGAGAAAATTTTCGAATGCGATTTGAAATTGATTGGTAAAAATAGTCCGGCCGGTCTTGTCGCTTTCAATGATGTTGGGGCCGAACCTGAATACACGGAGATTGTCTTTTGAAATCGGGACGCCGGTTAACAATGTGATAATCCGTTTATAGTCAAAGCCCATGGTCCATTCACCCGACATCCGCTGTGTTTGGAAAAGTGGTGAAATGAGGGTCGGCCCAAATACAAGTGCGCGGCCGGTAGCATTAAATGGTTTTAAGTCTTTCCCAAGTTCAATATTGACGTGATTAAGATCAAATGTTAAAAGGTCGCCCCGTGAATTAAGGGGCAAAAGAGCGCTGTTGGCCCAGCCGACAAAATCTTTCCTCTCTGAAATTTCAATCCGACTTGTCCATTGATCGTCAATCCCGAGTACATTGTTTGTTGAAATAGTCGCAGATTGCCGAAGCGGGCCGGTTGAGCGGGTCCCTAAATTGTTAAACCCGTATAATGCATGAAACGAAAACTGCTCTTCTACCTTCAAAAGAATATCCGTTGTTTCCGGCTTTTCACCGGGCAAAAGCACGACTCGGACTGTCCGATCCGGGTTGGCGTTTAAATTAGTGAGGACACGTTCTAAATCTTGATAGCGCAGAATATCGCCCGGCTGTTTCTGAAACCGGCGGCGGATTAATGACTCTTTCGTATACCGGAGCCCTTCAATTTTGATCTGCCCCACCTTGCCTTCATAGATCTGAATCTTAACCTGGCCTTCTTCCAGTTTTTGCGGCGGGACAATGGCGCGCGTGGTCACATAGCCGCGGGTCCGGTAATAAGCTGTGATATCTTTCGCAAGTGATTTTAGCTTTGGAAGGCTGGATGTCTGATTTTCATAAGGCTGTTTAAGAATGTCTACTACTTCCTGAGCAAAAATTGTATTACCCGACACCTCAATTGAAGTGATTGGAAATTCTGTTTCGGGCAGTCCGGCGCCTTCTTCTTCAACATATTTACTTTCGATTTCAGGAAGCTGAATATCTTCAAGGCGCCGCCTCGAAACACGCTCGCGCATCTCTTTTTCCAACACACCTGCCTGGTCGGTACCGGCAGGGCTTTCCGCAGCCCAAAGAAAAGCAGAGAAAGTGAGCGAAGATAAAAGAGCTGCAATGACTATTATCTGAATCTGTATTTTGTTTGATTTCATAACGGTTCAAACTAGGTAAGTATTCGGCTATCGTAAGGGAAAAGCTGCGGAATTAAAAGAGGAAATTTAAAAGGCTTTTAGGACTGTTAACCGACCGAAGTTAGAAAAGCCGGTTACAAACCGCGTAACCGGCCCCCGCCATTAGCGGAAAGGCAGGCCAAAATTCGAACCCAGTCGGAGAGATAGATTTCGAAGCCTGGCAACCCAGGACTTATTTTCATTGATAGAACCATTCGATCAATAGGAAATAAGTCCAGTCCCAGCGCTTTTACCATAAACGTCTTTTTCGTTTCAAAGTTGCGCTGGGGACAGCCCACCTTGAAAATCAAGGTGCTGTGGCTTTGCGTCCTCAGATTGCTCTGAGTTTGCCCTTTTCATAACTTCAAAGCCGTTCCTGAAATTTATAAGAGCGAATTGAATTATTTTTGCGATAAAAATCCCGCCTACCGGCAAAGCCGATAGACGGGATTTAACTGCCTTCTGTGGATCAATCGAGCCGGCTTATTTCACGCCGATTCTACGATAGAGCAGCAATACCGCGCCAATCACAAAAAACGGCATGTAATTGACCAGCGTTACGCCAAAATGCAGCCCTACGATGATCCCGACTACGATACCTAATGTTAAATGTTCGTCGATCTTCATTTAGCTCACCCCCTTAGAATAACCAGCTTCGGACTCACCTAATGCCGCAGCCCGAGCCGCCATCCTAAAGAACAGGCCAACCGCCCAGATTGACTGGATTTTTAGCCTACATAAAGAATACCTCAGTAAGAGACTAATACAAGCCTTGTGCCATTTTCCCTGATAAAAATGACTTCTTAATTTACTTAAAAAAACTTCTATTTTTGAGGCCGCGAAATTTTCCAAAAACCTGGCATAATAAATTGTGAGGATTTGAAAAACTTTGGCCGTTACTCATTATGGACTTGATTTAAGGGCCGGCTCTCTGATATTATTTTAGTTATTCTGCTGGTTTTTTGAATACCAAGTCTTTCTAAATATTTGAAAAGTAATTGAAGCTTAAGTTTTGAAAGGAGAATGAAATGTCCCATGTGATTACAGAGAAATGTCTAGGCGAGCGCTACGCTTCTTGCGTATCGGTATGTCCGGTTGATTGCATTCATCCCGGAGATTATAAGAGCGAAGCCTTTATGATTATTGACCCTGAAACTTGTATTGACTGCGGCGCTTGTGTTCCTGAGTGCCCGATTAATGCCATTCTTCCTTCACCAGATGATGATCCGGCTTATGCTAAGATTAATGCTGAGCTTGCCGCGACTTTTAAGAATAACCCGAAAGTCCCGGAGCGTCCTCGCAACGATCCGCCAAAGAAACCCGGTAATAAATTATCGTAATTTTTTCGTAGGGGCGTATTGCGATACGCCCCTACGGGCTTTTTCCCTTCCTTTTAACCTTAAAATTGACTACAATCACTCCACTTTATGGCCCAAGGCAAATTACAGACAAAAGCAGTCCAGAGCGTGTGGTTCTGGTTTAAGTGGATCCTGGCTTCCATCGGAAGCTTCGTAATCTCCATCTTCTTCTGGGATTGGCTGCTCATTCAACGCTTGGGCAGCAACTTCAAAGACCCTAAAATCGCAATTGGCTGGATTGCGGCTGTCTTCGGAACCTGGTTCATCCTTCTGATTTTACTCATGGCCAAAAAAGAAAAAGTCATGGGCCATATGGATAGCGATGACGAAGCCACCATCGGCTGGTGGCTCATTTGGATCGGATTTACGATCGGCTCCTTTTTCCTCGCGGTTTGGTTCTGGACACCCTTCATTAAAGAACACTTCGGCAGCATTAAAGAATCCGGCACTTCCCTGATTTGGATTTTTGCCGTATTCGGCACGTGGCTCATCGCACTCGTGCCGCTCATGATTTTCATGTATAAGAAAGTGGATCAGGCTTACGAAAAAGCACGAATCCGGAAGGAAAAAACAGGCGAACAAAAGCCCGGTGAACAATATCGGGATCCTGTAAAAGTAAAAGCGATTTTAGTGGACCCTAAAAAACGGATACTTCCAAAATCACTCGCAGCACAGCTAAAAGATGTCCCTCTCACCATTAAAAATGGCCATCTTGTAACAGCCGTTTTAAAAAATGGCCGGCGGGTTGAAAATGTATTTGTGGCCGAACGGCGCGAAGTTTTGGGTGTTTATGATCAAAGCGAGATGACTTTTGATGTGAAAGAGATTGCCGCGCTGGAACCTACTGATTTAACCACCCCGCCCGATTTCACACAGAAAACCTGGCTTCGCTTAGACGGCAACGCGGCTTAGCGCGCGCCTTGCAGTGTGATGTCTTGAATTGTCTTCTGATTACAAACGCTTTTTAAGGTAAGTTCGGGCGCTTTCTGAATTCCTTCCGCGTAACCCAACATCGGAATGGTATCCCACGGGCAATTCTTGGAACAGAGCGCACAGCCAATACACCGTTCAATATCAACTTCCACCACCTGCTGAAACTGGGCGGCACCCATGCCCGGCACAATTTCAATACAATCCACCGGACAAAAAATAATGCACGCTTCACAGCCTGTGCAGCCATTTTGATTAATCACGGCTAATTTATTGGGTTCGCGCTTTCTTGCGGGTTTGTTGGCGATAAGCGCCGGTCGCTCGCCTTTTCTTGCTGTGTTTATCGTATCGGCCATGATTTACCTATCAATATTCAAATTATTTATTTATGGAAATCATGACTGTCCTGATTTCCTTATTGATAACTGACTTTGATCCTTTAATGTAAATCAGGGCGGCCATGATTTACCTATTATATCCGTTAACGAATGATCGTCAAACTCGATGTATAACCGTGGACATGATTTTTATTATCGACCGGACCAAATTCACCATTAGCGAAAAAACCTGCGATCGGAACCGGACCGCGCACTGATTGGACCAATTTAACATCATGATCCAGCTCGCCATATAAACCTTTCCCGCGGCCGCAGCAGCTGACCAAAATAGCACCTTCTTCCAATTTTGCCTTTTCGTTATGCTTCAGCTGGCCAAGCAGAACTTTTAAATCTTCCTTGGATGTTTCTGCATCACGCAATTGAAATTGCAGAGTTTGCCCAATCTCTAAAAGCGCGCCCACAATGAGCGCACCGCTTGTCTCATCGATACCCATAATATTTCGGATCAAAAAATCGCCGCGGTCTAAATGATGCCGGTTTTCATCCATCACGAGGCCGACAAAAAGTGAATGCTGCGCGAGCTGCTGGTCTTCAGGAGGTAAGCTTTTAAATAAATCGCTTAAAACCTGAAGCGCCGGTTTTCCGGCAAGCTCATATAAAATATTATTCTCGGATTTGGTAATAATGAAGGGTTCACCAACCGGCCTGCAGCCCTGTGAAACCACAATGTCAAAATGAATATCTCCCAATAAAATAGCGCCGATTGCGCCATCCGGATTTATTTCACCGTTAAGAGAAATCCAATTTTGAGCACCCATCATAGCACCGCTTGCAAGGCCGCCGATTAACGGCATATTTTTATAGCCCTCATTAAATAAGGCAAGGAGCTTTCCCACATCACAGGTTTGCGGATCCGCCAGACAGATAAAATGAGGTTTATTTGCCGGCGCCACATCTAAATATTCAATCAAATCTTTTCCTGATTGAAACGCCTCAAGCTGTGGTGCTGACAGCGAAAATGGGACAACTTTGGCACCGTCCAAGTGCATGGCCAAAACAGAGATTGCGGGCTCCATTTCGATTTCTTTTCTATCACCGATCACGCCGCTCGAGTTGCACGCAATAAGGCATTGTGCAGAAATTAAATTTTTAAATGTTTCCAAAAGAGCTTTGGGTTCGATTTGATAACGCTCGGATAAAAACAAAACTGCAAGATCGCAGCTTTTGCCTTTAAGGTCGGTATTTACTTTGGATGCTAAAAAACGGATGGCGTTTGAACCATCCGTTTCTTGCGTAAATGCAGAAGAAAAAAGTTTGTGCCCCATAACAGAGGCATTATATCACGCTATTCTGTTCTAACAAGATTGTCATCCTCCGGTCAAACCGGAGGATCTACGAACTCAGATTCCCGTTTCCGCGGGAATGACAAACAATGTTAGCAGCAAGAACCGACTTGAGAGAGGAAAATCTCGACTGCCTTGCCCTTCTTCTCGAAGCTCAATTTGCCTTCACGCGCCAACCATCCAAGCGCTTGATTAAACAAAGCAGCATCTGTAATTTTCGTTTCTTTCTGAAGTGCTGACGCTGATTTTGGTCCGACTCTTTCAAGAATTTGATAAATTTTTCCTGCTGTTTCTCCAATAAAATAATTTTGGTCGCTCATGTTAATTCTCCTTACGTTGATATTATTATAGTCTGGCACTTTCCACTTACTGTGATTGAGGTCACTTATATTGCAGAATTCCGGCCTTGAAATCAATCGTAATGTTTGGCTACAGCTAAAAAAAAGAATCTATGGAATCTTGTTTTTATTACAGAAAATATATTTATCTTATTGTATAATCATAACTTATGAAAAATTCATCAGCGCTGCTCACTGTTTTTCTTATTGTGCTGATTGACCTAATGGGATTCGGAATCGTTCTGCCACTGCTTGCTTTTTACGGTTCCTCGTTTAATGCTTCCGCTGTTCAAGTTGGCCTTCTTTACAGCATCTACTCATTTGCTCAGCTTATTTTCTCGCCCATTTGGGGCAGTCTCTCAGATCGATTCGGAAGACGGCCCATCATACTTCTCAGTACCTTTGGCTCAACTCTCGCATATCTGGTATTTGGTTTTTCAAATTCACTGTGGCTCTTATTCTTGTCACGTTTAATCGCGGGTGTTATGGGCGGCAACATCTCAACCGCTCAAGCCTATGTCGCCGATGTTACCACGCATGAAGACAGAGCGAAAGGCATGGGCCTGATAGGCGCTGCATTTGGAATTGGATTTGTCATGGGGCCCGGAATTGCCGCTCTCTTAATTCACCCTTCGTTTTTGAAGATCGCACACATTCCAATTGAGAATCGTTTCGCAATCCCCGGATTTTTTGCAGCGGCGCTATCATTCGCTAGTTTTTTATTTGCATTCTTTAAACTGCCGGAAACCATTCAGCCAAACTCTCGGGTTTCAGACAATGAAAGAATTGTAAGGCCGAGTGTTTTCACGAAATTATTCTGGGTATCAATTCTTAATCAAAAAGGAGCCGGAATTCCTTATTTATTCGCCATGTTCATGGCTTCTATTTTCCTTCTTTCCTTCTCGCAGGCAAATCTATACAGCGCTTTCCCGTTATTCTGCAAAGATTTGCTGAATTTAAGCGCTCAAAAGGTTGGAATGATTTTTGTTTACCTGGGAATTATTGCAGCGGTTATTCAAGGCATGTTGATAAAGCAGCTTACCCGGAGATTTGGAGAAAAGAAACTATTTTTAATCGGAAGCATTCTAATGCCGCTCGGGTTTTTTCTCATTCCCTTTGCTAACTCTGAAAAAATACTGGTTTATTTCTTATGCGTTATGGGAATCGGCAGCAGTTTAAACGGCCCGACTCTCAACAGCCTCATCTCAAAGGAAGCAGACCCCTCAAAAGTAGGCGCCACAATGGGAACTTCGCAGGGAATCGCAAGTTTGGGGAGAGTAATTGGCCCGACTTGGGGAGGATTTTTGTACGGATTGCACTATCAGCTTCCATTTTTTGTGACAGCACTTCTTTTGTCGATCACGATTCCTATCGGTATTAAGCTCTGTTTCAAACAAGCGCATACTGTTTAATTCTTTGCAAGAACCCACCCGGCATAAAAAACAAAGCCTGACCCGATAAACAACGACAGCGCGATTTTTTCACTATGCAGAAATTCTCCCGCAAAAATAGAGGACGGCATCACGATTAACGCTGTAAGCTGCAGCAATCGCCCTAAATAATAAAGCGGTTTCATTAGCGGGCCGATTTTTTAACGTTTTTCCTGTAGTTCCAAACAATAATTCCCGTAAAGCCGCCAACAATCAAATAAGGGATGCTCATCATAAATAAAACGCTCCAATTAAAACCGAGCGAAGCCCACACTTCCCCCATTTTAGCAACAGCTTCTTTGCAAGCAGGGCAAGCCTGAGCTTCCGCTGAGCACAGAAAACAAAGCGCGGATAACAAAGAAAAAAAGAACCAAACAACCTTCTTATTCTGTTCTCCGTGCTCTGTTCTCTGTAATCTTAGCTGTTTTTTCATGGCATCCTATAAAGCATCCAATATATCACAACACCTGTTACCGATACGTAAAGCCAAACCGGAAAAGCGATTTTTGCAATTTTTACGTGTTTTTGAAAACGGCTTCTAAGCGCCTGATAAAGCGACATGACCGCAAGCGGCGGTACAAAAACAGCCAAAATAGTATGAGAAATCAAAATCGTGAAATAAACAGGCCGGATCCAGCCGTGATGAGGAAACGGCGTACTGCCGTGATGAAAGTGATAGTACAAATACGAGATTAGAAACAGAGTTGAGGTTAAAAGTGCAAAGCACATGCAAAGCGCATGGCCCGTCCATGCTTTTTGTTTGATCATCACAAAGCCAAGCACAATCAAAAGCGCGCTCGTAGTATTGAGGCCTGCATTCAACGCCGGCAATGATTCCAGATTCATATTTCTCTAACCATAGTAAGAAGTTCTTTCATTTTTGCGGGCTCTGAACTGTCAAAAAAGCCGCGAATCCTACCTTCTTTATCCACCAAGACAAACCGGCTGCTGTGCATGACGGGTTCGGCGCCTTGCTTTAAATCCTCTTCGCTTGCTTTTTCAACGCCCAGCATAAAACCGCCTGAAATCAATTCCCAGACCTTGGACTTTTCACCGGTCAAGAATATCCACCTGCTCTCTTCAGCATGATATTTTCTTGCGTAATCTGAAAGTATTTCCGGCGTATCGTAATCAGGATCGACACTGAATGAAACAAATTGAATTTCTGCATCTTTTAACTGATCCTGCAGATTGGCCATTTGCCCGCTCATCAAAGGGCACATCCCCTGACAGCGTGTAAAAATGAAATTCGCGATCCAGGCCTTCCCTTTTAAAGAATCTGAGACAAATACTTTTCCATTTTGATCAGTCAGTTCAAACGCGGGCGCTTTTCCATAAACCGAACTTGGCTTCGAGGAATCTGCGGCACTGGCTACAGAATTGTAAAACAAGAAAGATGAAAGAAGCAGAAACAGTAAATATCTCATAGGACGATTTATTTTAAAATTGATTCTAATGCGGAACGAATGTCGGAATACTGAAATTGAAAACCGGAAGCTTTTGTTTTCTTCGGAATCACGCGGGCACTTCCAAGTAAAATGACGGACATTTCACCCAACAAAATTTTAAGCGCAATCTCTGGAGCCGGCAAAAAGCATGGCCGTTTTAAAATTTGGGCCAACACCATCGAAAACGCCTTATTGGTAACCGGCTGAGGCGAGACCGCATTTAAAACACCGCTCACACGTTCATTCGTAAGTGAAAATTCAATTAACTTTATCAGATCGCTCAGGTGAATCCAGCTCATCCACTGATTGCCGGAACCAAGCCAGCCGCCCGCGAAAAATTTAAACGGCGGCAGCATTTTCTGGAGCGCTCCGCCATCACGGCCCAGCACAACACCGATTCTGAGGCGAACAACGCGGACACCAAAATCCTGCGCGCGGATTGCATGAGCCTCCCAAGCCTTGCAAGCATTCGATAGAAAATCATTGCCGGCTATCGCTTCTTCGCTTAATTCTTCATTTCCGCGGGAACCGTAAATACCGATCGCTGAAGCGTTCACAAGTACGCGCGGCTTTCGGGTTGATTTCTCAATTGAGTGTACAATGGTTTTGGTGGCATTGACACGGCTTGTGAGAATTTTTTCTTTCTGAGACTTGTTCCACCGTTTGCCGATTACCGGCTCACCCGCCAGATTAATAACAGCATCCGCCCCATCAATTTCACGGATCAGCAGCCCCTCAGTCTCTGGATTCCAAATCACATACCGGACTTTTCCATGAATTTGGCCGGGTTTCGCCGTCCTGCGCGACAGGACAATCAGCTCATGGCCCTGCGTCATGAGCGCATTAACAAGAGAGCGCCCTACGAAACCTGTGGCGCCGGCAATGACAATTCTCATTTCAATATTTGGGGTTTATCGAGAAGGACCAAAATGGTCAGAAAAGCAGCTAGAAACAGCGGAAATGCCACAATGAAATAAATAATCATCTTTTCAAACTTCAAATGCATGTAAAAAAGCGCGACAAGCGCGGCCTTAATGATTGCAAGAAAAATGAGAGAAATGACAATGATAATTTTTGCCAATGGAACCTGTGCGATAATAATTTCAAGAATTGTAAGAAAAAATAAACTCCAGAAAACCGCCGCGTAATTGGGCTGCTGATGAGTGGCTGCTTCCGTTTCGCTCACGTTTACCTCCTCACACCAAATAAAGAATGGTGAATAAAATAATCCAAACCAAGTCTACAAAATGCCAATAAAGTCCCGCGAGCTCTACTCCGGCGTATTCTTCCGGCGTATAGTGCCCAAACAAGCTTTTAATAAAAATAACCATCAACCAAATAACACCGGCCAGCACATGGAAACCGTGAAATCCTGTCAAAGTAAAGAAGCACGAGCCAAAAATACTGGATGAAATTGTGAAATCTTTGTGATGAATTAATTCCTGATATTCATGATATTGAATAGCCAAAAAGAGTGAGCCCAGGAGGACGGTCAGAAAAAGGCCGACTTGGAGCCCTTCTTTGTAGCCGCGCTGAATGCTCGAAAGGCCCATCACCAGCGTCATGCTGCTGCAAATCAGGAAGAAAGTATTAACCCCTGTGAGCGGAATGTTGAGAACAGTTGAAGGGACCGGCCAGATCGCCATATTCTGAAATCTGAGTACAATATAAGCGCCAATCAGCCCGGTAAAAAACATAATTTCAGACGCCAAGAAAAGCCAAATGGCAAATTTCCGGGAGTCGACGCCGATTCCCTCGGTATGCGTATGTGTCTGTTCCATTGTTAGAATCCTATTCCTTTATCACCAACCATTAAAATAAAAACCAAGGATAAATAAGCCACAGATGCCCGAAGCACGAATCGTGCGCGCTCATCCAGATTCGGCAAAGCATACACAATCACAGCCGCAAAACAAATTCCAAGTAAAAATGTTCCGAAGAAGTAAACGCTGCCTGTCATTCCCAAAATAGTCGGAAGCAAACTCACGCATAAAAGCGCGCTCACATTGAGTGCCATTTGCCTGCCGGCCACTCGGCCGCTCTTATCCACCACCGCAAGCGTTGGAAATCCGGCACGCTCGTAATCTGTTTTATACATACAGTCAATTGAAAGAAAATGCGGAACTTGCCAAAAAAAGATAATCAAGAAAAGTGAAAGCGCTTGAATGTTTAAGTCTCCGCCGGCTGCCGACCAGCCAATCAGGGGCGGCAAAGCACCCGGAATAGCGCCGGCAAAGGTAGCAAGCGATGTCCACTTTTTAAGCGGCGTATAAAAAAGTAAATAACTGAATGAAGTAAGGCCTGCAAAAAAAGCACTGCCGCGATTCGCAAAGAAAAAAAGATAGGCGATTCCAATTATGGTTGTAAGTAAACCAAAAATCAAACCTTTGGCCGGTGAAAGCCGGCCGGCCGCAACCGGACGGTTTCGAGTGCGGATCATTTTTGCATCACTTTTCCATTCCATCACTTGGTTGAGCGCCATCGCGCCTGCTCCGACAAACGCGGTTGCTAAAATAACACCAAAAAAATAACTGAAAGACACGCCTCGGCGCATAGCCAAATAAAACCCAACCGATGTGCTGAGCAAAACAAGTGACAGCAGTCTCGGCTTCGTGAGTTCCAAATAATCATAAAATACAGAAACCGTTGCTGTTCTTTCCTGAATATCCGAAAATGCTGCTGAGCTTGAATGCTGATCTCTATGAATACTCATATTATGGTTGCTCCAGAATTTCTAAGCTCAATCTTCGATTTAATTGTGATTCTGGAACGGTCATGATTTTTTATTTAAATCCGCTGTGTTCCTTCAGTTAAAATCATGGCTGCTTTTTCAAATCGATAAACCCGCAATGCCAGGAATACCCCTGTACCCAAAAGCAAAGCGCCCAGCGTTTGGTGGCTTGTCACAAAAAAAAGCCGGCCGGCAGACGGCTGGACTGTTTCCGGCAGCATCATTGTATAAACGAAAGATCCCATTCCGAGAGAGATCTGGATGAGTGATAAAAACCCCAGAAAAACAGCGGGATAAATCAGCTTTTTCTCCTGAGCAAAATTCTTCAAGGCATAGATTGAAAGCGCAATTGTGTGAAATATTACCAAAAATGCGCCAATAATATGCGGAATCACGGCAATCCTTTGATCTGTATGACGCACGGTAGCACCCAAAATCAGCTGTAAATAAATCAGAGTGATAGTCAGCCACAATAACTTCTTTAGAATCGAGGTCTCGATCGATTTATTTGATGAGCCCTGAGACCATTCTTTTGAATAAAAATAAGCAATCGCGATGATTGTCGCAAAAAATGTTTGCGCGATACACGCATGTAAAATCGAAATCGGCGCCGGCAATAGAAATAAAACCGTAAGGCCGCCCAAAATTCCCTGTGCCACCACCATGCCGAGAGCTGCAATGCTCAGGCGGCGAAGCCAGATCCGCTTTTCAGTTATACCGCACCAAATGGTGAACACAAGCGTCATAAAGCCGACGAGACTCGCAATCATTCGGTGGCCATGCTCATAAAAAATCCCGCCCACCATCGGCGGCATGACTTGACCATAAGAAAGCGGCCAATCCGGGACCGCAAGGCCTGAGCCCGTACTCGTGACCATTCCGCCCGCGATAATTAGAAAGAACGTGACGACTGCTAACAATTTTGTGTAACGAGCGAGCCAAATATTCATTTTACTAATTCGGGTCTGCCTGCGCGTGCCAATCTTTCGAGCGTCCGGGCTCGCTGTATTCATAGGGCCCGCGGTAAACCGTCGGAATTTTCTCAAAATTTCCGTGCGGCGGCGGCGAAGGCGCTGTCCATTCAAGCGTATTGGCTTCCCAAGGATTTGATTCCGCTTTATCGCCCCAAAATAAACTTTTTATCATGTTGTAGCCCATTATAAGCTGGGAAACGCCCAGTAAAAACGCACTAATCGTAATAAACACATTCATAGGCTGAAGATGCTGCAAATGCGTATACTGCATCGGATCATAAATGCGGCGCATGTGGCCGCCCATCCCCAAAATATGCATCGGGAAAAATGTGCAATTGAAAAATACGAACGTCAGCGCAAAGTGAATTTGCCCAAGCCGCTCAGACATTTTTCGGCCGAACATTTTGGGGAACCAATAATAAATACCGGCGAACGCGGCGAACATGCTGCCGCCGAATAAAACGTAATGAATGTGGCCGACAATAAAATAAGTGTCGTGAATGAACATATCGACAGCTGTTGAAGCCATAAAAATGCCGCTCAAGCCGCCGATCACGAACATCGACACAAACGCAATTGCATTCAGCATCGGCGGTGTGAACCTGAGTGTCCCGCGCCACATGGTACCGAGCCAGTTAAATGTTTTAATCGCGGAAGGAACCGCGATCAACATAGTGGAAAGCATAAAAGTAGTTCCGATTGTCGGATTCATACCACTTTGAAACATGTGGTGGCCCCAGACAATAAATCCCAGGAACGCAATACCCGTAATGGCAAACACCATCGCTTTGTAGCCAAAAATCGGCTTTCTTGAAAAAGTCGAAATCACATCTGAGACAATTCCCATTCCGGGAAGAATCATAATGTAAACTGCCGGGTGTGAATAAAACCAAAACAAGTGCTGCCACAAAATCGTACTGCCGCCGCCTTCTGAAAGAAAAAAATGTGTGCCCATGGTGCGATCAAAGAGAAGCATGATCATAGCGGCTGTTAACACCGGTGTTGCAAGCAGCGATAAAACCGAAGTAATAAAAATAGACCAGGTCGTGAGCGGCATTCTAAAAAGCGTCATGCCCGGAGCGCGCATATTCAGAATTGTCGTAATATAATTAAGAGCTCCCATAATTGAAGAGGTGCCGACAAAGAGCACGCCAATGACCCACAGCGTTTGGCCCGTAGGTTCAATCGCACTCAAAGGCGGATAGGCCGTCCAACCTGACGCTCCCGCTCCGCCGGGAATGAAAAAACCGGCAAGCACAATAAAAGGCGCCGGCAGAAAAAACCAATAGGACAGCATGTTCAGACGCGGAAAAGCCATATCCGGCGCTCCAACCTGTAAAGGAACCACAAAATTACCGAAGGCGCCGACTAAAATCGGGATAATGGCGAAGAAAATCATGACGGAAGCGTGAATGGTGAAAAGCTGATTATAGAACTCTGGCAGCATAATGCCGCCCACCATCATGCTCTGTGGAAACAGCTCGCCCAAAATCGGCATTGGTTTTCCGGGATAGGCGAGCTGCCATCTTAATAGAAGCGCCAAAAGCCCGCCAACCAAAAAAAAGAAAAACGTGGTGAATAAAAACTGGATTCCGATCACCTTGTGATCAACTGAGAAAACATACTTTTTCCAGAAACTTAGTTCTTTATGCTCGTGACTCATACCGCTCCTCCGTGCGCTGCTTCATTAAGCCATGCGGCAAAACCTTCAGGCGAATGAATCGTTAGAAATCCTTTCATCCTATAGTGGCCGAGACCGCAAAACTCAGCGCATGCAATTTCATATTTCCCCGTCCTGGTTGCCTCAAACCACACATCAATGGTTAAGCCGGGCACCACATCTTGTTTCAGGCGTACTTCAGGCAAGAAAAAACTATGGATGACAGGATGTTTTCCATCTTTTGCGATAGACGTCAGCCGGACACGAACCGGTTTACCGACCGGAATATGCAATTGATTAACGGTTTTGATGTCATCCCCTGTTCCAAATTTTCCATCAGGGCCTGCGTATTTAATGTTCCACGCAAATTGCTCAGCCTCAATCTCAACCGGAATGGCATTATCAGGTGTTTCCTGTTTAATATCTTTCCAAATCACCTGGCTCCAAATCATGAGTACCACCAAAATAACAGACGGAATGGCAGTCCAAATAATTTCAAGGCGGTCGTTTCCGTGAATGTAGGTTGCTTTCGCGCCCGGCTTTTGGCGGTATTTAAAAAGAAACATGACAAGCGCCGCTTGCACACCAAAGAAAACAAAGCCGGTAATCCCCAATATCACATAGAATAATTGATCAATTTTTCCGCCGTAAGTTGAAATATTTTCAGGAAGCCACCACCAAATTGGTTTTGCGCGAGGAAGATCTGTAGCGCGCGAATCATCATAGCGCTCAATCGGTTTCGCATCTTCCGTTTTAATCTTAAGGCCGCTTGATTCGTCCGCAATTTCCTTGGTGCTAAACTGAAAATCGAGTTGGGCATCACCTGAAGCAGAAACCGTCACTTTTCCCGTCTTCGTCCCATAAACTTCGTGCCACGCTTCAACGGTATATTCACCGGCAGGAACATTCTCGAGTTTGAAACTGCCCTGTTCATCTGTGACGGCAAAAAACGGATGATTCAAAGCACCAAGATAGGCATTCATCCATGGGTGGACATCGCATTTAAATTTAATCATCACTTCCGGATTAGAAAATGTCTTTTCAAGCTTCATGCCCTGAAGCGGCATGCCGAGATTAAACTCGGGGTTCAGTTTTCCGAGAGCATGCACATTGTGGAGCGTTGCGTCACTGTTCAAAATAGACAGTTTTTGGCCGGTTTGAATGCCCTGGACATGCGGATCATACCAGCATCCTTTTTGATCCAGGATAACAGGTGTGGCAGGAACAGAAAATTTTTCACCCTTCAGCCCATCTTTAATATAAACAAATACGCTTTTCAACGTTCCGTTTGTGTTAACTTTCACTTTCTCGGCAAAAAAATCACCGGAATGCATGCTTTTGCAGACAGGATCCGCGCCCATATCCACTTTTGGATTGTCAGGTTGCGGACCGTCAAAATTGGCTTTTCCCGTAATCGTTCCCGCGAATAAAACATTCGGGACAATTATCGATAAAATAAAAATATAGAAACAGAATTTTTTCATATCAATTCCATTAAACTGTCATTCCCGCAGAAACGGGAATCTAGTTTTAGATCCCCACTTAATACATGTGGGGATGACAAGGGTGCTTTTTTATGCTGCGTTAAACGTAAATTCAACTGCTGCCGGCACATCTTCCGAGACTGTCACCTTTTGAATTTGCGCGCCGTATTTTTCATGCCAGGCTTCGATGGTATATTCCCCGGCCGGCAGATCTTTAATTTCAAAAACGCCGGAATCATTCGAAACGCTGAAAAAAGGATGATTCAAAACACCGATAAACGCGCTCATCCACGGATGTACATCGCATTTTAATTTCACCATGATTTCCGGCGCTTCAAACTTTTTCTTCAGTTTCATGCCCTGAATCGGCATGCCCAAATTAAATTGCTTGCTCTTCTCAGCAAGCGAATGAACATTGTGCAGCGTAGGATCGCTGTTAATAATTTCCAGACTCTGCCCCGCCTGAAGGCCGAACACGTGTGGATGATACTGACATCCTTGTTGATCAATTGTGACCGTGTTGGCTGGCGCTGGAAATGTTTTACCCTCCAGGCCTTCTTTTACATAAACAAATACATTCTTTAAGGTTCCATTTGAATTTACAATCACTGTTTCAGCACGCACAGGCTCCTTATGCGCGGCGACGCAGGTCGGATCCGCATTCATTGAAAGAATTTCATTTTCCGGTGCTGTTCCGGTAAATTTGATGGAACCTGAAATCGTTCCGGCAAATGCATTTGTTGAAAATAAAAAAATAATTAAATAAACCATAAATTTTTTCATAAAAACCTCTTTTTGTTGCTGTCATTCCCGCGAAAGCGGGAATCTAGATCCCCGCTTAAAGCATGCGGGGATGACAATAATTGTCACGTACTCGATTTAACTTTACTCGCCTCTTCCGGCGTAAATACTCTTAGATATTCTTTAATTGCGTGAATTTGTTTTACAGCATCACCATCCAAAATGTCAGTGACGGGCGTCTCACCGTCCGGAAAAAATCCGGGCATCATCGTGCCTGGCTGAACCACTTGCGGATCTTTAAGCCAATCTTCAATCCAAATGGGTTTAAGCCTGCTGTGCGCCATTGACAAATCAGGCGCTAAAAATGAGGCTGACATGCCTTGAGTAACACCTTGATGGCATTGAATACACTTAAACTTAACAAAAAGCTCGCGGCCGGCATTAATCGTATCTTGTGACGGTTTTAGTGAATCATCTTTCGAAAATGAAATTTTTTGATGTGACGAGTTATGAAAATATTGAACGATGGTATCAGCATCTTCATCGCTGAAATGGAACGTCGGCATTCTGTATTTTAACCACGGCCGAATCGGGGTTGGTTCTTTTAAAAATTGATAGAGCCATTCTTCCTGCACTTTGGCACCTTCACCGTCCAAAACCGGCGGCGCATTGCCCTTGTCTTCAAAAAGCGATCTTGCACGCCCTTCAACACCGTCAAGCGTATGGCAGCCCTGGCAATTATACTTGGCGGACAGGAAGCGGCCCTTCTCAACAGCCTGTTCTCTTAAATCCAATTGTTTTTGCATCTCAAGCGGAATATGTTCTTCACGCAAACTAAGCAAGAATGTGACAAGCGATTCGGCCTGCTCATCCGTAAAGCCGAATTCGGGCATTCTCAGTTTTTCGCTGAATGTCTTGATTTTACCTTTATCAAAACTCCGCGGATGCTTTAATTTCTGAAAGAACCACGCTTCACGTGTTTTCTCAATATCCACAAAGCCAAAATCTAATTTACCAACCTCTTTTTGGCCTTCTTTGGTAAGCTCAGTGCCTATCGGCTTCATCGCTTCAAAGCCCTTAATATCATGGCAGCCGAAACAACCCTGCTGCATAATCATTTCACGGCCGACAAATTCAAGCTTGTCACTACTCGTCATTTTTAACATTTTGTCGCGGGCTTCGGAATGGCGCAACTTGCCTGTCAAATAGTCCATTGTCAGTTTATCCAAATCCTTGTCCGAAGTTTCCGGAAGCTCAAGCTTATCAAAAGCTTGATTGCGGCTTTCGAGCAAATAGCTGGTAATGTGGGCCGCCTCTTCATCGGTTAAGCGTAAATTCGGCATACGTGTATTTTCCGAATAATGATTGGGGTTTTTGAGCCACGTAAACAGCCATTCAGCACTGACTTTACTGCCCAAATTGGTGAGTTCGGGGCCATGGTCGTTCGCTTTTGAATTCTCAACACTGTGGCATCCCAAACATCCAAGATCCGTCACTAATTGTTTTCCAACTTCGGGATTACCTTTTTTACTCGGCTTTTCAAGCGAAACTGTTCCGGAATGTTTCATCAAATATTCCGCAATGCCCTGGATGCCGACGTTGGATTTTATCCGGTTCTCAGGCTCCTGCATATTATCTAAATGAAAAATACGGGGCATTTGGGTTGACGGACGGAAACCCTTCGGATCCTGAAGCCACTTAATAATCCAATCTTTTTCGAGTTTGCTTTCTACATTCAGGAGGCTCGGGCCCACCTTCCATTGATTTTCAAGCCCTTTCACAGTGTGACAGCCGAAACAGCCGTATTTTTTCGCTAAGTCGCGGCCTTCATTTAATTTTGGCGCTTCAGGAATGCTCACAACACCTGTGTGGCATTTAACGCAGGAAGCTTCTGTGTGCTGAAGCGGGAGCATTTTCTTCTCCCACTTCTCGAGTTCATGCCAATGATATTTCTTTTCCCATTCCTTGGCTTGCTCTTCATTTTGCGGTGTGTGAGCAGTTGTCGTGAAAGTCAGAGAATGGCCATTCCCGCCGTGACAAACCGTGCAGCCGATTTTTTCAAGCGGATGCTTAGACGATGAGCCCAAAAATAAATCAAGGTTTGAATGTGTTTTAAAAGGTTGCGGCGCATCCTCAAAACCTTTGCGGTCGATTGCCAAGTGACAGGTCGTGCAGCGGTCAACCTTGTTGGCTTTTGCGAAATAAAAATCATCATATAAATCTTCGAGTACCACCTGCTGAATCTGCAAAGAAGGCGCGATAAAATCGAGCATTGGCGCGTTTAAAATCGCTTTGGCGGCAGAGGGTTCTAACTGCTCAATCTTTTTCTGAAGGCGTTCGATTTCTTTAAGAAGCTCACCTTTCTCTTTTTCGTATTTTTTCTGATCGGATTTAAATGCTAATATTTTTTCATCAAGCGCTTCTTCTTTTTTCTCAAGCTCTTCCTGCTCGACTTTGGCTTTTCCAAGCCGCGGCTCGATTTCTTTTATCTTTTCTTCATACTCATGCGCTTCTTTTTCTTCGCCCTTGTGATGATATTCTTCTTTGTAATATTTATAAGAATCAAAGAACTGCTTAAGATCCTGATACCGGTTTTTTGCCTGAGTTAAAGGAAGCTGAAGCGCTTCCTTTTCTTTGATTAAATTTTCATAATCCGCTTTTCTCTGGACAAATGCTTGATCGGCGGCCTGTAATTTTTGATCAATTGCTTCAAGCTCTTTTGGGTCAACTTCGGATTTTTTCTCTTTCAAAGCCTCTTCTGCCATGTGGCGCTCGAGTTCTATGAATTTTTCCTGATAGCGTTTCCACTCGCGGCCATGATCTTCAAACAGCATGAGAATCAGCGTCACGGTCAGAAAAATAGAAGCAACCGCAAACCACGCTGTTGTTTTATTAACGCTATAGAGTTTATTCTGATGATCTTGTGGCATGTGATCAGATATTGAAGAAAAATTCAGGAATGGCGACCAAATATTTTAAATTAAAAGCCCAGCGTAAATACATCTTAATCGGAACCGCGATAATCATTAATAGAAGGAAGGCAGCAATCGCGAAACGCACAGGGCCCATCTCTTGATATGCTTTTTTACAGAATGTCACGGCCGCAACCGCCGGTGGAATGGCAATATAGCCCAATACCAGTAAAATTCCGGGCGCTTCTCGGATGAACCATTGTTTCGGAAGGCCTTGTCCGAGCCACTTGATAAAAATAAATTCGGACAAATTGACATTCAGGAGCGGCACCACTTTGTGCACGTTCCATTCTTCAAACGGCCCGAAAAAGTTCCAGTTGGGGCCGCGCAAGAAAGTTCCGAGCACAATCAGAACAATCCAGAGCATCCAAAAACAGAACATGAAACCGCTGATCCACACTCGGCGCTGTTTATAGGAATAGTAGCCGGAGCCTTTCGGGTCACGGTCCAGATAAGGAATCGCGCAAAGCCCTATGATGATTAAGGTCGGAATCAAAACACCCGCGATCCAGGGATCAAAATAAACGAGCAGCTCCTGCAAGCCTAAAAAATACCACGGCGCTTTTGATGGATTCGGCGAAATGGAAGGATTGGCAGGGTCCTCAAGCGGTGCTTTTAATAGAAGCGACCAGACCACCAGCATAATTGCGTAAAAGAGCGCCACCACAAACTCGATAAAAATCAAATACGGAAATACGAGGACTTTTTGATCGGATTCTTCTTTTTCAATCGGCGGTTTTCCTTGGGCCATGCGCTCGTCATTTAATACCGCTTTGCGCATCGCGTACCATGTAAAATAAATCATAATTACAAACATTCCGACAATCGGGACATTGTCCGGTAGAGCCACAATTGATCTGAAATGATCATCCGAAAGTCCGAAAAAGAAGAAAATAAGTCCAAAAATCGCAAGCGGAATTGAAACTTTCGGCGAAGTTAATTGTTTCGGGAAAGCCAGAAAGAAAAACAATACTGCACTCACCAGTGTGAACAACACCACGGGCGATGAAATTGCGTTGAAGAATTCTTTAATTGTTAGAATCATAAATATTAGTTCGGAATGTGGAATGCCGGGTGCGGAATAAATAAAAAACATTCCGCAATCATCACTCCGCACTCCTCATTTTTATAGCGGCCCGCTAATGCCGCCGTCTTTACGAATTCGCCAGAAATGAACAGCCATCAAAATCACAACAACAGCCGGAATCGCAACACAATGTAAAATATAAAAACGAAGAAGTGCGCCCGCGCCGACAAACCGTCCGCCTAAAAGCGCGAAACGTGCGTCATTGCCGGCATGGACCAATTGAATATCACCGATCGCCAGAAGCGCCGCGCCCGGGCCTTCGTGGCCAAGAAATGGTGTCGCGCGCGCCATATTACTTCCGACCGCGATTGCCCAAATCGCGAGCTGGTCCCATGGAAGAAGATAGCCCGTGAAACTGAGGAGCATCGTTAAAACAAGAAGTAAAACGCCGATGACCCAATTGAATTCACGCGGTGGCTTATAGGAACCTGTCATAAATACGCGAAGCATGTGAAGCCACACGGTGATCACCATCGCGTGAGCGCCCCAACGATGAAGTTCGCGCATAATGCCGAACGGCACATGTTCGCGAAGCGCCACGATATCGTTGTAAGCGTATTCCACAGTTGGACGGTAATAAAACATCAACAGGATTCCACTTACCACCAATGTTAAAAATACGAAAAACGAAAGTCCGCCCGCGCACCAGGTAAAACCAAACCGGGCGCCGGATTTTCTGACTTTCACCGGATGCAAATGAAAAAAAACGTTGGTGAGAACTGTCAACGCACGGTCGCGCTCATCCGTCGAATATCCATGACGGAACATGGACTTCCAAATCTGGCCCTTCGTAATCCACTTTTTGAATTCTTCGAAATTAAAATTAAATTTCATGTTCAAACCTCTATGAAATAGAGAGCAGAGGACAGATTACAGAAAACATCGAAGAAAATCGCTTTTTCTTTGTGTTCCTCTGTTCTCTGTGCTCTGTTTTCTGTTATCTGACTTAACACGTCAAAAACGATTCCGGATTATTCCACTCGCCTTTTTCCTGCTGAAATTTTTTGCTTTTATCGACTAAAATTTGGCCGTCTTCAGCAAATCCGATTTTAAATCGTTCAAGCGGGCGAGGCGCAGGGCCTTCAAAGTTGATACCGGTCTTATAAAATCCGCTTCCGTGACACGGGCATTTAAATTTCTGCTCCGTGTCAAGCCAGTTGGGTGTACATCCCAAATGCGTACAGATTGTGGAAAGCGCATAAATCCCCTCCACTACTCTCACCATCCATACGCCATATTTCTCTTTCCATCGTTCGTCCACAATGCCGACTTCGTAATCATCCGGAAATCCGGCTTTGAAGTTACTTTTCGGCTCAAACAGAACATTTGGAAAAAGAAAACGCAAAATCAAGGAAAGCGCCCCGCCCGTCGCAGCCGCGAAACTAATCCAGGCAAGCACAAACCAGGACAAAAATTTCCGGCGTCCCGGCGATGAAACTTCTTCAACTGTTTTTTTGGGAACTGGCGGAGGCGTAGCAGGCGCTGGAACGGCTGGTGTTTGATCGGTCGGAACTTCGCTCATAATGAAACCTGGCTCGATAAAGTCTGGAGCGCTGAAATCGCAGCTTGCCTAACCTTCATGCTGGGATCTGTTTTTGAAATATTTTCAAGGGTAGTCTGCGCACTCGATAAATTAAGAAGTGCCAGGCCTTTCGCAGCATTGACCATCACAGCCTCCACCCTGTCATGCGCTAAATTGGAGGCTTTTTCCAAATAATTCCGGTCAATCATCTTGAATAAAGTTTCTGCTCCATCCGAACTGCCGAGCCGCGCAAGTGAGAGTGCCGCGTTCCACTGGACATCCGGCTCCAAATCATCCAGTCGCCGTGCAAGATCAGGAATGACGGATGGATTTTTTAAAGCGCCCAACGCATAAGCGGCTGTTTTTCTGAGTGCCGGATCTTCGCTTTCTAAGAATGGTTTAATGATTTCAGCGCTTCGCGGGTTTTCAAAATTACCAATCGACCACATCAAAAAAATCGGGAGCACGGCATCGTCATTTTTTACATCAACTTCGGTCAAGGCTTTATGAAGCGCCATCAGAGCCTCGTCGGTATGAAAACGGCCGACTGTCATGGCCATATAAGCGCGGGTTTTGGAATCATAGTGCTCTTTTTCACCCAAAATATGGATCGCTTCTTTTAAGATACCGGTTTGGCGGATAGTGGTCTGGGTTTTACTATTCAGCTCGTTGGAAAGTTCAAACGCTTTCTGCCAACGCTTGCTGGGAGCGCCTGTTTTGATCGAGGTAATTAAGGTTTCAGGAGTTTCTTCTTCGTTCGTGAGGAGAACAATCGTGCACAGGAGCACCGCCATTCCGACCGCAATCAGAAGAGGAAATACAAAAAGACCGAAAAATAGCTTTTGCTTGGACTTGGGATCCAGAGCTTTGGCTGTTTGCTCGTTTTGTGTCATGCCGCGTAAGAGTTATTAAATAAAATAAAAAAACAGAACGGACCTATATCAATTCCAGTCTGTTTCAATTAGATAGATAGTTACCAATAATAATAGGAAAGCAATTGCCCAATAGAGTATCAGATAAAAAATAACGCGTCAACGATTCTCGACTACATCATAGGAGCCAAGCATTTATTAATCAAAGTCGAGAATCGCCCTGAGGAGTTCGCCAAAGGCGAGCGACGTAGGGTTACCTTGAAACATTTGAACTCAGTCATTGCGCCTGTCCGCCATGCCTTTTGGCGGAAAAGATCTACGGTTTCACGTCATTGCGAGGAGCATGGCGACGAAGCAATCTCGGATCTCAACTCAAGACAACCTTAGAGCTGGTCACAAATCGTGACCACCTTAATCATCTTTTGTAATAAACCCAATCCTGCGTTTTGGCTTTTCAGGCAGCGGCTCCATTAATTCCCGGATTGCGATAAAAATTTCCTGAATTTCCGCGTCATGCTTCTCATATTTTTGTTCTAACTTTTCTAATTTGTGCGCGAGTTCTTTGTGCGTTATGAGAATTTCCCTTAATTTCACAAATGTTCGCATAATAGCAATGTTAACTTGTACAGCCCTTTTACTGTGTAAAACGCTGGATAACATCGCGACACCTTGTTCTGTAAAGGCATAAGGATTTGCACGGCGTGCGCCGCCCCAACTTGAAATCACAATTTGTGATTTCAAGCTCCTGCGCTCCGAGTCAGAAATCTGAAACATAAAATCTTTCGGAAATCTCTCTTTATGACGTTTTACGGCTTGCACAAGAGCCCTAACCTCGACGCCGTAAAGCTTGGCCAAATGAGGGCTCAGAATTACCTTGTGACCTCGAATGAAAAAAATCATTTGCTCGACGAATAATTTGGAACCTTTTTTAGACATGAAACACCCCTTGTGTTGTTATGCGCACCAATCGATACGAGGCTAACCTTGAGCCTCGCGAGATGGCACTTACGCATTAGGCGTAAGTGGAGGAATTTTTTGAATTTGATTTTATCGCGGGAGTGAAAAAATTATATATTTTTTATATTAAGAATCAACAAGAATCGACCATTCGTAATTTGCGACCACCTCGATTTGGTCGAACACAACACTTTAGTACAACAGGTACTACACGCAATAACACGTTCCTACTTTTGAAAAGTTCCCATTGTTACTTTTTAAAAGTCGGGATTGACCGCTCAGCTTGATAAACACAACCGGAAAAACTGGGTATTTTAAAAATTAGAGGCCTGATACTTGAAAAAAAAATCGAATGCTAATTTTTGACTAAGTAAGTTAATGGTTTTAGAAAGACATTAACTACTTGAATAGGTTGAAAAGGATTAAATTAAAAATGAAAAAAGCGAAGAAAATAGTTTCGATCTTAATGATTGGGATGTTTGTTCTTGTTTCGGCGGCTTCGGCGAAATCATATCCTACTGTTAGTAATTGTTTAGAGGGTATCTTTTCTTATTACGATTCTAACGGTTGCGGGACTTTCATAGCACCAGATTCTATAAATTGGTGTGCTGGTTGTGGCACCCCAGGTTTACCGTGCCCTATTCCTTGTCAAAACAGTTAGCGTAACTCGGTACCGGTTCTCGGGGGGACAGGTTTTACTCAAACCGGGGACAGTCCCAATTAGAACTGTCTTTTTTTCCTTTTTTTGTTAGAAATAAAATTCGTTGATTTTTGACACAACAAATTTCTGTTCCACGAATTGAATCTGCGGGAAAAGAGGTAGGCTGATAATCGAACGCGCGGCGTTTTCGGCTTCGGGGCAACTTCCCTTTTTGTATTTTAAGTACTTAAAACATGGCTGAAGATGAAGCGGGAGCGGGTAATAAATACCGGCTGCAATTCCGTTTGATTTTAGAAATTTTAAAAGTGCGTCGCGCTGCTTCGCCCAGATCGTATATTGATGATAAACGTGTTTCACATTTGAAAAGCGTTTTGGAATTCTGATTTCTTTCAAACCTGATTTTTTCAGCAGTGAATCATAAATTTTCGAGGCGCGAATCCGTTTTTGATTCCAAAAATCCATCTTCTTTAATTTTACGTCCAGAATCGCGGCCTGAACTGTGTCCAAACGTGAATTAACACCGATTTTATGATGCACATATTTCTTTGTTAAATCACTTTGAACCCTGAGAAGGCGGACCTCAGAATCAAGTTTTGCGCTGTTCGTCACCACCATTCCGCCGTCACCGTAAGCACCCAAGATTTTGGTCGGATAAAAGCTGAATCCCGAAAGCGTTCCAAAACTTCCGATCGTTTTTCCGCGCCACTTGGCGCCCGTCGCTTGCGCGCAATCCTCAATGACATGCAGTTTGTATTTTCTTGCGATCGCCATGATTTTGGTCATGTCGCAAGGCATTCCGTATAAATGAACCGGCATGATGACTTTTGTTTTTCGTGTGATTTTTTTTTCGATTAAATCTGGGTTGATGTTGAACGTTTCGGGATCGATATCGACAAACACCGGTTTTGCGCCAAGCCGCGCGATTGCGGTTCCGGTTGCGATGTAAGTATGCGGCGTTGTGATCACTTCATCGCCCGCGCCGATTCCAAGTACCATCAAACTCAAATAAAGCGCGTCAGAACCTGAAGCAACACCTGCTGCAAACTTAGCGCCGATTTTCTTCGCAAAATTTTTTTCAAAATCCTGGACTTCACGGCCCAAAATGTATTGTCCGCTTTTAAAAATATTTTGAAGCGAGCGATTCACGCCGGATTTGATTTCACGGTATTCTTTTGCGAGATTAAGCGGCGGAATTTTCATTGATTGTCCAAAGCTTGGTTGACCATTTTATCAGCATGACGCATCAGCGGATATTCGCGCCGTCGATGATGATAGGAAATTTCGTCAAAATGTGACGCGGATTTTTTGGCTTCATTAAATAACTCGCGGATGTGCTCGGTTTTCACTTTGTACGCGCCGGCCATTTGATTTTTTAAGAGCTCACTGTCCATGTAACATTCAACTTTCTTCACCTTTAGACGTTTCGCGATCTCAAGGCCCGCAATGAGCGCGCAATATTCGGCCACATTGTTGGTCGCATGTCCGATCGTATCGCCAAATTCAAATAAAACCTGCTCATTTGCGTCACAAATCACAACGCCCACCGCGGCCGGGCCCGGATTTCCCCGCGCCCCACCGTCGGTAAATATTTTAATCACTTTGTCATTGGATCGCATGAATCAAGGCTGCAAGAGTTCTTTAAATACTCTGGGACTGCGATGATTCATTCTGAGTATCAATGTGCGGCTGAATCGGCTCCGTCTGTGCCGGATCAGACTGAATAGGTTCCGGCTGAACCTGTCCGGCCTGAACTTGCCCCGACTGTTGTTCTCTGCGCGGGCCATGATGATTTCGGTAAGGCCGGCGATGCTGGGAACGCTCACGATGACCTTGATGCTCGCGGCCTTGACGTTCATTCGGCTGCCGTTCGCGGCCCTGACTTTGACTGCCCTGACCGCCCTTTGCTTTTCTTTCAAGAAAGCTCACTTCGCGCTGCAAATATTCAACTTTACGTTTTAAATCCATCACAGGATCCGGTAAATTGCCGTGATCGAGCATTTGATTGCCGGTCGTGATTCGCCTGCCTTCACGCCGGACAATTTCGGCCGGAACGCCTACAACGGTGCAATTATCGGGAACCGCGTGAACCACTACAGAACCTGCGCCGATTCGCGCGTTGTTTCCAATTCGAATGTTGCCAAGCACTTTTGCGCCGGCGCCCACCACCACTTGATTGCCCAAAGTCGGATGACGTTTACCGCGATCAAGCCCTGTGCCACCAAGTGTGACATCCTGATATAACAGTACATCACGCCCGATTTCGGCTGTTTCACCGATCACAACGCCCATGCCGTGATCAATAAAAAACCCGGGGCCAATTTTAGCGCCTGGATGAATTTCAATACCGGTGAAGAAACGCACAAGCTGAGAAATCATGCGCGGAATGAACGGAATGTACATTCGGTAAAGAAGGTGGGAAATCCGGTGCCAGAAAATCGCGTGGAAACCCGGATACAATAATAAAACTTCCAAAAATCCAAGCGGAGTCCGGGCTGCCGGGTCACGCTTGAAGACCGTCGTAAAATCCTGAATAATGTTAAACATGGTTTTTTCCTTAATAGATGTGTTCCCTGGCTCTTCCTGAAAAATTTTAATTCAGGCTCTCCTAGGGACGAGTGCCGGAGAGTTCGATCCTACGGCCTCAAAAGAAGTAGCCATTTTATCAAAACGGTGCTAAAAAACTACGAAAACTTATTGCTTATGAATACAGAGAAAATCGATAAAATTGTATCTACTTTAAAGCACGAGAGCCGAAACTGGCTCACGCCCAGCGTCACGATGATCTCGGTCCAGACAAAAGACCCTTTCCGGATCCTTATTTCAACTCTTTTAAGCCTGCGGACTCAGGATAAAACAACGATTGAAGCATCAAAGCGCCTTTTCACTCTGGCAACCACGCCAAAAACCATGCTTAAACTAAAATCCGCTCAAATCGAAAAATTAATTTATCCGGTTGGATTTTATAGGACCAAGGCCAGACGCATTCTTGAAATCTGCGAAGTTCTAGAAAAACAATACGACGGCAAGACGCCTGATTCAATTGAAGAGCTTCTAAAATTAAAAGGGGTCGGCCGCAAAACCGCAAATCTGGTCGTCATTTTAGGCTACGGAAAACCGGGGATTTGTGTTGATACGCATGTTCACCGGATTTCAAATCGATTGGGAATCGTTAAAACCAAAACCCCCGAAAAAACTGAATTTGCACTCCGTAAAATTCTGCCTCAGAAACACTGGCTTTACTATAATGACGTTCTGGTTGGCTTTGGGCAAAATCTCTGTAAGCCTATTTCTCCTCATTGCACCATTTGCCCTGTCCGTTCGCTATGTCCACGTATCGGCGTGACACATTCCAGATAAAAACCTGTGTCTTATTTAAACGCTAAAATAAGCTTTTTTGATAAAGCGGCAGAATTCGTAAACTAAGAAGCATCGTGCTAAGCTTTATAGCAAATAAGGATATAAGAAATGGCAGGCAAACAACTACAATGTCAACAGAAGCCGAAGAAAAATGGGTGCACAGGCCTGATAGCGCGTTTAGCAAATCCACCAAACAGACAATGACTGTCTTGGCTGTCATTTTCTTCTTAATTGTGATTGTCGGTATTTTCTTCCTGAAACACTGGCTGGCAAATCAATAATTCCGCTTGAAGCTTAAACGTTGAACCTAAAATAAATCACATCGCCGTCCTGCACAATATATTCTTTTCCTTCCGAACGATATAAGCCCTTTTCTTTTACCGCAGCCTGGCTGCCAAGCTTGATCAGATCTTCGTAGCGCATGATTTCTGCCCGGATAAATCCGCGCTCAAAATCCGTATGAATCACGGCCGCCGCTTTGGGCGCTGTAGAACCTTTTAAAACCGTCCACGCCCGGACTTCTTCTTCGCCGGCTGTTAAATAAGTAATAAGGCCGAGCAGTTCATAACCAACACGGATTAACTGATTGAGCCCGGACTCTTTCAAACCGAGGGAGTTTAAAAATTCCTGGCGCTCTTCCACCGAATCAATTTCGGCGAGCTCCGCCTCTACTTTTCCGCAAATCACGACCACTTTTGCGCCTTCTTTCGCCGCGATATCTTTTACTTTCTGAACGAGCGGCCCGCCCTCCGGAAGCTCCTCTTCTTTGACATTTGCGCAATAAAGCACTGGTTTTGACGTGAGCAATTGATAGGAGTGGATTTGTTCTTTTTCCTCAGGCGTAAACTGAAGACGGCGAAGCGGACTTCCTTTATCAAGCTCGGTTCTCAGGCGGTTACACATGGCAAGCTCCGCCACGGCGTCTGCATTCCCGCCCTTGGCGAGTTTCTCGATTTTTTGAATCCGGTTGGTGATGGTGTCTAAATCTTTGATGCAAAGCTCTGTATCGATAATTTCAATATCCCGCGCCGGATCAATGCTGTTTGCAACATGCACCACGTTGGGATCTTCAAAAGCACGCACCACATGCAGAATAGCGTTCACTTCTTTGATGTGTCCCAAAAACTGATTGCCGAGGCCTTCGCCTTTTGACGCTCCAGCAACTAGGCCCGCGATATCGACAAACTCAACAAAGGTTGATGTAATTTTTTTGGGATGATAAATGTCGGCTAATTTTTGGAGGCGCTCATCGGGTACCGGCACAATTCCCACATTGGGATCGATCGTACAAAAAGGATAATTCGCGGCCTGCGCTTTTCCGCTTGAAAGAGCATTAAAAATGGTCGATTTTCCGACATTCGGCAAGCCCACAATTCCGCATTTAAATCCCATGAATTCTCCTATTTGACCGTCATTGCGAGGTGCTTTATTTATTACCGAAGCAATCCGCGTAGATTGCTTCGACACTGATTCACGAGTCTCGCAATGACGGTGGACAATATACCAACAAAATTTGATAAATGAAAGCCCCGATTTTAAGATAAAGTCATGTCAAAATATTAATTTAAATTAAATTTTAACTTGACAAATATTAATATTTATGAATAATGTTCTTCATGAAAAATCAATTTGAAGGGAATTTTCTCATGCAATTCAAAAAACTAATTGCAGCCGTAAGTGTGCTGCTCCTGATCGGTTCGGCAACAGCTGCCGGAGAAGGCTGGAGCCCTTTTCACACGCTCCACCTGCAGGAACCGGCCCAAATTGTGAAAGCTGTTTCCTATCAATCACCTGCCCTGATCGCGGCATCGCGAAATGAGCTCTTTGTCAGCTCTAATCAGGGAAAATCGTGGAAACAAGCGTTTCACATTCCGGGCAAAAACTCCAAAATCAATGAGATTGAGATTTTTCCGGACGAACCAAATGTTTGGTATGCACTCACCACGGACGGGCTTCACCGTTCTGAAAATTCAGGAAAAAATTGGTCCAAAATTTACAGCAGTGTAGGCGATCAAAATAATAATCTGCTTTCCGCCGCTCATCACCCTTTCCAAGATGACATCATTTACCTAGGGACCGGAAGCGGGATTTTAGTGAGCAAAAATAACGGAAATTCCTGGGCCAATACTTTCGCCGAGCTTGCCAGAAAACCGGTTTGGGACATGGCCGTTGACCGTGAAAACGCCGAAATTTACTTCGTAACCGGAAACGCTGTTTACCGTTATCACGTTTGGCAGGATCATTTCAGAAAAGTTTACACAGCTTCCGCCATGATTTTAGAAGCTGAAGAACCGGATGATTTTTCCGCCGAAGAAGACGAGATAAGTTCCGGAGAATTAAGTCCTTTTGTCCGCTGTATTACCATTTCGGAAAATTCTCCGCTTCCAATCGCGATCGGAACCAAGCAAGGTGTTTTTATAAGTCACGATGAAGGCGAAACTTGGCAGCGGCTGCCCATTCAAGGCTTGCGGACACTTGAAATTTCTGATCTGGCCTTCTCAAAGACGGCGCAGACATTATTCGCTGCAACCAAGCGCGGGATTTTTGAGTACGACACGAAACTTAAAATTTGGAGAGAAATTTATGAAGGTTTAGCAGACGGAGAAACTTTCAGACTTTCTATCCAGACCGAACCGAGGGAAATTTTGCTGGCCGCCACAAAAAACGGGGTTTTTTATTACGAAATTACGGCGCCGGTTTTTAAACCGGAAGTTGAGTTGCCGGAAAATGTCGAAATTTCAAAAAGACTGTTGGCGCTGATCGAAAAAGAACCTCCGGTCGGGGCGCTGCAAAAAGAAGCAATTCGATACGCCAATGTCAGCAACGCCAAAATCAAGCGCTGGCACATGGAATCGCGCCTTCGCGCGCTGGTTCCCGATCTGTCGGTTGGTAAAGATCTGGACATCGATAACAACATCCACACCGACACCGGAAGTACGACAACCCCTGATTTGTTCGTTCAAGGCCCAGATGACCGCGGAAAATCGACGAGCATTGATTTGAGCTGGGATTTGGGTGATTTTGTTTGGGGAACCGCGCAAACGTCGATTGATTCGCGCGAAAAATTGATGGTGGAATTGCGCGAAGAAATCTTAAACGAAGTGACGCGGATTTATTTTGAACGCCGTAGGGCGCAAATGGAATTTGCCATGAATCCGCCGGAAGATCCGCTTGAAAATATCAACGCCAAACTCCGGATCGAAGAACTCACGGCTAATTTGGATGCGCTGACAAACGGATATTTGTCGAGGCAGCTTTCCAAACTTCATATCAATAACCCCGAGTTGGCTGCGCTCTGGCAATCTTCAATTGATGCGAGTATAATTTCAAATGGTTAGCTTAAAGTCCAAAAAACGTCAAAGATTATCAGGTATCTTGGCTAACTTTTCCCAAGTTAGTTTGGGTGCTTTTGCTGTGAATAACTTTTTTAAGGAAGGTAACTGGATTTTCCGTCTGTTTGTTGCTTTATTTATAATATTTTGTATACTATCTTCCGTACTGATGGAACCGGAGAGCACCGATGCTTGATTTAGCACTCTTACTCGCAGCTGTTTTAATCGTCTCGCTTATTTTAGGCTGGAACGACGTTTTTAGTAAATATTTCCGGAAAAAAAAATCAAACCGCAACTAATTTACTTCCCGATCTAGCCTCAACTGGCCGCACGCGGCATCAATGTCGCGCCCCGCGGTTTGGCGGACGGTAACACGAATTCCCTTCTTCTTCAGAATTTCCACAAATTCATCGATCCGTTCTTTCGATGGTGTTTTGAAATCCATCTCACGGATCGGATTGTACGGGATTAAATTCACTTTGGCGTTGAGTTGTGAAGAAATCTTAGCGACATTGCGCGCTTCTTCGGGTGTGTCGTTTACGTTTTCAATCAATGTGTATTCAAATGTAATTTCGCGACGTAATTTTTCATGAACCGTGTGAAGCGTTTGAATCAGTTCCGGTAAATTATATTTTTTATTGATTGGCACGAGCGTATTGCGAGTCTCATTGTTCGCTGAATGAAGCGAAACTGATAAGCGCACGCGACCGTCTGTCGCTTTCACAAATGCCTCAATTTTAGGGGTTATTCCGCTCGTAGAGACCGTGATTCGCCGCCCGCCGAGGCCAATTCCCCAGTCCGCTTCCATAATCGTGATCGCCTTCATCACGTTATCGTAATTATCAAGCGGTTCGCCCATACCCATAAACACCACGTTGGAAATTGATTTTTTGATGGAATTTTCGACCACTGAAATTTGCTCCACAATTTCGCCGGCTGATAAATTTCGCCCGAATTTTCCTTTTCCGCTCGCGCAAAACACACAACCGATTTTGCAGCCAAGCTGCGTAGAAACGCAAACCGTGTCGCGCCCCATTTGTGAAATTAAAACCGACTCACAAAAATGCCCATCAACTGTTTTGGTTAAAAATTTTATGGATTCTTGATTGGACGAACCGCTTGTCGAAATAAATTCGAGTCGGTTGAGCTCGGTTTTTTCTTTCAGTTGCTGGATCAAATCCTTTGGCAGGTTTTTCATTGCTTCCCACGAACGCGCCGCGTGTTTGTAAATCCATTCGAGAAGTTGAACGGTCCGGTAACGCGGAATTTCCCAGGATTTAAAAAGCGCTTCTAGTTCTTCCTGGGTTAGGTCGCGAAGATAAATTGGAGAAGGCATTTATTTCCGAAGTTTGTAGCCTTTTTTGAATAAGAATACCGTCGCACTGAAAAGCGTGACGGATATTAAAAATACGACCATCATGCAAATCCCGACTGGCGCATCCGAAACTCCAAGCATGCCGTAACGCATGCCGCTTACCATGTAAAAAATGGGATTTAAATGCGTGAGCGTTCGGAATAAAGGCGGCGCCATTTCAACCGAATGAAACACACCGCCCAAATAAATCAGCGGCGTGATCACAAACGAAGTCCAAATCGACAATTGTTCCCACTCTTCGGCGAGAAGCCCCGTAATCAATCCGGCTGAGGCAAACGCAACAGTCACAAAAACCGCGAAATAGAGTGTGATCCACGGATGTGCGATTGGTGTGATTTCAAAAATAAGCGATACCAAGTAAACACCGCCTGAGACGACAAACGCGCGGACGATTCCGCCGATGATCATGGCGAGAACCATTTGAATATAGGAAAGCGGCGTCACCAAAATTTCCTGGATGTGGCCCATCCAGCGCGCAATAAAAAGTGAGGTGGATGTATTCATGTAGGAACTTTCGATTAAATACATCATCACGAGCCCCGGCACCAAAAACTTAAGATACGGCATGCCTTGCACTTCATTTAAATTGCGGCCCAGGAAAAATCCGAAAACCGAAATAAATAAAAAACTCGATACAAGCGGCGGAAAAATCGTTTGCGAAAAAACCGAGGTAAAGCGGATGATTTCACGAGCAACCAACGTTTTAAAGCTAATGAGAGAAGTGGGCAATTGTTTCATATTAAAACTCTGACTCTGTATTTTCGTGGACAGGCGCCATCTTCTGGCTCAACTCCGGAGTTTCATTATCCGGGTCCGCGGTCATTTCCAAAAATACCTGTTCTAAAGTTGAACGCACGGTTTCAATGCCAACCACATTCAGGCCGGATTCATAAATGGTTTTTAAAACCTGGCCGAGCTGTTTGTCATCTTTCTTAAACCGGAACGTGTCGCCGCCGTTTGTCAGTTCAACTCCGTAATTTCTAAAAGTCGGCGGGACTTCCGAAAATTTTTTATCAAGCCGGACATCCATGAGCTGACGGCCCATTTTTTCTAAAAGCGCTTGGGTTGAATCAATCGCGATCATTTTTCCGTGATGAATCACACCGATTTTTTTGCAAAGCCGTTCGGCTTCTTCAATGTAGTGGGTTGTCAGAAAAATCGTCATCCCCTTTCGATTGAGTTCGCGTAAAAATTCCCAAAGCTTCCGGCGAAGCTCCAAATCAACACCCGCGGTTGGTTCATCCAAAATCAGAATTTTTGGCTGATGGACGAGCGCTCTCGCAATCAAAAGGCGGCGTTTCATCCCGCCGGAGAGTTTGCGGTAGTCAAGCTTTCGGTGTTTCGATAAATTAAACTGTTCTAGAAGTTCGAGCGCGCGGCGCTGGGCTTCTTTCCGGGGAACACCAAAATAACCGCCCTCGAACGATAAAATTTGCTCAGCCGTTAAGTAGGGATCGAAATTGAATTCCTGTGGGACGAACCCGATGAGGGAGCGCGCTTTTCTGTAATCATTCACCACATCGTGGCCAAAAACCCGGATGCTGCCGCTCTGAAAATTGGCGAGGCCCGTGATGGCGTGAATCGTGGTGGTTTTTCCGGCGCCGTTTGGGCCGAGGAATCCAAGGAAATCCCCTTCCTGAACCGATAGCGAGATGTGATCAAGCGCTTTGAACTGCTTGTAGTATTTAACTAGATTTTGAATAACTAACGCGTCTGTCATCTAATTAAAATCCATAAACCAATCAAGACTCAAAGCCCTTCAGGCAGGCCCAGGCTTTTTCGGGTTCGTCGGTTTTTAAAACCAGGCAGCCAGTTTCTTGCCCTTTCGTGGCCGTACAATAAGCGTATCCGATGTTAATATCCGCAAGTGCGAGTTTTCGGGCGACTGCTGATAAAGACCCCATGTGATTGGCAACTTCGATCACCACCACTTTTTGCTCTAAAACCAAATGCTCTTCTTGCTCTAAAAGCAAAAGCGCTTTGGTCGGATTGTCACAGTAAATTCGAACAACTGCATTGTCCACTGAATCATGTGTTGAAAGCGCTAAAATGTTAATCGATGCTTGCGTTAAAACATCACAAATATGCGCTAACGCGCCCGGCCTATTTTCGAGAAATACGGAAAGTTGTTTTTCAACTCCCATGTGAAATCTCCCCTTGATTATCTTGCGTGTTTTAAATCAATAATTAACGGACAAGCAGCGTTTTGTCTGCAAATGACGAAAACGAAGCCATCTCTCTAAATAAGGCCTGATAAAAATAGAGCTGAGCCATCTTCCGATTCTTCCAAACGGCATTTCGTAGAAAATTTTATCTTTAAGCTCTGTGCCGCCTGGGGCTTTTTTAAATTCGTGCATATGCCACCAAATTTTGAATGGCCCCGAGATTTGAACATCGGTAAATGACTTGCCGGGTTCAAAATTTTGTATCAAGACTTTCCAAGATTGCGAAAAAATGATATAGGAAATCGAAATTGTAAACGTGAGCGCTTGTTTAATCCGGATTCCGGATTGATTCAACTTTACAGCCGGAAAAGCCGGTGAAATTTTAGGTAAATTATCCGGCTCACAATAAAAATCAAACACCTTGTGAGAATCTGCTGGAATTAAACTTGCGTACTCGATGGTCGGCATTCAAATCCGCTTAACCGAACAGCGTTTCTCCTTTTGCCCAATTCTCACCCGCCACTTCCTCAAACACAATGTAAGTGTGGTCTTTCGGTTTATTGGCATGCTTCAGAAGAGACTCTGAAATATCTTTCGCGATTTTTTGTTTTTGATCTTTTGAAAGTTTTCCGACCACCTTCACATCGACATAAGGCATGATCTACTCTCCTGTTAATAATTAAAAATATCTTAAAAGCGTAAAATATTATAGTCTTTTCCCTTATTTTAAACACGGATTATTTATTTGGGCTGGTTCAGGCCAAAAAACTGTGCTATAGTCAATCAGTTCTTAAACTTACGGCGATCCCCAGCGCCACAATAAATATACCAAGGGTTGTTTTAATGAAGGCGGTGGGGTCGGTTTTGACTACTTATAAAAAATTAATCAAAGGCAAACCATCTGTATGGCAACTCAAAAACGAAAATCGCTAGGCCTTCTCACTTCCTTTACGCCGGAAATATTCAAATGCGAATACTTCACGCGCATTATCTCCGGCATCATTGATGCTTTAAGCAATACCGATTATGACCTTCGATTCATCATGGTGAAGGAATCGGAGGACCCCGGCGAACCCAAACAGATTTTGGCAGAACATGGCGTCCAGGGACTCATGTTTCTGACCTGGCGTCTTCATCCAAAATTCATTGATGCAGCTTTAGAAGGCTTCCAAAAATTGCCGGTAGTACTCATCAATGATTACATTCCTCAAATCAAAACCAGCATTGTGTATTGCAACAATAATTCAGGCGCCCGAAAAGCCATGCAGCATCTTGTGAGCCGCGGCTACAAACGGATCGGGATGATTCAAGCGCCCGATGAGGCATCGCTCGATGCAGTTGAGCGGTTCCGGATTTACAAAGAAACCTTGGAAGAAAATAACTTGGAAATTAACCCGGCCTATTTTCGAAAATGCGAATACTTTTTTGAAGAAGACGGCTATCTTAAAATGCTCGATATCATTCAGAAAGCGAATCCCTTACCGCAGGCCATGTTCTGTTTTAATGATGACTTGGCCATCGGGGCTATTCGCGCTGTAAAAGAAGAAAAAATCAGGTGCCCGGGACAAATCGCCATTATGGGATACGACGGCCTTGACCGCGGGAAATATGTGGACCCTCCGCTCACAAGCGTCCGGCAGCCTTTGGAAGCCATGGGCCGTGAGATGGCAAAAGTTTTGATGGATGTTATTGAAGGAAAAGAAACGCCGCCGGTCAAAAAAGAATTCCAGCCCGAAATGATGATTAGGCGGTCAGTTGTATAAACATCGTCATTGCGAGGTGCTTTATTTGTTGCCGAAGCAATCTCGATACTTAGATTGCTTCACCACCGATGAAGGCGGTTCGCAATGACAGCACCATAGATTTGATTCGATATCGTTACTTGCCATCCAAAACATCACGCTCAGGATCATAGGAACAGACCTGATTGCGTCCGCCGGTCTTAGCACGGTAAAGTGCCCTGTCAGCCGCTTTCATTAAATTATCAGCGCTCATGGCTTTCATTCCCCGCACAGACGCAACTCCGAAACTCCCTGTCACCCTGAAGCTTTTCACGCCGGATTTTGTGGTATAGCTCAAATCAGGATTATTGGCAACCAAAAGCCGCAATTTCTCTGCAAATTTAACTGCATTCTCAAGTGAAGTTCCCGGCAAAATAACACAAAATTCATCGCCGCCAAAACGGCAAACCAGTTCGTCCTTTCTGACAGACGAACGAATCGACTGACCAAGAACCTTGAGCACGCGGTCGCCCTCAGGATGCCCGAAGCTGTCATTCACAAGTTTAAAATTATCAAGATCAATCATGACCACTGCGACTTCATTAATCTCGCCGAAACTTTTGCGGCCGCTTGAGAGAACCTTTTTTATATCAAGATTGAGGTGAACTTCGAGAAAACGGCGCGTATAAAAACCGGTAAGCGGATCGCGCACAGACTCCTCGCGAAGCTTGATATTTTCAATCGCGGTTTGGAATTGTTTATAAATAACTGCAAAGAAAAAAACAAACAGCGTAACAGCAACCAGAAATGTCAGATCCCAAATCACGCCCGAGACAAGCAGTGAAAAGCTGGCTAATAAATAAATAAAGCAGCTGGTTACAATGGTTGCAAAACTTTTGAAAATTGAGTAGCGCTCCGTTACCCGAAGCGTCAACCATACCGAGAGAAAAACAAGTATCCAATTAAAATAAAGCGGGATTCGAATCAGAAAATCCTGCCGGATTAAAGTTAAAATGGTGTTGGCATTCAGCGCAAGCCCCGACATGGTTTTGAGCGGCGTTTCATGAAAATCATGAAATGCGAGCGCGGTCAACCCGATTAGAATGATTTTATTTTTGATTTGTTCCGGGCGAATTTCACCTTCCATGATTTTCCAGAATGGAATCACCGTAAAATCACGATCGCTCGCCCTGTAATTAATGTCCATTGCATCGCCTGCGGAAGGAATTTGGATTGATTTTTGTGCCGCCTTGATGCTGATTTGCTTGCTGCTGCGCGAAAGTTCGGGGTGTTCGATTCCGACTGATTTAAAATAAATATCGGACTCCCAACTCCAATTAATTCTGGTTTGATCCGGCAACTCAAAATAAAGCGGCGCGCGCCGGATAATTCCATCTCTGTCTTTAATTTTATTAACGAGTGATGAGCGGTAAGCAGCAGCCTGAAGCTGCGGATCGGCAGTGATCACTTCCCCTTCGTTATTCATATAAGAGGCCAGAACCACATTGCCGGATTCTGACATGGCCTGCCTTAAAATTTCATCACTGCCGGGCGTTTGATCTTCGCCTTGAAACACAAAATCAAATCCAATTACTTTCGGTTCTAAGGTGTTGATACGCCGGATAGCTTCGCCAAAAATAGAGCGCGGAAACGGCCATTTTTGTTTTGTCCGCTGCGTTGAAACATCATCAATCGCAATGAGAACTATATCTTGAGTTTCAGCCGGAATTTTTTCAATCGAGTGACGCAAGCGAAAGAAGAAATCGCGGCCGCTGAGGTCAACGCTGGATAGAAATGAGGATGAGCTGTAAAGTATTGATATTAAAACAGTTACAAAGAATGTAACTGTAAGGGGACGCCTGATAAAACGATTAATGGAGTCAATAAAAGTCATGATTTTATTCTTTTTTGAGTTAAAGATACCGCTTAGTGCATCGGATTTTTAGGGGGAAAACTGTAGAGAATGGTAATCCCTCGCTGTTTATTAGGGTAGTTTAACAAAGTAAAATTTGGTAGTCCTTCGGCCCTTAAAAATCAGTACGGGCGCTCAGGACTCATTTTCATTGATGGGGCCAGTCGGTATATAGGAAATGAGTCCAGTCCCAGCGCTTGATTGATAATCAGTAATGTATCTTCAAAGTAGCGCTGGGGCAGGATCAGTGCTTCGCGGTTCTTATAAAGTCCGCGAAGCCTGAAAACAAAAACGCGGCACTTTTAGGGTGCCGCGTTTTGTAAATCCCAGCGATTTCCTACTCTCCCGGATCCGTTTGAATCGAGTACCATTGGCCTTGAAGGGCTTAACGACCGTATTCGGAATGGGAACGGGTGTGGCCCCTTCAGTATTGTCAC
>Ga0268299_1000036_pt1:0-347500 | contig 525531 bp, 402 predicted proteins | sample NOBtaG_FD_193484 | JGI IMG/M metagenome (GOLD analysis project Ga0268299, IMG submission 193484) | Activated sludge microbial communities from bioreactor in Nijmegen, Gelderland, Netherland - NOB reactor | ecosystem: Engineered > Bioreactor > Aerobic > Activated sludge | place... | reverse complement strand
AACTATGTCGCCCGTTTCGGACTCGCTTTCGCTTCGGCTGCTCTCGTCTCCGAGATTAACCTTGCTCCACACAATAACTCGCCGGATCATTATGCAAAAGGCACTGCCGTCACCCATTCATTTCGCTTGCGCAAAACGCATAGGGCTCCGACCGCCTGTAAGCCTATTGGTTTCAGGTTCTATTTCACTCCCCTAACAGGGGTTCTTTTCAATTTTCCCTCACGGTACTTGTCCACTATCGGTCGCTTATGAGTATTTAGTCTTAGGAAGTGGTTCTCCCGGATTCTTGCCCGTTTTCACTTATCAGGCAATACTTGGGCGGCATGCAAAGAACAAAATGAATTTTTTGCCTACGAGACTGTCACTCTCTTGGGTTGGCCTTTCCAGACCATTTGACTAAATTCATTTACTTTTCTTCCGTGATTTTGGGATCACGACGCATACGCCCGCTACACCCAACACACAATGCCCCAAAGCTTGAAATGTGCTGGGTTTGGACTGTTCCGATTTCGCTCGCCGCTACTTACGGAATCGCTCTCGCTTTCTTCTCCTGGGCTTACTGAGATGTTTCAATTCAGCCCGTCTCGCTTCTTAACCCTATGAATTCAGGTTAAGATACCTGCTTGCGCAGGTGAGTTGCCTCATTCGGAAATCTTCGGATCAATAGTAGTTTGCACTTCCCCGAAGCTTATCGCAGCTAACCACGTCCTTCATCGCCTTTAAGCGCCTAATCATCCACCAATGGCTCTTAGTAGCTTGACTATTTAAAAATCTAGCTAATAAAGATGCTTACACCTTCATCATCCATTCGTATTGAATCTTGCGACTCAATATTTCCTGAATAACGAAAGCGCGATCATATTATTTAGAACTACAACTTGTCAAAGAACAACATCATCAAACCAACATTTTTCAATATTGATTCTTCGATATGAATATGAAAACGGAAGAATAATATTATTGAATCAATATGAAAAAATGAAAAGCATGGACCTGAGGAGGATCGAACTCCTGACCCCCTGTCCCAGCGCTACCTTGAACGACCAAGCAGCTAATTATCATGGCGCTAGGACTGCACTCATTTCCTATAGAACGAATTGTTCCATTAATGAGTGCTGCTTGCAAAACACCATGCCAATTTTGGAGGCGAACGGGATTGAACCGATGACCTCCTGCTTGCAAAGCAGGCGCTCTCCCAACTGAGCTACGCCCCCTGATATCAGGAGATTAATTCGTCAGAGCTCTCCCAGCTGCCCTCACATTCTTTAAAACCAAAGCCGTTTATTAATGAAAATGTGAGGACTGCCCTTGCGCCTTCAGCATAACCGATCCAATTGTTTTACAAGTGGCGCAATGGGCTGAGCTACAGGCCCTAAAGCGAACCTGGGCCCAAGTGGATTCGAACCACTGACCCCTGCGTTATCAGCACAGTGCTCTAACCAACTGAGCTATGGGCCCATGATGGGTCACATAACTGTCCGAGACTTATTTTTAATTAATAAACTACGCGGTTTATTAATTAAAAATAAATCCTGCTGTTGCTGAAGATCCACAACAACTTTGTTTGATGAAAAATAGTTTGAATTGTGCGAGGACCGAATACCTCGATTTTTGTGCTTTAACAACAAATTAATTTTCCGAAGAAAATTTCGTCTGTCGCTAAGATGCACCTTAGAAAGGAGGTGATCCAACCTCACCTTCCGGTAAGGTTACCTTGTTACGACTTAGTACTCCTCACTAATCACACCTTCGCAGATGCTCTCCTTGCGGTTAAGCATTCTACTTCGGGTGCAATTAACTCGGATTACTTGACGGGCGGTGTGTACAAGACCCGGGAACGTATTCACCCCGCCGTGTCTGATACGGGGTTACTAACGATTCCGGCTTCATGAGGGCGAGTTGCAGCCCTCAATCTGAACTGGGGCAGGCTTTAGGGGATTAGCTCCACCTCGCGGTTTCGCAACCCATTGTACCTGCCATTGTAGCACGTGTGTAGCCCCAGGCGTAAGGGCCGTACTGACTTGACGTCATCCCCACCTTCCTCCAGTTCATCACTGGCGGTCTTCTTAGAGTTCTCGGCATGACCCGTAGCAACTAAGAATGGGGGTTGCGCTCGTTGCGGGACTTAACCCAACATCTCACGACACGAGCTGACGACAGCCATGCAACACCTGTGTACCAGCCTTTTAAGGGGGGTCCAAATTTTCATAAGGATTTCTAGTACATGTCAAGCCTGGGTGAGGTTCCACGCGTATCGTCGTATTAAACCACATGCTCCACCGTTTGTGCGGGTCCCCGTCAATTCCTTTGAGTTTCACCCTTGCGAGTATACTCCCCAGGTGGTTCACTTAATGCGTTAGCTGCGGCACCGACCTCGAATGAACGAGACCGACACCTAGTGAACATCGTTTACGGCGTGGACTACCGGGGTATCTAATCCCGTTTGCTCCCCACGCTTTCGTGCACTCAGCGTCAGTTACGAGCCAGTAAAGCGCCTTCGCTACTGGTGTTCCTCCCGATCTCTACAGATTTCACCCTTACACCGGGAATTCCCTTTACCTCTCTCGCACTCTAGTCTAGAAGTTTCGAATGCAATTCTATGGTTAAGCCATAGGATTTCACATCCGACTTTCCAAACCGCCTACGCACCCTTTACACCCAATCAATCCGAACAACGCTAGCCACCTCTGTCTTACCGCGGCTGCTGGCACAGAGTTAGCCGTGGCTTCCTCTCTCGGTACAGTCAATTACTACGATTGTTCACCGTAATAAGTTTCTTCCCAAGTGACAGTAGTTTACAACCCGAAGGCCTTCATCCTACACGCGGCGTCGCTCCGTCAGGCTTTCGCCCATTGCGGAAGATTCTCGGCTGCTGCCTCCCGTAGGAGTCTGGACCGTGTCTCAGTTCCAGTGTGGCTGACCATCCTCTCAGACCAGCTACCCGTCATAGGCTTGGTGAGCCGTTACCTCACCAACTACCTGATAGGCCGCGGGCTCATCTCATTGCGATAGGCGACCGAAGTCGTCCCCATCCTTTTACCTCATAATCCGAAGAAAATGTGGTCACATCTGGTATTAGCTCATCTTTCGACGAGTTATCCCAGTCATTGAGGCAGATTACCCACGTGTTACGCACCCTTTCGCCACTAGTTTTCCGGAAAAGCTAGAAAACTCGTTTGACTTGCATGCCTTATCCACGCCGCCAGCGTTCGTTCTGAGCCAGGATCAAACTCTCCGTAATTAGTAATTGAATCGTTTACTAATCTGACTTCATATAAATATGAAGTTTCGATTAGCTTAGACTCATTTGTTGAGACATTGACCCTCGCACAAATTCAAACTATAAGAAAGAGCAGAAAATAAAGGACACCCTCTTCTAAGAAAGGATGTCCTATTTTTTAGACAAAAATTTTCAATAAAGACGACAAAGCGAATCCGCCGCCTTCAGCAATCACAAATTTTTAATTTATTAATGACCGAATGGGACTGCCAACTATGGTAGGAATTACTACTCAGAGCTTCTCCCAAAAGTGAAAGATTATATGATTAGGAGAAAGCCGTGTCAACACTATTTTTAGGTTATTTTTAGGTGTTTAGAACCTGAGTTAGCCGCCGCTTCCGCAAATACAGGTAAACGTAGCCGCGCCGCCAAACCCATCGCAAGTTGGCAATAAAGGATTTGCACATGATAACCAACCGCAGTCGCCACTCACGATACATTCTACGCAGGTATATTCATTTGGAATTCCCAAACTGTCCTCTGGAGAACCTTCTCCAATACTTAAACAATATTTGTTATGTGAAGGGTTGGGGAATAAAGCATCGCACTGTGAGCTGACGGTCTGAGTTAGAAAACTGTCATCGGTACACTGTTTACATTGATCATTCCAAGGTTCCACGCAAATCGGTTCTAACGGATTCGCAACAGGACATGGGTTGCTTGAAGAAACACAACCAATGCCAGAATCGCATGTTTCAGTTCCATTGCAAAATAGCCCATCATCACAATCCAGTGGAGTTTCAAAACATAAACCAAGATCAGGAGCGCTGCCGCAAACACCGGGCCAACATAGATCTCCGGAATCGCACGCCTGACCTTCTGTGCCTGTTGGATCATACACGCAACGATTGTCCGAGCCGCAAGTGTCATTAGTACAATCGTTAGAGTCTGTACAATCTGAATCTTGTATACAAGGGATAGGTTCACATCCGCAATTCGGGCTTGGTTGATAACCTTGCCCGCAAAGCACCGGTATACAGACACATCTTGTACAATTGTCGATGCATTGTTTAAACGGTTGCGCACACTGAACTGGTGGAATTATAGGATCAACATCAAAATTCCCGACATCACAAATCTCTCCTAGCCCGGGCTGAACGACTCCGTCACCACAATATTGTTCCCATTGGCAGGTGCTGCTGCACCCATCTCCATCTACTGTATTATCGTCGTCGCACTGTTCACCGGTTTCTAATTGGCCGTTTCCGCACTCCGGAATACCATAAGTGCAATCACAGTCTCTGCAAATAGCTGCTTCAGTTTGACAAGACGAGCTGCAGCCGTCACCGTTCACGCCATTGCCATCGTCACACTGTTCGCTGCCTTCCAGACTGCCATTTCCGCAAACAGGACCTCCGCCGCCGCCTCCGCCGCCTCCTCCACCATCGGGGTCAGGAGCCGGGGTAGGCGTCATTTCTCCCATCGTAGACTTGTTGGTGTTGTTATTAATAGAACCCATCGCACTAAAAGGCGGAATACACATATCAAAACCCGGAGCGCTCACATCACACTCTTCGGGAGGATCAAATTGTCCGTTTCCGCAGGCGCTACACTCGGTGCCGGTCCATTCTGTCCATTGACCGCTAACGGGATCAACATCCGGGCAGCAATGATTATGAGAGGGATGTTCGCCAGCCGGGCAGCAGCCTGATATCGCTATATTTTGACAGAGATTGGAACTGCAAGAGTCCGTTGTGCAGGCATCACCATCGTCGCACTCGGCATCCGCCTCACAGCAATTTGGAATTGGTGTATTCGTACAGGAATTTGAGTCGCAGGAATCCGCTGTGCAAATGTCGCCGTCATCACACTCAGCGCTCGCCGTACAGCAATTTGAAATAGGCGTATTGCTGCAAGAATTTGAACTGCAGGAATCTCCGGTGCAAACGTCGCCGTCATCGCATTCGACATCTGCCGTACAACAGCCTGGAATAGGTGTATTCGTACAGGAATTTGAAATGCAGGAATCTCCGGTACAAACATTGGTATCATCACACTCGCCATCAACCGTACAGCATCCGGCGATTGGATCAAACTGACAGCCGCTTGCGGGAATACAGTTATTATCGGTTGTACAAACATTACCATCGGAGCAAACAATAGGAACGTGAGCGCAAGTACCATCCGCAGCAACGCAAGAATCGTCTGTGCACAGGCTGCCGTCATCGCATGAAATGTTGGTATGTTCACAAAGGTGTGTAACCGGATTACAAACATCTATGGAGCAAAGGCCCAGGTCACATTGAGCATTGACAAGACAGCCGCCGGGCGGAATTGGATCGGATCCTTCAACTAAAACACCATCCCATTGAATACAATCAAACAAGCTGAGGTCTGACGAAAACGCGTAACGCGCGCAAAACCGTTTCATGGGAGGCGTTATGGTGTTATCGAGATTAAAATAGTAGGTAACCTGATTCCGCCCCTGCCCTGTCACAAGAAGATCTGAAGTGGTGCCCGGAGGCGGCGTTGTGGTTTCAGGCGGTAACGCAGAATAACTGCTGAGATTTTCTTTCCAATGATCAGCCCAGTCTTCATTAAGGTTAACGTTGGTGATGCTTTCCGGCTGCTGGATGTCGTGAGACCGCGCGCCGGCGACCATGGTTTGCAGGGTTTTTTGAGTATTTTTTCTGATATCACGCTGAGCGGATGCAGAAAACTTATTAAAAGCAAGCCCTGCCCCGATACCGATGATTGTGATCACAATCAATAGCTCGGGCAGCGTCACTCCAAAAAAGTTTTTCCCGCTTCTTTTCTTGAATATCATTTTATTCCTGTTGAAACCCCTCTACACTCAATTGAATCGAGGCTGGAATTCCGGCGGGCTTACAAAAATCATCCCGCAGTGTGTTAGCGTACCGGAAATTCCGCTCAGGTGCAATGTATGTACTATCTGACCAATACGCACGATTACCATCATTGCGGATAAGCGTCTTGGCTTCCCATAGCGCGTGCATAGTCCCAAGAATGGTCAGCATATTCTTTCCGTTTTCCGAACAATCGGCTGCGCTTTGCCCCGGCGCGCAAGCCCAGTGGTTCCAGTTTTCACCAAGCCGAACCAGGTTTTCGTGTCCCCCGCTATAAATCGGCTTATAGTAGGGAATATATAAGTGCTGCCGTTTCAAGGTTTGATAATTATTATTGGAAGGGTTGCCGCTATACATGAGGCGATTGAGGCCTCCCACGGTGTAAACAATCTGCGGAGAAGCCGGAAATTTGAAATTTTGTATTTGATTGCAGCTGCCGGAACAGGTTGGCGATGCTTCATAATTGGTTTCACAGGTTGCTTGATTACATTGAGAAGGATAAGAGCATTGGTTTTGCTCACCTGCTGGACAAGCGCTTCCCGCCGGGCAATTGGAATCAAGCCCTGCTGGATCAGGACAATGGACACCGCAGCGCTCCGGGTTAACACCGCATTGATATTGCGGCTGCGTACAGCTGCAGGAACCAATCGCAACTGTAGCGCTGGGAAAAGTTAATGGAGTATTCCAATTAGCACTAAAAGCAGCTAGCGACGCAAATCGGACACCCGGCTTAATTCGATTGTTATCATACTCATTCGCATTGTTCTCGCTGATATGATTAGTTCCAATGTTTGTCATAATGTTTCCATTTTCATCGACACGCAAAAAAACCGGAATATCGCGATCCAAAGCCCCGGGCCTATGCAGTGTCATGGATACTCCGCTAAGTGTGTATGTGCCCGAAGTGCAGTTATCACAGGTAACGCCTGAAAGTTGAAAAGTATTACAGTTCGGGCAAGGCGCAGCGCCGGTATTTTTAAATAAAGCGCCAACAGTTCCAATCTGTGTATAGATTGGGACATCCGTGGTTGGGTCATATGTAACTGTTTTGACGGGAACTGCGTCAAAACTGGTGTCCATACAGCTTATAACCGCAGCAGCCTTAGACGGATCTGTTTGTTGATTGAGCATGCACGTTGGGTCAGCACCGCACATCTGAGCAGCTTCCGCAAGATCCGGAGAGTTCCCGTAATTGGTAAGAAGATTCGGGCAGTCAAGCGTCGTTGCGGAACCTATAGGATATTTATCTGAACTTGTAATGCCGGCCGGTACACAATTATTCACAATCGATGTGTTTAGAGCGGTGAGAGCTGCACCAGTTCCGGTATAAACTTGATTAATGCACGAACGGGCAAAATTTTGATTGCGCACTTCACGCCCTACCACATATGTACTTCTGACTGGTGGGGGGCTAAATTGAAAATTTCTAAGCCTTCGATCACGAGAGAGCCAGTGCGTGTAACCCGATGAAGACCAAATACCGGTTAACGAACAAACAAAGTAATCTTTGTTTGTCCGCTGTGTCAGAACATCGTCCGCAAGCCCCTGGTCTGTATCATAATCTTCCTGAGCAATCAGCTGATCCGGCACATTCCCTGAAACAAGCATGGCGTTGATTTCGGTGTTAACATCTGTTTGCGACCGGATCACATGCGCTCTAAAATCGCTCCACGGATAGGTATTTCCGGATGGCATAAGGGGTGACGGATAAACGCAAGCGCTTCCGCCGCAGGTTATTCCATCGCTTGGTTCATTATAGTTAGAAGGAACCGGTTCATCCCAATTGAAATCCTGCCAGCTATTCGAAAGCGCCATAATTTGATCGGCGATAACAGTCGCCGGTTTCATTTCACATTGCGCTCCTTCAGCCGGTGAAATAACAGCATCTCCCGTATCGTACCCTGCTGTGTTGTAGTCACCCGCGATTTGGACAAAACCATTTGAAGCAATGGTGAGGCCGTAATCCGGAAGCGCTCCACCGTTGACCAAGCGAACCACAAAACGATTTACGTCATATGTGGAGCCATTGCTTTCATCGAGCCCGATATAAAGAATAAAAGCTTTGTCATTTTCTAATCCTAAGAACGGGCCATGGTTATGAGCTTCGATCAGGATTTTTAGTTTTCCGACATCAACCTCGATAATTTTAAGATCAACCGGTGAAGCGGCTGTAGACCGGCGCTCATCACGATAAAGAAACTGTGCATCGTCAAGAAACTGGAAAAAACCGTGTGTTGAATCAACGTCTTTATTCCAAAGTGCCGGATCTTCATAAGGATAAGAAGGATTACAGGTTCCCGCTCCGGTACAGCCGTATTTTCTGAAATCCAGCGCAAGGCCTCTTGTATTTGAATCAGGAACTAAATTCCGCGCCAGCCAATGATATTTTACTTTCTTGAGTGTTTCCGTATCCGGAGTTGTGTCCCCGCTCTCTCTTGCAAGTTCAATTAATTTATGCGGCTCAGAAACCCCGCCGACCTGAAGTGATTGCAAAGGAGCATTGTCCCTGAGCAATAAATAAGGATCGGGTTGATCAGCTCCCGAAGGAGTAACTCTAAAATTGGTTTCAAGAAAGCCGGCCCAGTTGGGATTAGAGAACGATGCAAAATCAGAAGGATTAGACGCCGGATCATAAGCAAGCGAAGTATGAATTTTAACATCACTGCCCGCCGCTGTAATAGCCGTGGACGGTACATAAGTAGCGGTAATATCCTTTGAGGCCTTTGCGCGTTCAAAATATTGCCGTAAAGTCGGCGCAGACAGAGAGTTTCCTATCACTTCTGTGAATTCATCATTACTGCTGTCAGCATCAAAATTTGCACTGCTATTGTTTTTTACAAGAATTGTGCTGCGCTCGGAAGAATCAATCAAATTGTTGCTGTTTTCATCCGCCCATCCCGGATTGTTGTTGCTTAAATAATAATAAAAAACAGGTTTACCATAGACATCCGCTTCATAATATTTGGTCAAATTGGTTTGGACCGGCGGCGGCAATAAATTAGGCGCCGTCCCTCGCTGGCCAAGTGCTCGCGGGCCGAACCAGAAAATGCCTCCGGATGCCGACAGCGCAAATGTTCCCGGGTCATAAGGATTATCCGGATCTGTATCAAACGTCAGTTTAAGCGTGGTTCCCTTGTTCGGCGTAATGAAGGCGTTTCCTTTGACATACATTGGGCCGCCGTAAGTAGTGTCGCCGCCCGGGTTGGTTACGAAATTATCATAGTAAAACACGGAGTAATTGGCGATGTTTGAAGACTGAACGGTCAACGACTGCTTCATTTGACGAATAGCCCCTGTCATCTCTGCGGCAGGAAATTCCACTCGGCTTTCCAGGGTAAACGAAGCAAACCCGGGTGCATTGATAGGATCGTTAAGGCTTACTTTTGCGAAACAATTGTCGCACGGCTTGAATGCAATATTATCAACCGCGTAAGAACTGAAATCGCTGCTGTTGCCAGGCCCAAGAAAAGTTTGGAAGTTTGTTTTAAATGCAGCGAGCCAGGTATCCATGGGCGCCTGAAGTGCTGTTACTTTTTGGCCTTCCGGAAAAATACCCTCATCACTCAGCTGATGTTCCGCAATCAATTGCCGAAGCTCAAACTGTGACCGGTTCATTGCTGACCAGGCCATCCAATTCAATTGGACATCTTGAACGCCACGCTTGAAATTTGCTCTCTGGCCCTGTAATTGGAAATAAGCGCCCGCAATCGCAAGCGGAATCATGAGCGCAACCACAAACATGATGGCGAGCATCACAAATCCGGATTTTGATTTTACAGAGCTTCGTTTTATCATGGCGTAACCCCCGCTCCGCCTCTTAATGCAACGGTTTTCGAACTTTCAATCGGCCCGCTGGGCGTATTAAACTTAAACCGGAACGTCACCGTTTTACTTACCAAGTCCACTGAAAACGGATTTTGGGTCGCATTACCCTCAGCATCTGTATATGGATCCGGAAGATCCATGGTGTCCGTATGAGAAATCTGAATAGAATACGCAGAATCGGCACCATCATAAAAATATAATGAGAATGGAGATTCGTTTGATGATTTTATAAAATAAAAATACAATGCGTCGCCAGCTGGCAGTTGTAAGGCCAATAAAGCAAACGGGCAATTGCAACCTGCGGGGCCTGAATCAAAAAACGTCTGTGTAGGGCCATCCACATTTTGAACAACGCCATTGGCAATAAGCCGGCTCAGGGTTGACATGACATATGTCTTTTCAGAAATTGCGCGGCCGCTCTGGTAAACAGTTTCCACGTTTTTTGCGGTTTGAATAGAAAGCACGCCGGCTCCGAACAAGACCGGAGCAATCAAACCCATCGCGATCAATAGCTCGGGAAGCGTCATGCCTTTTTTATTGTGAATTGCTGCAAGCATAGACTGATTACCTCCGAAAGAAAAAAGCCGTGAGCGAATGCTCATCGATTCCTCCATCCGGACGGCACACTTTTGCGAGCGCCGCCATTTGCGTTGCTTTAGTCGGATCTGTAATGGTAATGTCCGAATTATCAACCGTAGGGTCGAAAAGAACTTTAATATAACAAATTTGATTATTCTGAATAATCGGAACAAGATCTTCAGAATCTATTTCTGTTGGAATGCCGCTTTCACAGTCAGCGGTATACGAAGCACCGCAAACACTGCCGCATAAAGAAATGCTTGGGTTGTTGGTGCTGCATTTTATATATTTTTCAATCGGCAGCGCCCCGATACCATCATGCAATGCCTGAAATTCCCGGTCCAAATAATCAACCACGGCCATCTTGTCTTTGATCACTGCCATTTCCTGTTTTGGATGCGCAAGCAACCGCGATGTGGCGGCCGCAACAATTAAAATCACCATGGTGCTTGCCAAAATTTCAAGAAGCGTGAAGCCGCATTCCGAAGAAAATTGTTTTTGTTTCTCTTTAAGCTGCGTGTGTTTCATTGTGAGTTTGTTTCTATTTTAAAAATCTCAAAAATCAAATTGCTTGAGATTCCTTTTCGAGACAATCAAAGTTTAACACCTTAAACACCTGAGTGAAAGCACTTAGCTTGTCACCATTCTACTTATTTAACGGCTTAAGAAAGTCAGATTGTGAGAATTGGGTTAGGTGTAAAATCGATTCTTAGATGGCAGAATATACAAGCGGTTGGATTATCAATATAAAATGTGAGCTAATCTAGCAGATACTAGCACAGCCGGTTCCGGCAGCTGCTGCTCCTGGTCTTGGGCCATAAGGATGATTGCCTGAGTAAGCCCCGTTGTTATCCATGCAAACTATGCAACCAGTGGAAGCTCCATTGCATCCAAGCTCAGGAATATTGCTGCCGATTCTTTTAGCGATCGCACAAAAAGTAGTGTTTGGAGAAGCTGATAATACTTCGTAACTAAAATAAGCCTGCGGATTGAGTGCGGGATTATCTACACCCATCGTAGCCCAGCAAGCAGGTTGGGCAGAACCGGCAATAGGACACGCAATATAAGCGCCATTGTCGATTCTGTAATTGGCCTCTGCAAAGTGAATTGCTGAAAGCTGTGAAATAGCTTCTGAAGTTCGCGCCACTTCGCCTTGCATATAACGCGGGAGCGCGATTGCCGCCATAATACCGATGATAGCGATCGTGATTAAAAGTTCCGTAAGTGTAAATGCTTTATTTGAGTTTCTCATATTTATTATTAAATCCGCTAACTTAAATTTTCCGGTGCGAATGGATGATCGCCGCCCCAAATGCCATCTTGATTTAATGTAATCTCGTTTTCATAATATGGATCAGCGGGCGCGCCCCTTCTTCTTGCAACAACTCGAAACGTAGGCGGAATCACTGCGTTATCAACAGTGTCGACACAATAAGTAAAAAAGGAATTAGGAATTGCGTTTGGATCTCCAAGGCTAAGCGTCGTCCAAGCATTGAAATTTTCGGCATTGCGGCATTCAATAAGGCCGGCGCCGGCAGTGCTGTCAACATTGATAGAAAGGTAGACGCCCGCTATCCCATTTCTGTAAGCATGCTGAGCCTGAGCAATGACACCCAGCATGTTGGCTGCTTCTGAAACTTTAGCCCTTTCAAGCTGGCCGGTGAAACGAGGGACTATCATTGCGGCAAGAATACCAAGCAGAACAATGGTGGTTAGAATCTCGACAAGGGTAAAACCTTTATTACCAATATTTTTTCTCATATTTTTTCCCGTCATTGCGAGGTGCTTCATTTGGTACCGAAGCAATCCCAGCTCGTCCCTTGGCGCCAATCGCGTCAAGGACTGAGCAGTCCCGACTCGCCCGGAGCCGGGAACGGCTCTGAGATTGCTTCACCAACAATTACGGCGGTTCGCAATGACTGCTAATTAATACGACTTCCATTAATAAAAAGTTAACACGCTTCGGGAGAATGTTCAAATTCAAGCGCATCTCGTTAAAGATAAAAGCTTTGGATAATTAATTTTCGAAATACGCTTCACGAGATGCAGCGTTGATTAGTCAATATCCGAAAACGTGAAATAATCTGGCAGACCCCAACGCTACTATAGATAAACTATCAATTTTTATATTGAAAGCGTTGGGGCGGGACTCATTTCCTATAAACCCGATTTATCCGTAAATGAAAATGAGTCACCGACAAAGGAAGAAAAATTATCCGGGTAATTGATGGGAAATGTGAGCACATCATAAGCGCCCGATAAAATCCGAACTATACCCTTTCCTGCACCCTTAAACGACCCGTAGAAAACACCACGCAAAGAAGCGCACCATTCCGGCTGAGCATTCATGGCTTCTAAAATCATGTGTTTTGGAATTTCTGCGCCGGCGGAAGCTACATTAAAAACACCGCGTTTTAATTTTTCAGCTTGAGGGGGAAGGTTAAATGCAAAGGAGGTTGCGGGAAACAAAAATGAAACAGCGATCAAATAACCAAATACCGTCATTGCGAGACGCATACCATTCGCTGTCGAAGCAATCTCAGAACGTAGATTGCTTCGGTCGCTTTGCTCCCTCGCAATGACGGTCTGATTTGCATTTTTCTCAATCATCCTCACCGCCAAATTTTGAGAATTTCGAACGTAATGACACCGGCCGGAACCGTCACATTCACTTTTTCACCCGGAGCGTGACCCAAAAGCGCCTTTCCGATTGGTGAAGTAATCGAGATTTTATTATTAGCGATATCTGCTTCATCCTGCGTCACAAATGAAAATACAACTTTTTGCTTGGTTTTATGATTGATTAATTCAGCAGAAGTCCCGAAATAAATTTTATCAGTAGGGGCGTCTTTTGCGTCTACTACTTTAGCGTTGATGAGCTTCTCTTCAAGCTTGGCGATCCGGCCTTCCAAATGGGATTTGGCATTTTTCGCCGCATCATAATCCGCATTTTCCCGTAAATCCCCGTGAGCACGCGCCACCTCGAGCTGATTAGCGACTTCGACACGTTTCACTTCTTTCAAATACTTGAGTTCTGCCTTTAACTTTTCGAAACCTTCCGGTGTAAATAAGACTTTTTCTGACATATTTTTTCAGAGAAACCAGACTCCAGTTACCAGACACCAGAATCAAAAATCTGGTAACTGGTTACAGGTTTCTGGTTTCTACAGTCCTTGTTGAATATTACTTAACAAATTGAGATTGAATTTCTTTTACGGCTTGAATTGCCTGATCAATTTCGGCTTCGGTATTAAAATAGCCCGGGCTGAAACGAACACAGCCTTTCGGAAACGTGCCGATTAGTTGGTGCGTCGATGGCGCGCAATGAAGCCCGGCTCGGGCGGCAATTTCAAACGATTCATCCAAAATAATACTAAACTCAGCCGGCTCAATTCCCTGCGGTAAAAACGCAACCGGCTGAACAGTTTGGTTAACGTCATTGGATCCAAAAAGCTTAACGCCTGGGATTTCAGATATTCCTTTTCGCAAACGTTTTACGAGCCGGTGTTCATGCTGCGCAATTTTTGTAATGCCTTCCTTTAATATAAAACTCACACCTTCCGCCAAACCCACAATGCCGGCACTGTTTGGCGTTCCGGATTCAAGTAAAAACGGCATTTTCTCAGGCTGCACGGCAGATTCAGAATCAACGCCGGTACCGCCTTCACGCCAGGGCGCAAGCGACACATGACTCCCGACATAAAGCCCGCCGGTTCCGGGAGGCCCGTAAAGTGATTTGTGTCCGGGAAACGCAAGTAGATCGATAAAATCTGCTTCAACATTAATCGGAACCGCGCCCGCGGATTGCGCTGCATCAACCAAAAATAAAATTTCTTTCTCGCGCGCCATTTTTCCGATAGCGCGAATCGGCTGAACAGTTCCGATCACGTTTGATGCGTGTGTGATGGCAATAAGCCGTGTATTTTTCTTAATCGCGCTTTTGATGTCTGTAGGATCTATAAAACCTTCGGGAGAAGCGTTGACGCGTATTAATTGAATCTTTTTTGATTTCTCGAGCGCGTTCAGAGGCCGCGAAACAGAATTATGCTCGATATTCGTTGTGATCACGTGGTCGCCATCACGCAAAACGCCTTTGATTGCGATGTTGAGCGAATCGGTACAATTTAATGTGAAAATGAGTTGGTCTGGATTCTTGATGTTGAAAAGTTTCGCAAGCAAACTCCGCGCCTGTGTGATTTTGCGCTCGGCCTCTACGCTCATCCGGTGGCCGGAGCGGCCCGGATTGGCGGCTTCCTCGCGCAAATATTGATTCATGCGTTCGTACACTTGTTTCGGCTTGGGGAATGATGTGGCTGCGTTGTCGAGATAGATCATGGTCGGTTCCTGGGGGACGGTCCTGTAGGGGACAGGCCTTATCCTTATAATTTTTTATCTATTATATCTATTAGGCCTGTCCCCTACAGGACCGTCCCCAAGTTACACTCCTATAAATTTAGAATAAACGGTTTTTGCTTTTGAAATATCATTCGTACCGTTAATAATCGCACGGCCGTCCGGAAAAACGGTCAGGAAATAACTGTCGATCGTGGCTTGAAGCATGAAACGATTGTGCGTCACCTTTCCCAATTTTTCAAGTTTTTCGGCAAGGTGTTTCAAATCGAGTTTGATCTTGTCTGATCGGCTGATTTGAACGGCATTGCGGCCGCAAAGCGTTGTGGTCCTTGCTGCTTGCTCGCCTTTTAAATATTCAAACTCGCCGCGCTTGCAGCATTTACAATCGGCGCGCTCACGCAAACCTTCCAGCCGGAATGATTTCACTTCACGGGTCCATAAATTAATACTGAAAAGTGTTTTCGAAAGCGCTTCGATATTGCCGCTTAAAAATTTAATCGCTTCGGTAGACGCAAATGAGGCAATGGTCATAGCAGCCGGCCCTAGAATTCCAGCCGTGTCACATGTCGGTGAAAGTTCAGGCGGCGGCGCGGATTCAAACACACATTTCAGACACGCGGTTTTCTTTGGAAAAATGTTCATCGTGAGGCCGTTTGAACCAATGCAAGCCGCATAAATCCAGGGCTTTTCCAATTTGACGCAGGCTTCGTTAATCAGAAAACGTGTTTCAAAATTATCGGTTCCGTCCATCACCAAATCCACATCTTGGATGAGCGATTCTATATTCGTAAAATTGACATCGCTCACGACTGAATCAATTTCAATTTGCGAATTTATTTTTTTGAGCTTGTTGGCGGACGCAATGGCCTTCGGGATTTTCTCGGCAATGTCCTTTTCATCAAACAAAACTTGGCGCTGGAGATTATTGAGCTCGATAAAGTCGCGGTCGACGATTCTGATAAATCCGACTCCGGCCCGTGCCAGCGTGCTCGCGATCACCGATCCTAGCGCGCCGCAGCCGATGACGGTGACGCGTGAAGCACAGATTTTCACCTGCCCCGCCTCTCCGATGGGTTTGAACAAATATTGTCTGTGATATCTGTCTAGATTTTGAGTCATAAGGCTCCGATAAGAGAAAACAGAGTACAGAGAACAGAAAATTCAGCTCTGTGCTCCGTACTCTGTTATCTGTAATCAATGATGTCATGATAGCAAAATTATGATTCTTTTGCTACAATTCTGCTCATGCCGACACATCCTTCTAAAAATCTGGAAACCTTCACAAACGCTAATCCTGAAAGGGATTACGTCATTAATTTTGACTGTCCCGAGTTTACCTGCCTCTGCCCCAAAACAGGCCAGCCAGATTTCGCGACGATTCGGATCGAATATGTGCCGGATAAGTTGTGTGTGGAATTAAAATCGCTGAAGCTTTACTTGTGGTCCTACCGAAATGAAGGCGCTTTCCATGAAGCCGTCACAAATCAGATTTTAGATGATCTCGTGAAAGCCACAAAACCCCGCCGCATGAAAGTGGTTGGCGATTTTTTCATACGAGGCGGCATACATACCGTTGTAACTGCAGAATATAAAAAATAAATTACTGCGGAATCAATTCTTTTTGGAAAGAATAAATCGTGTCACGTTCTTGGGGAATTTTACCGATGCGGGAAAGTTCGGAGACAAATTTTGAAATGGGTGTGTGCTCGCCGTTTTGTCCGCCGGCTTCGCGGGTAATGTTTTCGTAGTAAAGCGTGCCGCCCATGTCGTTGGCGCCGCGTGATAAAGCCAAAAGCGCGTTATCCCAGCCCATTTTCACCCAACTTACCTGAATGTTGCGAATGTCATTCATAAAATAAAGCCGTGCAACGGCAAGCATCTTAAAAGCATATTGAATACGATCGACACCCTCACCCCTGCCCTCTCCCTCAGGGAGAGGGGTAGGGTGAGGGAGTTTTTGAAGCGCACGGCCTAATTTCGTTTTGTTGGGCATAAAAAGAAGCGGAATGAATTCGGTAAGACCGCGTGTTTCACGCTGTAAATCGCGAAGCCGCTTAAAATGACGCGCCACATGTTCCGGCTTTTCCAAATGGCCGAATAAAATCGTTGCAGTTGAGTTCATGCCTAGCTCATGGCCTGTTTTAATAATTTCAACCCACTCATCTGAGGAAATTTTCTCCCAGCAGATTTTCTTTCGGATTTCATCATCGAGAACTTCCGCGGCAGTACCGCACATCGAATCCATGCCGGCTTTCTGGCATTCCTGAATCGTTTGACGATATGTCAGGCCGTTCGCTTCCGAATAAAAATCGATTTCCTCAGGTGAAAACGCGTGCGCGTGAATGTGCGGATATTCCGATTTGATTTGATGAAGCAGCTCGAGCGCTTGTTTGAAAGTCACTTCGGGCGAAAGCCCGCCTTGATACGTAATTTCCGATATTTTCCCGTTGGCATGGTCCAAACGGTGCCGCACGTCATCGATATTCAGAATATAAGCATCTTTTGAAATGGCGGATTTTTTGAATTCGCAGAAAGTGCAGCGGTATTCGCAGATGTTCGTGTAATTCACATTCATGTTGTGAATAAACGAAACCACATTTCCGTTTAAACGCTCATTCACTTTGCCCGCAAGCGCGTAGAGTTTTTCTAAATCTGCGGATTCTTGGCGTTCCAGGAGCCACTGGACCTCAAACTCTGTGAGACTTTCACTATTTTTAATTTTGGATTCGATCTGGGTCCACATAAATATTTTCCGTCATTGCGAGACTCGTTGATTAGTGTCGAAGCAATCTACGTAGATTGCTTCGGTGACAAATAAAGCACCTCGCAATGACTGTAAGGATCAAACGGTTTGATAAGAGCTGTCTACTAACACCGGCTCAAAACCGGATTTTTCTATAAACGCGCGGAATTTCTCTTCGGTCATGTCGACCGGCGTTTCGTTGCCGGCATCGTGCATGATTTTTTCATTAATATTGGTGCCGCCTAAATCGTCCGCACCGAAATAAAGGCCGACAGACGCCATTTTTAAATCAAGCGATGTCCAATGCAGTTTGATGTGCGGTACATTATCAAATAAAAGACGCGCGACAGCGCACATTTTTAAATCTGTAAATCCGTCAGGCTCGCCTAATTTTTCAATCGGTGTATTTTCAGCATTAAACGCAAGCGGAATAAACGAATTAAACCCGTTTGTTTCATCCTGAAGGCCTCGCAAACGCAAAATATGATCAACGCGGTCTTCGATGGATTCAATGTGGCCATAGAGAATCGTGCAATTTGAATCAAGGCCGATTCTGTGCGCGATCCGATGAATTTCGATCCAATCTTTGGAAGTCGTTTTATCCGCGCAAATTCGCCGGCGTCTTTCTTCATTAAAAATCTCGGCTCCCCCGCCAGGAAGCCCATTCAGGCCAGCGTCTTTTAGTTGTTTCAAAATATCTTCCCAGCTCATCTTAAAACGCACCGCCAAATCATCAATCTCAACTGCTGTGAGCGCTTTGATGAATAAATTCGGCCAGTTGGTGTGAATCATCCGAAAAAGATCGAGATAGTAATTAAAATCTAAATCAGGATTGAGGCCGCCCACGATGTGCACTTCATTAATATGATAGCGTTCGACGCCTTTCTGGACCGCGTCTTTGATTTGCTCGATGTTGAACGTGTAGCCGCCTTCTTCTCCGGGCCTGCGCGCAAAAGCACAAAACAAACAATGCGCTGTGCAAACGTTGGTGTGATTCATGTGGAGATTAATAGAATAGAAAACTTTTTTTCCGTGAAGCCGAGTGCGGACTTGGTGAGCAAGCCGGCCAAGCAATGGAAGGTCGTTTGATTTAAACAAACGGACACCATCTTCAAAGTTGAGGCGCTTACCGGCTTCAACTTTTTCAACAATATCGGAGAGTTCTGGGTTGTGGAAAATGGAGTTCATATTGCCGTCATTGCGAGACACCTAATTGTCATTCCCGCGAAAGCAGGAATCTAAGATTTAGATCCCCGCTTAAAACATGCGAGGATGACAGTTACTTTTCGGATTTATTTTTCTTTGACTTCTCAATCTCGTTGAATAGTTCATCGACTAATTTGTCTTCAGGAACGGTTTTGTGCTGTTTTCCGTCTAAATAAATCATGCCTTTATCTTTGCCGCCCGTAATACCAAAATCTGATTCATGCGCTTCACCGGGGCCGTTCACGACACAACCCAAAACTGAAATCACCATCGGGTCTTTCAGTTTCATCGCGCGGTTTTCAACTTGATTAGCGAGTTTAAACACATCGACTTCCGCGCGGCCGCAACTGGGGCAAGCGATGACGCGCGGGCCGAACTTACGTTGATTGAGCGCTTCCAATATAAACCGCGCCACTTTGACTTCCTCAACTGATTCAGCTGTCAGTGAAATGCGGATGGTGTCGCCAATTCCGTCATACAAAAGTGATCCGACGCCGATGGCGTTATAGACGGAGCCGCGAAGCAGAGTTCCCGCTTCCGTCACGCCCAAATGGAGCGGATAATCAAATGCAGTGGCTGCCAGTCGGTAAGATTCGATCATGGTCGGAACATCGCTCGCTTTGAGCGACACAATGATGTCTCGGAAATCAACATCTTCCAAAATTTTGATGTGGCGAAGCGCGCTTTCCACAATCGCCTGCGGCACGGGGCCGTATTTTTCCATCAAATCTTTTTCAAGCGAGCCGCCGTTCACGCCAATCCGGATCGGAACTTTACGTTCTTTCGCTTTCGCAACGACCGCTTCCACACGGTCACGGCCGCCGATATTGCCGGGGTTCAGGCGCAATTTATCAACGCCTTCTTCAAGCGCGATTAAAGCGAGTTTGTAATTAAAATGGATGTCAGCGATGAGAGGAACTTTGATTTGTTTCTTGATTGCGCCAAGCGCTTTGGCGTCTTCTTCGGTGGGACATGCGACACGTACCATTTCGCAGCCGGCTTCGGCAAGTTCATTGATTTGCTTCACGGTAGCCGTCACATCGCGTGTGTGCGTCGTGGTCATCGATTGAATCCGGACCGGTGCATTTCCGCCGAGTGCTAAACCGCCAACCGTTACTTGTTTTGATATTCTTCTTGGTTTCATATTTAGTTTACCGTCATTGCGAGGCGCATTAATTTTTGCCGAAGCAATCTCAGAACATAGATTGCTTCGATATCAATCATCGCATCTCGCAATGACAGTTTGGTTACGGAACGATTTGAAGCATTCTTTCAATCGGAATTCGCGCCCGACGAGCGATGTCTTCGGGAACTTTCACTTCATACTGCATTTTTTCAAGCGTCAGCACAATTTTCTCAAGCGTGTTGAGTTTCATGTAACCGCAAACCGCTTGCTTCACGGCCGGATAAAAAGTTTTGCCCGGATTTTCTTTTTCCATCTTATGAATCACGCCGGTTTCAGTGGCAATTACAAACTCGTCACCTTTTGACTCACGGACATGTTTGACCATTCCTTCGGTCGACAGCACTTGATCGGCCTTGTCCATTACTTTCGTCATGCAGCTGCACTCCGGATGCATCAAAACTTCAGCTTTTGGATGCTCTTTGCGCATGTCATCGATTTTTTGGGAGCTAATCATTACATGAACGTGGCAATAACCGTTCCAAACCGTCATGTTGGCACGGCCGGTTTGTTTTTTCACGTAAGAACCTAAATAAAAATCAGGGACAAACAAAATTTCTTTATCGCGCGGAATGCTTTCCACCACTTTCACAGCGTTGGATGAAGTGCAGCAATAATCGGATTCGGCTTTCACTTCAGCGGAAGTATTCACATAAGTCACGACAATGCCGTCCGGATGACTTTTCTTCCATTTGCGGACGTCATCGGCTTTGATCATTCCGGAAAGCGAGCAGCCGGCATCCAGATCGGGAATTAAAACTTTTTTGGCCGGCGAGAGAATGCTCGCGGTTTCGGCCATAAAATGCACACCGCAAAATACGATAACGTCTGCCTTGGTTTTAGCGGCTTCCTGTGATAAGCGAAGCGAATCGCCGGTGAAATCCGCGATGTCCTGGATTTCTCCGACTTGGTAATTGTGCGCTAAAATAATCGCGTTACGCTCTTTCTTCAGCGCTGCAATTTCTTCTTCAATTGAATTGTAAAGTTTGTTACTCATAATGTCTGATTGTCATTCCCGCGAAAGCGGGAATCTGATTTTGGATCCCCGCTTAAAGTACACTGCGCGCTTTATGCGCGAGCACTATTCGGGCAGAGCTTGATGTTCTGCTCCGAAAGTGTGCGGGGATGACATAGTCCTTTATACGCTGACTGCTTTCTTTTTCCGTTCTTCTTTAATTTCCTTACGATTCTCCTGATTTTCCTGTCCCAATTTGGTGAGCTCCTGAGAAATATGCATTGAACAAAATTTCGGCCCGCACATGGAACAGAATTCAGCTTCTTTAAATCCTTCAGCCGGCAAAGTTTCGTCGTGATATTCCTTCGCGCGCTCAGGATCAAGTGACAATTCAAACTGTTTTTTCCAATCGAATGTGAAACGCGCCTTTGACAACGCGTCATCGCGGTCACGGGCACCCGGCCTGTGGCGCGCAACATCCGCCGCGTGCGCCGCAATTTTGTACGCGATCACGCCTTGGCGAACGTCTTCGGCATTTGGAAGTCCCAGATGCTCTTTCGGAGTGACATAACAAAGAAGTGACGTTCCGTGCATACCGATTACTGCAGCGCCAATCGCCGAAGTGATGTGATCGTATCCGGGCGCAATGTCAGTCACGAGAGGGCCAAGTGTGTAAAATGGCGCCTCATAGCAGAGCTCCATTTCTTTCTTCACTTGAAGCTCGATTTGATCGAGCGGAATGTGGCCGGGGCCTTCAATCATAACTTGAACGTCATGTTCCCAAGCCGTCTTGGTGAGTTCGCCCAATGTTTTGAGTTCGGCAAATTGCGCCGCGTCACTCGCATCCGCCAAACATCCGGGGCGAAGGCCGTCGCCCAAACTGAAACTCACGTCATATTTTTTGAAGATTTCGCAGATTTCATTGTAATACGTGTAAATAAAATTTTGCTTGTGATGCGCCATGCACCATTTTGCGAGAATAGATCCGCCGCGCGAAACAATGCCGGTAATTCTCTTCGCAACAAGCGGAATATATTCCACAAGAACGCCCGCATGGATCGTCATGTAATCAACACCCTGCTTCGCCTGCTTCTCAATCACACTCAGCATAATTTCCGGCGTGATGTCTTCGACTGAACCGGCTTCGTAAAGCGCCTGATAAATCGGAACTGTCCCGATCGGAACAGGACTTGCATTGATGATGGCTGTCCTGATTTCATCCAAATTGCCGCCTGTTGATAAATCCATCACGGTGTCTGCGCCATATTTGACAGCCAAATTCAGCTTATCAACTTCTTCGCTAATGTTCGATGTCACCGCTGAATTTCCGATGTTGGCGTTGATCTTACAGGTTGACGCGATTCCAATTGCCATCGGAACCAAATTGGAGTGATTGATATTCGCGGGGATAATCATGCGGCCGCGCGCTACCTCAGATCGGATCAGCTCAGGCTCCACTTTCTCAACTTGAGCGACATACGCCATTTCTTCAGTAATAACGCCTTTCCTGGCATAATGCATCTGAGAAACATTCTGGCTTCCTGACCGCTTTTTAATCCATTCGGATCGCATTGATAACTCCTCCTATAAACCTTGCATAATTAATGAAGACAAAATTCCGACTAAATCTATCATATATAGATGAAGTTTAAATCTTACTAAAACTTTGGGGGTTTGTCCAGAAGCTCTTCGGAACGATTAAAACGTCCAATTAAGCGTACGTTTTAGGAGTTGAAGCGATGGCGGAAGCTGCGCATGCAGGTTTTGAATAGCGGCAGCTTGAGAAATTCCGAGCTGGATCTTTAGAATTCGGATTAATTGAACGTCCCGGACAGTTTCATGATGTTTTTCACGCTCTTTCTCCAATTCTTCGATATACCGGCGGAAACGCTCTTCAATGCGAACCTCTTCTAAGCGCTCATAAAGCACTTCGAGAGTCTGTAAAAGGCGTTTCCCTTTTTGGAAACCGGATTCGACCGCCAGTTCTAAAATCGCACAAAATTCACTGGCCTCCACCCAAAGCTCATCCAGCTCTTCACGCCTTGATGTTTGAATCATTCTGACCACCTGATCAAACAAGCCCTTGCGGCTCCGGTTTAAGAATTTTACAAGATGAGGGACAGCGCCCGCGCAATTAGAATTTAACTGATCTGTAAGTTTGGCTATTTTTTTTGGCTTGACATGCTTCACCTCAGAAACCAGTTTTTTAACTCTAACATCTAAATAATCATGAATGTCGGAAACCAGTTCGGAAAATCCGGGGGTTTTTTCTTTACGGCTTGTTTTTACAAGCCGGTTGGTTAAATGGCGAAACATGCGCTGAGTCCTGGTTTTCTCAAGAAGAAAAATAGTTTGATCGATTAACTTAATGGATTCATCGGTGACTGGTTTTTCAAAAAATGGTTCAAATGCCAAAATAAATCCTTTTAAACCGCGCCCGGCTTCCAAAGCTGAATCGAGCGATTTGTCGATCTTTCCTTTTTGAAATGCAGTGACATTTTTTATAAATTCTTTACTGCGGTCTTTTAACAGTGATCGAAGCATGGCTTTTTCTTTGGCGGGCGATAATGTTTTCATTTAAGCAATAATCCAATCATTTTTTGGAAAACCTTTGAGAATTCGTTTGGCCAAATCATTTAACACGTCCCTTTGATATTTTGAATAGAGAAAATCATCAGAGGGTGTTTTTAATTTCATGCCGGTTGCTTCGTTAGACCATACCACCTTTTTAGTCTGAGCGTCTACCAAAACCGCCTGAAACCCCACTTTCACAGTTCCGTTCCGGTCAAACTTATCCGCATTCCACTCTGTCAAAGTAATTAATAAAAATGCGCCGGCATCAAAATATTGACTGAGCTGCTCGATTGGAAACTCTTGCTTAAAAAGCGTGAGCTGGCCGAATTGAGGCGCAATTTGTTCGGGCGTATAAACCAAATAACCATTTTCAAAAATACGCTCAGTGATCATTTGTTCAAGCGTCCCGGGCACATACCGCGGATCGTAATCAACTTGTTTCTGTAAATTAAGTTTTTTATCCCGAAACAGCCTTTTGATCGATTCAAGAGCGCCCGGCTCGGTTGATAAATAAAGCGGATACGGAACAGTTTTTTGTACCGGAATAACACCGATCACTTTTTTAGGCGGCTCTTGGTTTTCTTTTGATCCCTCTTTAGATTCCTTCGCAAAAAGGCCGGGCAAGCCGAGGCTGCTGATTAAAGCAAGTGCCAATAATAAGTTAAGAGCCCGTGCTGATTTTTTCATGGTAAGGCACGCATTATATCTCGCAGCTTCTGTATATTCAACCGTCTAGATTTGGCGCATTCCTTTACATTCGGCTTTCAGTTTTATACAATGGCGAACTACGCCGGCCCATCGCGCTTCAATATATCAATAAAAGCGCGAGGGCGGTCATGGCTTCCGATAAATAAACGCTTAGGGGATTTTAATGACAGTCATGTCAGATAATTTGCTATCTAAAATCGGCAATACGCCGCTCGTAGAGATTAAAAGAATCACAAAATCCGTCTCGCCTGTCCGGATTTTTGCAAAACTCGAATGGTTTAACCCCGGCGGATCGGTCAAAGACCGCGCCGCTTCGCGCATGATTGCAATGGGCGAGAAATCCGGAAAATTAAAACCGGGCAAAATCATTCTCGATGCCACCTCCGGAAACACCGGTATCGCTTATTCAATGATCGGCGCCTTGAAAGGCTATAAGGTTAATCTTGTCGTTCCGAAAAATATTTGCCACGAACGAAAAATAATGATTACGGCTTACGGCGCAGAACTCATTTTCAGTGATCCTTTGACAGGATCTGACGGCGCGATTAAAAAATGCCTTGAAACTTATCACGCGGCGCCTGAAAAATATTTCTTTCCGGATCAATATAACAATGAAGAAAACTGGAAAGCACACTTTGAAACTACCGGCCCTGAAATTTGGAAGCAAACGAACGGCGAGATTACGCATTTTGTTGCCGGTATGGGTACGAGCGGCACTTTCATGGGAACCAGCCGGTTTCTTAAAACGAAAAATCCTAAAATTCGCGTTGTTGCCGCGCAGCCGGATTCTTCCTTTCACGGGCTGGAAGGCTGGAAGCACATGCAAACTTCCATGAATCCGGGGATTTATGACCCGAAACAGCCGGATGAAATCATCGGAGTTTCGACTGAAGACGCGTATGAAATGACATTGCGCCTTGCGAAAGAAGAAGGCCTTTTTGCCGGCGTTTCAGCTGGGGCCGCGATGTGTACCGCCCTCAAACTTGCCGAAACTCTGCGTTCTGGTACAATAGTCACTGTTTTCCCTGATGGCGGAGACCGTTACATGAACGACTCCTTCTGGGAATTAAAGGACAAGAAATCATGAGCAAAGAAGTCAACTTATCAACTGAAGAGCTGAAGCGCTATTCGCGCCATCTGATACTGCCCGAGATTGGTGTCGAAGGCCAAAAGAAACTCAAAGCCGCGAAAGTTCTATGTGTTGGAACGGGCGGGCTTGGTTCCCCGCTTTCCTTGTATCTGGCTGCCGCCGGAGTCGGAACACTCGGCCTGATTGATTTTGACGTCATCGACAACACCAATTTGCAACGCCAGGTTCTATTTGGAACAAAAGATGTTGGAAAATCCAAAGTCGCCACGGCAGCAGCCCGGCTTCGCGACATCAATCCAAATGTGAAGATAGTTGAGCATGAAACCAAACTCGATGCCACGAATGCGATGGAAATCATCAAACAATACGACATCGTGGCTGACGGCACCGACAATTTTCCGACTCGTTATCTTGTGAACGACGCCTGCGTACTGTTAGGAAAACCAAACGCGTACGGTAGTATTTTCCGATTTGAAGGTCAGGCTTCCGTGTTTGATTCAACGCGCGGACCTTGCTACCGTTGTTTATATCCTGAACCACCGCCGCCCGGAATGGTCCCGAGCTGCGCCGAAGGCGGCGTCTTGGGAATCCTTCCCGGCATCATCGGCGTCATTCAAGCCACTGAAACTGTGAAACTGATTACCGGAAAAGGAAATTCGTTAATCGGAAGACTTTTGACTTTTAATGCGCTTAAAATGCAATTTCGAGAACTTAAATTACGCAAAGATCCTGAATGCCCCATTTGCGGCCCTAAAAAAACCATCACGAAACTGATCGATTACGAACAGTTTTGCGGACTCCGGATTGGACAAGAATCTGTCGGCGAAGATGCGGCAAAAGGAAATTCAATTGAAATCACGGTCGAGGAATTAAAAAAGAAGTTGGATAAAAAAGAAGTGGTGTTAATCGATGTTCGCGAACCATTTGAATATGAAATTGCGCATATTGAAGGCTCTAAATTAATTCCGCTCGGTGAAATTCAAAACCGGACCAGCGAAATGGATCCCAATAAAGACATCGTGCTTCAATGCCATCACGGCGGACGCAGTATGAAAGCACTGCAAATCCTGCAATCACGGGGATTTAAAAAATTGAAAAATCTGACAGGCGGAATTGATGCTTGGGCAGAGCGCGTCGATCCTTCAATGGCCCGTTATTAACGATTAATACAACGCCTATACCGAAAAATAATTTGAACAACCCGACAACAGAATATCTTACCACTCACTTATCGCGCTTATATGGAAATTTTGATTTTACCTCCGGCCTCAAACGCGCGTATCATCAGGCAAATATTCTCCCGCATATTGACAACTCGGCTAAGCTAACCATTTGTGAAATTGGCCCCGGATTTGGCGAAATGCTTTCTCTTCTTACGGAAAGAAAAAACATAAATTTAATTGCGGTTGATAATTCTGACGAGGTTATCCGCCATATTCAAACGAAATTCCCGCCGGTTAAATGTTTTCTTTCAGATAATCTAGCTGATTTTTTTGATCAACATGCTGATCAATTTAATTATGTGATAATGATTGATGTCTTGGAACATCTTGGAAAAGAATCGATTATCCCCATTCTTCAAAACATAAAGAAGTCATTAAAAAGCGGAGGTAAAATCATCATTCAAACCCTGAACGGTGCCGGGCCGCTTGCAACGAATATTTTATATAGCGACTTCACGCACACATGGGCACCTTCTGAATTAAGTGTAGAGCAGGTTTTGAAACTCTCCGGATTTCAAAATATGCAGATAACGGGGTACCGATTCCCGGAAGGTGTTTTAGGTTTTCTGAGGGGATTTATCCGGATTTTTCTTCATGCAATTTATCAATCGGTTGCGCTACTAAACGGCACGCTTCGTATGAAGATTTTAGACCCTAATATTATTGCGGTCGCGGTTAAAGAATAAGTAATATTCGAAATAATAGAGTTCACATGATCCTGATTAAAAAACGCCTGATTGACGCCATCTACCGTCACGCGCTTTCGGCATACCCCTCCGAATGCTGCGGAATTATCACGGGCAAAAAAGAAAATCCTTTAAGTCTTGAAAATGCCTTCCCTTGCCGGAACTTGCAGGATGAAATGCATGCGGAAGAACCTCAGAAATTCCCGCGAACCAGCAAAACCGCCTACTTTTTAGACCCCAAAGACCTTTTCAATATCGAAAAAGTTGCACGCACAAAAGGCGAAATTGTCCGGATTATTTACCACTCTCACGTTGATGTCGGATCTTATTTTTCAGAAGAAGATAAAAAACAGGCTACCTTTGAAAGCGGCCCATTAATGCCTGACGTGAATTATCTGGTGGTGGATGTTGTGAAAGATTCTGTCCGCGGCGCCAAATTATTCGGATGGGATTCTGGCAAAAAGGATTTTGTTGAAATCGACTGGCAATCAACTTAACACTGGCCGCTGAACTACGCGGCGCACTCGCCTTTGCCGACCTGAAGTTTAAAAGGCGCTTCTTCCGTCCAATCCTGATAATTATCAGGATCCACATCAAAAGCCTTAAGATGGGTAAAAGGCTCTAATTCCTTCTTGATCCGTTCGTTTCCGATGCGTGCGGCGAATTGATTGAAAGTTTCATCCGATTTCTTTTCTTTTTGATAAATTCCGGCCAAATGCTTCACGGCATCAGGTGTTTTGCGTGCCGGAATTCTGATGGTCGCAATCCCAAATGTGGCTTTGCCCTCGACCGTTCCGCCGCCAATCATTAACTCATAGTGCGGAACCAGTTTTCCATTGATGTTGCGCGCGGTTCCGTAAAACCCGAGTGACGCGATGTGATGCTGGCCGCACGAATTGGGACAACCTGAAATTTTGACGTCAATTCCCTTCAGATCAGAAAGCGGGCTCAGGCCATTGTTGAAAAGCTGGTCAACCGCCTGCGCAAGACCGCGCGATTTGGTGATCGCCAAATTACAAGTATCCGCTCCCGGGCAGCGCGTCACATCAATGAAGCGCTCTGCTCCGTCAAAAGCGAGATTGATTTTTTCAAGTTCTTTATAAACAGAGCCCAAATAATTTTCGTGAACCCAGGCCAATACAAAATTCTGGGTGATGGTGGTAATAATCCGGCCGCCGCAGAAACGGCGCGCGATTTTTGCGATATCGCGCATCTGAGAAACCGTCACGTCGCCTAACGGGCAACGGATCGAAACCGCGTAAAATCCCTTTTGCTTCTGCTCAACCGCGTTTGTGGTGCGCCATTTTTCAAATTCGGGAGACGCTACTTTTTCACCTTTTTCAGTTACAACCGGCGGCTTTTCATCTTGAATATTAAATTCAGGATACACAAGGCCTGAACGCGTAAACGTTACGCTGGCACGTTCGTCCAAAATGGTTTTTCGGAACTTTTCCTCGCCCCAATCTTCAAGCAAAAATTTAATCCGAGCGCGTGAACGATTTTTCCGGTCACCGTAGCGTTCAAAAACCCTGACAGCTGCATCACAGGTCGGAAGCAACAGTTCAACAGGTGTAAACGGTTCAAGCAAAATAACGCTCACCGGATGGCTGCCGAGGCCGCCGCCGATATACACTTTAAATCCGCGCTCTGCTTTTCCGTTTATATTCCGGACAGCCGCCACAAGACCCAAATCGTGAATCGGTGTCCGTGCGTGATCCTCGGGGCATCCTTCGAGCGCGATTTTAAATTTCCGCGGTAAATTTTGATTAAGCGGATTTCTGAGAAAATATTTAACAATCGCTTCGCCGTAAGGTGTTACATCAAACAGTTCAGATTTTGAAACACCGGCATACGGGCACGCCGTCACATTTCGAACCGTGTTACCGCATGCTTCTCGGGTTGTGAGGCCTGACTTTCCTAATACCTCTAGAAATTTTGGAACATCTGCGCGCTGAATTTTATGAACCTGAATACATTGGCGGGTTGTCACGTGTCCCATTTTAAGAGGCGCATACTTTTCCGAACCTTCGGCAACAGCCTCAAGCTGTTCAGACGTCATCTTGCCGAACGGAATTTTGATGCGGATCATGTGGGTGTCGTCGGAATGACGAATACCGTACACGCCATTATTGAGACGGAACTTTTTAAAGTCATCTGATGAGATTTCGCCCTTCTCAAGCTTAATCACCATCTCTTCAAACTTCTTAATTTCCGAAGGCAATACCAATTTATCGAGCATTTTTCCTCTTTATTGTTTAAAACCCCTGAAAAAGTAAACCCTATCTTAGTCGACTTCTCTGAAACTGTCAAACCAAAACCCGACCAAATTAGTCAGTTATAAGCTGCTAAATAAGGTAAACGCTCTGAGCTGCGGCAGCGGCCAAAAAACATAAGCCGCCTTGACAAAATAGAGAGTTGTGTTACCTTTTTAATGTAACCGGTTACAAAATTAAAGCCTATGACAACCATCAGAGATGTCGCAAAAGAAGCGGGGGTTTCGGTCGCGAGCGTATCCCGATATATGGATACCGATAAAAGGCGCCTTGTTCATCCGGATACTCAAAAGCAAATTGAGAAAGTCATCCAGAAATTTCACTACATTCCGAGCCAATCCGCGCGCGCACTAAGCAAGCAGACAACGAATACCATCGGGATGGTCACTCCCTTCTCAACCGATCTGGTCAAAAGCAACTATTATGAAGGCCTCATTTCAGGAATTATTACCGGAATGCATTCGTGCCATTACGATTTGAAATGGATCATGATTCGCGATGAAGAAATCAGCCGGTGTAATTTAAAAGACCTTCTTCAAAAACATGCGGTTGACGGCGTTATCTTTCTCACCTGGCGCCTTTTTCCAAAGTTAATTAGAGAAATTGAGACGCATTCCAAGCTGCCGGTCGTGCTGATTAACGACTATCAGGCAAGTGTTAAATCCAGTATCGTCTATTGCAGCAACCAAAGCGGCGTTGAAGCCGTTTGCGCCCGCTTTATCAGGCAGGGCTACAAAAAAATAGGCATGCTGCGCGGCCCCGAATATATTTCTCTCGATGCCAGGGCACGCTTTAAGGCATTTAAAAATTCAGCGAAAAAATTAGGATTTAAAATCCATAATGAATTCTTACCGCAAGCCATGCGTTTTGATGAGCAGGACGGCTTTGCCGCCATTACAACACAAATCAAAGAAGGAAAACTGCCGCGCGCCATTTTTTGCGCCAACGATGACTTGGCCCGAGGAGCCATTCGTGCGTTACGGGAAGCAAAAATTCACGTACCCGATGAAGTAGCTGTGGCGGGGTTTGACGATTCGAGCAAGAACGAGTTTTTTATTCCCTCTCTCACATCAGTACGTCAACCGCTTGAAGCCATGGGGCGTTCCGCGTGCGAAACCTTGATTAATTTGATTACAGATAAAGTAAAGGCGCCGGTGCAGACAAAATTTGACCCGGAACTTGTGATTAGGAAGTCAGCATGAGCAAAAACTTAAAGGAAACCCCGCGTCGCCCTCTGGGCTCCTGCCCCCAGCGCTACCTTGAAGATACATTACTGATCATCAATAAAGCGCTGGGACTGGACTCATTTCCTATAAACCGACTGATCCCTTCAATGAAAATGAGTCCTGGGGCTATTTCTCAAAAAATGACTGTCACTCATATTTTTTGAGAAATTATGTAACCGGTTACATAATAACCGGAGAAAAGAGGAAGTAAAATGACCATCAACGACCTAAAAACTATTCTGGTGAATTATCTCGATACGAACGGCCGTAAAACCAAGGCCGTCAGCCAGGAAATAGTCGAAAAAATCATAGGAGGAGGAGACAAACTTCCCATCGAAGGATGCGAGGTGATGGCATTTCAGATTAACGGAACAACTGTCTTTGTCAGCGAAGCGGGATTAACCCAACCCGAACAAGTTGTGTTTGTTGATTTGAAAAGCAGGAATTCGTTCTTGCAGGAGTTGGAATAATTTTAACCGTCATTGCGAGGCATGTTAATTGGCACCGAAGCAACCTCAGAACATAGATTGCCGCGACACTGATTAATGCGTCTCGCAATGACCGTTAAATATTAAACCGAAGTGCCCACCTTACCGGAAACTTTATAGGAATGCCAAATCGCCACAAGGCCAAGCGCAATAGCAACCGCGCCGGTAATCCAATTAAACGACCCATAGTGAGAAGGCGCCAGCATGCCAAAAAGCATCGGGCCTGAAAAATAGGTGTTAATTCTGGAGGCAAGCGCTGCCTTTTTACGGACGTTTGGAAGATCCGCTGCCGCAACTTTTCCAGAAAGCATGGCTTTTTGAGCCGGCCAAATAATAAACCACACGTTAAACCACATAATCGTTCCAAAACCCATGCCGATTAAAATCCAGATTGCGCGGCCGGTAATATTTCCGAAAAGATCGCGAAATGCTGAGGAGGGCCCGAACCCGGCGCCGGGCGTGTACATGTAAATCATTGTAAAAAGAATCAATCCAAAAATAAACGTCATCATAGCGCCCCACCGAAACCACCAAAGTGCTCGCGGCATTAACTTGGGGTTGACGATTTTTTTGCCGGCGTCGTCGAGTGAGCCTTGAAGCTGAATATTCACAAAGTTGAAGAAATACAGATGGCCGATCCAAATAATGCCAACAAAAACGTGGAGCCATCTGATGAGTAAATGAAAATTGCTATAAAAATCGGATAGTGCCATATTGCCTCCTCCTGTGGTTAATGCGAATCAATGGAGTGATTATCGTCAAATTGCGAAGGAAGGTCAAGCTGTCATTGCGAACCGCTTCGATTCTCGGTGAAGCAGTCTAAGATGGAGGAATTAATTACAGAACAGCTGCTCAGCAGGCTTGGAAAGCTCTAGAATCAATTCAGCATCAGCGGGAGGAAAAGTATAATTGAGAAGTTCGGCAGGCTGAACCCATTTGAAGTCTCGGCAATCCACAGCTTTCGGCTTGCCTTTTAAAATGCGCGCCCAATAAAAATAAAGTGCAACGATGCGATCGGGATATTCAAAAGATAACGCTTTATGGCGCGACCCAACTTCAATTGTTAAATCGGTTTCTTCCTTTACCTCACGTTTCAGACATTGTTCAAAGCTTTCGCCTTTTCTCCTCTTTCCGCCCGGGAATTCCCAAAGTCCTCCCAGGAAATCATCTAAATGACGCTGCGTAATAAAGTAGGAGCCGTCTTTTTCACTTCGGATTAAGGCAGCAACCGCTTCGACATGTGCCTTTTTTGCTTTTCTTGCTCGCGCTAGTTTCATAATAATACCTTCTCTGATGAAGGGCGGTTATTATAGCGAGCGCGCCCAAATTGGCAAGTCTTTTAAGGATGCGTTACTGGCAGTGCCAGGCTAAATCATGGGTACTTCCAGTAACGCCTTCTGTTTCTACACCTAAAAATGTGCCTCAATGACACATAAAGAAAACAGCCCACACTTTTTAGGCGTGGGCTGCTCTAAAATGGCCGTAGGGGTGACCTGACGGGTCGTGCCTACAAAATTACTTTCCTAAGGTCTTTTGACCGGGTTTCCAGTTGGCCTGGCAAAGCTCACCGGTTTGAAGCGCCTGAAGCACTCTTAAAACTTCTTCAATATTGCGGCCGATACCGAGATCGTTCACGAGCTGCCATTTTAAAATCCCGTTTGGATCCACAATAAAAGTCCCGCGCAGTGTAATTCCCTTATCTTCAAGAAGCACACCATAACGGCGTGACACATCTTTGGAAATATCGCTCGCAAGCGGATAGTGCAAATCTTTCAACTGTTGTTCAATCCATGCTTTGTGTGAATAGACGCTGTCAATACTGGCGCCGATCACAACCGCGTTTAACTTCTTGAACTCTTCCAATTTTTCACGGAAACCCGTAATTTCAGTCGGGCAAACAAAGGTAAAATCAAGCGGATAAAAATAAAGAACGACCCACTTGCCTTTGTAATCGCTGAGTTTTACTTCTTGAAATTTACCGCCATCAACCACAGCCTGCATCTTAAAATCAGGTGCCGGTGAACCTACTTGAACTGACATAACTACCTCCTAATTCATCGCGATGCTATTTAATTTTAGTTAAAATTGCTTTAGAGCTTCTAAAATTACCACAGCATGCTCTCAGTGTCAATTCACAAGCCTGTTAAATAATGAGATTTCCTTTAATTCCAAGCTCTGAAAATGACACTATTTCGTCAAATTTTCGATATGTAAATACGCTAATCCAGACTTTAAAACCGCTCATTTTTGAGACAAAACCGCATATGTCATATTATTTTTAAAAAAGTTTTCCAATCTTTTGTAAATGTTTTATTAAGATGATAAACTTTTATCAGTTAAGGTGAAAGAAGAACAGATAATATGCATCGCCAAACTAAAGCAGGTAAAACTAATTTTCAGGTTCATAAAAAATTCCGCCTTCATAAATCTTTTCTTCAAATTTTTCAAAAATCACTTTCGGTTTTCTTAATTTTTCTCCTTCTCTTTTCCGGATCACCCATACCAGCATTTGCTGATACAGACGCGGATGCCGACGGACTGCCGGACGATTGGGAAATACAATATTTTGGCGACATTACAACTTACGATCAATACGATGACCCTGACCGCGATGGCGTTCCTAATTTCCGCGAAGTGGCTTTTAACACAAACCCCACGGTCGGAAACGGAAATATCGGATATGACACAGACGGAGACGGCGTTAATGATGATGATGAAATCCGGCTAGGAAGCGACCCGACAAACCCAATCAGTATGCCGGTCCGTCAATGCGACAACAATACAGACCCTCTCAATCTCGCAAATGGGCTCAACGTTTTGTTTGTGGATCAAAATAATTGTGATTGCCGTGATAACCGGGAACGGCCGGAAGCTTTAAACCCCGCAACGCCTTGGTGCAGTCTTCGAGGCCTCACAGAGTACAGGCCGAATCATAAATTAAATGCGGGCGATACCGTCTATATCCGGCACGGTGATTATACGGAACATTTGGTAAATATAAACACATCCGGCGCAGGGCCTTCGCAACGGATTACGATTCAAGCATATCCCTCTCAGACTGAGCCGAGCGGCTACGAGCCTGTTACCATTCGCGGCGGTAATTATAATTTTAGCCGAATGATCACTTTTAATAATACAAGCTACATCACGATTAAAGGCTTTAACATTGTTGGTTACGAAATAACCCCGGAGAATGAGCGCCTCTACACGCCGATGCCTCTTGGTTTTGTGGGATCGCCTTCCAACATTATTCAGGATATTGAAATATTGGATACAACAATTTCCAATTTTCAAGGCTATGACGACATTGGTTATGGATTACGGTTTCCGCCTGAAGAACATCATAAGGAAAGTTGGGGCGATAGCGCTAATGTCAACTACGCAACAAATGTTAAGATTCGAAATTCAAATTTCTCATGCTCGATTAATCCTGAAACAGCACAACCCGATAACCGGTTTGAGGGCGATGGCCTTCAGCTCAATTATGTAACCAATGCTACCGTTGAAGACAGTTATTTTGGCGATTGCGGGCACGTCAGTTTGTCAGTCCGATGGTCTGATGGCGTGACTTTACAGAACAATACCTGCTCAAACAAGCTCCATACCTGCATTGGTTCAGCACAAGATTATAATGTGATTGTCAGAAACAATCTCATTTATAACTGGAATTTATACCCTTCTGAAACAAACTTGGCTGGCATCGGCATTGAATTTAATCAAACCTCCGACTCTGAAGCTTACAATAATATCTTGTACTATGATGTTAATATTCCAAATCAGAGGGATAACATTGGAATTGTCACAATCGGCCATCCTGATCCTGGTTTTAATGCAAACCGGAATCTTATCTACAACAACCTTATTTACATGAATGACCCCACTGTAGCCACAATTGGCTCTGGGATTAAAGGAATTATTTTCACTGATCGTGGAAATGTGGTCGCCGGTGAAAATTATGTTCATGACAATAGGATCTACAACAACATCGTTCAGATCAAAACCGGGCAGGCCCCGGACCCGCCCTCAAGCGTCTCGTATGGCTTTTTGGTAAACCGCCCTCTGTTTTTTGATCTAGGAGATTTTGAAGGTTGCCAAGGATGCGGAAATGAAATCAAAAACAATATACTGATCACAGACAATCCCGCAAACTTTGTCATGACCTCACGGCATTTTCCAAGTGCCGCAGGCCCTTACACTGCTTTTAACTACACGATTGACAGTCTAAACGATCTTTTCGGAAATGGTGCCATTGTTGACAATATCGGAGCCGAGCCTTCCTTTGTCGATTTATCAACTTATGATTTTCATCCCACCGAACAAAGCTCCGCGGTTGATGCCGGCGTTTGCGTGCCCGAAACCAACTTGGATTTTGACGGCACTATTCGTCCGCAAGGCGTCGCCTGTGACATTGGGCCATTTGAGTATACCTACAATGACAATACCGACATGGATCAAGATGGCCTTCCGGATAATTGGGAACTTTTTTATTTCGGCAATTTAGATCAAGGCCCGGATGACGATCCGGATTTTGATAATTTGACCAACCTTCAGGAATATCAGGGCGGCACAAATCCAACCATCAATAACGGAGCTCCGGTTCTCAATCAGCCCGTTTCTCCAAATCAAGGCAATTTTAATTTAACTTGGAGCGCGGCTGCGGGAGCATCACTTTACCAAGTTCAGATTTCGCCGGACCCCACATTTCAAAACAGCGTAACAGAAAATTGGCCGTCAGGAACTTTTGAACCTTTATCCATTACAGAGACCGGCACGTTCTACGCACGCGTCCAAGGCTGGACAGCACCGCCTCAAGATGGCGGAACAGGAACGGGATTTTCAAATGTAGTGGAGTTCACTGTTGATCGAGTTCCGCCAACAGGAAGCATCATCATCAATCACGGCGGAGCAAGAACTACACGGACACGCAATGTGGTTTTAACGCTTAGCGCAACGGACCTCGGCGGTTCTTATGTCGCAAACATGCAATTTTCAGAAGATGGCACTAACTGGTCGTCACCCGTTGCGTTCAGCCCTACGCTTTTCTGGCAGTTAGCGGATGGCCCCGCGGGAACACGAAAAGTTTATGTTCGATACATTGATGCGCTCGGCAATATCTCAACTGACGAAACTTCTGACAGCATCACCTATCAACCGCTTGGCGTGAGCTGCACCGGCGGATGTGATGATCAAAACATTTGTACGACAGATAGTTGCGATCCGTTGCTCGGCTGTCAAAATACACCGATTCCAGACTGCGTAACTTGTGCGACAGGCAGCTCAGACCCTCAGGGTCTCGCCAATGGCACTAATGTTCTTTTTATTGATCAAAACAATTGCGATTGCTCTGATAATTACTCAAGATCGCAAGCTTTGAGCCCGAATACGCCGTGGTGCTCGCCGGTTGGTTTGAATGGCAATCAATTAACGCCCGGAGACACTGTTTATTTTCGCGGCGGCGACTACCCGCTGATTAACAGATACGTAACAATTCTTTCATCAGGAACTGAAAGTGAACGTATTTATTTCAAACCGTACCCGGGTGAAACCGCCACCATCCGCGGCGGCCGAGACACTTATGAACGGACTTTGATTTTTAATAACGTCCACTTCATTACCATAGATGGTTTACATTTTGTCGGCAACGTGGATGTCGGCGACCCCGATGGGAAACTCTACGGACCAAGAATCATTGAGTTTAGTAATAGCAGCAACATCGAGTTCAACAATGTCTCCGTGGTTGATTTTAAAGGCACAGATGACATTGCATATCAGTCACGGGCACCTTATCAATCCTGGGGACATGGCATTCATTTTTATGGGTCAAATGACATTGCCATCAGAAACAGTTATTTCCGCTGTATGCAGTTCACAGATCCTGCGGACATTACGGATTATCCAGCCAAATACTCGGGTGATGCCATTATTATGGATTATGTATCTGATTCGGTTGTTGAAAATAATACTTTCCGAGATTGTGGTCATCAATTGTTGACTTTGCGATATGACACGCATGATGTTATTGTCCAAAACAATGATTTTTCGAATGTCATGCACACGAATATCGCCACCGGCGTAGGCGCTCATCACAATACGATCCGGAATAACAAATTTCATACCTACAACTCGGTTCCGTCTGAAAGCTCGTTGCGCGCAAATAGCATTCAAATCCTCGGCGGAAGCGACCATTTGATTTACAACAATTTGATTTACAACGGCGCACTCAATGGAAATGGAATTTCGATTGCTAACTCTCAGGATCAAAATGGGCCCGGCACCGGCTTCTTTGAAGCGAATAACAATAAAATTTTCCACAACACGGTTTATAACACCGGCTATGCCAACATGAGTATCGGTAATAACGGAAATTTCGGCCAGAACAACTGGGTAAACGGCAATCAAATTAAAAATAATATCTTTTACGGTTATCCAACTGTCACCGGCGAAGGCCAAACAATCCACGGCGAGATTCGCTTGTTAGGCTATGACTTCGAGGGTCAAAACGGTTATGACAATGTGATCGAAAATAATTTAATCAAAGATTTCAATCCGGCTGAAAAACCCATGTTTATGCAAAGCACCGTTCAATCGGGACAGGCGCAATACCAACGCTACTCACTTGATGAATTTAACGCCTTGTCATTTGCTGAAAATAATGCAGAGGGTGATCCGCTCTTTGTAAATTCTGCTGCGGGAGATTTTCATTTACAGCAGGATAGCCCCGCGATCAATTCGGTTCCGTGCCTGCCAGAAGTTGCGACCGATTTTGACGGTAATCCGCGTACTCAAAGCGGAAACTGCTCAGCCGGTGCGTTTGAATATTCCATGCCAGAAGGCGGCAGTTGCACAATCGGCAGTTCAGACCCACAAGGCATTGCAAACGGAACCAGCGTTCTTTTTATTGATCAAAATAACTGCGATTGCTCAGACAATTACTCTAGAGCACAAGCATTAAATCCCAACACGCCGTGGTGCACACCGCGGGCACTTCGCGAAACTGCTTCTTATCAAAAACTAAATATCGGAGACACAGTCCATATCCGAGGCGGTGACTACTACCTCCCCTACATTGATGCCAATAACTTGATTGTGATCCGAAGCTCGGGAGCACCCTCAAATCCGATTACAATTCGTGGCTATCCGGGTGAAACTATTAACATACATGGAAGCAGCATGACTCAGCAAGGAAGTAATCTGGGTATATTTATGTTTGTTACTTATCTGGCTGATTACATTACTTTTGACTCGCTTAATCTGATCGGGCACATCAATACTGACACTGGAAGGCTTTATTCTCCCTATGTATTTGGCATCCAAAATTCAAACAACATTGAATTAAAAAACATATCCGTCTCGGCATTCTCAGGAAATGACGACATTGGGCTCGGACACCGCTGGCCTCCCGGACAAAGTCATGCTGAGCCATGGGCAGACGGAATCAAACTTAACAATGTAGACGGAATATTGTTTGATAATTTAAATTTAAGCTGCACAGCTGACCCAAGCTTACTTGCCGTAAACGGCGGAGGTGTAGACGGTGTTTTGGCCGACAATGCTAGAAATGTAATCGTTCGAAACAGCTGGTTTGGAGATTGCGGGCATGTCACTGTGGGCTTTCGGAACTCCGAGAATATTCTGATTGAAAACAATACACTCCGAAACCGGTTTCATACTTCGTTCGGCATAGGCGCGATTGACGGAAATGCGGGCGTATCACGAAACACAATTATTCGTAACAATATTTTCTTTGGAGTGAACGAATTTCCGTCGGAATCAAATCACCGGGGCGGCTCGATTCAGATTGGGCCTGGGAAAACAGAATACATTTTCATCTACAATAATTTGATATATGACGGATTTAACGATTCTACAGGAATCACACTGGTTGCAAATGTAGCCAGCCAGAATTTAATTCGGGAAGCTTACATTTTTAATAACACCATTTACAGCCCGGGGCCGAGAGGAATTTACATCGCTAATTTTAATTTTGCTCCGCCGGATAACCTTAATTCAATATCTGAGATTCGGGTGTGGAATAACATTTTAATGGATGCCAACCATGACTACTTTTCACCGTCATCTTTTGGAAATACCTTCAACGCTGAGCTGCTGCTCCTTCATTATCATAGCCTTGAAAATATAGATTCTAATCACAATGGGTATGGAGATACTTTCAAAAACAATTTAATTTATTCATCTTCTCCGGAAAATCAAAGTTCCGTCATCAAAGCACTGAAAGACGGCGGTGGAAACGGCCAGATTGTTTCCAGCGGACTTTACACAGCCGCTAGTTTTAATAATTTCAATTTAGCGGATTCCAATATTCAGGCAGATCCATTATTTGTGGATCTTGCAAATTCTGACTTTCATCTGCAGCCAGCCAGCCCTGCCAATAGTTCAGGAATGTGTTTGAGCGTTATTGAAAATGGATTCAATGTTTCCGTAAATGCCTATACTGATGCCGGTTGTCACATCGGCGCTTTTGCCCCATCTGTTTCATTGACATGCGGAAGCGCAACCATAGAAGGACCTGAACAATGCGATGATGGAAACACGACGGAGGGAGACGGCTGTAGTTCAATATGCATAGTCGAGGGTGGCTGGGAGTGTACGGGAGAGCCGAGTGTCTGCGAACCGGGGCCGCCAACTTTGAGCCATCCAATATCTCCAAATAACGGCGAATTTGATTTAGCCTGGACGGTGGCTCTTAATACCGCCATCTATCAGGTTCAAATATCGCCGGATCCAACCTTCCAAAATAACGTGGACGAACGCTGGCCGTCCGGAACTTTTGAGCCTATTAATTATCAAACTTCCGGAACGTTTTATGCGCGTGTTCAAGGATGGGAAGTGCCACCGGTACCGGGTCCAATTCCGCAAATAGGTCAAGGCGCTACCGGTTTTTCAAATATAGTTCAATTTATAGTTGATGCCGACTCTCCCGCCGGGTTTATTCAAATTGAAAATGACGAGCCTATAACTTATGAGCTGCGGGTCGCCTTGAATTTATTAGCAATTGATGTTGGCGGTTCAACCGTTGCCACCATGCAGTTCACTAACTATGAAAATGTCTGGAGTGACCCGGCTCAACCTTACGCGAGTGAAATTCGCTGGCGGCTTCTTACTGGCCCGTCCGGCCCGCGCACCGTTTATGCAAGATTTTTTGATGCCGTAGGTAATGTTTCAGAAACAGTTCAAGCAAGCATTGACTACGAAGCGGGCTGGAATTGTACGGATGATTTGTTTCTGCCCGGTGAAGGCACGCCAGAGTGCAATCCGATTTGCGGAGATGGGCTGGTAGTCGGCGATGAACAATGCGATGACAACAATACCATAAGCGGCGACGGCTGCAGCGCAACATGCACATCCGAACTGACCATTACGGCTACAGCAGGACCGAACGGGACCATTTCTCCCGCCGGAGTTATTCCTGCCATCCATCACAGCGAACATACATTTGAAATAACACCAAACCCAAATCATCACATCGTTGATGTGGTGGTCGACAATGTTTCAGTCGGAGCCGTTCCAAGTTATACATTCCAAGATATCACTACAAATCATACCATTCACGCAACGTTCGCGATTGATACTTACACGATCACTTTAAATAATCCTCAAAACGGCACCATTAATTTATCACCCAATCAAACATCGTTTCCACATGGAAGTATGGTCACGGTGACGGCTCAACCAAATTCGGGTTATTCATTTTCCAATTGGACAGACGATTTGAGCGGCAGTCAAAATCCGGCAACTATTTTAATGGACGGCAATAAAACAATCGGAGCGCAATTTTCCGCGATTTTCCGCACCATTACGGCAACCTCGGGAACTGGCGGAACTATTTCACCCTCCGGAATGGTCAGCGTCCAGCAAGGCAATGATCAATCATTTACCATTACAGCCGACACAGCGAACGGCTATCGCATTCAGGATGTTTTGGTAGACGGTATCTCACAGGGCGGAATTTCGAACTATACATTTAGCAATATCCAGGCCAATCACACCATTCAGGCCAGTTTTACGCTCAATACTTATACGTTAATAGTTTCGCCATCAGCCAACGGAACTGTCAATGTTTCGCCGGATCAGGCAAGTTATAGTCATGGAACAGTGGTGACACTCACCGCGGTTCCTAACGACGGTTATTCATTTTCAAACTGGACCGGAGACCTTTCCGGGGGACAAAATCCGATTAGTGTTATTATGGATGCTGACAAAACTCTCAGCGCCTCCTTTAGTTTGGTCCCGCCGGTCGTTCATACGATTACAGCAACAGCAGGCGCTAACGGAACCATTTCTCCGGAAGGAACGATTACGGTGAATGATGGTGACGACGCATTGTTCATATTTACATCAAATGAAGGCTATCATGTTGAAAACGTGCTGGTGGATGGTGTTTCAGTCGGCGCGCTGTCAAGCCATACAATTTCAAATGTAACCTCGGATCATTCAATTCACGCTGACTTTGCCATTAACACATACACATTAACGATCACGCCGCCTCAAAACGGCTCTGTCGAAGTATCGCTTGAACAAACCGCGTATGATCACGGAACAGCCCTGACCATTACGGCAACGCCCGATGCCGGTTATGAATTCTCGGATTGGACAGGTGATTTAATTGGAAATCCAAATCCGGCTTCTCTTGTAATGGATGGCAATAAAACAATCGGGGCGGCCTTCGCTTTAATTCCGCCAACTATTTATACCATTAGCGCAACTCATTCAGCGGGTGGAGACATTTCACCAAACGGAACTGTCAATGTAACGGAAGGAAGCGAACAAACATTCTTAATAAACGCTAGCACGGGCCATCATATTCAGGATGTTTTAATCGATGGTATTTCTCAGGGGACGGTTTCAAGCTACACATTTACCAATATTTCCGGCAACCATACCATTCACGTCAATTTTGAAATAAATCAGTACGAGCTAAACATTGAAACACCTGAAAATGGTTCAATTTCGGTAGAACCATCCGGAAACAGCTTCGCGCATGGAATGGTTGTAACTTTGACAGCGGCGCCATCTAACGGATATTCATTCTCGCATTGGACCGGCAGTCTATCTGGCAGCCAAAATCCGATTCCTCTTGTTATGGACAGCGATCAATCGGTTGGTGCTGTATTTACAGAAATTCCGCCTTCCATCACACACATCATTACGGCAACTGCAGGGCCAAACGGAACTATAACGCCGGAAGGCAATGTGACGGTTGCTGGCGGTGACAGTGCAACCTTTGTCATAACGCCCGATACAGGCTATCAAATTGAGGATGTAAAAGTAGACGGAGTTTCTATCGGGGCCGTTTCAGCATACGCATTTGATAATGTTTCTAATGCACACACAATTTCCGCAACATTTGTTTCAATTCCGGAAACACCAGCTGATGATAATGAACCCCAGAATTCTCCTGAAGCAGGACAAAGCGACGGCGAGCCTATAGACGACTCTCCAATTCTCGGAAACGATCAAAATCCTGTTGGATATACAGGATCCGGCATTGTGGGCGTGCTCATTCCTTACAATCAGGCGCCGAGCCCAAATCCGAATGGTAAGACTGTCACTGGCTCTGCAGATTCAAAGCCAATTGCAAGCGTTGGTACGTCTGACAAGGTGAGTGCAGCGCCATCACTTTCTGATGAAATCTCATCACTTACAGATGGATTGAGTGAGACAGACACGATTGCCGCTACGCCCGGCTCTCTGTTCCAAACCTCAACGCGGGTGGCACCACTTCAGATTGGCGCGGCTTCCCTGGGCCAGTTAGAAAAATTTAATCTTCAAATTATTCGGATGCGTGGTGGGCCGAGAAACTCCGGAAATCCGATTCAAACCTTTTTTGCAATCCTCTCTGAAATCGTCATACAAAAAGCGGCGACTATGATCTCGCTCTCCGTTTAATTCATTCCCATAAAAATAAGGGACAGGCATTCCTACCTAACGAAGTAATGCCTGTCCCTTATTTTTATCAGTACTGTTGACACTTCCCCGAGATTAACTATAATCAGGGTCTAATCGCTGTTTAATCCTATGAATATTGATTCGTACTTATACAATTATTTGTTTTTAGGGGTGTTTTTGCTGGTCGCTATTATTTTCCCTGCGCTTCCTATTATATTGGCCAAATTTGTTGCGCCGAAAAAACCCAATCAGATAAAAAACGCTTCTTATGAATGCGGCCTTGAAGCCAAGGGCGATGCCTGGATCCAGTTTAAAGTTCAATACTATATCTTCGCGCTGGTTTTTGTGATTTTTGATGTGGAAACCATTTTTATTTATCCCTGGGCGGTTGTTTACAACCAACTGGGGCTTTTTGCTTTTGTTGAAATGCTGATTTTTATCGTGATCCTCGCGCTCGGGCTTGCTTACGCCTGGCGCAAAAACGCTCTGGAGTGGAAATAGCATGCCTTTTACGCCGAATAATCCGCAAGTTGATGAAAGTTTAAAAAACGAGCTCCAGAAAAAAGGCGTTTTTGTATCAAAACTTGAAGATTTGTACAATTGGGGCCGCCGCTCCTCGATTTGGCCGCTTCAGTTCGGGCTTGCCTGCTGCGCGATTGAAATGATTGCTTCCGCTTGCGCCCGCTACGACATTGACCGTTTCGGTGCCGGACTTTTCCGTGCATCTCCCCGTCAAGCCGACCTCATTATTATCGCAGGAACCGTTACCAAAAAAATGGCGCCGCAAGTGGTGCGGCTTTACAATCAAATGCCTGAACCTAAATATTGCATCACGATGGGTGCCTGCTCCATTTCCGGCGGCCCGTTCATCGATGGTTACAACGTGTTAAAAGGAATCGACCGCTATATTCCGGTCGACGTTCACTTGCCCGGCTGCCCGCCGCGTCCCGAAGCGCTTCTTCATGGCTTAATGAAACTTCAGGAAAAAATTGATTCTCAGGAGATCGAAAAAACCGAATGGTATCAAAAAGGCCTCAAGCGCGAATTTCCGGTGCCTGAATACGGCCCGAACGGCTTAATTCCGCGTTACAATCCTGAAGTTTGGAATCCCGAAGCCAACTCACGCAAAGACATTACGGTGTACTCGTGAAATCCTTAGAAGAGATTAAAAAAGACATTGAATCCCGCACGTCAGCTCAAGTAACCGTTGAAGCCGACAGTTTCGTGGTTCCAGAAGAAAAATTACTGGAAGTCGCCCTATTCCTAAAAGGCAATCCTGATTATGAAATGAACCTTCTGTCAAATCTCGCAGGAGTTGATTACACCACGCACCTGGAAGCTGTTTATCATTTATATTCAACAACCAAAAAACACGGGCCCATCGCCTTAAAAGTCCGGACTGACCGAGAAACCGGGAAAATTCCTTCGGTGACATCCGTATGGCGCAGCGCTGAATTTCAGGAGCGCGAAGCTTACGATTTATTCGGAATTCAATTTGAGGGGCATCCCGACCTTCGCAGAATTTTAATGTGGGAGGGGTTTCAATTTTACCCGATGCGCAAAGACTATGTGTCGGACGACCAAAGCGAAATCATCGAAAAGTCTTCAGCGTAAACAGGCTAGTCATTGCGAGGCGCATTTAGCGTAGCCGAAGCAATCTCAGCTCGTCCCTTGACGCCAATCGCGTCAAGGACTGAGCAGTCCCGACTCGGCCAGAGTCGGGAACGGCTCTGAGATTGCTTCAACACCGATGACGGCGGTTCGCAATGACGGTATAAAAAATATTATGGAACATACAATTACTGAACATAAATTAGATACGCAAACACTCGAGATCAGCCTCGGGCCGCAGCATCCGTCCACACACGGCGTTTTCCGGATGGACATTAAGCTCGAAGGCGAAACGATCGTCCGATTGAAGCCGTTCATGGGCTATCTTCACCGTAATCACGAAAAACTTGCGGAAAACATGACTTACCTGGGCTCCATGCCCTTCACCGACCGGCTGGATTATTTGTGCTCGATGACGAATAATTTTTCTTACGCGATGGCGGTTGAAAAACTGGCAAAGGTTGAAGTCTCGGAACGCGCACAATACATCCGCATCATCATGGCCGAACTCACGCGCCTTGTGAATCACACACTCCTCGTCGGATTTTTATTGAATGACCTCGGCGCATTTTTTACACCGGTCCTGTACGCGTTCCGCGAGCGCGAAAAAATTCTCGATTTATTCGAAACGGTTGCCGGTTCGCGCATGATGTGCAACTATTTCCGCTTCGGCGGCCAAAAACTGGACCTCACGGATGATTTTTTACCCCGCGTGAAGGAAGTAACTCAAAAATACCCCAAGTTTTTAGATGAATTTGAAAAATTGCTTTCCGAAAACGAGATTTTAATGTCGCGCACACAAGGCGTTGGTATTTTGCCAAAAGATTTAGCGATCAGCGCAGGCGTAACAGGCCCCATGCTTCGCGCGGCAGGCGTTGACTACGACATTCGCAAAGTAGACGGCTATGGAATTTATAACCGTTTTAAATTCCGAGTTCCACTTGGTAATCACGGCGATGTGTACGACCGCTATTATGTCCGCATTCTGGAAATGCGCGAAAGTATTAAAATTTTGGAACAAGCAATTAAAGAAATTCCGGCAGGCGAACACATTTCAAAACAAGGTGCTACGATTGCAAAAACGCCGCGTAATTTTAAACCTGCAAAAGGCGATGTTTACAGCCGGATTGAAGCGCCAAAAGGCGAGCTTGGATTTTATTTGGTCTCAGACGGAACCAACAAGCCGTACCGCTATCATGTGCGCGCGCCCAGCTTTGTGAATTTAACGATTTTAGAAGACATGTGCCTTGGACAAAAAATCGCGGATGCGGTTGTAATCCTGGGCAGCGTTGATATTGTGTTGGGAGAAGTAGATCGGTAAATAATAATCGTCATTGCGAACCGCTGTAATCGGTGGTGAAGCAATCTCAGAGCCGTTCCCGACTCTGGCCGAGTCGGGACTGCTCAGTCCTTGACGCGATTGGCGTCAAGGGACGAGCTGAGATTGCTTCGGTATCGAATAAAGCACCTCGCAATGACAGGACGAGGAATTGAAATGATAGGTCTCGGCGTACTTAAAGGCATGGCAGTCACGCTCAAAAATTTTGTGGCGAGCTATTTTTCAAAAGATCATTTAACTACCGTTCAATATCCGGAAGAACGCTTGCCGGAAAAAGAACGTTTCCGCAATTTCCCTTTTTTGATCTACGATAATAAACAAGAAGATTTGCGTTGTGTAGCGTGCGATATTTGCGCGAAAGAATGCCCGCCAAAATGCATTCACATCGTAAAAGATGCTGACGAACAAGGCAAACCACTCAAGCGGCCCAAGGTTTTCAACATTGATTATTCCATCTGCATGAATTGCGGCATTTGCGAAGAAGTTTGCCCGTTTGACGCAATTTATATGGATCATACGTTTGAACTTGGCGAGTACGGCCGTTTTAAAGATCTCAATTACACAAAAGACAGGCTGTTGAAGTCTAATGAATACTTCCACAAAATCCGGCCGACTGATTCGGAGAGAATTGATACCGAACGACGTAAAAAAGAAGAAGCCAAAAAAGCACAGGAAGCTGCCGCGAAAGCTGCTCAAGCCAAAGCTGCTGCGGCTGCACACACATCAACCACGCCACCGCCGGCAAATTCATGAACCTCGATCAATTATTCGTTAATCTAAAAGCAGCGATTGTGAATGTGCTCACGCCCATTCTGCCGGATTGGATCGTCCTGGTGGTTGCTATTTTGATTCCAATTATCGGTGTTGCGATGTTTGGCCCGGTCACAATGATGTACCTGACTTGGTTTGAGCGTAAGATTTTAGCACGCATTCAAAATCGTTACGGCCCCAATCGCGTCGGTGTTTTCGGGCTTTTGCAGCCTTTGGCAGATGGTGTCAAGATGATGACCAAAGAAGATGTCGTGCCGGCCGGCGCCGATAAATTCGCGCATTTTCTTGCTCCTATCGCAATTGTCATCCCCGCACTTTTAGTTTTCGCCGTACTCCCCTTCGGACGCAACATGATCGCGGTTGATCTCAATATTGGCGTTTTATTCTTTCTGGCTATTTCTGGAACAACCACTATTTTCATCTTCACCGCAGCATGGGGATCGCGGAATAAGTTTTCACTGTTAGGCGGCATGCGTTCTGTGGCGCAAATGGTTTCTTACGAAATTCCCTTTATTCTCTCCGCGGTTCCTGTTTTGCTGGTCGTTGGGTCATTTTCAACTGTCAAAATTGTTGAAGCGCAGCCCGGCCTCAATTGGTTTATTTTTTCACCATGGGGCGTTGTCGGATTTTTTATTTTCTTCCTTTGTGCCGTTGCTGAAGTCAACCGCACACCATTCGATCTTCCGGAAGCCGAATCTGAAATCATTGCCGGATTTCACACGGAATACAGCGGCATGAAATTCGCGCTCTTTTACATGGCCGAATTTATGAACGTGTTTACAGTGTCAGCACTCGTCGCCACGGTTTATCTGGGCGGCTGGCAGGGCCCGTTTTTGCCCAGTTGGGCCTGGTTCATGATTAAGACCTACGCGCTTATTTTTACGATGATGTGGTTTCGCGGCACATTCCCGCGCCTTCGCGTGGATCAATTGATGACATTCGCCTGGAAGTTTTTACTTCCGCTTTCGCTTATTAATATTTTTGCAGCTTGCCTCTGGCAAGGTTTTACGTTCCCGCTCAACTTTGTGAGCTCAGGAATCTTTTTGGCAGTTGGTGTTTTTATTTTGCTCGTGATTAATAAACCCAAGCTTCCCGAGAAGCGGGTTTATCGCTACGCAGAATAACATTTGCTGTCATTGCGAACCTCTGTAATCAGTGGTGAAGCAATCTAAGAACAGGGATTGCTTCGCTTCGCTCGCAATGACTGTAAGAGAAGGATGTGTATGGATATAGTGATAGCTGTTTCTAAATTTGGAATCTACGCCATTTTCGGCATCACCCTTGTGGGCGCCATTTTGGCTGTGATGGTCCGCAACATTTTTCATGCAGCGCTTGGCCTTGTGCTGGCACTTTTGGGTGTTGCCGGAACTTACTTTGTACTTCACGCGGAATTCCTGGGCGCGATGCAAATCCTGCTTTATGTCGGCGCCATTGTCACACTCATCATTTTTACTGTCATGCTCACAACCCGGATGGGCGATACGTCGGTCGCAACTTCAAATCGGCAAAAATTTCCGGTCGCGGTCGGCATTCTTATTTTAATTGGATTTTTGATCCGCATCATGACTCAAACCGCATGGCCAGTTAAAAACACGCTAACGACTGTAGATGCCGTTGATATCGGAAAAGCGCTGATGGGCGCCTACGTGTTCCCGTTTGAAATTATTTCAATTGTTTTGGTTGTCGCTTTGGTCGGCGCGATTGTGATCGCACGGGGAGATGAATAAATGATTCCTCTTCAGCATATTCTGGTGTTCACATCGATTCTTTTCTGTATCGGGCTCTACGGAGTTCTGACGCGCCGGCACATTGTCGGCATTTTGATCGCGATTGAAATTATGATTAATGCGGTAAATGTTAATTTGATCGCATTTTCACGTTACACAAACACAAGCCCCGAAGCTGGACAGATTTTCGCCGTTTTCATTATTGTGATGGCCGCGGCAGCTGCCGGCGTGGGCCTTGCGATCGTGCTTTCTATATATAGAAACCAAGATACTGTTTATACAGATGAGATTGATCTCCTAAAATGGTAACCAATTCGAACAAACCGTCATTGCGAGACTCATTGATTAGTGTCGAAGCAATCTACATAGATTGCTTCGGTAACGAACAAAGCACCTCGCAATGACCATATACTTATGATAATCAAATTAGCTTTAATTCCATTACTGCCGTTAGCGGCGTTTGTGATTAATATTTTCTTCGGAAAATCACTTAAGCACAAAGCTTCGCTGGTGACCATTGCAGCCAGCGTTGGTTCTTTTATTTTGTCGATGCTCATCGTTCAGCCGGTTTTACGCGGTGAGAAAATCCAGATTAACTTTGACTGGCTTCCCTTTAGCACTTCCACATTTCAATTTGGTTTCATGGTGGACCCGCTCACCGCGATGATGCTTTTCGTGGTGACGTTTATCGGCTCACTCATCGTCATTTATTCGACAGGTTACATGCACGAAGACCCACGTTACTCGCGCTTCTTCGCCTATCTCGGCCTCTTCTTATTCTCGATGCTCGGCCTGGTGCTGTCATCCAACCTGGTGCAAATGTACATTTTTTGGGAACTCGTGGGCCTTTGCTCTTATTTTCTGATTGGTTTTTGGTTTGAGAAAAAATCAGCCGCAGACGCGAGCAAGAAAGCATTCATCACAAACCGGATCGGTGACGTCGGGTTTTTCATCGGCATCGCACTGCTCTTTTACTCAACGGGAACTGTCATGTTTTCGGATCTCAACCACGACTTTTTCCATCATCATAATCAGTGGATTGTCGGTATTGCCGGCATTTTCTTATTTTGCGGCGCCATCGGAAAATCAGCGCAATTTCCGCTGCATGTGTGGCTTCCCGATGCGATGGAAGGCCCGACGCCTGTCAGCGCGCTCATCCACGCCGCTACGATGGTCGCGGCCGGTGTTTACATGGTTGCGCGCCTGTCGCCGCTTTATGAAGCATTCCCCAATTCAGCTGAAGTGGTGGCTGTCATCGGCACCACAACGGCTTGCATTGGCGCTTTTATCGCGCTCACGCAAACCGATATCAAAAAAGTACTCGCCTACTCAACCATCTCTCAACTTGGCTACATGATCGCCGCTTTGGGCTGCGGCGGAATGAGTGCCGGCGCGTTTCATTTGATGACGCACGCGTTTTTCAAAGCACTTCTCTTTTTGGGCGCGGGCTCTGTGATTCATGGCACAGGAACTCAGGACATTCGCGAAATGGGCGGACTGTTTAAAGCAATGCCAAAAACCGCGTGGACATTTTTGATCGCGACAATCGCCATCGCGGGTATTCCGCCGTTTGCCGGATTCTGGAGCAAAGATGAAATTTTGTTAAGCGCGTACGCTTCGGGCCATCCCGTGATTTTAACACTTCTTGTCATTACTGCTTTCTTAACTTCGTTTTATATGTTCCGGCTTACGTTTTTAACTTTCTTCGGTAAAACCCGCGGGCATATTCATGCGCATGAATCACCCGCTTCCATGACGGTTCCGTTGATGATTTTGGCAGTATTTGCAATCGGTGCCGGAATCCCGGGATCACCCTTCACTCATCATTGGCTGCAAACATTCCTGCACGGCGGACACGCGGAAGAAATTGTGCCAAATTACACACTCATGATTCTCTCGATAATCGTTGCAACTCTAGGTGCAGTAATAGCTTATGTGTTTTATCTGGTTAAAACGGATATTCCGGCAAAAATCGCGCAATCCATGAAGCCGCTCTATCAGGCTTCTTTGAATAAACTCTATTTTGACGAAATTTATGCCGCTACATTCGGCCGCATGTTTAATTGGAAAGCTGATTTTTTGTTTCAATTTGATCAAAAAGTAGTCGATCGCCTCGTCAACGACACGGGCCGTTTCGGAATGTGGGGCGCGAAGGTTAAATTTTGGTTTGATAAAAATATTGTGGACGGATTGGTTAATTTTACCGGATGGATTACGCAAACGCTCAGTTCTGTTCTGCGGCTCTTTCAGACCGGATTTGTACATAATTATTTATTTTTTGTCTTTGTCGGAATTTTGTGGATGCTGTACGGGATTTTTAAATAAAGGAGATTTTCTCAATGAATTTTCCAATTTTGTCTTCTATCATTTTTTTACCGATTGCCGGCATGATCGCAATCATGCTCGCGCCGAAAGAAAATACAAAATTAATCCGGACTATTGCCACGGCGATCAGTGCGGTTGTATTCCTGCTTACGGTGATTGTCACTTTAAAGTTTGATCCCGCGAACACCGGCATTCAATTCGCCGAGAAAGTCAGTTGGATTGAACCGCTTAATGTTTTTTACTCACTCGGTATTGATGGCATCAGCGTCACGATGATTCTTCTGACCGGATTGATCTCGCTTCTCGCCTGCGTCGCGAGTTTTGGTATCAAGGACCGCGCGAAAGAATACTTCGCGCTTTATTTGCTGCTTGAAACCGGTATGTTCGGTACGTTTCTCTCTCTCGATCTTTTCCTCTTCTACGTATTTTGGGAAGTGGTGTTGGTTCCGATGTACTTTTTAATCGGAATTTGGGGCGGGCCGCGCAAAGAATACGCCGCAATCAAGTTCTTCATTTACACATTGGCGGGCAGTTTGTTTATGCTGCTTGGAATTTTAGCGGTTTACTTTGCCAGCACGCCACACACGTTTGATATGATCGCTCTTCGCAACAATTCGTTCAGCCTCGAATTCCAAAAAATTATTTTTCTCGCGTTTTTCTTAGGATTTGCCATTAAAGTACCTGTGTTTCCGTTTCACACGTGGCTTCCGGACGCACACGTGGAAGCGCCGACACCCATCAGCGTGATTCTGGCAGCGGTTCTTCTTAAAATGGGGACTTACGGATTTTTCAGGATCAGTTACCCGATTGCGCCACTTGGCGCGCATTGGTTCTCATTTGCTATGGGCATTTTGGCGATGATCGGAATTGTGTACGGCGGTTTTGTGGCATTCGCGCAAACCGATTTCAAAAAAATGGTCGCTTACTCCAGCGTCAGCCACATGGGCTTTGTGCTTTTGGGCCTTGCGGTCTTTACGCAAAATGGTTTTAACGGGGCACTTCTTCAAATGTTCAACCACGGTACCATTACGGGTGCCCTGTTCTTGCTCGTCGGCGTGTTGTACGACCGTGCGCACACACGTGACATGAACGCTTTTGGCGGTTTGGGTGCCAAAATCGGTGTTTATTCAGGCGTTTTAATCTTTGTCACTTTCGCTTCGATGGGCTTGCCGGGCTTGAGCGGGTTCGTGAGTGAATTCATGGTCCTTCTCGGCGCTTTCAAAATTTATCCGTGGATTACCGGCATTTCCTGCATCGGGATTTTGCTTGCCGCATGTTATTTGCTTTTTACCATTCAAAAAGTGTTGCTTGGCCCTCTGAATCCCAAATGGGAAAAATTGACTGACATCAACGCACGCGAACTTTTCACGATTGTGCCGCTGATGGTCATTATTTTGGCATTGGGTGTTTACCCGAAACTCATTTTAGACATCATGGGGCCGAGCGTTAACGCGCTGGTCGCTCAAGTCGGAAGCTTGATGTAATATGGACGCACTCGCGAGCTTACAGCATTTTATCCCGCATACGGTTCTAATCGGGACTGCGCTGCTTATTTTGGTTTTAGACCTTTTCGGGTTAAACCAAAAAGTGAACGCGCTCATCGCGCTTGTCGGAATTGCCTTGTCGCTGTGGCTTCTGCCCTATCCTCAAAAAACAATGGTGCTTTTTTCCGATTTATTTTTTTACGATGTTTTCAGCTACTTTCTGCAAATCGGCCTCGCGATTGCGACAAGCTTGGCGATTACGTCTGTGATTCAATCTAAAGTGATTCCCGAGAAACAAAAGGGTGAATTTTATTTCCTGATCACCTTTCTGTTCTTTTTATTGATTCTGATGGGTTCCACAACCAACTTACTGATGATTTTTCTCGCGATTGAATCGGTTTCGCTCTCTTCCTATATATTGACCGGATTTCGCAAGTTTGATAAGCGATCAAGTGAAGCCTCGCTCAAATATCTTTTGTTCGGCGGAGTTTCATCTGCCTGTATGCTCTTCGGCATGTCGATTATTTTCGGACTCACAGGAACTTTGGAGCTCGCCAAGATGAGCACTGCTTTGGCTGCGGGAAATGCGTCAATCGCTGTAGCCGCAAAAGTTGCGCTCGTATTCATGCTGGTAGGTTTTGGTTTTAAGATTTCCGCCGCACCCTTTCACGCTTGGGCGCCTGATGTGTATGAAGGCGCGCCGACTCCGGTCGCTGCTTTTTTGACAGTTGCACCAAAAAGCATCGGATTTCTCGTGATTTGCCGCGTTTTATTCAGCGCTTTCCATAATTATCACATCCAGTGGAGCGCAATTTTAGTGGTGCTCTCAATCTTAACCATGACCATCGGTAATGTAATTGCCGTGTCGCAGTCAAACGCGAAACGCCTTTTAGCTTATTCCAGTGTGGCGCAAGCCGGCTACATATTAATGGGCCTTGCGACCGCATCAGGCACAGGCGTTGAAGCGGTGTTTATCTATCTGATTGCTTACATTTTTACCAACATGGGCGCATTCTTAACTCTCGGAGCCGTTGAAGAAAGCGAAGGCTCAAGCCGCCTCGATGCTTTCAATGGCCTCTCAAAGCGAAACCCGTTTCTCGCGGCATGCATGACCATCTTCATGCTTTCCCTGGCCGGCATCCCGCCTTTGGCCGGATTTATCGGAAAGTGGTTTGTGTTCGCAAGCGCCATTCAAAGTAAATTCATTTTGCTCGCCGTGGTTGCTGCCATCAACAGCGCTGTGGCCGGCTTTTATTATTTCAAAATTGTGCGCGCGATGTATTTAACCAATAGCGACAAACATTCGTCTGTTTTAGCTTCCAACTTACTGATTACCTGTATTGTTATTGCCCTTTTTGGGACCATCGCAATCGGGCTTTTCCCCTCTAGCGTAATTTCTTTCGTTCAAGTTGCGCTTGTTAATTTTTTCTCGATTTAAAATAATTTTTCTAATTTTATTTTACAATCATCATTAATTTCACCTAAACTCGCATAAACCTCTTGCTCTTTTCTACAAAACAATTTAAAATTTTTTAGTTATTAATGGGTCCGGAATTTTTCCGGAGGTTAAACACATAGAGCAATGGTCGGGCCGCCATTTGAATGAAAATTCGGATAGCGGCTATTTTATTTTAAGGAGTACTATGTGGACCAAAGAAACTCTTCAAAAAACTGTTCAAGAACAGCTTTCCGACTATAAGCTGGTGGTAGTATCAAACCGCCAGCCTTTCCAGCATATCCTAAAAAGCGGTAAACTGATTTGCCAGCGTGAACCGGGAGGCCTTGTTACGGCATTAAGTCCTGTGATGGAAACCGTCCGCGGCACCTGGATCGCATCTTCCTCAAGTGAACATGACAAAAAAGCGGTTGACGCAAATTCAAAAGTCATGCTCCCGCCCCACAACCCGTCTTATCAGCTTCGGCGCATGTTTCTAAGCAAGGAAGACCGTGATAAATATTATTATGGTTATTCAAACGAAGGGCTCTGGCCGCTCAGTCACATTGCCTACACTAGGCCGGTATTTCATGATGCCGATTGGAAATCCTATCAAAAGGTAAACAAAATGTTTGCTGATGCCGTCCTGGAAGAAGTCGGAAACGAGAAAGCATTCGTCTGGATTCAAGATTTTCAACTTGCACTTGTTGCCAAATATTTACGCGAAGCTGGACGTTCAAATATAATCACCTCCATTTTTTGGCACATCCCATGGCCCAATCCCGAAGTATTCCGTATTTGTCCGCAGAAGAAAGAAATTTTGGAAGGCTTCTTGTCGTGTGATTTGATTGGGTTTCAGATCCGCTATCACATGGATAATTTTCTTGCTGCGGTTGACCGCGAACTGGAAAGCCGGATTGACCGGGAAAAAGATTCCGTGTCTTATCAGAATCACGAGGCACTTGTACGCGCATTCCCTATTTCGGTTGACTTTGAAGCGATTTCGGCACAAACCGCCTCAGACAAAACACAAACTACAATTCAACACCTGCGGGATGAGCATGGCTTTGGTGATTTAAAATTGATTGTGAGCGTGGACCGGATTGACTATACAAAAGGTATTCCTGACAGGCTCCGCGCTTTGGACCGTTTTTTAGAAAAATACCCTCAGCACAAAGAAAAATTTGTATTGTTTCAATTAGGCCAAATTTCACGGATTCACATTCCGCGCTATAAACAACTGAACGATGAAATCAGCGGGCTTGTGGAAGAAATCAATTGGAAACATTCCACTGATTCCTGGGCACCCATTATTCTAAAACGCACCTACGTAAGTTATGAGGATATCCTTGCCCTTTACCGGATGGCGGATGTTTGCATTGTCAGCTCTCTCCATGACGGCATGAACCTGGTATCAAAAGAGTTTGTTTCGTCCCGTTCAGACTTGGACGGCGTTTTAATTTTGTCCTGTTTTACAGGCGCCGCCAGAGAATTGACCGATGCTATTTTGGTGAACCCATTTGACACCGAACTGTTTGCAGATGCCATTGAGCAGGCATTTACGATGTCAAAAGAAGAAAAAGAAAAACGAATGCGTAAAATGCGTGAAATCGTGTCTCAGAACAACATCTACCGCTGGACAGGCAAAGTCATGTCTCAGCTTCTTAAATTTGAATTTCAGGAGGCATGACGTGAAGCATTTGTTTGATTACTGGGACAGCCTTGCTAAAGACCTCAGCGATTGCAGTTTGATGCTGTTTCTGGATTATGACGGAACGCTGACGCCAATCCGGGACAAGCCGTCTCAGGCAAAATTAACTGAAGCCGGCAAAAAAGTATTGCGTGACTTGACAGCTTTAGAAAATGTGACGGTTTCGATTGTGAGCGGAAGATCAGTTGCGGAAGTTAAAAAACTCGTCAGCATTTCTGACATCATTTATGTAGGAAACCACGGACTTGAAATGGAGGGCCCGCGCATTTCTTACAAACACCCGGACGCACTGGTAAAAGAAGAATTATTTTCGGAAATCACGGCGCTGCTAAAAGAAAAACTCCGCATGCGCGGCATCATTATTGAAAATAAGCAATTCAGCATTACGGTTCATTACCGTTTACTCGCACACGATAAGGTTGAAAAAGCAAAATCAATTTTTCTCAAAACTATCGAACCTTATCTCAAGCAAAAGCGTGCTGTGATTACCGAAGGGAAAAAAGTCTGGGAAGTCCGCCCTGAGGTTATTTGGAACAAGGGCGCCGCAGTTTTATGGATTATTGCCAGGCTCATGGCGCACACCAATAAAAAGGCTTTTCCTGTTTACATCGGTGATGACCGCACCGATGAAGACGCTTTGGGCGTTTTAACTAAACACGGAATGGGCATCAGGGTCACAAGCCGGCTTGATGAAACAACCCATGCTGAATTTTTCTTAACTTCACCGGCTGAGGTCTTTGATTTTCTAAAACGCATCAGAGATCTCAGAACTTTAAAAGAAGGCTCAAAGAAAAATTATGCCCGAATCAGGAACTAAGAAAGCATCTTCTCCGTTTTCTTTTTATACACGCGTCCATTTACCTGAATTGACCGGATTAAAAGCAAAAAATGTTGAAGAGCTTCTGACTCATCTAAAAACCGTGCCGGGGTCTGTTATTTACCACCACACACACCATTTCTTAAAACAGCACCAATTTCTCAATCCTGAACCGCCGAATGATTTTGCGTACTGGGCAAGCGACGTCTTAAATCAAAAAGAACTTGGCGAGAAACTGGCAAGCATTAATACCTGTGAATATCATACAATCCGTAAATTACGTGAGAAAATAATCTCAACCATAGAAAGTTTTCTATCTAAAACGAAAAAAAGATTGAACGAAGCTCCGGAAAACCGTGAATTTCATTTCATAAAATCGGTAAGTTTTATTTTTAAAACACCTTATGAAGCTTCTACTTTAGAAGATTTTTCAAATTCACTTAAAAAAGTTACGATACATTCAATCTATTTTCATATGTTTGAGGCAAGGCTCCGGCTTGAAAAAGGAGTTAATGATTTTTCATACTGGCTGGAAACTTCTTTGGGCGAAAAGGAACTCGCGACAAAAATTGCCAAACTCGATCCTTATACTTACACGGTTGAACGCTTAAGAAACAAAATCATTCATTTAATTGAAGCCGGGCATTCTCTCAAATCTAGCAGCCGAGCCAAAGAAAAATAGCCATGCCGAATTTAAAAGACTACGAACCTATTGTCGGATCAGAAACTCTCGATGAGCTTCGTGTTATTGCTGATAAAACAAAAAATCTCACGGTTCAAAACATTAATTCAACCGCGGTCGGCGGCGGAGTTGCGGAAATTTTAAACAGAATGATTCCCCTTCTGCAGGAATTGGGCGTCCGTGCAAAATGGGATGTTATTAAAGGCGGCGAGAAATTTTATAAGGTTACCAAGAAATTTCATAACGCGCTTCACGGAAAAGAACAGGACATTACAGCGGATGATTTTGCTGTATTTCTTGAAACAGGCGAAATGAATAACCAGGCTCTGGCAATGGACAGCGATGTACTGTTTGTCCATGACCCTCAGCCTATTACACTTGTCAACCAGAAGAAGAATAGAAAAGGCAAATGGATCTGGCGCTGCCATATTGATGTTTCAAATCCGGATGAAAAAGTATGGAATTTTTTACAGCCCTTCATTGAGCAATATGACGCATCTGTTTTCTCAGCGCCTTCTTTCAGCCGGGAGCTTCCAATTCGTCAATTCTTAATTTCGCCTTCTATTGATCCTTTGAGCGACAAAAACAAAGAGCTTTCTAAATCAGAGATCGATAACATTATGAACCGTTTTGGACTTGATCCGGAAAAACCGATGGTGACGCAAATCTCAAGATTTGATTATTTAAAAGATCCGGTCGGCGTTATTGAGGCGTTTGAAACTGTTCAGCGCAATATAGATTGTCAGTTGGTATTGGCCGGCGGTGACGCAACGGATGACCCGGAAGGCGCTGAGGTACTCGCAAAAGTAAGAGAAAAAGCTGCGGATAACCCGGATATTCACATTCTCGCAATTCCTTCGGGAAGCGATCTTGAAATTAATGCCCTACAGCGCGCTTCAACCGTCGTAATGCAAAAATCCCTGAAGGAAGGCTTTGGCCTCACCGTTTCAGAAGCACTGTGGAAAGGATGCCCCGTAGTGGCTTCTTCCGTAGGCGGGATTACACTTCAAATTACACACAAATATTCAGGATTACTTTGCCATAGTGTCGAAGGCGCAGCTTACGCGGTCAAACAACTTTTACAAAACCCTGACTACGCAAAAAAACTGGGTGAAAATGGAAAAGAACATGTGCGCCAGAATTTTCTCTTAACACGGCACGTGCGCGATTACCTTCTTTTATTTCTTTCGCTTTTTCACGATGGTGATTTAATTTATCTTTAAAGATGTATAATACACTCGATTGCACTGGAAAGGATAAATATGGGCATGCTCAGGAATTGGCTTGAAATTCAACTTTTTAATAACACCATTCAAGATTACGCGATTTCAACCGCAACGCTAATTGGGTTGATTCTCGTATTATTTCTCACAAAAAAACTTGTTGTTTCGTCCATAAGCAGATTCGCTCATAAAACTGAGACTGATTTTGACGATTTTATCGCGAACTTGATTGCCCAAATCGGCGCGCCCACATTTATAGCGGTTTCTCTATACTTTTCGACTCTTTCACTCACTTTAGATGCAAAGCTCTCAAATCTGATTCGCTGCGGATTTGTTATTTTACTCACCCTCCAGGTTATTTTTTTACTTCAAGAAATCATCCGTTATGCGGTTACCAAAGCATACAAACGCGCAAGACCCGATGATCTTTTTGCAGAAGGAGCAATAAAAAATATAGTCAATGTCTTACGCTGGGGACTTTGGGGGCTTGGCGCTGTTTTTGTGCTGGATAATTTGGGTGTCAATATTTCAGCGCTCATGGCCGGTATTGGTATCGGCGGCATTGCGGTCGCCATGGCCTCCCAGGCTTTGCTTGGCGATGCGTTTAGCGCGGTTTCAATATTTTTTGACAAGCCCTTTGAAGTGGGTGACTTCATTATTGTAGACGATTTAATGGGAACTGTTGAGTATGTCGGAATTAAGACTACACGGATTCGAAGCCTTCACGGCGAGCAATTGGTAATTGCTAATTCCGACTTAACCAAAAGCCGGGTGAAAAATTATAAAAGAATGCAATCGCGCCGAATTTCTTTTAAAATTGGAGTTGTTTATCAAACCTCGACAGAAAAAGTAAAGAAAATTCCGGAACTCATTAAAAATATTTTCAAAGAAATAAAGGATGTCAATCTTGACCGTGTTCACTTCCTGAGTTACGGTGATTTTGCTCTCATTTATGAAATCGTCTATTACGTATTATCGCCTGATTACAATACTTACATGGATAAACAGCAGGCGGTTAATTTTGCAATCAAAGATGTCTTTGAGCGCGAAAAAATCGAATTTGCTTACCCCACACAAACACTATTTGTGGTGAAACAGGATTAAGCCGTAAAAATTTATGCAGCCCCTTCCGACACTCATTTTTACGGTTGCCGCCGGCATTTCATCTCTTATTTTGGCGTCTAAACTGAAAATTCCGAGTATCTTATTTTTCCTACTGTTCGGAATTTTATTAGGGCCTGAATATGCAAATCTGGTCCAACCGAAAATATTTCAATCTAATTTCCCCCACTATATCGCTTTAATGGTTGCATTGATTCTGTTTGAAGGAGGTTCATCTCTCAAGCTTTCTCAATTTCGAGAAATTTCACGAACTCTTAAAAAACTTTTGACCATTGGCGCGCTGATTACACTTATCGGCGCTTCGCTTGGAGCGCATTTTATTGCACATTTATCTTGGGAAAAAGCGGTTTTATTCGGAGCCATTATGGTTGTGACAGGCCCTACAGTCGTGATTCCGATTTTACGCCGTCTTCGGCTGCAGGAAAGAATTCACAATATTTTAAAGTGGGAAGCTATTTTAATCGATCCGCTTGGCGTCATTGTTGCGGTAGTGTTGTTTGAATTTTTTATCTTACAGCATGGGTCAGTCTGGAATTCCCTGGCGGCACTCGGCGGACGCCTTGCGCTTGGCGTTATTCTAGGTTTGGTGACAGGATTTATCATGGCTGCTGCGCTTACCAATAAATGGCTCCTCAAAGCTGAGGGTGAAGAGCTTGGCGGCCTGTTTGTGCTTTCGCTTGTTCTTCTTTCGTATGGGTTCTCAGAATTTGTACTTTCAGAATCCGGCCTCGTCACTGTTACGGCAGCCGGAATTTATTTCGGCCAAGCGAAAGTGCCCCTCAAAGAACAGATTGATCATTTTAAAGATCAGGTTGTTTTATTTGCCTTATCTATCTTATTTGTTTTGCTTGCGAGCAACATCCCGGTTCGTGATGCCACACAAATTTTCTCTGAAGGGCTTTTATTAATTATTCTTATAATTTTTCTAATCCGCCCATTATCTGTCTTTATCAGTACGATCGGCGATAAAAGCCTGAATTGGAAAGAGAAATGTTTTCTTGCTTTTATGGCACCGCGCGGAATCGTGTCGGCTTCACTCGCTTCCCTATTCGCCATTGAGCTTGAGCAAAGAGCATTGACCGGAAAAGGTGTTTTTCTTCCGCTGGCTTTTCTTGTAATTTCAGGAACGATTATCTTCTATGCGGTTGTCTCGGCATTGCTCGCGCATGTCCTGGGCGTGAAAGAAGGTAAGCGTAATGGGATAGTTATCGTGGGTGCAACACCGCTCGGACTTTTGTTAGCACGTGAAATTAAGAGAAGAAATATTAATATAAAACTAATCGATAACAGCTTTAGTAACTGCAGGCGCGCCAAAAGCGAGGGATTTGAAATATACCAAGGAAGCGGTTTTGATCCGGATTTCCTGGAATCGCTCGATCTTAAAGGTATCGGAAAAATGATATCGGTTACTATCAACCATGAAGTTAACGTTCTCTGCTGCCAAACATTTTCAAAATATTTAGACCGGAATTCTGTTTTCAGGCTTTGGGATAAAACAGATTCTTGGCAATCCGTCACCGCGGAAACCTACGATTCGTCCTGGGGAAAACCTTTTCTGGTCGGATCTCCCGATAAATTCAGCCTTGAGAGGCTCCTGCAAAACGGTGATTACGAATTGTATGGAAAGAAGGTTGAATCTTCGCAGCATATTACTCAAGAGTTTGTATCACAATCAAACTCTGACTGCCCTGTCTTCGCCTGGACTGCGGATGGCTTACAATTATTAATACCGAATGCTACTTTAGCATCCGGCAATGAACTGATTTGCTTGCGGCAAAAACAAGCCGCACCTTCTATATAATTAATATTTCTTCACATTCCCGTTAATTTTTTGTATGATACAAGCCATGCAAAAATTTAAAACTCCGCTCATCATGCTCGGTATTTTGATCGGCACTGCTATTACGCTCTCCTATTTCTCATTCTCACAAAAACAAGTCATCGCGACGCTGATTTTTTTATTGATTCTTCTTGGCACTCTCTTTTATTGGAAATTCAGGCTCGCGTTCGCATTTTCCGGCCTTGCAACACTGCTCGCAACCAATTTGTTAGATACACCTCATATTATTGAGTTTGCGGGCCTTGATATTATCTTATTCTTGGTCGGCATGATGACCATTATCGGATTTTTAGAAGAAAACCATTTTTTTGAATACGTCGTTGCAAAAGTAGTCGACCGTATTGGCGAACGGGCGTTTTTACTAATGACAGTTTTAATGATATTTGGAGGCGTGTCCGCCGCACTCGTTGACGAAGTCACCTCCATTCTCTTCATGCTATCCACCATGTTTCACATTGCCAAGCGGTATAAAGTGAACGCAATTCCGTTCCTTCTGATGATTGTATTCGCCACCAATATCGGCTCAAGCGCTACGGCGGTCGGAAATCCGATCGGGGTCATGATTGCCTTACGAGCCGGGCTCACCATGTCTGACTTTTTAAGATGGGCGGCGCCAATTTCGGTTATTTGTTTAATCACCACAATCGCGCTATCACTATTCATCTTTAGAAATGATATTCGAAAACTTCAAGAAGCCATGAAAAAATCAAAGGGCGACATGGAGCAGCTCAAGCATGTTCATTACACCAATGCAGGTATCAGGACCTGCTGGATTTTGTTTTTAAGCACGGTGGCTTGCTTGGTGATGCATCATGGGCTTGAAGAAATGCTTCATCTTGAAAAAAATACTCTTCTCCTTGGGACTGCACTCTTTTTTGGATCTGTATCGATCTTTCTCAAAGCTGGCGAAGCACGTGAATTTTTTATGCGCCGTGTGGATTGGTGGACACTCACGTTTTTCCTGGCGCTTTTTGCTTCAGTCGGAACTTTGAAATATGTCGGTGTTACTCAACAAATCGCGCAAGGCATGATTCACGTTGCAGGCGGCGGCCATGTGTTTTTACTTAACATTTTTACCGTCGCAATCTGTCTTCTAACCGGATTTATGGACAACGTTCTCGCGGTCGCAACATTTATTCCGATCCTTGCTGATATTGAAAAAATCGGTGTCTATATTTACCCGTTTTGGTGGGCCATGCTGTTTGGCGGTACCATGTACGGCAATCTCACAGTCGTCGGTAGCACCGCCAACATTGTCGCGATGGGCATGCTGGAAAAAGAATCCGGTCAGCATATTAATTTTATGGATTGGCTCAAGCCCGGTTTTGTAGTCTCCACGATCACGATTTTGATTGCAATGACGCTTTTATACGCTCAAATCCATTTGATGCCAGGCGCTCCGGCAACATTCTAAAACTCGATCTGATTAGAGCTTTTTTACTTCCTTTTACCTGATTTTTTCACTATAATACTCCTCTTTCGAGATTGGTCTTGAAGTCCTCTTGAAGGTGAGTTTTCGCTGTAAAACCCAATAGTTCTTTAAAAAGAGAAAGACCCTCTCTTGGCTGACAATAAAGATAATTACAAGCTGCTTTGGATGATGGGACTTGCGATTACGCTTCCCATGATCCTCTTGAGCGGCCCTTTAGCCGGCTATTTGATCGGTGAATGGGGCTTGGTCAGACATTTGGGATTTCCCAAGCAAACCACGCTGATTTTGATGGTTTTGGGACTTGTAGGATCTGGTTTTCAATCTTTTAGAATTATTAATCAATTAAAACAAAATCTGAATTCGAAATGACCGAACACGAAGTTGCTAGTCACGCTGAACACGCCGTACAGGCTGTACATCACGCCGCAGCCGGCGCACATCATGGCGAAGCGCATGCGCCTCACGAACTCGCCAATTGGATCACGGTCCTCAACACTAATTTCCCGGATTCTTCTATCGTTCAATTTCTCCACCGCTGGGAAAACGTTGTATTTTCCGCAATAATCCTCTCGATTATTCTTTTAGTCGGACTTGCCGCAAGCAAAAAAATCGCATTGATTCCGAAGGGCGTTCAAAATTTTGTGGAATCATTCGCAGAATTCATCGAAACCTTTGTCACCGGAATTTTAGGCGAACGCGGACGCGAACATGTTCCCTTCCTCGGAACTCTTTTCATTTATATTCTGCTCATGAATTGGAGCGGGCTTTTCCCGCTGATGAAATCCGCAACTTCCGTTTGGGGAACCACCGCAGCACTCGCTTTAATCACAACCGCTTACGTTCAATATACGGGAATCCGCGCACAAGGCCCTGTACATTATTTAAAACACATGGCCGGAAATCCTTCCAATGTATTTGGCTTCATATTAATTCCGCTCATGCTGGTCATTAATCTTTCGGTTGAATTTGCGGCAGTTCCCTTGAGCTTGTCGCTTCGCTTATTCGCTAATGTTTCGAGTGAAGATAAATTGCTCTTCAAATTTGCGGAATTAAACGTTCTTTTTAAAGGTTTGCCGTTTTTGCTGCAATTATTCGCCAATTTGCTCGCCATTGCTTTCAGCATGGTGCAGGCGTTTGTGTTTATGCTGCTCTCGACGGTTTATATTTCACTGGTTTTACCTCATGAAGATCATCACCATGAGCACGGCGCTGAAGTAGCGCACGCTCATTAACAACAATAAAGGAGAATAAAGATCATGACACCTCAAGTTGCATTAGCATTTGCATTACCGTTCGGCCTGGCCGTTACCGCGCTTGCTTCCGCTTTCGCGCTCGGAAAAGCCGTTGCCGCCGCTATGGACGCAACCGCCCGTCAGCCTGAAGCTTCCACCAAGATCCTTGTCAACATGATGGCCGGCTGCGCGCTCATCGAAGCTTTGACGCTTTATGCGCTCGTGTTTGGTTTTTCTTTGATGGGAAAGATCTAAGGTAAGGTTCGAAAAACTTCACATGGAATTTTTCGCAGCCAATATTCAATTGAGAGAAGTTTTTGTCCAGCTTCTCGCATTTGTCATCATTTTTCTGTTTCTCAAATCAAAAGTTTGGGGACCGGTGCTCGCGATGCTTGAGTCGCGGCGTCAGAAAATTGAGACCGGATTTCGCGAGATTGATGCTACGAAGCAGGAGCTCGGTAAGCTGAAATCTGATTATGACGAGAAGCTTCGCCATATTGAGGAAGAATCGCGTGCCAAAATGGAGCGAGTGATCCAGGAAGGTAAAAAAATCGCACGGCAACTTCAAGATGAAGCCCGCGGACAAGCGAAAGATATCCTTGAAAAATCCAAAGAGGATATCCGGATCGAAACGGCGAAAGCGCGCGTTCAGCTTCGTCAGGAAATTGCGGGGCTCGCCTTCACTGCCACTGAGCGAATCGTTAAAGATAAGCTCACGGATAAAAAAGATGAGCAGGTCATTATTGACTTTATTAAGGAACTTGAACAAACAAAGGATCCTCTGGTTAAGTCATGAAAGACCGCTCCCTTGCGTCGCGATATGCCAAAGCCCTCTTCGAATTAGCTTCGCAGTCAAAAGCGGAAGTTAAAACCGAAGAAGAGTTGAAAGCATTCTTAGGTTCTGTTGAAAGCACGAAAGAAATTTCTCAATTCTTCAGAAATCCGATTATTTCTTTTAAAGAAAAATGCGCCATGCTTGCCAAAACCAATCACGGCCAAACCAGCGCACTTTCAATTCGCTTTATTTCTCTTTTATTAGAAAAAGGGCGGTTTGATTTACTCAATCAGATTTTGGAATGTTACCACGAGCTTTTAAACGCGAGCAATCATTTTGAAGAAGTGACGATCACGACCGCCAAGCCTTTGAACACTAATCTGAAGGCTCAGCTTGAAAAAATTTTAGAAAAGAAAATCGGTGAAAAAATTATATCCAAAATAAAAATTGATCCCGCGATTTTGGGCGGCATTCAAGTCCAAATTCGCCACCGATTGTTTGACGGGTCCATTCGAACTAAATTGGATTCTTTGAAGAAACAAATGATAGGCGCAGAAATATAAACACATATACATTTTCCCTTCTCCCTCTCTAGAGGGAGAAGGTCAGGATGAGGGTGCGGTTAAATGAACTCCCTCACCCTAACCCTCTCCCAAAGGGAGAGGGAAAAACTTGTACATAATATAAACGTTAGGAAAAACTCCATGCTAAAACCAGAAGAAGTAACATTCGCAATTAAAAAAGAAATCGAAAAATTTGAATCCAAACTCAAAATGGATTCGGTGGGCTATGTGCTCCAAGTTGGCGACGGCATTGCCCGCGCTTACGGGCTTGATGACGTCATGGCATCCGAGCTTGTTGAATTTGCTGACGGCACAAAGGGCCTTGCGCTCAATCTTGAAATGAACAATGTCGGTATCGTGATCTTGGGTTCTGACAAAGGCATTAAAGAAGGCGGACAGGTCAAACGTACCGGCAAAATCGCGCAAGTTCCTGCCGGAAAAGCCCTTCTGGGACGTGTTGTCAATCCTTTGGGCGATCCATTAGACGGCAAAGGCCCGATCGTGACAGACTCATACCGGCCGGTTGAATTGATGCCGCCGAACGTCATTCAGCGCCAGCCTGTGAAAGAACCTTTGGAAACCGGTATTAAAGCCGTTGACGGCATGATTCCGATCGGCCGCGGACAGCGCGAACTCATCATCGGGGACCGTCAAACCGGCAAAACCGCAATCGCGATCGATACCATCATCAATCAAAAAGGAAAAGGCGTTTATTGTTTCTATGTCGCCATCGGACAAAAAATGTCGAGTGTGGTCAGCATTGTGAACACGCTTGAGAAATACGGCGCCATGGAATACACAACGGTCGTTGTGGCTGCGGCCGAAGATCCGGCACCGCTTCAATATCTAGCGCCCTACGGCGGAACCGCGATGGCTGAATATTTCTTATACAGCGGAAAACACGCGCTCTGCATTTACGACGATTTGTCGAAGCATGCGCAAGCGTATCGCCAATTGTCACTTCTTTTGCAGCGCCCGCCCGGCCGCGAAGCATACCCCGGCGACGTTTTTTATCTCCACTCACGGCTTTTGGAACGCGCTTGTAAATTGAATCAGCTTTTGGGCGGCGGTTCGCTCACCTCCCTTCCCGTGATTGAAACACAAGGCGGAGACGTTTCGGCTTACATTCCGACCAACGTGATTTCAATTACAGACGGACAAATTTATTTGGAAGCGGATTTATTTTTCTCAGGCATTCGTCCCGCGATCAACGTCGGACTTTCCGTATCGCGTGTCGGCGGAAACGCGCAAACCAAAGCCATGAAGCAAGTTGCCGGCATGCTACGCCTCAGTCTTGCACAGTTCCGAGAACTTGCAGCCTTCTCACAGCTTTCAACCGATTTGGATAAAGCCACCAAGCAGCAATTGGTCCATGGTGAGCGCATGGTTGAAATCTTGAAACAAGATATTTTGTCTCCGGAATCTTTAAGCACGCAGGTGGTTTCAATTTACGCGGGCACGCAAGGTTACTTGGATGATCTTCCGAACGAAAAAGTGTCGGCGTTCATCAAGGGCCTTACGCCATTCGTTGAAGAAAAATATCCTGATGTTCCTGTGAAGATTAATTCGGAAAAAGCGTTGAATGACGAGTTGAAGAAGAAAATAGACCAGGCGATTCAGTCTTATAAACAGAACTTTGTCAGCTCAAACGCTTAATAACCTGACGATTTAAATGGCCCAAACATTACGTCAAATTAAACAGCGCATTAAAAGCGTTAACAATACGAAGAAGCTAACCAAAGCCATGGAAATGGTGGCGGCTTCAAAGCTTAAAAAGTATCAGGATTTGCTTGGGCAAACCCGAACCTATTCGGCTGAGCTGCGCCGAATCTTAGGAAAAGTCAGCACGCAGGTGAAATCGTTTAATCACCCGCTTTTTGATGTCCGCGAGCCGAAAAATATCCTGGTTTTTCTAATCACCTCTGATTCAGGGCTTTGCGGTTCATATAATTTTAATTTAATTCAGACAACTGAAGCATTTTTAAGTTCACGAAAAGAAACTTTTTCCTGTTTTTCGATCGGCCGCCAGGGGCTCGGGTATTTTCGGCGGAAAAATTATACGGTAACCGGTGAAATCGGAATTCCGCGCCCGCAGGAAATTAAACAAACCGCAAAATCTATTTTAAATGCGGCAAAAGATCAATTCTTGAGCAAAAACGTAGACCAAGTCTATTTGATTTATACAGAATTCATTTCGATGGCTTCTTTCAAGCCAAAAGTTGAGCAATTGTTACCGCTCCAGGAAATTCCATCTGAGAAAAGCGCGCAAAGTTCAGACAAAGATTATATTTTGGAGCCCACGGCTGAGCGTATTTTAGAAGTGATGATTCCGCATTTTTTAGAATTAAAAGTAGAACAATCTTTGAAAGAAGCTTTGGTGTCAGAACAGCTTTCACGAATGATGGCCATGCGCCAGGCGACGGACAATGCAAAAGAAATGATTGATTCGTTGACTTTACAGCGCAACAAAGCAAGACAAGCTGCGATTACTAAAGAATTAATTGAAATTGTATCAGGATCAAAAGCGCAACAGTCCAAATAACGGACTCGAATGTAGGGGTAGGCCTCTGTGCCTGCCCGGGGTTACGTAATAATTAAATTTATAACGGGCGACCACAGGGGGTCGCCCCTACAATCGCAATATTTGATTTATTAAAGGAGAACCAAATGGGTATCGGAAAAATTGTACAAGTCATCGGACCGAGCGTTGATATTCGTTTCGAACCGAATGAACTTCCAAAATTATTTAACGCAGTGAAAATTGAAGACAAAGATCACAACATCACACTCGAAACCGCCCAGCATATTGGTGACAATGTGGTGCGCTGCGTTGCACTTGCCTCAACCGACGGCCTTGTACGCGGCATGAAAGCCACAGACACCGGCGCTCCCATCAGCGTTCCGGTCGGCGAACAAACACTCGGACGTATTTTCAATTTGTTGGGCGAGCCGATTGACGGCAATCCGCTGAAGATTACGGCCAAGAAAAGCCCGATTCACCGTGCACCGCCTCATTTTGATGATCTAAATCCAGTCTCTCAGATCCTTGAAACCGGTATTAAGGTCATCGATTTGCTCGTTCCCTATCCAAAAGGCGGAAAAGTCGGCTTGTTCGGCGGTGCCGGAGTCGGAAAAACCGTTGTCGTAATGGAACTCATTCATAACATCGCCACTGAACACGGCGGCGTGTCGGTATTCTGCGGCGTTGGTGAAAGAACCCGTGAAGGAAACGATTTGTGGCTGGAACTCAATGAATCAGGCGTTGTAAAAAAGACGGCCCTCGTTTTCGGGCAGATGAATGAGCCGCCGGGAGCGCGCCTTCGCGTTGCTCTCTCAGGTTTAACGATGGCAGAACATTTTCGCGATGAAGCGCATCAAGACGTTTTGCTCTTCGTCGACAATATTTTCCGCTTTGTGCAAGCCGGCTCAGAAGTATCCGCGCTTTTGGGACGCATGCCTTCAGCTGTCGGATATCAGCCAACACTTGGAACTGAAATGGGCGAACTCCAAGAACGAATCACTTCCACAAAAGCGGGCTCTATCACTTCTGTGCAAGCGATTTATGTTCCTGCGGACGATTTAACAGATCCGGCGCCAGCAACCACGTTCTCACATTTGGACGGTATTACGGTGCTGTCGCGTCAAATCGCAGAACTTGGCATTTATCCGGCCGTTGATCCGCTGGATTCTACTTCCAGAATGTTGGATCCGCGCGTTGTCGGACAAGAACACTATGACACGGCTCGCTTGGTTCAAAAGATTCTGCAGCGTTATAAAGATCTTCGCGACATCATCGCCATTTTGGGCATCAACGAACTTTCGCCGGAGGATAAAGCGATTGTGATGCGCGCCCGAAAAATTGAAAAATTCTTGTCGCAGCCTTTCTCAGTCGCTGAGCAATTCACCGGCCGAAAAGGTAAATATGTTCGCGTTCAAGACACCATTCGCGGATTTAAGATGGTTGCGAGCGGCGAATTGGATCATATTCCGGAGCAAGCATTCTTCATGGCCGGCGGAATTGAAGACGTTTTAGAAAACGCCGAAAAGATGAAGAAAGAAGCATAATTTAGAATAAAAAATTGTCATCCCCGCACAAGCGGGGATCTGAACTTAGATTCCCGCTAAAAGCGTGCGGGAATGACACAAAACTAAGAAAATAGTGGATTACTGTAAATTATGGCAGTACCAACATTTACATTAGATTTAATTACACAGGACGGCCGCGCATATTCCGGCACAGTCGAATCCATTGTTGTGCCAGGCGAAAAGGGTTCATTCGGCGTTTTAGCCAATCATGCCGGGCTTATTTCGACTACCCTATCCGGAAAGCTTAAAATCCGGGAAGCCAACCGAAATGAAATTGCTTACCAGGTGGGAAAGGGCTATTTCGAAGTCTTTAGAAATAAAGCTGTTCTTTTGTCTGAATCTGCTCAGACTATTAATTAAAATTCCTGCCTATAAAATCAGCTGAAAAGCACTGATCAATAATTAATGCGCCGTCTTTCCGTTCTTTGATGTTTTAAGGATGTGTGAAGGCAGCGGCCCGCCCTGCTGTCCCATGGAATGCTCATAGCGAATAGACGGTGCTGATGGGTTAAATGGAATTTCTAACTGTTTGCGGATATCTCTTTCAACAAAATCTCTTAGATGCACCAAATCTTCAGGTGTTAAATAATCTGTATAGACATACGATTTGTACCCGCCATCCGGATCTCCCTTATAGTAATCCGCTATTTCGTTGTAATCTACTTCATAGCTGTAAAGTTTGTCTCCGTTTTTTGGGTTGGCGTATACCCAGACTTTTGGGTCAGAAGGGTCCTGCTTGGCAAAATCATAATAAGGCGTCCCGGGATAAGTCGTTATAATAGTCACATCTAATTCATCGGGCTTCACCTTGAGCAGCCAATCGTGAGTTTCCATAATAGTTTCCCTGGATTCTCCGGGATGGCCGATCGACATGAGCGCTTTTACTTTTAGGCCGTGGCGCTTTGCAATTTGAATACATTCTGTATTCTGCTCACGAGTTGCTTTTTTATTGATGTTTGACAAAATTTTAGGCGATCCGGATTCAAAACCAGTCAAAATCCATTTAAACCCGGCTTGCACCATAGCTTCCGCTTGACGGTCGTTCAATAGTTCGGCTTTTACAAATCCTCTAAGCGCAAATTGAGCTCCTACTTCTTTTTGAAGTTGAGAAATTCCATCCATAAGTTCTACCATTTTTGGATTCACATTAAGCTCATCATCGTAGAACATAAATCCGCTAATGCCGTAGCGTTCATACATTGTTTTGATTTCGCTTAAAATATTCTGAGTGGACCGGGTCCGGATCACCCGAAGCATGGGTGATTGCCGCCCGCCGCAAAAGCCGCACTCAAACGGGCACCCAAGCTGCGCGATAATGCTGAGGGCACGTTTTCCGTCAATTTCGTAATGGTAACTATCCACATCAACCAAATGGCGGGCCGGATAAGGCAGTGCTTCAAGGTCGCGATTGGACAAAAAAAGATCCGAGTTCCGATCATTGGCATCCACAATCTTCGGAGAATCCTTTTGAAGCGCCCTAAAAATAGCTTCTTCACCGTCGCCCGAAACGATAACGTCAAATATGCCGCATAAATTATTGAGCGCACGCGATGCGCGGCCGTTTATTTTATCACCCTGCTCCTTTTTATAAGCCGTGTGAACCAGGGTGACGTGCGGGCCGCCCAATACAATCTTGGCGTTTGGAAGAGTTTTTCTTATCTTATTTGCGATTCTAACTGTAGCGGGCATTTGCGGAGTTGTGGAGGTAACGCCGAAAATCCTGGCCGGCGATTTTCGACAATGATCAAACAGCGCGTCTTCGTAATTTTCTATTCCTGATAAATCAAGAACTTCGATGGGATAACCGTATTGCTCAAGAACCGCTGCAATCTTTAGAATTCCAAGATTCATAAACACGCGTTCGTCTAAGAGAAACGCGGACGGCGGAATAATTAAACAAACATCTGGAAGTTTCTTTGATGCGATAATCATAATTTTTTTTATTCACAACTGCTCTTTCTAAAGCGCATCCTTCGTAAAGACAAAAAAGATTCCTCTGGATAAATTATGGCCGAAATGGGATTGATACTTCCCCCCTAAGCTCATATCAGTGATCCGTGTAAAAATAACGATGTCAGGCTTAAAACTTTTATCGGCAAATTTGCTAGAAATGTTATCCACGTCAATGTGCTCTATTCTGGGCTTAGCGCTGTTTTCCTGTTCCAGAAACACCCAAAACAAATATTCTAAATGATCGCCGACAATCGAAAGCCCGATATTCTGATACCGCCTCGCCCTTATAAGCGGCGCTGTCGATAAAAAATCATCACGCCCGTTTGGGAAAACATTGAAATATCTATCGCTTCTCTCCATTTTAAACATGGAGTTTTTGCCTGCAAGCGCGCGCACTTCATTAAATAAAACAAACGGAACGGAATAAAGTATTAAAAGTATAGCAGATAAATACGCAATCAGCTTTCGGTTGACATTGCCCAGGAGAAGCCCGATCACGGGAGCCCACATGACAAAAAGAGGCAAATGCGTCCGGCTATGATAGGAATTACACTTAACCAAAAGGCAGAAAAGCAGAAAAGCAGCAATTAAAGACACTGTATAAATGACTAAATTCTTGTTTTTAAAAAGCTGTTTTTGATTAAAAATAAGGAATGCAGATATTGTCAGGAGAATAAGATGAAGAAAATTTCCTGCCGAAAGTTCGCTATAGGAATACGGAACTCCGGGTGGAAAATTTGGTTCGTAAGTTGTGCGCGGGTCAACCGCCGAAATTCCCAACCCTTCATGGATCCTTTGAATCATGTGATAAAGAGAATCATTAAAAGTCAGGTTTGGCGTACCTAAATGCAAACCAATATTTCGAATTACGTTAGACATGAATGACGCAAATGTTAAAATTTCTGGCTTTAACTGTGTCATAACAGGATCATCCCATCGATGAGTAAGCGGTGAGCCAAAAAGCTGAACAAGTCTTAGCCATTGCCCAAAATTAACTGCGATAATAACCGCAAGCATCAGGCACACAGGTTTCCAGAATTTCAGGCCTTTTTTGTAAACACTAAAAATAAAAAACCAGAAAAGAAACGGCATTAAAAAAATATAAGCGGACGCTTTGGTAAGATAAGCAAGCCCCAAACTCAATGAGGCTGCGAGAAGGCCTGAGAGCGTTTGATCTTTGCGATAGCGGTTAAAGAAATAAATGAATGACAAAATCCAGAACGATACAACATAATCATTCTTGGATCCGGAGGCCTGAAGAATACCCATCGGAATTGTTGCACAAACAACCGCGGTTAAAATTTGGCCTTGCCGATTTGCGCCAAATTGGCTTGCAACTAATGTTGCGGCAATAATACTGCAGAGCATGCTAAACCACTGTACAGAATTAGCGAAGTAATCACTCCCCGATAAAATTTGAAAATGGGTAATAATAAACTCGGCTCCGGGAGGCTGGACAAGCTGGCTCAGCTGCATAGTGGCATAATTAGAAACTCCGTGATTCTGAATCCAATGAGCAACCCGGGCCATATGGTAAGTCAAAACATCCCAAGTATTTGGAGGAGAAAGAAAAGCAGTGACTCCAACCGCCAATACAATAAGCGATACGGCCAATAAGAAAACTAGAGAAAAAAAGTCTAGCTTGGGTAATAAAAATAAAGAAGAGGGCAGCTGGTAGCCGTTTTTTCTTAATTTTAAAATTAAGATTATTGCAGAAACGCAAAATGCGGCCACCCAGGCCAATAATATCCACCAAAAACTTAAATTCTTAAAAATGCTTAATACTTCGGTGGTAAAGACTACGTAAGCAGCCAAAATTAATGCGGTATAAATAAACGCATACCTTCGTGAATTTAATTCCGCCTGCCCTGTTTTAGAAGAATAGTTTATTAATACGAAAAGTACAATAAAAGAGCCGAAAGGAAGGATGATGCCCATAACCTAGCCATCTTTGGAGCAAATAATTATTAAGGATTGGCCAATCGGCGGTGAGAAATATTGTTCTATTGTTTGAAAAAACGGCACCATTTTATCAAGCCGCTTCATGGCTTTAGAATTTAATTTTGTCTGCCCGAATAATTTAACAGCAAAAAACCAGCTGAAAATTCCAAAAAAATTCATAAAGTGCTGCTGTTTTATAGAAAAACCGGTCCGCAGAATCTTTTCGGTAAGCGTTTTCTTTTCATAGCGCCTGAAATGACCGACTGAACGGTCAAGATTACCATACAATATCTTCAATGCAGGCACCATTAAGAACAACAAACCGCCCTTGGGAAGCAGCGCATAGATATTCTTCAGAGCCTGATCGTCGTCCTGAATATGCTCTAAAACATTAACACAAGACACAACATTAACTCGATGGCTGCGCAAAAGAGACGGAAAATTTTCATCACAAACATCTGCTTTTACAACTTGATAACGGTCCTTTGCGCCAAATTCATTTTGGAGGACCTGAAACATTTTATCGTTGTGGTCACACAAAATGAACTTTTGAAACTGGCAATCTTTAAAAGATCTCGCGATAGTCCCTATGCCGCTGCCGACATCCAGCACAACATCGGTTTTCTTTAGGTAAGATTTAAACTGATCCCGTACCCAATCATGATAATGCGATGATTCTTTAACAGCGCTTAATGCTTCGTGAAGTAGTATGTCATCCATTATCGCGAATAAATCTATACTGAATTAAGCCCCAATACATCAGCAAAGCCTTCCGCCAATTTATCTTCTTCCCGTCTTTTCTGCTCCGTGCCTTGTAATGAATCGGCGCTTCTACGATTTGATACCCCAAACCAAGTAATTTAGCGGTTATTTCAGAATCAAATGTAAAATGGCTTGACGTTATTTTAACTTTTTCAAAGAGTTCCTTTGGAAACACCTTGTAGCACCCGTAAATATCGGTTAAATGCAGCCCGTACAATAGGTTAACGGTTTTGGTTGAAATTCTGTTAGATATGCGGTTAATCGGCTGCATGTTTTCAATAGACCCCAGCCATCTCGACCCATACACTACCTTTGTTTTCCCTTCTATAATAGGTTTCAGCAAATTCGCATAATCAGCCGGGCTATATTCTAAATCGGCATCCTGAATAAGGATAAAATCTCCTGTTGCCGCTTGAATGCCGGACATCACGCCCGCTGTTTTACCCATATTTTTGGAGTGTCTGATGATTTTAACAGAAGGGTCGCGCTCAAATTGACTTAATTGCTGGTAGGTTTCATCAGTCGAGCAATCATCTACAACAATAATCTCTTTTGAAACTCCGTCAGGAAGTAAAGCGGCTTGTACTTGGCGAATGATGGCACTGATATATCTTGCTTCATTGTAGGCTGGAATAACTATGGACAGTTTCATCATTGATTTTTAGAATTATAGACTATTCATTTCAAAATAGGTATTCATTTCTAAGCGTGAAACGTCGCCGATACCGCTCGATTTACTTTGATTTCTTAGAATGATTTAGCTATACTAACGTCTTTCAAACCAGTAACTTACAAACACTCGCCATGACCCAAACTTTTTGGTTTTATTTATTCTCCGCCGCCGCCATTTCAAGTTCGCTTTACGTCGTATTCGCCAAGCATACCGGCCAAGGTGTTTTGGCGCTTGTGATCACCATGTTCGCTCTTTCCGGCCTCTTTGTGCTTTTAGAAGCCTATTTTATAGCAGTTATCCAAATTTTAATTTACGCCGGCGCCATTTTAGTCCTTTTTCTGTTCATGCTGATGCTCATGGGAATCAACACAGCTCAGGATGGAAGAAAATCACTTTCATCTTTCAAACGTTCTGCCGCATATGCTGTCATTGGTGCATTTATTTTCGAAATTTGGATTATTATTCAGGCATCTGCCAATACAAAGTTAAAATCTCCTTCTATTTTAGGAACCGTTGAAGACATCGGAAGAACTTTGTTTTCACAATACCTTCTACAGTTTGAACTTGTCTCACTGGTGCTTTTGGTGAGTGTTTTTGGCGTGATTTCTTTAACCAGGAAGGAAACATGACGCTCCATCATTATTTGATTTTAAGCGGAATTTTATTCTCGATCGGCGCACTGGGCATGCTCCGGCGCAGCAACTTAATCATGATGCTGCTTTCAGCCGAAATTATGCTTAATGCGGTTAATTTATCGTTTATTGCCTTCTCAAGCTTTGGTGATAATTTAGGCGGCCAAGTTGCCGCTCTATTTGTCATTGCAATTGCAGCAAGTGAGGTTGCAATCGGACTTGCCATTGCGGTACTTTTATTCCGGAAAAAAGGAAAAATTGATACAAACACGCTCGCAGTTCTGAAATGGTAGCATTATGAACCCCTGGCTTATTTTATTTTTACCTCTCACTTCCGCTATTTTTATCACTCTTTTTACTCTGAACCGGCCCAGGCTGAGTGCTTTCATTGCACTAGCCGGCATTTTTTCTTCCTTTTTAATTTCCTGCCGCATTGCTTACGAATTTGTCTCCCAAGGCGGGCATGGATTTCTTGAAACTTCGTTTGTCTGGATTCAGTTGCCCGGACTTACATTTGAATTTGGCCTGCTGATTAATTCAATTTCGCTTGTCATGCTCTTGATTGTCACAGGCATTGGGAGCGGTATTTTTTACTACTCCATCGAATATATGGAAAAAGATCCTGGTTTTTCCCGGTATTTCGCCTATCTTTCGTTTTTCTCTTTTTCCATGCTGGGGATTGTGCTCAGCAATAATTTAATCCAGCTTTTCATTTTCTGGGAGCTGGTCGGACTCAGCTCTTACCTCTTAATTGGGTTTTGGTATCATAAAAATTCAGCTGCAGATGCCGGGAAAAAAGCATTCTTAACGAATCGGGTCGGTGATTTTGGATTTTTGATCGGCATTTTACTGATTTGGATTTTATCAGGCAGCACCGGAAACCGTACGCTCAACCTCCTAAAACTAGAGCAAATACTGCCGCAGATTGCCAGTGCTTCTCCTGAACTAATTTTTCTGGCCTCTATTTTTATTTTTTGCGGTGTTTTAGGAAAGTCCGCTCAATTTCCGCTTCACGTATGGCTCCCCGATGCCATGGAAGGGCCGACACCGGTTAGCGCGCTGATTCATGCAGCCACCATGGTCGCGGCAGGTGTTTATTTGCTCGCGCGAACCTTTTTTCTTTTTTCACTCTCGCCGGACGCGCTTTCCATTATTTCTTATATTGGCGGATTTACGGCGATTTTTGCGGCAACGCTCGCGATAGTCCAGACAGACTTAAAACGCGTGCTCGCCTATTCAACCCTGAGCCAATTGGGCTACATGGTAATGGCAATTGGGCTTGGAAGTGTCGGTGCCGGCATGTACCACCTCACAACCCACGCGTTTTTTAAAGCTCTTTTATTTTTGACAGCCGGCAGCGTTTTACACGCCACGCATGAGCAAGATATGAACAACATGGGCGGGCTTTCAAAATCGATGCCGGTCACGACATGTCTTTTTATCATCGGATCACTTGCGCTTGCCGGTGTCTACCCTTTAAGCGGATTTTTCAGCAAGGATGAAATCCTGCTGCTCGCTTTTGAGCGCAATGTTTTTCTTTTCTGGATCAGTTTACTCGCAGCGTTTTTGACCTCACTCTACATAACACGTTCGGTAATTTTAACTTTTTTCGGAAAACCGCACAGCCGTAAAAAAGTTCATGAGCCGGCACAATGGATGCATCTGCCCATGATTTTACTTGCCGCCCTATCCATTGCAGCAGGTTTTTTAGGGCTTGATTCAGCCCTGCACCATCCGAATGACGCCCAGATTCATCACAACTCCGTCATTCCGATATTGGCAACTATAATTTCTATAAGTGGTTTATTAGTAAGTACTTACATATACTATATAAAACCCAGCCTGCCTCAGGAAATTAAGAAAAAACTTCATAATACTTATGAATTGCTAATTGAAAAATACTACATCGACATGCTGTATGATTGGATTTTAGAATCTGTTCAGAGGCCTTTGTCAGAATTTTTAAACAAATTTGAGCAGAAAGTAATCGTAGAAGGCACTGTCAATAGCACAGCCAATACTGTTGTCCGGTTTGGTGATTGGGCGCGTAAACTGCAATCCGGAAAAGTACAAAACTACTTAACGGTTTTGCTCGGCGGACTTGTAGTTATTATTTATTTGTTTCTGATTTACTAAACTAAGGTCTATGGAAAATTTGAACTTAACGATTTTGCTAGTTCCATCTCTTGTCTGGCTGCCTCTCTTTGGAGCGCTTGTGATTGGATTTATCTCGAAAGAGAACAAAAATCTGATTCGCTGGATCGCGACACTTCTGACCCTCGCAACACTCGCAATTTCTGCGTATATTTTCACAGCTTACAACACAGCCGCTTCGGGTTATCAGTTTCTATTCAAAGTTGAATGGCTGCCGTCTTTCGGAATTTCTTATCATGTAGGTGTTGACGGGATCAGCTGTGTGATGATTTTACTGAATGCCGTCTGCTCATTTGCCGCTGTTATAGTTTCTTTTTCAATTCGGGAACGCGTCAAAGAATATTTCATTTTCCTTTTAACTCTCATCGCAAGTCTTTTTGGTGTTTTTACTGCTGTCGATCTTTTCTTTCTGTATCTTTTTTACGAAATGGCTGTCATCCCCATGTATCCTTTAATCGCAACCTGGGGAAGTACCAACAAAGAATATGGCGCCATGAAACTGACGCTTTATATCACAACGGGTGCTGTCGTGTCTTTGCTCGGCCTTCTCACGCTCTATCAAGTAACAGGGCTCAATACATTTGATTTAATTGAGATACAAAACTACCTTGCCCTTTACCCTCTGCCGGTTCAATTTCAAAAGTATTGCGCGCCGCTTTTTATCTTTGGTTTTGGTGTTATCGCGTCACTTTGGCCGTTTCACAGTTGGTCGCCCATTGGTTACGCAGCGGCCCCTTCTCCAATCAGCATGCTTCATGCCGGTGTTCTTAAGAAAATTGGAATTTACGCGTTAATTCGAATTGTCATCGGACTCATGCCGGATGGTGCCCGAATATGGTTTCCCTATGTTTCTATTCTTGCAGTGATCAATATTCTCTATGGCGCATGGGCTGCAATGGCCCAGAAAGATTTGAAGTTTGTGGTCGGGTTTGCAAGTGTAAGCCACATGGGCTACGCACTTTTAGGGCTATGCGCTCTCAATAATGTTGCACTCACCGGAACCGTTTTCTTTATGTTTGCCCACGGCGTAATGGCTGCTCTTTGTTTTGCTTTAATCGGTTTTATTTATGATCAAACGCACACGCGGCAAATTTCGGATCTCGGCGGCCTTGCCAAAACCCTTCCCTTTATTGCCACCTGCTTTGTAATGGCCGCCTTGGCATCAAGCGGATTACCTGGCTTTGCCAATTTCGTGTCTGAGATTCTTATCTTTTTCGGAAGTTTTGAAATTTACAAATGGCAAACCATTTGTGCTATTTTTGGGATTGTCTTAACTGCCACTTACATGCTCCGGTTAATCCGAAATGTATTTTTTGGTGCGCTTAACCCAAAATGGGAGCATTTGAAGGATGCCAAAACACTTTGGGCTCGCCTGCCCTTTGGCTTTTTGATTGCATTTCTTTTGTTATTCGGGACACAGCCCATGATTTTACTTGATATTATCCGGCCTACAGTTCGATCAATGATGTTAAGCGAGCGGCCTATTTTAGATACTCTTTTGAATGAGCGAGTCGGAAATTAAATAAAGGAAAACGAAATGCCTTTTGTCTTCCATGCCTTATCCGTTGAAATCGGAACACTTGTTCTACTTGTGGTTTTAACACTATTAGAAATTTTTGGGTCAAAAAAAGCAAACGGCGGCATTATCTCAAAGTTAACATTGCTTGGTATTGCCGTCATCTTCATGGTCTGCGCCCAGCTCACCGCAACAGCAGAACCGGTTTTGAACGGCACTTTTAAATTAGATGGCTTCGCTATTTTTATGAAGGGATTCTTTCTTTTGTGCACTTTTTTTATCGTTATTATGAGCCGTGAATATGATTCTTATTTTAAAAGCCGTGCCGGCGAATTTTACCTCATTCTTTTGCTCGCGCTTTTAGGTTCTTTGTTTGTTGCTTCGGCTAACGGCTTTCTGACTCTCTTTATCGCGATAGAGCTCACCACGCTTTCTTTGTATGTTTTGACCTCATTTTTGCGATCAAATGAGCGCTCAATTGAAGCAGGGGTTAAATATCTCTTAATGGGTATTTTTTCATCTGCTCTGATGCTTTACGGAATCAGTTTTATCTATGGGGTTACTCAGAGTTTTTCCTTTGATAGCACGCGGCTTTACTTGCAAACAACCGGACAGCCGAGTGTTTTTCTTTATCTTGGATTTTTCTTAATTATTGCCGGAATCGGGTTTAAAATCGCCGCCTTCCCTTTCCAATTATGGGCCCCGGATGTCTACGAAGGAGCGCCAACCCCCGTGGTTGCTTTTCTTTCAACGATTTCAAAAGGAATGGGGTTTGCGGTACTGCTTCGATTCTTATTTGCCGTAGCAGACAGTCTAAATCCAATCTGGATGCCTCTCATGGCTCTTTTATCAGCAGCAACGCTCCTATATGGAAATTTAGGCGCTCTCCCGCAGCTTCAGGGAAGCTTGAAACGTTTGCTGGGGTTTTCAAGTATCAGCCATGCCGGCTACCTATTAATGGGAATTGCGGCAGGTTCGAAACTTGGAGTTCAGGCGGTCCTTTATTATCTGCCGGTTTATGCGTTGGCCAATTTGGCTATTTTGATGTCCCTTGTTTTGATCTCAAAAACATTAGGAAGCGAAACCATTCCTGCCCTTCGCGGGCTTTCGGTCAGATCACCATTTTTATCAGCCTGCCTATTTATTGCCTTGCTGTCACTTGCAGGAATTCCGCCTTTGGCTGGTTTTTTTGGGAAATTTATGCTTCTGCAGGCGGTAATTGAACAAGGAATGTTATGGCTCGCGTTAATTGGCGTACTGGGTGTTGTGATATCTCTTTTTTATTATTTATCGGTCATTCGCCAGATATACGTTGAAAAGCCGGAAACACCAGATATGATTACCCTTCCCGCCGGTGTTCGGGTTTCCTTATTTGGAATTATGACCGCCATTGTCCTTCTCGGAATCTTTCAGCAGCCACTTCTTGATTTAATCTCACAGATCGTCTGATTAATTGAAACATTCGTAGGAGCGACCCCTTGCGGTCGCCCGATTCTAGGGCGTGGGCAGGCACAGGGGCCTGCCCCTACATTTGCGCACATTCCGCAATGACATTTGGCGGGTAGTCCTTCGATATTGAATAAACATCTCAGGACCATCTCAAGCTTTCTATTAATAAACTATCAGCCCACAAAGTCGCTTGAGATGGAAATAGAAAAGAGCTTGTTCTGGAAATCCGGGGGAGGTCCGTTTCTCCGAGAACAAGCTCTTTTCTTAAAACTTACAACATGTTGCTTACTTCTTGATTTTCTAATTAGAAAATCGGTACTTCAAAACTTACATTCGGAGATCTTAGAAAACGTAGATCATCTCCGCGCCAATCGTGTGCTGGCTTTGATTGGCAGCCACGTTGGTTGCCGAACCAGACAGACCGGCTGATAGACCATTGCTCAAGTCATAGAGATTGTCTGATGCTTGATCATAGCGATACTCTAACCTTGTTAAAAGATTATTGGCAAGCTTGTAGTCCGCTGTATAGGTCATTTCATATAAAGTGGTACTAGTTGCTGCGGTAATTCCATTAACACTACCAAGTCTTGCGCCGTCTGGATCTGCGAAATATTCCCAACGAGCTGCAAGTGTCAATTTATCATTAACATCATACTTGGTACCGAGAGCAAAACCATGCCATGAAGCATTTCCGGAAGAACCAATTGCGCTGGCCTTTTCTTCCCAACCATAATCAAAGTTGGCAAGCACTTTCCAACGATCATTGTCCGAAATCGGCTGCCAAGCAACAACAAGATCCCAAAGGCCGCGGGAATTGTCATCGATATTCAAACCGCCAACGGTTCTCGCTTGCTCACTTCCGAAAATAAAATTGTTCGTAATGTCTAATCCGGCCATCGGATGAAGCGCGATAGCAGAAAGAAGTGTTTTGCTCTTGTTATTATCAACACTTGAATCCCAGCCATTTGCAACACCTGCCTTCACATCAACTAGATCATTAATGGTATAGGACGCTAAAACACCATTGTGAGTAAAGGGAATCGCGTTGTTGAAAAGCAAGCCTCTGGAAGAATTCCAGTTGTCTTTGCTTTCAATCACTTCCGCACCGGCAATCGTCACAAAACGGCCAGCCTTGATATCAACGCCATTGCCGATAGGTGCAATGTATTGAACGTAGGCCTGTTCAACAAAAAAGTTGTCTGTTGAGTCATTGGTTGTGGCAGAATTTAAAATCTGCGCAGTACGGCCAAACATTAAATCAGTGCGAAATCCCGCAGTGCCTGCTTCAGAGGCTGCTTTTTCAAATGTCATTTTTCCATTCGCACCAAAGCTGTTGGAATCGCGATCAAACGCACGTGTATTGGTATTATTGCCGTCAATCGTAGGTGTTCCAGCCGTACGACCAGCAATAGTCGCAGCTGTTGGTTGTGGACTACTTGTGTTTAAGTTGTAATCTGTTGAAATATAGCCACCAAAATGAATATCTTCATTTGACTTCAATAAGCCTGATCCTGTAGGAGCAACCATGGGTGTTTCTTTGGTTGGCGTTATGTGCCCTTGCATGGCTACTTTGGATTCTAACTGAGCTATCTTCGATTCCAATGCAGCAATTTTATCCATTAATTTAGAATTATCCGCAACTGGAGAATCCGCCAATACTGTGTTCGACGCCATAAAAAGCGCACAAACAAATACTGACACGACTTTCATTAGATGTTGTGTTTTCATTTGGTTTAAGCCTCCCTTATAAGGTTGATTAATTCTGACTAAGGTATTCATTGTCTCTCAAGCTGCTATGATTAATATAATAAAGCCCTTTAAGCGTTTCTTACTTTACAACTCTCGTGCCAACTTCTTCTTTCCGGATAAAGAACTAAAAGAATTACCTAAAAATTACCTGCTCGACCCACCAGAATGAGTCACATTATATCGATTCATTGTGCTAAAGCCAAACAAATTTGTCAAAAAACATTCCTAATTGTCGCTCTAATCAGGATTCCGGAACTTCAAACGCGTTTTCAATAACCCTAAATTTGACTTTGCCGTTCAAGTCTTGCGATATCGCCAAAACGTCAAAACGAACGTGAAGGTCCGATAAACTTTTTTCCTTCAGGTACCACTCAGCAACTTGAATGATCTTTCTCTGTTTTTTCCGGTCTACAGATTCCTCCGGATAGCCAAAGACAGACTGAAGTCTTGACTTAATTTCGACAAAGACCAAGAAACCTTTACATTTTGTTACAACGTCAATTTCACCAAATTTACATTTGTAGTTTGCTTCTAATATCTTGTAACCCGTTCTTTTTAAATAGTTTACACCTATTCTCTCTCCATAAATTCCAATTGCACGGCTTGATTTAGAAAGTGGAAAAGTATCTTTTTCCATAAATAAGTGTATTAGAAAAGTTTTTAGCCTGAATTTTAGAACACCGCTTATTTTAATTTTGAAACCGGCCCAAAACTAAGCCGGTGAATTGGGGAGGGACCAAAACGCTTTAATGACTCTAAATGTTCGGGGCTTGGGTATCCTTTGTGCCGCGCAAACCCATAACCGGGATACTCTTGATCAAAAATTTCCATCATTTTATCTCTTGTTACTTTTGCAACAATAGAAGCTGCGGATATCGATATTGATTTCTGATCTCCTGATACGATTGGCGCCTGTTCCATTGGAAGATTCTTGATTTTATACGTTCCGTCAATCAATAAGAGATCCGGCGTTAGCGCCAAGGAAAGTACAGCCTGTTTCATTGCAAGAAGCGAAGCTTGAAGTATATTGATCTTATCAATAATTTCATGACTGACAACACCGATACCGATTTTTGCGATCTTTAGGATGCTCCAATAAGCCTCTAAGCGTGCTTTTGGGCTCAATTGTTTGGAATCCCGAATATGCGGGGAGGAAAAACCTTCCGGGAGGATAACACAGCTTGCCACCACAGGGCCTGCCAAAGGCCCGCGCCCGACTTCATCAATTCCGGCTATTTTAACGAATCCCTTTTCTCTGAAAAATCGTTCAAACGAATCGTTTGAAGATAAGTTCGGAGTAGTCACAAAAAATGAATTAAGCTGATCCCGCTTTTTTGTGACGAAGATAATAAAGTTTTGACTTTGTTACTTTTCCTTTTTTCTTTACAATCACTTTTTCGACATTGGGCGAATGAATTGGAAATACTTTTTCAACAATTTCGCCGCGCACATCGCGAAGAACGGTAAAGGAAGACCCGATATTGCCTCCGCGTTTTCTGATGACAACCCCTTCGAATAGCTGAGAGCGGGTTTTATCGCCTTCCTGAACCTTAACATAAACCTGCACCAAATCTCCAACGCGGAACTTTGGCAGATCCTTTTTTAAATAATCTTTTTCAATTAACGCTAATTTATTCATGTTTAATTCCTCCACTTTCTCAATCAAAACTTGCTGGATGTTTTATGTACAATGTTTAATGTTGCTTGATCAACATTAAACATAAAACGTTAAACTTAAAACTATTCTAAAAGATCCGGCCGATGCCGTTTTGTCATTTTCAGCGCTTCTTGTTCGCGCCACCTTTTAATTTCCGAATGCTTTCCGGATCTCAACATGTCCGGCACTTCCCAACCTTTATAATCCGCCGGCCTGGTGTACTGCGGATATTCCAAAAGATTCTTTTCGAACGATTCTGAATCAAGCGACGTTTGATTGCCTAATACACCGGGCAATAATCGGATAACCGCATCTACAACGCATAGCGCGGGAAATTCACCGCCGGTCGTGATGAAGTCTCCGATTGAGATCTCTTCATCCACCAAGTGCTCGTGAACCCGCTCATCAACACCTTCATAATGGCCGCACAGCAATATCAGATGTTTTTGTTTTGAAAACCGCTTTGCCAGGCTTTGTGTAAACGGTTTTCCGCGCGGCGAAAGCATCACAACTTTGCCGTGCTTGCGAATCTCCCTTAAACACTCATCAATGGGCTCGATTTTCATTACCATGCCGGGCCCGCCGCCAAAAGGCTTGTCGTCGCATGTTTTATGCGCATCATGCGTCCATTTTCTTAAATTATGAACCTGGATGCTGACAAGTTTCTTTTTTTGAGCCAGCCGGATCATGGATTCCTGAAGCGGCCCTTCAAACATTTTGGGAAAGAGCGTCACAATATCAATCTTCAAAACAAACTCCCGAAACTATTGGTTCGGTGCAAATTAACTTTTTGGAGCAGGCTGAGTTTCGCTGCGCTTTAAAAGCTGCTTCACGATATCGCTTGGCTGCGCACCAACCGAAATCCAATGCTTCGCGCGAATTTGATCAATATGAAGATTGATCGGATTGGTTTTTGGATCATAGTAACCGATCTCTTCAATAAATCTGCCATCGCGCGGCATTTTGCCGTCTGTTACGACAATGCGCCAAAACGGTTTATTTTTTGTACCTAATCTTTTTAATCTGATGCGAACTGCCACGTTAAAACCTCCTCAATATAGTTTCAAGTTTTATGTTTAAAGTTTAATGTTATTCGATCAACATTAAACATGAGACATTAAACATTAAACTTTTTTTATTCTTTTTCTCTTCTAATGATTGCGCCTACTTTTGACAATTTTTCTTCAATTCTTTCATAGCCGCGGTCTAAATGATAAACGCGCTGAATGTGCGTTTCACCGTCAGCCACAAGCCCTGCCAACACCAAAGCTGCGCTTGCCCTTAAATCGGATGCCATTACAGGCGCGCCGCTCAATTTCTTTACGCCATTTACAATAGCGCTTGCACCTTCCAGAAATACACGTGAACCCATGCGATTAAGCTCGCTGACGTGCATAAAACGATCCGGATAAATTTTTTCCGTAATCACGCTAATGCCCGATGTTGTCACCATTAAAGCCATCATCTGCGCCTGCAGATCGGTCGGAAACCCCGGATATGGATGCGTGGTGACATCGATCGGCTTCAAAGAACCTTTTCTTCGGACACGCACTGCATTTTTCAGACGTTCAATTGTCACGCCGGCCTGCTTTAATTTATCAATCAATGCCGTGTTGTGTTCAGGATTACAATTTTGAATCGTCAAATCACCGCCTGTCATAGCGGCTGCTACCATAAAGGTACCTGCTTCAATCCTGTCCGGAATCACAGTATGCGTGGTTCCGTGAAGTTTCTTTACGCCCTGAATTTTGATTAAATGTGAGCCGTGTCCTTCAATTTTAGCGCCCATTTTGTTCAAAAAATTAGCCAAATCGACTACTTCGGGCTCGCAAGCTGCGTTTTCAATGAACGTCGTTCCCTTTGCAAGGGTTGCGGCCATCATCACGTTGCCGGTTGCAAGAACCGATGATCCGTAAGCGCCGCCCAAATAAACTTCGGCACCTCGTAAACCGCGCTTGGTGCTGGCGTGTACATAACCATGCTCAATCCGAATCGTAGCACCGAGCGCTTCAAAACCCTTTAAATGAAGATCGATCGGCCGCGCACCAATTACGCAGCCGCCCGGAATTGATACTTGCGCATAACCAAGGCGTGCGAGCAAAGGCCCTAACACGCAAACAGACGCCCGCATCGTGCTCACCAAATTATACGGCGCCATCGGGCTCAGCTTCTTGATCGGCTTGATTTCAACACGTCCGTCTTCGTATGTGATGCGTGTGCCTAAGAATTTAAGCAGCTTTATCATCGTCGCGACATCCCGGAGATTCGGAACATCGAGAATCACAGACGGTTCATCAGTCAAAAGAGCGGCAGCCATAATCGGCAATGCCGAATTTTTGGCTCCTGAAATCTTGACGGTGCCTTTTAATTTGTCACCGCCGCGAACAACGATTTTATCCATAATTTTCCTGGGGGACGGTCCTAAAAGGGACAGGCCTCCATTTAATCAGCTAGAGGCCTGTCCCTTTTAGGACCGTCCCCGAGCTATAGCCGAAACAATTCGGTCAATTCCGGCAAGGTCTTTTGTAATTTCAATTTTATGAAATTGATTTAATTTCAGTAATTGCACAACGTGCTTCGATTGATTAATACCAACTTCAAACGCGATTAGGGATTCCGGCTTTAAAATGCTTTTCGCTGAACAAATAACTGACCGATATACTCCCAAGCCGTCCGAACCGCCGCTTAAAGCCTGCCTGGGTTCAAAACGAACTTCAGGCTGTAAATTTTTAAAATCTTGGTCTGACAGATACGGCGGATTAGACACCAGAACATCAAATTTTCTTCTGATACCCTTCCATAAATTTGTCCGCACAAACAAAATTCGATTAAATACGCCGTTTCGCTTTGCATTCTTCCTGGCAAGCTGAATTGATCTGGCGGATAAATCAGTTGCGGCTATCTTTACCTGTGAATTTTCCTTTGCCAGGCTGATTGCAATGTTACCGCTGCCTGTCCCGATATCCAAAATACTTGGATTTTTAGTTTTAGGCATCCGCTTCAAAACCACATCAACCAATATCTCAGTTTCAGGCCGCGGAATCAATGTGCCTGGCCTTATTTCCAAATTGAGATACCTGAATCCGGTTTCCCTGGTCAAATACTGAACCGGATAATGCCCGGCACGTTGTCTTAATAATTCAAAGAACTGTTTCGTTTGCCTGTCAGAAATGCTTTGATTTGACTCTAAATATAATAATGGCCTAGACTTATGTAAAATATACGACAGTAGCTGTTCAGAAGATGCGGAAGCCTCTTCCTTCACAAGATCGCATGATTTAAGGTATTTGGTACCCTTGTGGAGCACCTCAAGAACACTTAAACTCATGCTCCGCCACCACCTTTGAGCTTCTCTTCTCGCTCAGCCTGCTGCATTGCTATGACTAAATCGTCCAACTGGCCGTTCAAAATATCATGGAGATTGTGTAATGTCAAACCGATTCTATGGTCAGTTACACGGCTATCCGGGAAGTTATAGGTCCTGATTTTGCCTGACCGGTCACCGGAACCCACCTGGCTTTTACGCGCTTCCGAGATTTTGGCGTTTTGTTCATCCTGTTTCAATTGATGAAGCCGCGCACGAAGAACGCGCATGCCTTTTGCCTTATTCTTAAGCTGTGATCTTTCATCCTGACAGCGAACCATCAGGCCTGTCGGCAAATGCCAGATCTGAACAGCTGAATCTGTCGTGTTCACACCTTGTCCGCCGGGCCCACCGGCTCTGCAAACTTCAATCCTTAAGTCTTCGGGTTTGATGTCGATTTCCACTTCGTCAACTTCAGGAAGCACGGCAACTGTCGATGCGGAAGTGTGAACGCGGCCGCTTGCTTCAGTGTCCGGAACACGCTGTACACGATGAATGCCGCTTTCATATTTAAGCGCTGAATAAGCACCGTCACCGCTTACACTGAAAATAATTTCTTTAAATCCGCCTTTCCCGCCGACTGTGGTACTCATCACTTCGGCTGTAAGCCCGTGCTCCTGACAATAGCGCGAATACATCCGGAAAAGATCTTTCGCAAAAAGTGACGCTTCTTCGCCGCCTGTTCCCGCGCGGATTTCCACAATAATCCCTTTGACGGAGCTGTCCGCGTCATTGCCTAATAATTTTGATTCAATTTCCGATTCAAGTGTTTTTTGTTTTTCTAAGATTGACTTTTTCTCATCTTCATAAAATTTGATAGATTCTTCGTCTTTTGTGCTTTTAATTAACTGCTCAGCTTCTGAAAGTTCTTTTTTGAGGAGAAGATAATTTTCATAAAGCTTGACCGTGGGCTCAATTTTAGAGAGCTCCTTACCGAGAGACTGAATCTGGTTACGATCCTTCGAAGTTGCAGGATCGCTTAAGAGTGCATGAATCTCGTTTACTCGTGACTTTATTTTTTCAAGACGGTCTGTGGGCAGCATAAATGATTTTGATAAAAGAACAGAGGCGACTCACTGAGTCGCCTCTGTTTCTTAATTATCAGTATAGTTACTTTTTATCTTCTGCTTTTATGGCCCTGCGTTCTTCTTTTGATTTTTTAATCTTTGCAGGTTTCGCGGTACCTTTGGAAACTATCTTGCCGGCGTATTTCTTCTGGAACTTATCAATTCTGCCTGCCGTATCGACCAGTTTTTGCTGGCCGGTAAAAAACGGATGGCAAGCCGAACAAATGTCCACGCGAATTTCCGGTTTAGTGCTCTTGATTTCAATAACATTACCGCACGCGCAGCGAATAACTGACGGGCCGTATTTTGGATGAATTTCTTTTTTCATGTTTTTTTCCTTTTATATTTTATTTTTCTGCTTTATTAAGGCTTAATAAAAATTCGGCGTTTGACTTGGTTTTGGACAAACGTTCCAAAAGAAGCTCCATCGCTTCTGTCGGATTGAGCTCGTTCAAAACGCGCCTGAGCATCCACACGCGATTCAGCTCATCCGGATGCATGAGCATGTCTTCCTTGCGCGTATTGGATTTCTTAACATCAATTGCCGGATAAATCCGCTTCTGGAACAAATTCCTATCTAAACTCAGTTCCATATTACCAGTTCCTTTGAATTCTTCGAAGATAACTTCGTCCATTCTGGAACCCGTATCAATCAGGGCGGTCGCAATGATTGTTAAACTTCCGCCTTCTTCGATATTGCGCGCAGCGCCGAAAAACCGCTTCGGCTTATGGAGCGCGTTTGAATCGACACCGCCTGATAGAATTTTACCAGAATGCGGGACGACTGTGTTGTAAGCGCGCGCAAGACGCGTAATACTGTCTAAGAGAATCACGACATCGCGTTTGTGTTCCACAAGGCGCTTTGCTTTTTCGATCACCATTTCGGCAACCTGCACGTGCCGCTCGGCCGGTTCATCGAAAGTCGATGAAATGACTTCGCCTTTCACAGAACGCTGCATGTCGGTGACTTCTTCCGGACGTTCATCAATGAGAAGAACGATGACGTAAATTTCCGGATGGTTCTGTGTGATGCTGTTCGCGATCTTCTGCAAAAGAATCGTTTTACCGCTGTAAGGCGGCGCCACGATCAAACCGCGTTGGCCTTTTCCGATCGGTGAGAGCAAGTCCATCACGCGTGTTGAGAGCTCTTTCGGCTCTTTTTCCAGAATAATTCTGGTTTGCGGATACAAGGGCGTCAGATTATCGAACGGAATCTTATCACGGACTGATTCCGGTGATTCATAATTCACGGCTTCGACTTTGAGAAGTGCAAAATAACGCTCACCTTCTTTGGGAGGCCGGATCTGCCCGCTCACCGTATCGCCGGTACGCAAATTGAATTTTCGGATCTGTGATGGTGAAACGTAAATATCGTCCGGCGAAGGAAGATAATTGTAGTTCGGAGAACGCATGAAGCCAAAGCCGTCCTGGAGAATCTCGAGAACGCCTTCGCCGAACATCAGGCCGGACTGCTCCGCCTGGGCTTGAAGAATCCGGAAAATCAAATCCTGCTTTTTGACGCCCACGACTTGGTCAATTTTAAACTTGGTTTGCGCCAATTCATGCAGCTCGCTCACCTTCATTTTTTTAAGACTCGCGATATTTAAAAGGCCTTCCTTGCTTCCGGTCGGTTGATAATCTTCGCCGCCGTTGGTGGCCGTGGTAGACGCGTTCATTCCGGCGCTATTTCTCACGGGCGGGCGCTCACGATCACGATCGCGGCCTTGGTCACGGTCACCTCGTGGATAGCTGCTGCGTTGGCTTGGTTCTCTGGCTTCTCTTGTCATTGTTTTAATTCTCCTTTTAACTTCCTAGGGGACGGTCCTAAAAGGGACAGGCCTCCTTTTAATTGTTTACTAGAGGCCTGTCCCTTTTAGGACCGTCCCCCAGCAATTCACAACTTGTTTTTTTAACTCCTTTAAACTTCCTGAATTATTAATTATAAAGTCCGAACTCTTTTCTTTTTCTTTCAATGGAAGCTGCGACTTCCAACGCGCTTTCACGGCAGCTTCCGGAATTCCGCGCTTTTTCAATCTCCGAAGCATTGCGCTTTCCGGCGCCGAGACTGTGGCGGTAAAATCCATCCACTGATCAAATCCGCTTTCAAATAAAAGCGGCACTTCAATTACAACCACGCCACGCTTTATGCGCGCGAGATGGTCAAAAATCCGTTTTTTAACGTACGGATGAACAATTGCCTCTAATTTTCTGCGCATCAACCGGTTTTGAAATACAATTTTAGCGATTTCCGGCCGTTCAAGCTTTACGCCAAACAATTTTTGGAGCTTCTTATGAACAGCCGGCGCCTTTCGCCTATCAAAAACCTCGTGCGCCAACTTATCGCAATCAATGACTTTGGCGCCTTTTGATTTTAAAATCTTCGCGGCAGTGCTTTTCCCGCTTCCGAAAGTTCCTGTCAAACCCAGCAGAATACGCCGTTTCATCACAACTACCTGTCATTCCCGCGGAAGCGGGAATCTATTTTTAGATCCCCGCTTAAAACTTGCGGGGATGACATTCTCTGATAGATTTTCATTACTCTTTAAACCAGCTTTCACCGGTTGTGATATCAACTTTTAGCGGAACGCGCATTTTTGAGACGCCTTCCATATGCGTACGTACCAATTTCTCGGTTTCTTTTAATTCCGAATTTGGTACGTCAAATACAAGTTCGTCATGCACTTGAATGATCATCAGGCTTCCGGACTCTGATTTTTCAAGTCGATTCTGAATTTCAATCATCGCGAGTTTAATCAAATCTGCAGCCGTGCCCTGAATCGGCGCGTTAATCGCCGCGCGTTCTGAGAATTGCCGCAAGTTTGGGTTCGACGAACGAATGTCCGGAAAATAAGACCGCCGTCCGAACATGGTAATCAAAAATCCTTTGTCCCGCGCTTCCACTTTTTGAGATTCTAAATACTCTTTCACTTTTGGATATCTTGCAAAATACGAATCAATAAAGGCTTGTGCCTCCGGAAACGAAACCTTGAGACTCCCCGCAAGGCCGAACGCGCTTACGCCGTAAACAATGCTGAAATTGATTGTCTTCGCGGCATCGCGCATCTCACGTGTCACATCTTTTTCTTTGACGCCGTAAAGCAGAGTCGCTGTAAACGTATGAATGTCTAAATCTTCTTTGAACGCTTTCATCAAATTCGGGTCTTCTGATAAATGCGCCAAAATCCTTAACTCAACCTGCGAATAATCCGCCGATAAAATCTTGTGATTCTTTGAGCGCGGTACAAATGCGCGTCTGATTTGCCTGCCCGTTTCGGTCCGGATCGGAATGTTCTGCAAATTGGGATCGGAACTCGAAAGCCGTCCCGTTGACGTCACGGTTTGGTTAAACGAGGTATGAATCAGCTTGGTTTCAGGATGTATGAGCTCGGGGAACGCGTCCAAATAGGTTGATTTTAATTTCGATTTCTCCCGGTAATCTAAGAGCAGTTTCGGAAGATCGTAGCTGAGAGCCAGTTTTTCAAGAACGCTCGTGTCTGTCGAATAACCCGTTTTCGTTTTCTTAATAACAGGGAGCTTTAACTTGGTAAACAAAATATCGGCAAGCTGCTTCGTGGAGTTGATATTAAATTCTTCGCCGGCTTCTTTGTAAATTTTCTTGGTTAAACCCGCCAAATCTTTCTCGGCGGTGTCGGATAATTCTTTCAGAAATTTCAAATCCAGCTGAACGCCGCTCATTTCCATCTTTGCCAGAACCGCCATCAGCGGCATTTCGATCTCGTGAAATACTTTTTCAACATTATGAACATGGAGTAGTTTTCTCAAAGGTTCCACAAGCCGCATCACAACATCGGCATCCTCACAAGCGTACTGGCTGATTTTTTCGGCCGGGACCAGGTCCATCGTGATTTGATTTTTACCGCTGCCTAATAAATCAGAGGTCGGAATTTTTCGCACGCCCAGATAATCAAACGCGATATCGTCTAAATTGTGATTCAATTTCACAGGATTAATCAAATAAGAAGCGATCATCGTATCAAATTCGATTCCCTGCAGATGGATACCGTGACGCGCGAAAACAATCAGATCATATTTAATGTTCTGGCCATATTTATTGATTTCTGAATTTTCTAAGACGGGTTTCAATTTTTTAAGGACAAGTTCGGATTTCAGGCCTTCCCCTTTGTGAAGTTTGCTTGAAACCGGAATGTAATACGCTTCAAGCGGTTTCAACGACACGCTTACGCCGACCAAATGTGCGAGCATGGGCTCTGAAGAAGTTGTCTCAGTATCGACCGCGAATCCTTTTGATTTTTCGAGCTTTTCGATTAATTTCTCAAGCTTCGCTTCGTCGTTCACCGTGTGATAATGACGTTTCTCATCACCCGTTTCATCGGTGGGTTTCAAATCCTTCAGCAGGCTTCGGAATTCGAAACGCTTGAAAAATTCGGCGAGTCTTTCCTCATCAGGTACCCGGACTTTCATTTTTTCTAATTCAAAATCAATCGGCACCTGGCAATCAATGGTTGCCAAGTCTTTTGACAGCGTTGCTAGGTTTTCGTTTTCTTTCAGCACTTTCTGAGTTTTTCCTTTCACTTCATCCAAATGTTTGTAAAGCGACTCCACTGAGCCGTGTTCCTGAATTAAGGTCAGTGCCGTTTTTTCGCCGATTCCCGGCACGCCCGGAATATTGTCTGACGCGTCACCCATAAGGCCCATATAATCGATGACTTGACGCGGCGTAAGGCCGCCGAATTTTTCTTTCACCTTTTCTTCGTCAAAAACTTCTTCTGTTACGGGATTTAAAACGTAAATTTGGTCTTCAATCAATTGATACGCGTCTTTATCGTTTGTCGCGATCAAAACATCACAGCCTTCTTTTTTTGCCTTGTGCGCGAGCGTTCCGATTAAATCGTCCGCTTCATAACCCGGCAGTTCAAACGTCGCGATGTGAGACGCGTGCACATATTCCTTAATATGCGGAATTTGTTCGATCAAAGGCTCCGGCATCGGCTTCCGGTGTGCTTTGTAATTCTCAAATTTATCGTGCCGGAAGGTCTTCTCTTTCCGGTCAAAGCAAACCGCTATGTAATCGGGGCTTTCCTTCTGTATCAGCTTCTTCAGCATCGTGATAAACCCGTAGATCGCGTTAGTGGGTTCACCCTTCGAATTAGCTAAATCCCGGACAGCATAAAAAGCCCGGTAGCAAAACGCCTGCCCATCGATTAAGAGAAGCTTGCCTGAGGCTGATTTGGTTTTCTTCACAAATGATTGCTTATATAGGTAGCTAGGTTGATAGGTATAATGAGCGCGGAACTATCTTTATAACTTTAAGTGTTTTAAGTAATCTTACCTTTTATGAATAACTTATGAGAATCTTCGCTTGCAACTTCAATTTAGGGATTATTGATTCAATGTGGGGATGATCGTGTGGATCAATCTCAATTGCTGTCAGTATACAGAACCCCTAAAAGATTGCAAGTATTTTCTTAGGCAGCCACAGCCGTTGCCCAAGTTTTCCTAAGTTCAGATCTCAGCCCTTCTGCTAAAGCTCCAATTCCTAATATTTTATCTAAGTGACTCATATTAAATAACTTAGGAACTAATTCAAGCCGGCCTCTCAATTCACTTCTAAAAAGTTTCTCCAACTGATGAAAATACCGCATATCTTCTTCGGTATTTTCTCCTATCAAGATCATGCGGGCTTTGCCTGGAATCCTGCGCATGATTTCATTAATATTAGCTTGGGTGACAATCAAAACATTGTGATCTTTCGGAAATAAACGCCTTAACTCTGAACGCTCCCATTCGGTTCCCACAAAAGCTACCAAAGGCACTTTTCCGTCAATAATTCTCGCGGCAGCTATAAAGCGGGCGGGATCTCTGACAACAGACGGTGAAAAACCAATGAGCGTAGATGCATTCGCTCCGTTTGCGGTCGCAGATGAATTTGAATTTAAATCGATTCCCAGCTCGCCGCCCAACGCACTTTTCGTCTCCGAAGTCGCTTCCGGCACAACTGTTTCTGCTTTTCTTAAACTTTCCCTTCCCGCTTTCCACGCTTCCGGCTCTATCGCGTTTAATGAATCAAGATTCTCAAATTCAGCGTCAACTGCCACACCCGAATCTCTTTTGAGTTCTGAGCGGGATGATACTTTGATTTGAGATACCCATAAAATATCAAAATTGATTTTAAATTCAAACCGATGGTCGCTCTTCTTGAGATATTGATTTGCGTAATCTATTAAAAGATTGCGATTATGAAAATAAAGTTCGTTTCTATCTTGTTTCGGCAAAACAGACGCTATCATTTTTACGATTTCATCAATAGAAGACGTTATATGCGTCACGGTAACAACTTGGGTTTCTGCTGAATATCCCCACGACTTGATCGTTTCCTCAATGCTCCTGGATTTATTAATTCCGCCGAAAACATGTCTTTTCATAAATTGCTGCCGCGCATGAGCGGATGTTCCGGGTTCCGGGCGAATACTATTCAAAGCAATGGCAAGCCTTCCTGAGGAAGACAATTTCCCGAGCGCCTGCTTAAGCAGCGCATCTCGTTTTTCGAAAGGTTCAAAAATCAAACTATGTGAAATTAAAATTCCGTCAAAAGCGCCCAGATTACCCATAATATCCGCTGCAAAAAAATCTTGGCTGACAGCTTGAGTATTTGGAATTTTTCGCTTCTTTAATTCGTCAACGCGCTTAACATCTTTTTCAACCGCGACAGCCTCTTTAAAAAGACCCGCGATCGCTTGCGTCAACTCCCCGCTCCCCGCGCCCAAGTCAAGCAATCTTGGATATTCAATGCCGGCAGTTTGGATCAACTGTTCAAATTTTTCATGCAACGCGGCCCGGAGCGCCTGTTTTTCCGATTGCCGTAAACGTTCGGAAAATTCAGAGAAATAATCAGCCCGAAGCTCTGAACGGCGTTCGGCGGTTATACCTGAAAGTTTTCTATATATTTTAGGAACCGGAACTCCATAAACAACCCCATCCGCTTCGCTTTCACCAATCCGAAGCATCTGATACAAGCCCTTCGCATCGTCCGGAGAAACGGCAGCTCCCAATTGATGTGTGATGGTTCCCCGCGCCGGTGAATCAATCAGCATAAATTCCTTCAATTCACTCCAATTTTGCTTTACAAGTTCGGTTGCTTGACGCTTGATCCATTGAAGCATTCTTTCTGATACAAGATTTTCGAGCGGTAAGAACACTTCGTATTCAGGGCCGCTTTCTATATTTGGCTCTCCCATGACACCGGTCAAGACAGGTTTGTTGTCTTTGACTTCCAAACGGAAAAGCAGGCCATTTTTATATTGATTGTAATTTAATTTCTTGTCCACACCTTGATACAGATGAAGATGAACCCACAGAGCGCCATCAAAATCGAGAAGCAGATGATTTTTAATAGCTCTCACCCAACTCTCAAAAACAACCTGATGACGCGACAGGCTATTTTGTTCAATCTGATCAAATTGTCTTTTTATCAGTGTTTCAACCAACTGTTTTCTTGTCTTGGATTTAACCTCATCATCAGACGGGCCGTCAGAATAAAGCTGAGTAAATGAACGTAGTTCAGCGCGAATTCCTTGTTTCTCATCACTTAGGCGCTTAGCGACAGCTGCTGCTTCTTTTATGGCTGAGCGGGCAAGGGTAATTGATTTACCGACTTCTTTATTGCCAAATTCAAAATCCGGAGAATCTATTACTGCTTCAATTATTTTTAAATTACTCAATAATTTTTTTAGGCGCTCTTCAGGATTTTGAATATCCAGATCGCGCAAAGCGGTTGAAATAGCTTTATCTCGGAGCCGCATTGCAATTTCCGGGAATTGGTTCCCGGAACGGGAGTTTGGATTAAGGACAGCGGTTGAAATCGCGAATGTTAAATGCCGGCTTGCTTGTTTTAGCTGATTCTGAATTTCGAAAATACTGACTGATTCTTTTTCAGCGGCCTTCAAAACCGGCATTACTTCCGCCATTCGCTGCCTGATTTGATAAGTAGCGTTCCTTACAAACCGAAGAAAATATTCTTTGTTACTTTTATTGCCTGTCTTTTTCTTGAATCGCTGCCACGCTTCTTTTGTGTGATAAGCCTTATTTTCATTCAATTCGTATTGAGCTTCAAATGCAGCGCGGTCTCTCTTGCTTAAATTCGTATGATGAATCACTGTTTTTAAAATATTCAGCCGATCATGTAAAAACTGGGATCGTGCCATGGCTCGCCGGGCTTTTGAAATGTTAATGATGCTGCCATCCATCTTGTCCTGCCTGGCCGGCCTGAACGGAGCTACAGAACTCGCCTTGCCGATTTCAAGCGGTTTGACATAACGCTCTGTGATAATTTTCTGGGATTTTGGAGAAATGGATTGAACGGCCTGTTTGAGCTCATCTAAATCTTCCGGAAAAACAAAAGCCTGCAGAAGCAAATGCACGATGACGCCGTGAATGGGTGTGCGGATTTCTGAGTCGGTTTTGAATGAATCCAGCGGAAGATTGTAAAAATTGGCCAAATCTTCTCTAAATTGAAGGTTGCGATAAAGGTTGCGCCGGTTCGATTCAAACCGGTCCAACTTTGAATCAATCGCGACAAAACTTTTTCGCTGTAAAGAAGGAAACCGCTTTTTCATTGCAAGCAGAAGTTCTTCCACTTTTAATCCGGCTCGGTGACGCATGAGGATTGAACGGCTTCCGGGCGGAAGGCGGATAAACGCATCTTTTAACGAGACGCCTTCCAGAAACCAGACAGGATCTATTTGTAAAACATTTCCAAGCGCTGCGGACAGCCCGGGGTTGACTCTTGGATATCTTTTTAATTTGAAAACCTTGCGAAGAAGGCGAAATTCTTTTTGATGACGGGCTTCGGCAAGCTGTTTTCTTAGAGCAGCATCTGAAATGTCTCTTTCATTAGCGATTGCGCGGATTCTTTTACCAACTGTAAGAGTTTTGAGAGTTTTGAGAAATTCCGGACGCAAGCCGGGCGCCCAACTTTCACCGCCATTCTGAAGCCAGGGAAAGTTTCTTAAATTCTGGGTGACGCTTACTGCAGCTTGCTGGCGCAGCTCAGCGCGGTCATTTTCCAAAAGAAGTTTGAAATGACGACTGGTTTCATTAATTAATGCCCTAAGTTTCTCATAATTCGAGATAATCTGTTCATATTTTCCAATTACTTCTCTTAACAGCTCCATATTTAATTTTATGGAATCTGAAAGACGCTCTCTCGCACCATTCGCCTGAGACAGAAAAAATTCCAAGGGTTCCGTGATTGCCAATTGCTTCGCCCTGTGCTCCATCATTAACTGAACAACTTTTGATCTTGTTTCATTTGAATAAGCACCTCTATTATAATCGTCGTTGATTCTGGCATGCGTCTGAATCTTCGCAGCTACTTCAACTTTAAGCTTATCAACTCGAATAGCCAACTTATGCAACTTTTCGCTCAACTGTCTTTTTTCTGTATCGAAATTGTTTGAATCAGTTTTATTGTCTGCGCGCAGTTCCGCGCGGGAAATGATTCGGTTGATATCAGCAACTAACGCAACCTCATCTGGATCTCTCAACCGGACACTATTACTTTTGAAAGCGTCGCTGCCTGCGATAGACTGCACCAAATGCGGTGAAGTTTCCGCGCCGCGCTTGAGCACTTTCAAAATTAGAAGGCGTTTTCGTTTTTGCGGAGCTTTGAGGCCGGCAGCTAGGGCTAATGTCATTTGGCCATACAACAGCGCATAAAGATGGCTTAGCGCTTCGATATGAGAATCATTAAACGCCCCTTCCGCGAAATAAGAAACCACTCCGCGTGCAACCGGAATGTCCAGACCGCGCCTTCTGGCAACAGATTGGCATATTGTTAAAATTCTATTCAAAGTTCCAGAAATCAATTCCGGATCTGGGCTATCCAGCCGGTCCATTATCCTTTTAAAAATTGTACGATCACTTAAGGATATCTTTGAACGTTGCTGGTTTGCCGGATGGTTTTCTTCTGTGCGCAGTTCCGCGCGGCTATGGGCTTGTGACGCACCAACCAGTTTCGAAATCCACCGGATCTCTCGGCCTGTGAATTGACGAAGCAATTCGGTTTGGTCTTCATCCAGAGCCGGAATATATTTAGTAACAAAATCTTCTTCATCCCGGTCGCTGATTAAATTCATCCGGTAAATGATTTCTCTGTCCAACGCTCCGGCCTCATCAAAAATAACCCGATGCGCGGGCCATCGATTGTCGCGTGATAAAATAATCCATAAAAGCATCGCCTTCAGATCAAACGATCTCAGATTGTCTTGGGAAATGTGGTAAACAACAATGTCCTCGGCTTTCGCCGGAATCACGCCTGTATTTTGCAGGCTATTTGACGAAAAATAACTGAGCATAATGTGTGTTGGCTTACTTCCGTCTTTCCAAAAAGCTTGGTAATGGAATTGAAATTCCTTCCCATTAACAAAGACCTCCTCCTCAACATGATCCAGGTGTTCAGCAAGCTGCTTTAAATTGATAAATTCCGGAAAATGTTTTTGCGCTTTTTTATAATCAAATCTATTAACTGAACGCTTGAATGGCGCAAGCGGCGGTTCGTTATTTAGGAAGCGCCGCGCATTTTCACGGCTTAAAATTTCTTTTGATACCAAAAGCGCGGCAATTCCCTCATCTGTGACCGGATAAATTGGAAATTTTGGTGAATAGCCCGGGCGCGTGATAAACCGGGACCAAATGGCAAGCGGCATTAAAATAAAAGGAGTAAGGGCGAGCGTCCATCCAAAAAAAGAAGGCTGCACATAAAATGCAGAAATAGCCGACAGTCCTAAAGCAAAAGATGAAAAATAAAGAATGCGTCTGACGTACCACAACGAATTTTGCTGAATATTTTCGCCGCGTTTCAAATACATCTGATCTACCAGCACAAAACCGGTCTCTCCTTTTACCCATTGCCGCCACCAACCAAGCCAGCCGGGAATGCGCGCAAGTTTCATATAAAGCGAGGCAAAAATTCTGAACTCATGCTTGTCGGCCGCGTAAGATTCCGCACGATTAAGAGCCGCGTTGATGTAATTAACAAGAAGCGCGCGGATGCTCTTTTCGGATGATTCCTGTTTGTCCTGTATTTGAGCTGACATATAGAAATAAGGAAAATGCTGATTGGGGGGTGATTTAAGCGCGGCGCGAATTTCATTGAAAGCAAATTCGAGATCGGCGGATTCCTGGTCACTTAACCACATGGATTTTTCAAGCAGCGCCCAATTTTCTTTCAATCTGTTCAATCTTGAATTGATCGCATCCGCAATATCTTGAGCGTTCCCGCGCGCATCCGTAAACTGCTTGATGAGCTGTTCCATATTTGAAAATCGGAATTCCCATTTCCGCCACGATTTTTCTGAGAATTCTTCAGATTGGGGAGCATCGAGAACAAAACGCAATTGCCGTTCACGCAAAACTTCATCATCGTTAATTGCAGATTCTGCAAGTACGCGCCAAAGCCGGCCGGTTGTATTGACATAAGGCACAGAAAAAATATATTTCCAGAACGAGGCAAATTCGGCGGATGGGTAACTCTCCAGCAATTTCTTGATTTCAGGGTGATTAAAGAAGTCCGAGAAACTTACCCAATCTCTTCCGGTTGATACAATAAAGCGTGTTGAGTCTGATGTTCCGTCTTCACCGTTTTTTGTGAAATAAGTCCGCAATTCAGACCTCGAGTCCAGAGTAATCGTAGAATCAGGCTTTGCGCTTAACGAACGCACAGGCTTGGCGGAAGACGGGCCGCGAATAAATCGGTGTTTAACAGCCCGGATAATTTTGATTACATCCTTACTGCGCTTTCCTTCTCCGGCAAAAGACTTCGCAGGTACTTTGAATAAAAGTGTGTGGGCATCAATAGCGCCATTTTGGGCGGCTTTTCTTTGAATGTCGCGAGGCAGCAGAGAAAATATATAGCGATAAACGGCTTCCTGGACATCGGAAGGAATTTCACTTAAAAGAACCGGTTCTCTGTCTTTCCATAATTCACTTTCATAAAATGCTTTCGCAATTCTCATTCCTTGAGCTTCAAGCTGCCTGACTCGTTCGCGTGTTTTAACATCAACCAGCGGCGCAATATCCTTCAATGCCAAACGTTTAGCAATACCATTCAAACCGTAATGGAGCTCTAGCACTTTCTTTCTTCGTTCGTCTAAAAACGAAAGAGGAGATTTAAACAGCGCCTTCACAAAAATTTCGTTTTCTAAAAACTCGGGTTTCTTCTTTTTCGGCATTTCCGCTTTTTTCGCGGGATCCTTAATCTTCAATCTTTTAGCGACAATATGAAGATCCGCCCGTATTTCACCCGGTACCTGCCTGGACTCGTACTCACGAAACCCTAAACGGGGCTCTGGAAATCCGGCTTCGGCGAGAAGCGCACCTTCTTCTGTTCTTTTCAAAAAGTCGGCAGGAAAAATTTTGGAAACTGTTTTAGCATCTTTGACTTTTTTTAGAAAAACAATCAATGCGTTATACAAACCGGCAAAATCCTGTTTAATCACAAGATCTGATGCGTGAAACTCCCGCGCCCATTCAGGGTCATGAAGGCTCGCGTGGTACGCTAAATCCGCAAGCGTTGAAAAATGTAAAATATTCAATTCAATATCGGTGACCCGTTCCGGCAAAGAGTTTTTTAAATGATGGAACGCGCTGCTCATAATACTCTTTCCTTGCCATTTCTCACTTAATTGAACGAAAAAAATATGAAAGAGATTATTGGAACGCGTCTGTAAATTTCCTGCAATAATTCCAATAGGATGTAGATCTTTGGTTTCAGGATCTGCGTCTTTGGTGTGATAAATTTCAACAATAAAAAGGCCTGCCTGCTTTGACTTGGGTTTGATGACGGCTTTTTTAATAAAACGTGCCGGCGGATGCGCAATGAATGTCAATTTGACGCCCGGATAATTTGTTCCCACGATATGAATTCTTTCCTTGTGGCTACGGGCCCAGACACTTGAGTGGAAACTTTCAACTTTACTGCCCTTTTTAAGAATTTGGACAAACCTGCGGAGCCCGTCCAATAGCTTATTTTGATCCGCGGTCGCGCTGTTAAAAAAGAAGGGGGGTTGGTTTCTTGCCGTGACATCCACTAATTCGCTTATCGATTCGGCTGTTTCGCTTCTAAGCTCTGAACGCATATCAAGCACTTGGTGCAGCACTTCAAATGCGGAACGTACAAGAAACTCGTCGCCATTTTTAGTTTTCAATACGAAATCTGGAAGATGGGGCAAGGTCACTAATATGCGCTGCGGACGGCCTGGAACAGCCTGCTCTCGTGATCTTGAATTAATTAAAAACTGCTCGACCACTTCTTTGATAAAGATAAAAGAACTGATTTGCCGGCTGGCTAAATAACCCTGAAGTGTTTTCCCGGGAATGGGTACCTGCCATTCTCCAAGCTGTTTTTTTTCAAAAAGAGCAACTAGAAATGCTTTGCCGGCGTCATTCAACATTTGATCAAGCGAGATAACAAAATCATTAAAAATCTTACTGATATGCTCTTCTGAGTTAGGTGAAATACGAACCATTGGAATTTCGTTACTCAAAACAATTGATTGCATATCCTTCCAGGTCTGAACTTTGTCAGGCGAAACAACTTTAGATTTTTGCTCTTTATCTTGATCTTCATCGTGGGCAACAAAAGGAAGGAGCAGATCTTTTGAGCCGGGGTGACGAATATAGGTTAAGGATGACTTGCCTGCTTTTTTGGAATGTAAATCAACTAGGTAAGCTCCTGATTCTGTAAGCGGCGCGCGGGAAACCCAAAGAGTCCCGCGAGTTTGACTTTCGATTGGAGAATCCGAAAAAGTTTGGCCGTCTGAATTGGAAAGAAAAACTTTTCCACGGGATTCTATTAAAACCTGCGCGTTTTCATGAGTTAATAATTCGAACGAATGGCGAAAACCTCTTCCCCGAAACCGGAAATTTTTTGTCTCGTAAGCGCGAAGAGCTCTTTCAATGTCTACTCCGCTTCCCGAATCAATGACAATAGAATAAACATAAGGCTGCTTAATCACTATTAAAAATACCGCCCGGCTTTTAGAATCATCCGCGAGCGGATGCTGCAACACATTCTCTATCGCGAAAGAACTTCGTAAAATTACTTCTTCAACATTCAGAGGAAGAAAATTCCCAAACTCTAAAAAATCCATGGCTTGACGGACATAATCAAAAGCAACCGCGCCTTCGCCGTCTTTGGGCAGATAACCGGGGCGCTTAATAAGAAGAACGGCTCCGTCGGCTTCTTCGCCATTGACCAATCGATTGATCTTTCTAGAAAACTCCGGAGATCGAATCGCATCTTCTCCGTAAGGCATCAACTTTTTCAAATCAAGCGCAGATTGAATAATGGCATCTTTTAATAATTCATCTGCTTTTGAACTGCGCAGTTCAGATCTGGAAAAACCGTACTGTTCTCCCAGTTTCTTTTCCATCAACTTAATAAGTTGATGCGGCTCCAGGCTTAGAAATTCTTTCCTGGTCATTTCATTTTTAACAGTTGTATACACTATAAAGAGAATGTCATGCGCTTCTTGAACTACGTTTTGAGACACGTGCCCGGAATTTGAGAACAGAAATCTTGTCAAACTGCTTTTTTCAAGATCGAGAGTTTTATTTACATAATCTTCAGCCACACTTAACGCAATCTCATCTACCTGTTCAAGAAAACGGCTTACCATCTTTGCGATTGCCCGCGTAGTTTCCAATTCCGGCCGGAGTTTTCTCATTCTATTTTGATTAAAAGCCCGAATTCCTCCAAAGATTGAAACAGGCAAGAAACCAAAAAGCGAAACAAGGTTAACCACAGCTGCTCCGGCTAGAAACCAATACGCTATCAGCAAAACGTGATTCAAGACGGGTTCAATCAGGCGTTCGGTTCTGTAAAATTTTTGGTAAACGGGGTCGTCCATTACTGCTCTACGAATAAACGGCAGAAGCTTTTCGGGGCTGCTTCTTATCATTAAAACAAACGAATTAAGAATACTGATACCGACAAAAGCTGAGTACGCTATAAATCCGGAATATAAAAACATTCCAGCGGCAAAATTTGAGCGTAACTCGGGCCGCTGTGCGGTGGGTTCATAAATTGCGATACGCGAGGGGCCTAATGAATATTGAGGATCGTAAAAACCTGTATTGGTAAATAAAGTATCCGGCGGGCTTGGTGTTAGAACGTCACTGACAAGAAGGAACCTCTTTGTTTGTTGAGCAATTTTATGCCAAAACTCGGGAGTTTTAGCCAGACCTCCTGCAAGGCCCGGGGTTTGAACGTACACCACATCAAATTCGCCGGATACGCTTCTGACATCTTGAACGAAATACTGAATTTCAAATTCCCGCCCGCGCAGCCATTTATGTACGTTCTCGTTATCTTTAAATACCAGTAAAATTTTTAGTTCCTTTCTTGCCTTTGATACAATTTCGACACTAACGCGTCCCACATCCCTTTGCATATTGACATTTAAATCACTTTCCAAGGCTCTCTTGATATTTTCAGCCATTACATCAATATGGTCGTACGAAATAACCTCAACGGAATTTTCTCCCGGATAAAATGCATCTGCATAAACAAATTTCTTAACTTTCGGAAATAGCTTCGCAAGCGCCTTTAAACTGTATAAATCAAGCTCGCCGGCTGGATAATAAACAGCCCCGTCATAGCTGGAAAAAAATTCAGGATCAGCCGTTTTTGATTTTGGAGTTATTGACTGAACGCTCGGCTCTACTGTGGGAACCAATGGTTCTCTGCCTTGATAGAGCTGACGTAATTCGGCGCGGGAATAAACATTAGAAGTTGGAATTGGACGCGCATGCGAAATACCCTCATGGCTTTTAAATGCCAAATCAACCGACGCCATATCCGTATAAGCAACGGTAGTGGTAGAGATAAAAGTAAAGAGGACGAGAAGTGAAACGCTCTTTAAAAGGCCTGACTTGCGGTTCATTAAATTAAGGGGAAATTCCTTTCCGAACGAGAATGATAAATAATAGCGAATTTCTCCTTAAAGTTCAACTATTAGGTTATAAAATATTAATAAAAGTACATAAGTAGTACTAATTAGTCTATATAAAAGGGGGAAAATCAGATAAAATGAAAGGGCTTGAATTTACTTTTTAGAGCCTACTACGGTCAGCTTGGAGGCTTGTTGGGAAAGAAAAGCAGGATCGTAAGCTTTTTCAACTGCGGATTCATAGCTGATGATGCCTTTTTGATAGAGTTCGATCAGATGGCTATCAAGCGTTCTCATGCCATGTTTTGAGCCGGTTTGAAGCTCTGAGAAAATCTGATAGGTCTTCCCTTCGCGGATTAGATTGGCAATGGCTGGTGTTGAAATCATAATTTCGAAACCCGCGATACGGCCCGCGCGGTCAATGCGGGGAATTAAAACTTGCGAAATAACGGCAATCAAAGTAACGGCTAGCTGCGTACGAATCTGCGCTTGCTGGTGCGACGGAAATACGTCAATGATACGGTCTACTGTGCGCGCAGCGCCTGTAGTATGCAAAGTTGCAAAAACCAAGTGGCCGGTTTCGGCTGCTGTAATGGCAGCTTCCATGGTAGACAAATCGCGCATTTCTCCGATGAGAAGTACGTTGGGATCCTGCCTGAGTGATTTGACCACCGCTTCTGAAAATGATGGAACGTCCACACCCACTTCGCGCTGAATCACAACGGCTTTTTTATGATCATGGACAAACTCGATGGGATCCTCAACCGTTACAATATGAACCGGATGATTGCGATTAATGTAATCAATCATGGTCGCAAGTGTGGTGGTTTTGCCGCTTCCTGTCGGCCCGGTGACTAAAATCATGCCGCGCGGCTGGTTGAGAAGTTGAACTATCTTTTGCGGAATTCCAATTGAGTCGAAATCAAAAAAGGTTCTCGGTAAAATACGGATCACCATGCCGTAACTGCCGCGCTGGCGGAAAGCCGAAACACGCAGGCGCGCTTTGCGTTCGTAAGCAAATCCAAAATCAACACCGCCGACACGCTCGATCTTGTCACGGTGTGAATCATCTGTAATTGCGCGCATGTAGGCTTCGGTATCGGTGGGCTGAAGCGAAGTGTCATTGATAGAAACAAGCGCGCCGCCTTCTCTAAAGGTCACCGGCCTGCCAACTTCGATATGAATATCAGAAGCACCGCGCTCAATCGCAAGTTCAATTACACTGCGGATTTCCATCATAAATAACTTGTCCTCACATGTGAGCTGTCATTCCCGCGCCGTCTCGGACAGGCGCCGGTTGGGCGCTTGATCGAACGGCGCCGTGCGATCGGCACGGCGAAAGCGGAAATCTAATCTGATTCAGACCCCCGCTTAAAGTATGCAGGGATGACATTTGTCTGAAGTATAACACATGATATTACGGAAAAAATCGTCAACTTCTGAACCTATTTTCACTTCTAATATTACCTGAGGAAAATCAGTAAAAATAAAGCGGCTGAAATGGCCAAAATGGGGAGGCTACGAAAGGGTTTTGGGATTTCATATAACGTGAGGCGCCATTCGATTCCGGAAAGAATGATTGTAAAAAATAGACTGAGTGACGCAATCGTGATGATTTCGATTTGGCTTTGATCAAAACGGCCCGCATGATTCAGGCTTAGCCATACAAATGCAAGATATAAAACCGAGAATGAAAAAAATGACGGCAATACCTGCCTCTTTTTGTCTATAGTTTTCATGACTGAAAGCGATAATACCTGCGCAGTTTCGCCGATCATCACAGCGATTAAACATGCCATAACTGATATCCACCATTCAATTTGAGATTGCGCCAGTAATTTTCTCGCAAATTCGCAGCCCAAAAGCCCTAAATACACAGCCCCCCAATAAAAAATGGCGGCTCTTGCCATTTTTTTCGGATCAATCCGATAAAACCAAATTTGCATAAGCGCAAGAAGCGCCATAGCCGCATACCATTGATTCATATTAAATTCCTTCAGAGTTTCATTTACTTTTCTTTCGTGAAACACGCAGTAAACTCATTAACACAAAAACAGCTGCTGTGATCATAAAAACAACGGGATAAAATTCCGAAAAAACAGGGTTCATCTGATAAATCAATACCGATACTAAATTGAAAATCAGGAATAAAGCACAGATCTCAAATTTTTCAGATGCCTTTGAAGAAGAAATGCTTAGAAGAAGCGCCGGGAAAATTGCCTGAGGCAGCGCAGCGCGAAATGAAAAGGGAAACAGAAAATACAGCGCCTCGAATAAAGTAGAAATCACGGCTAATAAAAATAAAATCTGAAAAACGGGTGTTAAAAGTTTTCTAAAAAAATAGAAAATAAAATGACTGGTCAGCGACACTGCTAAAATAGCGGCAGAAAAAATCAGCCGCTCCGCCGGATCCGCCGATGCGGCAAGCAGGCACAATGCGCTGAGCATTGCCCATTCAAGCCTCGCAAGGCGGCTCATGAGCCCCATCCTATAATGACGTAACGCTCGCTGGCCAAATAATTGAGCAATAGAAAACTCAATGCCAAAACCAGTGCCAAAATAAAAACGCTCTTCCAGATTTTACTTACTTTTTTTAGTTTCATTTCAGTCCTGCCGCTCTGTTTTTATATAACGGTCGATCAAAGGCGAAATAGAATTCATCAGTAAAATTGAACACCCGATGGCATCAAAGCCCGCAACCCATTCATTCAAGGCAACAAAAAGAAGCCCGCACCCGAACGCAAAAACAGCCCGGCCTTTGGCCGTAATTGGCGATGACGCGTAATCCGTAACAAGAAAAAATGCGGTAAATAATACGGGAGCTACCGGAAGCTTTGCAGCTGCTATATTTTGGAAAAACATAATTGAAAATACAGCAGGTATCAAATAGAAAAATGGCAGCTGCCAGGCGATGACTCTTCTTAGAATTAAAAATAAGCCGGCAATTACGATTAAAATAATTTCGATGGTCAGCATCCATCGGTTCACATCGGTTAAAAGTAAAATTGAACCGAAATTTTCGTAACAAAATGAAAGCTGATCTGAAAACAACAGGTTCACAGCCATAAATCCAATCAGCGCGGGATTAAAAATATTCTGCCCCCGCCCGCCGAAACATTCTTCTGCAACAACGGTAGCAAAAAAAATACCGGCGGCTAACGTCAAAAACGGAAGCCCGTACGGAACCAGGCTTGCAAAAAGCATGCAGGAAAGAATCGTGCTCCCTTCCAGCCGCTTTTTTCTTTTTAATGCTAGCGAAGTTAAAAATCTGAAAAGAATTCCAAGAAAAACAGAAAAAATAACAAGCCAAAATGCGGCCGGGCCGTCTTTCATCACACCAAATAACCAAACCAGCGAAAGCGCCGCTAAAAATTGCCACACCATGTTTCGGGATGAAATGGGGGCCCGCCAATGCGGTGTTGAAGAAACAAAGAAAGCTTCCTTGGCTTTCATAACAGGGACTCTTCCGGGATATGCAGCATGTTAGCTTTCGCGGTTTTAAATATATCCACCAGCGGAATTTTCGAAGGACATACGTAAGCGCAATTACCGCATTCGGTGCACTGGTCAAGTCCAAATTCCCAGACAAGCTGCTCATTCTTTTTTACGGCAGCACGCATCAGTATTTCCGGATTTAAATTCTCAGGACAGCTTTCCACGCACAATCCGCAGCGAGTGCACGGATTTTCTTTGCCGTCATTAATAAACTCGGGCGCAAGCGCTACAATTCCGCTGACAGGCTTTGTGACCGGTGTGTTTAAATCCAAGACAGAGATTCCGCCCATCGGCCCTCCATAAACAACCCGGCTTGGATTACGTAAAAGGCCTTTAGCACTTTGAACCAGGCTGTCGCCTGAGGCGCCGATCCGGCACCAGAAATTTTGCGGCTCCACCACGCAATGCCCGCTCACAGTTACCACTCGCTCAACGAGCGGTTTTCGGTAGCGGATCGCTTCATAAACAGCAAAAACTGTCGCTACGTTCTGCACAAACGAACGGGATTCTTTTTGGGGTAAAAACCGGCCGAATATGGCTTGTTTTAATTGATCTTCGGAGCCTTGCGGATAACGTGCCGGAAGTTTTTTGACTTCGATATGAGAAAATTTAAGTGCGCGGATTTTACTCAAAAGAAGCTCGATTGCTTCCAGCTTGTCTTCTGAAATCGCAATCACACAGCGTTTTGCTCCGGAAGCTTTCAATATTAAATTGATACCGAGCAGAATTTCGGTCGATTTTCCGAGCATTAATACATAGTCTGATGTTAAAAACGGCTCGGATTCGCAGCCGTTTACAATCAGCCAGTCAGCAGGGTCTTCTTGAAGTAATTTGAGTTTTAGATGCGTCGGAAATCCTCTCCCGCCCATACCGACAATGCCGCAATCCTGAATCCGTTTTAAAATTTCGTGCGATGAAAGATTTTCCCAGTCGCGGTCCTCCTGGATGAGCGGTTCCCACTGATCTTTCTTATCAGATTCGATCCGAATCCATTCAGAATTAATTTCTGAAATGACGCCTGAAATACTGGCGTGAAGATCCGCTGAAAATTCATTCTGGCCGACCGCGATTTTAGTGCCGGCCATGACAGAATCGCCCGGTTTGGCAATAGGATAAGAAGCAAGCCCCACGTGCTGTTTTAATGGAAGTGTGACTTGAAGAGGCGGGGCGGCTTGTTTGATGCGGGTAGTCGAAAGGCTGATGTCTTTGTAATCCGGCAATTTGATGAAATGCCTATGGATTTTCATAGAAACACTTAGCGGTTAATAGATTCTTCTGCCGCAATTCCGGCGTCCTCATTTAAACGGCCTGATCGGTATTGATCAAATGTGAGTGATTCAAATCCAAGCGAATAAATAAATTGTGTAATGCTGTCTCGAAAAAAACTGTTGGCGCACAATTTTGATTCGACTTCTCCGAGTTCAAGCCGCGCGTCTTTGCCGAGATGCCTCAGCCTGAAAATCTTAAAGCCCAGGTCTTTTAAATAATTCTCGCCTAGTTCAACTTTATTTAATTTTTCCGCCGTAATCGTATTTCCATAAGCAAACCGGCTCGCAAGGCAGGGCGTGGCAGGCTTATCCCAAATTTTTAAATCAAGTTTACGCGCTTCATTTCGTACATCATTTTTTGAGAATTTTGCTGCCAACAGCGGGCTTTCGATTTTAAAATCTTTGGCTGCGTCTAATCCGGGGCGCCAGTCACCCAAATCGCTCGCGGTTGTGCCGTTGCAAATAATCGCAATGCCCCATTTGCGCGCAAGTTCGGTTAGTTTTGAGTAAAGTTCTTTCTTACAAAAATAGCAGCGGTTTTGAGGATTTTGCGCGTAGTTGGGGTCATTAAGTTCCTGAGTCTGAATTAAAATGTGCTCAGCATCAATTAAATTCGCAAATCGAACTGCTTCTTTGACTTCACGTTCAGGAACCGCAGGGCTTACAGCCGTCACTGCTTTCACATTAGACTTGCCCAGCGTATCGCGCGCGATTTTAAGCAAGAACGCCGAATCAATACCGCCGGAATAAGCAATAACCGCTTGGCGATAATTTTTCAAGATCGCTTCAAGCCGTTTGCGTTTATTCCAAACGATCATTTGATCCAGCCTCCGCCCAAAACTTTATCCCCGTCATAAAAAACGCAAGCCTGACCGGGCGTAATGGCATCCTGCGGATCTTCAAATGTCATTTCGGCATCTGTTTCTGAAATTTTTCGCAATGTTCCCCACGCTTTTTCATGATGAGCCCGAATTTTCGCCTGAACACGCAGTGCTTCGCCGTTCACCGGATGAAACCAATTCACATTGGCGACACCGCAAATTGGGCGTTTTACATCCTGTTTCGTGCCAACCACTACCAGGTTTTTCTCTGGAATAATGTTGGTCACATAGAGCGCATGTTGATGCGCAATGTTAATGCCTTTTCGCTGGCCGATTGTGTAGTGATAGTAACCTTTGTGCCTGCCGAGGATCTTTCCTTCCTGATCGACAATGTCGCCTGCTTTTTCTTCGAGCTTTAGTTCGCGCTCCAAAAATCCCGCGTAATCATTGCTGGGAATAAAACAAATCTCCATCGAATCGGGCTTGTCGGCCACTTTCAATTCAAGTGCCCGAGCAATTTCACGAATTTTTGATTTCGGATAATTCCCGACTGGAAGTTCTAAATGTGAAAGCACATCCTGCGAAAGCGGAAACAAAACGTAGGATTGATCTTTAGATAAATCAATGCCTTGTTTCACCGCATAGCGGCCCGTCGAGCCGTCAAATGTCATCTGCGCATAATGGCCGGTCGCGATACAATCGTAACCAAGTTCGCGCGCACGCTTCAAAAATAATTCAAATTTAATGTGCTGATTGCAGGCAATGCAAGGATTGGGTGTTCTGCCCTGCAAATATTCGCGGGAAAAATAATCGACTACTTTTTCTTTAAATTCTTTTTCAAAATTAAAAACATGATACGGAATATCAAGTTTCCATGCCACGTCGCGCGCATCCTCAACGCCGATTACACCGCAGCATGTTTTTGTATTGATGTCTTTGCATTCGCCGCTTGCCCAGGTACGGATTGTGGCTCCGCCCACCGTCCATCCGGCTTCCTTCAATAGATAAGCCGCAACCGAAGAATCAACACCGCCTGACATCGCTACCAATACTTTTTTTGCCATAACTTTCTGTGATGAGCGGTTATTTATTTTAAAATATGATCGATGTTAATTCGATCTTTGAAAATTTCGAGTAAACGGCCGTAACGAAATTGGTCAACATTCACATCGTCTAATTCGGGAAGTGTTCCCAAGATGGGAAGGCCTGTAAGTTCATTAATCACTTTCGGGTTGGTCAGCTCGGCAAGCGAAAAATTAACAAGCGGTGCCCGGTTAAAAATAATACCTCGGATCTGAAGCCCTCGGATCATGGCTGAGTCAACCGTGAGAAGCGTGTGATTAATCGCGCCAAGCCCGATATTTGATACAACCACGACGGGGAGATCCATTTCGCGGACCATGTTCGCGACAAAATATTTTCTCTTGATCGGAACCATCAAGCCTCCGATTCCTTCTACAATTACAAAATCATAAAGCGCTGTTAACTTTTTGTAAGCCGACAAAATCGCATCGGTGTCGATTTCGCGCTGTTCATAAATTTGCGCCACATTGGGCGACACCGGATTCCTGAACCGGTAAGGGCTTGTCAAAGGCGCGTACTCATTTTCCGCGGCCTCGAATAAATAAACAGCGTCTGTGCTAATCAAAGTTCCGTTATCACCGACACAGCCTGTCGCGATCGGCTTCATCACACCCACCTTGATACCGCGCTCTTTCAAAGCAAGTGCAAGGCCTGCGGAAACAACTGTCTTTCCGACACCGGTGCCAGTTCCTGTTATAAAAATGCCTTTTCCCATGATTTCCTTTTACTATCTTCCTTCGCTCTCTGTTACTTCCCGAATTGATCCGTAAATAACGTCCAGCAATTTGCCGAGCGTCTTAATGTCAATCGCCAAAGGCGGCATGACCACAATGACATTTCCGAGCGGGCGAATGATAACGCCGTTTTTTCGCGCGTGCTCGATTACGCGGACACCGATTTTTTCTTTCCAATCATACGGCTCCTTGGCTGCCCGGTCACGAACGAGCTCAATTCCGGCCATAAATCCAACCTGACGGATATCGCCCACATGCCGAAGCTTCCGGAATAATCCGAGTTTTTCGGATAAAAACCTGATTTTGGAACCTAATTTCACAAGCGTCCTACTTTTCTCAAAAACCTTGAGATTGGCAAGCGCGGCGGCTGATGCAAGCGGATTGGCCGTGTACGTATGACCGTGGAAAAATGTTTTTAGATCGGCGTAATCAGCCAGAAAAGCTCTGTAAACCTTTTCCGTAGATAGAGTTGCAGCAAGAGGTAAATAACCGCCTGTTAAGCCCTTTGCCAAACACAAAATATCAGGTGACACCTTTTCGTGATCTGACGCAAACCATTTTCCGGTCCTGCCAAAGCCTGTTGCGACTTCGTCAAAAATGAGCAGAATATTATACTTTTTTGTAAGCTTTCTTGCACGCGAAATGAATCCGCGGGGTTGAGACATCATTCCCGCCGCCCCCTGCATCAAAGGCTCCATCACAAGCGCTGCTGTCTCACCGGCATGTTTTTTGATCACCTTTTCAAGCCGCCCGGCACAAAACACCGCGTATTCAGATTCGGTTCCATCAAAATGATCACGGTAACGATAAGGAGCAGGCACTGAAAAAGTTTTAAACATCAAAGAATCATACACATCATGAAATAATTGAATCCCGCCGATTGAGACTGAGCCGAGTGTGTCGCCATGATAAGCATTTGTAAGCCGGATAAATTTTGTTTTTCTTTTTTCCCCGAGATTTTGCCAATACTGATACGCCATCTTAATCGCAACTTCGACTGATTCAGACCCGGAATCTGAATAAAAAACACGCGAAAGGCCTTTCGGCGCAATTTTGATCAGTTTCTCGGCAAGTAAAATGGCAGGAATGTTGGAAAGCCCTAAAAATGTGGAGTGTGCTATTTTTTTAAGCTGCTTTTTGATCGCACGGTCAATTTCAGGAACCTGATGGCCGTGCACATTACACCAAAGCGATGAAACACCGTCAATGTAGCGGCGCCCTTCCGTATCGCGCAGGTAACAGCCTTTTCCCGATTCGATGACCAAAATATCATCCCGCTGCCAATCCCGCATTTGAGTAAACGGGTGCCATATATATTTCTTATCCAGCTTAGCTAAATTATGATTCATAAGCCAATCATTATATGATAAATTCTCGCTATATGAATTCGAAAGTTTCTCAAAGCACGCGGGTCAAAATCCAAAAATACCTGCTTTCCTGGTTCTCCAAAAATCAACGCCCAATGCCATGGCGCACTCTGCAGAGCCCCTATCGAACATTTATCTCTGAAATCATGCTTCAGCAAACTCAAATCAAAACGGTCATTCCCTATTTTGAGCGCTGGATGAAAGCATTTCCTGACGTTTCAGCACTTGCAAGTGCCCCGATTGACGATGTGCTCAAGCTTTGGGAGGGCCTTGGATACTACACGCGGGCACGGAACTTACACAAAACCTCAAAAATAATTGTCGAAAAACATGGAGGGAAAATTCCGGGCGATTATGCGTCCTTAATCGCGCTTCCGGGGATCGGCCGCTACACAGCCGGCGCAATCGCAAGCATTGCATTTAAAAAACCGGTGCCGCTTGTTGACGGAAATGTGTTTCGTGTTTTATCCCGGATTTTTAATATTCACCAGGATATCTCAAAACCCGCTTCTCAAAAAATTTTTTACGATACGGCGGCGGCGCTGGTGCCTGATAAAAATCCGGGAGATTTTAATCAGGCTTTGATGGAACTTGGCTCGTTAGTCTGTTTTCCTGTTATGCCGCATTGCACCGCCTGCCCGCTTTCATCAGTTTGCGCAGCTTATAGAAAGGGCAACCAGGAATCTCTGCCTGTTAAATCGAAAGCTGCTCAAAAAAAAGAAGTTCGGATCGCCGCGGCCATTATTTTAAACGGCAACAAAATTTTAGTGAGAAAACGGCCGCCTAAAGGCATTTGGGGCGGGCTCTGGGAAATTCCGAGCATTTCGCTGCCCGGCAAAAATTCATTCCAAGAATTAATCGAGCGCCACATCAGCGAAGAATATAAGATGAAGGTAACGCCCGCCGGAAAAGAGGCGCCGATTACGCATCATTTGACGCATTTAAAAATGACCATTTCTCCTTTTATATTCAGAACAAATAAGGCCAATGTTAATTCGACAAGCCGGTGGATTTTGTATTCTGGAATGAGAAAACTCTCTTTCCCGGTCCCCTATCAGAATTTATTAAAAACAGCTTTAAAGAAGCCCTCTCAATGAACGGTAAAATTAAAAATATAGCCGTCTATTTTATTATCCCGGCCGCCATTGCTTTTTTGGTGATCATTAAAGTTTTCTTTTTTGCCGACTGCTTTGCGTTTGATTCTAATGATGACGCCAATCACACATTTCCCAATTTATTTATTTCGCGGTCAATTCTCCGTGACGGAGAAATCCCGATGATGAATTTATATAACAATTTCGGAACTCCCATCTTAGGAGACGCCATTACTTATCCTTTTGCCCTTCAGTCGCTTACCTATTACTTTCTGCCAAATTATATGGCAATGACCGTTAATCGAGCTGTCATTGGATTTTTGACCGTACTTGCACTGACTCTCTATTTTAAAAAATATCTATCTCTTGGAATTTCCAGTTTATGCGCGGTTCTGGTTTATCTGTCTCCGGGATTTTTGTGGCATTCAGCCCACCATCATTATCAATTAGCGCTTCTTTGTTTTACGCTGCTTATTATTTTTCAGGAGCGATTTAACGATACATCCCGATTGAAGCATCTCTTTCTTTTCTATCTTTCTATAATTGCCGCGAGTTTAAGCACCAGCGTGAATCTGATCTTCCTCATAGTTCCCTTTCTTATAATGAATCAATTCTTTTTATCAGGCGCGAAGATAGATAAGAAAATGATTCTTATTTTAATCGCGATTTCATCAGGGCTTTTATTTTATTACCCTGAGTTTTTAAACTTTTTACAATCGGTCAAGACAAGTGTGCGGGTGGGCCAAGGCTACGAAATACCATCTTATACATTTCAAAGGCTTTTCTCCGGCATGCTGGGCCAGCAGGAGCCCTGGCGGCACCATGACGATTCCGCCGTCTATTTCCCGCTGTCAATTATTACTCTGTCCATCGCCGGAATCATCTCAATATTCAAAAAATATCACAAAAAAAATATTCATTTTCCTTTAAGACTGGCCATTTTGGGAATCGCTCCTATATTTGCCGTCCTGATTTTACTGCGTTTTCCACAAGTTTTTTGGTCAATCCCCCTTATGAAATCAACCGACATCACCCGTGTTTGGTGGCTTTCAAATATCTTTTTGATGATCTCGGTGGGAACATCACTCGAGAAAATTATAAAAAATGGTTATTCTAAAAAATTTTTTACAGTTCTTCTGATTGGCTTTGGTGTTGTTTTGCTGGGCTGTGTTTATTTGCTTAATTGGGAACGAATTGATTTGAAATATAAATTGCCCGTCTTTTTCTTCCTGTTTCTCACTTTTTTAACGGTGGTTTACCATGCCACAACCAAAGTAAACCCGCGAAAACATATTCGATCGCATGTTTATTTAATTTTTTGCGGATTATTCGGCGCATCCCTTGTTTGGTCTCAAATGGTAATGGCAGCCAATATTTTGAATTTTGAAGATTGGTCCGAATGCTGCATCAAGAAAGAAGACCGGCATTATAATACACATCATTTTTCAAATACATGGCAGGCGTCCTTTCAGCCGGAAGAGCTCTTAGACGTGATGACTCCTAACTCCCGGATGGTTTCTGAAATAACATCCGGCCATGGCCATGATTTAAAGGCTGTCGAGAACTACATTCTGGGAAGTAATGCTCGAAGCGTTCTGGTTGATAAAGGTTTCACTGATTTTCTTTTGAAAGAAAAGATGATCGAAATTGACCAATCCCCGCTTGCCTATCATTTTATAGGCCCCTGGAACTTAGAAAATGTAAACCGGTTTGGAATTAAATATATCTTTACCGGGCCGCGGACTGAGTTGATAAAAAAAGGATGGCGTGTAGTCAGTCCAATACAGATTCTTTTGATTTTTAAAAATCCTGAACCGGTCAGCATTGTTTATCTTCAGAACGGCTCCGCCAGAACCTGGATTGATACTGAATCTATTAAAATTAAAGGAAACGGCTTAAAAGTCAAGCTTCCGCCCGTTACTCAGGAGCAGGAGCTTATCGCTACTTTTCTTAATCTGAAGGGATGGAAAGCGACGGTCAACAACCGCAGGAGGCACATTTATTCCCGAGAAGACCGTTTCATTCGATTAAAAGTAAAACCCGGAGACCGTTTCGTGTCGATTCGCTACGAACCTTTTAATTTTTATCAAGTTCTCTTGGGCGTTTTGGCATCACCTATTGTATTCTTGTTAGGAGTTTTCGGTTTAACAAAAGAAAATGTTTACAGCAAAAAACAATAGTTTGTGATTTCTTTAGTTGCCGATTCAAAAATCTATAAAACTTTCAAACTAGACGGCATCTCACGGCCGACGATGCGCGGACAAATGCAACCATCGGCATTGGTTTAATTAAAATATTAAGCTCAGGGAGCCCCGCGCGCCGCATCTTTAAAAGAATCTCCGGCCCATCGCACACAACAGCCTCTTTATGCGCAAGCGTACTGAGTCAGGCCAAGCCAATGGTTCAGCATCGTTTAATATCCTTCGATTAATAAATATCTAAATTTATCTTAAAAATTACTGTCAATATCATTGACCGGCAGCCAACAAAGCTTAATTTAGGCAGGTTAACTGATGTTTATCACACCGCACTATTTTGATCCTGATACGTCATTTAAAATTAAGATACGAGAAGGAAAAATACCAAAAGATGACAAAATCAGACGGCTAAGTTAATATGGTCTTCCTATGAAACTTAGCCTGACTCGGTACGCTTGCGCAAAATCAAACGGAGCGATTCTTGATCTTCAGAACCGCGCGCTGCTTGAAGTCACCGGCAAAGACGCTGTTTCCTTTCTGCATCGAATGCTCACAAACGACATTAAAAACATCAAATCCGGAAGCGGCTGTTTTGCGTGCCTGCTCAACGCTCAGGCAAAAATAATAGCCGACATGAATGTTTTTGTGGCAGATGACAAAGTCTTGATAGCCATGGAAAATTCTATTGTAACAAAAACCATCGGTGCCCTTGAAAAGTTTACTGTCATGGACGATGTCAAATTCTCCGACAAATCCAAAGAACTCTCGATTTTGGCTATCATGGGGCCTAAAAGCGAGGAAGTTGTCAAATCTCTTTTCCCCGGTGTCACCTATCCAAAAGAAATATTTGAGCATGCGGCTGCTAAAATTAAAAATTTCGACTGTTATCTTGTTTGCATTTCACTGTTTGGATTTAAAACCTGGTGTTTTGTTGTTTCAAGCAAAGACAAAAACAACATACTTGAGCTGGTTAAAAACGCCGCCAAGCAATTTGGAATTTCACAAATTGATAAAGAAACGGTTCAAATCCTGCGCGTAGAATCTGGGACACCAAAATACGGTGTTGACCTTACGGAAGAAATTATTCTGCCTGAAGTAAAATTAATTGAACCGAGAGCGGTAAGTTTCACGAAGGGCTGTTACCCGGGGCAGGAAATTGTGGCAAGAATAGACAGCCGGGGCAAATTTGCGAAACAGCTTACCGGCATTGCAATGGCAGGCGGCATCATTCCAAATTCGGGTGATAAGATTGAAAAATCGGGGAAACCGATAGGCTGGATTACAAGCGCTGTTTTCTCGCCCGCTCTTTCAAAACCGCTTGCGCTTGGTTTTGTCGCGAGCGATCATCTTTCACTGGGAACTGAGATTGAAATCAAATCCGGCAACCAAAATATTTTAGGAGTGATTACGAAACTGCCCGTCTTAAATTAAGCCGCAGCAAGTCCGTTTGGAAGATCCTCATCCTCTCGAAAGCATATCTTAAACGCCAGCCAGGCCGCTACGCATAGCCACAACACCGAATGCAAAGCGAAAAAAATATGCAAAAATGAAATTAATTTTGATTCAAAATAGAAATGCACTTCATTTTTCCCCGGATCCAGCCTCACTGCTTTATAAGCCAAATCAGCTCTAAAAACCGTCCTTGATTTTCCGTTGACGGTTGCTTTCCAAAACGGGTGCCACACATCACTGTAATAAAGCCAGGCAGAATCACTGCCGGGAATATTAACTGACACTTTAATTTGATTTGAATCAAAATACTTCACTTCATACGGGAGCCGGAGCCGCGTATTTGAATCAAGCGGCTGATCAAAATGCCGGCGTTCATTCACATCATCTGATTTTTTATCTTCCGCAGAGAACAAGAAAAGAATGTCGCCTTGATATTTTGGATTTGTTAAATTAGACGCGACAGTCACAAGTGAATCAAAAATATAGGCCGTTGAGAAAAATTGGATTTTATCTTCACTTAATCCGCCGATTTTCTGGATAGCCGGATGGCCTCGAGGCATTGTAAGAACGTGGTTATCCTGAAATGTCGGAGTTGGGTCTGCTTGACGGTCATAAATTGACAAGCCGCGGTAAGCTTTTATTAGATAATCGAGCGGTACCATCCATTGATTTGCAATAAACCAGCTGTTAAATTCATCCTTAAAGAGAAACGGTAAAATCGTAAAATATTTGGCAGGCCCTGATTTTTTAAAAAAGAATTCGTATAAATTGCCTAAAATAGGTTCCCGTTCTGCATAACTTTCTCTACGATCTTTAACAAACGGAAGTTCTGAAAATTGAAGAAGCTCATATTGCGTGCGATTTAACCGGACACTGCCGTCATAAAATAACTGAAATTTATAACTAAAAATACTGACAACTTGAACCAGGAGAATAAAGGTAATAAAAAATTTCGGCCACTTGCTCCTGCCTGTGATGAGAGCCAAAAAGCAAGAAACCCCCGCAACCGCGGCCCACAAGCCTCCCCGGTAATCCATATTCTGAAAACCTTTTGAAACCAGGCCCTGGTTATTTGTCAGAAAAAATAACGCAAGCAATAAGAAAAAAAAGAGAAACGCCAGGGACAATTTTATTCTTCGGCTATTATTTTGCTCTATCAGCAATGCCTCAAAGCCAAAACCGGCTAAAAAACAGAAGAATAACTTCGAAAAACTTACAGTAAGCTGAATGTGGCGAAAATATTTCATCATAGGCCAGACATAATATGAAAAAACACTGATTAAAGTACCTCTCGAGAAAAGATAGGTAAAAACAATCAACATGATGAAAATGGCTTTTTGCCTGTTCCAATTTATCATCACGGCCAGGATTGCCATAAAAATAGCCGCCGCGCCCGCGTAAAGCGTGAAGTTAATATGCGCGGCTGTGCCGAATGCCAAATCAGCAAGGTAGCTTTTGGTAACCTGAGATCCTGTCTGCAGAAACATCTCAGCAGTAACGGTGCCGTCTCGATTACGAAGATCACCATAATAAGCAATCTGATCCATGCCGAAGGACAAAATAAAATATCCTGCCGCAACCATGGCAATGGCCCATAATAAAAAAACAGGCAATAAACGACTATAGGTGATCTGGCTTGATTGTTTTATGACTGTCTTATAATTTAAGACAAAATAAAATAAAAAATATGCAAAGATAACCAGGCTGGTAAAAGGAATGAGATAAACCAAATTCCCGAGTGTTTGGAATATAAACAAATTGGCGGCCAAAAAGAAGTGGTACCATTTTTTTGTATCTAAAAACTGATGAAAAAAATAAATAATCAGCGGCACTGCGTAATAGAAATGAAAATTAAACCACGGCTGACCAATCCAAATTGAAGAGCCGATAACTGAAACGCAGACAAAAAATACGGTAAAAGAAGACTTGAAATACCGTTTTGCCAGAAGCCATGTGCCAAGCAGGAGAAGAAATTCATCCACAAACATTCCTGCGTAAAATAGAGTCAGAAAATTACAATGCTTTAAAATCGGGCCCGCTGCCATTAACAGATTTTGTGTCAATCCGGATTGCATCGCGTAAAATCCGTTGGCAATAACACCATGCACCAGAAAAGGGATCCATCTTGGGACTTCGCCATGCATGACCGCATGATTTAGAAAATAATATTGAAGCTGGAAAAATTGAGATGTATCGTGTGTGTTGGGCATCCTTTGAGTAAAAATAAAATAAGAAAAAAATACGATCTGGCAGGAAATGAGCAGGAAAAATAACCCCGCTTCCTGATTGAAAAACTTTCTTTTTGTACCGGGGTGGCTCTGGATTTTGTTTTTCAAATTGGCAAATTAATCAAAATACAGGTTAAATAATTCAGCTTTTTCATTACAGACCCATTCCTTGAATCTGCTCCGAGCATCCGCCGCTCTTTTCTCTTGGTATGCAGAATTGCATAATCCAATATAGTGCGCTTGTTTTAAAATAAAAATTAATTTTTGAGTAAAGCTCAAAATGATGAATGTTTTCTACCTTCGATGATTTTCATGGTTGCTGCTAGGATGCTTTGCAATTTTCCATTCTTGCCAAAGCATACACCGCCAATCAGCCAGGCCAATACAAGAAGCCAGAATGCGGTATGCCATGCAAAAAACATGTGCAAGAATGAAACGATTTTCGAGCCAAAATAAAAATGAACTTCGTTTTTTCCCGTATCTAATTGAACCGCTTTGTACGCCAGATTGGCTTTGAAAACTTTTTTTGGTTTTCCGTTGACGGTTGCTTTCCAAAACGGGTGCCACACATCACTGTAATAAAGCCAGGCAGAATCATTTTCGGGGATATGAGCAAATATTTTCAGTTGATTTGAATTAAACTGCTGAATTTGATAAGGAAGTTTAAGCCTGTCACTAATAGAAAGCGATTGATCCGTGTTCCATTTTGTAAGATGCATGCTTTTTCTTTGTTTTTCGGTAACTGACAGAAAAAGAATGTCGCCCGCATAATCAGGGTTAGTTAAATTAGAAGCCAACTCATCGGTTGAATCATCGCCAAAAGCTCTTGAAAATAATTGAATTTTATCCTCATCCAAAGCGCCGATTTTTTTAAGAGCCGTGTCATCAGGCAAAATAAGTTTGTGGTCGCGTTCATTAAAACCGGACACGGGCGGGCTTTCCAAATCATAAATGGATTGCCTCAGATAGGCTTTTATTAAATTATCAAATGGAATCAGCCACTGATCGGTTTGAAGCAGACTGCTAAAATCATCCTTAAAAAGAAACGCAAAAATAGTCCAATATCGTGCGTTACTTCCGGCAAAAAACTCTCCCACATTGCCGACAATAGGTTCTCTATCTGCATAACTGTAGTTTCTGCTCCTGATAAAGGGCAATTTCGTAAATTCAAAAATTTTGTATTGTGCGTCGTTCAGCTTAACACTACCGTCCCGAAATGACTGCAATTTATAACTAAAAAGGTCCAGAACATGAATCAATAAGACGGCACTGATTGCGATTGCTCGCCACTTTTTTAAATTGAAGAAAAGAAGAAAAGAAAATGCTGTGCCGGCCGTCATAATCCAAAAACCCCTGGCCTGAAATTTTCTGAACAGGAAATCGATAAATTCCGGTTCAGATTTAAATGAATTAAGAACCTTAGCTGCAATTGACGGATTGCGCATGACAAAATAAAATCCCAGAGAAATTACAAGGCATGAAACAGCAATTATTATTTGTTTCCGGTGTATCCTTTCGTGATTAATAAAGAGTGACTCAAATCCAAAACCGGCAAGAAAACAGATAAAAAGCTTGAAAAAACTCATGGTCAATTCAATGTGCCTGAAATACTTCATCATAGGCCAGACCTTAAAGAAGAAAACACTGACAAAGGTCCCATATGAGAAAAATAAAATGAATGTCAGAAAGAATATAAAAACTGACTTTCGGCTGTCCCATCCGGTCATGAGCGCCAATACCGCCATAAAAGCTGCGACAAGCCCTGTATATACCGTATAGTCGTTATAAGGAACCAGCCCGAAGAAAATCTCATAAAACCCGAATCGAGTCAGCATGGGCCGCATATGTAAAAAATTTTCAAGGGTAACTGTCCCATCTCGATTGCGTAGATGCCCGTAATACAAAACTTGGTCGGTCCCGACAGCCAAAATAGCGTAAGCGGCTAGAAATGAAGCAGCAATCCATAAAGCAGGAATCAAGAGCGCGCGCGATGTTTTGATTTGAGTTAATTGGTTTAAAACCATTTCCTGATTCAGCAGAAAATAAAACAGGAAATACATAAAGACGGCAGCGGTGGTAAATGGAATTAAATAAGCGAGGTTTCCGAGTGTCTGAACCGCTATTAAATTGACACCGAGAAAAAAATAGCGCCAACGTCCGGTATCTAAAAATGAATGCAGAAAGAAAAGAATGAGCGGTACCGCATAATAAAACCGGAAATTAAACCATGGCTGATTGACCCAAATTGCAGAACCGATGACCGAAACACAGACAAAAAAAACGGTATAGATTGACGTAAAGTACCGCTTTGCCAAAAGCCACGTTCCGGTCAAAAGAAACAGCTCATCCACGAACATTCCGAGATAGAAAAGATCCAGAAAGTTAAAGGGTTTTAAAACAGGGCCCAGCGTCATCAGCACATTTTGGAGAAAGCCTGATTGAAGCGCATAAAACCCATTGGCAATAAGCCCGTGAGTCAAAAACGGTATCCATTGCGGAATAGCGCCGTATATAACAGTGTGATTAAGAAAATAATACTGCAGGCTCATGAAATGAAATGTGTCATGCTCCTGCGGCATTCGTCGCTGAGAAATTAAGTAAAAGAAAAATACTGCCTGGCATAAAATGATGAGTAAAAATAAGAGAGGTTCTTGAATTCGATTTTTGCTAAATCTGGTAAGCTGATTCTGTATTTGATTCTTCAAATTCATCATCATTTTTGTTTTCTCAAAAATTCTGAATAATGATAAAAACAGATAATTGTGCTTGGGTCCTGAATTTTACGGCGTTGAATCATCCGGGCTACTTGTTCATACGTCAGTAGTTTTAATTCCCGGTGGCCAAGTTCATTCATTGAAAAAGACTCCGGCATTTTACAATTTTCAGCGACAAAAAGCTGAGCCCGCGCCTCAAAAACGCCCGCCTCAGGCGTCATAAATCCGAGTGAATGAAGATCGGATTTCCGGCATGTAAGGCCCGTCTCTTCCTTTAATTCCCGGATAACAGACTGAGTGCTGCTTTCTCCTTTTTCAATAAACCCTCTCGGGATTTCCCACGATTCACCCTGAATCGGATAGCGGTAGATCCTGAGCAAAGCGATCTGTCCGTCCACAACCGGCAAAACCGAAACTCCTGAAACCAGCATTTTTGATTTTTGTTTCGGCGACACTACCAAATAATTTGGAATGATGGTTCCGTTTCTTAACTTTACTTTTTCAAAGAAAATATTAAAAAGGGTATTGTCGCACATAAGCCTTCGGCTCGGCCTCTTAGGCATGACTGCCCTTCCGCTCAAACAGCATCAACCCGCCTGAATTTTCTCTAAGCTCCCATATATTCCCGTCAGAAAGCCTGGAAACTGCTTCTTCAAAATCTAATTTTGAGAACGGATAGGGGTCTGCTTTTGTAAATAAAAATAAATATTTTGCACGATCCGAACATTCAGGAAAAATTGAAAATTCGCCGCTTGGAATCAGGTGTGGAAATAAGGAGGATTGGACGCACGCCGGCCTTTTCTTAGAGAACTCTGCTTGCCTCAATTGAAATTCCCGGGTTTCTAAAATCGGCAAATAAAACGTAGGCTTATAAAGGCTTACGGTGCAAAATATGGAAATTAGAATTAAAACCGCGTTTTTCATCCCCTTAACACTGCCCAGATTCCGCAAACCTTCAACGAGCGCGATAAAGGCAAATGTTGCGGGAATCAGCCCGTAATGAATGCTGAGGCCGCGGATAAGCTCAAATTGAGCAGACGTGTACAGAAAAAGAGGCGGAAGCACAAACAAGAGCGTTGCCGGGCTTAGAAAGGGCAGAAAAATGAACTTGGTGAAAAAAGTAACGATTGTTTTATAAGAAATCGAGAAAAGAAATATCGAAGGGTTTAAAAATAGATTTTTAAGAACATCCGCCGGACCGGATCCCAAATGAGACCACGAGTTAATGTAAGTGTAGCTTCCTGAGTTTTCAGAAAAATACGGCAATACCCGGCAATAAGCGGCAAGAAAATAAACCGTGCTGATAAAAATCGTGGCAAGCCCGATCGCCCTCCTTCCCTTTTGAATCAAAAAATAAAGTCCGGCCGGAATCAAATAAAGAGCGTAATCTTCTTTTAAAATTAAAATGCAAAACAGCGAAATAAAAAATAAGTAAAACTTTTTCTTATAAAAAGAAAGAAAAAGAAGAAAGAAAAATACAGGGGCAAAAAAATCGGGGTGGAATTCATGTAAAAAAGCGCCCCAAATATAGCGGTTGGTAGAAAAAGCGATCAAAATTAAGAACGCGGCGAGTTTATTCTTCAACTGCTCTTCTGCTAATTTATAAATTATGAATGCAGCGCCGGAAAATGCGACTGCCGACAAACAGTATAAGGTTTCCGGACCCGGATAAATCCAATAAAACGGGATAAAGAAAAACAAAAAGAAAATCAGATGATCGGCTAGATAAAATTGGCCGCGCACAGAATCAAACATCCACTGGCCATGCAGCGAATTCCAGATTGCGCTGTGAAAAAGGCCGACATCGTGTGAATGTGTGTTGAAACTGAGGTGCTGCATCCACTTGGTATAAAGCATGAGCAAGAAACAGAAAAAAAGTACAAGCAAAACAAGCCGGAGTGATTGAAGGCGGTATGAAATAATTAAAAATACGCAAAATAACGCGATTGTAACTCTAAGCACCAAAAAACTGCCGGCGCTTAATCTGAAAGAAGATTCTGTGACGGCTGAAAAATCGCTCGAAATACAGTAAACCAAAAATAAAATCGTGGCTAATAAGCAGGTGCCGACTGCGACTTTGAATCTCTCGCTCACCGGTTGGAACTCATTTTTATCAATGGAGTAGGCCTGTTAATAGCAAACGGCCCCAACCTAAAAGCTTTCATGATAGTTAGGGTTTTATTTCAAAGCGGTTCGCGAGCTGCTTTCGCAGTTGCAATATCACGGACGCCTTCCGTGAGCGCGGTACTTAAATAACGTTCGCCGAAACTCGGAATGATCACAACAATCAGCTTACCTTTATTCTCGGGACGCTTCCCGACCTGAACAGCGGCTGAAACCGCGGCGCCTGAGGAAATGCCAACCAAAAGCCCTTCTTCTTTCGCAAGGCGGCGGGCCCATTCAAGCGATTCGTCATTGGATACTTGAATAATTTCGTCAATAATCTTGGTGTTCAAAATATCCGGAACAAAACCGGCGCCAATGCCTTGAATTTTGTGCGGGCCCGGTTTCCCGCCTGAGAGAACCGCGGAATCTTTCGGTTCAACGGCGATTGCTTTAAAGCTTGGCTTCTTGGTTTTGATTACTTCCGAAACGCCGGTGATGGTACCGCCTGTGCCGACTCCGGAAATCAAAATATCAACCTTGCCGTCCGTGTCATTCCAAATCTCCTCAGCAGTGGTTTTTCTATGAATATCAACATTTGCCGGATTTTTAAACTGCTGCGGCATAAAAGAGTTAGGTGTCGCCGCTACAAGCTCTTCGGCTTTCTTGATGGCGCCTTTCATTCCTTCCTCACCTTTTGTGAGAACCACTTGAGCGCCAAGAAGTATGAGCAGCATGCGCCGCTCCACGCTCATTGTTTCAGGCATTGTAAGAACCAGTTTGTAACCCTTCGCCGCGCAAACAAATGCCAGCGCAATTCCTGTGTTACCGCTTGTGGGCTCAATCACGGTTGCGCCGGGCTTCAGGGCACCTTTTTTCTCGGCGTCTTCAATCATATTGACCCCGATCCGGTCTTTTACGCTCGCCATTGGATTGAAATACTCAAGCTTGGCAACAATGTCTGCCCCGGAGCCCTTTGTCACCCGGTTTAAGCGGACAAGCGGCGTATTGCCGATGGTTTTGGTGATGTCTGAATAAATTTTCATGAAAAACCTCGTGGTTAACAGATTAAAAACGCGGATTTATTAAAACAGATTTATAAATTTTATATCCTAAAACACGAAGCGTCTAGGAAAAATTTACTTCAAAATTAGCTGTTTGAGTTTTGCGATATGCTCACGCATGATGGGTTTTTTGCGGGGATCGCGCAAAATGTAGGCGGGATGGTAGAAAATCATAAATTGAACGCCCGGAAAATCTGGATGCGCAAACGCATTGCCGACTTCGGAAGCCATCGGGGAATCGGCTTTTTCGGGAATCAGATGCTTCAGTGCCGTTCGCCCAAGCAAAACAATAAATTTTGGTTTCACAAGTTCGATTTGTTTCCATAAAAACGGTTTACACCGATCGGCTTCTTCCTGCTTTGGCGCGCGATTGTCCGGCGGCCTGCATTTCACAACATTTACAATTAGCGCGTCTTGATTGGTGTCAATCCCGGTTTCAAGCATCAGTTCATCCATCAACTTCCCTGCGCGGCCGACAAACGCTTTTCCCTGCAAGTCCTCATTTTCGCCGGGTGCTTCACCAATGATCATTAATTTGGTGTTGAAGTTGCCACGATCAACCACGATATTGGTGCGATGCTCACAAAGCGCGCACTTTTTACAATTTGAACTGATTAATTGCTGTTTGAATTCCGGATAGGTTTTTGCTTCGAGGATTTTGTTCGATGCTTTATTCAACAAATCTAATGGCAACTTAGTCACCCAGGATTTTCCCGCCACCACCGCCAAATTCGATTCCGCGCATATTCATGGAAAGTTCTTGAGGTTTATCAGACGCGCGGAACATTTCAAGCTCGGAAATAAGGCCCTGCTCTTTTAATTGCATCAGCGACTGGTTCATCGTCTGCATGCCTTCCGGCCCGCCGTTCTGCATGACTTGCTGCAATTTATCAAAGCGCTGCTGGCGCACAAGATCTGCCACAATATTATTGTTTGCTAAAATTTCAAACGCTGGAGCATAGCCTTTTCCTGTCTTTAAAGGCACCAGGCGCTGACATGAAATGATATTCAAATTATAAGAAATTTCGGTCAAAATCCGGATGCGCGCTTCGGGCGGGAAAAAACTGACCAGGCGTTCGAATGTATGCATAGCGCTTCGCGCATGCACTGTTGTAATCACAAGGCGCCCGATTTCAGCCGCCGCAAGAGCACTCAAAAACGTTTCGGAATCACGCATTTCACCTATAAAAATCACATCGGGGGCCTGCCTGACGGCATAGCGCAGCGCATTTACAAAATTAGGCGCATCCTGGCCGATTTCGCGCTGATTCATCAAAGATTTTTTATCCTGGTGAATAAATTCAAGCGGGTCTTCAATGGTCACAATGTGTTTTTCAACATTTTGATTGATAATGTCAATTAAACAGTTTGCGGTCGTGCTTTTTCCGGATGATACAGCACCGGAAATAATAATAAGACCGCGCTCGGCTAACGCGGATTTTTTGAGTACCTTCGGGAGCCTCAACTCTTCAAAGCTCGGAATTTGTGTCCAGGCAATCCGCACGACGCAGGAGAGCTCTCCTTGTTGATAAAATAAGTTTGCCCGCAGCCGTCCATGCCCTTCAACCCGGAACGAAAGGTCAACACTTCTTTCACGCTCGAGAAGTTCGTTGTGATGCGGTTTCATTAAATGCTGCGCGATCTTATTCATTTGGTCAATAGAGATCACGGCATCATTCGGATAAGGAAATTTTTTGAGTTCGTGCGCCGCGCGATAATAAGGAGGGGCGCTTGATTTTAAATAGAGGTCGCTCCCTTTTTCCTGGAGCATAAAATCCAAAAGCGATTTTAATGTTGCGTGAGGGTCCATATCATTCCCGATTATTTGATGCCGAGGATCTTATCAAGTTCGCCGCGCTCATCAAGCGCTTTTACATCCTGATAACCGCCAAACGGTTTATCATTTATAAAAATTTGCGGAACGGTCTGCTGTCCAGATTTTTCGGCGATTTCTTCGCGCAGCTTGTCATTGTTATCTGTATTAATTTCCTGAAACTGAATACCCTTTTCTTTCAGTAAGCGCTTAGCCGCTTCGCAATAAGGGCAATTCGGTTTTGTGTAAACAACCACTTTTGTGTCCGTCATTTTATAATGCCCACTTTCTGGAGCGCTCTACCGCTCTCTTCCATTGTAAGTATAATTGCTTCCGCTCACCAGAATTCATTTTTGGATGAAAAACACTATTAATGGAGCGTTTCCGGATAAATTCGTTTCGGTTTTTCCAGATACCAGCCGCAATTCCGGCAAGTCCCGCAGCGCCAAGTGCTGTGGTTTCAAGAACACTGGGACGCTCAACCTCACAATTCAAGATATCAGCTTGAAACTGCATCAAAAAATCGCTGGCCGCAGCGCCGCCGTCCACCTGTAATTTCTTGATTGAAACCCTGAGATCGCGTTCCATTTCGATAATGACATCCTTCGTCTGATACGCAATCGACTCGAGAGCTGAACGCGCGAAATGCTCGCGCCGTGTCCCGCGTGTAATTCCAATCATAACACCCCGTGCTGCAGAATCCCAATAAGGCGCGCCCAGCCCCACAAGGGCCGGAACAAAATAGACGCCTTCGTTTGAGGCAAGTGACTTGGCCATATTTTCCGTGTCGCTTGCCTTTTGAATGATTTGAATACCGTCTCGAAGCCACTGAAGAGCGGAGCCGCCTATAAAAATACTGCCTTCAAGCGCATAATCAACCTCGTTTCCGATCTTCCACGCTATGGTGTTGATTAAGTTTTGAGACTTCGGGATCTTTTTCTTAGTGTTCATCTGTAAAAAAAGGCCGGTTCCGTACGTATTTTTAACAACGCCCGGTGCATAGCAGCCTTGCGCGAACATGGCGGCCTGCTGATCACCGGCTACGCCTGTAATTGGAAATTCAGAGCCCAAAACATGCTGAGCGGTTTTTCCTATTTCTCCGCTTGAATCCACTAACCTTGGAAGCATTCTGAACGGAATATCGAAAATTGAACAAAGTTTTTTATCCCATTTGAGCGTTTTAATATTAAAAAGCATCGTACGGGAGGCATTGGAATAATCGGTTACATGGGTTTTTCCGCCTGTCAGCTTCCAAATAATCCAGGAATCAACTGTTCCGAATAAAAGCTCGCCGCGTTTTGCGCGGGCTCTCGCATGTTTAACATGGCTTAAAACCCATTTCACTTTTGATGCTGAAAAATAAGGATCAATGGTAAGGCCTGTCCGCAGTTTAATAAACTTTCCGAGCCCTTTTTTTCTGAGCGCATTACATTCATTCTGAGTTCTGCGGCATTGCCATACGATGGCGCGCATGACAGGTTTACCCGTTTTTTTATCCCAGACAACGGCTGTTTCGCGCTGATTGGTAATGCCGATAGCCGCAATGTCACGGGGGCTTACACGTGAAAGCACTTTTTTAATCACGCTAAGGGTTGACTTCCAGATCTCATCCGGATCGTGCTCAACCCAGCCCGGCTTAGGAAAATACTGCCTGAATTCCTGGTAAGCCTTCGTGACTACTTTCTGATTTTTATTAAACAGGATCGCTCGGTTTCCGGTGGTCCCTAAATCAAGCGCCAAAATATATTTTTTCATGACTTTACCCAAGCTTGCGTTATAATACGGACCATGCTTATTAAACAGTTCAAGATGATCGTTTTCATTCTTTTAATTGTACTGCTTGCCTCTCCATTTGTTCAAGCGGCTGAAACAATTGCGTACCGCCCGGCTGAATGGAAAAAAGAGGAGCTTTATATTGACCGCGCATTTGGAAAACTTAATTTTGGATTCTGGAATTTCCTTTTGGGCTGGACCGAACTTGCCACCGAGCCATATGAAGCCACTATGACAGACGGAAATATCCTGCTTGGCATTGGAAAAGGAATTTTGTTTGGCGCTGCTGATACCGGCGGCGGATTTTTAAACATGGTCACTTTTCCCATAACGGCCCTCTCCATTCCGCTCCCTGAAGGCGGCATTGAGCAGCACGAATTTTGAGGCGACAAAAAACCGTATCGTGTTTTTTCTGTCGCACTCATCCTGCCCCAACCTTCCATTAAATTAATAAGTTGGTTGGGACTGTGCTGATTTCTTATTGTTAGACACGTTTGTATATAAATTGAAAATCAGCCTGAGCGAAGTCCTCTTGGCTGATCAATTTCAGGGCTGAGCGTAGGATTACCATCAATCCTTCTCAGCCGCTCTCGTCCTATCTTTTAATTTCAGCTGCCCCAAAACCGCTTTCACCGACCTTGAGCGGTTCAGGCAATAAAAATGAAGCCCTGGGATTCCGGACCGGATCAGGTCTTCGCATTGCGAAATAGCAAGATCAATTCCATATTGCGCACAAGACTCGGGGTCATCTTCGTGCTTTTGAAGCTCGCGTTCTACGTGAATCGGAATTTTAGATTTGCAAAGTGCCGTAAAACGGCGGACTTGCGGTGCAGAAAGAATCGGCAAAATACCGGGAATCACTGGAACTTTGATTCCGGCTTTCCTGACATAATCTAAATATTCAAAAAAATAACGGTTATCATAAAAAAGCTGAGTAATTACCGCATCCGCGCCCGCATCAACTTTTTCTTTTAAATATTGAATATCTGATTCACGGCTTGCAGAATCCGGATGTGTTTCAGGAAATCCCGCAACAGCGATAGAAAAATAATTCGAAGCTTTCGCTTCCTTAACCAATTCAGCGGAATAATGAAAACCGTCCGGATGAGGCTTGAATTCTTTCATATCCTTCGGCGGATCTCCGCGAAGCGCAATAATGTTATAGATGCCTTTTTCTTTTAAAAATTTGAGCGTAGAACGGATCTCATCTTTTGACTGGCCGACCACGGTCATGTGGCACATGGTTTCAACACCTGTCTTATTTTTAAGCTGATCCACCAATCCGAGTGTCAGATCGCGTGTAGAGCCGGCCGCGCCGTAAGTCATCGAGAAAAAGGCCGGGTCAAATTGTTTCAAGCTCTCAACCGTTTGAAACATATCGCTTGTGGCTTCCTGCGTTTTGGGCGGAAAAAGCTCAACAGAAACATCAATTTTCTTTGATTTGTAAAGTTCGGCAAGGCGCATATTCCAAAGTATATCAGTTTACTCATTCTTCTTGAAAATATTTTTATCAAGCCCTCTTCGGCAAACTCCGATATACCAACCGGAGACAGATTCTTTTATAAAAGGAGAATTACATATGAACCAAAAAATCCTTGTTGTGATCATGATTTTGATGCTGGTTTCAACGCCCGTATTCGCAGCCCTTGGAAATTACGGGCCCAGTGAGTGGACCGAAAGAGACACAAAAACAGAAAAAATTATCGGAAAGTTTGGTTTCGGCGCAAAAAATATGCTCATGGGTTGGTCAGAGATTCTTTACCATCCTTATGCTGCCGGCAATCAAGGAGAAAATATTATTGAAGGCGCTGTGGTGGGTATGTGGTACGGCCTTGCTGACACCGTGGGCGGCATTCTACAGTTTGTAACGTTTCCATTGGCTTGGGACATTCAATTGCCCGAAGGCGGCACGCACATGTTTAAAAAACCTTCTGTTTGAAAACTACGCGGATCTCAGCGGCAGTTGAGCTCCGGCAAGCTCTGAGAGCAAGTTTTCAAAATTAAACTCCAAAACAAACCAAGCGCCGTTTTGCTTAGACCGAATCGAGCTGTATTGCGCCATCAACGCTTGCGGAGACTCCGCGCGAAGAATTGATTCAAAAAACAGGCCTTCCAGTTCACCATAAATTCTAGCGTCAAACATCGTAATAAACGCGTGCTGAGCCCCGCCCGGATTAACATTAATTTGTTCCGGCCGGTCACTCGTCACCCATTTCACCAACTCCGGCCGCCAAAGCTTTGCTTGTTGGCCAATCCGTTTTAGCGCCTCTTCACGCGTTTCCACAATCATCGGATAATAGCCTGTTTGATTCAGCTCTCTAACAAACTTGCGCAGTTCACTTCTGGAAATTTCTTCGCGGTTGGCTACGATAATCCAGTGGAGTTTTGAACTCGGCGGCAGAGATTGCTTCCAATTTTGAAAACCTTCTGCGCTGAAAGAATTTGCATCTGTAATTAAAAGCGTTGATCCCGTTTGTGCCGGTAAATTTGAGGAATTTGTTTCTCTTAATTTCGCACGAACGCCTGGAAACCGATTTAACGCTTTTACAAAAGAGCTCCTTTGCGCGGCTGCACTAAAAATATCTGAGAATGGGGACTGATTTAAATCAGCCGGCAGTGAGGCTTTTAAATTAAGTTCTGATTTTGGGAGAACCAGTTCTCGTAACTGCGAAACTGTTTTTTCGCGGCGCAGTTCACTTCTGACTTGATCCGCTTCAACAGAAGGCGCGATAAAACCGATCAAATATTCATCACCGGGAATCTTAAGCAACTGCGATGCTTTTCCATCCGGCGGAAGAAAAAGACCGCTTTGCCTGGCTTTTAGAGAAATTTTACTTGATTGTCTTATCAAAGCTTCTTTCTCTAACTCTATTTCCTTACGGTTTTTATCAAAATCATCAAGTGACAAACCGTATTTTGACCGGATAACATCCGCGGGAATGTTGGTTAAAAGGTCTTTGAGAGCCTTCTGCACTTTATTTAAGAAAGTAATTTGATTGTCTAGTTCTTGGATCCTGAAAGCAACCAACGGATCATAAATTTCAGCGACAATGTCGCCTGTTTTTACTTTTGAAAAATAAGGTACCTTTAATTCAGCTTCAAACCCGCGCGGGATCGTAATTGAACTGGCCTCTGAATATTCCGGCGAAATAAGCGCTTCATCGCTGTCTTCGTTATGGCTGTCCGATTGAATGAAAGCACTTGAAATATCTGAACGGTTAATATCAGTGCTTGAGAAAAATCCAAAATAAAGGTCTCCGTCTGCGCGCACCCAGTCAAGCTGACTTGCGCTTACTTCAATTAATTTACCGTTTTTTAATTTCACAACCAGTTTAGATCGTTTTAATTTCTTGAAATCTGCATCTTTTAATTTTAATTGAACAAAGCTGGAACCAGATTTTGAATCAACAGGTCCGGACAGCGAAAAATCTGACACGCTAAGCCCCAGCCGTTCAACCTGATCCCTTGGGATAACCAAGCGATGCGTATTTTGATAGCGCTCAATGCTTTCGGCAAGTTTCTGAAGTGCCGGGTAAGCTTCTCTTAATAGGAAAATCCTAAAATCTCCGCTTGAGGAATCGCCTCTCGTAAAAGTATCTAACTCGCGTTCCGCGCGCGCAATAGCCGAAGCCGCGTCTGAAAATAGCTTGCTCCAAGGAATTGCGGTTCCGCGCCAATCTTCCGCGCCATTTTGAAATGGAGAAACATGAATAAGTGCCTCTTTGTTTTCTTTTACAATTTTTATAAATTTTTCAATATCAAAAGGAACCGGAAACGAAGCGCTGTCGTCCCTGGCAAATACCGGGTCATTTTCTATGAGCGTCTGTTTCATGGCTTCAAACCGTTTTGCCAGTTCTGAAAGTCCGGCTTCTAAACTCAGACTGGATGTTTTAATTGTATGCAAAGCGTCACTTTCTTCAATTTGCACAAAATCCGGAGCTTGAACCGCGTACACCACAATTTGATCCGATTTTATTTTAAGTGTTTTGGTTAATTCAGAAACCGAAAGCTGTTTATCTGCCGCTACATTTTTAAATTTCGGATTTAATTCCAACTGAACAGGTGCTGCCGTCACAAACCATGGCTTTTGAGCAAACGCGGATAATGTTTCAATCTTTACTGCTTGTTTCCAGACAGTAAAAACCGGTGCAGGAACGCTTTGCTGTGTTGTGGCTATGCGCGTCTCCTGAGATTCCTGCTGAATTACTTGAGCCATTGTCTCCGCGCTTATTTTTGACGCGCCTGTGAGCACTGGCTGCGCGAAAGAAATGGATAGCGCTGCGGTTACTAAAATAGCAACCCATGCAAGAATATTAACTACAGCTTGTCGAATACTGCTTGGGCGTTGCGGTGTTGTCGAAGATGCTTGTGACACTGCGTTTGTCAAATTTGATGATGCGGTAAGCGTTAAATTGTCAGAAACCGGGCCCAAAGAAACAATGCTTGCTGGTTTTGAAACATCGGCAGCGATTGGCTGTTCTTCCGGCGCCGTTTCCGTTGTTGAATCCGGAGCAGAAACTTGAATTTCTTCAGTTTCAGGAATCGGTGTTATTGAAACAACGGAAGAATCTATTTGTTCGGCCGGATCTTGCACTATCACGGGCTGCGCTTGCTCTGCCGTATTTTCAAGTATGGCCGGCATTTCTGCTGGTTCTTGAACCGTAATCTCTGTTGAGGCCGTAGGCAAAGCAGCTTTTTCTTTCGCTCCGCCGACATCACCCTTTCGGTAAAGTGAAAGCACCTCTTGGTCTAAACGTTCAAGCGCGATTTCATGCGTTTGAGTAAGTTCTTTGACTTCCACCGCTTTGAAGAAACGCAGCAATTCGACAATATTGGCCGGAAACGCGCTGGCTGCAAAATCACGGATAAAACCAAAAATGCCGCGCTGCTCGGAATCCACCGCGTCAAAATCGTTCAACAGATCCAAAGAAGCTGCAGCTTCTCCCAATCCGACACCGCCATAGAGCGCTGTGCGATAAATAACAATGACCGGCTTTACTTTTTCAGCCGCTGTATTCGGAGTTTCTTCTGACGCGGGCACATAAACCACCCGCGCTGTTTTTAAAACCGGTTTTTCCTGCTCGGCTTCTTTTTTGAGGGCCGCCCATGTTGAAACATGGATTTTTCCGTCATCAATGCGGGCCTTTCCTTCCTGAATTAAAAACTGGACCGAATTTTGCAGCACTCTTAATACCGCAAAACTATCTTCCGGGGATGCCGGCAAATACTCTGCGACGGCGGTTTCTTTATTCTCAGAAAACAGCCTCTTTGTAATTCTGAACAGGGAATGTTGAAGAAGCGCGTAATCTTCTTCGCGTTTGCCGCTAAATCGGCCTTCGGAATGCTTTCCGATTGCCATTTCGTGAAAATACTCTTCGATGAAAATCAGGATAACCGGAAGTTCAAAATATTTTAAGAGCGGAAGGCCGGCTTTGGTCAGTTTTAAATTTTCACTGTCTTTCTTAAATTCCAAATGGGTCCCCCCGAATTTAATTTCGCCTTCATCCGGCAGAATCTCTTTGTAAAGGTTGAGCCGTTCCTCAATTTGGCTGACAACTTCTGATTCATTTTCAACCGACCGCAATTCTGAACGCGCTCTCAAAGGCCGCAGGCCTTCTTCCACCACACGTTTTACGTTGGGATCCAATACATCATTTGATAACTCGTTATCCGGATATTCAGGACCGTGATGCCCCCTGCCGTTTGCGTAAGTCCCAAGCAGGCGGTAAGTCCAATAATTAGCAGATTCCACCCCATGCAGCTGGATTCGAGTTGCCAAAAGCTGGCGTACCAGCGGGAAAAACTTGATCTGCTCATCCGATGGGATCGGCTGAGACCCGTCATTTCGGTAATCCTCGCGGGTTCTGCCGTGCACGCTAAGATCAATTTGCTGCTGGCCTTGCTGGGCTGTTAAAACTTGAAGGGTTTCGTCCGTTTGCGCGATGGTATCTTGTAAGGTGCCGACCGTGTCTTTTCGAATTTTTAACGCTTCGTCAATCGCAATTTGAGAGATTTCAATATCCACTTCGCCCTGACGAATCGAGACCTGTGTGTTGCTCGTGCTGATGGGAAACCGGATGGACAGCGCTAACGGAATGTTCCACGTCCAGGTATTGACTTTATCAATGGGAGACGCGGTAAAACCCGAGTCAACGCCGAAAGTAACTTCAGGATGAAGCCCGAGCCGGATCTGGCGAATATTTTCCTGTGTCAATGAAATGTCAATTCTAATTGCTTCCGTTGCGGCAATATCGGGCGAATGTCCGATTGTAAAATTTGCCATTTCCTGAATGGCTTCGCGCGGAATTTCTTTTCCGGCCAAACTTGTTTGATGACGAACCCAGCTCATAAACCAGTCGCGCCGACCGGCATCCAGAACGCCTTTTTGAATAAGCCGGTCAACCAGCACAGGCATTTGGTTTGGATCGAGATGGTAAACGTTTTGTTCTAGCACCATAAATGGAATCTGCGGCAAGGTATTCATGCCCCGGACCGGTTCTGTAAATAAATTGTATTTTGCGGTAAAAGCGGAACGCTCCCCCGCGCCGGACTGAATAACCCAGGTCCGCTCGTCTTTCGTGCTGCGTGTAAAAAATAAATCGAGGCTTCCCTGTAAAATCGAAATCGCCCGGAGCTGCACATTAATAAGATGCGATGTTTTCTTAATTTCAAGCTCAAGCTGTTTAATTTGATTCTTGCTCACGCCAAAGCGCAGTCCTTTAAATTGCTCAAACTGCAGCGTCAGCAAATGCGCATCCGCCACAAGCCGCATCAGTTCAATATTGGCTGCGTCAAGCGCCTGGTAAGTTTGAATCACGCCGCGCGTTTGATCATCCAGCACCCTGCGGTATTGCACAATTTCTTTGAGTAAATTTAAAGCAACCTGCTTATTAAAACTCGCTTGCGCGATATTTGAACTTGAAGGGCCGAGAGAAAAACCAAAAGGAGTGTTGAGGCTCACAAGCGGGACTGCCGGATTTTTTTCTAAGTACTCGCCGAGCACATCTAAAGCGGAAAGTGCGGGGCTCGTCGTAAAACCTAGATTAATCCCGAGATCGCCCCAGACAGGATCGTAGTTAACCGGATCCGGATTGTCGCCGGGCAGAATTTTCTCGCTCAAGCCTTGTGAGACCGCATCGCCAAGTGAAGTCGCGAGTTCTCCTAGTTTTTCATTCTGCGCTGAAAGGTTTTCGGCGATTTTCCCAGTTTCAGACCCGATAACCGAAGTAGCAAGTTCATTCAATTGCTCGCGCAGGAAACGCTCTTTTTTGCTAACTTTCCCGCGATTGATACTGCCGATTACTTTGTCCAACTGTGTTTCGAACGCGAGATTCAGATCAATATTGGCAAACTCGGGGAGTGTTTTAAGCCATTCATAATAGGCACGCTTAACCTGCAAACGCTGCAAAATAGCCGGATTTGAATCACGGAGTCCGGTTTCGATTTCTTCCGGAATCACCAAAACCTCTTGCCGCGCTTTATTGCCTCGATCTGAAATTAGTTGCGCGGGCGTTTTCTGCCAATTCAATGCTGTTTCAGCGCACCCTGATATAAGGCTAGAAAATGGTAAAGCAGCCAGCGCTTTTCCTATTCCAAAAATCATCCGCCTGCGTATTCTGAAATCTGAGGATGCCAGCTCATCCACTCTCAATTCGCTTTTCGCTGAAGAAAGGTTCACAAGCAATTCCGCGCGCCGCCCCGGCAAAACCAGCCCCGCAAGCGCGTAATCATTTTCCTCCAGAACGATCGGCAAACTCACCGTTGATGATTGCAGTGAGGCCAATTTTTTCATCTGTAATTCATAGCTCGTTTCGCTCGGATGAGCCATCTTGGGTTTCATGACTAAATATGGATAATTGTGCGCAGAGAGAAACTTTTGAAATTCAGCCATATGAAAACCGCCCATCGCAACAACGACAGCTTTAACATCCGGGTGTTCGTTCAAAGTTTTATTAAAAGCAGCTTTAAATATTGCGTCACGTTTGAACGCCAATGCGTAGAATTTTTCCGATAGATCAAATTGGGCCATTAAAATATGAATTTCCTCGTGCGATAGAAAATCACTTCCAACTTTCTGGATCAAACGCATTAACTCATCGCGTTTTTCTGTATTTCTGAAAATAGCAGCATCTTCCGGCGTTGCTTCTAATAATAAAAGGCGCCTGAGCATCGCCTGCGAATGCCAAAGCGCTGTAGAGTTTGAATTGAAAGTTAAAAATTCATAAAATGCGGCGTACTCCGCGCCAAGCTGTTCGATAAACTCCGGATTTTCAATCAGCTCTTTTACTTGCTCATTGATCGCTTGATTGGCAAATGTTTCCAGAATTGAGAAAAATACGTGAACCGCCGGAAAACGTTCATTGAAACGGTTTATTTTCTCAAGCTGAATTTTATGAAAAGCATCCGTAAAAATTTTGACTGTTGATTCGGGAGATTTATGGAGCGCGCCAAGAAAACTCTCTATTGAATTCAAATTCAACAAATCAGCCGGGATTTCTTTGGAAAGTTGGCGCCCTAGTTTGGTAAATAAAGTCTCAAAAACAGTTTCAGCCTTTATTTGAGTTGATTTGGTCTTCCAGTAGGCTTTTATATTTCGTTCATACCAATCACTGCTTTCTAATCCAAACGCTTGGTTGAGGCCCGGATGAAGCAAGAAACTGGTTTCGATCGGAGAGAGTTCGCCTTGTTTAAATAAGTTTTCAATCAATTCTTTTTGTTTTTGATTTTTGTTATCTTCAAATCCTTTCAGGCTGAGTCCACCATGAACACCTTCCATCAAAAAAAGTACGCCTGATTGTTCCTTTCTGAGCCATTCGATAAATTTGAAAATGGAATCCTGAGTTTCGCCGCTGCCGTGCGCATCACCAATCAAAATGCAAATTGGCTTTTTCGACGAGTTTTCGCTTAGTTTATCTCTTTCCAGATTAAAACTTTGATCCAAAAACTGCTGTTTGAATTTAACCAGATTTTCGCTGACAGATGGCACAGAAGAAACGGGAACTCCGGCAAAAAGCGGCGCTTCTAAAAATAAGAGCAGGGCAAGCACGGTTGATATAAATTTGGTCATATTTTTGGAGGCTACTTCAGGTTTCATAGGCTACTTTTTTGTAATTTTTCCTTTCCAAACCAACAATAAACAGCAAAATTGTTACGAATTTCTCTAAAATTGACAGAAATTTTATCTGTTCTGATAGATTTATGAACTTCTAAGAGCTCTGGGTATTTCATTTTTCATGCCATATTCTATTATATTAGGATATAAATTAATTATAAACGGTGTAAATTTGGTGTAAAAGAGCCGATTGGTGGCAGATAAAATCGGGCTTACGCGAATTGAGAAAGCTTGCGGGCGGTCTGAAAATTTTCAATCATGGACGGCATAATTCCAAGCTCATGAAATAAATCTTTGGCATCTCCTGCTTCAACTACCCTGATCTCATCTTCTTCAAAGCCCTGGCTTAAATAGTAGGCAAGATTCCATTTTTCCTCTTCTGAAATTAACAGCCGAAATTCACGAACGCCGTAATCTGCCATCAGGCGCGTACGCGCGTCCGCGTAATTGGGGGCAGTTTGAATACGTTTTGATTTTGGGAAATCTTTCAATTTTTTGTTAACTCCATTTAAAGACACCGCGTCTGCACTGCTTCCTTCGACAACAAAAATTGGGTGTGCAGCGCCTGATACTTCAACCGCCCGGCTCAAAAGAAGCAGAAATGATTTATTATAGGTGAGGTCGTAGCTTAAAATGTAGCCGATTCTATGATCGGTCTTATTATTTGAATGCGCTCCAAATATTTTTAGGAACAAAGTCCGTGTGCGCTCTGTCAATTGTCTTCCCTGTCGATTCAAAATTTTCCGGACGGTCTGTAACAGCCATTGATTTGCAAGGCGCAGATCCGAATAATCGGGCCGTGGCCGAATGCTGCTGAATAAAACCCGAAGCTCCGAGCGTTTTTCTAGAACATTGAGACGGTTCGCAATATTCCGGGGGTGTGAGCCGTTCGGTTTCAAGAAAATTTTTACAAATATTGAAGGATACTTCTTCGCAAACTCTACGACTTCCCTTTCAAATAACTCTTCATCACGCTCACGTCCGTCAGCTACATCCAGAAATCTTGTTTGCGAAACCAACGCTAATAGCTCGATTGTGCTATGGTCCAGCTCTATATTCATTTTTCTAATTTCAGCTGCGCTGGCCCAATATTTGAAAACCGTGGCGCGTTCATTATCAATGCGGCCGTCAGATTCATCTGAAAATATGATTTCGTTATCCTCTGAAATTTGTGAAAGCTTCTTTTTTTTGGGCCGCACGCCCAACTCCTCTTTAAATTCCCGGACAGCAGCAGCATAGATCGACTCGCCGTGTTTCACGTGCCCGCTCACCGTTAGATGGAGTTTGCCATTGTGTTTAGGTTTGTTAGATTTTGTAAATCTTTTTTGGAATACAACGCTCCCGTCATCTTCATTCACAACAATTATTTTGACAGACCAGTGCCAGTCACCATCCCGGTGAACACTGCGCTTATCTTTTCCTTTTTTTCTGAGTTTTCCGTTCTGTTTGAAAACAGACAATATTTCAGTAGAACGTCTCTTTTCAACCGGCGCAAGATATTGAATGCCCTCCGAAACGCGAAGTTCGGACCTATTTTTATCAATTGGAATGCGGATTGTAAAACGTGTTCCCTTGCCGGGTGCGGATTGAACACCGATATCACCGTTCAACCGTTTCTCCACCCTTTGTTTGGTCAATGGCAGGCCAAGGCCGGATCCGATTCCCTTTGCTTTGGTGGTAAAGCCGACATTAAATATGTTTGGTAGAATCTTCGGCTGAATCCCGCTTCCATTGTCTGTTACGCGAATTTCGAGCATATTTTCACTGGCTACTCTTGTCGCAATAATCACATGTTCAGCACCGGCGTCCAGTGAATTCCGGATAAGGTTCTTGAGCACCATAAAAAGCGCGAGCTCATCTGAATTGAAAACGACATCCGGATCAGCGTTTTCTATTAAAACTTTTCCGGATTCTGAAATCTTAAAAAATTCGGTAATTTCTATAAGCGAAAACTCGGCCTGATCCGTAAATCTGAAGCCCGCCATAAGTCCTGCCTGCTCCCGGATCATTTTAACAGCCATTTTGATCTTCATAATTGTTTTATCTTTTGGAAATGAAGCGCCGAAAGAATCCGGATAATTTTCAAAAATTGCGTTTACTACCTGATCCGCTTTTCCCGGCTGGAATTCATCATAAACGGTTTGCAGCCAATTTTTTGTTGCTTGCGGATCGTTCAATGTTTTCAATGTGTTATAGACGGATAAAATTCTTAAACTATCTTCAACCCGGACAAGAGCCTTGATAAGAGATTCGTTTTTGCTTTGTTTTTGTTCCCATTCGCCGCAAATCGTTTCAAACCAGACGGTCAGCTTTGAAATCAAATTTCGGAATTCATGGAGAATATACTCGTTTTCTTGCGCAAGCGGGACCACAATGCCGGCATCATGTTCGAGCATGCCGGATGCATCTGAAAGCTGCCCTGCGTTTCGGAGTTCGCTTCGCACAGCAAATGAATTTTGAGCAGCTATATGGCGAGTATTGGCATAATCAAATTCAGCGGCCGGCAAATTGGTGGCGGATAAAAAATAAAGATTGGCGGTCAAAATAAAAACTTTTATAGATATATTATATTTCATGACGCGCAAAGACTAGCTTTGCAATGTCAAAAAATAAAGGTATTGATGTAAAGGATGAGAAAAATTACTGCTCTAAGGCTGGTAGTTCAAGGCTTGAAAAACTGGCTGGTTTCAGAAGCTTTGCCACAAAAAATCCTTCCATCTGCTGATTCGGTAAAATCCGGATCGCCTTCCTGACCGCCGGGTCAAAGCTTTCCTTTTCCCAGAAAGCAATTCCTGACATTTGATTCGGTAAATGAAACGAAATAGGTTCAATCCGAACAGCAGCGCCAAATTTCTGGAGCGCCCAATTGAGAACGCCCTCGTTTTCTTCCGGTGCATAGGTGCAGGTCGAATAAACCAGCGTACCACCGGGCTTTAAAGCGTGAAGCGCTGAAAACAAAAGTTTTTTCTGCTTTTTGGCCATTTCATAAACTTTGGAAGTTTTCCAATAACCGAATGAGGAAGGTTCTGAGGTGTTAAAGCGGCCTTCAGCACTGCAAGGTGCATCCAGTAAAATTTTATCAAATGTTTCAGGGAATTTTTTGCCGAAAGTTTCTCCGTAATGCAAAGAAAGTTCGATATTTTTTGCGCCTTGAGACTCCACATTGCTTTTTAAGCGGAAAAATCTCGGCTTGTTACTGTCATTTGCTAAAATCCTGCCTTTATTCTTCATCAGGCAGGCCATTTGGGTTGTTTTGCTGCCGGGCGCAGCGGTCAAATCAAGTACGTTATCGCCCGCTTCCGGCTGAAGCACAAGCGGCGGAATCATGCTTGGAAGACTTTGGACATAAATTTCGCCTTGTTTATAAACATCAGTTTCTTGAAGATCGCGGAGAGTTCCTTTCCTGATTAAAAACGCATCCGGATACCATGACACGCGATGCATTTGAAAACCTTTTCCTGATAATTTTTCTTCGACTGCGTTTGAATTAGTTTTAAGAGTATTAATTCGAAACGTGGTGGGCTTTTTATCGGCAAACGTATTGACAAGCTCATCCCATTTTTGAGACGGCAGAATATGTTTTAATCTTTCAAGAAAATCTGAGGGAAGTAATTTAATTTCGCTGCGCATGATTTAAAAAGAGTAGGGGCGACTCACCGAGTCGCCCCTACGATCAAATTGCAAGATTTTATGGTTGGGAATTAATAACCTGTTTTCGCTTCCGCGGCAGGCGCTTCTGTCGGAACAGCGGCCGGCGCAGTCTTAACGAAAAGCGACTTTACTTCATTTTCACTGCTGACCAATGCAAGCACTTGATCGCCCACTGCCAGCTTGGAGGCATCAATTGTCTCAGCGCCTTTTCGGATAGACGCTTCGGCTCCGATTGTCAAACTAACCGGTGTCCCGCGCTGATCAAGCTTAAGCGAATTGCCGGAAATTTCTGTGATCGCTCCTGAAACCATTTTAATGGCGGGAACTGACGGTGCTGCTGCAGGAACTGCTTCACTCTTTACTTCATCGGCACTAAAAGCCGCCGGAACCACGCTCAACACCAAAAACGCCAATGCCAACCACGCTGTTAAATTTCTTTTCATGTAGCCTTCTCCTTTTGATGACCATCGCGGTTCGGCCAATGTTGGACAAATCCGCCCATATTTTGAAAACCCGAATATTGTAGCTCTAATTTGGTGTTTGTCTAGTGGCCTAGGGCAAGTTTATTTATAAGGAAATTTTACTTAAATTACAGATAAAAAATGAGGTTTTATTCCAGCTGATCTTCCAATTTAACAACCAAATCACCAATCTGATCCAATAAATATCCCGGAAGCAAGTTTCCGTTCTTGAGTTCCTTTTCAGCATTCGCCAGAGTCGAAATCAACCGCTTAATAGTGGAATTTCTTCTCTCCTGTTTAATTTCTTTAGGGTTTCGATCATCGCGCTCAGAAAGCAGTTTTTTCATTTGCGCGCGGACTTCTTTCGGTTCTTTTTCCTGCTCAAAAACAGCCTTTTCGATTTCGCGCACATCTTGAGAAGTCAGTTTTTTATTATTCTGAGCCAGGCGGAACATATTAACCGACTCAAAATTAGGTGCCTGCTTTGATGTATTCTGGTCTGAGCTTAATTTAATTAAATCCGGTTTTGATTTTTCCAGGAAATAGTAGGATTTCAAAAGTTTAGACGCTGTGGTTTGCTTAATCCGAAGTTCCTTACCGCAATAAGTTTCAAAACTGAGATACCCCCAATTTTTATAATGCTTGTCTTTGTAAACGGTATACAAATATTGTCCGAGCTGAACCCACGACAATTTGTGCTGTTTAGCGGCTTCCAGTGTTTTTTCCCTCAACGTCTCGGTTAAAATCTCTGTTTCCATTTTACTCCTGTCCTAATTTAAATATTTTTACCGTGGCACACTGCCCGTCTCCCCATGGCCAAATCATGGCCAGGTGTGAAATACCGCCGTGCGCAATTGAATAAAGAGTCTGATTTTTTAATACGCCGCCGAAATTAGACGTGAGCGCATCTTCCTCGCCCCGGGGCCTGACGCCTGCCGGCTTCGCCGCGGGACCGAAAAATTTTTGAAGTGTCGGATTGAGGTGGGCTAATTTTTCACTCCGGACCACAAACTCAAGGCCGGAATCAGATTCGTGGCGCAATTCTTCAAATGACTCCTTCTTAACTTCCTCGATTAATTCTTTAAATGTCATAACTTCACGCGTGTTTCTTATAAATTGCTGCAATAAGTGACAAAAATGTGAAAGCAACCAGCATGTAGAATCCAGAGTCCGGCTCCACAATGTTTTTTGATACGAAACTCTTGGCAATTATGCCGAAAAGGCCTTCGGATGCTTTGTTGAGGGCGTTTTGAAATGCCAGCCGCGCCTGAGCGCTCAAATAATAGGTCGCCAGAAGTGCGTAAATTGACGCCGCAAGCGATATGGCTGCCGAAGTAATGAGCGTATCCAATTTATTTACATGTACAAGGAAAAAATTAAAAAATACGGTGATATAAGCAAATAAAAGAGCAACTGGAATAAGTGCGCCGATTAAAAATGCCGGTGAAAATGATTGCTGTTTTTTCTCCGGCAGAATTTTTCTGAGCATGTCTAAAAAATTAAATTGAATCTCAGCGGCGCTTTTCTGATTTTGATTAAACATTCCCTTTGGAATCATTTTAACGACACTGTGCACACTCCAGCTGACACGGCCGAAAGGCGGCACTTCTACTTTAAACGCCGGCACAAAATAAGTCGCGAGGCTTGCGGTAAGAAAGAAATAAACTAAAATTTTGAAAATATCGTGCCCTGATTTTTTCATATAACTTAAGCATTTCCCCGTATATTTTTTTCAATTTCGGTTATAACTGTTTCAGACATCGGGTCTTCCTTTGATCCGAATCGCGCGACTACCTTTCCGTCCGGAGCAATTAAGAATTTATTAAAATTCCAGGCAATATCTCCGTTGAATCCTGGCTCTGCCGTGAGATATTGATACAAAGGATGGATGTCCTTTCCTTTTACACTGATTTTTGAAAATAGAGGAAAAGTGGTTTTGTATTTTAGTTCACAAAATTTTTTAATTTCTTCATTTGGCCCCGGCTCCTGGCCCATAAAATTATTCGCCGGGAAAGCTAAAATTTCGAATCCCTTTTCCTTATACTTTTCATACAAGGCTTGCATAGATTTATACTGAGGCGTGAATCCGCATTTGGAGGCAGTGTTTACAATAAGAAGTGTTTTTCCTTTGTAGTCGGCGAGGGCTTTTTCATTTCCATCGATGGTTTTCATCGTAAATGAATAAATGTTCTTATCTTCCATAGCAATTCCTCCGGACAGCGGCGTGATAATAAAAACGAGTACCAGTAATAGAAATGTTTTTCTCATAGAACAAAGATTATACCGTGCTTTTTGGAGAATTTGAATAAGCGAGCTCTGTTTTTTTCTTCCTGGAATAAGCTTTTACGGCACATTCCCGAATCAATGCCTCCGTGCGCCCTTGACAAGCTTCGTGATAAAGAAGTTTCACCGGAAGATGTGTTCTGGTGTAACGGGACGCTTTTCCCGCGTTATGCATTTTCAGCCGGCGCTCCAGATCCTTGGTGATGCCTGTGTAAAATGTGCCGCCGTTACATTCAAGAATATACAAAAACCAGGGCTCTTTTTTGGATCGGCGGCGTTTTATTTTTTCTTTCTTTGCCATTCCTTTCAGCATTTTCTTGTATTTCTGATCCATGCTAATCAGGAAATATAATCGCCACAACTGTTAAAGAAATGCCGATTACCCAAAGCCAGATCGTGTTGGTAATAAAATAAGAATAAACCATCAGTGCAATACCGATGATCATGGGTTTGGCGAGTGCTTGTTTCTTACCGCGGATGAATAATACAAAACCAATCGCGCCAAACACAATGCCGGCGAATAGGTTCGCGAAATTCATGGACTACCTGCGAAAGGGCCTCTTTCGGCCGAAACGGTTTGAACCGCCATGAGGCTTTCCGCCAAAAGAAGAAGACCTGTTACCGCCATGTCCTCCTGGCCGCCGGCCATGCTTGGGACGCGATGAAGAAGACCCGGACATATCAAACCGCTCTGAAGGAAATTCCGGATGTTCTGAAATGGGGAGAGCAGTACGAATTAAACGTTCAATGCTTTTGACATCATCGCCTTGATCAGGAGTGGCGAAAGAAATTGCGTGGCCTTCAGATCCCGCCCGGCCCGTACGGCCGATTCGATGAACGTAATTTTCCGCGTCTTCCGGCAAATCGTAATTAAGAACCAATTCGATACCCGTTACGTCAATGCCGCGCGCTGCAATATCGGTCGCGACCAAAATCCGGTATTTGCCGGATTTGAAACCTTCCAAAGCTTCGCGCCGCTGTCCCAGCGAGCGGTCAGAATGAATTTCAGCCGCATTATGACTCATATGGCGGATGGCCCGCGTGATTTGATTGGCGCCCATTTTGGTCCGGACAAACAATAAAACAGTACCGCGGTATTGCTCTAAAATTTTCCGCAAAAGTTCAATTTTTGAATTCCGCCGCACAATGAATACTTCCTGCGTCACCAGTTCGGCGGCTGTGCCGGCCGGCGCAATTTCTGTGCGCACCGGAAGCTGCATATAAGAATTCGCGATGTGCACAATTTCGCTTGGCATGGTGGCCGAGAACAGCATGGTCTGGCGATCCTTCGGAATGGACTGCAAAATACGTTCAATCTGAGGTTTAAAACCCATGTCGAGCATGCGGTCGGCTTCATCTAGGACAAGTACATTAATATCGCCCAGCATGATGGTTCTTTGTGTGATGTGGTCAATCAAGCGCCCCGGTGTTGCAATGATGACTCGCGGATTGCGGCGGAGCGACTGAATTTGCATATGCATAGAAGCACCGCCGATCAGGACAGCGGTTTTAATACCGAAAGGAATTGCTATTTTATGAAAGGTTTCTTCGACTTGGATTGCGAGTTCGCGAGTGGGGACGCAAATAAGCGCGCGGCCCTTTCTTTGAGCTAAACGCTGAACAATGGGAATGCTAAAAGCGAGTGTTTTACCTGTTCCGGTTTGGGCAATTCCGATAATATCCTTGCCTTCAATGCCGACCGGAATGGCTTTGTGCTGAATCGGTGTCGGCGTAACAAACTTCATCCGATCCAGAATTTCAAGTATTTTGGGTGCAATTCCAAGTCCGTAAAAACCGGAAGGCGTGTTTTCAGTATGTGCTGTCATTTGTGTATTATACAGGCAAACGGGTTAAAAACCTAAGACTCATTCGCCTAAATAAGAGCTCTTAATCGTGGGGTCTTTTAATAGTTGGGAGCCGGCTCCTTCCATTTGAATTTTCCCGCCTTCAATTACGTAAGCGTAATCAGCAAGCTCAAGCGCTTTCCAGGCGTTTTGCTCCACCAGCAAAATCGTGATTCCTCTTTTATTGATTTTTTTAATAAGTGAAAAAATAAGTTCGACCATTTTCGGCGCAAGGCCAAGGCTGGGTTCATCCAACAATAAAAATCTGGGGCGGGCCATCAGTGCGCGGCCCATCGCAAGCATCTGCTGCTCACCACCGCTCAAATTGCCTGCTAAAAATTTTAAACGTTCCTTCAAAATCGGAAAAAGGCCGAAAATTTCATCACATTCTTTCTTAAGATCACAATTGTGGCGCCTGGTGTAAGCACCCAGGTCTAAATTTTCTTCTACTGTCAGACGCGGGAAAATCCGGCGCCCTTCCGGTACTTGCGTAACGCCGAGCCGCACAATTTCATCAGGAGCCAGGCCATCAATCAATTTTCCGCCAAATTTTATTTTTCCTTTCCTGGCGCGGACGATTCCTGAAAGCGTCATTAAAAAGGTTGATTTGCCGGCACCGTTTGAACCGATCAAAGACACAATCTTGCCGATCGGGACTTGAATGTCGATCCCTTTCAGGATTTCGATTTTTCCGTAACCGGAATGTAAATCTGAAACTTCTAATAGATTCATAAATTTTGTTCCGTCATTGCGAGACGCTTTAATATTCGCCGAAGCAATCTACGTAGATTGCTTCGCTTCAATTGCAATGACTGTTAGCACGTTAATCGCGTTTTCCTAAATACGCTTCAATCACAAGCGGATGATGCTGCATTTCTTTTGGCTTTCCTTCTGCGAGTTTTTTCCCGTAATCAAGCACCACCACATGTTCCGAAACCGGCATAATAAATTTCATGTCGTGCTCGATCAATAAAATTGAAATGCCCCGGTCGCGAATTGCCCGGATTAGATCCAAAAGCTCTTCTTTTTCGCGCGGATTCATGCCCGCCGCGGGCTCATCCAAGAGCAAAAGCTTCGGCCCGGACGCAAGTGCTCTGGCAATTTCTAATTTTCTCTGATGCCCATATGACAAATTACAGGCAAGCTCGTTTGCTTTTGAATCAAGCTTAAAAAACTCAAGCAGCCGCCGCGCGTTTTGCCTGAGCCTCTTTTCCTGTACCCTAACCCATTTGGGCTGCCACAGCGCATCCAAAATTCCTGAGCGGGTTTTGGTGTGGGCACCGACCATTACATTCTCAAGTGCTGTCATATGCTTAAACAGCCGGATAGTTTGAAAAGTACGCGCGATACCGCGCCGCGTAATTTCATATGGGTAAAGACGATTAAATGAAGTTTGAAAATCGCCGAAAGAAATTGAGCCTTGGTCAGGAGCGTAAAGGCCTGTAATACAATTAAACAGCGTGGTTTTGCCCGCCCCGTTCGGGCCGATCAGGCCGATTATTTTTCCATGGTCTACTGTAAAGCTCAAATTTTCAATAGCCGTCACGCCGCCGAAACGCTTTGTGATATTGTCAACCGTGAGCAACGGAAATTTAGAAAGAGAGTCCTGTTTTTTCATTTCGATTTCTTTTTCTCCGAAAATTCTTCCGCATGATGCAGCTCGCCCAAAATTCCCTGCGGCCTCAAAATCATAATGAGAATCATTGCAACGCCAAACAGCAGCATTCGATATACTTCAAAGCCGCGCAAAAGCTCGGGCAGCAGGCTAAGCGCCAAGGCACCCAACACCACACCGCGGATACTCCCAAGGCCGCCCAACACCACCATGGCAAGCACCATCACAGACACTACAAAATCAAAACTGTCAGGCGACACCGTTCCCTGTTTTGCCGCAAACACAGCGCCCGCAATTCCTGCGATAAATCCGCCGATGGCAAAAGCGGAAAGTTTTGCCCACATCAAATTAATGCCCATGCAGGACGCCGCAAGCTCATCTTCGCGCATCGCAACCCATGCGCGGCCAAGCCTGGATGATTCGAGCCGTTTCAAAAAGAAAATGACGATTGCTACTAGCGCAAAAACCAGAAAATAATAAGGTTTCGAAGCAACTCCGAAATCGTAGTTAACAAACCAAAGTGTCGGGTGATCAATTCCAAGAAGCCCGTTGGGGCCGCCTGTAATCCGGTCTAAATTGTTGAGAACAATCCTCACAATTTCACCGGCACCAAGCGTCACGATTGCCAAATAATCGCCGCCAAGCCTGAGTGCCGGAAATGCCAAGAGCACTCCGAAAACAGCCGTACTGACAGCGCTCAGCCAAATGCCTGCCCAAAACGGAATGTGGAGATGAATATTCACAAGCGCGTAGGTGTAGGCGCCTACCGCAAAAAGCGCCGCGTAACCAAGATTTAAAATGCCGGCGTAACCCACAATGACGTTAAGGCCGAGCGCAAGCAGCATAAAAATACCGGCACTCACCAGCACATCCACATGATAGGGATTTTGATCAATCAAAGGGTACAGAAAAACAATTAAAATCAGGCATGCAATTTGTGCATTTCTTGGAAATAATTTTTGGATGGGTGTTTGTGAATTATTTTTCATGCTTCAGACTTTCTTGACCTCACGTGACCCAAAAAGACCGGACGGGCGGAAGAGTAAAATAATAATCAAAACAAAAAACGCGAACACATTTTTCCATTCAGATGATAAATAGCCGGCTGCGAGCCCTTCGATCACACCGAGCAAAAGCCCGCCTATCATGGCGCCCGGAATATTGCCGATTCCGCCAAGCACAGCGGCCGTAAATGCCTTGAGGCCCGCCAGATAGCCGTCGTGAAAATTAATGGTGTTGTAATACATTCCAAACATCACGCCGCCGGCACCGGCCAAAGCGGAGCCGATCAGAAACGCAGCGGAAACAGTACGGTTTGTATTGATGCCCACAAGGCTTGCGGCTTGATGGTCATCGGCAAGTGCGCGCATTGCTTTCCCGGTCCGTGTTTTCTTGATGAACCAATGTAAAATCAACATAAGCACGATTGAAACAACGGTGATTAAAATTTGAAGGTTGGTAACCGTGACATTCGCAAAATTATAGGTTCTGATGTGAATTAAATTTGGAAATGGTTTGTCTTGCGGGCCAAAAATCAGCATCACCGCATTTTGAAGTAAAAATGAAACACCGATTGCGGTAATGAGAGGCGCAAGCCGCGGCGCATTACGAAGCGGACGGTATGCAAAGCGCTCAATGACAACACCCAAAAGCCCTGTTCCGGCCATTGAAAAAATAAAAATAATAATGAGAAGAAAAACGGTTTGAGGAGAATCGGGGAAAAATTTCTGCAGGATCACATTGGCCAATAAGCCAAAATAAGCGCCCACCATAAATACTTCGCCGTGCGCGAAGTTGATGAGCTGGGCAATGCCGTAGACCATCGTGTAGCCGAGTGCGATCAGTGCGTAGATCATGCCGATCGTGAGGCCGTTTACAAGCTGCTGAAGAAAAACGCCGTCCATACGGTTGGAGTATATAGAAGTTACGCAGGGCCTACGTAAACTAATTTCCCGTTTTCAACTTTAAAAACCCCGATAAATTGTTTTTCATTGTCGCCTTTCCGGTCAAATACCACTTCGCCGGTGACGCCATGGAAGGAAGGAAATTCGCGCATGGCTTTTAAAACCGCTTTACGGTCTTTTTTGGCTGCTTTTTGGATGGCCTGAATCAAAATATTAGCGGCGTCATATCCGTAAGCCGACCATTGGCCAACTTCACCGTAACGAGCTTCATAAGCCTTGATAAATTGCGCGGCGCTCGGCACTTTTTTCATGTCGCCTCCAACCATCGTCGCGTAAGTACCTTCGCTGATGGCGGGGCTCGCGAGTTCAATAAAAGTCGGTGTTGCCAGGCCGTCTCCGCCCATAAGCGGCGCCTTGATTTCGAGCGAACGCGCTTGCCTGATCAGCAAAGCACCTTCCGGATAAATGCCGCCGAAATAAATCAGATCGGGTTCTAATGGTTTAATTTTAGTAAGCAGCGGCTTAAAATCTTTGTCGCCCTGCGTAATCCCTTCATGGCCCAAAACTTCTATGTTAAGTGACTTTGCCCGCTTTTCAAATTCATCCGCAAGGCCTTTTCCGTAAGTAGTTTTGTCATCAATCACGAAAACTTTTTTAACGCCAAGTTGGTTTAGTGCAAAGTCAGCGCCCTTTGGCCCTTGCACATCATCGGTAGCCGCAATCCGGAAAAAAGTATTGAAGCCTTGCTTGGATAATTCGGGGTTTGTCGAAGCGGGCGTAATTTGCGTCATGCCGGCTTCATGATAAACCGCTGACGTGGGCTTTGTGCAGCTTGAATTGAAATGACCGACCACCGCTACCACATCGAGATCGGAAACAAATTTTTTGGAAACATTCACGGCTTGCGCGGGATTGTGCTGATCATCCAGAGCAAAAATTTCTATTTTATTTCCCGGAATACCTGTTTCGTTTTCGTTGGCGTGATCAATTGCGAGGCGGACACCATTACACATATCAATGCCAATTTGCGCCTGATCGCCCGTTAAAGGTGCGGCACAGCCGATTTTGACGATTGGAATGTCGTTCTTGCTTTCACCGCATCCGGAAATAGAGAGTGCGACAGCTAGGAAAAATGCTGGAAATATAAATTTTCTGTATTTTTTCACGCCAAACCCTGGTTTTTCTAGAATCAATAAAGGATTACATATTATATACGGCTTCTTACCCGTTTTTAAATACAAAGAAAAAACCGGACCGCATCTGACATTAACTATCGCGATGTACTGTATCCGGTGAAAATGCCGGCAGACAAACCGCGATATATTCAGCGCCGCCTTTTTTAGGCGAGCTGTATTGAACCCACTCGCCCGCTGAAACAATAACTGCTTGCCCTGCTTTTACATCTATTTTTTTGTCACGCGATACAATTCGCAAACTTCCCTTTAAAACAACGGTGTATTCGTCAAACTCCGGTGCTTGGCCGGGTTCGGCCCACCCTGCCGGGCTCTTCATGTGTGCAATGCTGACATCCTGCGTTTTTGAATTTACACGGCCGATATGTTCTAAAATAATCTTTGGCTTAATTCCGGCTGCCCTGATTTTAGCAGGTTTTTTAATGAGAAGCGGCATGCGGGCCTTTTTTAAAAAAATTCTTCCTGATAAACCAGAATAAGTAAATGAGAAGCGCAAACGAAGCAATAACAGAACTTACGGCAGCCATAAGTTCCAGGTTTTGACCTGACTTTAAATAAGCCGAAATCTGCCACCAGCCGAAGTAAAATCCAAAAACAGAAGCGGTTGAAATCAAAAATACGTGAAAATAAAGAAGCGACATAATTCCTCTCAAAGTTTATCTACAATGGTTAACCGAGTACTATTATAATACAAAAAGCTGACCGGAGAAAAAATGCCTGTTTATGTTTATGAAATCATGCGCCGTGATGGAAAAGCCGGAAAACGTTTTGAAATTACGCAATCCATGACGGATAAACCTCTCAAAAAACACCCCAAAACCGGCCAACCGGTGCGGCGCGTCATACTTTTACCGAACGCGAGACAGAACAAATACGAAAAAACGGTGAAACACCTCTCAAAACAGGACAAATCCTTCTCAAATATGACGCCCCTTCTCGGAAAAAAAATCACAGGGTAATTTCAAAGAATTTGGCACAAAAGCCCTTTCAGGTATTCACCCTCCGGATGATAAATGCTGATCGGGTGATCAATTGCGTGTGACGTTTTTTGAATAATTCTCAAATCGCGCGAAGTGTCCTTGGCTGCTCCGAAAATAATTTTCTGGAAAAGGTCGGGTGAAATAAACGAAGAACATGATGCCGTAAACAAAAACCCGCCTCTTGTTATTCTTTTAATCGCCGACAGATTGATATCTTTGTACCCGCGCGCCGCCTGATCAATTTGATGTTTGCTTTTACAAAATGCCGGCGGATCGAGAATGATTAAATCAAATTCTGATTTATCCTCACGTAAATATTCAAACACATCCTGTTTCACAATTTTATGCGGCGTGCTGAGCTTGTTGAGTTTGAAATGTTCCGCGGCAAGGTTAAGCGCGGGCTGTGAACTGTCAACTGAGGTTACCGCTGAAGCGCCGCCCGCGGAAGCATAAATTGAAAAAGCGCCGGAATATGAAAAACAATTGAGCACTTTTCTGCCTTCACTGATAGATTGAATGAGTTTTCTGTTTTCCCGCTGGTCCAGAAAAAATCCGCCTTTTTGGCCTTCCCGTAAATTCACAAGAAACTTGAAGCTATTTTCTGATATTTCGATTGTTTCCGGCGGCTCCTCGCCAAAAATCATTTTACTTTCTGAGCCTAGTTTTTCAAATTCGCGTTCTCTGGCATCTGCCCGCTCAAAAATACCTTTGGGTTTGAGTTTGTCTGAAAGAATCTTAACAATCACATCACGAAACTGGTCCATGCCGGCGGTCAAAAATTGAACGGTCAAAAAATCGCCGTAACGGTCCACAATCAAGCCCGGCAAAAAATCGCCTTCCGAATGAATAATCCGGCAAGAATCAGTGTCGGATTTAAACCAATTGGATCTTAATTGCAGAGCGTCTGTGATTCGTTTCTCAAAGAATTTGTGATCGATAACTTCATCCAGGAAACTTAAAATTCGGATGGAAATTTGTGAATGCGGATTGAAATAGCCGGTAGCGAGGAATTCGTTTTTGGAAGAAAGAACCTGGACAATGCCGCCGGGAACAATACCGTCGTCAATCTGGTCAATCGCGCCTGAGAAAACCCAGGGGTGACGGTTTTGCAGAGCCTTTTCTTTGCCTTTTTTCAAAATACACTGTTTCACCGCGGCCAACCTTGTGTTTAAACCCCTATGTTAGCCGAAATGACGGCAGACTTGCCACAGATTATTTTCCGATCACTTCCTCAATGGAATGCACCAAATCTTCAAGATTGGAAGGTTTCGGAATAAACCGGTTCCCGCCGATAATGCCGCTCTTGGCTTTTATTTCGTCCTGAGAGACGATCACGCTGAAATACGCAATCGGGATTGTTTTAGTCTGAGGGTCATCTTTGAGGCGCCGCGCGACTTCGTTGCCGGCAATCCCCGGCATAATGATATCGAGCAAGATCATGTCAGGTTTGAATTGACGCGCAACATCTAAGCCATTTACCGCTTTCGTTTCGCCCCTGACTTCGTAACCGCCCGTTTCTTCCAATGTCATCTTGACAGATTCAACTACATCATTGTTGTCATCAATGATCAGAATTTTTCGTTTAGCCAATGTAGCTCACCCCCTTGTTTGATTGGTTAAAACTAAAAGACTGAAGAAAGTGTAGCTGAGATAGATTGTGGATACCAGTGAGCGCGCCGGCCGCTGCCGGACTTTGTTTGCCGATTTAGAAAGATAGAAAAAAACAACCGGTTACTTCTTATTTTCCTTCTTAAATAAAGCGAGATACTCCCCGTAACCCTCTTTTTCAAGATCCTCAGCCGGAATAAAACGCAGAGACGCTGAATTGATGCAGTAACGCATGCCGCCCGGGCCCGGCCCGTCTGGAAATACGTGCCCTAAGTGTGAATCACCTTCTTTGGATCTCACCTCGGTTCGGATCATGCCATAACCTTCATCGGATTTTTCAACAACGCTTTCTTTCTTGATGGGAGCGGTAAAACTTGGCCAGCCGGTTCCGGAATCAAATTTTTCGGTTGAGCTGAACAGTGCTTCGCCGGTTACAATGTCCACATAGATTCCGGGTTTTTTGTTATTCCAATAGGCGTTCTTAAACGGCATTTCGGTGCCGTTCTGACGAACGACTTTGTATTGTTCGGGTGTCAGCAATTTTCTGAGCTCTGCGTCATTGATAGGAAGGCTGCATTGGATGCCCTTTTCCGGTTTCTTTTCATTCGGTTTTTGTGCCATGGCAAAAGCGCTCCTTTCCTGAAACCCCGTTATCAAACAAATAATGATTATGAGAGCAGCTAAATTATTCATTGAGCACCTATTGTATAGTGGCCGATATTTAAAAGGTGAAAAAAAAGAGCAGACAATCTAGCCTTATCTGGATCAGCGTATCGGTTGTTATTCTTCTGTCCGCTATTTTAACCTTAAAGCCCTTTTTGTTTCAATCCGCTGCTTTTTTAACACCTCCACTCGGAAAAATGTTCCATTTTTTTGATTTTAATGACCAAAGCGCTCTCAAACAATGGGAAGAGAAAATTTTTCATGGCCGGGTCAAATACTGGGTCGATCTTGAAGGGCCCGGGGGCTTTGTTCATTCGGAAAGCTCTAAATCGGCTTCCGCTATTTTTTTCAGAATAAAATTTAATCTTTCCGATTATCCGCATCTTTTATGGAAATGGCGGATCGGAAAATTTCCGAATAAAAACCGGGAAACAAGCGCAAAAAAACGTGATGATTTCGCGGCGCGTGTTTATGTTATTTTCTCTGGAAGATTTTTTGCTAACTTCAAATGTGTTGAATACGTTTGGGATGAGACAATCCCTGAGGGAACCAAAATTAAAAGCCCTTACTCCGATAAAATCAGGCAGCTGGTTGTCCGCTCAGGCCGTTTAAAAAGCGGGGATTGGGCCGGTGAGCACCGAAACGTGCTGGAAGATTATGAAATGCTCTTTGGTGAAAAGCCTTCGATGAAAGTGGCGGCCATTGCGCTCATGACAGACGCCGAAGGAACTGAAAGTGAAGCGGAAGCATTTTTTGACGATATCTTAATAGGAAAAGTCTGAAACTTAAGTGAAACACGCCAACCGCCGGAAAAATGCGTTCTCAAAGCATCCTCTGCAGCAGAAATATCTGCGGTTTATCCTGACCGCAATGGGCATTCCCACTATTTTTGTTACGGTTTGTTTATATTATTTAATTTGGCAGACTGTCGCACGCGAAGTTGCGATCCCTGAACTTATTGCGGAAACGCTTCTGCCTGCGCTTCGCCAGGTAAATATGGTCCTGGCAATCGGCCTTCCGGTTTTGTTCCTGGTGATGACCTATTCGGCAATCCGCTTAACACACCGGCTTGCGGGGCCGATTTACCGGATTGAAAAAACACTCACGGAGATTATCAAAACACGGAACTTTACCCACAAAATCCGGATCCGGAGTGATGATGACCTGCAGGAACTTGTTGAGAAAATCAATACTGCGTTAAGAGAAGCTTCGAAACATTAACGGAAATTATTTTAGTATTTCCGTTTTTCCGAGAGTCAGCGCGATTAATCCAAAAAAAGCGAGCACAACACCGGTTACCCGCTGAACCGGCTGGCGCATCAACGCCCATTCTTTTCGGTTGAATTCGAGCTTGATCTGGTTTTCGCCGGAAATAATCATTTCACCCTCATACATCTGGCTTGTCATCTCTGAGCCTTCCGGGGTTTTATACACGTACACTTTTTGCATGCCGGTCCAAATTACCACCGGGCTTGCGATCAAAAAAATAACCCACAAAGACGCGAGCAGCCTCAGCCTGAAAACTCTTGTGAAATTTCGGGAATCTTGTTCCGACTTTTGAGAATCCACAAAAATACGCGCCGCATCCGCTGTTTCGATGGCTTTCATGCGGAACCAATCGATTTCGTGCAGTGAAAAAGTTTTTTCGATATGGGGAATAAATTCTCTTAATTTTTCCTGTTTGACAGGATCTTTTTCCTGTTCAATGTGTTTCAGGAACAATTCTCTGGCGTGCCTGACTGCGGCCAAATTTGAATCGTCATCGCTCATGCCCGGTTTTCTCCGTCCTGCTTAGCTGGATTTTTTTTCGAGCGTTACAATCTTAAAAGCAAGCAAGATTTCTTTGATCATGATAAAAGATGATATCAAAATCAGAATAAAACCTAAAAGAAACAATAGAATGACTGCATAAAAAAGTTGAAATACGGTATGCACACTGATAAACACACAAATCGAAGTAGACACAAAACAAGCAATCGCGGCATAAACCAGAAGGATCGCGTTTTTGACACAGGTCGCACGTTCATGGAGATGATGGACTTGTTCGCTCAGATTCGCCAGGCGCTCAGCCTCTTCTTTGGTTTTCGAATTTTTAAGAGATAGAAACCGTCTTTCCTGATTGAGCGCGCGGAAACGGTTTGCCAGTGTTGAAAATTTATTTTGAAATCCAAGCAGAAGAAGCGCCGCGCTTGACACCATAATGGCCGGCGCCACCATGTATTGAATTTCCTGAAGAATTTTACCAAGATCCATATATTCCCCCGTTCAATGAATGCTCATTATACCAGAAAGCTGAAAAATTAAACTTGATAGCTTAATACTCTTTAAAGTAAAAGCTTGTTGATAACCATCGGTTTACAGATAGAATAACAGCCATGTTATTCAATTCTTTCGAATTCATATTCGTTTTTCTACCGATAACAACAGCGGTTTACTATCTTTTGAAGATAACTTTCCGCCAAAAAGTTTCGATTGTTTGGCTCGCCGCCGCTTCTTTATTTTTCTACAGTTGGTGGGATTTCCGGTATTTTTTTCTTATTCTTTTATCTGTCGGATTTAATTATTCCACCGGAATTTTACTGAATCGTTTCGCAAAAAGCAATTACCGGCAATTATCAAAACTCACGATATTGCTGGGGGTCACACTCAACCTTCTGCTTTTGGCTTATTACAAATACGCGGGGTTTTTTACTGAAAATGTTAATTTAATTTTTCATACATCTTTTACTATTAAAAAAATTATTCTCCCGCTTGCTATTTCATTCTTCACATTCCAGCAAATTGCTTATCTGATCGATGTTTATAAAAGAAAAGCTCAGGATTACGATTTTTTTACTTATTGTCTGTTTGTCACGTTTTTCCCTCAGCTAATTGCCGGGCCTATTGTGCACCACGGTGAAATGATGCCGCAGTTTTTGCCGACCCATGCTCTTGGCAAAGCGAGCAGGCTGGGTGAAAACCTGTCCGCAGGACTGACATTGTTTATTCTCGGGCTCAGCAAAAAAGTCCTTTTGGCGGATACAATTTCTGTTTTTTCAACCCCGGTTTTTGCCGCTGCCGGGGCAGGCGAAGCTCCCGGCTTTTACGCAGCTTGGGGCGCGGTTGTTGCATACGCTCTCCAAATTTACTTTGATTTCTCGGGTTATTCAGACATGGCAATCGGGCTTGCCAGAATGTTTGGCGTTGTGCTCCCGGTTAACTTTAACTCTCCTTATAAAGCAACTTCGATTGCGGAATTTTGGCGGCGCTGGCATATGACACTGTCTCGTTTTTTATGGCAGTATCTCTACATTCCGCTCGGCGGAAACAGAAAAGGAAGTTTACGCCAATGCGTTAATATCATGATCACCATGTTTTTGGGCGGACTGTGGCATGGTGCCAAGTGGACTTTCGTCGTGTGGGGAGTCCTGCACGGACTTTTTATCGGAGCCAGCCATCTCTATGAAAAATTTTCCAAGAAACAAACTGGCCGTCACAAAAATAATGCCCCGCTGAAGCATTTTATTTCGGTTGCTTTAACTTTTTTTGCCGTCCTTGTTTCGTGGGTTCTTTTCCGGTCTGATTCATTAGAATCAAGTTTATTATTCTATAAGGGCATGTTTGGTTTTTATGGTTTTGAAACTGTTTCGCTTTCCATCCGTTCTATAGGCCAAGTCTTGCTTACCGCAGGAATGCTTGCTGTTGTGTTCATATTTCCGAATACGCAAGAGTGGCTGCGCGATTTTAATCCTGTGCTCAAAACGGAAGACAGCCTCATCCATGACCAAAAAAAGAAAACACCTGTAAGCGCGGGCGGCTGGGAACCATCGGGCAGAACGGCTGTTTTCATAGGAATTCTAGCAGCATTAAATATCATTCTCTTGTTTGTCGGGTCTAATAGTGAATTCCTCTACTTTCAATTTTAAAAAGTGGCTTTTTGTTTTTGCGGCGGCTGCCTCTTTAACAGCGTTTGTTTTTTTGCTGTCAGCCGAGTTATTAATCCGGACAAAAGTGCAAAAAAAAGACGCTTTCGAGCACCATCGGGCGTTATTTTTCAATTCCGACAGCCGAAACGCTGTTTTTGGAGATTCTCACGCCAGCCAGGGATTCACCGGCCAAAAGGATTTTATCAATCTGGCCGCACCTTCCGAAAATCTCGATATTATTTTAGGAAAAATTTCTCTCTATTTTTCACAACGGCCTGCCGGAAAAATCATTTTACAAATAGACCCTCATTTATTTTCTGATTACCGTGAAAACATGAACGCAGGGTCTTTTCTGAAAGATTATCAATCACCCGCCGAACCGTTTCTTTATTCGCTCACGGCCAGGCACCGGATCAATTTGATCAACTACTTCAAAGTATTTCTAAAGCGCGGCGCTTTTCAAAGCAAATTTGTTCTCCAAAAAGACGGTGCTCAAACTTTGGATGAACCGATGACACAGAGCCGCACCCCTCAGGAAATCAGGGAGCAAACCAGGCGAAGAATTAAATTGCAGGCGCCTGCCCCCGGTTTTGAGAATGGAAAAACTGCCGGCACATTAAAGAAAATTCTTTCGCTGCTAAAGACAAAAAACGCCGATGTGTGCATCGTTTCTTTCCCGATGTCTCCTCAATACCTGATGTTTTCTCAAAATTATTCTGGATTTAAAGACGCTCAAAATTTCATCGAACAGCTTGCCGGCCAATTCGGCTATTCCTATTTTAACGGTTGGAATAAAATTCAAAACCCTGATTTGTTTTCTTCGGAAGACCATCTGAATACCGCCGGCGCAGCGCTGTTTGCCGAAATGGCGGTTAAAGAATGTTTCCACACATCATGAAACGCCCAAAATTTTTTCTGACTTTGACAGTACTTTTATGGATTTTCTTCTTTGCAACCCGAAGTTTCTTAATTGACGGCGCATGCTACGGCGCCGTAGGCAGCTTGAGCCGGATTGCTGATTTGATTGTCAGGGGGCCCGCATTAGAGGATTGTTTGGTGCAGTTGAATTATGAATCGTGGATTTTTGTTATTTTTCTCACATACGTTTTTTTCTTACTGGGAAAAAAGAAAGGTTTTAAAAAATGAAAATTATTTCTAAAAAGTATTTTCTGTGCCTGTTTTTACTTTTATTTTCGGCTGTTAATGCCTATTCGGCAGAACCCGGCCAAAAGCCTAATATTTTATTTATCATTTCGGATGACCACGATCACACGCACACCGGTTTCACGGGAAATAAGCACGTCAAAACACCTACACTAGACAAGCTCGCTAAAGAAGGCGCTCTTTTCCCTTTGGCGTATTTGCCGATGTCTCGATGCCGCCCAACGCTTGCCGGATTTCTTTCCGGAATGTTCCCGCACCAAAACGGAATTTATTACAATGAGGGGCCCCGTCAATTGGACGTCAAATATCTTATGCCCGCCTTGCTTCGTGACGAGGGATACAAAACCTTTGCGCAGGGAAAATATTGGGAAGGAAACCCGCGGCGCTTGGGTTTTACGGATGGTAAAGGTAAAGATTATTTTTTTGTTAGGCGCGACCAGAAGGATTTGTTCAAGTTTCTCGATAAAGTTAAAAATCAGCATTTTTTTGTATGGTATGCGCCCAGAATTCCGCATGTGCCGCACCGCCCGCCGCGTGAATATTTAAACTTTTTTGACCAAAACGATATCGTAATTCCGCCTTGGGTTCCGGAAAGTAAACACAAAAAATTCAGGGAGATTGAACGATTAAGTTTTGCGATGGAATACTGGCTGGATGACAACATTAAAGCGGTTCTGGAAAAATTGGAGCAAAATAACCAGCTTGAAAATACGCTGGTTGTTTTTGTTGTCGACAACGGCTGGTGCAACGGCCTGGTTTCAAAGGGCTCCGCTTTTGAGATGGGCCTGAGAACGCCGGTCATCTTTTACTGGCCTGGGCATATTCAGAAAGGAAAAGTATTCCCGCAGATGATCAGCGCTCTCGATATTGTTCCTACCATACTCGATTACGCCGGAATTAATGCGCCGAGCACAATGGCGGGAAAATCTTTAAAACCTGCAATTGAAGGAAAAAATTTCGAATTTACCGAAGCGCTTTTTGGAGCCATTTATCCGGCGTCTGTATCAAAAAATGCGGCTCCGGAAAATGCAGTATATGCTTTTTACGCCAGAACGAAGGATTGGAAATACATTTTTTACGTGACAGATGTTACCAAAGATAAAAATACTGATTTCAGAATCCAACATCTCCTGACCGACTTCCCAACACGGCATGCGGGAGATCAGGATCTTTACTACCTGCCGGAAGACCCGTTTGAAAGAAACAATCTGTCAGCAGACCCTCAGCACCAGGAAATGATGAAAGATTTGAAGAAAAAAACTCTGGAATGGTGGTACGGATCGGGCGGGAAAAAACTTCCCGAGCATCTGGTTTACTAATTGAGAAATTCGTCCGGCAGCAGGGTGTATTTTGTACACCGCCTGATACCTGCTAAGCTGCTCCTAAACAATTGACGTTCATGAAGATGGCACGTATAATTTGCCAGCTATTCTTTACCCTATCTTCTCTTATACCGTTCATTCCCGAGTAGCTCAGTTGGTAGAGCAAGCGACTGTTAATCGCTGGGTCCCAGGTTCGAGCCCTGGCTCGGGAGGATTTAAATAAAATGGCCACTTCGTTTAACTACGTTGTGGCCATTTTTATTTAAATTCTAGGTAGCCAGGGCTGCGCCCTGCCCCAGAGCTTACGATCTGACTTCTTAGAAGCTCTGGGACTGTGCTGATTACCTATCAATATTTATCAAAATCAGCGCTGGCTCAGGGGTGTATATTTTGGTTGTTCTGATTTCCTTTAAAAATCAAATAAGAAGTCAACATGCCTCAACTCCCATATAAGATCGATTAGTATTTTAATAAAAAGTTGGGACTGCCCTTGCGTTTTCATTTAAGAATCGTACGATTTGGTTATAAGGAAGCGCAATGGGCTGACTCGGGAGCCATTATCAATAAAAAGGCCACTTCGTGTAAACGTCGTGGTCTTTTTTATTTTATATGAATATGCGGGAAATCGATTTTCTCTAGAATGGGCAGAAGCGGCTCATGGTGGAGTCTCTTTAAGAAAAAATAGAGACTTGCGCTCAAGATGGCCGCGAAAAAGCACCAGGTGGATGTGTAGGCGTGGGTATAAACAAAGTAAGTAATCGCGCAAAAAATCAAATTGGGAATGCCGAAGATAAGAATGGCCCGCTGGCTTGAAATAAAATAAGGAGCGATTGTCGCAAGCACGTAAAAACCCCCCAGCCAATCAGCGCCCGTCACAAAAGTTTTATATTGGATACTGCAGTTGACGATAGACGCATCAATCGATTTTGTGAAAATCGAGAAAAAAAGGCATGCACTCACCAAAACGCCCAAAACCATAAAAGCGCGCAGGATTTCTTTCCTCTTTTTATCATACTCAATCATGTAAACGCTCGCGGGGCAAAGAACCGGCCACACGCTGTAGGCAAAGATGAGATAAGCAAACGCAAGCCCGTGGGTAAGCGCTTCTTGCTTTCCGTTTTTAAGCGCCAGCCACAAAAAGCCTTCGATCAATTGTTGAATGGCAAATAAGATCGGGAAGGCGGCAAACAAAAGCTCTTTTTTGGAGCGGATATTTTTAAAAACCGCGGCGCCGATAGAAAATAAAAAACCGCTCGCCGTAAAGCTTGCGACAGGCCCGAAGCACATAAAACCTGATTGGGTTGATGCTGGTGAAGAAATCGATTCGGAGGAAAGTAGTGAGCCTAAACTTTGCCTTGAAGAGGGTCAAGCTTTCATCAAAACCAGTTGGTTTTGCCGGGCCAAAGCCCGATTGACACACTTTAACAGTCTTACTTTCATTGTCAAAGTCATTCTTGCCTTTTCAGCTTAAAGATTAACGCCGTGTGCGAGTTTTCCTGATTAATCTGCTTTAAAGTGTTATGTCATCCCCGAAATCTTTAATCGGGGATCTATCATTTAAAGAGATTCCCGCTTCAAACATGTGGGAATGACAATAAACTCGCACGCGGCGTTAAAGATTAGACTGACAAAGTGACCCTTATCACAGCTTTGTTTTCTTGCTCCGCCTATTGTGAATCATCAGTAACGGGGTGTTAGTAACTGCTCTTTGGCAAGGTGATGCACACTCTTGAATGTTGAGCATCTTACACAAAAGCAGGAGGCCTTTCATGAAGAAGCAAAATAAATACGCCGCGGCAATTTCTGCGGCGGCGCTATTTGTAATTGCATTGCTGGTTTCTTCTGCAATTTGTGCCGATTCTCCCCCGCTTAACGCTCAAAAATCAAAAACAGATGCTCCATCTATCTCTTCTTCTCCTGCATTCAAGAGTGATTCATTCGCAAAAGGCTCGCGCTTCTGGTCGATCACCGGAGGCGTATCGCACGATTTGTCGGATCTCGGCCAGACCTATCTCACACAATTTAACGCCGGTTACTACATGATTGATGGCGTAGCAATCTACGGCGGCGGAGAATTTGGTTATGAAAATGGAAAGCGGACAAAAGGAGGTGTGCTGGGAGGGCCGGAAATCGGGCTGCGTTGGCATTTTATTAAAAGTAAGAAATGGTCAATTTTCGCGGAAGGTTTAGCCGGCGCGGCTTTCCAGCAGCAGCCGATTACCGAACAAAGTCTTCGATTTAATTTTGATCTCCAGAGCGGCGGCGGAGTAACATACCGCCCGGGCCAAAAAACGATGATTCAAAGCGGGTTTCGCTGGCACCATCTTTCCAATGCCCGCATTCGGGGAAAAGAGCATAATTTGGGCTACGACGGGCCGATGGCTTACATTGGGGTTCTCAGGTCTTTTTGAAATAGTATTGGCGGAAAGCGTATCTTTTTTTCTGAAAACTTAGTCTTTGCTAAATAGGAATCATTCCTATATACTATTTTCGCTAACGCATGGTTTTTTATGAGCGAACAATTATTCAGAGAAAAATGCCTCGAAAATAAAATCAAAATAACGGACCAGCGCGCCGCTATTTATAAAGAATTATCCAAAGCAATAGACCATCCGTCGGCCGACAAGATATTCAGGAAAATCAGCAAGCGATTCCCCGGAATTTCTTTTGATACAGTCAACCGGACGCTTTTAACTTTCTCAGAAATCGGATTGATCCGGACCATCGAAAGCTACGGAAATATCCGGCGCTTTGATCCGGTCATGCGCCCGCACCATCATCTGCATTGCATCAAATGCCACCACATCATCGACTTTGAAAATAAAAATTATGACGTCATAAAAATTCCAAAAAATATTCCAAAGAAATTTTCTGTCTTAAGCAAGAAAGTTGTTTTGGAAGGTTTGTGTAAAAAGTGCAAGTCATCATAGGAGGGTAAAATCATGAAACCGCGCAATTTATTAACAATCACAGCAATCACGGGCTTTTTGGCCGTCTCGTTTTTAACCGCAACTGTCACAAGTTTCGCCGCAGACAAAGGCGAAGCAAAGCCCAACCAATTCTGGTGGCCTGAACAATTGGACCTGAGCCCCCTTCGCGCACACGACCCCAAGTCAAACCCTTACGGCGAAAGTTTTAACTACGCCAAAGAATTTGAGAGTCTTGATCTTGCAGCTGTAAAAAAAGATATTAACGATACGCTGACCACCTCGCAAGACTGGTGGCCGGCGGATTTTGGCAATTACGGACCACTTTTTATCCGGATGGCGTGGCACAGCGCGGGAACCTATCGAACATTGGATGGGCGTGGGGGCGCGGGCGGCGGACAACAGCGCTTTGACCCGCTCAACAGCTGGCCCGATAACGCGAGTCTTGATAAAGCACGGCGCCTCCTGTGGCCTATTAAACAAAAATACGGAAAGAAAATTTCGTGGGCTGATTTAATGGTGCTCGCGGGCAATGTCGCGATGGAAAATATGGGCTTTAAGACCCTCGGCTTCGCGGGCGGACGTGAAGATGACTGGGAAGCCGACATGGTTTATTGGGGACCTGAAACCAAGTGGCTCGAGGATAAGCGCCGCACAAAAGACGGTAAATTGGAAAATCCGCTTGCTGCGGTTCAGATGGGCCTCATCTACGTCAATCCGGAGGGGCCGAACGGCAACGCCGATCCGCTTTCAGCGGCAAAAGACATTCGTGAATCTTTCGGCCGAATGGCGATGAATGATGAAGAAACGGTGGCGCTCATCGCGGGCGGACACAGTTTTGGTAAAACGCACGGCGCTCATAAGCCATCCGAATGCGTTGGCCCCGAACCGGGCGGCGCTCCTATTGAAGAGCAAGGATTCGGCTGGAAAAATAAATGTGGAAAAGGAAATGCTGAGGATACCGTAACGAGCGGCCTGGAAGGCGCCTGGACATCGACTCCGGCCCAATTTTCGCATCAGTTTCTCCATAATTTATTCACGTTTGAGTGGGAAAAAACAAAAAGCCCTGCCGGCGCGACGCAGTGGATTCCGGCCAAGGGTGCTGCCGCTGATTCGGTGCCGGATGCACACATTGAAGGCAAGAAACATGCCCCTGTGATGCTCACGACAGACCTTGCGCTGAAAGAAGATCCTATATACAACAAGATCGCGAAACGCTTCTACGAGAACCCGCAAGAGTTTCAGGACGCTTTCGCGAGAGCCTGGTTCAAGCTGACACATCGCGACATGGGCCCGCGCGCGCGTTATGTCGGAGCGGACGCGCCAAAAGTAGAAATGATTTGGCAGGATCCCGTGCCCGCCGCTGAATATAAACTAGTCGGCGCAAAAGAAATCGCAACGCTTAAAACGGCGATTCTCGAATCAGGGCTCACGGTTCCGGAGCTTGTGAGAACCGCCTGGGCGTCTGCCGCCAGTTTCCGCTCAAGCGACATGCGCGGCGGCGCAAACGGCGCGCGCATCCGCCTGGAGCCGCAGAAAAATTGGGAAGTGAATAACCCGAAAGAGTTAAATAAAGTTCTGCCGGTTCTTGAAAAAATCCAAAAAGATTTCAACAGCGCGCGCACCGATAACACAAAGGTGTCGCTTGCCGATGTTATCGTCCTGGCCGGAGCCGCGGCTGTCGAGAAAGCGGCGAAAGACGCCGGCTTTTCGGTTGAAGTGCCGTTTACACCGGGCCGTACAGACGCTACACAGGAACAGACGGATGTCGAATCATTTTCTTTGCTGGAGCCGGCTGCGGACGGATTCCGCAATTACTATGGCAAGAATAATTTCCGCTCTCCGGCTGATTCGCTTGTCGATAAAGCAAGCCAGTTAAGTCTGACGGTTCCCGAAATGACTGTTCTCGTTGGCGGCATGCGTGCGCTCAATGCTAATTCCGGCGAATCTAAACACGGCATCTTCACGAGCAATCCTGGTGTCTTGAGCAATGATTTCTTTGTGAACTTGCTCGACATGTCCACGAAGTGGCAAAAATCGGAAAAGTCCGAAGGTGTTTATGAAGGTTATGACCGGACGACTGATGAGCTGAAATGGACGGGCACCGCCGTTGACCTTATCTTCGGTTCAAACTCCGAATTACGGGCGGTTGCGGAGGTTTACGCGTTTGACGAATCCAAAGAAAAGTTTGTGCGTGATTTCGTCAATGCCTGGGTCAAGGTGATGCAGCTCGACCGCTTCGATCTTGCGCAGAAAGCTTAGTAAAATTATTTGCTGTTGTTATTAACCGGTTGCGCCGAGTTTCTTGGAGGCAAAATGAAAAAAATATCGGTTAGCCAATTTGAGAATGAAGTAAAGGCAAATAGCAACGCGCAATGCGTGGATGTCCGGGAATCGGTGGAATACGCAGCGTCTCATTTGGAGAATTTTAAATTACATCCGTTGAGCGAGCTGTCTGAAAAATCCGTTGCGGCACTTCAAAAATCACAAACAACTTACCTGCTTTGCCAAAGCGGTAATCGCGCATGCCAGGCAGCCGAGCGCCTGGAAAAAATTGGATTTTCTGACGTCCGAGTAATTGAGGGTGGAATTAGCGCATTTGAGGCAGCGGGAAAACCGCTTACAAAAGGCGCTTCAAATGTTTGGAGTCTTGACCGGCAAGTGCGCTTCTCTGCCGGATCATTGGTTCTTTTAGGAATCGTTCTGGCAGGAACGGTTCACCGCGGCGCAATCTTTCTCTCGCTATTTGTGGCGGCCGGACTCATTTTCTCGGCTGTAACCAATACCTGCGGCATGGGCATGCTGCTCGCGCGGATGCCCTGGAATAAAATAGGGCGCTAAAACTTGCCATGGAAATATTCTATACGGCTACTGCGATACTTTGTTTTGCGGTAGGCCTTTCGTTGGGACTTTTGGGCGGCGGCGGCTCTGTTTTGATGGTGCCGCTGTTTGTTTATATAGCAAAATTCTCAGCCGCTGAAGCTATAGCCCTGTCGCTCTTAATTGTTGGGTTCTCAAGCGCCGCGGGAGTGATCAAATACTTCAAGCAGGGTTTCATTAATCGAAGACTCATAGTTTTATTTGTGGCCCCTGGGATTGCTACCTCCTACTTTGGAGCGCGTCTTGCAAATTCTGTTTCATCTGAGCAACTTCTTCTCATGTTCGGCATTCTAATGGCAATCATTGCCGTCATTCTTTACGCGAAATCATCAGAACAGCCGAAGGATCAGCTTTCAACCGTTTGCCGGCCAAATCTTATCCTGTCCCTTGCAATCGGAGGATTAATTGGATTTCTGACCGGCCTTCTGGGTGTTGGCGGCGGTTTTTTGATTGTGCCTGCAATCGCACTGCTGATGAAATGTTCAATGCGAATAGCGATCGGCACTTCATTGGCCATTATTTCAATCAATTCCGCGAGTGGTTTTCTTGGCCACTTGCCCGAAATGACTACGCCCGCTCCTTTAAGCATGTTATTTTTAGCATCAACCCTGGGCGGAACAATTACCGGCAGTAAATTCTCAAATAATTTCAGCATTTCTTTTCTTGAAAAAGGATTTGCTGTTTTGATTTTTGCGGTGGGTTGTTTATTAATCGCGCAGCACTTTCAATTTTGATAAGGAGTTTTCTATGAAACTCATCTTCCGTCAGTTGTATGACAATGTTTCATCCACATTTACCTATCTATTGGCCGATGCCAATTCGAAAGAGGCGGTCATTATCGATCCGGTGTTTGAACTGCATCGCCGTGATTTGGCGCTTGTGAAAGAATTGGGATTAAACCTAAAATATTCACTCGATACGCACTGCCATGCCGATCACGTAACCGGGTCTTGGTTAATGAAGAAAGCGGCCGGATGCAAAATTGTTCTCTCGAAGAAATACAACGCTTCCATGGTAGACCTTCCGGTTGATGAGGGTGATACGATTCAATTTGGCCAAGCCCTGCTGATGGTTTGGGCAACTCCGGGCCACACGGCTGGCTGCCTCACGTATGTCATGCAAGACCGAACTATGGCGTTTACCGGAGATTGCCTGATGATTCGCGGAGCCGGCCGGACAGACTTTCAACAGGGCGACGCAAAAAAAATGTATTCCTCCATTCACGATAAATTATTCGCGCTTCCGGACGAGTGTTTCGTGTACCCGGCCCATGATTATGACGGACGAAACATCAGTGCCATTGGAGAAGAAAAGAAATTCAATACGCGCATCGGAGGCGGCGCAAGTGAAAATGATTTTTTGGGCTACATGAAAAATCTGAATCTGCCGCATCCCAAAAAAATCGCCATCGCGCTGCCTGCCAATATGCGGTCCGGCATGCCGGAGGACGGCATCTATCCAAAGCAAGCGGCCTGGGGGCCTGTGGAAGAATCCTATGACGGGATTCTGCAAATTTCTGCGGATTGGGTGGAAGCAAACTTAAATAAGGTTACCATCTTAGACGTGCGCGAATCCGATGAGCTTAACGCCGATCCAATCAGCATACCGGGAGCCATTCATATCCCGCTTGGTGATTTAACTTCAAAACTGGGCGAGATTCCGAAATCGAAACCGGTCGTCACGCTTTGCCGTTCCGGAAAACGCTCCGCGCAAGCCACGGTGATTCTGAAAAAGAATGGTTTCAGCGAATTGGCCAATATTAAAGGCGGAATGATGGAATGGGCCGAAAGAGAGCGCATGTCTCAGTCTGGTTGATTTAAAAAACAAAGCTTTTGGTTGAATTTCCCTTCCCCGTTCTTCAAAATAGCACCGCTATGGCCTTTCAAACTTACCATGTCAGCTGCGACTGCGGAAAAGTTCGGTTTGAAACCGGGCTCGACATCGATGCCGGCACATTCAAATGCAATTGCAAAATATGCTGGAAGGTCCGGTTCTGGGGCGCCATTGTCAAAGCCGATACTTTTCATCTTCTCTCAGGCGAGAGGGGCCTGACGGTTTATGGCCAGACGAGGCATCATTATTTCTGCAAACACTGCGGCGTCAAACTCTTCGGCCGCGGCGCGGATGGCGTCCGCATGGTGGTGAGCATGGCCGCGCTCGATGATTTGGATCCCAAGCTGCTCGCAGCGGCGCCCATCCGTTACGTGGACGGCCTTCATGATAATTTTAAAGCAGCACCTGATTTCACCGCGTATCTTTAAACAGTCACGAATCGGTATCTAGTCTTTCGATCTTTATATTAATAGCTAAATGTCGTATTATATAGACAGCTATGGAAAAGTACCTTTATCTGAAAAATGCTCCCATCCATGAAGCTATTATTGATATTAGAGTAGGTTTGCCTCCCGAATTTGACAGCAAAGTTTTTTTAAAAGAAAAAAATGAAATGGAAAAAATGGGTTACCCCAAAACTGAGCAATGTTGGGAACTTACGGCGGGCATCACATTTAATCAAGAAAAGTCATCTTTATCACATGATCGTGTTCCAAAGGGGTATTGGTTCACAACAGAAAACCGCACTTCGATAGTTCAATTTCGCAAGGATGGCTTTACATTTAATAAATTAAAGCCATACACATCATGGGGAGAAATTGAGAAAGCGGCGAAAGCTGCTTGGGAAGTTTATAAAAAATTAATCGGCGCACCTCAAATCATTAGGGTAGCTGTGCGATATATCAATCACATTGAATTGCCCTTACCTTTAAGAAATATATCCAACTACTTTCTTATTACTCCTGAAGTATCAGGTCGTGGAAACAGACCAATAAAAGGCTTCATGCAAAGAACGGCTATAGACGAAGTCGAAATTGATGGAGAGTCAGTGGTTACATTTGCTTCACAGCAAGGTTCCGCCGAAGGTTTGATAAAAATCCTTTTAGACATAGACGTTTATAAAAATATAGCGGATATGACCTTGGATGAACCCGAAATATGGAAAACTCTAAACAATTGTCGGAATATCAAAAATCGAATTTTTTTTAATAGCGTAACAACAGCAACTCTGGAGAAATATAAATGAACCGAGAAGATACAATGCTTGAAGTTGTAGATTCGTTGGATCTTCAACAGGAGAATTTTTTTGATACTTCTAGCTCCAAAGATGCAAATAGAGAAATCGGAAAAATACTATCTTCTTCCCAAAAAGAGGCTGTTTCGGAAAAGATAGCTAAATCAATATGTAAATATTTTGAAGAGGAAATTTTCAATGTAATAATTGATTGCCATCAAGATAATTGGGACGGATACGGAGCGAAAAAAATATCCGAGCTTTCGATAAATAAAGCGAGGATTTTCTGTTACAACGTACAAATTCCAGAAAATCTCCCAATGCCCTATATTGGCGTTGACCCTGATGGGTATGTAATGTTTACTTGGCAATATCAAAAGAATATTTTATCGGTTATTGTTCAACCTAATGATAAGGTGGTTTTTTCAACAATTATTGGCTCTGATAGAATGAGCGCTTTTTTATCGTTTTATCAAGGAAAAGTGCCTTCCGCAATTAATGAAAAACTAAAAGAGTTTTCTCAAAAGTGCCTTCGCAATTAAGTTCCAACGAAAACCTTGCCAGATTTGTCACAAAAAAACGGCAAATTAGCCCAACGCATATAGACCCAGAACTTTTCATGTTAAGAAATGGCGAGGCATCCTTATCGCTATGGCTAGATGATGGAAGGCCATTAAAAGACAGGTGGATTGCAGGCGAAAATATTTTAAAAAGTAAATGTTTTGGCTCGGCTGACATAACCGCAAAGAATCTAAAAAGCATTCCTAAATGCAATCTGACCGCGAAATTAACAAATACAACAACTCGACATGTCGCTATAGATGGACTCCCACGATTCAAGCACGAGGCGTTACAAATAGCCCAAGAGCTTATAAATATAGCTTCTCCCGTAATTAATGAGGAATCTAGACAGCTAAGTTAAATTTATCTTGTGTTAACCGTTAGCCTTAACTGGACGCCGTCCGGTGGAGATGGGTTAGTTCAAACAAAAAAAACCACTTCGAGTTAACGATGTGGTCTTTTTTTTTGTGCCAAAAGTTGTGAAATTGGGCGTCCCTGATGGTGCCGTGCTGAATTATGCTTTCGACTTTACGGGAATCCGCATCCTGTAAAAAGATTTCCAAACAAAGAATAAGCCCGAGGCAAAAAAGATGACCGCGGTTGTCCGGGTCATTGCAGGGTTCATTTTAATCGCGATCTCAACAGCCAACATACCGAAAAGAGTTGAGAACTTGATAATTGGGTTGAGAGAAACGGATGTCGTATCCTTAAAAGGATCGCCCACGGTATCGCCTATAACCGTTGCCGCATGAAGCGGTGTGTTTTTTTCGCCGAGATCAACTTCAACTAATTTCTTAGCGTTATCCCATGAGCCGCCCGCGTTGGCCATATACATCGCCTGAAAAAGCCCGAAAACCGCGATCGCCACAAGATACGCGATAAAAAAATACGGGTCGAAAAGCGCGAAGGCAAGCGTAAACGACAGCAGGCCCAAGAAAATATTCCACATTCCCTTCTGGGCATACTCGGTGCAGATTTGGACCACCGTAATAGAATCCTCGCGCTTGGCTTCTTTATTATCAAGATTCAAATGTTTCTTGATGTATTCAACAGCAGAATAAGCACCGGTTGTCACGGCTTGAATGGAAGCGCCGCAGAACCAATAAATCACCGCGCCGCCGCAGAGAAACCCAAGCAATACCGGCGCGGCCGTAAGAGAAAGCCTTTCGGCTAACATGATTTCACCGATATTTTCTGGCACTAACCCGCCCGCTGCGGCTACAACAGCGCCTGCATGAAGATGTTCCTGAAGAAGCAGGATAATTGAAAAAATCATCGTCGTAGCGCCGGCAACCGCTGTGCCGATCAAGACCGGCTTTGCCGTGGCTTTAAACGTATTACCCGCCGAATCATTCGATTCAAGATAATGCTTTCCTTTTTTGAAATCAGGCCTGAAACCAAAATCTTTCTCGATTTCTTTCTCAATTCCCGGAATAGACTCCGTTTGCGCCAACTCAAAAATAGACTGCGCGTTGTCCGTCACGGGTCCGTACGAATCAACCGCAATATTGACCGGGCCCATGCAAAGAAACCCGTAAGCCACAAGCCCGAAAGCGAAAATCGAGGCATGCGGCATGATGTTTTGAAGCCCGGTGCCGGAGATAAGAAAGGCCGCGAACATAAGTGCCGCAATGAGAATACCCTTCCAAAAAGCCGAAAATGAGCCCGCCACAATGCCCGAAAGAATCGTAAGTGACGCTCCCCCTTCACGCGAAGCGGTCACAATCTCGTGTACATGCTTAGAATGCGACGACGTGAAAATTTTGGTGAATTCCGGAATGAGAAATGCAGCCAAGGTTCCGCAGGCAATAATGGAAGCCAGCTTCCACCAAAGTGTTGGGTCCGGAAGATCACCCACAAGCAAATACGACATGCCGTAGGAGGTCGAAATGCAAAGCGCAGTCGCGATTTTAATTAAACGCGTAAGCGGCTCCTCGAAATCAAAATCTTTCAGATTTTTGTATTTTTTCTCGGAGATGATTTTGTTGACGAAATACGAAACGCCGGACATAAAATCCATCAAAAACCGCATCGCAAAAATCCAGACGATCAGTTTAGCTTGAAGCGTCGGATCTTTGATGGCGAGCGTAATAAATGAAATAAGCGCGACGCCCGTGACGCCGTAGGTTTCGAAACCGTCCGCCGTTGGCCCGACCGAGTCGCCCGCATTGTCTCCGGCACAATCAGCAATGACGCCCGGGTTGCGCGGGTCGTCTTCTTTCACTTTGAAAATAATTTTCATGAGGTCGGAACCGATGTCGGCGATCTTCGTAAAAATACCGCCCGCGATCCTGAGAGCGCTTGCCGCGAGAGATTCACCGATTGCAAAACCGAGGAAGCAGTACCCGACGATATCGCGCGGCACAAAAAGAAGGATGCCCACCATCATGATAAGTTCAACCGAAATCAAAAAAAGCCCGACAGACATGCCGGCGCGAAGCGGAATATTGACCACATCCCACGGAATGCCGCGCAAGGACGCAAAAGCGGTCCGTGCATTGGCATAAGTATTGATGCGAATTCCGTAATAAGCCACGAGCGTAGAGCCCGCCATGCCGACTACGGAAAAAAGAAGCACATAACCGAGAGTCATCGCCGATTCATGTTTAAGCCCGATAAAATAATACGCCATCGCGCAGGCAATGATTGCGAACAGCGCCATCAGAAATTTGACCTGCTGTTTGAGATAAGTTTGGCAGGTTTGAAAAATGGTTTCCGCAATTTCCAGCATTGAGCGGTGAGCCGGCAATGCTTTGATTTTCGCAAATTGATAAAGCGATAAGCCGACGGTCCCTAAAATAATGAACGCGCCATAGAAAAGGATTTCAAAACCGGTGAGGCCGCCGAATAAATCAAACCGGCCTTCGTGGAGATCGGGAATCTTCAGATCGGCTTCGCTCGCCCAAGCAACGGTTTGCCACATCCAAAACGCGCTTAACATAATTAACTGCTTCAAATATTTTCTCATGATACCCTCGATTAAATTAATTAGTGACGACTAGATTTTCGGCTTGGAATTTGATTTTCTATAAAAATATCGGCCATTGCATGGCACGCCTATCATAACCCAGCCGCCCGAAAATTTCATGCATAAAATGGGTTATTTTAAACCGTGTCCGAAGGCGTTACTGATGGCACCACGCTACTGACCGGCCTGCCAACCTTTTCTATCAATAAAATAAAAAAGACCACTTCGAATTAACGATGCGGCCTTTTTTATTTTGCGTAATCCAGTCAATCAGGATTTTTCTTATTAACTTTTCGTCTCTTCCACTAAAAATGGCAACAAGTCCGTGTGGTGGCCGGTCATTTTCCACTCGCCGGCGTCATTTTTTTGAAACACGTTGGTGGCGCGGATCGACACTTTAACGGGGTTGCCGTCCGCGTCGTGATTTTCGCCGATTTCGTAATTATAAGTAACGCCCATACTGCCGTCTGATGTGATCTGCATCTCACCAGCCGTTACTTTGCCGCCCATTTTTTTGCTGGCCTGATTTTCCCACACTTTCTCGATGTTGCTCCATCCCACGGCCAAGGTGCCGTCGGGGCCCATGTAAACCACATCATCGGTATGCGCCCAAACATCCTTCATCGGCGCGGCGTCACCGGTAAACATGGCGTTCAAAGCAACGTAAAATCCCTCGGCCGCCGCCTGAACCGCATCGTTACTTTCATTCTGGGCATGTGCCACATTTGAAAAATAAATTCCCGTTCCCAACATCATGAACATCAACAACCAAATGATTTTCTTTTTCATGGCCATTCCTTTTGTTAATCCTGGTTTAGAACGCATGCTGACTCATTAATGAATAATACCATGCGCGAGTTTCTCGTTATCCCTTCTCCTTCTTTAGAGGGAGAAGGCTAGGATGAGGGTGAAATTTGAAAGAAAATTCCCTCACCCTGACCCTCTCCCGGAGGGAGAGGGAAGGCCCAGCGCGGTGTTAATGAACAATAGTATATCGTCATTTAGAGCGCACCTTGAAAGATAAAAATATCGGTGTACAATCAGTCTTCAATCCTTTTTTAAACGCAGCCGGAGGCAATTTGATGAACGAGCACCACGAATTTATGAAAGCGGCAATCGAAGAAGCGCGTAAAGGCCTCGCGGAAGGCGGTATTCCGATCGGCTCGGTGCTCGTCAAAGACGGCAAGGTCATCGGCCGCGGGCACAACCGGCGCGTCCAAAAGAAATCGGCCATCCTGCACGCTGAAATGGATTGTCTGGAAAACGCGGGGCGGCTCAAAGCTTCTGATTACGGGAAGTGCGTGATTTATTCCACGCTTTCACCCTGTGACATGTGCAGCGGCACCATCCTGCTTTACAAAATCTCGGTTGTTGTGATCGGTGAAAATCAAACGTTCAAAGGTCCTGAGGATTATTCAAAGAGCCGCGGCGTCAAGATCGTCAATCTCGAGTCTGAAGAATGCAAACAGCTCATGCGCGATTTTATCCGCGCGCGTCCGGAGCTTTGGAACGAAGATATCGGCGTTTAAAAGTAAACCGATACGAATTATAATGGCGGTTTGGTTTAAAAATTTATGCAGAAATACCCCTACGGCTTGATCGGCAATTGCGTTTGCGCGGCTTTGGTGTCTGAAGACACCAGCGTCGACTGGATGTGCATGCCCTACTTTGATTCGCCGTCACTTTTCGCAAAAATCCTCGATTCCCAAAAAGGCGGTTCATTCAAAATCGAGGGCGTCGACACCGTCCGCACCAGCCAGGAATATGTCCGCTTTACGCCGATATTAAAAACACGCGTTGAGACCAAAGACGGCGTTTTTGAAATCCATGATTTCATGCCGCGCTTCATCATCAATGCCGATCATTATTATTGCCCTGCGGAAATTCACCGGAGCGTTCACGTTGTTTCCGGCAAACCCAAAATCCGGATTTCGCTCGACATCCGGCCCAATTACGGCGCCAACGGCTGTTTGATCGAAAAACACGAGGACTACATTAAATTTTTGTCCGACGGCGGCGAATACCACAGCTACTATCTTTATACGGACGCCGATTCTGCGGATATTTTAGAGCGCCGAGAATTTGTTTTGAACCGGAGAATGTATTTTGTGCTGTCCTATCACCAAAAGGTCCGGCCGTTTAATGCCGACCGCGCTTATGTCGAATTTGAACGGACCAAAAGTTACTGGCTGGGCTGGGCTTACCGGACCAATCTGCCCGAGAAATACAGCGGGCTCATCATCCGCTCGCTCATCACGCTGAAACTTCTCATGTATCACCGCACCGGCGCCGTGATTGCGGCACCGACTACTTCACTGCCTGAGACTGTGGGCAAGGACCGCAACTGGGATTACCGTTTTTGCTGGATCCGCGACGCGTCCATGATCGTCGAACTTTTCGCGCGGCTCGGCCATGTGCGTTCATCAACGCGTTACATGCATTTTATTTTGGACCGCATGCTCCTCAAAAATAACGACATCTCGGTCATGTACGGCATCCACGGTGAAAAAATCCTGAAAGAAAAAATTCTGGGCCATCTGGCGGGCTTTGAAGGATCAAAACCTGTCCGCACCGGCAACGACGCGCATGTCCAGGTTCAAAATGATTTGGCCGGCGAATTGATTGACGCTATCTACACTTATTTTGAATTGCACGCGGAATCCAGTTTCTATTTTGACCAGGAATTATGGACGGCTGTCCGCTCGCTCGTTAATTGGTCCAAAAGCGTTTGGGAAAAGCCCGACAACGGTATTTGGGAATACCGCGGCGGCGTTCAGCATCATGTGTTTTCCAAATTAATGAATTGGGTCGCGATGGACCGCGCGGGAAAAATCGCTGCCCGGATCGGCAAAAAGGATTTTGCCGCCGATTGCACCCGCGAAGCGGCCAAAATCCGAGAAGAGATTTTAGCGAAGGGCTGGAACGAAAAAGTTCAGGCCTTCACGATGTACTACGGCTCCGAACAGGCGGACGCGGCGGTTTTATTAATGCTGCACTACCGGTTTTTACCGAAAGATGACCCGCGGATTGTCAAAACGGTTGATTTTTGTTTTCGCGAATTGGTTCGTGACGGTTTCGCAATGCGCTACACAGCCGATGACGACTTCGGCAAGCCCGAAAATGCGTTTTTGATTTCCACTTTCTGGATGGTGAATGCGCTTTATTTGGTGGGCCGCAGGAAAGAAGCCAATGAGATTTTTGAGCGCGCGGTGAAATCCGTTAATCACGTGGGTTTAATGTCGGAAGGCATTGAAACCGCCACGGGGCGCCAGGTTGGAAATTTCCCGCAGGGTTATTCGCATATGGCGTTTATTCAAACGGCATTGCTGCTCGAAACCGATTACGAGTGGGGTTCTGACCTGCCTAAAAAACTTACTCCCATAAACACTGAGCCCACAAACATAAAAACTTTTTAACCGGTGCGCGCCGAACGCCGGGTTGTAAAGTATGCTTCAAACGAAGGCTCTTCATAAATCAGCCCGGCTTGTTTAATTCTAAATCCAGAAGTTTTCTTTTGCGCTCCGGTTTCCAGCGGTAACCGCCGATGCCGCCGGATTTGGGCAGGATACGGTGGCACGGAATCACAAGCGCAACCGGGTTAGCGGCGCAAGCCCGGGCGACCGCCCGAGCAGCTTTGGGTTTGCCGATGGCCTTCGCGACTTCGTTGTAATGACGGGTTTTCCCTGCCGGAATCGTGCGCAGCCATTCCCACACTTTTCTTTGAAACGCGCTTGCCTTTACATCATAAGGAAGAAGCGGCCAACGGGTTTTTCCTGCCAAATAATTAACAAGCGCTTGAGTCCATTTTTTTAATTGCACGCGTTTTTCGATTAATTCCGAAGCGTGAAACTCTTTTTGAAGCTCACCGCGCAATTTTTTTTGGCTGCCGCCGATTTGGACCAAACATATTCCCTTTTCTGTTGCGGCAATCAACATTTCCCCCAATGAACAAGAAATAACTGTATGCGAAATTAACTTTTCTTTACCGGCTCTCTTAATGTTTTTATTCATTGATTAACCTGAGATATTTTATCCCCTTTATTTGCATGATAGTATTTTATCTGTTTTGCAGTAATTTATTTGATTTTACATATGCCATACAAGCTTTTTCTCAAATAAAGACGTATACTACAAGGCATGGGAGAATACAAAGTTCCGATCAGAAGGACCAAATGGGCGGGCGTTGCCCTGTTTACTGTTCTAATCACCTGCGGGTTGATTGGTTCGCCTGTTTATGCCTGGAAATACGGCCTTACAGCCTCCGAAATTTTTCTTTTTATATTTTATTTTATGGCAACCAGCTTATCCATTACGGTCGGTTACCACCGCCTTTTTGCGCACGCGACTTACAAAACCGGCCCGATTGTCCGGTTCCTGCTTTTATTCTTCGGCGCGGCTACCTACGAAGAATCGGCTCTCAAGTGGACTTCGCAGCACCGCCAGCATCACCAATTTACAGATACAGACAAAGACCCGCACAATTCTCTTAAAGGATTTTGGTATTGCCATGTCGGATGGATTATTTTTTATAAACATCACGTCAATTATGATAACGTGAAAGACCTCTCGCAAAATAAACTCGTGATGCATCAGCACAAATATTACGATCTCTGGTCGCTTACAAGCGGCATTCTTCTTCCGATGCTGATTGGGTTCTGGATCGGACGCCCGTTGGGCGTTTTTCTAATGTCCGTCTGTTTGAGAATGCTGCTCGTCATGAACACGGCCTTTTTGATCAATTCGTACGCGCACATGATCGGAGACAATCATTACAACCGAAAAGAATCAGCGGCTGATCACTGGCTGGGCGCGATTTTAACCAACGGAGAGGGCTACCACAGCTTTCATCACCGTTTCCCGAATGATTACCGGAATGGCATCCGGTGGCACCACTGGGATCCGACCAAATGGTTTATTTATTTGCTGTCGCGCGCGGGGCTTGCGTGGAATTTAAAACGAACTCCTGAAACACTGATTGCTCTGCCTGCCGGCGCTTAAACTAATCACGCCGGAAAGTAAACTTAACGCGGGCCTTTTCCGCGGTGAAAAAATTTCTTCTTCTTGCCGCCGAATCCCTGGCCGGCTTCACCTCGGGGTTTATCAAAATGGCGCGGCTGCGGCGATGAAGAAAAACCTTCAGGCCTGGATTCTCTGTCTCTAAAATTATTTTCACGCGGGCCGGATGGCCGGCCTTTGTTAAAACGGTTAAACGGCCTTCCGGATTTTCCAAAAGGCCTCCGCTGAAACGCCGGCCTGTCTGATGACGCTGACGATGATGACTGGTTGAGCAATGTATCAATTTTTCTCTCCAAAAAACTAAGGCGCTGCTGAATGTCTTTTAAAATCGCGGCTGTCTCGGCCGGCTCATTTTGCGGCGTAATTGAAACAATGTCGCTATGATTTAATTGTTCGCTCATTTTGATTCTCCCGCTTTTTCTCTTCTTTAATCAATCCGCTGATTTTTATTTCTGTTTAAAATATTAATTTGTGCCGGCTTGGTCAAGAATGCCGAGAATAACCGGATTTGTTTTCGCAATGCCTCTTAAGCACTTTTGGATTTTATCCGCCGCTTCTTTTGAGGTTATTTTGAATACAAAAGAAAATTCCCCCACCAATCCTTTTATTGAGCGCTCCAATGCCTGGCGTTTTGATTTATTTTTCGCTTCCAAATCCTGACTGCAAAAAAACAGGATTTCCTTCGCAAGGCTCCAGGCGTGATGTTCTTGAACCAAACCATGGCCGGATTTGGCGTCACGGCCAGGCGGCGCTGCCTCAGCTTTTCCGGCTGCCAAATAATCCAGAATTTTATTGGCTTCTTTAGTGGAAATTAAAGGATGAAAACCGGATGTCCGCAAACTGGCGCCTTCTATGATAAAACGGGCTTTCGCTCTGGTTGCCACTTTTGGAACCAGTGAATAACAAAGAACTTCTTTGCCGGCATGATTCTCTTTCATCAGCTCATCTACCCGGCACAAGCCGTGCGATGAGTGAAACAGCAGGTCTCCCCGTGCAATTTTCTCTTGTATCATAAGCACCTTTGATTTTAACCGGTGTGGAATAAATAGCGGATACAGTATATAACCCTTTGCCCGGCAAAAGGGGTTTATTATGAAGGCCCAAACTACCGCAATTTTCACGGCCAAATTACTTTAAAAGGCGGTTAAACCTTTTTTTCATTCGGCCGTCTAATCACTCAAGTTAATGCGCAGTACTTATCCTGAGAGGAGGATAAACTCAAATGAAGATAATCAGAAAGTTTTTAGCAGTTGCGGTAATCAGCTTGATTCCGTGCGGTGTTTTGCTTGCCGAGGAAGGACAAACCGAAAATTTCCAAGGCAACTTTGCCGCTTTAAAAGAACAGCGTGAAGAGATGCGTGAAAACGCAGAAGCCGCGCGAAGCGAAGAAAAAGCGCTTCGTGAGCAGATTCAAGCAGCTTTAAAAGCCGGCGATAAAGAAACGGCTCAGGCACTGCGGGAGCGATTGAAAGCAGCGCATCAGGAAAATATGGCTGAAATGCGTGAAAATAAGCAAGAATTTCAGGAAACGCGCCGAGAGTTAAAGGACGGCTATAAAGAAGCGCGTGCCGAAAAGCGTGAGCAGTTTAAGGAAAACCGTGAAGAATACGAAGAAAAGCGCGGTGAGTTTCTCGATCGCAGAGAAGATTGGAAAGACCGCCGTGAAGACGTGCGGGATCACCGCGAAAATATTCGCGACCACCGGGAAGATGTGAAAGACCGGCGCGAGGATATTCGTGATCATCGTGAAGATGTGCGCGATAGACAAGAAGATATCCGAGACAAAAGAGAGGATATTTGGGACGCCAAACATGACGGCGGCATTCGCGACAAGATGGAAGACGTCCGGGATCGCCGTGAAGACGTGCGCGACCGAGATGAGGACAGGCGTGACCAAAAAGAAAACCGCATAGACCGCAAAGAAGACCGGCGCGATCGTGCGGAAAATCGCGCGGACCATAGAGAGGACCGCGCAGATCGTCGGGAAAATAAGATAGACCGCCAAACTCCGGCAGGCCATGCGGGCGGACCAAAAGGCCCCGGCAAAAAGCGTTAATCCGCCTACGCAGAAAACCCCGGCTGCAAGGCCGGGGTGAATGCGTTGGACGGATCCTCCGTAGCTCTGCTGTAAAAGACAAAGCGAAGAAGGAGGATTACAGATTCATGTTTAACACTAAGCCGCACCGAATTTAACGGTGCGGCTTTTTATTTATAAATTCCTCTCAAAAGGTGATAAAATAGGTTCGCTAACTTGGAGGAAACAGTTATGGCTACTCAAACATCTGTTCCGATTGATATCGGAATTCCCGAAGCAAACCGAAAAGAAATCGCAAAAGGCGTTTCAAAACTTCTTGCCGATACTTACACGCTCTACCTAAAAACTCATAAATTCCACTGGAACGTCACCGGCCCCATGTTTCAAACGCTTCATTTAATGTTTGAATTGCACTATAACGAGCTCTGGACAGCGACCGATTTAATCGCTGAGCGGATTCGCGCTTTAGATGAATTTGCGCCCGGCAGCTACTCAGAATTCGCCGCATTAAGCTCCATTAAAGAAGAAAAAGGAAATGTAAAAGCTGAAGATATGATTCGTGCGCTTGTTGAGGGCCATGAAGCCGTCATTCGTACCGCTCGTTCTATTTTCCCAATGGCTGAAAAAGCAAATGACCAGGTCACCATTGATTTATTGACTCAACGTATGCAGGTCCATGAAAAAACAGCCTGGATGCTGAGAAGTTTACTGGCATAGAAAAACCGGCCTGATATTAATGAGTGAATTAACCAGCATTCAATCGAAGTCTGATATTCCAAAAGAGCTTCAAAACACACCGGTCGGGCTCCTGCTTGAGTACAACAACTTAGACCGCGTGGATCCTCCCTTCCAAAGCGCGCAGCTTTTGATCGGCATGTGCATGGATAATCGAAAGCATCTCCACACGCCGGACAATTTTGCTTTCATCCTGCGCGCCGGCGGCGCCAATTTTAAACGTAACCAGTTTAAAATTTCTTACGCCATCGCGGTAGGCGGTGTGCGCCATATGGCTTTAATAGGCCACAGCCAATGCGGAATGGTAAATTTGAAATCCAGAAAAGAAATTTTTATTCAAGGCTTGGTAAGCGGCGCCGGCTGGACTCGCGAAAAGGCCGAGGAACATTTCGATAAATATGAGCCGATCTTTGAGATTAAAAATGAGACGGATTTTATATTAAGCGAGGTAAAACGTTTACGGGAAGATTACCCAAAAATCCAAATCACGCCTCTGTTTTATAAGGTCGAAGACAATCTGCTTTACGTCATTAAAGAATAAATCCCCTGATTTTACCTGAATTTTTGAATTAATAAATTCCTGACTAGAGAATAAAGCGCTCCTGATGATACAATCACCAGAATATGAAAATGGCTTTATTCTTTAAGCGCAATTTTAATAATTTCCTCATGGCGTCCCGCCTCGCGCTCCCAATGCTCCTCGCCGGGGTTATCGGTACAATCACAGGCCTGATCATTGTTTTGTTTGTGAAGAGCATCGCTTTTAGTGAACAATTTTTCTTTGGTGAGCTTGGCGCCGGACAGCTTGCCTATCTTGGAAAATACCAGGTATTACTGATTCCTGCCATCGGCGGATTAATAGTCGGGCTTCTGATTTATTTCTTTGCGCCGGAAGCGGGCGGGCATGGCGTTCCTGAAGTATTAAAAGCAATCGCCATCAACAAAGGCCGGATGCGTGTGCGCGGCATCATTACAAAAGGTATCGCTTCTGCTATTTCGCTCGGATCAGGCGCTTCCACAGGCCGTGAAGGCCCTGCCGTACAAATTGGAGCGGGCATTGGTTCCCTGGTCGGCAAAATTTTAAATTTAAGTGAAACCCGCGTTAAAAACCTGATTGCCTGCGGAACCGCGGCCGGCATCTCCGCTGTTTTTAATGCGCCGATTACGGGCGTCATGTTCGCGCTTGAAATTATATTAAAAGATTTTGAAGCCAGGGCTTTGAGTAATGTAGTCGTTGCTTCTGTTGCCTCCAGCATTATCAGTCACATTTTTCTCGGACAATCTCCGGCATTTGTGGTTCCGACTTATTCGCTTAAAAATCCTCTCGAAATTTTTCTGTATCTGGGTGTCGGGTGCATTTCCGCCCTGGCCGCGGTTTTGTTTGTATACATGATGGACAAATTTGATTCATCATTTGAAAAACTTAAAGTCCCGCCGTGGTTTAAGCCGGTTATCGGCGGCTTTCTGATCGGCGCCATGGGAATATATTTTCCTCAAATTTTTGGGATGGGCTTTAAAACTATTGAGTCAGCACTTCACGGCGGGCCAGAACTTGGCGTCTGGCTCTTGTTTGCGCTTGTGTTCCTTAAAATGATCGCCACGTCCGTTTCGCTCGGCTCCGGAAGTTCCGGCGGGACCTTCGCGCCGACACTTTTTGTGGGCGCCATGCTGGGCGGCAGCATTGAAAAGTTCCTTCAGCCGCACATTCCTTTTTCGATGGGCTCCCCCGGCGCTTACGCGCTTGTTGGAATGGTGAGTGTGTTTTCAGGCGCCTTCCACGCGCCCATTACAGCTATTTTACTTATTTTTGAAATGACCGGAAACTACGATGTTATTTTGCCGCTCATGATCGCGTCAGTCGCGGCGACCTCCATTGCGCAGCTTTTAAGCCGCAATTCGATGGACACGATTAAATTTAAACGGAGCGGTATCAATATCCAAGCCATTGAAGAAGTCCGTCTTTTGGGCGCACTCCGGGTTCATGACGCAATGGGAAGTGACTTTGAAATTGTTCCCTCCTCGATGACCGGAAAACAGCTGATGGAAAAATTGGCGAAAGGCAGAAAAGAAAACTTATTTGTGGTCAATCCCGAAAGCGCCTGGGTCGGTACCATTAAAGTTGAAGAAATTCAAAAAACACTCCTTGAAGAAAACCCGGATGCCGTGATTGCGCACGACCTTATGAGCCCTATCCCGGAATATTGCTTTTCAGATGACCCCTTAAACGAAGCCGCAAAACTGCTCCTCAGCCGCGGCATGAATCAAATCCCGGTTGTAGACCCTGCCAATCCATCCAAGATTGTCGGTATTTTAAAATCTGAACACATCTTTCGAGCCTACACAGATTTAGCCGGGCATCGCTCCGATTTAATAAGCCGGTTGGAGCAGCAGCATTCTCTCCCAACCGGTATTTTATCTATGACGTTTAATGTTCCTTTACGTTCCCCTGTTGCGGGGAAAACCATCAAAGAACTGCACCTCTCTCAAGGCGCGGTAATTACGTCGATTAAAAAGCGCGGGATGGTGATTGTGCCGCATGGCAATACACAGCTTGAGGCAAAAGATAAAGTATCCGTCATTTTAACTCCCTCCAGCAGGACTGCTTTCGAGGAATGGCTTAAATTAAACGGCTTGACCGCGAAAAGTTAATTAGAAATTATCTCGGAAAAGCTTCTTTAACGCCGCCGTCCACTGTAATCGTACAGCCGGTGGTTTTTGCGGATAAATCTGAGGCAAGAAAGAAAACCGAATTCGCCACATCCTCCGGCAAAATCCGGATTTTCATTAAATTGCGGTTTTTATAAAAATCTTCCAGCTTAGCAGCCGGAATTCCATAAGACTTGGCACGCTCTTCCCTGACCTTTTGATTCCAAAGCCCCGAATTTTCAAACACGCCGTCCGGATTTACAATGTTGGATCGAATATTAAACTCGCCGCCTTCAATCGCGATAATTTTCGCAAGCTGCGCTTCGGCTGACTTTGACGCGCTGTACGCGCCAAAATCTTTGCCGGGCGCCATCACATTTTTAGTCGCAATGAAAATTAAATTGCCGCCGAGCTTTTGTTGTTTAAAAATTTTCACGGCTTCACGCGCAACTAAAAAATGTCCGGTCGCATTCACTTTGAGTGACTTGTCCCAATCAGAGAGCGACAACCGGTCAATTGATGAAATATGCGCAATGCCCGCGTTTGAAATCACTAAATCGAGCCCGCCAAATTTCAAAATAGTTTTCTCTAGCGCTTGCTTGACTGACGCTTCATTTGTGACATCGAGTTTCAAACCAACTGTGCGCTTAGATTTGGTTGATTGGTTGATTTTCTCGGCTTCTTCCTTTGCCTTTTCCTCATTCAGGTCTGTTAAAACCACATGAGCGCCTTCTTTCACTAATTTTTCAGAAATGGCGCGGCCGATAGAGCCCGCGGCACCTGTGACAAACGCGATTTTACGGGCAAGCAGTGCTTCAGCCGGCGCAAGCGAAAGCTTGTAAAGCTCAAGCGGCCAATATTCCATCTCAAATATTTTAGAGAGCGGAAGTGATTTGTATTTTCCGAGAGTTTCGGCGCCGCGCATGGCAGAAATGGAATGTTCGTATATTTCTGAACATTCTTTTGCGGCAGCCAAATCTTTTCCTGTCGCCACAATGCCGATTTGCGGAATCAGAATAATGCGCGGATAAGGATCGAGCATCTGCATACCCGGCGATTTAAACCGTTTAAAATACCGTCCGTGCGCTTTAGCGTAATTTTCAATTTGTGCAATGATATTTTTTTCGGTCAAATCATTCGCGCTATTTTTTATTTTTAAAAAAAGCGGGCGGCCTTTGGTCCGGAGCATATGGTCCGGAGTCGCGCAGCCAACCTGAGAAATAAGGGCTCCTTTTTTGGAATTCACAAACTCAAGGACGCCATTTGAGCTGTTAACTGTCAAAATCATCCGCTTCCCGCGGCTTACCACGTTTCGAATGGCAGGTAAAAATTTATGCAGGAATTTTTCACGGTCATTTGTGCTTAACTCACGAACGCGCCGCCCGCCAAACATGATTTTATTTTTACCTCTTGCCTGCTTCTCAATAAAATTTTCAGCCCGGCTGACCATCTCGATCATCCTGGAATAACTTTGCCTGGAAGAATTCCCCCACGTAATAACGCCGTGTTTTTCCAACATGGCGCCTTTCGCGCGTTTATTTTTTTGAAATGCCGCATAAACACGTTTGGATAATTCAAACCCCGGTTTCACATACGGAATCCATAAAAGTTCATCGCCGTAAAGTTTTTTGAAAAGCTGAAGGTTTTTTGTATTATTGGTAATCGAAAGAACCGCATCGGCGTGGCTGTGGTCAATGTCAGAATACGGAATGAAAGCATGGAGCAAAGCCTCAATGGAGGCACGCGGCGCCTTCGGAGAAAGCTGGGTTTGGGCGATGTAGTCGACCATCATTTCATCGCTCATGTTTTTTATTGAAAGAAGTGAGAGTAGTTTTTGAAGGTCGAGCGGCGTAAAATGTTTTCTTTCGCAAACTTTCATGTCTGAGCCGGAACCTTTTACCCAAATGACTTTGGTCTCACCGCCAAACGGGTTTTTTTCGGTGGTTTTTGTTGAGGTATTACCGCCGCCCCAGAGACAAAGTTTTGGATCGCTTCCAATCCACCGGGAACGAAGCACCAATTGACCCAGGGCATCTTTATTCTTCATTTGGTTTTCATTCCATAAACTTCTAATCATTTTTGGTGTTCCTTAATTAAGTGCGGAATGTAGAGTGCAAAGTAAGGAATGATTGATTGATCATTCCGCATTAAGACAAAACCGTCCGGCCTGTCATGGCTTGTTCGAGTGTTGCGGGGTCTACATAATCCAGATGGCTTCCCACCGGAACGCCCCGGGCAATACGCGTTACTTTTACGTTTGTTCCCTTCAGGCTTTCTGCCAAATAAAGCGCTGTGGTATCGCCTTCGCTGTTTGGATTGGTCGCAAAAATAACTTCTTCAATGCCGGTTGTCTTAATCCGTTTAAGCAGCCGGTCCAGCCTGAGCTCCTGAGGCCCCACACCGTCAATGGGTGACAATGTGCCGAATAAAACGTGATAAAGGCCGTGATAAGCGCCTGTTTTTTCAACGAGCGCCACATCTCTCGGGCTTTCCACGATACACAGGAGTTTCTGCGCGCGCGCGGAATCTTTGCAGATACCGCATAATTTTTCGGTGGTTAAATTCCGGCAGAGGTCACAGAAGAATATTTTTTCTTTGGTTTCAATTAATAACTTTGAAAGTTCTCGGACCTGCTGGTCGCTTTCCTTTAACAACTGAAGCACGATCCGTTCCGCAGACTTAGGGCCGATGCCTTCCAGCAGCGTAAATGCTTTCATTAACCGGGTGAGAATGTCGGGGTAACCTTCGCTCATGGAGATTAAACTTTTCGGATTACTTTACTGCCCTGAAAAATATCGAGTGCAGACAAAATCACTTCTGAATCGTCTGTTTTCGCCTGTTCGGGCTGCTGTGCAACTTTCTCGATTTTCTCCGCCTTTGTAATCACAAACTCGATTTGAACGCGTGTGCGCAAAAGATCTTCCAGAGTTTTCTGAATAAACGATTTATTGTTTTGATGGTCCAGCGTTTCTTTGTGAAACTTAAATTCTACCGGAAACCCGAATGTAATTTTATTGCCCGCCACTTCCAAAGGCTCAGACTCTGATAAATAAGTCCCGATCGACATTCTGGTGGTTTTAACGCGGGATAAAAGTTCGGGCCACGCACGCTCCATTTCTTCAAAACCGATTTCTCTGGATTCATAAACAGAGACGTTGCTTTCTTCCGGATTTTTTAATTGAGGTTTTGCGGGCTGAAAAAATCCTAATTTTACTTCGGGCCGTTCAGTGAGTTTTTTTTTATCCTGAAATGAAGGTGCCGGCGGATTTGAAGGCCCGCTTTGCGCCGGCAGAAAATCAACCGGCTGCTTAGCAAGCTGGCGAAGTTCGGTTAGAATGTCCTGAATAGCCGAAAGCTCTTCACGATTTGCAATTTTGAGCAGGCATATTTCAAGCAAATACCGTGGACTTCTTGACCATTTGATTTCACGTAAAAGCTGCTGAAGCAGGCTTAAAATCAGAAAAAGCTCCTCGCGTTTGAAGCTTTCCGAATATTTCCGGAGTTCTGCGAGAGAATTTTCATCCCGCTCTACAAAATCTGATTTTACGTCACCCAACTTGAGCACCAAAAGATCCCTGAAATATTCCAGAAAGCCTTTCAAAAACTGCTCGATGTCTTTCCCCTGGTCTGCCAATTCATTTATAAGAGATAAAATCTCTTTCGATTTTCTTAATTCAACCGCATTGATTAATTTCAAATAAGTTTCATCTGACGTAAGCCCAAGCGAAAATAAAACATCCTCTTCCTTAATTTCGCCTTCGCCGAAGCTCGACATCTGATCCAAAAGGCCTTCGCCGTCACGCAAACTGCCTTCGGCTGATTTGGCAATTAAAAAAAGTGTTTTGTCGCCGGCTTTGATTTTCTCTTTCTTTGAGATTTCTTTGAGTTTTTCATGAATGAGAGACGTGGCAACACGGCGAAATGAAAACCGCTGACAGCGCGAAAGAATCGTGAGCGGTACTTTGTGTGATTCGGTAGTTGCAAAAATAAACTTTACATGCTCCGGCGGCTCTTCGAGAGTTTTAAGAAGCGCGTTAAACGCTTCGCCTGTCAGCATGTGGACTTCATCAATGATGTAGATTTTGTAGCGGCCGTTTGCGGGTTTAAATTTGACGTTATCGCGAAGGCTTCGTATTTCATCAATTCCGCGGTTTGACGCGCCGTCAATTTCTAAAACATCCAGGCTTGAGCCGCGGGTAATTTCATCACAGCTTGGACATTTGCCGCACGGATTCTCGGTCAGGCCCTTCTGGCAATTAAGCGCTTTGGCTAAAATACGCGCGGTTGAGGTTTTGCCGACGCCCCGGGAACCTGAAAATAGGAAACTTTGCGCAATTCTACCCTTCTTAATTGCGTTTTTAAGGGTTGTGGTGATGTGCTCTTGGCCGATGACTTCGTCAAATGACTGAGGCCTGAATTTGCGCGCGAAGACTTGATAGGACATGGTTAGGAATTGTACAACGATTTATCTTAATCGACAACGCCCAATTCTTAACAGGCCTAGGAGAGGAACGGTAAGAGGCGCAAGTAAAGCGGCGGGCCAAGCGTGATAAACCCTATAAGGCTTGCAGCAAGTGTCCAGATCAGGACGGCAGCCGCCGCAATGTCTTTGGCGCGTTTAGCGGCTTCTGAATACTGGCCGGATGAGACAATGTCGACTACAATTTCAAGCACAGTATTAAACGCTTCTGCCATCCACACACCGCCGATTGCAATCACAATCGCAACAAACGCCCCCGCACTGATCTGAAGCCACCATGAAAGCGCCAGTACAATGATGGTTGCAGCCAGGTGGACCCAGGCATTTGGTTCGGTTAAAAGCATGTCCTGTACGCCAGCCATCGCATTTTGAAGGCTGTTCAGGCGCGATTTGACACTCAGCCGCTTTTTCTTTTTCATGATTGAAATGATAGCATAGTTTTGCTTCTTTATCTTAAGGAGAGCTGAAACTTTTAAAAAGTAAGCTTTTCAGGTAAAAATATTAACAGATAAAAATACAATTCTTATAAATCTATTCGATTATAAAAATAACTATATAAATGGGATATTATATATATTTTACACTATATTATAATATTTCATCCCACTTCTACTATTTAATTTTATATAAATATGGGATATTAAAATTTAATACTGATACCAACCGGGCAATGGTCTGAACCCATCACATCCGGCATGATAAACGCGTCTTTTAATTTCGGGCGGAGGACTTTTGAAATCAGAAAATAGTCGATCCGCCACCCGATGTTGCGGGCGCGACAATTATTAAAGTGATGCCACCAGGTATAATGCCCGCCGTCTTTATAAAATTCGCGGAAGGTGTCAATAAAGCCGCTCTGAACAAAGTTCTCAAAGCCCGCGCGCTCTTCTTTGGTAAAGCCGTGTGTGAATTCATTCTCTTTCGGCCTTGAGAGATCGATCTCCTTATGCGCGACATTGAAATCGCCGCAAACCACCACCGGTTTTTTCTTTTCAAGTTTTCTCAGGAAGGCGAGAAATTCAACATCCCATTCCTTTGTCCGGTATGGAAGCCTTGAGAGATCGTCTTTAGAATTCGGTACATAAACATCGACCAAAAAGAACTCGTCATATTCAGCTGCTAGAACACGCCCTTCTTGATCGTGCTTTTTAATTCCAATGCCGCGCGTTATTGAAAGCGGTTTTTTCTTCGTAAAAATTGCGGTACCGCTGTACCCTTTTTTCTCGGCCCAATTCCAATGACTTTCATAACCCGGCGGATTTAAAAGTTCGGGATCCAATTGATCAGGATGCGCTTTGGTTTCTTGCAGGCATAAAGCGTCGGGTGATTCTTTCGCAATCCATTTGAGAAGGCCCTTTTTCTGGGCGGCGCGAACACCATTTACATTCCAACACAGGATTTTCATAAACTCAAATCTGTCATTGCGAACGAAATGTCATCCCGTATGCCTTGAGCGGGGATCTAGATCATGGATTCCCGCCTTCGCGGGAATGACAATCATTGTTCTTCTCGCAATGACTAAGTAACCAGCAATTTAAAAAGGTCATTATAGTTTTTTGCAACGCGGAGCTTGGGAAATTCTTTTTTGATATTGGCGGGCGGATTAAACAAAATTCCTTTTCCGGCTGCCTGCAGCATTGTAATGTCATTATAAGAATCGCCGACCGCGCGGACCGTAAACCCGATGGATTTTAGGGCGCGCACGGCTTTTTCTTTTCCGTTTTTCTGGCGCAGATGGTAATTTTCGATAAATCCCTTTTTATCAACCGATAACCAGTTACAAAAAAGCGTTGGATAGCCCAATTTCTTCATCAGCGGCATGGCAAATTCGTAAAAAGTATCGGACAAAATCAAAACCTGGTGCTTGGCGCGCAATTTATCCAAAAATGCTTTCGCTCCGGGCAGCGGCTTAAGTGTTGAGATTACTTTTTGGATGTCTTTCAGTTTAATCCCCTCTGTGCGCAATATTTTAAGCCGGCGTTTCATCAATACATCGTAATCAGGAATGTCGCGCGTGGTGAGCTGAAGTTCCTTTATCTTGGTTTTTTTGGCGACATTAACCCAGATCTCCGGGACCAAGACACCTTCCATATCTAAACAGCAAATCATAAACCCTCCATAGAAGCCAGAATAAGCCATTATCATACCGAATTTGTGCGGGATGAAAAGAAAAATTCCTAGGAAATCGCGCTGACTTCGGAAGGTGTTTTTTGCGCAGCCGTCATCGCCGGCATATTCATGCTGCCGGCCGGCACAGAATCAGCGTGTATGGTCATAAAGCGTATTGCGATATAACGCTCTTCATTCTTGTTAAACTGCTTCAGTTTGAAATTGATATCTGATAAAAGATCGATCAGTTCTTCGCGGCGCTCCTCATAAGGCGGATGTGAGTTTAGATAATTTAAATAAGGGACAATCGAGTAAACCCTGATATTTGAAATTTTCCCCAGGAATTTGGCAAGTTCGCGCGGGTCATAATTAGCTTTTATTAAAATCTGAACGGCTTTCTTGTCAGCTTCAATTTCTTCATTTTTTTCAAACCGGCGTTTTATTTTTGGAATCATCACTTCCATGCCGTTTCCAAATGCAGAACTTGCTACCGAGCCTGCGGGCCCGCCAACCGCACCGCCGGCTGCTGAGGCGCCTGAACGCATGGCATCAAAAATAATGCCGCCGGTTCCTTCCGGTTTGTTTGACGAATGAGCGCCGGCTGCGACATGGGCGATTTCGTGTGCGAGTACAGCGGCCAACTCTGCCTCGGAATCAACGAATTCCAAGAGTCCGCGTGTCATGTAAATGTAACCGCCGCCATAACTGAAAACATCCACCGAATCATCATCTAAAACAAAAAACTGATACGGAAGATGGGGGCGATCCGAGGCAGAAGTCAGCCGGTACCCGATTGTTTGAATGTACTGATTTAAATCTGTTTTATTGTAAAATTTTTTCTCAACAGTGATTGCTTTGTGCTGTTCGTAACCTTCCCGAATTTCAGCAAGATCGATAAATGAAAGCGGAAGTGCGCGGCTAATGGGCCTTGAAGGATCCACGCGTGTTGCGCAACCTGATAAAACAACCAAGAATATCAGATTGAGAGTAGCGCGTATGTGCATGGCTGGCGTCCTCCAGCGCCTTTGTTTATAGTGTAAACGCTAAAGACACGCTTTACAAATTACGTAAGCTATTTAGATTGAGATACTTAGGAGTTTTAATTAGTTATACTTGTAACCGTAAAGCCATTTCGAGGTAGTTTTGCCGATATTTCTAACGCAATGAACAACTTTTGCAGGGATCAAAATTTCTTTGCCAATCGGGAGAATAGATTTCTTATTTTTCATTTCAAATTCTACTTCCCCTTCCAAAACCATCAACAATTCATCCACATCATGCACATAATCTTCCCAACACGCACCCGGCGGATCAGTCCAAAGACTGCAGGAAAACCCTCGCGAATGCCAATCTTTTTCGATTTCTGATTGAGTCAATTTCATAAATAATTAGATGGCGCACTTTTGCCATCCCCAAAAGTGCGATTCCGTCACTCGGCCTTCCGCCTCGTGTGCCGAATCGGAGAGAGTAGGATTCGGCGCCCTACGCACGCAGCCCGTGCTCCGGGTCGGCCACCCGCTCTGCAAACCTGATGCTCAGCTTACTTCGCATCATGCAGAGCTCCCTTCGAATCCCTTATGCCACACCGTAGGCGACTTCCTCAGTCGCCACGGTGCCGTCATTTTTCATCTGAAAAATGGCGGCCCCTTGCGCATCAATATTCAAACAAAAGCGCAAGGGCAGTCATGATTTCCGATTAATAAACATTTGATAATCTTAATGTGAATCATGGCGGAGAGAGTAGGATTCGAACCTACGAGACCCTTGCGGGCCTAACGGTTTTCGAGACCGCCGCATTCGACCACTCTGCCATCTCTCCAGAATTAGTTCGGGATTTTAATTCCGAAATTGTAAAACTGCAACGCGGAAATTAAGTTCGTGGAATGCCGATCAAATTGAGCACGCGATCAAGATCGTCCAACGAATAATATTGAACTTCGATGCGGCCTTGATTGTTTTTGCGGGCATAAATTTTTACGCTAGTGCCAAGCTTGCGTTCTAGTTTGTGTTCCAAATCTTGAATTTCAGGACTGAGCAAGCGCGCCTGTTTTGCCCGGCGTTTTCGCGCAAGCGAACGATTCACGATATCTTCGATTTGCCGGACTGACAATTTCTCCTCGACAATCCGCTTGCACAATTGTCTTTGATGCTCTGGCGTTGGAAGTGATAAAAGCGCCCGCGCATGGCCGTTTGTGATTCTGCCGGAAGCGAGCTCCGCTAAAACATCCTGAGGAAGTCTTAAAATGCGAATGGTGTTGGCAACCGTCGCGCGATTTTTCCCTACTTTATCCGCCACTTGATCCTGTGAAAGCCCGCGCTCTTCGACAAGTCGCAGATAGGCTTGCGCTTCCTCGATTGCGTTTAAATCCTCACGCTGAATATTTTCAACAAGTGCCAGCTCCAATAATTTTTGGTCCGCGACATCTTTAATAATCGCGGGGATTTTCGTGAATCCGCAAAGTTTCGTTGCGCGTAAACGCCGTTCGCCACAGATCAATTCGTACCCGCCCGCTTTTCGTTTCACAATAATGGGCTGAAGAATTCCCTGCTCTTTAATGGAATTCGCAAGCTCTGTGATGGATTCGTCGTTGAAATGGCGCCGCGGCTGATCCTGGTTCGGCTGAATTTCCGTAATGACAATTTCCTGAATAGGAGAATCGGTTTTCGCCTGCTCCCCTTGCGCAATTTTTTCTTTTTGTTCCTGAATGATTTTGGTGTAACTATCCGGAATCAGCGCGCTTAACCCTTTTCCCAGTGCTCTTTTTTTAATTTCCATGATGTTTCCTTTCGGTTAATTTTTTGCTGTCATTCTGCGAAAAACAATAACTGTCATTCCCGCGAAGGCGGGAATCTGGCAGAGAGATCCCCGCTTGAAGCTTGCGGGGATGACATTTCATTTGCAATGACCGGTTCTATAGCAACCTGTTGAGAGATTTCGGTTACTTGATTTTCAATTGCTTTCAGGCCTAATTTTTGTATCAGTTCAAGTGCAATGGCTTCGTATGCTTTTGAACCTTTTGAGGATGGATCGTAGATAGTAATTGGTTTCCCAAAACTGGGCGCCTCAGAAATTTTTACTGATCTTGCCACTACAGTTTGAAATACCCTATCACCAAAAAATTTCTTCACTTCTTCAATCACCTGCTGCGTAAGATTCGTCCTAAAATCTGCCATTGTTAAAACAACACCCCCGATTTCAAGTCCGGGATTGAGATTTTCTTTCACAAGTTGATGCGTATTAAGGAGTTGCGTAAGTCCTTCAAGGGCATAATATTCACATTGAAGCGGAATAATGAGATTGTTACTCGCAACCAGTGAATTTATTGTCAAAAGACCAAGTGACGGCGGACAGTCGATGATGATCAAATCATAGTCATTGTCGATTTCCTGCAGCGCCTTTTTTAAAACAAATTCGCGCTCCGGAATCGCGACCAGTTCCAATTCGGCAGCAGCCAAATCACTATTGGCCGGTATTAAATCAAGGTTCTCAATTTGGGTTTTTAGAATTGAACTTTTAAGCTCACTATGATCAATTATAGAGTTGTAAATAGTTGATTCTAAAGTATTTCTGTCAAATCCAAGCCCGCTAGTTGCATTGCCCTGAGGGTCTAAATCAATCAATAAAGTTCTCAGTTTTTCTCTTGCGCAAATGGAAGCAATATTGACAGCTGAGGTGGTTTTCCCAACGCCGCCTTTTTGATTTGAGAATGAAATGATTTTCGCCATGTTAGTCTCCGGATTTTTAACGAAGTGAAAAATAAAGATCGGGCAATTCAATATTCTTCTGCAATGCCAAAAACAAATAATATGGGTAGCCCCAGAATACCCAGCAATAATTCAGGGGCGATCCTGATTTTCATTTAATATTTGCCTGTAGCTTGCAATGAAAATAAGGATCGTTTCACGTGAAACTTATCTTGAATCAGTTAATTTAGCAAGAAAATAATCGATTTCTTGCTAATTTGTTCATCGACAGAGTTAATTGGTTCTTTATAACTGAAATTGATTGGTATTTATAATTCGAAGATTTTAACATAAGCTATGGTATATTTTAAAATATATAAACTATTATAAACAAATAACTTATATAAAATTAAAAACCTAAGTGTTTCACGTGAAACAATATCAAACAAAGTTAGCCAAAAAGCGCTAATTTGATGCGTTTCTACAGAATTTCTCAACAATCACAGAAAGCACTGAAAGATCAGCTGAAGAGATTCCAGGGATTCTGGATGCCTGACCGATTGAGAGGGGTTTTACTTTAGAAAGTTTTTCTCTGGCCTCTCGGCTCAAATTATGAATGGTCTGGTAATCAATTCCTTCTGGAATTTTTCGCTTCTCAAGCTTGCTGAATTTTTCAACCTCCATCATCTGGCGTTTAATATAGCCTTCATATTTAATCTCGTTTTCAATTCGTTGGACTATATCATAGTCTATTTGTTCTAAGTCTAACTCATTATTATTAAATGAGTTAAATGTAATTTCTGGGCGTCTTAACATTTGGCCGGCTGAAACTTGGCCGATCTGAACGGTATTCAAATGCTCGATGGTTTGTTTTATTTTTTGAGTAGTTTCAACCGTCTTTTGGTACAGAGAATCTGTGATCAATCCAAACTCGTGCCCATACTTCATGAGACGTTCGTCCGCATTGTCTTGGCGGAGAAGAAGGCGAAATTCGGCGCGGGAAGTAAACATGCGATAGGGCTCGGTTGTACCGCGTGTGACAAGATCATCAATCATGACTCCGATATAGGCTTCCGAGCGGCTCAAAATGAACGGCGGCTTACTGTGAAGTTTCTGGATAACGTTTAATCCGGCAATTAAACCTTGCGCGGCAGCTTCTTCGTAGCCGGAAGTACAGTTGATTTGCCCGGCAAAAAATAAATTCCCAATTTTTTTAGTTTCCAGCGAGTGTTTCAGCTGTGTAGGCTGCGCGCAATCATATTCAATCGCGTAACCAAACCTCATAAGCTCCGCTTTTTCCAGTCCCGGGATTGAATGGACCAGTTCGATCTGGACATCTTGCGGAAGGCTGGTTGAAATTCCGTTCACATAAATTTCTTCAGTGTCACGGCTTTCTGGTTCCAAATAAATTTGGTGGCGGTTTTTGTCGCCAAACTTTACAACCTTATCTTCTATAGAAGGGCAGTAACGCGGGCCTGTTCCTTGAATGATGCCGCCATATAGCGGGGAACGATGAAGATTTTTTTTGATAATGTTATGCGTTTTCTCATTGGTGTAAGTAAGATAGCAGGGAAGCTGATCTTGTATAATTTTTTCGGTTTGAAATGAAAATGGAGATGGGTTTTCGTCCCCCGGCTGCTCCTCGCAGACAGAAAAATCAATGGTGCCTTTCCTGAGACGCGGGGGAGTGCCGGTTTTAAATCTCATCAGCTCAATCCCATGCGCTTTTAATGAATCCGATAACCCGAGTGACGGCGGATCGCCGCCGCGGCCGCCGGGGAAATTCACATCGCCTACATGAATTAAGCCGCGCATGAAAGTGCCGCTTGAGATCACAACGGTCTGCGCATAATACGAAACGCCAAGCTGTGTTTTAACGCCAACCGCTTTTCCGTTTTTAACAAGAAGCTCAACCGCCTGGTCCTGTTTGAGATCGATATTCTTCTCGGCTTCGACAATTTTTTTCATCAGTATCTGATATTGTTTTTTATCTGATTGAGCGCGCGGCGCCCACACAGCGGGGCCTTTGGATTTATTGAGCATGCGGAATTGAATGCCGGTTTGATCTGTTGTGAGCGCCATTTGGCCGCCCAGCGCGTCAATTTCACGGACCATGTGGCCTTTTGCAAGCCCGCCGATTGCCGGATTGCACGACATTTGACAAATGGAGTCAATGTTCATGGTGAGAAAAAGCACACTGTGGCCTGTGCGCGCAACCGCAAGCGCAGCTTCAGTGCCTGCGTGGCCCGCGCCAACGATGATGCTATCGTAAATTTTTTCTGACATTTTGAACAGCTGGCGTGTATTAATAATTTACTTTAAGTTATTTATTTACAATAAGTTATGTATATGTTTACATACTTATCAACAGATTATTAACGAGAGGAATAAACAATCAATCTACCAAAATTGGGCTTGCCCGGCGATGAATTAAAATTTGGTGGGCCACCGTTAGCAAATTACTCAAAGTCCAATAAAGCACAAGGCCGGAAGGCAGACTGTAAAAGAAAAATCCCATAACAACCGGCATCCACTGCATCATTTTTGCTTGTTCGGATGACGCAGATGGTTGCGGCGTCATTTTTTGCTGCCAAACCATAGAACCTACCATTAAAAGGGGAAGCAGGTTGAACTCAAACGCTGTGTAGGGAATTTTGGCCAGATGATCGGCAGCCGTCAGATCTTTAATCCACCAAAGCGATTCACCTTTAAGTTCCACCATCTGCCCGAGCACTTGGTAGAAACCGATAAAAATCGGAATCTGCAGAATCATCGGCAGACACCCGCCCATCGGATTTACTTTGTGGCGCCGGTAAAGCTCCATCATTTCTTTATTCATCCGGGTTGGGTCTTTTTTAAATTGCTCTTGAATTGCTTTTACTTTTGGCTGAACGGCCTGCATTTTCCGCATCGATTCAAAACTCATATGCGTAAAAGGGCTGAAAAGTACTTTGACTAAAATGGTGAGCAGAATGATTGCAAAACCAAAATTTCCGGTAAGTTTGTGGCAATACATTAATAAAACAAATAAATAATACCGAAATGCGCCGAAGACACCTTGTGTCAAGGTTTGTTCAAAGCCATAGCCGAACGATTTGAGATCCTCCCGGTATTCCGGCCCTGCGTAAATTAAAAATTTTGTTTCAAATTTTGCGCCCGGGGAAAGCGCCTCGGACGGAAAATCAAGCGTTGAAATCAGCGAGGTTTTGTTTGAGGCAACGATTGTTTTTGTGCGCTCCGCAACAAGTGTTTCCGGTTTTAGAATAACGGAAAAATATTTAACCGTAAGCGCCTGCCAGTCAATTCTATCTTCTACTAAAAATTGTTTTTTAAGAATCTTTCCCTCTTTCGCGACCTGTACTTTGCCCGCTTTTGGCACGACAAAAGATTCTATTTGATCTTTATCCATCGCGTCATGCGGCGTCCCGAAAAATATTTGATTTCTGATTTGCAGCGGGATTTGCTTTATTTCGCTGCTCAAATTCTCAATTTCGAGAGTCAGGTAAAATGCTGATTTGTCTTTAACAAGCTGATATTTTTTCCTGATTCGAAGATTGTTTGGCGATTCATAAAAAAAAGTGAGGCTTCCTGTTTGATTGCTGGCATGTTCTACCCGGTAATGAGTCAAGCCGGAAATGCTGGGGTCGTTTAAAAGACTTACCGCAAAAGCCGGCGTTACTTCGGCGGGCTTTATCAATTCAGTGCGGCCGATTTTTTTGCTGCCCCACTCCTTAACAAGAAGCTCTGAAATACCAGCCCCGATGTTCGAAAATTTAACTGAATAAATATCATTTGTAAGCTCATAAAATTCGGCGGGCTCAATCACCGGAATATTTTTATCTGCGGCGGGTTCGTTTGATAAAACCTGTGCCGGTTCCGCAGGTTCGTTCTTTGTGATTTCACCAACGGGCGCAGACGCAGAATTTGGCTGTTTTGACATCCAGGGATAAAAAACAGCCAAAACAAGAAAAGAAAGCACCACTGCCAGTAAAAGTCTTTTTTCTGAACTCATAAATTAAACCACCGGGTCATAGCCGCCCTCGTGAAGCGGATGGCATTTTGAAATTCTAACAACTGCAAGGCCGGCTCCTTTTAAAATTCCTTTTTCTCGGATTGCTATTTTTGCATACTCCGAACAGCTTGGAGCAAAACGGCACCGGCTCCCAAAAAATGGCGAAATAAATTTTTGGTATAAGCTGAGCAGATAAATTAAAACAGTCTTGATCATCACATTAAACCGGCCCGGTTTAACACGGGCATTAAAATTTTTTCCAATTCTGTATATTTTAAAACCTTATACTCGTTTGCGCGGATGATTAAATCGCCCTTAAAACGGAGTTTTTGTTTGTTCAGCCTGAAAAACTCACGCACGAGGCGCTTCATCCTGTTTCGTTTTGCGGCGCCCTTGATTAACTTTGCAGAAACCAAAACGCCAAAACGCGTGCAGGTTTCGTTTGGATCCGCTTTCCGCCAATGCACGGAAAACCCGCTGCCCCGGCAGCTTTGGCGCGAATGAAGTACGCGCCGGATGTCGGAGGGTTGGGAAAGTTTTTCTTTTTTAGAGAAAGATTGGCGCATTTAAATCGAAAATCCTAGATACTGCGGCTCCTTGCGCATCAATATTCAAACAAGAGCGCAAGGGCAGTCATGATTTCCATAGAATAAATAAAATGGACTTTAATAGTAAATCATGACGGAAAGGATACAACAGCTTGGCTGCTTTATTCTCGATTAAACGTTCGTCAAACGCTTCCGGCCTTTTTTCCTGCGCCGCTGTAAAACTTGACGGCCTTTGGAAGTTTTTGATCTCTTTAAAAATCCATGCTTTCGTTTACGTTTTCTTTTCGATGGATGATATGTCGGATTCATAGCCGCGCATTATAACAGAACTCTTCCTGCGAGTAAACTTTTCAAAATCTCTTTCAAGACAAAGTGGTTATAGCGGTATTTTGCTTATATTTGTCATGAATACGAAGAAAGGGCGGGTGTTTGGCCAAGCGGCGGTGTTTGTGCATCCAAAATAAAAATGGACTTTTTGTTTTCATGTGGCTAAAATACGGCTTCATGCTTTGGGGTTGTTTTTTTATATTTTTTAATTATTTTAATGTTTTTCCGTAGTTTACATTCTGTTGATAAACTGTTAATTAATGTTGATAACTGTTAATAACTTTTGGCTCCGCCGCCCTCCGCGCCTAAATATTTCTTAAACTATTATAAATAAATAACTTATGGAAAAACAAGTTCACCAAGACACTCTTGCCGATGCTTCTGAGCTCTGGCAAAAAATTATTTCGGGCATACGCAAAGAACTGAGTGAGCAAAGTTTTAACACTTGGATTAAGCCTGTTTCCTGCAAGTCAATGGGGAGTGAGACACTTGTTTTATCAGTCCCGGATCAATTTTATGGCGATTGGCTCCATGAACACTACGAAGATATTGTAAAAAGCGCGGCGGCTGATGTAATTGGTGTGCGGCCTGAGGTCCGTTATGTAATTGTTGAACAGCCTCAATTCCAAACCACGGCAGCTTCTATGCCGGATCGGCCAGCCGGAACTAAGAGGCGTCCTTCCGATATTGACTTAAACCGCAAATATACTTTTGATGACTTTGTGATAGGGCCGGGGAACCGTTTTGCGCATGCAGCGGCTGTCGCGGTTTCGGAAGACCCGGCAAAACAATATAACCCTTTATTTATCTACGGAAGTGTCGGGCTTGGGAAAACACACTTGCTCCAAGCAATCGCTCACACGGTAATCGCAAAAAATAAGGCCGCAAAAATTGTGTATCTCTCGAGTGAGCAATTCACAAATCAGCTCATTTCCGCAATACAAACTCGTACCACATCAGCATTTAGAGACAGATACCGAACTGCGGATTTACTTCTAATTGACGACATCCACTTTATTGCGGGGAAAGAATCCACCCAGGAAGAATTTTTCCATACATTTAATGCTCTCTACGACGCGCATAAACAAATTGTGGTCACGAGCGACCGGCCGCCCAAAGACATCCCGGGGCTTGAAGAAAGGCTTGTTTCCAGATTTGGTTGGGGTTTAGTTGCTGACATACAGCCGCCCGAACTGGAAACACGCGTGGCCATTTTGAAGAAAATCGTAGACCGGCAGAAAGTGTCTGTTGCGAATGATGTTTTATTTTTTATAGCAGATAAAATCCGTTCGAATATCCGAGAACTTGAAGGTGCCCTTGTAAGAGTGATTGCCTATGCCTCTCTTACCGGGGTTTCGGTTGACACGCATTCAGCACAAAATGTGTTAAAAGACTCCTTCCGGGAAGAAGAAAGCAAGATTACAATTGAACACATCCAGCGCTGTGTTTGTGATTACTTTGGGATAAAAGTATCGGATCTCCGGGCCAAGCGCCGTTCAAAATCCGTGGTTTTCCCAAGGCAGATTGCGATGTATCTTATACGGGAACTTACGGTTAAGTCACTGCCGGAAATAGGAGACTTTTTCGGCGGCCGGGGGCATGCAACAGTTATCCACGCCATTAATAAAATAAAAAACGGCATTAAACATGATTTTGAAACCAAGCGCTCTTTAGATCAGCTTTTGGTGCTTGTCCGGAAATAATGAACATTTATCACAAGGAATTTAACACTGTTGTTTATTTTATTAACAACTTATTGTTTCTTTAAGTTGTTGTATATAAATAAGATAGATTGGTTATTAACAAATTTATGAACACCTACTACTGTTTCTTCTTTTTTAATATTTAAAAGAGTATAAGAGGAGCCAAGCAAATGGAATTTCACATTAATAAAGAAGATCTTAATAACGCATTGAGTATTACAGTGGGCGGGGTTAATCCGCGCGCAACCTTACCTATTTTGGGAAATATTTTAATTGAGACGGTGGGAGTAGATGCGATTAAGTTTACCAGCACTGATTTGGAAATAGGGCTTTGCACAAAAGTGAAATCGAAAAACACAACGGAAGGCAGCGTGACAGTGCCGGCGCGCAAATTTTTGGATGTAATCCGGGAGTTGCCATCGGGCGAGGTTTTGGTTACAGTTAGCAAAAACAATGCCGTAAATATTAAAACAGGAAAAACATATTGTAAGCTGATGGGTTTAGGGAAAGAAGATTTTCCAAAACTCCCTGATTTTGATTTAAGCGACTCGATCGAAATCGATCAAAATATTGTTAAAGAATGTTTATCGCTTACTTCATTTGCTATTTCTCATGATGAAGCACGTTATGTTTTAAATGGTGTGCTCATTAAAGTAAGCGATAAAAAAATCCGGTTTATCGCAACCGACGGCAGGAGATTGGCGTATGTTGAGAAAGATTTAAGCAAACCAATCAAAAAACCCTTTGAAGTAATTGTGCCGGTGAAAGCAGTTCACGAACTCAGTAAAATTTTAAAAACAGAAGGTGTTATCAAGATTGTTGAATTACAAAACCAGGTTTTATTTTATCTAGACAACACCTACGTGATTACAAGATTAATCGAAGGCAAATTCCCCAACTACGAGCAGGTGATCCCGAAGGAAGAAAGCACAACCGGATCGGTTGACCGGCAAACATTTCTTTCGGCTGTGAAGCGCGCCTCGCTTTTTACATCGCAGGACGCACAGGCTGTGAAGCTTGATTTTATGAATGGAAAGGTTTTGGTGTCAGCCCACTCAGCGAATTTGGGTGAAGTAAAAGAAGAGTTAGATGCTTCCGTGAATGGCGATTCCATCAGTATCGGGTTTAACCCGCATTATTTAATTGATGTGCTTAAGATTATGGAAGAGTCTGAAGTAAAAATTTCGATGTCAAAATCGGATAAACCGGGGCTGATTCGAGGCAAAGACAATTATATGTATGTCATTATGCCGATGCAGATCGCGTAAATGGGCACAACAGCACAGGAAGCAAAACCTCTCGCGGAAGCAATCAAAAAAATATTCACAGGTTTCACAGACGAACCCAAGAAAGATAATAACAGGCTTGCAGAATGCTGGCCCAAAATTGTAGGAGAAAAAATCGCAGCCAAAACCAAACCTTCCTTCAATCAAAAAGGAATTAAGGTATATACGGAAAGTTCCGCGCTGTCGTTCGAATTGAGCCAGCATTATGGGCCGGCGATTTTAAAGCGTCTCCAAAATGAATTTGGCGAAGAAAAAATTAAAAAAATATGGTTCTGTGTTGGAGATTTATAATTAACAAATAATAATGTTTCTAATATGTTAACATCAGAAAAAAAGAAGAAGAGCGGCAAAGAAATGGCGAACAAAGACAAAGATAAAACAAATAAGAAAAACACCGCCAAATACGACGCAACCACAATCCAGGTTTTGGAAGGTGTGGAAGCCGTCCGTAAACGTCCGGGCATGTACATTGGCGATACCACCGCGCGCGGCCTTCACCATTTGGTGTATGAAGTGGTTGATAACTCGATTGACGAAGCGCTTGCGGGGCATGCCACAAAAGTTGAAACCACTATGCACAAAGACGGAAGCGTGACGGTTTCTGACGATGGCCGCGGCATTCCGGTTGATATTCATAAAACCCAAAAGAAATCCGCGCTCGAAGTTGTCATGACCACGCTCCACGCCGGCGGAAAATTTGACAACAAAGCTTACCGGGTTTCCGGCGGTCTCCACGGTGTCGGTGTTTCGGTGACGAACGCGCTTTCCGAGTGGTGCGAAGTGAAGGTCCACCGCGACGGCAATATCCATTTACAAAAATATGAAGCCGGAAAACCCGTTTCAAAAGTCAGCGTCATTGGAAAAACCAAAACTACCGGGACCATCGTTAGTTTCAAATCCGATGACAGCATTTTTGGAAAAGCGGAACTCAGTTTTGACACTTTGTCGAACCGCCTTCGCGAGCTTGCGTTTCTTAATAAAGGAATTGAGATTTCCATTCTCGAAGAGAAAACCAAAAAAGAGCACAAGTTTAAATACAAAGGCGGCATCGTTGAGTTTATTGAGTATTTAAACCGGAACAAAGCGCCGCTCCACCCCAAAATTTTCTATGTTGAGAAAGAAAAGGATGATGTCCAGGTTGAGTGTGCCTTCCAATATAACGACGGCTACAGCGAAGACGTTTTTTCATTTGCGAACAACATCAATACAATAGAAGGCGGAACACACATGAGCGGATTCAGAACCGCTCTCACACGCGCCACCAATCAATACGCCAAAAATAAAAACATGCTCAAAGATGTGGACGGTTCTTTGAGCGGCCAAGATTTAACAGAAGGCCTTGTGGCGGTCATCAGCGTCAAGGTCCGCCAGCCGCAATTCGAAGGCCAAACCAAAACAAAACTCGGGAACGGCGAAGTCGAAGGCATTGTGGCGTCACTCGTTTATGAAGGTGTCACCGATTTCTACGAAAGAAACCCGGGCGTCGGGAACCGAATTGTTGAAAAAGCGGTTTTGGCGTATCGTGCCCGCGAAGCAGCGCGAAAAGCGCGGGAACTCACAAGGCGCAAGGGCGCTTTTGCTTCTTCTCTTCCCGGGAAATTAGCCGACTGTTCAGACGGAGACCCCAAGAATTGCGAACTTTATTTGGTTGAAGGAGATTCCGCAGGCGGTTCAGCTAAACAAGGCCGCGACCGCAGATTCCAGGCCATATTGCCTTTGCGCGGTAAAATTTTAAACGTAGAGAAAGCCCAAATTGACAAAGTGTATGCGAACGAGGAAATTCGCACGATGATTTCCGCTATCGGGACCGGCGTAGGCGCTGCATCAAACGCGACTGCAGATGACGGATTCAACATGGAAAAACTTCGTTACAATAAAATCATCATTATGACGGACGCCGACGTGGACGGTTCGCACATTCGCACGCTTTTGCTCACCTTTTTCTATCGTCAGATGAAAAAATTAATCGAAGAAGGACACATTTTCATCGCACAGCCGCCGCTTTACCGGCTCAAAAAAGGTTCGCGCGAAGAATATATCGAAACCGAAGGAAAAATGAATTCGATTTTAATTGATCTCGGAACAGACGGTGTCCAGCTCAAAAACCTACGGAACAAAAAATCATACGCCGAGAAAGAATTAAAAGAAGTGCTGCTGCTTGCGGGGCAGCTCCAAGAAATCAAACATATGCTCGAGCGGAAAAATATCGGATTTGACCGCTATCTTGAAGCGTATGACAACAAGAAAAAAGCGTTCCCCAGTTATCTGGCAAAATGGCTGGATGAAGGCAGGGAAGATTTCCTTTATTCTGAAGCTGATCTTGAAAAGATTATGTCCGAGCAAGAGAAATCCAAGGGCAAGAAAGCGCCAAAGCGGGCCGAGAAAAAAGTAGAGAAGGCCCCTTCCGATAAAAAATCGGAAAAAGCGGCGGAGGAAGAAGCGAAAGAAGAAGAAAAAGAAAATATCGTGATCACCGAAATTATGGAAGCAAGAGAACTCGCGAAATTGATCACAAAACTCGAAAAATTCAGCCTCGGGACCGAAGATTTCGAATCCGGAGACAAGCCCGTTTTCGAATTAAAAACAGGAGCCAATACAATTTCGCTTAATTCCATTACTGCTGTTTTTGAATCTGTGAAGGACCTTGGTAAAGAAGGCATCGCATTGCAGCGTTACAAAGGCTTGGGAGAAATGAATCCGACACAGTTGTGGGAAACCACAATGAACCCGGAGAAGCGGACCATTTTGAAAGTAACACTCGAAGACGCGGTTGAAGCCGAAGACATGTTCACAACATTAATGGGTGACCGGGTTGATCTTCGCCGTGAATTTATCGAGTTGCGCGCGAAGTTAGTTCAAAATTTGGATATTTAGCACAACAGTCATTGCGAGACACGTTGTTCAGCGTCGAAGCAATCTCAGAACGCAGATTGCTTCACTTCGCTCGCAATGACCGACAACAATTAGGAAAATCATGGGTAGCCCGTCGCGCTTTCATATGCAAATAAAAGCGCGAGGGCGGTCATGGCCCATGATTAATAAACAAATTGAACAATATAGGTAGGCCATGCCAGACGAACAAAACATTTACGCATTAAACGAAAAAATTCTACCGATCGCCATCGAAGACGAGATGGAGAAAAGTTACATCAGCTACGCGATGAGCGTCATTGTGGGTCGCGCGCTTCCGGATGTCCGCGATGGTTTGAAACCCGTACATCGGCGCATTCTTCACGCGATGAATGAATTACACCTTCCGCACAACAAACCTTACAAAAAATCCGCGCGTATTGTCGGAGAAGTGCTCGGAAAATATCACCCGCATGGTGACACCGCAGTTTATGACACGCTCGTCCGCATGGTTCAGGATTTCTCGTTGCGTTACCCGCTGGTCGATGGTCAAGGCAACTTTGGTTCTGTTGACGGTGACAATGCGGCCGCGATGCGTTACACAGAAGCCAGGCTCGCCGCCATTTCTAATGAGTTTTTGGAAGATATTGATAAAGACACAGTTGAATTTGTTCCTAATTTTGACGAATCGCTCGAAGAACCTTCTATTTTACCAACGCGCATTCCAAATTGTTTGGTCAATGGCTCGAGCGGTATCGCAGTCGGTATGGCGACTAATATTCCACCGCACAACCTCAGAGAAATTGTAGACGGGCTGTGCGCGATCATTGATGACCCATCAGTTTCTATTAAAGATCTTTCTAAGATTATCAAAGGCCCTGATTTCCCGACCGCCGGTATTATTTGCGGCCGCGAAGGAATTAAAAGCGCCCAGGAAACTGGCCGTGGGCGGATTTTAGTCCGCGCAAAAGCAATTATCGAAAGTTCTGAAACCAAAGGCAAAAAAGACGCGATCGTGATTACGGAAATTCCGTATCAGGTCAATAAAACCAATTTGATCGAATCCATCGTCAGGCTGGTTGAAAACAAAAAAGTCGAAGGCATTTCCAATATTCGTGACGAATCCGACCGTGACGGCATGCGCGTGGTCATCGAATTAAAACGTGACGCGAACGCCAACATTCTCCTCAATCAGCTTTATAAACACACGCAAATGCAGGAAACTTTCGGCGTTATTATGCTGGCGCTCGTGGATGGCCAGCCGCGCGTTCTCAACATCAAACAGATGTTGGAATATTTTATTCAATTCCGCGTAGATGTGATCATACGCAGAACCAAATTTGATTTGGACAAGGCTGAGAAGCGGGCGCACATATTAGAAGGTTTAAAAATCGCGATCGCGAGCCTCGATAAAGTCATTAAAACAATCCGTGCGTCCAAAAATCCGGAAATTGCCAAAGAAGCCCTCATTAAAAATTTCAAATTGAGCGAAGTGCAGGCGAAAGCCATTTTGGAAATGCAATTGCAGCGCTTAACTGCGCTTGAGCGGGATAAAATCGAGGAAGAATATTTAGAGCTTCTAAAGAAAATCGAATATTTGAAATCGCTTTTAAAGAGCAAACAAAAAGTGCTCCAAATTGTAAAAGACGAATCAAAAGAAGTCGCGAAAAAATATGGCGATGACCGCAGGACTCAGATTGTCGCGGCCGAGACCGACATCAATATCGAAGATTTAATTGTTGAGGAAGACGTTTTGATCTCCATTTCGCATCAAGGCTTTATTAAACGTATTCCGGTGAGCATGTACCGCCTTCAAAGGCGCGGTGGCCGCGGCGTCACGGGCGGCGGTGTGGGCGATGAAGATACGGATTTTATGGAACATTTGTTTTTAGCTTCTACGCACGATCACATTATGTTCTTCACCAATACGGGCCGTGTGTATTGGCGGAAAGCTTATGAAATTCCGCAAGGATCCCGCCAAGCAAAAGGAAAAGCGATTGTAAACTTACTTGCGCTGAATCAGAACGAAACGGTTTCAAGTTTTATTCAAGTAAAAGAATACAATGATAAAAATTTCCTGCTGATGGTTACAAAAGACGGCGTTATTAAGAAAACCAGCCTTGAAGCGTATTCGCACCCGAGAAGCACCGGAATTCAGGCAATCAAACTGCGCGACAAAGACGAGCTGATCGGTTGCAAGATCACACACGGGAAAAACGAAATTTTCCTCGCAACGAAGCTCGGCAAGGCCATCCGCTTTGATGAAAAGCAGGCCCGTGAAATGGGGCGCACCGCGTCCGGCGTACGCGGCATTCGGCTTGATAAGAAAGACGAAGTGGTCGCGGTTGAGATTGTCAGCGAAAAAGACACCGCGCTTACTGTGACAAGCAAGGGATTCGGCAAGAAAACACTCTATAAAGAATATCGCCTGCAGTCTCGCGGCGGCAAGGGGATCATCAATACCAAAGTTACCGACAAGAACGGCCATATTGTCAATGTTCAGACGGTGCGCGAGGAAGACGAAATCATTCTTGCCACCTCGTCCGGAATGGTAGTGCGCTGCCCGGTTAATCAAATTCGCACCTGCGGCCGCAACACGCAAGGTGTCCGGCTGGTGAAACTTAAAGACAAAGATCACGTTGCTTCCGCAACCAAAGTCGTTACCAAAGAAGCTGAAGACACGGTTGTAGAAGAAACCCCCGCAAAAAAATCAAGCAAATCAAGCAGTAGTAAATCCTAATCGAAGAGAGTAAAATGACCTCTCTTCGAAACCCAAGAGGATACCATCATGCTTGACCTTAAATTAATTCGCGAAAACCCAGATCTTTATAAGAAAAAGCTCTCTGCAAAACGTGTCGACCCAAAAACCCTTGACGAAATCATCAATTTAGACATCGAAAAGCGTAAATTGATCCAAGAAACCGATGCTTTAAAGGCGGCTAGGAACGAAAAAAACGACCTTGTCAGCCGTTTAAAGCGTGACGGGAAGGACATTTCAAAGGAAATAGAAGAAGGAAAGACGCTATCCCAAAAAATAGGCGAAATAGACTCAAAAGTGGGACATATTGAAAAGCATATTGAAATAATAATGCTCAATATCCCAAATATAATAGATGATAGCGTCCCAGTCGGGAAAGACGCTTCTTCTAACCAAATGGTCCGGGAATGGGGCAAAAAGAAGGAATTTCAGTTTAAACCCAAAGATCATGTGGCGCTGGGGAGTGCCCTCGACTGGTTTTCGATGGAAGTTGGAGCCAAAATATCGGGAAGCGCGTTTCCTGTATTTAAAGGAGACGGCGCTAAGCTTGAGCGTGCTCTGATCAATTTTATGGTTGATCTTCATGCTAAGAAACATGGTTATAAACAGGTTTGGCCGCCGCTTTTGGTGAATCGCGCGAGCATGACGGGCACCGGGCAGCTTCCAAAATTTGAAGATGATATGTACCGGCTTAAAGACGATGATTTGTTTTTAGTTCCGACAGCGGAAGTTCCTGTCACCAACATGCATCGTGATGAAGTTCTGAATGAAAAAGACCTGCCGGTTAAATATGTGGCCTATACGCCGTGTTTTCGGCGGGAAGCCGGCTCCTACGGGAAAGATACAAAAGGCCTTTCACGGGTTCACCAGTTTGATAAAGTCGAGCTTGTGAAGTTTACGAAGCCAGAAGAGTCGCTGAATGAACTGGAGAAATTATTGAATGACGCGGAAGAAATCCTGCAACTTCTCGAAATTCCTTATAGAGTGCTCTTGCTTTCAAGCGGCGATATGAGTTTTGCGGCTGCGAAATGTTACGATATTGAAGCTTGGGCGCCCGGGGCCGGCCGGTATTTCGAAGTATCCAGTTGCAGCACATTTTTTGATTTTCAGGCGCGGCGGATTAATGTCCGCTATAAACCGGCGGACAGTGGAAAACCAAAATTTGTTCATACGTTAAACGGCTCCGGGGTTGCTTTGGCAAGAACCGTTCTTTGTTTGCTCGAGAATTGTCAGCAAGAAGACGGATCAATGAAGTTCCCGAAAGTTTTAGATCCGTATTTGAATTGATTTGTGGAGAGGTCGCATAGCCCGGTTTAGTGCGGCGGTTTGCTAAACCGCTGTGGTGCTTAACGCACCACCGGGGGTTCAAATCCCCCCCTCTCCGTATTTATACACGAGACGATTGGGCGAGTGATGAATACGCACTTTTGCTAGCAGCAAAAGTGCCTCGCTTAATTGTTTTATCTTTTAAGGAGAGATGGCAGAGCGGTCGAATGCGGCGGTCTTGAAAACCGTTAGGCCCTTACGGGTCTCGTGGGTTCGAATCCTACTCTCTCCGATTTTATTTTTTCGAGAGGCCACAGCTTGAAACTTTCCGTTATTGTGCCCGCCTATAATGAAGCCAACCAGATTGAAAAAACCATTCTCCGGCTCAACAGATATCTCAGTAAACAGCCTTTTTCATATGAAATTATTGTAGTGGATGACGGAAGCCGCGATGGAACTCATTCTATTCTGAAAAAACTTTCAGAGACGCTTCCGATTCTAAAAATCATCCACAATGAAATCAACCACGGGAAAGGCTATGCTGTAAAATGCGGCGTGGCGGCCGCCAAAGGCGAGCTTATTTTCTTTACTGATGCAGACCTGTCCACGCCGCCGCGCGAAATCATAAAATTTACCGGTATTTTCAACTCATCCAAAGCTGATATTTTAATTGGTTCAAGGCAGGTAAAAGGCGCACAGATTCGCGCGCACCAGCCGTGGCACAGGCGGCTTATGGGGAGAGTATTTAACGTGTGTGTTAAAATTTTAACACCGCTTCGATTCACAGATACGCAATGCGGGTTTAAGGGGTTTCGCAGTAACGCAGCCCGAAAAATATTTTCCGAGGCAAAAGAAACAGGGTTTAATTTTGATATTGAACTGCTTCTGCTTGCCATGAAATCCGGTTTTTTTATTGAAGAAATTCCGGTGGTATGGGTTAATTATCAGCAAAGTAAAATCAACCCGTTGAAAGACAGCCTGGCGATGTTTGCAGGCTTGTTTCGGCTGAGTAAAATTTATAAAAACAGGTGATGCTAAGACGATGAAACTATTAATCGTGGACCGTTACTTTTATCCGGACCTTCAGGCGACGTCTGTTTTATTGACGGATATCGCCAAAGAATTATCCAAAAATTTTAAAGTAAATGTTTTATGCGGCCCAGTGTCTGATTTTAAAACAGAAGGCTCGTTATTGAGCGATGTAAAAGTATCCGTCGTTTGTTCCACTTCGTTTGGCCACCATTCGCTTTTGGGCAGGCTGGTCAATTATGCTTCTTTTCTGCTTATGGCGCCTTTTGCTATTTTGTTTCAGCCAAAAACAGATATTGTGATGATTGGCACGTCGCCGCCGCTTTTACCGTTTGTTTCTCTGCTTGCCTGCAAGTTGCGTGGTTTTCCGTATGTTTATCTGTGTAATGATTATTTCCCCAACACTGCCGTACTGAGCGGGTGGATGAAGGAAGGTTGGCTGAGCCGATTTTTTAAATCACTCAATTTATATTCTTTAAAAAAAGCCTCAGCTGTGGTCGCAATCGGCCGTGACATGAAAGAATTGCTGGTTAAAGACGGAATCTCTGCAGGCAAAATCGAAATAATTTCCAATTGGGCTAACCCAAATGAAATTAAACCGTTGCCAAAAATCAATCCGGTATCAAACCGGTATTTATTAAATCAATATTTTGTATTGATGCATTCCGGAAATTTTGGTCTAGTTCAGGATTTTGATTTTCTGCTTGAGATTGCCAAAGCATTACAGGATGAAGAAAAAATACGGCTTGTTTTTGTGGGTGGAGGCGCACTTAAAAAACAAATTCAGGAGAAAGCAAAAAAAATGAAACTTTCAAACGTGGTTTTTCTGGATTTTCAGCCGCGCGAGAAAATTTCCGAAACTTTCGCAAGCGCTGACATTCATTTGATTTCGCTTAAAAGAGGCCTTGCCGGCAATTCGGTTCCGAGTAAAACTTATTCGTTGCTGCCGAGCGGCCGTCCAATTTTAGGGTTACTTGAAGAGAAGAGCGAAATTGCGCGCATGATCAAAGAAGCGGATTGCGGCGCTGTGCTGGATACCATTTCAAACACTGAAGCTGCCCTGGCCATTAAAAGTTTCTCCAAAGATATTACCCAACTTTCTAGGTGGGGGAAAAACGCGAGGGCGTACGCTGAAAAAATGGATTTTCGCGGGAACGCAATTCGGAAATACAGGGAAGTTCTTAGGAAGGCGGCAAGGGCGTAATTCATTCGTGAAAGCAATACGGGCCTCGACCTATAAAATAAGAAACGTGCGGTACTCACTTTTGTAATAAATTATTCGCGCGGGCCAGCTTTGGGGTTATGAACGCAATGCGCGCGGCCATCAACTTTGAAGACAGAAGCGCGCGGCACTCACTTTTAACAAAAAGAGAGTGAGTGCTGCATTAATCTTTAATGAATATACTGCGGGAACCTTTGCGGTAGATTAATGCGGCCAGACGGATTTGAACCGCCAACCCTCAGTTCCGTAGACTGATGCTCTATCCAATTGAGCTATGGCCGCATATTGAGACACGAAGGAATGAAAGCGAGAAAACATTATAATGGAAAACGAACAAAAAAGCATTCATGAAACTTTTATGCGCGAAGCTTTAAAAGAGGCCAAGCGCGCTTTTGACAAAGGCGATGTTCCGGTTGGCGCTGTGGCGGTTTATAAAAATCGGGTCATTGCAAAAGGTTATAACCAGGTTGAGCTCTTGCATGACCCGACCGCGCATGCCGAAATGATTGCAATTACGCAAGCTTCCGCGTATTTACACGAAACAGGAGGGCCGGAGCATCGGGGGTCTCTCGAAGGGGTTTCTTTTTATACGACACTTGAGCCCTGCCCCATGTGTGCCGGCGCTTTATTGCTCGCGCACTGCGCTCAATTAATTTTTGGCGCAGCCGATCCAAAATTTGGCGCTTGCGGCACACTTTACAACCTTCACAAAGACGACCGTTTAAATCATCAGCTGAAAGTGACCGGCGGAATTTTAGAGGTAGATTCGAAAATGCTGCTCCAGAGTTTTTTTAAAACACTCCGGAAAGATAAACGTTAAATTAAAACCGCCATTGAATGTTTTATTCGGCATGCTAAAATCAAATCCGTTAAAACCATTATTAAATGGAGATCCAATGACCAACCAATCTTTTTTTAAAATAAAAATCGGCTGCGCAGTTTTTATTTGTTCGCTTATTTTTTCTCCGCATCTCGGGATTTCAGAAACAGACGAAGCAGCACCTGGTGTCGATTCAGTTTCCAGCCAGGCACAGCAAGAGCCGGGTTCTGAAGACAGGCAGATTCTTCAGCATGAGCTCAGGGTATTAATGGAAGAACGCCGGTCTCTCGTAGACGGTGGCGCCAAAGCTTCAGAAATTCAGGAGATCACCCAAAAAATTCAAGAAAAATCACGCAGACTGGCTTCTCAACCGCCCTTGGTTTCTAAAATGTCGGCCGACAGGCAAAAAATGTTTGATCAGCAATTTTTAGCGCGCAAAACGAAATTGGATGAATTGGGCAGAGGGTATAAAGAATTAATCGACAAAAATGCGCCCAAAGAGCAGGTTGAGGCAATTATTAAACAAATTAATGACGCACGCGGTGAAATGCAGCGGTTTATCCAAACCTCGATGCAACCCTCAGAGGCAAGCTCAATGTCTGTGCCTCAGGCCGCAGTTGATCATTCCGGTCATCAGCATTAATATCGCCTTTCATTATTTTGTCAGTATTTTAATTAGGTTATAACGTATAGTTACTTTATCATTGTTTGGTTTTGGAGAGATGCCGGAGCGGTCGAACGGGCGTGCCTGGAAAGTACGTAGGCCTCTAAAGGGTCTCTAGGGTTCGAATCCCTATCTCTCCGTATTTTAACGAGTCGTTTGAAAGAATGGCTACAACGCATTTGCGATTAGCAAAAATGCGGCACTAATTGTGAGCCGGTTTCATACGGCGATATTTGGACAGCCAAAGGCGTTTACCGCTTATATTTTGGCTAAGAATCCCCCATTTGACATTCAATCCCGCTATGTTATAATTCCCGAACTTTTCATTAGCCCCAGAGCTGGTTTTACCATCGTATTATTCAGTGGAAAAAATCATATTTGGTTCTTAATGCCAAGTTTAATCACCACTTTTAAAAAGTTGGCGCTAGATGGATAAAGAGAAAACACCGATGGGTTGGGAGCAAACACTAGTTTTGATTAAGCCGGACGGCCTTGCCAAGTCATTGACAGGCAATGTGTTAACACGTCTTTCTGAAACAAAACTTCAAATCGCGGCTGCTAAATGTATCCGCGTTTCCCGCGAGCTTGCCGAAGCGCACTACTATCACTTGCGCGACAAACCTTTTTACGAAGAAGTAATCGGTTATTTAGAGGGTATTTATCACAACCGAAAAAAAGTATTGGCGCTCGTTTACGCCGGTGAAGGCGCAATTCAGAAGGTACGCCAAATCGCAGGGGCCACAAATCCTGAAGAGGCTGATTCAGTTTCAATCCGCGGGCAATTCGGCCGGATTACAACCAAAGGCGTTTACGAAAACGTAGTCCACACCTCTTCCAATCAACAAGAGGCCGAGCGGGAAATCAAGTTATGGTTCCAGCCTGATGAAATTATTTTTGATATTTACCCCACCAAAGAAACCAAAGAAACCGTTACACGAAAGATCTGGGCCTGATCCGTGAAAAGAATTCTTATCACCATAGCTTTAATGACTTTAGTCACTGCTTTTTTAAACAGTTGCGGAAAGACCAAAGTAAGCGACGGCACGGTTGAAATCAAAGTAGCATTTTGGGGCAGCCCGCAAGAAATTGAAATTATCACGCACTCTATCGAACCTTGGCAGAAAGCAAATCCAAACATTAAAATCCGGTTTGAGCACACACCTTATTCCGGTTATGACAGTAAAATTTTGACAAGAATTGCAGGCGGCGCCGCACCCGACGTGATTGCGACCGAAGCCAATTATTTTGTGACGTTTGCTAAAAAGGATGTATTTGAAAACCTGGCGCCGTTCATTGAGAGAGACAGTGACTTTCCAAAAGATGATTTTTTCCCCGAAATTTTAAACCGCTTTACGGTTAACGGGAATATCTACGCAATTCCGCGCGATGTGGCGCCGTTCGCCTGTGTTTTCTATAACAAGGATTTGTTTGATCAGGCCGGCATTCCTTACCCGTCGGACGATTGGAACTGGGACGATCTTTTACAAAAAGCAAAGGCGCTCACCAAAAAAGATGAGTCAGGACGCATTGTTCAGTATGGATTTTACGGTTGGGCATGGCAAAATTTTATTTACGGAAACGGCGGTGCTTTAGTGGATGATGTAAAAAATCCCACAATTACTAAAATTGACGACCCACTCTCAGTTGAAGGGCTTCAGTTTTTCTCAGATTTAATTAATTTACATCATGTGATGCCGACGCCGGTCGCACTATCCAATTTGGGAATGGGCGTTGATACCATGTTTTCAAGCGGCCGGCTCGCCATGTTTTTATCAGGTATTTGGGAAACGCCCAGTCTTCGAAATTATAATTTTAACTGGGATGTTGCCATGTTTCCGAAAAATACAAAAGGAATTAGAAGGTTCGGCACCGGCGGGTCCGGCTACGGTGTTTTGAAGTCTTCAAAGCATAAAAAAGAAGCATGGGAAGTGGTGAAAGCTCTCGCAGGGCCGGCCGGTCAAATTCAATTGGGAGAAAAAGGGCTCGCCCAGCCGGCACTAAGATCGATTTCCGGCGGAGAGCATTGGGCGGCTCATCCGGGCCTTCCTAAAAATAAATCCATGCTGAATGATGCTGTCCAATATATTGTGTTTGACCCTTTTCACCCTCGGTGGCGGGAAATAGAGGCTAAAATTATACAGCCAGAATTTGATTTACTTTTTAATGGTAAAGAAACAGCGGCTCAGGCAGCAGAAAAAATTGCACCCAAGGTGAACGAGCTTTTGAAATTGAAAGACTAAATCTAAATTGAGAAAGGGAATCAGAAATGAGCGCACAGGCATTGTTAGGAGAGAAGAAAATGAAAAATAAATCAGGCGTGACAAAAGAAGAGAAAAAGTTTGAAAATAAGTACGGTTATTTTACAAAAGACGGCCGTGAATACGTGATCACGCGCCCTGATACGCCGCGCCCTTGGGTGAACGTGATTGCGAATGCTGATTACGGTCTGATTGAATCGCAAACCGGATCCGGATTTTCATGGTACGGCAACTCCAACCTTTCGCGCATTACGCGCTGGGAGCAGGATTTGATTAAGGATGAATGGGGTAAGTATCTTTATGTCCGTGATAATGATTCCGGCGAATTTTGGTCCGGAACCTGGAAGCCCTGCTGCACTGATTTTGACTTCTTCGAAGTCCGTCACGGGCAGGGGTACTCCATCCTGAAAAGCCTTTACAAAGGCATCCGTATTGAAAAAACCATTTTCGTTGATGCCAAAGAGCCGGTTGAAATTTGGAACGTTGCGGTTACCAATGAATCCGATTCAATCCGCAACCTAAGTTTATTTACCTATTTCGAGTGGTGTTTGGGCAACGCAGCGGACACACACCGTGAATTTCAGAAAACATTTATTGAAACAGAAGTAGACGAAAAAAACGGCGCTATTTATGGTTGGAAACGCCGCGCACTTGTCCCGGGGTTTATCTCCTCAGGACTTTCTGAAAAACCGCTCCAGTCTTTCCATGCGGTTACCAATGTTCCGGCCGCCGCGTTTGACGGTGATAAAGAAACTTTCTTTGGCATGTACGGTGATATCCGCGCACCGAAATCAGTAGTAGAAGGGCAGCTCAAAGGCACCCACGGACGCCATTATGATTCAGTTGCTTCAATTCAAGTTGCTGTTGAGCTGAAGCCGGGTGAAACAAAAAACATCATTTTTCTTGTCGGGAAAGCCAACACGCGCGCTGAAAGCGAAAGATTAATAAAAACTTTCAAAACAGAAGGCGCCGTTTGGAAGGCTCTCGAGCGTGCCAAACAAGTTTGGGAAGATTTCGTGACGCCGACTTTTATTGAAACACCGGACGAAGCGATGAATTTCTTCACCAACATCTGGCTTAAATATCAGGCCATTTCGGGCCGTTTGTGGGCGAAATGCGGTTATTATCAATCATCCGGCGGCATTGGTTTCCGAGATCAATTACAGGACAGCCATATTTTCCTGCCGATCAAACCGGAATTAACCAGAAAGCAAATCTTGCTTCACGCAGCGCAGCAGTTCGCGGACGGAACCGTGTATCATTGGTGGCATCCGGGGACCAGCATGGGCGCGATTACGCATATGACGGACGATTTATTGTGGCTCGCGTTTCTAACAGTCCATTACATTGATGAAACGGCTGATTTTTCGATTTTGAACGAAGTAATCGATTTTTTGCCGGATCCAAAAACCAAAAAAGTGACCAAAGGAACTTTGTATGATCACTGCAATCGCGCGATCGACAAAGTTTTCTCACGCTGGTCAAAGCGCGGGCTTCCGCTGATTGGCGAAGGTGATTGGAATGACGGTTTGAGCCATGTCGGCCTTAAATGGAAAGGCGAATCGATTTGGCTCGGGCAATTTCTCTATGGAATTTTGAACCGTTTTTCTGATACGGTTTGTCCAAAGAAGAAAGATGCCAAACGCGCTAAATATTATTCCAAACGTGCGGCCGCATTAAAAGAAGCCATCAACAAACATGGTTGGGATGGCGCCTGGTACATTGGTGCAACGCGGGATGATGGCCGCCCGCTTGGCAGCAAAACAAGCGAAGAGGGAAAAATTTTTCTCAACACGCAAACTTGGGCAGTTATCAACAATGTTGCAACGCCTGAGCGGACGGAAATCTGCATGAAATCAGCGGAGGAAAAATTATTCAAACCTTACGGCCCTCTTCTTTTGACTCCGGCATATACTAAAACTGACCCAACCATTGGCTATATCACACGTTATGCTCCGGCTGTGCGTGAAAATGGCGGCTTGTATACACACGCCGGAAATTGGGCAGTTCAGGCGCTCGCCATGATGGGAGAAGGAGATAAGGCACTTAAATGTTATCAAAGCTTTTCGCCGGCACTTCGCGGTAAAAACCCGGATCTTTATTACGGCGAACCTTACGTGCTTCCTGGCAACGTTGACGGCCCTGAGTCTCCTCATGCCGGCCGCGGCGCTTGGACCTGGTATACAGGTGCTGCCGGATGGAATTACAGAGTTGCGCTTAACTATGTTCTTGGGGTTCAGCCAACGGTAGCCGGGTTAAAGATTAACCCTGTTATTTCAAAGAAATGGGATGGGTTCAAAATGAGGCGTCTCTTTCGTGGGGCGACCTATGAAATCAGGGTCAAAAACCCGAATAACGTCTCTTCCGGGGTAAGATCCATCAAGGTTAATGGCAAGAAAATCGAGGGCACTATTGTGCCAGTGCAAAAAGGAAAAGGCCCTCATTCTGTCGAAGTCGTTTTAGGTTAATAAGTTATAGCAACCCAAGGTAACTCAAATGAGCCGCCTTGGGTTGTTTTTTGTCTAAAAAAGCTTTGTAGTAAGTTTTTTAATCAATTTCCTGTTGACTTCAATTTATGCGAAGCATATACTTTTTAGTGCTTTTTAAAGACTTTTTTTTGGTCCCGATTGTGCGTGCTTTTTAACCAGATATTTATCTTAAATATTGTGTTAAATGAACCAAATAATTTTATGAGCCACAATACAACCAAAAGTTGTTCTAGAGGCCTGTGAAAAAAGTTATAAGCTTCTCATCTATCTTCCTTATAGCCGGGTTATCGCTATACAGCCAATATGGTCATTTCAAGCCAGCAAATCCATTTCAAACAATCAAAGCCGGTAAAGCTATCCGCGCGTTAAGCCAGTTTGAACTAGTCGATGATTTTAACCAGGGAATCGACAAAAGCCGCCGTGGCGGTGAGTGGGTTACTGAAGCGTCAAAGAAAACAAAATTAAACCTGCTTTCCGTGAAAGAAGATCCAAACAAGCTGTACGGGTCGCTTCTTCAAATCAAATACGAAATTCCAAGCGGTGAACAAGCCAAGGCGTCTACCAAGCTTTTTAGCCTGGATGTGAGCAAGGCAGAGGCATTGGCGGGCAGGCTAAAAACAGAATCCTGGAGCAGGTTTGAAGGGCAATTATTCGTAAGCCTTTATGATATTGCAGGCCATTCGGCTCAAGCCGAAATCTCTTCATTTTTACGCCCAACCAAAAACGGCTGGACTGATTTTGTGATTCCAAGAAAAGCGCTTAACAGCCTTGATTTTAATCATTTAGATAAGATCGAATTAATTGTAACCGGTTCAGCCAAAAAACCGCTTTCAGGTGTTTTAGAAATAGATGACATTACGTTCTATGGGCCTGAAAATCTTTATTTTGAGTCAACGCGTGACAACATAAAAAGTTTTCCGGATAGCGCCGAGAATTTAAAAGCCAAGGACATGCTCAAACTTGACGACAAAAAGCTTTTAACGCAAATCGCAAAAGATACCTGGTATTTCTTTGAAAACTCAGTTGATAAAAACAGCGATCTAGTGGTTGATCATATTCGGCTTGGGCGGGTTAGGGGGATAGGAAACTATACCAGCACGTCCAATGTTGCATTTTATTGGCTTGCTTGCGCGGCTGCGTATGACCTTGGTTTTATTTCCAAGAAAGAAGCGGTTGAGCGCATTGACCGTTCTTTGAAGACAGTTGAAAAGTTGGAACGCTGGCGCGGCAGCTATTTTTATAATTTTTATAACACCGAAACGTTAGAAGTGACACGCCGCTATGTTTCAAGTGTAGACAACGGCTGGCTGGCAGCAGCTCTTGTAGTGGTCCGTCAGGCGTTTCCCGGTCGGTTTGATAATCGAATCGAGGCAATTCTAGATCCGCTTAACTTTTCTGTGTTTGAAGATAAAGAAAACGGCCAGCTTCGCATTGGTTTTGATGAAGATAAAAATGAATTTTCACCGCACCATTACGGATTGTTAGTTTCCGAGGCCCGGCTAACCAGTTATTTGGCAATTGGAAAGGGCGATCTTCCAAAAACACACTGGTCGAGAATTTACAGGACAGCGCCCGCGGAATGGGATTGGCAAAATCAAATACCAAGAGGCAAAACTAGAGAGCTGTTCGGCGTTCCTGTTTTTGAGGGGTATTATAATTATCGCGGCAAAAAAATTGTTCCAAGCTGGGGCGGGTCGCTGTTTGAATTTTTATCGCCGTCATTGCTGTTAAAAGAACAGGAATTAGGCAAAAAAGGCCTCGGCAAAAATAATATTATTGCAACCGAAGCACATATTAACTATGCGCTGAAAGAAAAACAATATCCGGTTTGGGGTATTGCGCCCGCCAGCCTTCCCAATGGGAAAGACTGGGTTTATAAAGAATTTGGAATACGCGGAATTGCTGTGAAGGGCTACAGCGACTCACAGGTTGTCACGCCTTATGCGTCTATTCTCGCGATTAATATTTTGCCCGAGCAGGTCATTAAAAACATGAGGGAGATGATTCTGCATTATCCGGACGTTTACGGCCCCTACGGTTTCTATGATGCGATTGAGACTGATAGAAAAAAAGTTAATTATCAATATTTGGCAATTGATCAGGGCATGATTTTAGTCGCGGTCACAAATTATTTAAGAAATGGATCCATTCAGAATTGGTTTCACGCGGATTCAATCGGCAAGGCTGCGGAGGAGGTTTTAACACAGGAAGTTTTCTTTTAATGAACCGGTTGTATTATTTAAGAAAATTGAAACAACATCAAAAAAGAGAGGGCAACATGAGAAAATTAATTACGTTAACAGTTACCGCGTTTGTTTTTCTGTTCTGCGTTTCCGGAATTTCATCTGTTTTTTCCGCAGATGAAACAGCGGTTTCAGAAAGCAACGACTTGATGGTTGCAGATTTTGATACAGGTGATAAACCGAACAACTTAGGCGGTGATTTCGGCTCTTGGGATAAAGATCCGAATGACGAAACGCAAGGCTGCCGCATGAGTTTTGAATCTGACGATGCATTGGGTGATAAAACAGGTTATGCGACCCGCTTTGATTATGACGTAGATTCTCCAAACCCGGCTTATAACGGATTTTGGATGAGATTCAACAACTTAGATGCATCTTCTTATAACACGCTCAATCTTTACATGAAAGGCGATGCTGCAAAAGGTTTCACCAAAAGAGTCAAGATTGAGCTGAAAGATTCCAACGGTTCCTCGCCGTACATTTTGACCGGCATTACGGACCAATGGCAAAAATTCTCAATTCCATTTGAAAAATTCCGCAAGATTACCAATTGGAAACAATTAACAGAATTTGTGCTTGTGTTTGATGATATCAATAGCAGCCCGAAAGCAGGCTCTGTGTATTTAGATAACATCAGTGTTTCTGCGGAGTAATAAGCTCGGAGCAAGAAAATAAATAGCGCTGTTTTATGTGCATGCTGTGAACTGCCGGCAGGGCTAAAAAATTCATAGTAAAGGAGGAACCTAACGTGATTAAGCAAATGTTGAAAGACCGTATATTAACGGACAAAGAACGCAAGAACCTTGCGATTCTTGAAGTGATCCGCAAGAACGGGCCAATTTCAAGGACCGATATTTCAAAAATTACCGAACTCAACATTGTCACGGTGTCTAATTATGTGAGCCACTACATTAAGAAAGGGCTTGTGGTAGAAGGCGAGCTGGATGAATCAACCGGCGGCCGCAAGCCGGTCTTGGTGGAGCTCAATCCAAAAGCGGGCTACATTGTGGGCGTAGGCCTCAACATGCTCAGCACGGTTGCGGTGTTGGTGGATTTGGAAATTAACGTGATTTCTGAAATCAAACGTGAGCGGATCCCTGAAAATTCTGAAGCCATGATCCAGAAAATGGTAGACCTGGCAGTCGAGATTATTGATAAGTCTGAAATCGACAAATCAAAAATTCTCGGGGCCGGTGTCGGCGTGCCAGGCATCATTGACGAGAAAGGTAGAACTATCCGATGGCCGCAAAGCTTAGGCGAAAAAGATGTTTCCGTTTGTTTGTCTATTAAAGATACTTTTGAAAAACGGCTCAACATTCCGACCTTTGTTGAAAACGATGCCAATGCGGCCGTTCTCGGCGAAAAATGGCTGGGGCTGGATCGCGATGTTCGGCATATGATTTATATGTTCTCAGGTGTCGGTGCCGGCATTTTAATTAACAGCGAAATTTATCGCGGCGCAACCGGAGCAGCAGGCGAGCTCGGTATTTCGAGCATGAAAGCGTCAAAAGAAGAAATCCTGGATATGACCTCAGGGATCGGACGCTGGGAAATGGATCTTGGCATGACGGCTCATGCGGTCGAACTGATTAAGAAAGGATCCTCTTCGCTGATTAAAGATTATGTCTCTGGAGATCTTTCAAAAGTGACATTCCGTGAAGTGGTCCGCGCAACCAAAGAAAAAGATTCTCTGGCACTGAAGCTGGTTGAAGAGCACGCAAATCTTTTCGGGAAAAAAGTCGCGTTTCTCGTAAATCTTTTTAATCCGGAAATCGTTGTCATTGGCGGCGGTGTTGAAGATTGCGGAGCGCCGCTTTTGGATGCGATAAAATCGGCAGTTAAAGAATGGTCGGTTGAAGAGGCGTCAAGCCAGGTAAAAATCATCCCGTCCGCTTTTGGTGAAAACGCGGTTGCGCTCGGCGTGGTCGGTATTGTGGCGCGTGAAGTTTTTGCGCAGGCGTAAACCCGAATTGTTAGCGGTAACAGCACATTTGACAAAAGCCCTCAATCAATTTTGAGGGCTTTTTCATTCAAGGGTCAAAACGAATATGTTCCAATTATTTCACGGGTTTGATAATCAAGAATCATCCGTCTGGGATCATTTTGAAGAATTAAGGAACAGATTGCTGATCACGCTATCTGTTTTAATTATTATTTCAATCGGGTGTTATTTTTTCTCGGATTTAATCCTTCAGTTCATCACAAGCCCGCTTGAAAAACTTTCTCAGAAGGTTTATTACACGTCTCCCTATGATGCTTTTGTCATCAAACTTCAAGTTTCATTCTGGAGCGCTATTTTTCTTGCAAGCCCGCTTCTGCTGACCGAAGCATGGTTTTTTATTGCGCCCGGGCTCTATAAAAATGAGAAGAGAATTTTTCTTTTAATTTTATTTCCTATTATTTTTCTTTTTTTAGCCGGCGCTGCGCTGGCAGTGCTTTTTATCATTCCTGCGGCGCTGTCATTTTTTCTGAGCTTTTCAAGTTCAATTCTGCAGCCGCTCTTTTCGGTTGAAAAGTATTTTAATTTTGTGGTTTGGATGGCGCTCAGCTTTGGAATTGCGTTTCAAATGCCGGTATTTTTAGTCGGATTGGTTAGGTTGGGCGTTCTTAAAGTGGAGCAATTAAAGTCTTTGCGCCGGTATGTGGTTGTTATTATTTTTATTATTTCCGCTCTTATCACGCCCTCTCCGGACCCCTTTAGTCAATGTGCGCTCGCCCTTCCGCTTTGGCTGTTATTTGAAATAAGTTTACTTGTTTCACGCATTGTTCAAAGACAGAACGCGGGAACGCGGGATTGACGTTTACGGCCTAAGAGCTTATAATAGCAAACTTGTCACAAAATTAAATTGTCTGTAACTAATTGTTAAATATGAAGTTAGGAGGATTTTTTTATGTCGAAAGGCGTCACCATATGGTTTACCGGCTTATCAGGTTCAGGCAAGTCAACGATCGCACGAATTGTCGAAAAGCGTCTCAAAAAAGCAGGCCGTAAAGTGGAAATTCTGGATGGCGATGTGGTCCGGACCAATTTAAGCAAGGGCCTTGGGTTTTCGAAGGAAGACCGCGATACTAATATTAAACGGATCGGGTTTGTCTGTGATTTGCTGACGCGCAACGACGTGATCGTTCTTTCCGCCGCGATTTCACCCTACCGTGAAGTACGCGATTACAACCGCTCTTTGATCGGAAATTTTATAGAAGTTTATGCAAAATGTCCGCTTGAGACCTGTGCGGAACGTGATACAAAAGGCCTTTATAAAAAAGCAATGGCCGGAGAAATCAAAGGCTTCACAGGCGTTGATGATCCTTATGAAGAGCCGCTTAACGCGGAAGTTGTTTGTGAAACACATAAAGAAACGCCCGAACAGTCAGCGGAAAGAGTGCTTCAAAAATTAGAAGAACTCGGTTTTGTGACTCAGGACGAGTTGGCAGCCGCAAAGTAATGCCGTCCGAAGAGAGGTTGCTTAAACGCGTGGATTTGCATATGCATACCACGCACTCAGATGGAACGCTGACGCCTGAAGAGCTCGTAAAACGCGCAAAGCTCCGGAATGTGGATTGCGTCGCGCTCACGGATCACGATACAGTAAGCGGAATTCGTGAAGCCAAAGAGGCCGGCGCAAGACTGGGCGTTGAGGTAATTGCGGGTGTTGAGATCAGCGTTATTTTTCCGCCCGGGACAATGCATATCCTCGGGTATTTTGTAGACACAGCAAATGAAACTTTGCTGAACGGATTAAAATTAGTGCAGGACGCGCGCCTCAAGCGCAATCCTATGATCATTGAAAAGTTGAACAAGCTTGGAATCAAAATTACGCTGGATGAAGTGATTGCGGAATCCGGCGGCGATCAAATTGGCCGGCCGCATTTTGCACGCGTCCTCATTAAAAAAGGATATGCGCAGGACGCGCAGGACGCTTTTAATAAGTTTTTGGCCAAAGGCTCTCCGGCTTATGTGGACAAGCGCAACATTACAAGCGAAACCGCAATCCGTATGATTCACGCGGCAGGCGGTGTCGCATCCCTGGCGCATCCAAAACAGACAAAACTTAAAGAAGCAAAAGATTTTGAGGCTGAGATCGCGAAATTAGCGGATCAGGGCCTGAACGGGCTGGAAGTTTTTTCAAGCTGTCAATCACGCGATGAAGCCGCTTACTATAAGCAAGTAGCCGACAGGTTCGGGCTTATCACAACCGGCGGCAGTGATTTTCATGGCGACAATCGTCCTAATGTGGATTTAGGCTGGATGGGTGAAGGCGCCTGTTTATATTACGATACGATTGATAGTTTGCGCTCTAAAACCTCAAGCGCAAGGAAATAAGGGATTTCGAAAGGTATGATTGTGAGTAAAAAGTTAGATTTAGAAACGCTCAATACAAAATTTGAAAAGGAACAGCCGCAGGTTATTTTACGCTGGGCCATTGAAGAATTCCGACCAAAGATTGCAATTAGCTCTTCGTTCCAAACGGAAAGTATCGTGCTTTTAGATATGATTTCAAAAATCGATCCCTCTGTTACAATTTTCTTTTTAGAAACAGGCTTTCATTTCCAAGAAACAATTGATTTTAAGAAATTGGTAACGAACAGGCTCGGGTTAACAAATGTGGTGGATTTAAAAGCAGATCCAAAACGCCGCGAACAGCTGATTAAAGATTATAACGGGAAACCTTATGAAAAAAATCCGGATCTTTGCTGCGAAATCAATAAAGTAGAGCCGATGCAGGGAGCTTTGAAAGGTCTGGACGCCTGGATTTCAGGTATCCGCCGGTCTCAATCAAAAACACGCAAAGACATTCAAATTGTAGAGGAGTATGAAGGCGGTCTTTACAAAATCAATCCGATCGCCAATGTCACATCCGGCGATATTTGGTGGTACATTAAAGAGCACAAGCTGCCGATTCACGCGCTCTTTGAAAAAGGATATTTGAGCATCGGCTGTTGGCCGTGCACAAGGCCGGTTCAGCCGGGAGATGATGAGCGTTCCGGGCGGTGGGCTGGAAAAGAAAAAACCGAGTGTGGCATTCACACTTTTATGAAACCAAAACCTTTAAGTAAAACAGAAAAAGCAGAAAAATCTGCTGAAGAAAAATCAACTGATGGGGGAAGTGATATATGACGAGCATTGCAGCACACGGCGGGACTTTAATTAATCGCGAACTAACAGGAAAACAGCGCGAGGAAGCACAAAGCAAAGCAAATAAGCTGGCTGCTTTGACATTGTCTGAGCGCGAAGTTTGCGATCTTGAAATGATCGCAGTAGGTGCTATGAGCCCGCTCGAAGGTTTTATGACCGAAAAGGAGTACAACTCCTGCCTGGATAAATTAGTGCTTCCAACCGGCCTTCCGTGGACAATTCCAGTTGTAAAATCCGTGACAAATGCTGAAAAAACAAAAATTGAAAAAGAAAAAGAAGTGGTATTGAAAGACGCGAGCGGACAAGCGCTTGCCATTATGGAAGTCAGCAGCATTTTTGCGCACGATAAATCCCGTCATTCCAATCTACTTTATGGGACCGACGATGCCGCGCATCCCGGGAACGCGCAGATCGCACAAATGGGTGAATGGTTTGTCGGCGGGAAAATTTCTCTTTTCAATCGCCCCAAGTATAAAGATTTTTTAGATTACAGATTGGACCCTGCGCAAACTCGCGAAGAGTTTAAAAAACGAAACTGGAAAACCATCGTAGCGTTTCAGACTCGTAATCCGATTCATCGTGCGCATGAATACCTCACAAAAGTTGCGCTCGAATGTGTGGACGGCCTTTTGGTTCATCCGCTGGTGGGGCAAACCAAAGGGGATGATGTCCCGGCCGATGTCCGCATGAAATGCTATCAAGTGCTGCTGGACAAGTATTATCCAAAAGAGCGCTCAATGCTTGCCGTATTTCCCGCCGCAATGCGTTACGCGGGCCCGCGCGAAGCTGTGTGGCACGCGATTGTGCGTAAAAATTACGGCTGCACTCATTTTATTGTAGGCCGCGACCATGCGGGCGCCAGCAAAGCTGACGGAAAACCTTATTATGGTTCTTACGATGCGCAGCTTATTTTTGATAAGTTTGATCCGAAAGATATTGGAATCGAACTTTTCAAATTTGAACACACTTTCTTTGACCGGAAAACAGGCGGCATGGTGAGTTTTAAAACCGCGCCTGCCGGCGCTGATGCGTTTAATGTTTCGGGAACAAAGCTCAGAGAAATGCTGAGAAACGGCGAAATTCCGCCGGTCGAAATCACGCGCCCTGAAGTCGCGGAAGTTTTGATTGAAGCCATGCGCGCAAAAGTGGTGTCGTAATTTGCGGTGCCACCCTGAGCCGAAGGCATAGGATCTCAAATTAAAATTTGGAGGATTAATTATGTCGCTCTCACAAACTGAAAATAACGAAGCAGCCTTCAAGTCTAATCTTTTGGCGGGTAAGAAAGGCCTCGTCGTTGGCGTTGCCAACAAGCGCAGCATCGCGTGGGCAATTTCGCAGGCGCTTTCCAATCACGGCGCGCAACTCGCATTTACGTATCAAGGCGAACGTTTAAAAGAAGGTGTTGAAGAGTTGGCGGGAACGTTACCGCAAAAATCACCGATTTTACCTTGCGATGCTACGAAAGATGACGAAATTAAGAATGTTTTCGGCCGTCTCGGTGAAGAATTCGGCGCACTACACTTTTTGGTTCATTGCATTGCGTTTGCCAAGAAAGAAGACCTGGAAGGCCGTACAATTGACACCTCGCGCGAAGGATTTCACATCGCACAGGACGTGAGCGCGTATTCTCTTCTTGCGTTAGCAAAAGCAGCCGAGCCTTTGATGGAAAAAGAGGGCGGCAGTATTTTGGCACTGACTTATTTGGGATCTGAGAAAGCTGTTCCGCATTACAACGTGATGGGTATGGCGAAAGCAAGCCTTGAGTCCGGCGTTCGTTATCTGGCATCAGAACTTGGCCGCAAGAATATTCGCGTCAACGCAGTTTCGGCAGGCCCTGTTAATACACTCGCTGCACGCGGAATTTCGGGGTTCACAAAAATGCTCGAGATTCACCGGCAGAAAGCCGCGCTTGGCCGCAATATTGAAGTGGAAGAAGTCGGAAATACAGCGCTTTTTCTGTTGAGTCCGCTTTCAAGCGGTATCACCGGAGAAATTATTTATGTGGATGCAGGTTATCGCATCATGGGGATGTAATTTAGGATTGCTGCTGTCTCGAGTTTAGAAATTCCTGAACCAGCTGTGAGCCAAGCTGGAATAACATAGCTTTGTTGTTGGCTGATTGAGCAGGGGCCCCGGTTAACCCGCGAAAAGAATCAAGCCCTGTTGTCGGCTGGAGGCCGTTACTTCCGAAACTCCCGCCAAATAATGGGATTTGACGTTGAGCCCTTCTTCTCAAGTCATTTATACCAGAATCCTCCTCGTGGGAAGATTCACTTATTTTTGACAAGCTGTCGCGCGCCTCCTGAAAATCCGGGTTCAGTTTGAGCGCTTCCTGATAACCCAGCCTGGCTTCATGCGCAAACCCCTGTATTTCATACGTCCGGGCAATCTGATAAAACGCGCGTGCATTTCCGGGGTCAAGTGAGATGGCTTTTTTAAAAGACTCGCGCGCTTCTTCAAACTCTCCAAGTTCGGCGTATGACAAACCCAAATTATAAAAGCCCGCAATCATTTTAGGATCGTTATCCACCGCTTGTTTGAAATATCTACATGCCATTGCTGTTTTCTTTTGTGAATACGCGATCGCGCCTAAATGAAAAAACGAGTCAGCATGATTCGGGCTTTTTTGAATCACTGATCGGAAATAATCGTCCGCAAGGTTTAAGTCATTTTCGAATTCTGCAATTAATCCTAACCCAAAAAGCGCCTGGTCTAAATCAGGATTTAATTCCAGGGCTTCTTTGTATTTATCTTTTGATTTGTTCCAATAGCCCTGAGATTTTAATTGCTCTGCCTCATTTAACAAAGCATCAGCTTTCGGATCAGGGCTTTGCTCAGAATAGACCGTCGTTGTTTTTAAGAAAAACAAGGAAATCAGAAGAAAAATAGAAAGAGATCGCTTCATGGATATTTCAAAAAATAACGGCTATCGGAAGGTTTAAAGTAAAACTTTTTTTACTTGTTCTTTGGTAAAAGGGACGTCATTCAGACGAACTACTTCGATATAAACCGCTTTTAATTGTTCAGGGGCTTTTTCTTCGTAATCAACACTGACAGGATCCTGAGGCCTGATTTGATCCAGTCCTTTAACATGCTTAAAGCCTGTTCGATTGTCGACTGTAAAAGTTTTCAGCAAATTTTCTCCCGTAACGGGATGTTCGAATTGCACATGGAGCTCGCTGGTTCTCAAATCGACCGAGAGTACAAGCCCGCTTAAAGTTTGCAAAACCGGATTCGCTGATGCGGGCACACTGCCAAGCATGCAAGCCAAAGCCAAAACAGCTATTAAAAATCGTTTTGTCATCATGATTAAGTGTCGTCTTCTGCGCGGATTCCCTTGAGGGTTAATCTAGAATGAAGCGCATTATACCGAAGAGAGAGCGGCCTGTCGAGAGATTAGCTCACAAGCCTAATTTTTTAAGTGTAAAAACAAGCTGATCAATCTCATTTTCAGTGTGAGCCGCGGAAACTGTTAATCGCAGGCGTGCTGATTTTTTAGGAACGGTTGGGTACCGGATGGCTGGAATCAGAATGCCGTGTTCCAGTAATTTTTCAGATAAGTTGAGCGCCCTTTCTTCATCTCCAATAATGATCGGAATAATCGGGGAAAGTGTTTCTGGAATTTGAATACCAATCGACGAAAGTTCCGAGCAGGTTTCTTTAACTCTCTGCCGGAGCAGTTCTCGAATTCCGGGTTTTTTTTCGATTAATTCAAGCGACTTTAAACTCGCTGTGCAAATAGCGGGCGGAAGGGCGGTTGAAAAAATAAAGCTCCGGCTCCGGTTAATTAAATAATCAATTAATTCCGAACTTCCGGCAACAAATCCGCCATGCGTTCCGAATGCCTTTGATAAAGTTCCCATTGAAATATCAATCTCATCTTCTACATTTAAAAATTCTGCCGCGCCGCGCCCATTTTTTCCAAAAACACCGGTTCCGTGCGCTTCATCAATCATCAAATAAGCACCGTAACGGGTTTTTAATTCTACTATTTCGCGGAGTGGCGCCAAATCGCCGTCCATACTGAAAACAGAGTCCGTCACAATCAATTTTTTGCGAAACCGGCCCGATTGTTTGAGGATTTTCTCTAAGTAATTTAAATTTTTGTGCGGATAAACCCGAATAGTAGCACCTGAAAGTTTGCAGCCGTCAATAATGGAAGCATGATCGAGTTTATCAACAATCACAACATCTTCTTTCTCACAGAAAGCAGAAATGATGCCGAGATTGGCCAAATAGCCGGTTGAAAATAAAAGTGCGCGCTCTTTTTGTTTGAATTTGGCGAGCCGCACTTCTAATTCTTCGAATATTTTCGTATTACCGGAGATAAGCCGCGCCGAACCCGATCCGGCACCGAAATCTTTAGCGCCTTTCTGGAAAGCTTCCACAACTTCCGGATGTTTGCTGAGCCCCAGATAGTCATTGTGACAAAACAACAAAACTTTTTTCCCATTTAATTTTGCGTGAGTCGAGTCAATATTTTCAAGAGGTTTTAATTTTTTAAGCAGGTGGTTATCTTTCAGGAATTCAAGCTCATCAGAAAAGCTCGAGAATGTTTGTACGCTTTTCATTTTCCCACCAAAATAGCGCCGATGTGCCCGCCGAAACCCATGCTGACGGATCCGGCAATATTGATTCTTTTTCGTTTGGTTTTATTGGGCGTATAATCTAAATCGCATTCGGTGTCCGGCGAATTTAAATTAATCGTAGGCTGGACTTCCTGGTCACGCAGTGAAAACAGATTCGCGATAAACGAGAGTGCTCCGGACGCACCGGCCGTGTGCCCGATCATGGATTTAATCGCGCTCATCGAAATTTTATAGGCGTCCTTGCCGAATGCTTTTTTGATTTGCGCCGTTTCGTATAAATCACCGGCGGAAGTTGCGGTCCCGTGAAGTTGAAGCGAATCAATATCGCTTGGCGAAATTTTTGCCTGTTTTGTGATTTTAAGAAGGGTAGACGAAAGGCCGTCTCCGTTAACCGGAAATGAAATTAAATTTTTACATTCGTTGCCATAAGCGTGGCTCAGGATATGTCCATAAATTCTGGCATTTCTTGATTTAGCATGCTTTTCTTTTTCCAAAATTACGATTCCAGCGCCTTCACCGATTAAAAATCCGCTGCGTTTTTGGTCAAAAGGAGAAACGCCATTTTTTGATAGTACGCCCATCTGATGATAGCCTGCGAGCATGAGCTTGGTAATTGATGCGTCGCTCGCTCCTGCGATACAAACATCAGCCTCATCGTCTTCAATCATCCGAATTCCTTCTATGACGGCGTAGGTTCCTGTTGCGCAAGCAGCGACAGCAGGTTTTGCCGGGCCTTTTAATTCCCATCGCCGCGCAATCCATTGCGAAAGAATATTTGGAATGGTGTTGGCGTAAATACGGGCGCCTAAGAGCGCGCTCGGTTTTTTTAGAAATCTTGCGTGGAATTTTTCAAAAGTAGTCATTCCGCCCTTACTGGAGCTGACGGCAATGCCGATCCGGTAAGGATCCATAGACGAGATATCAAGCCTGCTATCCATTATGGCTTCTTCAGCTGCGGTGAGGCCGTATTGAATAAAGGGGTCCAGAGATTTCGAGGCGCGAATAGGCAAGAAGGATCGGACTTCAAACGCTTTTTTGACCGGAAAATTAGAGGCGTCAAACTTTGAAATAGAACCAATGCCCGATTTTCCCTCCCTCAAATTCTTGGCGAACTCGCTTTGATTATTTCCGATCGGCGTGACGCAGCCGATACCGGTGACGACAATGCGGTTCATTGAAGCCTCGACTCAAAGTTAAAAATCTGGCCGCTTACGAGCGTCATTTTATCAGACATCAAATAAATCATGAAATCAGCAACTTCAGCCGGGTTTGAGATTTCATTCAGAACACTTTCGTTTTGATTGCGCTTGAAAATACCTTCCGGCAAAACATCGGTCATTTTGGATTTCATAAAACCAGGGTTAAGGGCGTTCACTAAAATTTTCTTTTTCCCAAGTTCTTTCGCGAGGCTTTTGGTGAGCGCGACCACACCGCCTTTTGCGGCTGCGTAATTGGCCTGCCCGAATCCTCCCTGAACCCCGACTCTGCTGATGACGTTTAAAATTTTGCTCGGTTTTTTCTTAAATAGAAAACGGAGCATTTCTTTTGTCATGTAAGCAACCGATTTTAAATCCACGTTCAAAACTTCGTCCCATTCAAGTTCTGACATGTTCTGAGCTGTTCGGTCTCTTACGGTCGCTGCATTGTTAATTAAGCCATCCAGCGCGCCGGTGTGCGTTTTAAGTTGTACTGCGAGAGATTTGATCTCAGACACTTGCGAAAGATCAATTTTAAAACCGATAGCGCCTAATTCAAAAAGCTCGAGCGCTTTTGATTCATTTGTGTGATAGGTAAAGAAGATTTTAGCGTTTTCTTTGACAGAGTGTTTTATAAATTCAGAACCCAGCGCACTTGTTCCGCCGGTGATTAGAATCGTTTTTCCAGCGAGAGAAACTTCCATCGAAGGGAGGATTAAATGTCGTAGCCGGCTTCTTTGAGCATGGTCTTGTCGGTATCGAAAGAATTACCGCCTGTAGTGAGATAGCCGCCCGAGACCAGTCCGTTTGCGCCGGCTTTTAAAGCAAGTTTTTGATATTCGCCTAAATTGATTTCGCGTCCGCCTGCAAGCTTAATATTGGATTTCGGAAGAATGAAACGGTAAACTGCGATGGCTTTCACAACTTCCATCGGGTCGATTTTGGGCGCGTTCTCAAGCGGTGTGCCGGGGCGGGGGTTTAAAATATTTACAGGAACACATTCAGGCGTATAGCGCTTAAGCTCAAACGCCATGCTCACGCGGTCTTCGCGGGTTTCGCCCATTCCAAAAATCCCGCCGGAACATAAATCCATATCGCCCTGCTTAAGATAATCGAGGGTTTCGAGGCGTTTATCGTAAGAGTGTGTGGAAACAATTTTTGGGTAAAATTCGCGCGATGATTGCAAATTATCATTAAAACGGCGCATGCCGGCTTCTTTTAAACGCTCAACCCGTTCAGGCGTTAAAAACCCGAGCGAGCCATCGATATTGAGATTCGTTTCAACTTTGAGGCGTTTAACGGCTTCTATAATATGTTCAAATTCTTTTTCGTTCAAAGAACCGCCGCTTGTGACAATGCAAAACGTTTTAACATCCTGCGCCTCGACATTTTTTGCGGCTTTCACGATTTCATCTGCTGAGAGCAATTCATAGCGCGCGGCTTCCGTTTTGAAGTGTGTGGATTGAGAACAAAATCCGCAATCTTCGCTGCACAGATAGCTTTTGGCATTCACAAGCGAACAAAGGTGAGCCTGATGAGAGTTGAAGAAAACCGTGATCTCGTGTGCAGCGTTTACCAGCTCATTAAAAAGCTGTGTGTCTTCGATGTGAATGAGCGAACACGCTTCTTCTTGTGTGATTTCTCCGCCTAAGAGTATGCGGTCTTTCAAATCACCGATCAGGCTTGCGGTGACCGTCATTATTTCGAGCCTCCGGCAATCGCAGGAACAATTGAGACTTCATCGCCGTCTTTCAGAGATGTTTCTTCTTTATTGAGAAACCGGATGTCTTCTTCGTTTAAGAAAATATTGACGAAGCGGCGAATGTTGCCCGTGTCATCACAAATACGGGCTTTAATGCCCGGGAATTGTTTCTCAAGCCCATCAATCATTTCGCGAACCGAAGCCGCTTTGAGATCGATTTCTTCTTTGTCGTTTGTGAGTTTTTGAAGCGGTGTCGGAATTCTGACTTTCACCATAAATAAATGTCTCCTTGTGAGGTCTGTATAGTATACGTTATTTTTTATTCAGAATCGATTCAAATGATTTAATGTTCGGGTCAATCGTGACTGGTTCTCCAACTGAATCACGGATAGCGCCTTGAGTTTTTAAACCGTTTCCGGTGATGGAAATCACAATGGATTCATTTCTAGGAATAATGCCTTGCTCAATTAATTTTTTGGTGCAAGCGACCGTTACACCGCCCGCTGTTTCGGTAAAAATACCTTCTGTCTGCGCGAGCAACTTGATAGCTTCGCGGATCTCATCGTCGGTTGCAATCATTGAAGTACCGCCGGATTCCGCAACAGCATCTTTGGCGTAATAGCCATCCGCCGGGTTTCCAATGGCGAGTGATTTGGCAATTGTGTTGGGTTTCACCGGTTTAATCGCATCTGATTTATTTTTAATGGCAGAAGCGATCGGCGAACAGCCTTCCGGCTGCGCGCAATAAAGTTTGGTCTCCGGTTTTGCGATAAATCCGAGTTTATGGAATTCTTTAAATGCTTTCCAGATTTTTGTCAGCAGTGAACCGCTTGCGGCAGGGCAAACCAGGTGTTTCGGCGTTTTCCATCCAAGCTGTTCTGCGATTTCATATCCAAAAGTTTTGGAACCTTCCGCGTAATACGGCCTTAAGTTCACATTCACAAAAGCCCACTTGTATTTACCCGCGATTTCACTGCAGAGCCGGTTCACGTCATCGTAATTTCCTCTGACCGCAATAAGAGTCGGGTTGTAAATTAAAGTGCCGAGCACTTTGGCGTACTCCAAATCATGCGGAATAAAAATGAAGCGTTTAAATCCGGTTTGTGCGGCGTGTGCGGCAACTGAATTTGCCAAGTTTCCGGTAGAAGCGCAGGAAACCGTATCGAAACCAAGCTCGCGGGCTTTTGAAAGTGCCACAGAAACCACCCGGTCTTTAAATGAAAATGTCGGATGGCAGACGGTATCGTCTTTGATGTAAAGTTCAGAAACGCCCAAAACTTTTGCCAGCTGGTTGGCTTTAACGAGCGGTGTGAATCCGGAGTGAAATCCAACTGTCGGCTCTTGATCAATAGGAAGCAGTGCTTTGTAACGCCACAGGCTCAGCGGGCCATTTTCGATTGTTTCGCGCGTCACGGCTTTTTTAATCGCGTCGTAATCGTAATCGACTTCCAAAGAGCCAAAACAGAACTCACACACATAGAGCGCTTGCTTTGGGTAAATTTTCCCGCATTCGCGGCATTTAAGACCTTTGACGAAACTCATTTTACTTTTTGAAACCTCTTTTTCTGTCGTTTGCATAAACCAAAAAGCCCCATAAAATAAAAAAACCTCTTTCTTGAGCATTCAAGAAGAGGTTTGTATCTAAACTTTTCCTCTCCTTATTTTAGAGCCGGATTGCACTAGCTCTCAGGAGTTGGCACCGGATTCGCCTGCTTGGAGCGAATTGGTTGCCGCGGTTTCATAGGGCCTGTCCCTCAATTTCTTTGCTGGGTTACAGCAAAGATGTCTCCAAATACTGAAAATCCCGGAGACAACCGCTCGCAATAAGAAGATATACGAGCGAGTACTATAATAAAATCACGCTGTTTTGTCAATTGCCGAGAATTTCCGAATTTGTGCTTGAGTTTTCATATATTTTTTGCAACACTATCAAAACATTCATGAGCACACAACGTCCTAATACCATAGTCCTCGATTTAGAAACCCAAAAAACTTTTGATGAAGTGGGGAGAGCAAATCTTCACAAACTCAAAGTGTCGGTTGTGGGCACCTACGATTACCTGACCGGAGAGTACATCTGCTACGAAGAAAAAGAAATTCATCAGCTGGAAGAGCGGCTCAAATCTTGCGATCTTTTGATTGGCTTTAATATCCGCCGGTTTGATCTGCCGGTATTACAGCCTTACTTATTCACGCTCGCCGACACCATACCTGTTTTGGATCTTTTAGATGAGATTGAAAGAGTGCGCGGCCACCGAGTCAGCCTTCAAAGCCTGGCTCAGGCAAGCCTTGAAGTCAGCAAAAGCGGTCAGGGCATTGACGCAGTTGAAATGTTCAGGCGCGGGCAATGGGACTTGCTCAAAAAATATTGCCTGGATGACGTCCGGATCACAAAAGATTTATATGAATATGGAAAGAAGAAGAAAAAAGTGTATTTTATTTCAACCCGCGATTGGCAAAAATATGAAGTCCCGGTCAATTGGTTTGAGGCTGAAACGGCAAAAAAAGAAGCCGCGTTTCCCACCAGCTTATTTTGATGTACAGCAGGCATTAAATGGATGACTTAGTCCTTGTTGCAGTTAACGATCTCTTCTTTCAATCTCAAATTGAGGCAGCCGCCAAAGCTGAGGGCGCGCGGTGCGAGTTTGCAACACGCGGCGAGCATTTAGCCCAAATGGTCCGCAATTTTAAACCCTTCTTATTAATTCTTGATCTATCCAGCTCCGATTCGGAATGGATTTATAAACATATAGGCGATATTAAAGACAAAGACCCAAGTTTTCCCATCGTTGCGTTTCTTCCGCATATCCAAGAAGCTGAAAAAGCCAGAGCAGAATCAGCCGGCTGTGACGCTGTTTTCCCAAAATCAGCATTTTCAAAAAAGCTTCCGCAAATTATCAAGAAGTACTTAAAGTAGCTTCCATGCTTTCCGAAAGCAAAATCGCGTTTAAAGAATGGGCCGTTGTTGTAAACGCTTTGGCACAAGGCAAACAAAGTATTATTTTACGAAAAGGCGGCATTCAGGAAAAAAATAATGAATTTAAAGCCGAGCACGAAGAATTTTTCTTATTTCCAACTTATGAACATCAGGAGCGGGCTGATTTAAAACCGGTATTTCATTCAGATTTGGATTGGATAATTCGAAATCATGCAGAAGAAAATACGGTACCGATCCGCTATTATGCCCATGCTGAAAAAATATTTCGAATTTCGGACAAAGACCTTCTTCCCAAGATTTCACCATTTCATATTTGGTCAGACAATGAAATCGAGAAGCGTTTTAACTACGGAAAAGAGGAGGGAATCTGCCTTATTTTAGTTCGCGTTTTTGAATTGTTGTTTCCGCATGTGGTTTCAGTCAGTCCCAAGTATGCCGGCTGTAAATCTTGGGTCGAACTTGAGAAACCGTTAGCGGTTCGTGACCCAATTCCTCGCATTTCAGACCTCAGTTTTGAAGCCATTCAAGACCAAATCATACGTATTCTTCAGTAATATAAAGTATTCATAACCTATTTATTTATAATATCTTACGGTTAGATTAATACTTTTTTAATAAATCTTGATCAAAAGAGTCATATATTGTATACTTTTATTAGATTTATCGGTGATCGGTGACCGATTAAGGATAACCATATGAAACTAACCACCAAGAGCGAATACGCGCTAGTTTGCTTAAAGTACCTTTGCGAACATGCAAATGGGCACCCAATCTCAGTCTCTGAAGTGTCTGAAGCTGAACATTTGCCGAAGGATTACGTAGAACAGATTTTTGTAAAGCTCCGCAAGGGCGGAATCATTAAAAGTGTGAAGGGTATTTACGGCGGTTTTACGCTGGCGAAAGAACCTGCGCAGATCACACTGAAAGAAGTGATAGAAGCACTTGAAGGTGATATTTTTGAGGTATTTTGTTCGCCTCGTCTTCGCGAACGAATTGTATGCGAACATTTCTCCTGCTGCAGTATCCGGCCGTTTTGGAGAAAGCTTAAACAGCTTATCGATGATTTTTGCAATAGCGTAACACTTGCTTCGCTCGTTGAAAGCGAAGGTAATTTAGAAAAACAATGGAATTTACCGGCGTTTAATTTGTTGGCTGACGTACCGCACAACCATGAAAAAGTGGCCGCAAAAACAGTGCGGAAAGTTTAAAGGAGTAAAAATGGTAAAATTACCGATTTATATGGACAACCAAGCAACGACACCGATAGACCCGCGCGTGCTGGATGCCATGCTTCCTTATTTGAAAAATGAGTATGGAAACGCGGCAAGCCGCAACCACCCATTTGGCTGGCACGCAGAAGCTGCGGTTGAGGAAGCGCGCGAGAAAATCGCAAAAGCCATTAACGCACTTGATTCAAAAGAAATTATTTTTACAAGCGGTGCTACGGAATCAAACAATTTGGCGATCAAAGGCGTCGCGGATATGTACAAAGAGCGCGGCAATCACATTATTACAAGCGTGATCGAGCATAAATGCGTTCTTGATACCTGTAAATATCTCGAAACTCAGGGCTGCCAAGTTACATATCTGCCGGTTGACAAAGACGGCCTTATTAATTTAGATGAATTAAAAACAGCGATTACCGATAAAACTATTTTAATTTCGATCATGCACGCCAACAACGAAATCGGTGTTTTGCAGCCGGTGGCAGAAATCGGAAAAATTGCGAAAGAAAAAGGAATTTTGTTTCATTGCGATGCCGTGCAGGCTGTCGGAAAAGTGCCGGTGGATGTGCAGGCGATGGGCGTTGATTTGCTGTCAGTTTCAGCACATAAAATGTACGGCCCAAAGGGAATTGCGGCGCTTTATGTCCGTAAGAAAAATCCACGTGTCCGGCTGTCACCAATGGTTCATGGCGGCGGGCATGAGCGCGGTATGCGTTCCGGAACTTTGAACGTTCCCGGCATTGTCGGATTTGGCAAAGCGATTGAGATCGCGATTGGGGAAATGTCTCAAGAATCAAAAAGATTGATGGAACTTCGTGAACGTTTGCGGAATGGGATCAATAAAAAACTCGAAGAAGTTTATTTGAACGGCAGTTTGGAAAAACGGTTGCCCGGAAATCTCAACATCAGTTTCGCGTTTGTGGAAGGCGAGTCGCTTCTCATGGGTATTAATGAAGAAATTGCGGTTTCGTCAGGATCCGCGTGCACATCAGCAAGCCTGGAACCTTCATACGTGTTAAAAGCGCTTGGCGTTGGAGAAGATTTGGCGCATACCTCGATTCGATTTGGTTTGGGCCGTTTCAATACACCGGAAGAAGTAGATTACACAATTGATAAAGTTGTGAAAGTGGTTTCGCGGCTTCGCGAATTATCACCTTTGTATGAAATGTTTAAAGAAGGCATCGACATAAAATCAGTTCAGTGGGCAAGCCCCCATTAATTTGGAATTAGGAGGCGGTTAAGATGGCGTACTCAGATAAAGTTTTGGATCATTATAACAATCCTAGAAACGTCGGAAGTTTTGAAAAGGCGTCGAAGGATGTCGGAACCGGTGTTGTCGGCGCTCCCGAGTGCGGCGACGTGATGAAGCTGCAAATCCGGGTGAATAAAAACGGCGTGATTGAAGACGCTAAATTTAAAACTTTCGGCTGCGGTTCCGCGATTGCTTCCTCCAGTCTTGCCACCGAATGGATTAAAGGTAAAACAGTGGATGAAGCACTTCAAATCAAAAATACCGATATCGTGAAAGAGCTGTCACTTCCGCCTATCAAAATTCATTGCTCAGTTTTAGCGGAAGACGCGATCAAAGCTGCCATTACCGATTACAAGAAAAAATCGGGCCCAGAAGCGGAAAGTCAGGTGAATCATGGATAACACAGAAAAATCAACCGCAGCTGCAATTTCATTAACAGAATCAGCTCAAGCGGAAATTAAACGTTTGCTCGAAAAACAAAACAATCCAGAAACCGGATTACGCCTCGGCGTTAAAGGCGGCGGCTGCTCCGGGCTTTCTTATCACATGACGTTCGGCCCAAAACAGCAAGGCGACAACGAGTTTGATTTTAACGGTGTTAAAGTGTTTGTCGATCCGAAAAGTTATCTATATTTGAACGGAACTCAGCTTGATTTTGTAGACGGTTTAGAGGGCCGCGGGTTTAAATTTGGGAATCCGAATGCCTCCAAGAGCTGCGGCTGCGGCGAGTCGTTCTCAGTCTGATCTAGAACCGTTTGTAATTTTCACAAGCCCTAACTTTTCCAGAAAACACATCAGGACAAGTTGGGGTTTTTACTTTTGGAAATGAAATGACAGACAAAACTTCTGACGATCAGCATTTGTGCTGGAATTGTAAAACCGATGTCGGGTTTCAGCATTTCTGCAACACCTGCATTAAAATTCAGCCCACGCCTTCAAGCGAAGATTATTTCTCTTTTTTTGAACTTCCGAAAAAGCTGTCAATTGATGCAAAAGCATTGCAAACAAAATTTTACGAATTGTCCAAGAAACTTCACCCTGATTCTTATCAACAGGCAACCGAGCAAGAAAAACAGATTGCCCTGGAGAAGTCTTCTATTTTGAATAAAGCCTATGAAATCGTGAAAGATCCCTGGCTTCGCGCAGGCTACATGCTCGATGTTGAAAATTTTTCAAAGAAAAATATGGATCAAAAAACGCCGCCGGAACTTTTAGCTGAAATGTTTGAAATCCAGGAGCATGTGGATACAATCAAAGAAGCGAAACGTTCACCTATTTCAGAAGAAGAATTGAAGTTGATCGAGCGCGATTTAAACGAATCACTCGGTGAAGTGCAGAGCAAAATTAAAATTATCGAATCAAAACTTCAAAGCGTGTTTAAAGAATGGGACGCAGATTCTTCAAACCACGAGAAACTGGCATTAGAAATTCAGAAATTAATTCATGAAAGAAAATATTTAGAGACAGCCCGCCAGACTGTTGAAAGCGCATTGGAAAGCTGATTATGGAACCTGTGATCGGGATAGATTTAGGCACAACCTTTAGCGTTGCGGCTTATGTAACAGAATCCGGAGAGCCAAAAGCCATTCCGGATTCAAAAAAGAGAGTTTTGCTGCCGTCCGTTATTTCGATCGAAGCTGACGGAAAAATCTTAGTCGGAATTGATGCTAAGCACCAACGCGTCCTGAAGCCCGCGCTAACCATTTCAAGTGTTAAGCGTTTAATGGGAAAAGGTTCCAACGAAATTGATCTCAAATCCGAATATATTCCGTATCCTGTGGATTTGTCGGATGAGAAAATTGTCCGGATCAAGTTAGGCGATAAATGGCTTACGCCGCCTGAAATTTCATCGCTCGTGCTTCGGGATCTTAAAGAGCGCGCGGAAATATTTTTTAAAACATCCGTCAAATCTGCCGTGATTACGGTTCCCGCTTATTTTAATGATTCGCAGCGGCAGGCCACAAAAGATGCCGGAAAAATCGCAGGCCTCAACGTGATGCGCATCATCAATGAGCCGACGGCTGCGAGTTTGGCTTACGGGCTTCATAAGAAAAATCGCGGAAAAATCGCCGTCTATGATTTAGGCGGCGGGACGTTTGATATTTCTATTTTGAATCTTCATGATGGAATTTTCGAAGTGCTTTCAACAGCAGGCGACACGCATTTGGGCGGCGACGACATTGATTGGAAGTTGGCACAAATGATTATTCAAAAATTAGGAAAACAGTATGATCATAGCCCCGAACTTACACAGCTTGTGGTCGAAACAGCCGAGAAAGCAAAAATTGAACTTTCGATTAAAGAAAAATCAACCATTCAAATAAAAAATTCAATCATGAGTTTTGAATATCCGCTCACACGGAAAGAATTTGAAGAATTGGTAAAACCTACAATTGAGCGGACCCTTAAACCTTGCAGGCAAGCGATTAAAGATGCAGGGCTTTCTTTAGATGAAATTGACGAGGTGATTTTGGTGGGTGGTTCAACCCGCATACCGCTGGTGAGAAGGCTGGTTCAAGATACGTTTCAAAAAGAACCGCACTGTGACCTCAACCCGGACGAAGTTGTGGCGCTTGGCGCCGCGGTTCAGGCGCACATTTTAACCGGCCAAATGAAAGATATGCTGCTTCTGGATGTGACTCCGCTTAGCCTCGGCATCGAGACCTATGGCGGCGCAGTTGCGAGAATTATTGAACGAAATTCTACAATTCCGGCCCGCGCCAATGATGTATTTACAACTTTTGTTGATGGACAAACTTCCGTTGATATTCACGTTGTGCAGGGCGAAAGAGAACTTGCGAAGGATTGCAGAAGCCTTGCCAAGTTTCAGCTTAAAGGGATTGAACCGATACCGGCCGGGATGCCGAGAATCGAAGTAACATTTTTGATTGATGAGAACGGGATTTTACAAGTAAAAGCCAAAGATCAACGGGGCGATAAAGAACAATCAATCGAAGTCAAGCCTACGTATGGATTGACAGAGCAGGAAATTCAGAATATTGTTCAAGAATCCTACGCGAATGCAAAAGAAGATTTTGACGCACATCTTTTGATTGATGTTAAGAATGAGGCTGATTTAATTATTCGCGCTACTGAAAAAGCTTTGAACGTGGCCGGCGGCGCACTTTCTCGAGAAGAAAGGGAAAAAGTAGAGAGTGCGCTTGAAAAATTAAAAGCTGAGTTTCACGCAAATGACCGGAAAAAAATTAAGGATGCAACCGATTTTTTAAATAAGATCACTGAACATCTGGCTGAAATTATGATGAATGAAGTATTGAAAAAGGCAATGATTGGAAAGCGGATTGATCAAAATGGCTAAAGCAAAAGTAACCTTTCTTCCCTTAAACAAAACAGTCGAAATAGATACCAATACGCCGGTAACGGGCCATGACGGAGAGCCGGGGTCTATTTTGGCAATTGCGCTTTTAAACGGTGTTAAGATCGAGCATGTCTGCGGCGGAAATGCCGCCTGCACCACTTGTCATGTTATTGTGAAACAGGGCATGGACAATTTAACTGAAATGGAAGATCGGGAGGCGGATCTTTTAGACAAAGCGCCCGGCGTTACTTTAAAGTCGCGCCTGTCCTGTCAGTCAGTTGTCAAGGGCGGAGAAATCATAGTAGAAATACCTCCTCACACGATTAATCAGGTTTCGGGGTCGCATTAATTTAGAAAATATGAAAATAAAATGGACAGATGTTGAAGAAATCGCGATTCAGCTTGCAGAAAAATTTCCTGAAATAGATCCTCTGACTGTCCGCTTCACCGATCTTCACAAGTGGATTATAGAACTCCCGGATTTTAGTGATGATCCGAAAAATTCAAACGAAAAAATTCTAGAGGCCATTCAAATGGCCTGGCTTGAAGAGCGTCAACAATAGGCAGCGTCTGAGTGGGAATTTTTAAAAAGTGGAAAATAACCCTGATCGCATGGTTTTGCATCTCTCTGATCGGAGTCGCTTTTTATTATGAGTTATGGGGCAGCCATCTTTACATTGTGACCGCGTATTGCAATTGCCCGATTTGTATTAATGTTAAAGAATTTCATGACGGAAAGTTTGCGAACGGTGAAAAAGTCAGTTGGGGTGCTGTGGCGGCTCCGAAGCAGTATCGATTTGGGACAAAAATAGAACTGGTTCCAACTTTTCCGTGGGATTACTGGAGAATACAGCGGGTTTTGAATAACCGGACCAAATTTATTGTGAAAGACCGTGGCGGAAAAATTCGCGGGAAACATATCGACCTGTTTATTCCAGATACGATGGGTGGCCACAAAGCCGCTCTCAGATGGGGCCGGCAAATGATGCGGCTAAAAATTGACGGAAAATTGGCAGAGTAAACTTGTAAGGGAGATATCATTATGAAAAAAATCGAATGCGTTATAAAACCCGAACGTTTTGAAAAAGTGCGCGAAGCACTCCGTAAATCAGGAGTCGGCGGCATGACTGCATACGAAGTAGGCGGTTTCGGCAACCAGCGGGCCAGGGGCAAGGGTATGCTGAAGCGTATGAAGCTGGAAGTCTATGTGGATGATTTTCAGGTTGATTCGGCGGTCGATATTATTATGAAGAATGCCCGGACTGGATCGGGTGAAACCGGTGACGGAAAAGTTGCGGTCAGTGATCTTGATAAGCTGTACCGAATTCGGACCGGCGAAGAAGGGGCAAAAGCAGTTTAAGTTTCAGATTGCAAGGAGCAGTTTGGAAAGTATTTTAACGGAACGAATAACGCAATCTGCGCCGGCTTTTTGAAGTGCTTTTCTCGCTTCTTTTTCGGAAATAGCTGAATAGGAAAATCCAATAGCAGAAATTTTAACTTCAGAATCCAAACTCCGCGCCATTTGGATATCATCCGGCAAATCACCAATATATAAATAGCGAAGCTCCTTTCCTAGAAATTCAGCGATTTTCCGGAGTGAGTAAGGGTTCGGTTTCTTAAATTTTTCAGAAGGTAAGTCATCCAAAGTCATCGCTTTCGATATGTATTGTGAAATTCCCGAATTTTTAAAGGCATGATGGGCTTCTTTCCGGTTTCGCCCGGTTGCAATACCGATTTTAATTCCCGACCTTGATAATTTCCGGATCACCTTTTTTGAAATAATAGGTTTTTCATTCTTGATGTATTTCGCCCAGTAAAGCTTTTGAAAAATACCGGCTACTTTTTTCATCTGAACTTTTGGATTTTTCCCGCAAATTTTTTCGACCCCCGTTATAAAAAGGGGCTTTTTATTTTTTTTCAACAATGCCGAAAGGTTTTTAGATTTCTTTAATTCCGGGAATGTGGCTGAACCTGGTTTCAAACTGAGAAGATAAATTAAGAGCCCGTAACAGGTGTCCCAATCGTCGTTAAATCCGCCGAGCAGTTTAAATTGTTCCACATCACGCCTTGACAGCAGCCTGCTTTTTTGCGGTTTAAACTTTAAATAAGTGGAAAGGTATTGCTGGACTGTTTCCCGGATGCAATCAGTATAAGAGGCGCGTGTATCAATTAAAACGTTGTCGATATCAAAAATAACGGCATCGAAGGAAAATTTTATCATGACGGCATGGATTTTATCATATGTACGCTTGACATTCGAACTTAAAAGTTAGAAACTCTCTCACCATGGTAACCATTATTTCTATCTTAACAGGGCTCGTTTTACTGATTATATTCGGCATCTGGCTTCAAAAGTCATTTGAGCGGATGATGTCTCAAAAGCTTGAACAGGCAAGCGCCAAAATGGTTAAGGACAACCTCGAATCCATTCTTACTTTAGCCGGAAAATCTCTAGAAGATAAAACCGTCCGCATTCACGAAGCTTTAAATGGTAAAGAAGAATCGTTTAGATCTCTCATTTCCAACGTTGAAACATTGGTCAAAACTTATCAGCAGGAAATTAAAACGACCGAAAAAGATCGAATTGGAAAATTCAGCGAGCTTTCGACTTTGCTCAGTGAACAAAAACAGGCAGTTTCTAACCTGACCAATTCTGCGGCCAAGTTAAACCAGGTTTTAAATACCAATAATTTGCGCGGGCAATGGGGGGAGCGGATCGCGGATGATATTTTGAAAGCATCCGGATTAATCGAGGGCCTTCATTATCAAAAGAATAAACAAATGGAAATGAGCGCCAACCGCCCCGACTTCAGTATTTTTCTTCCTGATCAGCATAAAGTAAGCCTGGACGTCAAATTTCCGATTTCTAATCTGATGAAAGCGCAGGAATCAGCAGACGCTGCGGAACAAAAAAGATTTTTGAGCGAGTTTGAGCAGGATATTAAGAAACGAATCGATGAGGTTGCCGGGCGCGATTATATTAATCCGGATGAAAACACGCTTGATTACGCTATTTTGTTTGTGCCGAGCGAAAGCGTTTATGCGCTTATTTTTACACATTGCCGCCGTATTTTTGAAATTGCAGAATCCAAAAAAGTTGTGCTCGCCGCCCCATTTTCGTTGATCGCAATCCTGAAAGTCATTTATCAATCATTCCGCTACTTTCATTTTGAGGAAAAGATTCAGGAAATCGTAGCTTTGATCGAAAAATTAGATGAAGACCTGGTTAGATTTAAGGAGCGTTTCGAAGAATTTGGCGAATCAATTGATCAGTTAAAAATAGCTTATGATAAAATCGCAAAGACAAGTTATCAGAAAATAAGTTCTAAGATTGATAAAATTGAACGCTATCGAAAAGGCGAGGGCGTTCAGGGAGAGTCAATCGAAAGCAAATTAAGTACATGATGATGAAGTCCCGTCCTTCTCAAATTGTGTGGCTGTTTGTTTTATTAAACTGCCTCATTTCCTCATCCGTGTTTGGTGAAACGCCGTCTCCATTAAGTGAAACAGTTAATCAGGTTGCGGGCCGTCTCGAGGCAGGCGAGAATCCTGATACTATTTTTTCTTTTCAAATTTCTAAAATTCCAGATCAAGAAGTTAGAGTGGTGTGGCTGGATCCTAAAAAATGGATTGTAAAAGGAAATCCCAAAGAGCTGAGCAGTTACGTAGGACTTTTAACATTTGTCCGCTTAAAAGCACCTTTTCATCGTGTCCAACAGGCACTCACTGCTTACCAAGATACCCCGAAATTCACGCCTGGCCTGATCGGGACAAAAGTAATTGAATGGAAGCGTGTGTCATCTGAAAAATCCGTTATCTTAATTAATCGAAAACGCGAAATGCCGGCCCTGCTTGCCGGCTTAAAAGACGCAGACTATAACATCCGGAATGAAGTCAAAATAAAAGATCAAGATTTTGTCTTAATCCGCTCAAGCCTTGCGCTTGAGGGCGGTAAAGCCGGGGTTCGTGATGTGATGCAAGAGATGGAAGGTTTTGAGTATGCGCACAGGCTTGATGACGGGAAAACAATTTACATCGCCGGCGTGTTCACACTTCCGAACACGGGAATAATTCCTATGCGCGCACCCGAAGACCATGCTGATGAAGATAAAAAAAGTAAAAATTTACTGACAAGCAGCCTGGGTCTTGTGAAGTCAAAACTTGAAATTTTAGATGTGCGCACGCATTTTTTTGAAATAATTTCAAAATCAGTTCTCGAAGATGCATTTCGCGCGACCGCAGGCTTGATGCAGGTTACCACCGATTCCCGATGGCGTGACAAGTGGACTCATCAGCTGACGCCCGGCGACAGCAAAAAAATTTTTAAGGAAAATGAATCGCTTTTTAAACAGGCAAAAAAGAACGGGTGGATTACATTTCCGGCTTAATTTTACCAGGCTATGAATCTCTATAATTTATTGGCTCAGAAAGCACTTCGGTCTTTTCGAAAACCCGCGCTTGACCGGCTCCGCAGCCTTCAAGCGTGTTCTGCAATGCAGGAAAAAACCTTAAAATCTCTTATTCAGACTGCACGGAATACGAAGTTTGGGCTGGAGCATCATTTTTCAGATTTTCGGACAGTATCTGATTATCAAAAACAAGTTCCTCTTCGGACTTATGAAAACTTTTTCGAAAATTATTTTGCACCGGAAAGTATTCAGCAGTCTCAAACGCAAAAAGCGGATTATCATCCGAAACAAACAAGCCCCTATCTCGATAATGTTGTCTGGCCCGGCTTAGTCCGTTACTTTTCTCTTTCTTCCGGGACCACAAGCGGTACAACTAAATTTATTCCCGCAACACGTGAACTTCTAAAATCCAATCAACAAGCGTCGGTTGATGCTGCGCTGTTTCATTTTCTCAGAAAACCCGACAGTAATATTTTGGGCGGCAGGACATTGCTTCTGGGCGGGAATCCGGTATTGCGGCAGGATTGGCGGGGGCGTGTCCAAAGCGGCGATTTGAGCGGTGTCATGGTGCACCATTTACCATTTTTGTTCCGCAGTTTGTATTTTCCGGGCCGTCAAATTGCGTCAATTGCCGGGTGGGAAGAAAAAATAGACCGAATTGCAGAGGCATCTTTAAATGAAAATTTATCTATCTTAAGCGGTGTCCCGACATGGATGATTTTATTTCTTGAAAAATTGAATGAAAAAAGAAGATTTAAGGGCAACATCAAAAATCTTTGGTCAAAGTTTGAATTATTTGTGCATGGCGGCATTGCTTTCGAACCTTATCGGAAGCAATTTGAGGAATGGCTTGGCCCTCAAGCTCAGTTTCTCGAAGTTTATCCGGCCTCAGAGGCATTTATAGCAATTGAAGATCCGGACGAAAGATATCTTCGGTTGATGGTGGATTACGGCACTTTTTATGAATTTGTACCGGTTGATGAACTCTTATCAAAGTCGCCGCCCAGGCTCACTATTGCGGATGTGGAAATTGATAAAAATTACGCCATTATTTTAACTACCAATGGCGGGCTGTGGAGTTATATCTTGGGCGATACAATCCGGTTTATTTCGAAAGAACCGCCGCTGATTAAAATTACCGGGCGGACCAAGTATTATCTTTCCGCCTTTGGTGAGCATGTGATTCAGGAAGAAATTGAGTCTGCATTGAACGAAGCATGCAGAGTTTTCGGCGTAAGCTACGCAGATTATCATGCTGCTCCGGAGTTCCCAGGCTCTGTTCAATTGAAGGGAAAACATCAATATGTTATCGAATTTACAAAATCGCCTGAAAAGCTGCAAGAGTTTTCGGAGAAATTTGACGAATGTCTTCAGAAGCTAAACGAAGATTACGCTCAGCATCGTTCGGGAGGTTTCGGGATGGATGCACCGGATTTTATCCCGGTTCCCGCCGGATTTTTTAAAGAATGGATGAGAAAAAAAGGGAAGTTGGGCGGACAGCATAAAGTGCCCAGGGTTTCAGCGAACCGCGAACTGATTTCAGAAATGTTAAGCAGCTTGCCTGACCGCCGGACAGGCTTACTCAAAGACCGTTCAAATTAAAACGGAATTAGCATTCTGACGGCTTGTTTTTTCATTTTTTGCAGGATGCCGAGCATCCATTTTATCTAAGTCAAACGGCTGAAGGATTCCGTTTTGGTGGCGCCAGAAGCCGTTTTTCTGCAGCTTTCCTTTCAGAAACTCCGAAATATATTTATTGGTCAACTGAGCGCGCTCAATTTGAGGCGCGTGGCCGCATTTCGGGAATACAATCATTTGAACGTCGCACCCGTTATCGCGCATTGTTTTTGCCGCCCGGTAAGCCTGCCAAATCGGGACAATCTCATCTTCTTCTCCGCAAATGAACAAAACCGGGCATTTGAGTTCGGCGAGTTCATTTAAAATACAGTTTCGTTTAGTGACTTGCGCCATCCGTACAAATCCGAGCCGCCACTTACGATTGTCAAACCGTTCTTTTAAAATTGCGACAATTTCATCTAACACATAAAATTTTTTATCATAAAAAATCGCGCCGATTAACGCCGCAAGGTCCCGCCTGCCAACCCCGTCCACCATCGGAAGGTTTTCTTCTCCGCCGAGACCAGAAGGGCAAATGAGAACAAGTTTTGATATTAAATCAGGATTTTGAGACGCGAGCGTTACAATGGTTTGGCATCCGCTCGAGCTTCCCACCAAATGATAGGGGGGTGTTTGCACGAAATCATCAAGGTAGGTTTTGAGCCTTTTGGCAACCCAAGAAACCGATACCTGGTGGATTTCTTTGTGATAATTTTCACTTGTATACCAGTACAGATTCGGCCATTGAACAACAAAATCTTTGCCGAGCGGGCCCACATTAAAAAACCAGCTTTCATACTGCTCGGCCAATCCGTTCACAAGGATAACAGGCGATTTTTTAAGAAAATTGGATTGTATCAATTGGCCCATGATTTTTTTAACCACCAGGTCAAAAACAGATGTTTTTTTCTGCTGAATTACCATAAACTTTACTCCTTATTGAATTCGGGGAAGTACTATACTATACTCCTTAAACAGTGGCAAATGTCAAATCTGGAGTAAATGATTTTTGACCCCGGGCCGATATATAAGTAACCCAAAAACCTTTTTTCGGAGGAATTTACATGGAAGCAAGTGCACCGCAAGGGCAAAAGAAGCGTTCCCGAGTTCTTGCCATTGATGATGATAAAGATTTTTTAGAGCTGCTGCGCTATCGGTTTGAACGTGAAAATTGCGAGTTTATCACGGCAAATGACGGAGAGGCCGGCCTTCAGAAGGCAAAAACCATTCTGCCCGACATTATTATGGTTGATATTAAAATGCCCCGCATGGACGGCTATTTATTTGTTCGTGAGTTAAAGCATGAAGAATCTACCAAAAATATTCCCGTGATTGTTTTAACTTCGTATGAGCCTATGCGTGATTTGTTTAACATTGAAGGCATTCAGGATTATGTGATCAAGTCGTCTGATTTATCATCCTTGTGGAAAACCATTTCAAAGCACTTGCCCAAATAAATGCTGGCGTCTAAAAAATCTCAAGTAAAGATTCTGGTAGTAGACGATGAAAAAGATATTCGTGAAATGCTCGTGGATTTTTTGCGCGACGCAGGCTACGAAGTATCCGAGGCGGATTCCGGCGGCGTGGCGCTTAAATTAATTGATCAGTTTAAGCCGGACCTGGTAATGCTCGATATTATTTTGCCCGATGTTGATGGCGTCAGCATTTACGAAGATCTTCGTTCAAAGAAATCAACCGCAAAAATTCCCGTTATTTTTTTCACGGCTCTTGGCGAGGGAATTCCGCCGACATTTGCCCGGCAAATGGAAAGTGCGCCATATTCGTTGATTCCAAAGCCAGTCAATACGTCTGTACTTCTTGAAGAAGTCGAGCGGCTTCTTAAACCCGCTTCTTAATCAAATCCTAAATCCCAATATCTAAATCCTAAACACGGTTCAGAATTTAGATATTAGAAATTAGAGTTTAATTTATCATGGCCGATTATTATTGTGAGCATTGCGGGAAAAAGTTTGAAGCTCCTGAGACAATAGTACAGCGCTGTCCGTCGTGTTTTTGGACCACCTCGGTTCATTTGGTGGGTGAACCGGCCAGACAAATTAAAGAAAACCCAAACAAAAGCGTTAAATCACCGCTTCCTAAATTAAAACTTTCGAGCCCTCCGCCGAAATTTATAAAAATTTTTATTATCGTAGCTTTCATGTTTTCGGTTCTTTGGATTTTAAAAACAGTTCTTTCTCAGAACCGGGGTGTATTGGGAAATGCTAAAACAAATTTTCAAAGAAAAGAACCAGAATCAGGCCTTCAACAAAAGCCTGCAACCGAAAATTCTTCGAGCCCAAAATCTGCCCCCGTTACTCTCAGTAATTCTGATCGCGAAATCTTGTCACGTGAAGTCAAACTTGAAATTCCAAGAGAATTCAGCGCTGATGAATCAGAGATTTTAAACCGGCAGGTCGATTTTCCGTTTCAAAACGGGCAATTTCAAAAATCCAAAGTATGGTCACCGGACGAATTTGAAGCGTTTCTAGCAAAGCAGCAAAAAACAAAAGGCATTTATTTCAGCTGGGGGTATGAGCGTAAGCTGGTTCAGTTGTTTAAAGAGCATTATCTGAAGTCAAATGAGATGCTTTCCAAGGGAGATTATGAAGCTGCACGCCTTGAACTTATTCAGGCGCTTGTGTTTCCAATTTATTCAAATAACATCATTCATCACAAGGCGGTCGCGCTTGTTATGCTGCAGCCTTATATTAACGATGTGCTGAGTAAAATCCGGCAGCTCAATATGTATTTGCTGATGGAACGTGTAAAAAATCTAATCCAACCGGTTGAGGCAAGATATAAAACCGTACTCAGTTTAATAACAGAAAAAAACATTGATCAGGCATTTACGCTTGTGGAGTCGCTCGAGAACGACATCGAATCGATTAACCAGGCAGCCAAACAGACACAAATAGATTACCCGCCGGCCGTGGCGCAAATTGATTCAGATATCCGGCGCGGAATTGATCTTCAGGATGAGGCGCTTGAGCCGGTTGCAACCGGTTTAAACTCAATTGCGACTGATCTTCGCCTTAAGAAAAAAAGCCTAAGCCAGAATTTGCCGGGCAGTTTACGCGCGACCGAACAGGAATATGAAAAAGCGCTTTCGGCAATTCGCGAGCAGAAGTGGCAGGAGGCGCTGCTTGCGCTTGAGAAAATACAATTTCCATCAGAACTTGCGGATGATGCGAGGCAAAAAGAAGCCGTTATTAAGAAATTAACGAGTTAAATCTTCAATCGCTTCCAGCATTTTGGAGCGAACCAGCTCGCGCAGTTTCACAAAATCCTCTTCTTTTAAATTGTCAGTCGGAATTGGTTTTAGAACTTTGAGCCGGCATTCAATTCCGGCGGCCATTACCTTTTTTCCTTTTTGAATTGCCTGGTTGGTACCGACCAGCACAATCGGAATGATTGGTTTTTTAGCGCGGATGGCAAGTTTAAACGCACCGTTTTTGAAAGCGCCGAGCTGTCCCGTCCGGCTTCTCGTGCCTTCCGGAAAAATTAAGAGCGACATGCTACGGTTCAGCCAGCGGAGGGATTCATCAAAGCTTTTGCGGATGCTTCCGATCTCGTCACGCCGGAGCCGGACATATTGCATGGCACTCATAGACCATCCCAAAAAAGGAATTTTAAAAAGGCTGTCCTTTGCGACCCATTTGAATTGCCGCCCTAAGCAGTAAATGCAAATAATGTCAGCTAAACTCATGTGATTGGCAACCAGAACGTAGGCTTTGTTTTTCTTAATAAAACCCTTTCCTGAAATTTTAAGTTTCCAAAACGGGTTTGCCAAAAAAATTCCCTGTCCCCACGCGGTTCCGAATTTATGAGAAAAGCGCCGGTCTGGGTCTATTGGAGCAAGGAGATATGCAAATAAAACAATCGGAATTGTAACGATAGCGGTCCAAATAATGACCACAATCCAGGTGAAAATTGAGAAAAACTTTAAAAAACCGGCTTGGACTGTTTTCATGACAGACCTTATATATCATAAATTAAGAAATCATGGAATAGCCAGCCCTTGTCTTGCAAAAGAGCCGTGATCGGTTAGAATAATAACACAGAGGTTCCCATGAAAAGAGATAGTCGATTGAAATCAGCCATTTTTTTATTCTTATTTGTCAGTATTTTGGCAGCAGGTTCTCGCCCCGCAACAAGCGAACAGCCTTTGCCGGAAAACCGGGAAGCGGAGGAGGCCGAAGATTTATTAAGCAAGCAAAGCGAATTACGGCGATTATTTCTAGCTGAGAATTCTGAGCAGTCTGATCAGGTCCGCGTCCGGTTAGGTTCTGCCGCAAATGATGAAGAGAAAAATAAAATCACCGAAGAATTTAGAAAAAACCGCCTGAAAAGGCTCGAAAAATTTCAAGCAGAAGACCAAGTGCTCACACAGCAGATCAAAGACGCCCGCCTTAAAAACAAATAAAAATTAAAATTTCAAAACTCGAAACCGGAAAAACATCATTTTTTTCAGTTTTTAACTTTTATTTTTTAATTTTAAATTTCTCAATATTATCTCTTATTTAGCCGTTTTCTTAGTTAGAAAACACAGCCCATGTCTCAAAATCTCTACACGTTTCCAAAAAATTTCCTCTGGGGAGCCGCGATCTCATCACATCAAGTAGAAGGCGGTAATACTTTAAATGATTGGTGGCAGTGGGAAAAAGAACAAAAAGTTAAAACCCGATCTCTGGAAGCTTGTCAGCACTATGCGCGCTTTGAATCAGATTTTGATTTGGCAAAACAGCTTTCACACAATGCGCACCGCTTTTCAATCGAGTGGAGCCGTCTTGAGCCGGCAAAGCGTCACTGGAATCAATCAGAGTTTGCGCACTATGCATCCGTAATTAAGTCTCTCAAAGACCGCAACATTGAGCCTGTTGTGACACTTCATCACTTTACGAATCCGATCTGGTTCTCAGAGATGGGAGGCTGGGCCAATCCGCGTTCGGTCGATTACTTTTGCGAGTATACCAGACGATGCGTCCAGGCGTTCGGGAAGGATGTGACTTATTGGGTCACCATCAACGAGCCGATGGTGTATATTTACCTGAGTTTTATCATTGGAGAATGGCCGCCGGGCGATCATTCCTCCAGGAACGCACTAAAGGTGCTCAAACACCTTCTTCTCGCGCATGTCCGCGCCTATAAAATTATTCATGAAACATCCAAGGGACACGCAACCAATCCGCCAAAAGTGGGGTTCGCGCAGCATATGCTCGTCTCGACTCCGTGCCGGCCGCAATCGTGGCTCGACAATCTATCAGCCTGGCTCAGAAACGAAATGTTCAATCATTTATTTTTAGACGCGCTGTACCGCGGATTTTTATTTATTCCGGGTGTTTACTGCGAACCGCTTGAAACCCAGAGAAGCTTTGACTTTCTCGGCCTTAATTATTACACCAGGGATTTTCTGCATTTTTCAGGATTCGGTTTTCCGGAAATCTTCGGTGACGTGTGCTCAATTAAACATCACGAAGCCGCGGGCCCTCGCAATAAAATGGGCTGGGAAATTTATCCGAAGGGTTTATTTGATTTATTGCTGCAGCTCAAGCGATACGAAGTTCCGGTCATGATTACCGAAAATGGAATTTGCACTGAAAATGACCGTCAAAGAAAAGAATTTATTCACCGTCATTTGATTGAAGTCGCGCGTGCAATCGATAAAAAAGTCCCGGTCATGGGGTATCTTTATTGGTCGCTTTTAGATAATTTTGAGTGGGCGTATGGCTATGAGCCTCGGTTTGGGCTCATTGATGTTAATTACTCCAACCAAGAGCGCCAGGTCCGAGAAAGTGCCCGGCATTATTCTGAAATTTGCAGAACCAATCAGATTGATTTAGACCATCAAATTTAATCGAATCAACCATCCTAATTTAAGATAAAAGTGTATCTTTATTACACATATTTTAAATAAATAATTAATTAACGGTTTCAAACTTGCAATATCCGGTATTTTAAGATAAAATTTAGTTCTAGTAGGTTCATCTAAAAAATCTACTAAATTCTATCTTGAGGTGCGTAAGTTTGTTTTCTTGCCGGCAGTTAAAATACTCGCAATTGCTTCGCGTTATTGCACTCGTTCTCGTCATCACTTTTAGCGGGACAAGTGTTTCATTTTCTGCACCGGAAATTTTTAATTCTCCGCAAAATCTTTTATCTGATCATTCCGCAATTTCCAAACAAGATTTTCAAACTTTAGTCCCTGAAAATCTCGGCCGGGTTTCAGATTATTTTCTTCCTGAGGGTTGTGAACTTTCTTCTGCAAAATGCCCCGCCGTGTTTTATCTGCAAGATGCACATGCAAATTCGGGCGCGCAACAGAACATTCAGAAAATAGCGCGGCTGATTTCGGATAAGTTCAACGTTCGCACAATCTTAGCCGAAGGCGCTTCGGGGGAAGCAGATCTTTCACAAATTCGTGCGTACCCCAATCAAAAAATAAAAGACCTGACAACACGGTTTTGGCTCGAACAGGTGATTCTGACCGGCATTGAATCCGAGGCGGTTTTGAATCCGAGGCCCTATCAGCTGCTTGGGGTTGAAAACCAAACGCTTTATGACGCAAACAATCAGGAATTTTTGGAAGCCCTCAGCGTTCAGAAGGAAATCTTGCCCGTTATCAACTTGCTTACAAAGCAAAATAACGGAGCAAAAGAAAGAACCTACAATAAGCACCTTTTTGAATTTGAGAAGAAGGTTTCTTTGTATGAACAGCGCGGCGAATTGATTTCGCTGGTTTCTTATTTGGCCAATCTCGGGCGTGACGGAGGCGTTAAGCGTTCAGACCTGGTTCAAATCGAGAAATTAATTTCACTTATTTTGTTGGAGAGAAGTTTTTCCGGCGCAAAGGACGGTGAAAAAGTTGACGAGAAAAAAGAATTTGAAAAACTGAGCCTCGAAATCGGAGCAGTTGAATTGTTCCGCGAATTTGATTTATTTAAGAATCGAATCCGCGAAAAGCTATTCACCGATGAAGAAGAAAAAATACTTCATACAGAAGGTGAGCATCTTAAACATTTGAGAGCCCTTGTTATTTTGCGGGCAACGCCGGAAGATTTTGAATATTACCGGGGGCATCAAAAAGAAATCCTGAAATTTTTAGAAGGAAGGCTGGATTTTGATAAAGTCAGCCGCGCCGCACAGTTTTATGTTACGAGCAAAAAACGGGATGACGCTTTTTTAAAAAATATTAAACATGTTTTAAGGGAGAGCTCTCAAAAAACAGGAGCAGCCTCCAGTCATGTTATTCTTGTTACCGGCGGATTCCATGCCGAAGATTTAACCGAGCGTTTCCGGAAAGAAAATGTCCCGTTTGTTTTAATTTCCCCGCAAGTTTCCGCCGAAACTAATTTCCACCGTTATTATGAGCGTATGAAGGGTGATTCCCCCAATTTAGAGAAATTTAAATCTCGATTTGAAACTTTCCTAAAATCGTCCGCCATTCAGCCCAAGCTTGAACTTTTTAACCCGAATTTTGATTTTCAAAAGTATTTCAGCCTGGCAGAATTTATCACGCAAACTTCTAAATCTGAATTGCGTGTTGAGCCTGGGCATGAACTAATCCCCATCCAAACTTTAGAAAAGAGGGGGCAGTTTACACTTCTGCCTGAAAGCTCACTGCCTGCGATTATTGCCGTCGCTTCCGCCGGTTTTTTTGGCGGGTCACAAATTATTCATGCGTACGGGAAAATAGCGACTTATTACGCACTCATTCCAGCCGACAAAAGCGGTTTAAAAGTCGCCATCCGAGGATTTTTGGGCGGAGAAACTATTTTCAGCGCAGAGAGGACTTTAACCTCAAGCCCCTTTCTAATCGGTAACTTCTTTGCTTTGCTGGTTCGTCAGGCTGTGGTGGCCGTAGAGGGGCATCCCACAGAACCGGTGATCGAGGTTGACCGAATTGCCCCTGAGGGTCCTGAATTTGGAGACATTAAAGTGCTGGTGCCTCGTCAAGGCCTCATCAAGCCCGCACCGTCTTCACTTCTAGAATTTATTAAGAAAGTATCAACAAAATCCAAGCCCGAGCTGCGCACTGCTGGTATCGGCATATTAATTATGCAGACAGCAGGCGAATTTTTGCCTCTGATTTTAAGCGGGCTTGCGCTGACATTCGGCTATTTTGGTTATGAACAAACTCTCGGCGTCAGAAGCGAATACGGAAAAAAACGCCTGCTATTCACCACTCATTTTTTCTTAACAGATAAACAAAAATCCAATATTTTAAACAAAATCGGCCAAATTGATGCAAGTATCCGGAAACATCATTCTTGGGCTTGGTTTAGTGCCGGCAGTATTCTCAAGGCCGCAATCCCTAAGCTTTCTGTTTCGGCGGAATCTTATGAAGAATTTCTGAGCTTTCTTGATTTATTAGAAATATTAACCGCCTCCAAAACATTTCCGGCTGATCTAAATCTTTGGGAATCAGTAGAATGGAAAGAAGTCGAGTGGTTATCGCTTGTCCGCAACCTGAGGCGCATTCAGGATTCCGGCCATTGGTTTCGTATTAATTTTATTCCGCAAACTTATGAACGAGCACAAAATTTCAGGTCCATATCCGGATTTTCTCTCACACTGAACCGTCAGGTGCTTCAAGCGGTGTCATCAGACAAGTTAACTGTGAAAGCCAATCTATCCAAACATTCTCACAGTATTCAGCTGCAGAACGATGAACATGGAATTGTGGTGGCGCCGCTTGAGGGCTTGCGGCCCGGAGAGGTTGAAATTTTGGATCGTCTGTTCGGCACTCAAGTCGCGGGCAAAGACTATGTTTTGATACGAGAGTATACGGGAGATGATGAACGCGATTTGGCCGTGATTGCTAAAATGGGCTGGAACCGTTCAGGTGAAGGCCCAAGATCCCGCGTGATCGAGTATGTGGCGGCTGAGCCTTTTCTGGGAAGTTCTGATCAATTAAAACCTCTTTTCAAATTAGCCGAGCTGTTTTATCAAGGTGAAGGCTCTATTACTTGGAAGCGTGTGGCACAAAACGACCCGCCTCAATTTGAAAAAATTTTAAGAAAATCCGGCTATGTATTCGGCCGTGAGTACGGAGAAGATATCCGCATTCATTTTTCTTATTTACCCGAAAAGATAATCAAAACTCCGGCTCAAGGCGCAATGGAAGCGCGCTCAGAGTTGCGAAAACAATTTATCACCGAGCCTCTTAAGAAATTATTAGAATTTTCCAAGAGCCCGACCCTTCACTGGGCATCTTTTATTTTAAGATTTGTATTTTCAAATGAAATTAAATTAGTAGGCCAGAAAAATCAGGCCAGGCGGGTATTTAAAGGCACTGTCATGCGCTTTAAGTTGAACGATTTTAAAAGCGCAGCAGATTCACTTAGAACCTATTGGGATTTCGACGATGACATACCGTACAAAATAAAAGAGGAACAGAATCGATTCCATCAATTGATGGAAGGTATTTTAACTCAAATTTCAGGAGGCGACAGAGAGTTTCGCAGGCAATTGTCCAAAATCTACCGAGAAGTAATGGAGGCGATTGAACGGGAAAAAGAATACGCCCGCCCTCATTTTCGAACTGCCATCGAAAAGAGAAAATCAAAATTGGAAGAAAGTCAGCTCAAATTATTAAATGAGGCATTAGCGCAGCTTGAGGAGCCAAAACTTGCTGATCAGGCAGAATTTGATAAAGAAATCGCTTCATTTGAATCGACAACGGGCCTGGTGAAGGCGAGTTATAAAGAAAAAATGAAAGAATTCAGGGAGTTAGGAAAGCTTGATGAGGAGGAAGGGTTGAGAAGTGTTCTAATCCAGATAGCGGACCTTCAGAAAATCGTCATTAATCTTATGGGAAGCGAAAAACTAAGCGCAAAGAATATTTTGATCAAATATGCCGACCCCGATAATTTTAAACGCCTGGAAAAAGAAGGAAAATCCGTTCCGATGCTGGCCCGGGTGATGGAAGGATACCGGAAAGCGGCAGCAGATCAAACAACCGGCAATGTCGGAGCCGGCCCCAGAGAAATTTTAAACAGTATTTATTATTTAATCGCGCTGCTCCAGCACGGAGAAACATTTAATAAATCTTGGCACAGCAACACACAGGTTAAAAACCAGGCTAAGAAACAGGACCAGGAATTTATTAAAGGGTGGGAAAAAATAAACCAAAAAGCATCAAGACGCATCATGCCGACCAGTCTTCCGGAAGATTTTCAATTAAAGCGGCTCATGCGCGAATTAAAACAAGATGCCAGCAAACTTGTTAGAGAAAAATATCTCTACCCTGATACCGCCGTTCAAAAATCTGCTTTAAAAATTCTAAACCGTCTTGATAAGAAAATCGAACAATTTAAATTAACCGATATGCCAAAACAGAAAGTAAAAGCAGTCGAACACATTCGGAACATGTTTGAGGAGATGACTTATGATCTTATCGAGCTTGTCAGCAAGAAATATGCTGCTCAGGAACGGTTTCTAAAAGCTGAAAATCTCATCGTGGCTGCGGATGACATGTCTCTCACGACTTTGCTTAAGTTGTACGGCACCTACAAGAATCTTTCTGCAATTGTGACGCGCATCGGAACACCTAATGAACATTGGGCAATTGACGCCTCAAGCGAAGAGATTTTGGTGATCACGTCTCCTCAAAAACAAAAAGGGTCTCATGGTGATTTCAACGATATTAAAAATGGCAGCACTGCCTACATTGACGGCGAAGACGGAAGTTTTATAGCAAATCCCTCACGAAAAACAACCCTTAGGCTTGAAGAGAAAATCATCAACGAAGAAACTTTGAACCGGCTTGTGAATTCTCGGCCAAAAGGGCCCGTCTATATCAAAATTGGAGAACACCAGGTCCCTATTTTTATCGGCGGCAGTGCAGATAAGAAAAAACATATTGAAAGCTTGTCAAATTCTGCCACAAGCCTTGAACTTTTCCGGACAGAATTCGGAATTCCGCCGGATCTTGATGAAGAGCTGATGGACAAAGATTTGATCGAAAAAAGTTTAAAGCAATACATAACAGGCCTTTCAGAGAAATTGCTTGAAGCGGCCAAACATTTACCGGACGGTGTTACGGTCAGGGCCGTGGACAAACAGAAAGATAAACCGCTTCAGGGAATTATTTCAAAAGAAGTCGGCCTTGAATTTTATAAAACAGACATAGGAGAAAAAATCCTGCGCGCGCAACTGGATGCGGTTATTAAAGCAAGAATTCGGGCTGACAAAGCCCGGTCTCCGGGAGAACCGGTCGGAGAAATTAAAGTACTTTTCCCGATGATCCGCACAAGAGAGGATGTCGACTGGCTCCTTAAGATTTATGATGAAGTCGAGGACTGGATCCTAAGAGAAGAAAAAATACCTGCAAAGAATAACGGAAAGCGCTTTACGCCCATTGGTTTTATGATTGAAACCAAAGACGCAGTCAAAAATATTCTTAATCCTGAAAAACCAGAAGATCAAATATTAGACCCGTCAAAAATGGATTTTATTTCATTCGGAACAAATGACCTTACGAGCGAATTATTTGACGCCCTGCGCAGCAGCGAGAGATACGCTCATTTATTTTCCGATCTTCAGCCGCCAATTTTGAACATTATCGAATCGGTGACAAAAGCAGCAATTGAAATGGGAATTAGCGTGAGCGTTTGCGGTGAGCTCGGCGGTTATCGCCGGTTCAGCCCATTTCCGGTTGATGTAATCAGAAAATATTTTGAAACATTTGTGGGAACAAACACCCATTTCCGCCTTGCCGCCAAAGCCGGCGTTGTGGGCCGGTTAAGTTACATTATTGAAAATGCAACTTTGGAAGAAATAGAAGAGCTCTTTCGAAATAACAGGGCAGACGATGGGTTGAATCAAATCAAATATATGATTGAAAGCGCAACCAAAAGAGAAATAGAAGGGCTTATTGAAAGTTACAGAGAAAATAATGAATTGAACCAAGCTGCAATATCGAAAATCAAAGAGATTGAAGCGAGAATTCGGACAAAACCTGAATTTATCGCGATGAAAGAAGTGGTTCGAAAAGAGCGCGCAGCAATGAAAAGTGAACTTCGGCAAGCGGGAAGTTCATCGCATCCGTTTTTAAAACTCCGCGAGTTGAGAAGCAAGCTGCTTACAAATGAGACAATCATCACCATTCCGCACAATCAAACATTTACGCTTATTTCCGAAGGCGGGAATGTTTTTGACATTGCCAATATCAAACTTTTATCGGTCGCCGGCAATGTCAAGCGCGCCATGATCGAAGTAAAATCAAACACGATCGTGGGCTTAAGGACAAAATGGTACACCGCAAAAGACGAAAGGGAAATTCAAAAAAGAATAGCCCAATCAGGGTCGCAGGATTTTAAATTGACGCTTGAGCCGGGAAAAGAAAATTCTATTTTTCTAGTTCGCCGTCAAAGAGAGGGGTTTCTCGTTCTCGCCGAAATTGAAGTTTTGAATACGGGAGTTATTGAAAAAAGAAAAGATGGAAGATCTGCGATTAGAGAAACCCAGCCAAAAGATAGCGAGACAGATGCTGAGAAATTGAGCCGCGGGAGCCAGGTAAAAATCCGGATGTTTAACAGCGTCCGGTTAATCAATGCAGGCCACTCGATTGATTTCAAGATTTTAACAAAAACCGTATTTCATAAAATAGAAAGAGAATTTATCCTGAGCACATTGCGGGAAACCCTGATTGGATGGGTGCTTGGAAAATCTCTTTTCGTGCTCCAAGCCCTGCGCCGCTGGCTGTTCAAAAGAACGGTTTTCGGCCGTGATTTAGACGCGCTTTCTAATTTATTGCCCGGAGCTGCCAAGAGCCTGATGATCCGTTCGATTACCAGCGCAAACCATCGAAAATTATTTACAGCGCTGCTCGTTTATATTTCCAGCCGTAAATCAGCGCAGGACATTGTCGCCCGCGCAGGAGATAAAATAAAAGAAGCTGTTATAAAGCTGACAGAACAATCTTTGACAAATAATATCTTAAGAATGCAGATTGAAATTGGATTTCTGCCTTTTTTGTCGCTTCTTTACCGTGACGTCCAGCTTGCTTCTGATGAATTAAAAGACGGCCAACGTTTTCTGGAAAGCTACATCCGGGCATTGATTAACCTGATCTGTATCAAATATTTCAACCAGCATATGAGCCAGGCGGCCGCTATTTTTGAAGAACATCAAAAGGACATCGGGACAGATTTGGATAAGATTGCCAATGAGCTCAGGCGGGCTGGGCGGCATTTAGATCGCGTCAAGCGGGTTTCGCGGGTTCTTTTTCAAAATTATGAAAAACAATTGGGGCACGATTGGGGAAGGCTTGAGTCGCGCGCACGAAGAACCGCGAAAAGTATGCCTGATAGTATGCGCGCTAAAGAACTTAATCATTTTGCAGATTATGCTTCGGAGCAGCAAAAACTTAGATTTTTGGAAGTGACACGGGAAAGGGGCAGGCTTGCTTTTGATATGAATTTGGAAATTGCCGGATTTAACGTGGCAAATAGAAAACCGTTTAGTCAGGCATATGCTGTTTTAAACAGAATTATCAACCGTGAAAGTTTGGAGCAAATCACAGGCGGCAAAAGCATCGAATCGCGTGTTGTCGCGGTTGCCACAGAGCTTACGCTTTATGGAATCGGGCGCGTGGGCGGGCGTATTCATCAGGATTTATTGTCAGCGCTGGAAATGGATAAGCGCGAAAATGTATTTGATGTTTTCAATTATCAAGTCATGACTCCTATTGACAGCAGGCAGCGGGTAATTCCGGGCAAAAAGCGCGGTGAAGAATTTGATTCGGCAACAATTCAAGAATTTGGAAAATATTCAGACGGAATCGGCAGAGCTCTCCCGGGCTCCAATCTTTATGATGCGTCAGTATTGGCAGAAGCTTTAACAAGAATTGAGGATGATTTTAATAACTCAAACAAGAAGTGGGATTATGACAGCCGTTTGTCTAGAGTCTTAAATGAGTATTACAGTTTATTTGATCCCGATATTGAGAAAAAGTTATTTCATGATGATGAAAATATTTCTTTCGGTAAGCTTAAACTGCAAAATTCCGATACTCGGCAGTCCAGGCTGCGTCCTGATTATCAGAAATTTCATCCATTTCCAAAAGAAGACCCGCGCCTTGCCTTCCTGCTTATTTATTGGTCAGGCGCTTTGAAGGGGCATCCTATTTTAGAAAATTTGGTCCGGCATCTTCTTGAGCAGGATGTTCTTAGCAAATATATGGACGCCAATGGCGATATTACCTGGAAAAGTGTCGAGCCTTTGTTCGAACAAGATGGCTGGGTGAGAAGTTTGAGGGGAATTCCGCGCCGTATTTTTAACGATTTGGCGGTAATCTTAAAATTGCAGAAGTCCGTTAAGCGGTCATTCGGAGGCATTATTCCCAATATTCGATCCGGTATCGATGAAAAAAAATCAGTTTTGGGTGTAACACCCGGAATTGTGACACACGATCAGCATGCCCCCCTTGAATCTGTCGAACAGGCAATCGGGCAAATAACCTCTTCCTTATCAAAAGAGCTTTTGATCAGGTCGTGGCCGGCATTGTCCGGCCTATCAGGGCCTGTCGGTGAGGCTACCACAATCGGCCGCGGCGTATTTCGTATTATTGATTTAATGGAATCAGCTGATCCGAAGAAAGCAAGGAGAGTGTTGGACCCGGGGCCGATCGCGAAGAATTATTCACCGGCTCAGCAAAGATGGTTCGGTGAAATGATGAGTCAAATCATGAAGAATGCTGATGATGAAATGGATGAACTTTGGAAAATGCATTTTGATGTTGTGACCAAACAGGAAGAAAAAGTAGGAAGTTATATCCACAAACAATTAAAAAGAAATGTTGAGCATCAATTAAATCTCGAAGCCAGAAAAGCAATGACGCATGAGGAATTGCAAGTAATTGACAGCGCAGAAGGAAGCGAAAAGGATTCTCCCATTGATTCGAAAGAAGAAAAGCGGATTCTTGAGAAATATAACAGGGAACTTTTCCGGATTGAAGAACTGTTCAAAAGCATTATGCGCCAGATGGTGGAGCAATTTTCAACCAGAGAGGGTTCCCAGAAACCCGAAGAAGAAAAATTTCCGGTTCCCGGAGTGGAAAAAGTGATGCAGACTGTCGGAGATATTGTCCCTGATATCCCGTTTTGGGTGGATATTCATTTGACAGTAATGAACAGAAGGCCCAACGAAAAACGTGCGCCTATCCGGCTAACGGTTACGGATAAAGCCAATCGGCTGTTTGGTGAAGGAAAAATTGACAAAATTGATGTATTTGAAGAACCGTTAAAAATTGATTACCGGCGTTGGATCACAGCACCTGATAAAAAAACGGCGCCCATTGACCGCATTTACGGAAAAAATAGTTTCAACCATAATTTTCCGGCAATTTTTATGAATATTGCTGTTTATGATGACATGGACATGGAATTTAAAAATCATGCCTACAAGTTTGAACAGATTGATATACATGATTTTAGAGCCGCTGTCTGGGGGGCATTTTTCATGACATTTTCTGAGGCTTTCCCTCCCGGAGACCCTCATCAAATTTATGATCACCTGGTCAAATTAAAATTGCACCAAATAAAAGTTTACTATCTTAAAACCGTGATTGAAACTTACTTGAAGCGTTTAACCGAAATCGAAAAGGACCAAAGATTGAAGTTGTCGATAGTCGAAAGCGTTGTGCGGCACAAACAAAAGCAGCTTGAGCCATTACCCGGTGATCAGACAGAAATTCCGCGCAGCGAATTGCGAAGTGAAGTTATAGAACAGATTGACATCAGCGTTTGGAAAACCGCACTGAGCCGTGCGCGCAGCAACATCGCTTCATTAGGGCGCAGCAGAAATGTCAGGCACACTTACGGCAGCATCACGCAAGAGTTTAATTCGGCGTTTAAAGAAGACTGGTTTTCAAATTTAGAATCATTGGTTTTGGCGAGATTAACGCCCCCTATTTACGTTCAGTCGCCGGATCTTGAAGCTGTTTTTAAAGGCTTGGATGAACTCCAGAAAATTGAGGAATTGGTAAACGAATCACTTCAATTGATACAGCAGTTACTTCGAGGCCTGACCGAAGGACAGCACAAGGACAGTTATCGCGATCTGATAAGAATTAAAAAACAATTTGAGCAGCTTTTATCTGATTTGTCCACAGGAGATCAAAGATATGAGCTGTATTCCTGGCTGCTAGATATTGAGGAAATCACATCAAAAACAAATCTTTTAATACAAGATTCCGGAGAAGACAGGGCCCAGAGATTGAAAAGTTTGCGCGATATTTTAAAACGGATTTTCAAGAAAGAGTCAGTCTCTTTAATTGAAGGCATGCTGATTGAAGAACCTAAAGAAGGCGAAGCGGTTTCCATGATACAAAAAAGCCGCAGTGACCGGATCCAATTCGGCCTCAAGAAAATAGATACGTTAATACGGGCCTTTACCAAAACACAGTTTGCTTCTGATTTCCGGCAGATTATTTCAAACGCTTCTGCTCCGGCACAACTTAACGAACAATTAGCTGCCGCATCTCACACCAGCGCATTTTTAGGAGAGTTTCTGGCGAGCCTGGAGGGCCCTAAATTGGCCCGTTCTTTTAATGATTTAAACCAGCTGAAAACAGATTTAGACAGAGCCACGGCCTTGATGGGAACGGCTGAAGAACGGGAAATATTTAATGCTTGGTTAAGTGAGGCGGATGATTTGACGCAGCGCATTCCGAAAATTCTGCAAAATAAACACCTCAACACTTCAGCCAAAAAACTGGATGTTCTGCTTTCACTTTTAAATCCTCAGAATAAAGATTCTCTGCTTTCAGGAAGCAAAAAAGAACCCGTTTACAGGCGGTTGCACCAAGATTTCAAATCGATGCCGAAAGAATCAGATATTTTGATTCAGCAGGAACGGATTGATCAATTCCGGCGGGCCATGCAAAACGTTGCAGACGCAGTGAAGCAGTTTTTACATGACGGACAGTTTGAGGAAAGCGCACTGATCCTGAAAAAGAAAGAAGAAGTTAAATCTCGCTTGAAATCCATTCATGAAACAATCGCAACACAAGTTTATAAAAGATGGTTTGAGTATTATCTTGAACGCGCGAAAGAGAAGTTAGATCGCGTCGATCATTTTTTAAAGCAAGCAGAGCCGGTACCCGCCGACGAATTAATCAAAGCGGCGAAATTAGATCTGGAACAGGCATTTGAAAATCTGGATGAAGTTTTTTCTTTCCAAATGTCAACAACCGGAAGTACGGTGCTGCAGGTGGAGTTTCGCGCCCTGGCAACAGTGGAAGGCCACCGCTTAAAATTATTAAAATCCATGCTGGATTCGAGCCGGAGTACGCACGAATTTATAGAAAGCCAGACAGGATTGATCGATACGGCGGTTGTCAGGAGCTATGTTCAGAGCGGCGCTCTTCCGGTAGAAACGCAGCTTACCATTCGAATCGATAACTTTTTGATTTATGGGCTGAATCGCCGTGCAGTGATGTATATGCACGAAAATATACGGCGGTCTTCAATGCAAGGTATGACCAAAATGCAGACTGCGGAAGTCATAAGAGGTTTCCGGTTTGCAAATAACACGCAAAAAACAATCCTGCGTTTTATGCTGCTTCACCATTTAACCGGCAATCCGGAGTTAGAGGATTTGTTTTCTCAGGCAATTAAAAGCGAGGATCCGGAGGAGATCAGTAAATTAATTGAACTTGTGTACACCGATCAGAAATATACGGATGTCACGATCCGGGCCACGCAGGTTCAAGAATGGCTGGTAGAAAAACTCGAAGCATGGCAGGTGGAGGCAATGTCTGAATTTGCCAACCACGCAGGGGCAGATTTTCAAACTTTGAAAAATGACAGCCAGCCGCTTGAAATTGACCGCGAAATTGGGAAAGAGACAAGAATTCAAATTGAACAGGAAATTTTAAATAGAGATCCTCACGAACCATTTGAAGAACTGCCGGTTGATCAAGGCGCTTTAAAGAAGTACCTGGCTTTTTCAATACGGCAATATCTTCTTCCGGATGCGCTGATGCAGGACCCGGACCGCTTATTCAAATATGAAGATGGGCCGAATCGCGGCAAGATGATGGCGCCTATTATTATCGCGCTTATTCTTTGGGAAGAAATTTATACGAAGTTGGGAGACGAACTCCAGGACGTGGTTTGGCATCCCAGGCTCGGAACAGGTATCGGCGGTGCACGCATGGGTGAAGCGCTGCAGTATATCATTGACCGAGGATTATTGTTTGTGCCGCCAACTAATCCCGCGTTTCATGGGCCGGACGTTAAGAGCCGTCATGTATTGAAGGATGGCCTGGAATTAGCGCAATTCCTTTATGACCCTCAAAGCGAGGAAGGAAGAGAAATCGAAAAAATATTAGGCCCTGAGAAAATATTGTTTGAGCAGTTTTTTATCCGGCTCGGCCTGCTCACTCAGGAAGAAATTGATTTGGTGAGGCGTGATGCGCTGGAATCCGAGGCAAAAGAAAAAGTGCCCGCAGATACATCAGCCGATGAATTTATTCAGGAAGACTTTGAGTCGTTGATGGATCCAGAAACAGACGAAGAAAACGGCCTGGCGGCAGAGGAAAAACCTGTCGAATCATCAGCCCGCCTGAGAAAACCTGCTGGTGAAGAGTGGCCGATTTATGCGCTTCCCGATCATGTGGTCTATTCCATGTTTGACCAAACCTGGAATCATTGGCACCGTGTTGTGCAAATTATGCGGGCAAGAGGCATTGAAAAAATCACAACAAGCGATCTGTTCAATCAGATTCAGGAAACATACAGCCACGTTCAGTCTGTCCTTTCGGGAAGCAAAAAAGTAAGATTTGAAGAAACCATGAAAGTAGCTGAGAAGCTCGCAAGAGCGCTGAATGTTACCCCGGATTTAATTTTTGGAATTAAGCGTGACCCGATTGCGGAGCTTGATGCTGACCCGTATCCTCAAGACCTTGTAAACAGGTTTCTCCCGGCCTATGCCATAAGAAAACTATCAGTAGCCAGGTCAGCGCCCAGGATGGCAACAGCTTCCTCGCGTACCGCTGCTGGAGCACAGCCTATAGAATCAGAGCAGCCGGCAGAGCTTGTTTCAGCGCATGCTAATACTCCGGCGGACGTTCAAATTTCACAGGAACCTGAACCGATAGCGGCGGTTGAACCGGAAAAACCTGTCGAATTTGGAAGTGACGAGTATAAAACTCAATTAATGACCCGTTTACGCGCGCAAGTTATATTGGCACTGCCTTATAAAGTTAGAAAAGCGCTTTACTACAAGAAATCTGCATTACAAAAGGAGTCAACCAATTTAGTGGGCATCCGCTTAGCGCCAAAATTTGTTGAAACTACAGCAAAAGGCGGCCGGCCGGCCCGTAAGCTGGTCCACAATGCGCATGTGCTGGAAGATGGATGGGCAGCACAAAAGCCGGATATTAGCGGCTATCTTAAGATTCTGAACACACCGGAAAAAACCGAATTATTGAACGAACTTTTTATCCATTTGAAAGATTATGTATTTTTAAGAAATGCTCTGGAATTTAATCCGCAAAAACTGGAAAGATTGATGGATTTGAAAGATAGAATCGGCCGATTGGGCGAAGCAGAGCAAATCGAATTTGACAATCTTCAGCAAGCCAGGAAAGACCTCGCGGCATTCGAAGAATCGATCCAAGGCGTGGAGAGCGCCATGGCACAAATCCAAGTTTCTGCTGTGGAAGAGATACCGGAGCGCTCTGAGCTGCGCGCGCAAAGTGATGAGCTGCCTGAACTTTCAATTTTGCCTCCGCTCTATTATAAAAGGCAGTTAAGTTTACTGACGAGCCATCTTGGCATTGAACGGCCTGTTTTTAAAACCGCCGCAATTCCCGGCACGCATCCGGTTAAGTACCAGTCAAACGTGACTCTTGCGAGGGCGGGAAACCAGCCTATTAAAAGCCGCACGTTCCAGGATGAATCAGCGGATGTTGTTAAGAATTCAGCCGCTAAAATTGTATATTTAGAACTTTTACGCCGCTATCTGTTAAATCGGACACGCCCGATTCCATTTTTACAGTTGAATTTAGAGCAATTTGACAGCCAATTGGTTGCACTGCGGCCGCTGGGCGGAGCGGAAGAAATCGGCGCGTCTTCTACGCTGGTTCGAATTGGCGGGAAGAGTATTATTATTGATGCCGGCACGCGGTTTCAGCAAGGCAGGGAACTTCCGGACTTTACGAACCTTAAACAGCCGGATGCGATTTTTGTCACGCACGCTCATTTGGATCACATCGGAGCGCTTCCTATTCTGCATAAACTTTTTCCAGAAGTTCCGATTTATGCTACAAAACCAACTTATAGCTTACTGCCCCTGGTCCTGAAAGACTCCGCCAATGTCATGAAGATACGCAGGCGCGAAGATAAGATTGATATGACCCTTTTCACCAATGACGATGTTGATGACTTAATGAAAGCGGTAATCCCGGTTGACTGGAACCGCTGGTATAGGTTTGGCGATAATCTGAAATTAAAATTTACGCGCGCGGGGCATATTTTAGGCGCTGCTTCTATTTTATTCGCGACAGATAAAGGGACTTTTTTAGCGGCCGGAGATTTTACGGTGAAAGATCAGCGCACGGTCGGAGGAATTGATATTGATTCGGAAGTGCCTGTGGATGTACTGATGACAGAAGGAACTTACGGCAAAAAAACTCACCCTGACCGCCACGAACAGGAGAGGAAATTAATTGAAGCGGTTGAAAGAACTGTTTCAAGAAATGGATCGGTCCTGATTCCGTCATTTTCACTTGGCCGAGCTCAGGAGGTTGCTTTAATTTTGCTTGCCGCGATTGATAACGGAGATTTAAAAAATGTGCCGATCTATTTTGACGGGCAAGTGAAGGAAGTGAGCCGGCTTTATAATAAATATGCCGGAGATTTAAATATAGGAATACCGGGAGCATCCGGCAAAAAAGAATCGGCGTTTGAAACCGTCAAAGGCGCAAAAGTTATTTTTGTTGACCATGATCAGCGTGAGCGCATTGCGCGCAGCAATCAGCCGTCCATTATTATAGCGAGCTCCGGCATGCTGAACGGCGGGCCTTCCGTATATTATGCTTCTAAAATGCTCGAAAAACCGGAAAACGCGCTTTTCATTGTGGGCTATCAGGATGAAGAATCCCCGGGCCGCCAGCTTCTTAATTTAAAGCAGGGCGGGACTATCTGGCTTCATGTGAATGGCGGCGAGCGAACAGCGGTTAAAGTCAATGCTGACGTGCATCCTTATTATCTTTCCGCTCACGCAGACGGAAGAGACGTTGCCGGATTGGCCGCACAGCTCAAACCGCGCAGAGTGGTTCTGGTGCATGGCGAGCACACACCATTAATGCAGTTAAAAGACCTTATTCGTTCACAATTAAGTCCTGTGAGTGTTGGATTTCCCACAAGAGGCGAATTGGTCCAGGAGCCGCCTGTTAATGACCGGAAAGAACTTTTTGAAAATCTCCCGGCGGATTCGCTGCCGGCTCTTCGCGCTCGGTTTGCCGGAAGAAGTACGGTGCATGCAGAACAGCCCGGTCGTTCTGAATTAAGAAAAGTTAACTTACCAAATAAAGCGGCGGGCCGGTTTGATTCGCATCATTTAAATACGGATGAAAAGATTCCGGGCCGCGAGCAAAATGTACGCCGCAATATTTTTATGAATCAGGATTCGAAAGGCGCCATATTAATTTCGATAGATATGCTGAAAGACAAATCTGTTTTGGATTATGTCCGAAATTCTATTCAAACAAATCCGGATTCAAAAATCCAATTTGTGATTTTGGCGCCGGGAATCGAAGGCCTTCAGGCCGCAAGAGAAATTGAACAGGATATTTTTAAATTTCCTGTTTTTGAACAATCCAGCCGTATGCGGTTGCTGAGCAGGGACGAACTTGGTTTTGGAGCTGACGAAGTAAGCGGGTTCAGCCGTGCCGTTGATCAATTCAAACCGAAGTTTAATTCGGGGCAGAGCCGTGAACTGATCACAGAAATCGCAATGATAGCTCCCGAACACATTATTGAAACCCTTCGCGGCCAGAAAGTGCTGAAATTACTTAAAAATTCAGCGGCGGTGCCAATGGCGGAACTTTTACTTGGCCTGGGCGGCGGATTTAATTACGCGCAGCTTGCGGGCAAAAAAGGCTTCATCAATCCAACAGCAGAAATGATGAGTTTCATCCTGCAGAATTTTTATGGCGCGGCCTATCTCGGTAAGAGCGCCTAATTTTCACGCTTTGAGCTCTTCATTGAATATGTTATAACTTTCTTCCATGAAAAAACCCGACACTCACAAAATACGTTTTGGCCACTCGCCGGACCCGGATGACGCGTTTATGTTTTACGCGATCGCCAAAGATAAAATCAATACACAAGGCCTGGCGATTGATCACGTGGTGGAAGATATCGAATCCCTGAACCAGCGCGCGCTGAAAGCCGAGCTGGAGGCGACAGCCGTTTCGGTTCACGCTTACGCTTATCTGACGAATCTTTATTCTGTCATGCGAGCCGGTGCGAGTATCGGCGATAAATATGGCCCCATCATTGTCTCAAAAAAACCGATGAAGGCATCAGAGCTTTCCGGCAAAATTGTCGCAATCCCGGGAATCCTGACAACCGCGGCGCTTGTCCTGAAATTATTCAAAAAAGACGTGGAAACACAGATCGTTCCGTTCGACAAAATTCTGGATTATGTCGCGGAAGGAAAAGTGGATGCCGGCGTTGTGATTCACGAAGGCCAACTCACTTATGGTGATAAAAAACTCCACAAAATTGTTGACTTGGGCGAGTGGTGGTGGAAAAAAACCAAGCTGCCTCTTCCGCTTGGCGTAGATGTGGTCAGAAAAGACCTCGGAAAAGACAAGGTACGTAAGATTTCTAAAATTTTTAAGGAAAGTATTGTGCACGGCCTTGAAAATCGAAAACCCGCGCTGGATTATGCAATTAAGTTCGGCCGGGGATTGAAACCTGATTTGAATGACAAGTTTGTCGGCATGTATGTGAACGATTATACGGTTGAGATGGGCAAAAAAGGCGAGACAGCTATTAAGAAATTATTTCAGCTGGCGCACAAAAACAAGATTATTTCAGAAAAACCCAAACCGTCGTTTGTCTAGGCGGTGATGTTTGGTTTCCAGTTTATGACCGATTTCCCGGATTGATTCCCGCGTCAGTTTCTTTTCCCGCGCGTTTGTCCGAACAAATTCAACCCCGATTTCAAAGAGCCCGTTGTTTAAATTCAAATGAGTGCGCATCACGCGCGCCAGAATTTTCCCGCCGACAGTGGCAAGTTCTTTATCAATCTTAATTAATTTGGAGAGCGCTTTGGTGTCAGGGTCGATGAGCACAGAAGTTTTTCTTGTAAGGGGGTTAATCGCTTTAAAAAGCATGCCGGTTTGGCTGACATCTTTTGCTTTTCCCATTTGAACAGGCCCGCGCTCTTCTCCTCCCATTGATTGAAACCGTATCGGAAATTCAAAAGAAACACGTTCATGTTTGCGCCGTTCAATACCGCCGTATAAGCTGACCGGTATTTTAAGCTGAGCAAATTTGAGAATCGCCATGACAACACCCCCCCATGATGTGAAATTTCGACTCTCCATGTATCGGTGTTATTAGTTCAAAGTTTAATGTTTAAGGTTTCATGTTGTCCGATCAACACTAGACATGAAACTTTAAACTTTAAACATGGGAGCGCCGACATATTAATTACAATCACGAGGAGGACATTCAAATGAAGAAATTAATCGCCATTACATTGGTTTTGATTTTAGCAGCCGGTTCCGGCATTGCATTCGCAGCGGAAGGTCAGGGCAGCTGCGGCGTTTGCAATATCGCCGAGTCGCGCAGTTGGGCTGTGAGCGCTCCCGGGAAACTCACGCGCGGCGTCACCAATATCGGCCTCAGCTGGACTGAAATTTTTGTCCAGCCGTTTAAAGGCGGCGACGCTTTGAGCGGAGTCGGGAAAGGATTTGGATATTTCTTCCTGAGATTGTTCCAGGGCGCCGGAGAAGTTTTGTTATTTTGGCTTCCGCCGTCACCGACAGAGCCCGTGAGCCAATGCACGCTCGGTGATTTGGGTTGGACAGGTAGATAACTAACAAGTGCGGAGTGCGGAATGATGAATTCGGAATATTCGATCACTCCGCATTTCGCACTCTGCACTCCGCATTAAATTTCAAGTTGTTTTGGAAACTTGGTGAGATTGGTACATCCATTTTCATTTACAACAACCATATCCTCCAGCCGAACGCCGCCGATTCCTAAATAATAAAGCCCCGGCTCAACCGTCACGACCTGGTTGGTTTTTAAAATATCTTTTGAAACGGAAATCCGAGGCGGTTCATGAATTTCGATTCCCACACCATGCCCTGTGCCGTGAAAAAATCCCTGCATGCGGCCGTCCATGACGCCGGTTTTAAATCCTAGGCTGTCAAAATATTGCATGATGTCGCTATGAATTTTTGAACCGTCCGCGCCATTTTGAACTTGTCGAAATGCGATTTCCTGGCCTTCTTGCACCGTTTTGTAAATTTTTTTGAGCTTCTCAGACGCTTTTCCGCGCACAAAAGTCCGCGTGATGTCCGCGAAATAACGTGTTTCGGATGAATGCGGAAACACATCCATGATGATCGATTGATTGGCGAGAAGCGGCCCCGAGCCTTGATTGTGCGGATCGACGCAGTCATTAAAGCACGAAATGATTGTGTGTGCCGCGATGCAGCCCGATTCCATCAACTTCACGTTGATCACTTGTTTGATATCTTCCGACGTGAGCTTATTGCCTTTATACATCAAATATTTTCCGCTGATTTTTGATTTCTTCAGAACATCGACCGCTGCGTGAATCGCGTTTTCCGTATGACGAAGTGCCTGTGTCATTGCTTTGATTTCGTCTTTTGTTTTGATGACACGTTCCTCAAAAAACGGATCACGCTTCCATTCGAGATTGTAATTTTTCTTTCGGAGCATATCGGCGTATTGAACGGGAAAGTTTGCCGGGACTAAAATGTTGGAAACGCCCCGATTTTTCAGGACCCAATCGGTGATCTCAACGCTGTTGGCCGGAATGCCTTTGGCTTTGAGCGTCTTCGCGACTTCCGAAGTTGAGAGTACTTCGTCAGCGATTGACTGATCCTTCGCGCGGTCAAGCTCAAGGTCGCTTGCGAGCAAAGTCTTTCTACCATTGATCTGAATAAATATGAAAGGATCCGGCGCGATAAATTTAGTCGCGTAATACATATCCGCGTTGCGCTCGCTGTCATCAATAATGAGGATTGCCTGATGATTTTTTTCGGTGGCCATGCGGGCTATTATACTGATTCGATTCTAAAAATACATCTTAAACCGAAAAAAACGAACATTGACGCAAGTCTGAAAAACAGCTATATTAATCAGCTTATTTTTGTCAATCACACGTTTTTATAATCGTATGTAAGTATATGCAATCAAAAGAGATGCAAAAAGTTTCGATTTTGGATTTAAAAAAACACGCCGTTGAAATCCGAAAAGATATCATTCGCATGACCGCAAAAGCGGGCTCCGGACATCCGGGCGGCTCACTTTCGGCGACTGATATTCTTACCGCGCTTTACTTCAGCCAACTCAAACACGATTCTAAAAATCCCAACTGGGCTGATCGTGACCGCTTCATATTAAGTAAAGGCCACGCGTCTCCCGTTTTATATTCCGTTTTAGCGCGTACCGGATATTTTTCCGTTGATCAGTTGATTACTTTCCGTGAACTTGGAAGCCCGATGCAGGGCCATCCCGACCGCCGCCGCGTGCCCGGAGTTGAAGCTTCTACCGGTTCTTTGGGGCAAGGTTTGTCAATCGGAATCGGAATCGCATTAGCCCGCAAACTTCGCAAACAGGATTATTGGACTTACGTCATGATGTCAGACGGCGAAATGGATGAAGGCCAAACCTGGGAAGGTGCGGCGTTTGCGTGGCACCACAAAATTGACAATTTGGTTTTAATTATCGATAAAAATAAATACCAACTCTCCGATTCCACCGAAAAAATTCTGAGCATGGAACCCTTGGCCGACAAATGGCGCTCATTTAATTGGCATGTCATCGAGTTTGATGGGCACAACATGGAAGACGTGGTGAAAACTCTGGAAGCGGCGAAGAAAATTTCGGGAAAGCCGGTTTGTTTGATTGCCAATACGATAAAAGGCAAAGGCGTTTCGTTTATGGAAAACAACAATCACTTTCATGGTGTCGCGCCGACTTTGGAAGAAGAAAAGAAAGCGCTCGCTGAACTTGATGCGGTGAAATTATGACACACCCGTCGCGCTTTCATATTCAATCATCAGCGCGAGGGCGAGCAATGACTTCAATTAATAAACAACCTGAACATTTATAGGTAGTCATGGCACGAGAAAAAAAATTAGGGCAAGCCACGCGTGACGCGTACGGCAAAGCGATTACGGAAGTCGGCAAAACCAATCCGAATGTGATTGTCTTAGACGCGGATCTCGCGAAATCCACCAAGACCGATGTTTTTGCGAAAGCATTTCCGGACCGTTTTTTTGATTGTGGCATTCAGGAAGCCAACATGGCGGGCGTCGCCTCAGGCCTTGCGAGTGCAGGATTTATTCCGTGCATGAGCAGTTTCGCAACATTTCTCATGTGCAAAACTTACGATCAATTGCGCATGTCCGTCGCGTTTCCGGAATTAAACGTCAAAGCTGTTGGTTCTCATTGCGGCATTTCCATCGGCGAAGACGGCGCTTCGCAGCAATCTGTCGAAGATATTGCGCTTGCCGCGTCGCTTCCCAATTTTGTGGTACTCGGGCCGTGTGACGAATTTGAAACCGCGGGCCTTACGGCGAAAATGGTGGCGCACAAAGGCCCTGTGTTTATGCGCACAGGCCGGCCGAAAGCACCGCTCGTTTATTCTCAGGCCGATGTTGCTAAATTCGAAATCGGAAAAGGCGTGCTACTCAAAGACGGAAAAGACCTCGCGATTTTTGCGAACGGGCTCTTGGTATTTGAAGCTTTGGTTGCCGCAGATAAACTCGCCGAAAAGGGAATTAACGCGTCTGTGATTGATATTCACACGATCAAGCCAATTGACCGCGAGCTCGTGGTTGCACAGGCTAAGAAATGCGGCGCGGTCGTGACAGCCGAAGAACATTCCATTTATGGCGGCCTCGGAAGTGTCATCGCGAAAGTTCTCTCTGAAGAATGCCCGACGCCCATCGAATATGTCGCGGTCCAAGATACCTACGCTGAATCCGGTTCGCCGGACGGCCTGATGGAAAAGTACGGCCTCACATCTGCGGGTATTCTCAAAGCCTGCGAAAAAGTCCTTTCCCGAAAGAAAAAATAAATCAAATGCGGAATGTAGAATGCGGAGTGCGGAATTAGCGATTTCTTTTTGCTGTTTGAATAGAAGAAACAGTAATTGCTAAAATTTCATCTGCTTCCTTGCTAAGACGATTAATTTCTACCGAACTTCCCATATTTAAACTAGATAAAAGTTCAAGCCAGTATATTGATTCGTCAGTTTCTTCCTCAACGATTCCCATTTTAGAAATAAAATCTGCAGGCGATCTTGCCCGGCAGGCCGCACGATAGTTAGCCCCAACGGATGTAGCAGATCTCAACAATTGCCTTCCTATCACATCAGTTGTTTTGCTTCTTGGTAGAGATTCAACCAAACGAATAATAGAAAGGCCCAGTATTTTTGTACGATCTTTCAGGTGTTGGAATTTCATATTGATTTGCGTGATGAGGCACTTAGAATAGCATTAATTGATATTAATGCAACTAATTATTTATCTTAATATAATTACTTAATTTTGTATTCCGCGCTCCGAATTCTGCACTTGATATTTATCCACTCCGCATTCCGCACTCTACACTCCGCACTTTTATGATATAATTCACCTCCAATGAACTCTGAACAGCCCATCGTTACACTCATCAACTCGTTTAAAGAACCGTTTAATAATGCGGTTGCGACGGCACGCACTTGTTATTCCTCGCGCGTGATTTCTACGGAAGAAGTCGACAAAGACGAAAAAGCGGTTCTGTTGCGCGACAAAATCGCGGAATCAATTTATCAAGCGGGCCACCACACGACAATCCAACATTCCACATTTCAATTCACGCTCGAGAAAATCTCGCGCCAATTTATCTGGAGTTTTCTCCACAATCACACTTTCTATAATTCGGAGCAGGTAAGCCAACGTTACGTCGCGGTAAAACCCGGAACTTATTTTACGCCGCCGTTGCCTGAGAATTTACTCGAGATTTATCACGCTACTATGAATCTTCAGATGGATGTGTATCACAAGCTGATTGAGATTTTGTGGAAGGATACCGAGAAACATTATTTTAAGATTTTCCCGGTGCGTTCGAAAGATCCCGAGAAATGGAAAGGGCCGATTAAGAAAAAAGTGCAGGAAGTCGCGCGCTACATTCTGCCGGTTGCCACTTACGCGCATTTGTATCACACGATTAGCGGATTAACTTTACATCGCTACAACAAACTCAAAAATTCGTTCGATACGCCGTATGAACAAAATCTTGTGGTCGGAAAAATGATTGATGCGGTGAACGAAATCGATCCATTGTTCTTTAAAAATATCGAAGACCCGATTCCGCTCTCGGAAACTCCCGAATACAAAATGTTTTCTATTTATGAACGAAGCATTACCGAAGTTCCCGTGAACGCGTTTGTGAAAGAGTTTGACGAGAAACTTGGAAACAAGACTTCGAAGCTCGTGGATTACAAGGTTAATTCCGAAGCCACGCTCGCGCAAGCGGTGAGAAGCGTGTTGGGACTTGTGAAAAGAGATTTGAGTGATTCTGAAGCTATTCTTTCGGTTTTAGATCCGCAGAAAAATACCTATTTTAAAGAAGCGCTCAATTTATCTTCGCTTTCGAAACTGACGCGCACTCTGTCGCATCCGCATTACACGTTTATCAAAAAATTGTCGCATACGGCGGATTCTCAAGATCAGCGCCACCGCATGACGCCGGGCTCACGGCCGATTTTGTTCTCGCATTTTCAGGCCGAGATTCCCGACTTTATTACGCCGCCACTGATTGACGAATGCGCGGAAGCGAATGATCTTTACACTAAAACCATGTCGGTCATTTGGCAGAACATCAATATTTTGCTCGGGCAAGGCGTGAAGCCCGAATTCGCGATGTACATGCTCCCGAACGCGTTTCCGATTCGTTTTGAAGAATCGGGCGACCTTCTCAATCTTCATCACAAATGGACGACGCGGCTTTGCTACACAGCTCAAGAGGAGATCTGGAGAATGTGTGTCGATGAAGTCGAAGAAGTGGCAAAAATCCATCCCCGCATCACCCAATTCATTCTGCCCCCGTGCGGTCTCCGCGAGCGCGGCGGCACACGCCCCTTCTGTCCCGAAGGCGACCGCTTCTGCGGCATTCCCGTGTGGAAATTAAAGCGGAATGAGTACGTGAGAACGTTGTAGTTAAATCAGAAATTTCTAGAGCCGACGCCATTGGTTTAGAAGCCGATAAAAAATACAATTTGTTATGAACAAGAAAATCAGAGTTGCTCTACTAATTGTACTAATGCTGATTTTATGTTTTCAATTTGGTTGGAATCTTAGAGAAGTAAATATTTTGGGCATAAGTCTTTCACCCCATACGAGTACACAAATCACATATATTCCTCACGTTTTTTTTGAAACCCTGAACAGGGAAATACGCCATATTGATAATCAATCGTTTTTTGGAGGGCCATTAAATGATTATCGCAAAATAGAATTCTTCTTAGATGCAAAAATAAATTCTGGCAAAACAATAAAAGTCACATACAAAAAATCATCAATTTATGTTGAAGATGAGAAAGAGAAAAAGCAAATTTACTCAGGAAATTTAGGACAAGAATTTGTTTTATTTCCTGAAAGGAAAATCTCTACAGATATAGCCAACCTAAACCCAATTTTTTTGAGAGAGTTATTTGAACAAAATCCTTTGCGGCGAGTAAGTATTCTAATTAAAGTTGAAAATAATATAGAAGAGCTTGAGTCGGCCAGAATGCGAAAAGAAATTATTGAAATTAAATGTAAAAATATGGCCTATGTTGAACATGCTTACCCAAATGCATCTTTAAGTGATTTTTATCCCTCTTGTTTGGTTGTAAAAGTATCGCAAACATAATTAGCACCGGTTGCTATAAACATATCAGCCGGTACCTGTTCCAAAAGTACCGGGTTCAGATATAAAGATTGAAAATTAATTAGAATCTGTAGTGGCAATTCATGAATTGCCCCTACAAACCCTCCCGTATATAGACACGTGCCAGGCACCTTATAAGGGGACACCCACCGATTGAAAGACGATTCATTTAAGGATTTTATTCTGGATCAGCTGCACGAGATTCGGAACCTCGAGGCCCGGCGCATGTTCGGCGCTTACGGAATTTACGCGGACGGGAAGTTCTTCGGCATTATTGATGAAGGCCGGATTTATTTTAAGACGGATGACGCAGCCAAAGAACGTTACAAAAAGCGGGGCATGAAACCTTTCAGGCCAACGCCCAAACAAACCCTCAAAAATTATTATGAAGTTCCGGTGGATATCATCGAAGATTCCGACTCTCTGACTGTATGGGCCAATGACGCAATTCAAAAATGAGAGTTTCCGGCCGATAATCGAATGTTGACAAAGTTTGGCTATGGCAGTATAAGAGCTCTTGTAACGTTCATTCATTAACCCCGAGGAAGCTATGAAAACGATCGCAGCATTTTTTGTTGCAGCATCTTTGTTCATGACTCTAGCGCCTTCTGCAGCAATGGCAACCGACCCAATGGTTTTCATTGAATGTGGATGGATCTATATGAAAGGTGAAGAACCTCTCATTGAAACTCCGTACGGCACAGCCGGCGCGGATGGCTAATCTATCTCGTTTAAATTTTTGAATTTTGAATATAAACATAAAAAGGGCAGCTCTATTTAGCGCTGTCCTTTTTTATTGATCCAATCACCCCTTTTCTTTTTCTAAAGCCTGAGAATTACAAGTAAAATAATCCATGAAACGCAACCCCAAGGAACTGAGAGAGAAACTCAAGCAGTTTGAATGCGCCCGCTGTAACAACTGCTGTAAGCAAGCCGGCTTCGTGTATTTAAAAGAGGGTGAAGCTGAGAAAATCGCAGAATTTTTGAAGCTCGATATCTATGAATTCACAGAAAAATATTGTGATATTCAGGAACGTCAAAATCTGGTCCTGAAGAAATTCCCGGATGAAGCCTGTATTTTTCTCACAGAACAAGGTTGCTCAATTAATCCAGCAAAACCTGAGCAATGCCGCGATTTTCCGATCAAATGGCGGACAGCGAAAAGTTTATCTTATTGCGAAGGCATGAAAAAACTCTTTTCTTAGTGCGGAGTTCGGAGTGCAAAGTGCGGAATTATTGATCGAACACTCCGCATTCCGCATTCTACATTTCGCACTTTTTGTTCAATATAGTCTGAGCTCCGGCCGATAAATTCTTTAAGATGAAACGGTCCAAATTTGAAGAATTACAGGCTGAGCAGCTTCACGAACGGCTCATTACGACTCATATTGAAGTCGAGCAAAAATACCGTGTTGAAGATCCTCAATCAATCCGCAAAGCACTTCGCGCGCTCGGTGCCAAGCGCGTCAAAGTTGGCTACGAGCATAACGAACTGTTTGACATTGGAAAAACGTTCCGCAAACGAAAACAAATCGTACGGCTCCGCTTTCACGGTGATTACGGTGCTTGGCTGACACTCAAAGGCAAACGCTTGAAAGGCGAACACAAACGCCGGATGGAAATTGAAACACCGGTTCATTTTGAAAGCATGCGGCGCATTTTGGTCGCGATGGGTTTTCGCGTGACGGCTTCCTATGGGAAAAACCGTGAAGAATATAAATTGCAAGATGCGACCGTCTGTCTTGATCACCTGAAGTCCTGCGGCTGGTTTTTAGAAATCGAAGGTTTTCCGAAGCATATCAGATCACTCGCCGAAAAACTCGGGCTTGAAGATAAGCACAAAGAAGAGCGTTCCTACCGGAAATTGTTAAAAGAAGAAACCATTTCCAGCTTCACCGAGCGTTAAAACTTATTAATTTCGAATTGCAGATTTCGGATCTCGGATTGTTCAATCCGCATTCCGCAATTCAAAATCCGCAATTAACCCATCCGATTGACGATTTTCGCCTTCCATACTATGATTGTAATTCTATGACGTCAAAATCAGACTCTTTATATCTAAAACAGATGGAAGTCGGGCCCATGCAGAATTTCGTGTATTTTGTGGGTGACCCCAAAACGCGTGAAGTTTTCGTAGTAGATCCGGCCTGGCAGGTGGACACCATCTTAAAAGAAGCCACGAAAGAAGGCCTCAAAGTCAAAGGCGCTTTGATTACGCACGCGCATTTTGATCATGTGAACGGCCTTGAGGAGCTTTTAAACGCCACAGACGGTGTTGCGTATATTCATAAATCAGAGGCGCCGTATTTAAAAGGCATGGGCGGCAATTTGAAAAAGGTGGAAGGCGGCGATAAAATTGAAGTGGGCGATGTCGAGATCACGCTTTTACACACACCGGGACATACACCGGGTTCGCAATGTTTTTTGGTCAACAATCGTTTGATTTCAGGCGACACGCTTTTTATCAATGCCTGCGGACGCTGTGACCTGCCGGGCGGAAACGCGGAAGAAATGTATCGTAGTTTAAGAATGCTCTCAGAATTGGACGGAAAAACAATCTTGTATCCCGGGCATAATTATTCGGATGACGCGACGACATCGACCATCGAGCAAGAGAAGAAATTTAATCCGTACATGCAGGCCGGCAATTTACAGAATTTTTTGCATCAGAGAATGGGACATTAACAAAATGCGGAGTGTAGAATGCGGAATGCGGAGTAATCAATCAACCATTCTGCACTCAGCACTCCGAACTCCGCACTTAGATTGGTGATTAATGACCGAGTGGAAACCCGAACGAGAAATCGCGCAGGAGCTTTTTGAGAAGGCTTACAAGCTCCAGATGGAAGGTAAAATTGAGGACGCGATTCTTAATTATCAAAAATCCATCGAAGTCTATCCGACCGCTGAGGCGCACACATTTCTCGGATGGTCCTACAGTTTTCAGGGGCGCCACAATGACGCGATTGAGGAATGCAAGAAAGCAATCGAAGTCGACCCTGATTTTGGAAATCCCTACAATGACATCGGCGCTTACTTAATTGAACTCGGAAAACTCGATGAAGCCATCGAGTGGCTTGAGAAAGCCGCGCAGGCCAAGCGTTATGAGAGCTATTGTTATCCGCATTACAACCTTGGCCGAGTCTATGAACTCAAAGGAAACTGGAAAAAAGCGTTCGAGCTTTACGAGTTGTCCCTCAAAGAAAATCCCGATTACACCCTCGCTCACCGCGCCCTCAACCGCCTGCGCGGGATGATGAATTAAAAGATTAAACCGGTGTCAAAACACAGGCTAGAATATGTCAAGCTCCTTACGGCGCTTACCGATAATTTAACGCGCATGAATATCAAAAAAATCGGTATTTTAGCTCTTCTAATTATCACCCTTCCTACTTCTATCTGTTTTTCTGATGCCATCAAATTAAAATCCGGGAGAATTATCACGGGCAAAGTGACCGAAGAATCGGAAACATCCGTGACGGTCGAAACATCCGGCGGGAAAATAAAATTTTCAAAAGAAAACATTGTAAGTCTTAAAAAAGACAGCTCAGAAAATAAGCCGGCACCTTCATTGGTTGCAGCACAAAATACCTCTCCATCAATTTCCAATTCTGTAAGTCAATTTTCTCAATATGTGATTTCTAAGATCGGAACAGCGTCAAGTTTTTATAAGCAGACAGGTGATTTAGTTATTTTCAGAAACGGCGACAATTATCTCGAATTTAAAAAAATGAAAGATTTTGACGGTGACTATCGTGTGTACACCGTAATTAAAGTAAGGCCGGGGAATCACGAGTTGAATCATATCATCGCCTATGCTCTTTTGGGGCCGCTTGCTGAGGTACATACCGAATGGGCGAAGACCCAGCGCGAAGTTGAATCTTTCAAAAAAGCATCAAAACTCGTATTGCAGGCTGCGGATGGTGTTATCGAAAAAAAAATTCAATCTTATTGGGAAACACAGCCCGGCAACTATCTTGCGCTTCAGATAAAAGGAGTGATTTTACAGTTAGTGAAGTTTGAATTTAAAGGAAAACCTCAGAGCACGGAAGGCGGCGATTTTGATTTAACCAGGCCTTTATTGGTTACAGAAATAACCGAGATCCCATGGGGAAAAAATCAAGGCACTGATGATCCGATTACATCCGAAACTAAGGGCAATCCTATTGATCCTTCAATCATAAAAAAGGCCCTTATTGGCAAGGCATCAGCTGAGGAAATCAAAAGAATAAAACCACAGCTCGGCCCTGAATTATCTGCCAAACTAGAATTTCAAAAAAGGCTTGGCTGGAGAGCGTACCTATTTTACTTATTTGCAATTCCCGGGTTTTTCTATCAGGCACTTATCGCAAAGATCGCTTTGATTATTTTGCGCATAGAAGTAACTTATGGAAAAGCACTGAGATACACAATAAAAATTGGTTTAGCGGCACTGTTTGTAAATTTTTTGTTCAGACATATGCTTGCCGGAACATTTCTTACGCCAATGATGTTAATGGTTCCGATTATTTCAATCGTACTCATCATTATTTTTTATTTTATAATTACTATGAAAGAATTCCAAATTAACTTTCTGGGCGCGTCTGCTTTAGGACTTGCTCAAATCGTAGTTAATATGTTTTTCGGCTCTGTAGTATGGTGCGTCTTAATAGTGCTGAAACGCATTTATCAATTCTAGAAAAGGACGTCTTCTTTAATTTGCATGCAAAAAGAACATCATAAGTTATGTAACCATTGTGGCGGGCATAACAATCCTTCGTTCCAATCCTGTTGGAAATGCAATGCGCCGTTTGAATTATCAGAAACAGAACTTTCATCCATTCAGGCAGATAAAAAAGATCAAAAAATAAAATCTGTCTGGTCAGCCTTGCTGGTTTATACAATGCTGGCGGCATTATTAGGATATCTGTTTATTCCTTCGCTGCTTTATCAATTTCGAAATTCTTGGGGGAAAAAACGAACAACGGTTGATAGAATCGCTTTCAATAATTATTCCTTTGAGCACATACCTACAGGCTGGCAAAGCATTGAAATTCCGCCTCATCCTGTCAGAATAATTCCCCCCGAAATTCCGGAATCATTAGCTTTATCTTTTCATATATTGAAAGGCACTAAATTTGTCGCAATTGTCGGGCAAAAAGATGCTATCGAACCACAAAGGACAGAGATCGGAATTATTGCGGTTATTGAAAAAAAATCCGAAAGAAATGCAAAATTTAAATCTATTACTGATCCAATCCTTGAGCAAATGGCAAGGACTATGACCATAGGAGAGAAGAACAGGCAATCACACTTTTGGCGGAACGTATTTCCAAGTCTTAAAAACGAAGTGACAGAAGAAGTGATAGCCGGAAATAAATGGAAAATATTTACCAGCGTCTCCGATGTAGTAGCCACAAATTATCATCTCGCTATTTATTGGACGGTGCCCAGAGAGGGTGTGGCCGTATTTGTGCTGACCGAGACTTTTGATCCTTTTAGCGATCAAATCACAGCTCAAACCAGACAATTCATTGAGTCGTATAAAGTATTAAAATAAATTGATATTTTTTTAAGTTCTCAGCTTTTGTTTTCTCTTAGCATTTTTCACGATTTCCTATATAATCTCCCTCTATGCTCCACGACTATATCGGAATCATTATTATCTTTATTTTCTCGCTCGCGTTAGCCGGAATTATGGTTTTTTTAGGCTCCATTTTAGGCCCGAAAAAGAGAAATCCGGCAAAAGATCAGCCTTATGAATGCGGCGTTGAACCATTGACTCAACCTGAAACCCGAAAGCTTCAAGTTCATTTCTATCTTATCGCGATGATTTTTATTGTTTTCGACGTAGAGCTTATGTTTTTATTCCCATGGGCTGTTTTATTCCGCGAGCTTGGATTTGCGGGGCTTGTTCACGTCAGTATTTTTATTTTCTTTATTCTGCTTGCTTATGCTTATGCCTGGAAAAAACGCGCACTTGAGGTGGAATAATTCTAATGTCATCCCCGCAAGCTTTTAGCGGGGATCTCAATAATAGATTCCCGCTTTCGCCGCGCCAATCGCGCGGTGCCGTCGATCAAGCGCCCAACCGGCGCCTGGCCAAACGGCGCGGGAATGACAGTAAGAGGTTGCATGGAAAATAATTCAGAAGCCGGATTTGTTACAACAAAATTAAATGATATGGTTGGCTGGGCGCGGAAATATTCGCTCTTCCAGTATCCGTTCGTAACAGCTTGCTGCGGCATTGAATATATGGCGGTGGCGTGTGCGCATCATGATATTGACCGGTTTGGTGCCGGTTTTCCCAGATTTAGCCCCAGGCAATCCGATGTGCTGCTCGTAGTGGGCACAATCAGCCACAAAATGGCGCCCGTTTTGAAACGCATTTATGATCAAATGTGTGAGCCCAAGTGGGTCGTGGCGTTTGGTGTCTGCACTTGCACGGGCGGCTTTTATGATAATTACGCCACAGTGATGGGAATTGATACATTAATTCCGGTTGATGTGTATATTCCGGGCTGTCCGCCGCGTCCTGAAAATGTGATGGACGGGCTCATGAAATTACAAAATAAGATTCAAAAAGAAGCAAACGGAGCTCCGCGAGCGGCAGAATCTCGCCCGGTAGGGATTTAATTAACGATTATTACTGTCATCCCCGCTTAATACGTGCGGGGATGACAAGAAATTTAACATCATGTCAAACTTAGAAAAAATAGCCCAGCATTTTCCAAAAGCAGTTTTAGGAACACATTCTTTCCGAGGTGATGACACAGTCATTGTTAAAAAAGAGTTTATCTACGAAGTTTTGTATTATTTAAAATCAGATATGGAACTCGATTTCAACATGCTGATGGATTTATGCGGTGTGGATTACCTCTGGATGGAATCGCGGCCACACTTTGTCCCAGCCGGACAAAGTGTGATTCCGCAATCGCAGCCTGCCGCTGCGAAGTCGGAATCGAAGTCGCGCTTTGAGGTGGTTTATCATTTGTATTCTTTGAACAAGAAGCACCGGATTCGCGTAAAAGCAAGCGTTGATGAAAGTGATTTAACCGTGGAGTCGGTTGTTTCAATTTGGCCGGCAGCGAATTGGTTTGAGCGCGAAGTGTGGGATATGTTTGGAATTAAATTTCAAGGCCATCCCGATATGAAACGCATTTTAATGTATGAAGAATTTGTGGGGCATCCACTGCGTAAAGATTATCCAGTAAATAAACGTCAACCTTTGATCGGACCAAAGAACTAATAACAGCGTCGCTCGTGAAACGTGAAGCGTATTTCGTCAATTGATTAACGCTTCACGAGATACGAGATACGCTTCACAAAAAAATATTTATGCAGACAGACCAAAAAAACAAAAACACAAAGTCTGAGACGATGATGTTGAACATGGGACCGTCACATCCGGCGATGCACGGAATTGTGCGCCTTCTATTGGAATTAGACGGCGAAAAAATAGTGACCTCGGAAGTCGAAATCGGCTATCTTCACCGCGCGTTTGAAAAATCCGCGGAGCAGAGCGGTTATCTGCAGGTAATTCCTTACACCGACCGCCTCAATTACGTTTCTCCCCTGATTAATAATGCCGGCTACTGCATGGCAGTTGAAAAGTTATTTGATTTAAAAGTTCCTGAGCGCGCGCAATTTATCCGTGTTATCACCTCTGAACTTTCGCGCATGTGTGATCACTTAACGTGTGTCGGCGCAAGCGCGATGGAAATCGGAGCGTTCACTGTATTTTTATACATGATCAAAGCACGTGAAATGGTGTGGAAAACCATCGAAATGATCACGGGTGCCAGGCTCACGATTTCCTACGTTAGGCCGGGCGGCGTGAAAGCCGATATGCCGCTTGAGTTTGAACCGGCGGTGAGAAAAGCCATTGAAGAAACCCGAAAGGTTTTGAAAGAATGTCATGGGCTTTTGACCACGAACCGTATTTTTGTCGATCGCTTGAAAGGTACCGGCATTATTTCCAAAAAAGACGCGCTTGCTTATGGCATCACGGGCCCGTTTTTACGTTCGACCGGTATTGACTATGATGTCCGCAAAGATTGTCCTTATCTGGTTTATGATCGATTTAATTTTGATGTTCCGGTCGGAACTGTCGGCGATAATTTTGACCGTTACCTCGTCAGGATGGAGGAAATCGAACAAAGTATGCGGATTGTGGAGCAGGCGTTTGCCAAATTACCGAAAGGGTCTGTCTTAGTCGATATGGAAGGGCGTGAAGTACCGGCCGCGTTTATGGTTGATGAAGCCAAGATGGGCCGGCTTTACAATATTCAGGAACAATTTGTTGATTTGGATCCTACGCTTGAGGGAAGTACAAAATTATATTATCCGGAAATTCAATCCACTGAGAAACGCGCCGCACTTCCCGCGAAAGAAGATACCTACGGAAATATTGAAGGTTTGATGCAGCATTTTAAATTGATTATGGAAGGCCACGGCATTTGTCCGCCCAAAGGCGAAGTTTATCAGGCGGTTGAGGGCGGAAACGGAGAGCTCGGATTTTATATGATCTCAGACGGAACCGGAAGGCCCTACCGAGTGCGTGTGCGCCCGCCGTGTTTTCCGATTATGGCGGCACTTCCTTTGATGATCAATGGCGGGCTTGTGTCAGACATTATTGTAACATTTGGCTCAGTCAATATGATTGGCGGAGAATTGGACAGGTAATGAGCAAAGTCGAGAACGAAGTTTTAACATCAGATGTGAAAAAAAGAGCGGAAAAAATTCTTGCCAATTATCCGCAAAAACGCGCAGCCTTACTTCCGATTTTACGTTTGATTCAGGAAGCTTACGGATTTATTTCACCGGCGGCGGAGCAGGAAGCCGCAGAGTTTCTGGAAATTCCGGTTGTCGATGTCAAAGAAGTGATGACGTTCTACACGCTTTTTCATTCAAAACCTTGCGCGAAGAATCAGCTCAACGTTTGCCGTACACTGACGTGTTCACTCATGGGGTCTGACAAGATTGTTCATTATTTAAAAGAGCGCCTCGGAATTAAAGTGGGTGAACAGACTCCGGATGGAAAATTCGGGCTGGAGACTGTTGAATGCCTGGGCGCCTGTGAGATTGCGCCAATGATGATTGTAAATCAGGACTACGTTGGGCCGCTCACGATTGAGAAGATCGATGATATCTTAAAAAAAGCACAATAAAAATGGAAAAATTAATTTCAAAATTTTTTGATATACAAAATTCTCACACGCTACCCGCCTATCTTGAAAATGGCGGCTGGGAAACAGCAAAGCGTGTGCTGAAAGAAGTGAAACCGGAAGAAGTTGAAGCGATTGTTAAAAAATCAAATCTTCGCGGGCTTGGCGGTGCGGGTTTCGGCTGCGGTATGAAGTGGAGTTTTGTTCCGAGGAATACAGGAAAGCCGATTTATCTGGTTGTAAATGCTGATGAAGGCGAGCCGGGCACTTTCAAAGATAAATACATCATGAATTACGCGCCGCACCTTCTACTCGAAGGCATTTTGCTCTGTGCTTACGCTGTCGGAATTCACAAAGCCTATATTTATGTTCGCGGTGAATATCAAATTTCTTATGACCGCTTAAATACCGCAATCCAGGAAGCAGTTTCCAAGAATTATCTCGGGACAAATATTTTTGGAACCGGATTTGATCTGGATGTGGTGGTTCATCGCGGCGCGGGGGCTTATATTTGCGGGGAAGAAACGGGGCTCCTCGAATCGCTTGAAGGCAAGAAAGGCCTGCCGCGCCTCAAGCCGCCGTTTCCGGCCGTGATCGGGCTTTTTAATTGTCCGACTGTGATTAACAATGTTGAAACCCTTTCTTATTTGCCGTTTATTTTAAATAAAGGCCCCGAATGGTTCGCGAATGTGGGATCCGATAAAAACGGCGGCATGCGTCTTTTTAGCGTGAGCGGCTATGTGGAGCGTCCGGGTATTTATGAACGCCCGCTTGGGATTCCGTTAAGGCAGCTTATTGAAGACGCGGGCGGTGTTCGCAAAGGCCATCAATTAAAAGCCGTGGTTCCGGGCGGACTTTCGGCCGCCATTTTAACGCCTTCAGAAATTGACGTGAAAATGGATTTTGATTCTTTGAAAGCCATCGGTTCGATGGGCGGATCCGGCGGCGTGGTTGTGTTCGATGAAACAGTTTGCATGGTAAAGGCGCTTTCTGTGACCATGAATTTTTATGCGCATGAATCCTGCGGCCAATGTTCGCCGTGCCGCGAAGGAACGGGCTGGATTTCACGGATTTTTAAACGCGTGCTGGACGGAAACGGCCGGAATCAAGATGTCGACAACGTGATCGACATCGGCAGTTTCATGGGCGGAACCACCATTTGCGCATTGGCTGACGGCGCTCAGATGCCGCTTCTTAGCTATTTAAGAAAATTCCGTTCAGAGTTTGAATATCACATTAGAGAAAAGAAATGCGATTTGGATTTGTCTTATGCCGACACTCACCATTGACGGAAAACAAGTAACTGTTGAAAAGGGAACGCGCGTCATCCAGGCCGCAAAACAGCTTGGCATTGACATTCCTCATTATTGTTATCATCCGGCCTTGAGCATTGCCGGTAATTGCCGGATGTGTTTGGTGGATATCGAAAAAACCCCGAAACTTCAGATTTCCTGTCACATTGAATGCGCCGAAGGCATGGTGGTCAAAACCAATACGGAAAAAGTCAAGCAAACACGGGAGCATGTGCTCGAATTTTTGCTGGTGAACCATCCGCTTGATTGTCCGGTGTGCGATCAGGCAGGCGAGTGCGGGCTTCAGGATTATTACATGAAACACGGCCTCTATGATTCGCGCTTAGATGAGCAAAAAATTAAAAAGAAAAAAGCGGTCCCGATCGGGCCCAATGTGATGCTCGATTCAGAGCGCTGCATTTTGTGTTCGCGATGCGTACGTTACTCGGATGAAATCACCAAGACAAACGATTTTGGAATTTTTAACCGTGGCGACCATGCCGAAATCGGTTTGTATCCCGGCATGGAATTCGACAATAAATATTCCGGGAATGTGGTAGACATTTGTCCGGTTGGCGCGCTCACGGACCGGGATTTCAGGTTTAAGGCCCGCGTGTGGTATCTTCAGAAAGCAAATTCGGTTTGCAACGGCTGTTCGCGCGGCTGTAATATTTCACTCGAAGTCAATACTCAGCGAACGCATCACAGCCGCGGGGAGCGTGTGATGCGTGTCAAGCCGCGCTACAATTCAGAAATCAATCAATGGTGGATCTGTGATGAAGGCCGTTATGGTTATAAATTAATTGACCACAACCGGATTTTAGAGCCTGCTCGCCGGATTGAAAAAGCTCCGGAAATACTGGATTGGAAAGGCGTGTTGGTTGAAGTTTCGACTAAATTAATCGAAATTGTGAAGGATGATTCAAATTCTACAGCCGTTCTTTTGTCTCCCCAGCTTTCAAACGAATCTTTATACCTGGCGAGGAAATTATTTTTAGAACAGTTGAAACTTTCTCATGTTTATTTGTTTTCACCGAACAAAGAAGGATATCAGGACGACTTTTTGATTCGCAGTGATAAAAATCCAAACAGAAAAGGCGCTGAACTTTTGGGGTTTTTAGAATCTGAGGCAAAAATTAAGAAAGTGATTGAATTGGCAAAACAGGGCAAACTCAAAGCGCTTTATTTATTCGGGCAGGATTTATTAACCCTATTCTCAGATCCTAAGATCTCAGAAATATTTGAGAAAATAGGCCTTACCATTTTTCACGGAACAAACAGCAATTTGACTTCTGAGGCGTCCCGTTATGTTTTACCCAGCGCGTCTTACGCTGAAACAAGCGGGACTTTTACCAATTTTGAGGGAAAAACACAGCGCTTTTATCAAGCGCTGGCGCCTATTGAAAATACAAAGAAAGATTTGGAAATTCTCTCGGCCTTTGCCGCTCAATTTGGTTTTGAATGGGCTTACGCGAATGAAAGAAGTGTGTTTGAAGAAATGAACAGTCAGATGCCCGGTGTTTGGAATTTATTAGACGAACAAAAACAAGCAGAATACGCTTCCACGATGTGTTTATAATATGCTCGAAACCATTTTAGTACCCTCCATTTTATCTGCGATTGTGTTGGGCGGTGTTTTGAATTTGGCCGCGTTTCATACGTGGCTTGAGCGCAAACAAAGCGCCGTGATTCAGGACCGTGTCGGTGCAAACCGCGCGTCTATTTTTGGCGTCACACTTTTCGGCCTTTTTCATCCGATCGCGGATATGATTAAAATGTTTACCAAGGAAGATTACATTCCGCCGAGCGCCAATAAATTTTTGTTTACTCTCGCGCCTTTGCTTTCCGTGTTTTTTGCTCTTGTCGGGTTTGCTGCAATTCCGTTTGGGAATACTATCGAAATTGCGGGCCGAGTCATTCATCTTCAGGTAGCCGATCTGAATGTGGCGCTTCTCTATATATTTGCCATGATGTCGATGGGTGTTTATGGCGTTATCTTGGCTGGTTTTTCCTCCAACAATAATTATTCATTTCTTGGCGGGCTCCGGGCTTCAAGTCAGATGCTTTCCTATGAAATCGCAATGGGCCTCACCATCATGGGGCTTGTGATGGCGTATGGGACCCTTAATTTACAGGAAGTCGTGAAAGCGCAAGGCGCTTACTCTTTCGGCGGATGGATTCCGCACTGGGGATTTTTTATTCAACCCATCGGATTTTTCTTATTTTTAGCGGCGGGCATTGCGGAAACCAAGCGCGTACCATTTGATGTGCCGGAAGGCGAATCGGAAATCGTGGGTTATTTTGTGGAGTATAGCGGCATGAAGTTCGGCATGTTTTTTCTCACAGATTTTGTGGAAACCATTATGATCGCCGCTCTCGCGACAACACTTTTCTTCGGGGGATGGCAGGTGCCGTGGCTATTTCAGGATGGATTTCATTTCCCATGGAATGTCTCGGTTTTGCTCTCATCGATGACGGTTTCAATTCTTCAAATTACGAGCTTCAGCCTGAAAGTTTTCTTCTTCTGCTGGCTGTTTATGATGATCCGCTGGACTTTACCGCGATTCCGGTATGATCAATTGCTGAAACTTGGCTGGAAAATTATTTTTCCAATCGCGCTTGCCAATGTTTTTGTGACGGCGGTTGTTATTTTAATCTTGGAAAATTGGCGATGATCAAAACCAAAATTATTCAACAGCCCAAAATGACCTTCTGGCAAAGAATCTATTTGCCGGCAATCATGTTCGGGCTTTGGATCACGATGCGGCACTTTTTCCGGAATCTTACACTTCATATTCTGCATCTTTTCGGGCTTTTCCGGAATGTTCCGGCCTCTGTGACTATTCAATATCCTGAACAGCAAACCCCGCTTGCAAGCCGCACCAGAACACGCCACCGGCTTACAAAGCGCGAGGACGGAAGCCCGCGCTGCGTAGCGTGCATGATGTGCGAAACCGTCTGCCCGGCGCGCTGTATTTACATTGTGGCGGAAGAACACCCGGATCCTAATATTGAAAAAAGGCCGGCAAGTTTTGATATTGATCTCGGCAAATGCGTGTACTGCGGATTTTGTGTGGAAGCATGCCCTGAAGACGCGATTCGAATGGATACGCAGATTCTGGACATCGCGGCTTACAGCCGGAAGGAAATGATGCTTGATATTAACGAGCTTCTAAATCCAAAAAGTATGCGCCCTGCGGCTGCCCCCAGTCATCCAAAATAATTCCGGTCGAGCGCCCGGTATTGGAGCGCTTCGGCAATATGTTCAGATTCAATCAAATCTGACTCCGCTAAGTCAGCAATGGTCCGGCCCAGCTTGATAATTTTATGGTAGCCGCGCGCGCTGAATTCTAATTCTTTCATAGCGCGTTCCAGCAGAGATTGCGCTTCGTCAGTCAGTTTGCAGAATTTCTTAATTTCTCTCGGATTCATTTGCCCGTTGACCGAAAAGTTTAAATGGGAAAATCGGGTGATCTGTTTCTCTCTTGCTTGAATAACGCGCTTCTTAATATCAGCCGAACTTTCTGAAACCTGTGTGCTCACCAAATCCCGGTATTCAATCTGGGGGATTTCCAGATGAATATCAATCCGGTCAAAAATCGGGCCCGATATTTTATTTAAATATTTTTGAATTTGCCCCATACTGCAGCGGCAGGCCTGCTTCCGGCTTGTTAAGTAACCACAGGGGCACGGATTCATCGCGCAAGCCAAAAGAAATCTAGCGGGAAATTCGAGATTTTGTTTAGCCCGCGATATCAAAATCGAACCTTCTTCCAGCGGGCTGCGCAGCGCTTCAATGACATCACGGTGAAATTCGGGGAATTCATCGAGAAACAAAACACCGCCGTGTGCCAGGGAAATTTCACCGGGCCTCGGGAAGCTGCCGCCTCCTGCTAATCCAATTTGAGAAACAGTGTGGTGCGGTGCTCTGAACGGACGTTTCATGAGTGCAACATTGATATCCTGAAACAATCCTGACACGCTGTAAATTTTTGAAATCTCAATGGCCTCCTCCCGCCTGAGCGGCGGTAAAATTCCGGGAATCCGGCGTGCCAGCATTGTTTTTCCGGCGCCAGGCGGCCCGATCATTAACAGATTGTGCCCTCCCGCAACAGCAACTTCAATTGCGCGCTTAGCGTGCCACTGTCCTCTGACTTCCGAGAAATCAGAACCGGATAGAGCCGGCTCCGCTTCTTTAAATTTACCGCTGAAAACAGCTTTCGGAAGATTGGTTTCTGAATTAAGAAAGCCGGCAACTTCTTTTAATGATTTGGCATGAAAGATCGAAACATCCGTTTCGATGGCTGCTTCTTGAGCATTTTGCGAGGGGATGATCAGCGCCCGATTCATTTTTTTTGCAAGCTGAGCGGCCGGTAGAGCGCCTTTAACTTTCCGCAAGGAGCCGTCTAAAGCCAATTCCCCGAGAAATAAAAATGATTCTGCCGATTCAGGTTTAACATCTCCGCTCGAGATCAAAATTCCAAGCGCAATCGCAAGATCAAACGAAGGCCCTTCTTTTTTTAAATCAGCCGGGGCAAGATTGATCGTGAGCTTTTTGGGTGAGAATGGAAAACCGCTGTTTTTAATAGCAGACCGGACCCGCTCCTTGCTTTCTTTGACGGCTTGATCGGGAAGGCCCACAATGGTGGTTTGCGGCAGGCCGCCCGAAACATCAACTTCAATTTCAACACACCAAGCCTCAATTCCAAAACAAGACGCACTGTAAACTTTGGCAATCATTTAGATTCCTCCAATTGATGTAACTTATTTAATGAAATAGACTTATGGAGGAAGCGGGGGAGATTTTCAAGCTTAGCAAATGCTTGCCTTTTAAGCGAAGCTATACTACTATAAACCTTCAACTTAATAGGCGGCTTTGGAAACTATTTATTATAGTTAACATAAATATGCATTTCTGTCAATATATTTATCAAATCCTATGTCGTTAATCCCCATGATTGATCCACCCTTTCCGGAATGGCGGGCCTTATTAGCTGCCGTTTGTTCATGGGGCCTGGCGCAGTCTCTTAAGGTGCTGCGCTTAACGATTAAAAGGCGGCGTTTTAACTTAAAATGGCTGTTTGATACCGGCGGAATGCCGAGCTCTCACTCGGCCGGAGTTTCGTCCGTAGCAACCGTAACGGGACTTTATTATGGGTTTGGATCGGTCTTATTCCTGATTGCTTTTTCATTTGCGGTTGTGACTATGTTTGACGCAGCAGGTGTGCGGCGCTTGGTGGGCAAGCAGGCAATTGTGCTTAATAAGATGACAGATGATTTGTATGAACATGGCCAAATCGGCGAAACTCGATTGAAAGAACTTTTGGGGCATACGCCGATCGAAGTATTTGCAGGAGCATTTCTGGGTATTTTTATTTCTTACATTATTTGCATGCAATAAACACCGTTATCTACAGAAAGGGAGCCTATGAGAAGGTATCTTTTAAGAATTCGTTCGGTATTTTTTATTACTGCTATTATTTTCTCCTGTTCAGTTTTTGCTTCCAAGCTATCCGCTGAAAAGGCGCCCTTAACAGATGAAGTGTTAGATGTTGTTGATGACACGCAGGATCCTGATATGGATCTTGGGATTGATGGCGCGGGTGATTCTTCAGTGGTTAATGATCAAGAAACGGCCGGTGTTGCCGAGGTTCCCGTGCCTGAAGATATTTCGTATACGGTTAAAAAAGGCGATAGCCTTTATGTGATTGCAAAAAAGAATGATGTAACAGTTGGAAATTTAAAGAAAACCAATAATTTAACGAATGACTTGATTAAGCCCGGAATGGTTTTAAAGATTCCAAAATCAAAGTTTTCAATCCTGGTCGACAAATCAGATAATACTCTACAACTTTTATCCAATGGACAGCCTTACAAAGAATACTCGGTTTCGACAGGGAAGGATAATTCAACTCCCGTTGGAGAATTCAAAGTAACCGATAAATTAGAAAACCCTACGTGGTATACAGCCGGTGCGATTGTTGAACCGGGAAGCCCGCAAAATATTCTGGGAACACGCTGGATTGGTTATTCACTGAAGGGTTATGGCATTCACGGTACGACCATGCCGGAAACAATCGGGACTCAGGCGTCAGCAGGCTGTGTCCGGATGCACAATAAAGAGGTTGAAGAACTTTACGACCTTGTGACGCCCGGAACTGTGGTAACGGTTCAGGATTAAGGAAAAAGTAAATGGTAAAAAAAGAAAAAATTAAAACACCGGGCAAGTCCTCCGCTACCGCCCACCTTCCATTTGAAAAGCCGATCGTGGAGCTTGAAAAGATTATACAGGAGATGAAATCAAAAGAAGGCGTGAATTTAGATTCTGAAATTAAAAGCGCTGAAAAGAAGCTGAATACGATGATTCAGAAAACTTTTTCAAGCCTGACGGCCTGGCAACGGGTTCAGGTTGCGCGGCATCCTCTAAGGCCTTACACGCTAGATTATATCCATTATTTTATTCAGGATTTTACAGAACTTCACGGTGACCGGCATTTCAGTGATGACCGCGCTTTGATCACGGGTTTTGGTTTTTTTCATGGCCAAAGTGTCTGTGTCATTGGCCACCAGAAAGGGCGTGATACAAAAGAAAATCTAATGCGCAGCTTCGGTAGTGCGCATCCGGAGGGTTACCGCAAAGCCATTCGTGTCATGCGGCTTGCCGAAAAATTTAATATTCCGATCATTACCTTTATTGATACACCGGGTGCTTATCCCGGCATCGGTGCCGAAGAGCGCGGACAAGCGGAAGCCATTGCCTACAATTTGCGAGAAATGTCAGACATCACAGTTCCGATTATCGTGACTGTCATTGGCGAAGGCGGAAGCGGCGGTGCGCTCGGAATTGGTGTCGGCAATGTCGTGCTGATGCTTGAAAATGCTTATTATTCTGTAATTTCACCGGAAGGATGCGCTGCTATTTTATGGCGTGACAATGCAAGATCCCCCGATGCTGCTGAAGCGCTTAAATTAACAGCAAAGGATTTATTAGATTTGGGCGTGATTGATAAAATTGTAAAGGAGCCGCTTGGCGGCGCGCATCGCGATTTTGAATCAACCGCAAAAGAATTTGATGCCGTTATTTTTGATGCGCTAAAGTCGCTTGAGAAGCTCTCAAAAAAAGAACTTGTTACAAAGCGCTATGAAAAATTTCGCGCTATCGGGGTCTTTCAAGAGTCAAAATAGGCAAGATATACCACTATATCTTGTGTAGTTTTATCTGATATATACTTCTTGTAGTAGCCATTCAGAATTCTTCAAAAACCAGTAAAAAACACCTAAATAATACTTGACTCTCTCCGAATCACCTTATAGATTACGATTTGTAATTTACAAAATGTAAAGTACAGATTGTAAACCATAAGCGCAAATCGAAATTATGAAAATAGAAAATGACGATGCGTTCAACCGGATGTGCGATTCTGACAGTCTCATTAGCAATGTCCTTTCAAATCTTGTGGCCAGCCATTCTCAAAGCAAATCCCGCTCCCGGGAAAATTCACGAACTCGAAGCCGAATTTTCAAAGGAAGAAAAAAAACGCCAGGTCAAGGAACTGATTGTTCTGGGGGATGAATTGATAGAAGCCAAGGATTACAAAAGAGCATTGGAAGCGTATGAACACGTATTTACATTGGATCCGGAAAATCTACGCGCTTCCGCAAAAATTGATTTATTGAAAAAACAAGTTCAAAAAGAAGGCAAGAATGAGGCCGGAATTGTCGGAGCGGTTTATGAAGAAGAGATTCAGAACCGGGTGCATCAATATATGACGGAAACCAAAGAATACCTGCAAGCTGAGAAGCTGGGGCAAGCGCGCTTGTCATTGAAGAAAATTCTTCTCCTAGACCCGTTTCATAAAGAAGCGCAGCAATTGTTAATCCAATTGGAAGGGGATCCGAACGGCAGCGTCAATGAAAAGAGAAAAACTTTTTAAGATCGGGGAAGTGATGGAATACACGGGGTTATCACGCCAGACAATTCACAACTATACTCTGGCAGGGCTTATTTCCGAAGCCAGACGGACGGTTTCGGGCCACCGGCTCTATGATGAATCTGTTTTTGACCGCGTTGAGAAAATAAAAATCCTTCAGACAAAAAACTACACTCTGCTTCAAATCAAAAAAATTTTAGAACAGGAAAAATAAAAAATGTCAGGCTTCATTTTACAATGGCTATTTCTCACCTCAGAAAGGGGGATTCATGATGAATGAGAATGATGTGAAAATGTGGAGAAAGTATAAAAAAACGAAGAGCAGGGTGGTTCACGAAGAAATCGTAAAGAAATATTTGTACCTGGTGAAATATGTAGCAGGCAGAGTGTCAATCGGCCTTCCGCCGAATGTTGAATTCAACGACCTTGTCAGTTATGGAATTCTGGGGCTGTTTGATGCGATTGAAAAATACGATGTGAATCAAGGTAATAAATTTGAAACCTACGCGGTCACGCGAATCAGGGGTTCTATCATGGATGAGCTCAGAAAATTAGATTGGGCTCCGAGACTGCTGCGCAAACGCGCCCGTGAAATTGACCGCAAAACGAAAGAATTGGAAGAGCGTTTGGGACGTCTTGCGACTGACCACGAAGTGGCGGAATCTTTGAAGATCAGTGTCGGAAACCTGAACGAAATTTACAGCGAACTTAATTCCACCTCGTTCCTTTCATTGGATGAAGTTTGGCAGAATGATGACGGTAATAAACCTATTTCACGTCTTCAGACCGTTGAAGACCCCATCATGATGAATCAATTCAGCGCGGTTCATCAGGGCGAGGTAAAAGATATTCTGGCAAAAGCCATTGAAGGTTTGCCGGAAAAAGAAAAATTAGTAGTGGTGCTGTACTATTATGAGAATCTGACCTTGAGAGAAATTGGCGATGTGCTGAATGTTTCTGAGTCGCGCATTTGCCAGATTCACACCAAGGTGATTACACGCTTGAGAGGTCATTTAATGAAACGGACAGGGGAGATTGCGTTAGAGGCCTAAGTTTGTTCTCTGACAATGTGCATAACTCATTGTTTAGCAGTTACTTATAGATCTTAAAAATACGTCAGCAAGGCGTTTATTTTCCGATTGGGCAGCTTAAAAACCTCGCTTTTTACGCCTGTTTTCGCCCTTCCTTAAAGTTTTTTAATTCCTCAGTCGATACTTCATTTGAAGCCAAATGGTTTTGAAAGGACGTAACCATGGAGAAATCGAACTGCGCTCTTCCCAAAAACGAGTCAAGCTGGCAATCAGGATTACATATGAAAAAGGATGAAGGGCGTACGGTAAGCCACCAGGAAATCGAAAAATACAGGCGGCTTTTGCAAGACATCCCCGATCCTAACTTTGGAAGAATCCGCGAACTAAAAGAATCCATCCGGAAAGGCACGTTTCTTACAAAAGAAGCAATCCAGGAAACGGCAGAACGTATCGCCGCCCGCTTTTTAGGCAAAGATCATCAGTAATTTTATCATTATTGATTAAGCCCGCAAGATTCAATCCATTTTTGAATTTCAGGCAGCTGCATAAACCGCTTCCAAATCGCGCCGTCATTTAAGAAATTTTCAATCATCAGAATCAGAATACCCTGATCAATTCCAAGATATTCAGATGCCGCCCAATTCCGGTCCAAGTTAAAAGCATCCTTAAATCCATACGGGCCATAAGCCAGATTCTGATGATTGTGATAAATATAAGTGAGAGCGTCTAATGATTCGCGCGGCGTGAACACAAGCGATGATGCAATGGCGTAAGGCGCTATGGTTCCATCATGTTCGGCAACGCCCGGTTTGGCGCCGTAAGCTTTATAACCGCTCGGCCCGAGAGAAGCCGAGAGGCCCCACACATTTTCTGAGTAAGAAGGAAATTCAGCCTGATTGTCGAAACAAAATTCTTTATTGGCCAACGTCGCCTGTTTTGAATTTTCAAAGTAATTAATGCCGCGGTCGTTCAATTTTCTGAGGTCGATAAAGGCGTGTGAAAACTGATAAGTGAATAAACTTCCAGAAAAAGAGTAAACAATTTTCCGGCCGTTATATTCGTCTTCAAGGCGGTCCCAGCCGTTCCATGCGTCCGCCGGAATCGGATGAGTGGATGAGCCGAGTGCGAGCGCTTGAAGAATTAAGTGTTCTGAGTACATGTCCCAATAATTTGGCAGGAAACCATTCTCTGGTTTCCAGCCATGGGAAAGCATTTTACTTCCGTTAAGCATCCATTCCCAATCAACACGGTTATACAATGCGGCTGCCCTGACTTTTATATCGGTTCCTTTAAAGTATTCTCCGGCCAGCAGGACACCTGCCATTAAAAGTGCCGTATCAATTGAAGACGCTTCAGAACCCCAAACCCGCCTGCCGGTATTTGCGTCCAAAAAATGATAATAAAAACCATTTTTCTGTCCCGCCTTCTCCAGTGTGCGCAATATTTTATCGGTTGCCTGATAAGCTTCCCGGTATCCCATCCAGCCGTGAGTTTGCGCAATTCCATAAATGGCAAGCGCAAATCCGGTTGCCGCGATGGAAGCCGGCGAGCTTAGTGAGGAAGAGTCGTGGATTAGCCCGGTTTCCGGGTCTGCAAAGGTTTGAAAGTAGAGAAAACTATCTTCCTGAATTTTTGCCAGGAGGTCATGTTCATCGGGCGTGAGCACAACGTTTTCTGCCAGTGCCGGAGAAATATGAATGGACAGGCTGACAGTAAGAAAAAACGATATCAAAAAAACAATGCGTTTCAACGTAAAGAGCCGAAATTATTCTTTTGTTGTCCTGAATTTCGAGAGTTCCGAGCTTAATTTGAACTTTAAATCTTGCACGTCGCTCTCGCGTGTAATTTTTTTCAGTTTTTGAACGGATTCATCTAACGAAACTGCCATTTTATTAAATTCATCAGCGACCTGTTTCCCCTCATCAAATCTCCGGAGATGAATTCGAAGTTTCAAGTTTCCGCTCTCAATTTCTTCAAACGATTTTCGGAGTCTGTAAAGCGGCCCCGCAATTTTATTGGTAAGATAAATACTGCCTGCGCCAATGCTGATGATAAGCAAAATTAAGGGCCAAAGCAGTTCCTTGTTTGCTTTTTCAAGGATTTCATTCATGATTTCGCGCTGGCGGAGACTCAAAAGGGAAACTTCCTTAAACCATTTTAAGCTTGGCGGCATTGCCCTGGAAGCGGCCGGTGTGCGGGCAGCTTCATATTCCTCAAGGCGGGACGCGGTTTGGAGTACCGCTTGAATTTTATCATCTGAAAACGAACGCATCACCGAGCCCCAAATGCCGAAATAAAGTCCGATTGCGGATACGCTGCAAACGATGAAGAGCGTGATTGCGATATAAAAACTGTAACGAAACTGAAGAGGTTTATCGACAAGAAAATGCCTGCGCCGATTTTTGGGATGATTCAGGGAATGCATAAGCCGAATATTATCATAAACGAATGATTTAGGGAACCTGCCGTTTGTTTTCCGGTGCCGGACGCGGGCCTGGCGAAAAATGCAGGGCCTCATAATAACTGTTTCTTCATCTGTAGAGTCTTGTTAAAATGTTAAGCTAAATAAAGGGTGATTAAATGTGTGGCATTGTTGGTTATGTTGGAGAGCAGAAAGCGCTTCCGATTTTAATTCAGGGCCTTGAGCAGCTCGAATATAGAGGGTATGACTCTGCCGGTGTCGCTTGTTATGACCATACCACATCCGGTATTTTTTCTGCAAAAGAGAAGGGAAAGCTCGGTCAACTTAAGCAAGTTTTAAACGGCCAACATTTGCCATCTCTCATTGGTATCGGCCACACCCGATGGGCAACTCATGGAATTCCTTCCAACCTGAATGCTCACCCGCATTTTGATTGTAAACACCGGATTGCAGTGGTTCATAACGGCATTATCGAGAATTATCAGGAAATCAAAAAAGAACTTATCAAGAAAGGCCACCGGTTTGAATCTGAAACCGACACAGAAGTGGTCGTGCATTTGGTTGAAGAATTAAGCAAGCACCAAAACTTTCTGGACGCATTTCGCCAGGCCATCGAACGCCTTCACGGATTTTTTGCGCTTGTGGCGTTAACAGCTGACGAACCGGACAAGCTGTTTGTGTTTCGCCGTTCAAATCCGCTGATTATCGGTGTCGGCAAGCATGAGAATTTTGTCGCGAGCGATGCGACCGCCGTGATTGCCTATACCAGAAAAGTAATCTATCTTGATGACAACCAGCTGGCGGTTTTGGGCAAAGAAAAGATTGAAATTTCCGAGTTAAAAAATAGAAAATGGGTTCCGGTTTCAAAAAAGATATCGGATGTGCGCTGGTCTGTTGAGCAGGCAAAAAAAGAAGGCTTTCCGCATTTTATGCTCAAGGAGATTTATGAACAGCCGCGCGTAATCCGCGAAACGCTTGCGAAGCGTGTAAAGAGCGGGCAAGTTTATTTTGATTCTCTTAACGCCAAGGCAAAAAGTTTTTTCAAGAAAACACGTAAAATTTTTATCGTCAGCTGCGGGACGGCTTACCATGCGGGCCTTGTGGCGCGCTACATGTTTGAAGAATACGCGCGTATGCCGGTAGAGGTTCAAGTCTCGAGTGAGTTTCGGTACTCAGATCCTATCGTCAATCAAGATGACCTGGTCGTTCTGATTACGCAATCGGGAGAGACAGCCGATACGCTTGCCGCTCTTCGGGAAGCAAAATTGAGAAAAGCAAAAACGCTTGCGATTGTAAATGTTGTAGGAAGTACGATTGCGCGCGAAGCTGATTTCGTAATTTACACCCATGCAGGGCCTGAGATTGGAGTTGCGTCTACCAAAGCTTACATGGCTCAGCTTGTAACGCTTGCGCTCTTTGTAATTTACGTGAGTTTGATCAGGAAAAAAGTATCTTCAAAAGGAGCAAAAGACTATTTAAAAGAACTTGCCAGAATTCCGAATCATGTGGAAAGCATTCTAAAAAAAGAAAAGGATTTAGACCGGGCGGTTGACCAGCTTTATCGTAAAAAGAATTTTCTTTTTCTGGGCCGCGGTTATAATTACCCCAGTGCTTTGGAAGGCGCTCTGAAGCTCAAAGAAATTTCATATGCGCATGCGCATGGCTATGCGGCGGGCGAGATGAAGCACGGCCCTATTGCATTGATTGATTCAGAGCAGCCTGTTATTTGCCTGGTACCGGAATCAAAAACATACGATAAAATGGTTAGCAATATTCAAGAAATCAAGGCAAGAGAAGGCATGGTGCTTTCAATTGCGACTGAGGGCGACCAAACCGTCGGGCGTCTTTCAAACTGGGCATTTTCTATTCCAAAAACAAAAGAAATTTTCTCATCCATGCTGGTCGCGCTTCCTTTGCAGCTTCTTGCTTATAAAGTTTCTGTTAAGAATGACCGCGACGTTGATCAGCCGCGCAACTTAGCGAAATCTGTTACGGTAGAGTAAAGCGGGCTATTTGTAAGCGGCCGGTGCCCTTAGATTCTGTTAAGGGACTACTTATAAGTAGTCGATAAATAGGGCAACTAATTTTTATTATATTTAAACTAATTTTAGAGTAACTATTAACAGAATTCAACCCAACATAAGATCATGGCCATCACACTTGAAAAAAGAAATCCCGTCAATTCTGTTCTTATTGTGATTTTGTTAATGGTTGCAGGCGCAGCCGGCTATTTTTATTGGAATTCCACAGAAGCTTCCAAATCACGCGATCAGATGTCAACCCGAATTGGTTTCCTGGAGGAAGAAAAGGCCAGAATTTTAGCTGAAATTGAGAAATCAAAGTTAGACATTGAAAATTATCAGAAGAAGATTGAAAGCTTAATCAACGAAACCGCCGAATCCAAGAAGAACCAGCAAATTGCAGAAGCTGATTTGAAAAGAAAAGTAGATGAGATTTCTGATCTGCAAAAACGGTATGAAAAGCGTATCCAGGAACTTGAAAATGAAGTGAAGCAGTATGCTGATTTTAACGTGCTGCTAACGAAATCGCTTGAACCGATCAGGGAGGCATTGATTCATTCAAATACTCCCGGGGCATCCAAGCTTTCTTCGGTTCCGAACGGAGGGTCCGCGGCACAGGCCCCATCTGTTTTTTCAGTGGCCTCTGTTGAAAAATCGAATCCAGTCGCTGAATTGGCAACAGGCCAAGTCATATCCATTGACCGCGAGTTTGGATTTGTTCTCGTCAATTTTGGTTCCGCGAACGGTGTGAAACCCGGCAGCATTGTTGAAATTTATCATCACAATGAAATGCTCGGAGTCGGCCATGCGGAACGTGTTCAGGATAAAATCACCGCGGTGTCCATCATAAGTGAAGATTTACGTTCGAATATTCAAAAGGGAGATCGTGCGGTATTGATTTCTTAATATCGCCCGCATTTGCCCGGTTTTATCGCCATGATGCATATTAAACATCGTCACGCCTCACGGTAATCAATGAAAAACGTCCCGTTACAAAGAAATATTTTACTTGCGCTTGGTTTAATCAAGAGCGGTGTCGGAATTCATATTGAGGAAAGATGTGTCCGTATTGCTGAAGTCCGAAAAACCGCATCCGGTTACATGCTAAGCCGCTTTGCGACCGAAACGTTTTCTGAAGACTTTGACGAACTGTCGCCGGATCAGCAAAACAATCTAATTTCGTCTGCAATTCAAAAGTGCATTAAGCAATTTGGCGCAAAGCCTTCCCAGGTTGTTTCAAGCCCGTCCTCCGTGAAAATGGTTACCCGGTATTTTGAAATACCGAGTGTCGGTAAAAAAGAACTTGCAGAAGCCATTCGCTTTGAAGGTTCCCGGTTTGTGCCATTTCGGCTGGATGAAACTGTTTTTAGTTATGATGCCAATGCGTTATCAGGCAAAAATGCGCTCGGAATTGTTTTTAACGCTATCCGGATTGATGTTTTAAAACAGCACGTACAGCAAATTGAAAGCGGAGGCGTAAAACTGCTCGATTGCGAGCCGCCTTTTTATGCTTTGACACGTGCACTTCAGGGGCAATTTGACCCCAATAGTTCGACTCTGTTAATTCATTTCTCAGCCAGCGGTGATATTTTTTTATGCTTTCTAAAATCCAAAACACTTTACGTCTGCCGTGATTTCTACGTATCGTTTGCGGATGACAGCAGTGTGAATAAATTTTTTATGGAAGTTGAATCTTCATTTGAATACTTCAGAAAACTCACAGGCGACCTCCCGCTTTCTCAGGTATTTATTGACGGAAGCGCAGATTTAAATTTATGGAAAGAGCGCCTGGAACAAAATTTAGAACCCGGCCTCAAAATCACCATCGCCACTTTCCCGGCTGAAAAAACTGACCAGGCAAATGCAGTCAGCGCTTTCATGATTCCTGCCGGCCTTGCGCTTCGCTCAATCGGGGTTAAGAGCCCGGTGGGAGAAGTTTCTCTCCTGCAATCCGGAGCAGTTTTTGATGAACGGTTCGCGCCCCGTAAGTGGACCAGTGTTGCGGTGTTGGCCATTCTTTTAATCAGTGTCGGGTTTTATTTCGGTTATTTTGTGCCGACCGCACATCAGCTTAAGAAAACATTAAAGAGAGTAAATGCCAAAGTATTGGAACTTTCTATTAAAGTCCCGCAGTTTGCAGATCAGCCTGCCTCCGAACTTGAAAAAAAGGTCAAGGACATTCAAATCAAAACCCAACTAATTGAGTCATTGCAGAGCAGCCAATCGGTATTAAGCAAGAAGTTTTCTGTTTTATCCCAAACCACTCCCGCATTTATGTGGTTTTCAAGCCTGCTGTATGAAGAAAGTATTTCTACGGGCGGCATAATTGGAATGCCGTCAAAGAAATTGCTTCTTTCGGGCTATATTTATTTCCGTGAAATTCCGGAAGAAGAATTGCGCAGAGTGAATGAGTACGCTGAATCATTGCAGAAAAACCCCGAGTTTATAGCGGGTTTCAGAAATTTCAAATTAGAAGGTGTTGAGCGGGTTACCTATCAGGACCGGCGCTTCACAAAATTCAGGATTGTTGCCAGTTAAATGATGATTTAAAAATAATCATGAGCAAAAACCGTCTAGTATTAACAGAATCTCAGAAGAAAGTATTATTTCCGGCGATCGCATCATTTGTGCTTTTGGCGGCATTTTCTTACGTGGTTTCTCATTCAATGGCAGAGCTTAATTTATTGCGGAGAGGAATTTCCGAAGCCAACCGAAAAGCCGCCGCCATTGAGCAGCTTACGAGCCTGTCAGAAAAAGAAAAAGATATTTTGAAAGCATTTCCCATGGTAAAAGATAAAAATAACGTGATTCGCGAAGTTGCCGGCTGGGCGCGTGAGCAGGGAATTGAAGTAGCGGCAATCGATCCCAAAGAAGAAGTGTTAGAGGGTACCAATTTTGTGAAACTAACGCTGGCTTTAGATGCCAAAGGCGGGTATCAGCAAGTATTGCAATTTATCAAAAAGATAGAAACAGCGCCTTATTTTTTGCTCCCAACCGTTATTAAGTTAAATGGTTTTGATCTGGAAAAGAGAAGATACTCTTCTTATCAAAGTGACGATGTCATTGACAAGAAAGTGCAGCTGGATATCAGTGTCTTTATGGTGAGTTAATTTAATATGATGAAATCGCGTGTTTTTTTTATATTGGTTTTGGCATTTTTCATGTCGACTGCTGTTCCCAGCAGTTTCTGTGAAGAACCTGCGCCTGCGGCGAAACAAAGAGAACGTGATCCCATGATGCCTCAGGAAATGAGTATTTTTCAGAAGGCAAAGCAAGCCGTTGTTAAAAAGGTTGAAAATACAATGTTTCAGGTGCAGGGTGTCGGCAGGGGCCCGCGAGGCGCTTACGTGATTATTGACGGCCAAGCCTATGCTGAAGGTGAAACCAAGAAGGGGATTACCGTAGTTAAGATTGGCGAGACAAAGGTCGATATTTTATCTGATGGCATTTCTGAATCCTTACCTATCAAGAAACGTTGAGGGCTGGTTTATGCGTTTGCGCATGCTTTTAAAATATCAAAAGATAACGGTTATTCTGTTTGTCTTTATTTTTATTTCCTTTGCCGTTCCGGTGAATGCCGAAGATATTTTAGGAGAATCAGGTTTTGACGACCAGTTGGATGGTTCAGAGGCGCCGGCTGCTAATGTTAAAAAAACAGAAGAAGGAAAAATTTCGATTGAGTTTTCAGACGTTGGTTTAAATGAAGTCCTGAAAGTTCTCTCGTCATTATCAGGCTCAAACTTTGTCACTTCCGAAGACGCTGCTAAAAAGAAAATCAGCCTGTTTCTTGATAACGTTTCTTTTGACGATGCTTTAGAGGCCATTGTAAAAGGAAACGGCTTAATAGTTCAAAAAGTGGGCGAAAGCAATATTTTCCTCATTCGCGGCAGCACAGGCGAGGACGCACTGGCGCCGCTTGAAACTCGCGTATTTAAGCTAAAGTATGTGCGTGCGGCAAAAGTCAAAGTGTTGTCTTTGAGTGAATCATCCAGTTCCGGAAGCAGTTCTTCTTCAGGCTCATCATCCGGAAGTTCCGGAAGCTCTGGGAGCTCCGGAGTTTCTTCTTCCAGCGTTGGAACTTCCACGGATGTTTCAGGCGGTGAGCCGGGCGAAATCAAAGATACAATTGAAGACCTGTTGAGCCCTCGCGGAAAAGTAACAGTGGATGATAGAACGAATAGTTTGATCGTGACCGATTCGTCCGATCGTTTAGAACAGATCGAAAAGGTAATCATTATTTTGGATCATCCGCTTGATCAGGTTTTAATAGAGGTAATTATTCTTGAAACCGCTATGGACTTTGACCGTTATTTAGGTACCGACTGGGGTTCTGGGACCGGAGAGAATAATACGCTCGGAACAATCTCCGGCGCGAGAGGAGTTTTAAGCATTCCTTCCGTTAATCAGCCTTTGGACATTCTGCGTAAATCAAGCGTGCTTGAAGACGGCACTGGGCTTTCTTTCGGGAGTTATGATTTCAGTCAATTGACAGCGACATTAAGAGCGCTTCAAACTGACTCGCGGACTAAAGTTTTGGCGAAACCCAAAATTCTTACCTTGGACAATGAGCCGGCGTTTATTAAGATCACGGTTAACGAAGTAATTGGGGTCAATAGCCAGATAACGGCCGGCGGGGGAGCCGGGGACAATCTTTCAACTTCAACTGCGGAGCGGAGCGAAACCGGCGTCACATTAAAAGTGACACCGCTTATTAACGACGAGAATTATATTACACTGCTTTTAGAGCCCCGCTACGCGACTGCCGACCAATCGACGTTTAATCAGAGTTTTAAAGATCCGCGCATCCGCGCCTCCCGCACGACTCTTGCGGTCGAAAGCGGAAAAGCGATTTCAATCAGCGGCCTTCTTCAGCGCGAAGATGTTAAAACCAAGAGGAAAATTCCGATTCTGGGGGATATCCCGTTATTTGGCGTTTTTTTTACAAAATGGACAGTCAATAAGTTAGACCGCGAACTGATGATTTTCTTAAGGCCTGTCATCGTGAAGAGAGAAAACTCAGGCGTGATACAAGCGCGTTCAATTCCGGATCAAATGACATCAATTGATGAAGAAGCGGCTGATTTCTGGAAATTTTGGGAAAAACCCTGGTTTAAAGATAAATATGTCGGCGGCACAAAAAACAGCAGCGAAGAAGTCGAGGATTTCTTCAAAGAACGCAATCAGGTGATGGAGCAAGCTATCGAACTTGAAAATCAAAAGGTTGCGGCGCTTGCCGCGAAGAAAGCAGAAGAAGCTAAAGACAAAGCGGATAAAGAGGCCGCAAAGTTAAAGTTAGAGAAATCCAAGAAAGAAAGCGAGCTAAAAAAAGAAACGGTTGAGGCAAAACCATCTGTAAAATCAAGCCAAACCGAAAAACCAAAAGAACCAATTAAGCCAACTCCGACAGCGGTTGATCCGGCAAAATCTGAAAAGAAAAAAGAAGAAAAACCCGCGGCATTGCTTGTGCCTGCGAATCAGGAAATACCTCCGCAAAATTCTGCCGCTTCCCCTCTGCGGGTGAAGCCAGCTTAGTTTTTATGAGCAACACATCTCCACTTGGCGATGTTCTGGTAAGCCAAGGCTTGATGAGCTCTGAGCAGCTTTCCAGGGCATTGTCAGAACAAAAAGACACCAAAGAGCCTCTCGGCGACATCTTCCTCAAAAATGGCTATATCCGCCGCGAAACCGATATTGTAGTAGCGGTTTCACAAATTCATAAAATCCAGATTTTAATCGGAGAACAATTAACCCCAAGCCATGATCAGAAATTGAAATACGTTATCCCTGAGGCAACCGCGCGAAAGCACCTGATCCTTCCAATCTCAAGATCTGACAATAAACTGACAGTTGCCTTTTCTTATAATTACGATATAGAAACTTTGAATGAATTGAAGAAAACAACAGGCATAGAAATTGACCCAGTACTTGCGCATAAACAGGATTTAGAAGCCAGGATTGATTTATTTTACAAAACTGAATTTAAAGAAGGCGACAAAGCTTCTGCCGTGCCTGCAGTTGATGTCAAAGCCAGCATGCGCAAACTCAAGCTCGGCGAAATTCTGGTCCGCCAAGGCCTCATCACAGACGATCAGCTTCAGCAGGCTCTTGTTGAACAAAAGAAGACAGGCCATCCGCTCGGCGAAATTTTAGTTAACATGCGGTTTGTCAGGCGCGAAACAGATATTATGGTCGCCTTGTCTCAGCAGCTCAATCTTCCTGTGATGGTCGGCGATCAGTTAAATCCGCGCGCGGATCAGAGATTAAAAGATATTTTTCCGGAAAAGATTGCCAAGGAGAGGTTTGCGCTTCCGCTTTTCAGATCAGGAAAAAATTTGACGGTTGCTTTCGCAAAGCCTTTCGACCTGCTGCTTCTGGACGATCTAAAGAAAATCACAAGCCTCGAAATTATTCCGGTTCTTGCGACACCGAATGACTTGCGCACGAAACTTCAGAATTTTTACGGGGATATTCAGCTTGAAGAAGTGGTAAGCGGCAAACAAATGGAAGCTGAAACCAAATCGGCCGCAAGAGGCGTTACAGAAGGCCGCGTGATGCTTGCGGAACGTATGGCGGAAGCCGATCAGCCGCCGGTTATACGATTTGTTGATTTATTGCTTAAGAAGTCAATTGAAGACCGGGCAAGCGATATTCACATTGAACCGTTCGAAGACCGCCTGATTGTCCGCTATCGTGTTGATGGTATTTTATACGAACTTCCGCCGCCGCCCAAGCAGATGCATTTAGCGGTTGTATCCCGTGTAAAAATTTTATCAAAACTGGACATTGCCGAAAAACGCGTGCCGCAAGACGGCTCATTTTCTATTACATACAAAAGCCGCAACATTGACGTCCGCGTGTCCACCGTACCGGTTGTTTTCGGCGAGCGGGTGGTCATGCGTCTTTTAGACAAAGGCGGGAGTTTGAAAGGATTAAGCGACCTTGGTTTTGATGAAAAACAATTAAAAGCTTTTCAGGACGCTGTTGAAAAACCATACGGCTTGATTTATGTAACGGGCCCAACCGGAAGCGGCAAAACCACCACGCTTTATGCCGCAATTAATTATGTAAAATCAACCGAGACAAATATTCTCACAATTGAAGACCCCGTGGAATTTCAAATGCCGGGCATTGGCCAGGTTCAGGTGAAGCCTGACATCGGGCTCACATTTGCAAGCGGCCTCAGGGCATTTTTGCGTCAAGATCCTGATATCATTCTGGTCGGTGAAGTCCGCGATGAAGAAACAGCCGATGTGTGCGTGCGCGCCGCCTTAACAGGCCATTTGGTTTTGAGCACGCTTCACACGAACGATGCTCCGACAGCTGTAACACGCCTCGTTGATATCGGCATAAAGCCTTATCTTGTCGCGTCCAGTTTAATCTTGATCGGCGCCCAACGCCTTGTCCGAAAATTATGTCCTAATTGTAAAGAGCCTTACGAGGCGAGTGACAAGGAAATGAAAGATTTTCGCCTTAATGTTCGAAAGATATATAAGGCAAAAGGCTGCAAAGAATGCCGTGATATCGGTTACTGGGGCCGGGTTGCCATTTATGAAATTATGCCGATCACCGAACAAATGCGCAGCGTGATCGCGCGCGGTGAGGAAATCAGCAAGCTCAGAGAGGCTGAGAAAGAGGCCGGAATCGCGACTTTATTTGATAGCGGTGTCCGCAAGGTTGAGCAGGGCATCACCACTCTTGAGGAAGTGCTCAGTGTTGCTTATGAATAAAGTTTAATGTTTAATGTACGATGCTTAATGTTAAAAAATTAATAATATGAATGATTACAAAAATTATCAGTTTAGTTTTGAAAAATTAGATGTTTATAAAAAAGCAGTTAAATTTACAAATGATGTTTTTAATTTGACTTTAAAATTCAGAAGAGAAATTCAATATTCTCTTGGAGATCAATTTCGCAGGGCAGCATTATCGATATGTAATAATTTGGCTGAAGGAAGTGATAAGCAATCGTCAAAATCAAAAATTCAATTTTATAGTTACGCGCTTAACTCAGCAAGAGAATGTATACCAATGATAACTCTAGCAAAAATACAATTTGAAATAGCAGAAGATTTACACAACAATTTACGATCAGAATGTATTTTTATCTGTAATATGATTGCTAATTTAATTCGATCGGTTAATAAACATTAAACATCGTACATTGAACATAAAACTTGGTAGCTTGGAGCCTGAACGTGAAGTTTACCATCCGTGCAAAAAAAAGAGAAGCAAACGCAAAAGTTGAACAATTAACAAGGGAAGCCGACCGCCCCGATCAAATTGTTCTGCAGCTTCAAAATGAAGGCTACCTGATTCTTTCTGTGGAAGAAGGCGGAAGAAAAAAGGGGCTATTTGGTTTTGGCGCTTCCAGCAGCAAGCCCCAAAAAACAGAGAGCGCCAAAAAGTCATTGGGCGAGATCACGCTTTTTGAAAGTGTCAAAGGAAGCGAACTCACTTCTTTTTTTATTCAATTGATCGCACTTTTAAGAGCAGGTGTGCCAATTTTAAAATCGCTTTCAATTATTGAGCAAGGCCTTAAGACGGGGCTTTTAAAGAAAGTGATTCACTCTACGATTGACAAAATCAGCCAGGGTTTCAGCTTGAGCCATTCGCTTGCGAATTATCCAAAAGTATTTCCCCCCTTCTGGCTTGGGTTAATTGAAGCCGGCGAAGCCAGCGGTACGCTGCCCGATGTTTTGGAAGAAATTTATAAGTATCAGGAAACCAGCGAGAAGTTTAAACGCAAAGTCACATCCGCCATGGTTTATCCGGCAATCTTGGTTTGTTTTTCAATCGGCGCGGTCGCTATTTTCATGGTTAAAGTCATTCCAACCTTCGAAAATGTTTTTAAAGGCATGGGCGGCGGCAGAAAGCTTCCCGAAGTAACCCAATTTGTGCTTAATGCCAGCCGCTTTATGCAGCATAATTTTCTTTTTATTATACTCATGATCATTGTTTTTGTTGTGGCTTACACCAGCATGTCCAGAGTCAAATCATCAAAGAAGATTTTGGATGGAGTTAAGCTCCAAATTCCTTTAATCAAAGACTTTCTGCTTGAAATCGCCATTGTCCGGTTTTGCCGCGGGCTTTCAACCATGGTAAAGTCCGGCATTTCGATTTTACAGGCACTTGAGATTTCATCACGCCTTGTCGGAAATTTGGTCATCGAAGACCGGGTCATGATGGCTCGCGAAGATGTAAAGCAGGGGCATTCACTCGCAGCACCGCTTGCCAAATACAAAGTGTTTCCTATTTTTGTGACTCAGCTTATTTCGGTAGGCGAAGAGAGCGGCGCCCTTGAGAAGTTTCTGGATGTTATTTCTAATTTTTATGAAGAACGGGTGGATGCCACTATTCAAAGAATCGCGGTTTCGATTGAACCGATGATCATTTTATTTATGGGAATTGTGGTTGGAACACTGGTTATATCGATGTTTCTACCGCTTATCAATATTTCAACAGGTAGTCGTTAGTTCTTTCTATAGAGATAGTATGATTGGCCGATATTCTAGTAAGTTAAAACTTAAGGTTGCTTATTAAGCAGTTAAAGTAAGTCATATAGCTGGGAAATGGAAATTTGATGTTCTTCAGGTGTGGCGATATAATTAATCTAGCTTAATAAGTATATAAACATGAAAGGTATTTAATTTAATGCTTCAGTGTTCTAATCTTATTGTGATGAGAAATTTTAAAGACGATCTGATTGCTTCCGGCAATCGTTCGTCTTTTTTTATTTCTGCACTTGGCCGACCTGCCAAGTGCGGCTTCGGCGGCAAAACCAATCGTTTTGCCGTCCGATCCGGCTTAATAAATAAATAAGCACTTACGCGATTTTGCGTGAGGGTATGCCCCGAGCAGGGGATTAAAAAGGAGAAATTAAAATGAAACTAATAAATCTAAAAAAGAATAAGAAGGGATTCACGCTCGTTGAATTATTGATCGTGATCGTGATTCTCGGTATTATCGCAGCATTGGTGTTGCCGCGTCTCGTTTCGCAGCCAGAAAAAGCCCGCGTTGCCGAAGCAGGCAATACGCTGGGTATACTGGGCCGCACATTGTCAGGTGCTGCGCAAATGCGCGGAGGCACATGGCTTGACATAGGAGTAGCTGCTAACCAAAATGCACTAGGTCTAGCTGGTTCTCCTAACGTTGCGGGTGGTTCATGGACATATACATCTGCATCGGCATCGCCAAATCTCGTTGTGGCGACCAGAACCGCTGCTAACAACGTCCCTAGTATTTGCAATGGTGCAGGCAATACAATTACACTAGATGCATCATTGGGAACGTATACCGGAGCAGGTTGCTATGCCGCTACCCAGCCGTATGATGCGAATGTGCTTTTGAAGGGTCAATAATTCTTTTAAAGTTATATTTTCGGTACAAATGCCTAGCAATATTTCATATATTGCTAGGCATTTTTTTAACCACACTCTGAAATGTTCAAATCCTCGCTTTTAAAATACCGCTCACTCGAGAAGCCCGATCAAAGAAAGTTACTTTTTTCAGGAGCCCTGGTTTTAATTACTCTCCTAAGTTATATTCCTGCAACGTTTGGTAAATTTATTTGGGATGATGATATGCTCATTATCTATAATCCGCTTCTACGCACATTTGACGGTTTGAGATCTATCTGGTTTGAACCTGGTGCAATGTTTCAGTATTACCCAATTACACACACTTTGCTGTGGCTGCAATTTCAATTGTTTGGTTTAGATCCAATGCCCTACCATTTAACCAATATTTCTTTGCATGCCATTAATAGCGTATTAATCTGGAAAATATTATCCAAGTTAAAGATTTCGGGGGCATTTTTGACCGCAATTTTATTTGCAGTGCATCCGGTACATGTGGAATCGGTTGCTTGGATATCAGAACTTAAAAATGTGCTTTCAGGGCTTTTCTATTTAATTTCACTTCTTTATGCGGTGGAATATTGGCAGTTTGGCAGTACTAATAAGGACAATAACGAGAGAAAATATTATTTTTTGTCTTTGTTTTTTTACATATGTGCTCTTCATAGTAAAACCGTTACGTTTTCTCTCCCAATTATTATTTTATTAATTAATTGGTGGAAGAAAGGCGTGTGTTCTTGGAGAAAGCTTTCATTTCAATTAATCCCGTATCTGTTATTCGGCCTTGTCATGGGTTTGCTGACAAGCAACCTGGAAAAATCGCATGTAGGAGCTCAGGGAGATCAATGGGTATATTCTATTTCTGAAAAAATGATCATTGCAAGTAAGATTATTTGGTTTTATCTTTCAAAGTTACTAATCCCACATAATTTAATGTTTATTTATCCAAAGTGGGTAATTAATAGCGCTTCGTTACCCCAGTTCATTCCAGTTATTGCGCTGACTATCTTATTTTTCATTCTAATCATAGGAAAATTCAAATATAAAAATGGTATTTTATTAGCGCTTGTATTTTTTATTATCACGCTTTTTCCGGCTCTCGGCTTCTTTAATGTATTCCCAATGCGATTTTCTTTTGTTGCGGATCATTTTCAGTATTTGGCAAGTATAGGCCCGCTAGCTCTTATTGGTTGTTTATTGAGTAATGTTATCAATGATTTAAAGAAACTTAAAATGTTTGCTTATATCTTACCAACGCTTTGGGCTGCTCTGCTAGCTATCATTTGTTGGCAGCAGTGCTGGATTTATCGCGATTTTATAAGCTTGTGGGAGGATACTTTATCAAAAAATCCGAATTGCCAGATGGCGATTTTAAATTATGCGAGCACGCTTCAGGCCATGGGAAATCAAAAAGAAGCAATCTTCTATTATGAAAAAAGCACACATTTTAAACCGATTGATGCAATTGCGTATCTTAACACCGGCAACTATCATATGCGTCATGATGATTATGATTCTGCTATTTCAGAATATATCAAAGGCATAGAGATTGACCCGCAAGATGTGAGAATGTCTTTTCTCTATAATAATCTTGGGTTTGCACTTCAAGAAAAGGGAAGGTATGTGGAAGCGATGCAATGCTATTACAAGTCAATGAAAATTGACGGAATGAATCCGTTGCCGATTCAGAATATTATAAAATTAGAATCAGAAGGAAAGTTGAAGAATGTGGCTCCAAATTTTCCTGAAATATTAAGATATGATCCGTCATTTAAGTTGCAATCTTAATTTTATAAATAAAGATAAACTTTCGCGCATCATTAACTGTGTAAAATTTTATGAAAAACACTAATTTAAAGAAATTATCGGGAATTTTAGGGGTCTTATTTTTTTTAGTTCTAAATGCTTTCTTTCTTCGCTTTAACGCTTTTCGCGCGTTTATTCCTTACGATATGGGAAGTTTTCTAGATGCTAGCTGGCGTATTTATAAAGGACAAATTCCGTTTCAAGATTTTATATTCACAACAGGGCCTATTCATCTTTACATGACCGCTCTTTTTTTCTTCTTTTTTGGATTTAGTAAATTGGCTCTTTTGGTGCATTTGATTACCATCAGTTCTGTTGTGATCATGGCAACTTACATGATTGCAAAAAAATATTCGTCAATTTTTATCTCGTTAATTGTGACAATGCTTTCAACAGCGTGCTTTTATTGGTCGCTCGCATTTCCTCTTTATGATCATTCGACACATTTCTGGGGAGTTTTGGCCGTTGCACTTGTTTGGTCGCAACTTCCATTATCATCAAATAGTAATAAAAATAATTTTACAGCGTTTGTGTGCGGGATTTTAATTGCATTGGCGTTTATGACAAAAAGTAATGTTGGATTTTCTTATGCCGCAGTTTTCTTTATTCTATTTTCATTATCTAAAGATATCAAACTTGTCGGTTATTATATTGCAGGAGGCGTACTTGTTTTGGGTCTACTTTTTATCTTTGTGTTTTCTTCTGCTCAATATTACGATCAGTCATTCACCAATTTTGCTCTAACAAAGAATACATTTTTTCAAATTAGGAGGTTTACTTACCCATTGGCGCCGGTTAACTGGCTGCGCGGTTATTATTGGCTGATTGTGCTGCCAGTTTTATGGAGTAGTTTTAGCCTTATAAAGGAGCTTAGAGAAGAGCTTGTTCTTTTGTTGGGGATATTCTTTGTTGCTATTATGGGCATGTTAACCGGTTCAATGCTGCAAGAATCTAACATTATGCTCCAGGGAGTTATTGCTGCGTTAGCATTCGGAATTTTAACGAAAACCAAAAATATTTCTTCTGAAAAAGAGATTAAAATTCGGTGTCATCGTTCAGCTTTATTTCTTACTGTGCTTGTATTTGGCTTGACTCTTCACTCGATAGTTTATGGATTTGAGCTTAAGCCTTGGACGTATGTTGGAGATCCTTTTGGAAACTATGCACTTAAGGCGAAGCCGCTACAAGGATGGATGTTAAAGCATGAAGACGGAGAAGATATCGATGGCATGGTGAAATTTATAAAAGAAGAAGTAAAGCCCAATCAGTCATTGTTGGTTTTGACTGATATGCAAATTCTTTATCCGTTAACAGGCAGGGATAGTTATAAGGGTATTCCATTTTTCTTTCATGAGAATTATGTGCCAGCCCCAGGGAAACAAGTAGAGTTAGTTAGAAAAAAAATACTGGAAAATCCTCCAGATTGGATTATAACGCATCGATTCAAAAGGTCATTCGTCACATTTATTGTTCAATATTTAGAACTCAGAAATTTTGTTGTAGAGGGCTATGATCCAGTAAAATCCTGGCATAACTACGCGATCTTGAAAAGGAAGTAACTATTTAAAAAAAATAAGCACAAAAAAGGCGCTCAAAAATTGAGCGCCTTTTTTATTTAAAATTTAAATTAAATTTACTTCTTAACGTATTTCATCGGGCTATCCTGCACCGGTGCCGGCTGAACAGGTGAATAAATAGCCGGCGCCGGCGGAGCAGCGGGAGCGGCTATTTGCTCGCAATTGATGCAATCTTTGTAAGATTTGCACACCACGAAGCCGTTAAACCCCGGAACCCAGAAGGTGGTTACGTCAAGCGCGCCTGAAAGAAGCCTGAGCGCGGTACAGCCGATCCCGGTTCCCAAACCCGTCAAAGTTCCAAAAAATGGCGGCCCGCTTTTAGTTCCTTCGACTGTTTGCACGATAACATCCACAAAACTTGTGGCGACGTTGACAACGCCGCGTCCCAGCATGCCGCCGGCTTTACGGCCGTATTGGTCTGATTCCGCCATGGTCCAAACATCATCCGCATGCGCAAGAGGCGCCGCCAACATACAAACTACCAACGCAAGAGCAAAAAACTTTTTCATTGAATTGCCTCCTCTTTTAACTGAAATGACTCACATTAAAAACAATCGACCGATAATTTAAATGGCGCCAATTTTTGAGCAAGAATTGTCCGGAAAGCGCCGATAGAGTAATATTCCAAAACTGCGCTTATTATAATTTGGAATGAGCGGAAATCAAGGCAATTATTAGTGATAAAATAAGGATGAAATGGTCAAATTTGCAAAGCTGAAACTCATTTCTGTCGTCTGCATGGCAGCCTTCATTTTTTCAAGCTGTGCCAACACCATCCCATCGCGATCTAAGAACGCAATTCCAATACATCCTGCCGTTCTTTATCCGGCCCGTGTGGCGGTCATTGCATTTATGGATGCAAGGCCTGATAACCAGAAGGAAAAAGCCAAAAAGATTTCATGGCCAAAATCCTCAGGGCGGATTGATTATTACAGCGAAAACATTGGAAGCGGGCTTGCCGCCCACATCGCGGAATATTTAACCGCATCACATGTTTTTACTCATGTTCAGAACATGGAATTCCTGCAAAGCGATACAGCCCTGAAATCCTTTGGGTATCAAGCAGTTCTCATGGGAAAAATTACGAGTTTTAATGCAAGCTTTGAAGTACCTGCCTGGGTTTTAGTGCTGGCAGTTGCACCCATTCCGCTGTTCGGCCTTACACTGGTACCGATTGTGGTTTGGCCCAAAACAGTAGGTTTTGATGCTGTTTTGGATGATCTTAAGCTAAAAAATTTGAATACCGGGGAAGTCTATTCGCTGGATAAAATTGAAATTATGGAAATCAAAAAAAGCTTTTTATTCCGGATGGCGCCCAAATGGTACCTGGGCGAGCTGGCAGAGAAGGTGAGCAAAAAGCTGATTCAAGAATTGCAGCAGGCGGATATTAGATTCTAATTAGTCTTGAGTCGTGAGTGATGAGTCTTGAGGAACCCAAAACTCAAGACGTACGACACAAGACTCAAGACAGATTACGGCACCAAAACAATCTTCCCAAAATTCTGCCTGGAAAGCATGCGCTCCTGCGCGCGGCGGGCTTCCTTAAGAGGAAATACTTTATCGAGCGTCGGCCTCACTTTTCCGGCTTCAACAACTTTGAGCATTTCTTTAAATTCCTTCAATCCACCCATGTAGCAGCCCATAATGGAGTATTGACGGCTGAATAGAAAGCGCAGGTCAAGTTGAACTGACGGCCCGCTGGTGACGCCGCAGGTGACCAGGCGACCCCTTTTAGCCAGGCAGGCGAGGCTTTTATTGAAGGTGTCCGGGCCGATGTGCTCTAAAACCACATCAACACCTTTGGATTTTGTAATCGCGCGGACTTCTTTCGAGAAATCAGTTTTATTATAATTAACAACCCAATTGGCCCCAATTCCGATTGCGCGTGTTTTTTTCTCATCATTTCCGACAGTGGCAATGATTTTCGCGCCGATGTGTTTTGCCAGCTGAATCGCAGCACTTCCGACACCGCTTCCGGCTGCCTGAATCAGGACCGTTTCGCCTTTTTTTAATTTCGCACGAGTTACCAGCATGTGCCATGCGGTTAAAAATACAAGCGGGACAGCCGCCCATTCTTCAAAGCTCAGGCGCTTTGAGACGGGGAACACATTTTCAGCGGGGACTTTCACATATTCGGCGTAACCTCCGTCTACCTGGCATCCAAGAATTTTGTAATGATCCGAAGCTGAGTCCCAGTCTGTATTTTTTAAAGAATCATTCGGTGGCGTAAAGCCGGGAGCAACTACAACTCGTTTTCCAATTTTAAAATGTTTTACTTTTGAGCCAATCTCACTAATTTCACCTGCGATGTCGCATCCCAAAATATGCGGCATAGAAATAGAGACCCCGGGCATCCCAAGCCGCGTCCAAATATCAAGATGGTTAAGAGCACAAGCTTTGACTTTGACCAAAATTTCGTGCGGGCCGATTTTGGGGCGCGGGGCTTCCGTATAAATTAATTTCTCCAGGCCGCCATGTTCTTTAAATATAACCGCGCGCATGCTTTCTCCGGTCATCGTCATTGCGAGGCGCTTTGCTTCTCGCCGCGGCAATCTAAGCTTGAGATTGCTTCACCAACAATCTGCGTGGTTCGCAATGACGGTGGTGATTATTTGTCGAATTCTGCAATTATACCAAAATGATCAGAAGGAAAATTTCCTTCCGGATCCGGGTAGTTAAAACAAATATCGTAACTAGTTGGTATATAATGACTTATGAATGATTTAGACGGCATTAAGAGATCAATTCTTCGATTGGGAAAAACAACAGAGTGCTGCTTCAAATACGGATTTCGCTTATTGTCCCACGTAAACAAAGTTTGATTTGGGCGAAGCATGCTGCACAAATCAACGAATCCGGCGTTCTTCAGTTTAGAAATGGGCTCTGTGTCAGCGGCGGCATTAAAGTCGCCGGCCAAAATACCGGGCGCCTCAAATGTCAGCACTATATCCGTTAATTCAGCCGCTTGTTTCACACGCGTTTGCTCATCCTCAGATTTCCAGGATAAGTGTGTGTTCGCAATCCAGAAAGGCTTGTTTCCGGATGTCCGCTGCGCAGAAAGAAACCCGCGCGGGTAATTCTCAAGCGGTGATTTTGTTTTGTATGAATCAAGCATCACATAATCAAACGGAAGGCAGCTTAAGATGGCAAGCCCGGCTTCGTAAAAAGTGTGCGCGTGCTGAAGCTCGGTTTCTGTTTTTATTTTTTCAACAAGTTCCGAATCAAAAACTTCCTGCAGGCAGGCAATATCCGGTTTTATGCGGTGAAGTTCTTTTAGAATTAATTCAAAACGGATCGGGTAAGGGCCGTTCTTGCCCCAGGTATTGAATGTAATGATTTTCATAAGGAGGACGGATGCATGCGGCGGCGGTTACGTCCAATCCTTCTTTTCAATCGATTCGCCTTCCAGGGTTTGATTAAGCAGCTTTAATTCCTGAATTAAAACCTCACGCCCAAGCTTGAAGCTGCCGTCTGAGAATTTCATCCAAATCGGAGCACCGGAAGGAAACGATGTGCTGCACCACTGCATAATCCAGGCCTCCGGTTTTTCGTTCTTGTAGTGAGCGGGAAGAAAAGCGCGCGCTGCACGGGCGGCAAAAAAAGCCGGGTAATAGTGATTTTCATACATAATCTGAATATCCGAATCTATGAATCGGTCAATCAAATAAATAAGCTTGGAGAGATCTGACATCGGCCTAAGTTTAAACTGCTGGTAAGCTTTACTTTCAATCGGCAGAGTAAACCCGGGATAGGGAAGTTTTTCTTCTGCAAAGAGAAGTTTTGGAATTAATGCGCAGCTTACAATAAAAATTACCGTAATTAAAAATAGCCGTAACTTAGCTTGCATGTTGTAAAAATATTAACCGTGATGCAGAATTTTTAGAATGCCTTTTGCGCTTATTTTAACCACCGCTTTTGCACCCGATTTTACAGAGCCTTTCCGGGATGTGCGGATCAAGAGTTTCGCGGGTTGATCACTGCTTAATAAATTTCCGATATCAAAAGACGGTTTTTCCGATTTAAACGAGCTTATTTTTTTATATTTCTTTCCGTCTTTTTGAAGTACATCAATATGATAAAGAGTATCTGAGGCAGTTTCGAATCCGTATTGGATTGCCAGGTCATCAAAAATAAGCGCATTATTTTCGATTTTAAAATTGTCGAGAGGGTTTGTCTGGCTGAACCAGTGCTTTCCGATTAAATCTCGGCGATTTGAGAGTATGTCGAGCAAATAGTTTTGATCATCCAGCTGACTAAGCTCGCCTGATTTAATGATTGCCTTAATGTCGTCGTTTGAGAATGACATGATAATTTTCGCAGCCCAAAAGCCGTCAGCTGCTGTCAGGTCTTTGAATGCATAGTAAGGGAGTTCCGGCTTGAATTTCCCGGTGTCAAACCGGCGGTTATCAAAATAACCAATTGCAGAAGAAGGGTGAGTTTTCTCGCCGGCTTCCCGCCAACGTTTCTGCCATGGTTTTTCCCAAATGCCAAGCGATAGAAATGCTTTTTCAGTTTCACCGTAATCAAATAAAAATTCGTGAGAAAACATCGGGGGTTTGGCGCCATTCACATCAGAACCTAAAGCGGTGTTGAAATTGATCAGGTAATATTTTAAAGTTTCACGGCCGTTCTCATTAACGGCGAGGCCAAGCGTATTGTTTGCATTGACGGTGTAATGATTGAGCCATGCTGCAAAAACCTTAAGCGCCCTGATCTCGCGGCGATTTTCGTGATCCACCGTGTCGTTTGGATCGCTTTTCTGACGTCCGTAGAATTTGAAATTTCCTTTCTCAATCCCTTTTAAAATCTTTCTTGCCGAGACGCGGTACTCAGACCGGTCATTCATCGGAAGAAAAAGCATTAACTCCTTCAACTTCTCAGCCGTAAGCTGTTTTTGAAATCCGGAGCGGTCTATTACCGTTGCTTTAGGGTCGATGACCAGCTTATCAAAACTAAAAGTAGCAATAGAGTAAGGAGGCACGTGATAGCCGATGGCGTGGTAAAAACGGCTTGCAATCACTTCGCTTGAAGTGGCGAGTTCAAACTGGTCAAAAGTATCAAACCGAAGTTCATATTGATCTCCGGCAGAATCTTGGATGAGCAATACGCCTGATTGACTGTCTAAAAACTTGCCGCCTAATACAAGCCAGTTTCCGTTTGCGTTTGGTTTTCCGGCTGGTTCCGCGCCTCTTTCGAGTTCCGCCGCCGAAAGCCTGGCTCGCCCGTGGCGATTGGTAAAGAATGTGTTGTCTGGAATTTCATCGAAATCGTTTACATTTTCTGAACGGATTTTTTTATTGAAAATAGAACGATAAAGGCGGTCGAAGCGCAAAAAATGAGTGCCCTCGTAATAAACAGTCTGATCGAACGCATCACGGTAGGTACCGATTTGGCCCTCTTTAAGTTCAGCGGCTTCTGCTGTTCGCACGAATCCTGCGAACATGAACGCTAAAATTAAAACGCAATATCTAGAATGGCGAGCTGCTTTTTGCATAAAACTCTGTTCCTTCATTTGACCGCGCAACCTCAAGCGCGAAAACCACATTACCAGCCATGCTTAATCGTGTTCCCGCACCGAAAGATTCTTTGAAGCCGGAAAATTTAAAATCACGCAAACCCGCAAATACTTGTCCGGAATCTACAAATACAACGGTATCAAGCTTGAAGTCTTTGTGTTCCCAGATAGCGTATCGATATTCAAAATTGAAAAGCGCCGCGCCCTGATCGGTGTAACGGTTGTTGTCATAACCGCGGAGCGTGTGGCTGAGGCGCGGATATTCGCCGTAGCCGCCCAGTTTTGCCATTTGATGAAACGGAACGTCACGGCCTGCGATATTTTTATTTTCCTCACCGTAAAAATGAATCACAAACACGCGCCGGTCTGACCAAAGCCGGAAATACCGGCTGAGTTCAACTTGATATTTGAAATATCCGGCGTCAGAATCATTGATGCCTTCCACATAGCCAAATGAAACTTTTTCCCGGCCGCCTACTGTTGAACTTTCATCGCGATTACGTGTATCGTGAACCAGTTCCAGTTTGTAAGTAAGCAAATTGTCGCCTTCAAGACCCGGAACGGAACCGGCCGGGAAAGTGGTATCGATAATTCCGCGCCCGCCGTCTTCACCGTCTGTGATATTAATATTTTGATAATCTAATTTTAAATCAGCCGAAAATTTAGGGCTTGTACTGTAACCAATTCGTCCCTCAAGTGTGGTAACTTCCATTTTATAAGAAGTTCCGTTACCGGCGCTGGTGTAGCGCCCAATTCCGTGAAAATGTTCCTCAGGGCGGCTTTCGTACTGAAAAAGCCCGAACGCGCGGAATCCCGTGCCTGCAATCCGCTCAACACCTGCTTCTGAGCCAGTTTCAAAAATCGTATTTTTGTTCCAATTAAACCAACTCCGAAATTTTAAATCCGGAAGTTCCGCATTGAAGCGGGTGAGTTTCATATAGTCAATGTCCAGGCCGCCGCCCAAATTGGTGGGTGACAGAAGATTGCCGGAAGGCGTGATACCCTGCTCAAGGATTTTTTCATAAATCCAGCGGGCCTTCATATCCAAGCGGTATTTCTCAGTCATGAAAAGGCCCTGATTGATCAGCCATCTTGGAATTTCAAGCGGGTAAGTGAGGAGGTTTGAAGCTATTTTCTTGACAGCAGATTTTTCGCTTGTTTTTTGAGCCGAGCCATACCGGTCATAGCTCTCATTTTGCGCGAATAAAAGAGGCTGCGCCAGAGACGCTAAAACAAGCAGGATTACAGAAAAACGCTTTGTCATTTTTAGATTTTGCATGAAAGTTAAGGGTATCTTATTCAAACTGAAGCGGTTTGTCCATACTTTGCTATAATGTAAATATTAATAGGATTATCGTCCAAAATTTACCGGAATTTATGATGAACAGCTCAAAAATAAAAGAACTTGCGCGCGAAGCCGGATTTGATGTTTGCGGCATTACAAAACCGCAGATAAAAGAAGCGGTTCGGCAGAAATTTGATTCCTGGATCGCCGAAGGCAAACACGGCGAGATGAAATATCTTGAAAATTTTAAACTTCGAGCGCAAGATTTTTGGAGCAGGTTTCCGGACGCAAAATCTGTCGTCGTGATGGGTGTGAATTATTATTCGGAATCTTCCAATTGTCATTCCCGCGAAGGCGGGAATCCATTATTGAGATCCCCGCTAAAAACATGCGGGGATAACACTCCACCTCAGGATGACGGAAAACTTTCAGGCCGCATCGCCCGATATGCGTGGGGGAAAGATTATCACAGGCTGATTGAAGGAAAGCTCAAAATTTTTGAATCTAAAATCAGAAATCTGTGCGGTGATTCTGTCTGGTTTGAAGCATGCGTTGATACAAAGCCAATTTTCGAGCGTCACACGGGCCAACAGGCGGGCCTTGGATTTATCGGGAAGCAAACCCAGCTTTTGTCGCTGCAATTCGGTCCCTGGCTTTTTTTGTCGGAACTTATCACGAATTTAGATTTGGAAGCGGATGAACCGCATCAGGGAAGCTGCGGAACCTGCCGGATTTGCATTGATGAGTGTCCGACTCAGGCAATCGAAGCGGGCGGAACGATTGATGCCAGAAAATGCATTGCCTATCTCACGATTGAACACAAAACCGCGATTCCCGAAGAGTTGCGCCCCAAAATTCAGAACTGGGTTTTTGGATGTGACGAATGCCTGAACGTCTGCCCTTACACAGCGAAACAAAAGGAATCGTCATGGAATGAGTTAAAGCCGGGCGCCGGCTTTGGGCCGTCAATTGCGCTTGCCGATCTTTTTGAAATTCAATCTCAGAAGAAGCATGAAGAAAAGTTTGAAAGCACGGCGATTCTTCGCGCTAAACGGAAGCAGCTTCTTCGAAATGCCTGCGTGGTTCTTGGCAACTCAAAAAACCCTGACGCCATTCCGGTTCTGGAAAAAGCGCTTTCTGATTCAAGCGAGCTGGTGCGCGAGCATGCGGCTTGGGCAATTCAAAACTTAAAAAAAACCATCTGAACGATTGATATCGGCGGTTTACTCGGGTAAAATCAAGTCATGATTCGATTGCTTCTTATCTACATCGGGCTTTTCGCAGCCCTTTATTTAATTGCGTATTTTTTAAAAAACAGAAAAAACCGACCTGAAATTACCAAAGAACCGTCATCAAGAGAACGGTTCCGGGCCAAGCTTCCGAAAGGTATTTGGGTTCAGGTGTATGACACTGATTCTATGGAAGACGCCAAACGAATTGAAGCGCGGCTTGAGGAAGAAGATTTAGATTGCATTCTGTATGAGCAGGGCCGGAAAGATGTGCATGGAAATTCTATGAAAGGATTTGGGATTGCAGTTTCGCGGACTTCTGTTTCGCGCGCTCAAAATGTGATTAGTAGAATGCCTGTTTGATCAGGAGGTTTTCACTGTGAAAACCTTACAGAATGTTTTAGACGAACACACCGATGCGGCCGAGCTTTTTAATCTTGAAAATGGCCGAATCCGCTGTATCGCTTGTGCCCACCGTTGTTTATTAAAAGAAGGCCAGCGCGGTATCTGCAAAGTCCGCTACGTCAACAATGAGAAACTCCGGATCCCCTGGGGTTATGTCGGCGCACTTCAATTAGATCCCATCGAAAAGAAACCCTTTTTTCACGCGCTTCCCGGGACCACCGCATTTAGTTTTGGCATGCTCGGCTGTGATTATCACTGCGGCTACTGTCAAAATTGGTTTACCTCGCAAGCGCTTCGGGATGAAAATTCAACACCTCAGATTCAAGAGATTGACGCAGAGGATTTGGTTCAAGAAGCGCTCCGGCTTGGCTCTAAAACTTTGGTGAGCACTTATAATGAGCCTTTGATTACAAGCGAATGGGCGCGCCATATATTTATAGAAGCTAAAAGGGCAGGCCTCAAAACGGCCTATGTTTCAAATGGCAATGCGACGCGCGAAGTGTTGGAATATATCCGCCCTTACACGGATTTCTACAAAATTGACCTCAAAGGATTTCAGCCCAAAAGTTACGCCGGGCTTGGCGGAAATTTACAGGCTGTTTTGGATTCAATCAAGCTGGTCCACGAAATGGGTTTCTGGATGGAAATCGTGACACTTGTGGTTCCAGGTTTTAACGATTCTGAAAAAGAATTGCGTGATATTGCCGAATTTCTCTCGTTAATTTCTCCCGATATTCCGTGGCACGTCACATCGTTTCATCCTGACTATTTAATGGCTGACCGGCCGAATACGCAGCCCTCTATCTTATTGAAAGCGGCTGAAATCGGCAAAAAAGCAGGGCTTCGCTATATTTATCCCGGCAATTTACCCGGGCAGGTCGGAAATGGCGAGAACACCTATTGTCATTCCTGCGGCGCGCTTTTAATTGAGCGTTTTGGTTTTCAGGTACGGGGAAATTATATAAATGAAACACAATGCCCAAAATGCAAGACACAAATTCCGGGAGTTTGGGAGTGAAAATTACGAACCGTCATTGCGAGACTCGTTGCTTAGTGTCGAAGCAATCTAAATACTAAGATTGCTTCGGTTCCTAATATCGCACCTCGCAATGACTGATGTTTTGACATTTGATTTGTCGTCAGTTAGTATTTGTTCAAATGGGGAGCGAAAATGAATAAAAATCTGGTTTGTGCTTTATTGATTCTTTTAAGTTTGAGTTTTTATCCGGCTTTACTTCAAGCCGCAGAAAATACTGAGCCCGCCCAAGATCAGGCAGACGAGAAATCTGAAGAGCGTCCGTTAAGCGCCGTGGCTTCAAGCGTTAAAGATGTCGGGGCGTCTCCCGCCGGGCTTGTGAGAAGCACAGTTGAAGAAACCAAATCTGGGCCGCCCATTGTAGGAACTCTGAAAGGTATTGAACGGGGCGCCGGCGATTTAACGCGAACAGCTGTAAAAGGTGTTTCTAATATTGTGACATTTGGACACAGCCAGCAATCTGAATTAGAGCCGTCTGCGGTTGGGACAGAACATAAAGATCCGGCGAAATTTAAAATCCGGATTCCGGGGACATGAAATCCAGTTCACTTGATTTTGAAATTAAGTTTTTCGAGGACCTGATCAAAGACAATCCAAAATTTGTTGATGCTTTGATCCCGCTTGCTGAGGCGTATACAAAAAAAGGCCTTCACAAAAAAGGCCTCACGATTGATAAGCGCCTCGCGCGGCTCAGAAAAGAAGACCCTGTCGTTCATTACAATTTAGCGTGTTCTTATTCACTCACAGGCCAAAAGAAAGAAGCGCTGACGTCTCTTGAAAAAGCGATTGCGCTCGGCTACCGTGATTTTGAGTATATTTTGAAAGATAAAGATTTAAAGAACCTGCACAGCGATTCCAGTTTCCAATCTTTAATTCCTCCAAAAGCCAGATCCTTTTTTAAATAAGACTTGTTCCTCATGCTGACACACCGTTGTGTCAGAAATGCACATTTCTGTGCTTTTTAAAAAATAATAAATTACATAACTTATTTAATGTAAATGACTTATGGTAATATAAAAAATTGGCATTCGAAATGCATAATTAATATTGGAATTTAACAATTTAAATCAAAATAGGAGGAAATAACATGAAACTAGTACCTTGGAGAAAGCGGGATAGTTGGCTAGAACCGTTCACAGGTTTTGAAGATATTGAGAATGAAATCAGTCATCTATTTGATCTTCCATTATCAAAGTGGGCAACCCGCAATTTAGCGCAAGCCTACGCTTGGGGCCCTGCGGTTGATATTGATGACGCGAAAGATCATTTGATGGTAAAAGTAGACGCTCCCGGCCTCAGCAAAGATGAGATAAATGTGACGATTGAAAATGATCATCTCATTTTGCAGGGCGAGAAAAAGCAGGAGAAGGAGGAAAAAGATAAGAATTATATCCGCAAAGAGAGATTTTACGGAAGTTTTCAGCGTGCAATCCAACTTCCAACAGCTGTGGATGCCAATAAAGTAAAAGCTGTATATAAAAACGGCGTTCTCGAGCTGACACTCCCAAAACGGGCAGAGTTGCAGCCCAGGAAGATTGATGTGCAAGTTGAGTAAGCGGTCAGGCCATCGGAATGCCTTCACTGGATTCCGGTGGCCCAATTTTTTAAGAAGGAGGATTTGCCATGAAAAGTAATAAAATTTTATTAAGTTTGGTTATCATTCTAACTATCGGATTGCTGGCTCAATCAGTATATCTATGGAAAATAAAATCCGAAACTAACAAGCCATATGCCCATAGAACCAAAAAGGAACAAATCTATAAACAATCAGGGAGCAATCTTCCAATGGCGGGTAGTTTTGATCCACTCACATTCAGTTTTAGTTCGAGCTTTGATCAATACGACCCCTTCTATGAAATGGAGCAAATTCAAAATCGAATGAATCGGATGTTTCGCGATACCTTTAGCCGGGCAATGACCACTGCGGGGCCTTTATTATTTGAAGGGCACACTTTCTTTGAGCCTGAAATTGATGTGGATGAATCTAATACGCATTATGTTGTGAGAATCGATCTTCCGGGCATGGAAAAAAATCAAATCAATGTTGAAGTGAAAGATCACATGCTTGTGATTTCAGGAAATCGAAAAAGTGAAAAAGAAGAAACCGACCAGCATGGCAATTTTTATCGTGCCGAGCGCAGTTTCGGATCTTTCAGCCGGACAGTTCCGTTACCGGTAGATGCTAACCAAGATGATATTCAGGCAGAATATAAAAACGGTGTACTCATTGTGAAGATTGCAAAACTCGCTCCTGTGGAAGATGCTAAGAAAACCGACTCAAAAGTAGAAATTAAGTAAACCGGTGACAAGAGCTGTAATCTTTGATTTAATAGCAGCATGACAAAGCGTTGTATTTCTTGCGTGTTTCTGTTTCTGCTATTTTTCGGATGCGTCAGGTTTTACCTGCTTTCGCCATTCTATGTTTTGGGCGACATTTTTTATTTCATGCCGGCAAGTGCTTTTGACACGTATGATGGCGAAGGAAGGCAGGGAATGGTCTGGTTCCCGGCTACGCGGCTTCAGCACGAATTTTCGTGTTCGTAAAGGTCTAAACCGGTTTTTTTTCGATCATGAGCTGTGATTCAAATTTGACTTCCCAGTCAAGGATCACGCGGATGGTTAAAATGGTCGGCCGTTCAATCGCAAAGTCAGTCGGAAATTGATGTGCGTGCCATCGAAAAATGACGCTATCCTTGGCCGGCTCAATATCCATATGCGGGCTTTTCACGGATTCACCATAGTCTGTCGCGTACTCAATGACTTCTTTATGAAACCGTTCATCTTTTCGCCAACAGGTAACGGCGTGCAGCCCCGATAAATAAAAAGGGAATTCAGGAACGTACAAATTACTCCGGACAAGGTCTCCGATGTAAGCGTCCTGGCCCTGCTCCCGGAATTCTTTGCAAATAAGGAATTGTAATAGTTGCATAACATTCGTAATATATCAGAATAAGGGCAGAGGTTTCAATCCACCACGAATCTTGTTTTACCGGGGCCTATGACCGCCCATTGCGCTTCTATAAAGAGTGCAAATAATAGCGCAAGGGCAGCCATGATTACCGATGGATAAATGATTGGGTTATTAATAGGAAAATCATGACCGCCCATTGCGCTTCTATAAAGAGTGCAAATAATAGCGCAAGGGCAGCCATGATTACCGATGGATAAATGATTGGGTTATTAATAGGAAAATCATGACTGAGCTTGCAGTAAATATTTACAAGGTTGCCAATCCGTTAGTGGGTACGATTGTTGACAACAAGCGCATCACCGGAGCTGCTCACGGGCTTGATAATGATGTGCGCCACATCGTGATCCGCTTTAACGGTAATTATCCGTATGTTCCGGGACAAAGTGTCGGCATTATTCCGCCCGGAAATGACCCGCGAAACGGGAAGCCTCACAATTTACGGCTTTATTCGATCGCATCCACCCGGAAAGGTGATTCCGGAGATGGTAAAACAGTTTCAGTTTGTGTAGTCCGCCATTTTTTCGATAACCCCAAAACCGGTGAAAAACATCAGCCAGGCACTTGCAGTAATTATTTGTGTGATTTGAAAACGGGTGATCAGGTTAAGATGACAGGCCCGGCAGGAAAACACTTTGTATTGCCGGATGATTATCAAGACCGCGACATTATTTTTGTTGCTACAGGAACCGGCATCGCACCATTCCGAGGCATGCTGGCTGAAATGTTTGAAGCGGGCTACAAGAAGCGGGTTTGTCTCTATCTGGGTGTTCCGTATAAAGATACCATTTTATATGACAATGAATTTAAACTGCTTGCTGACAAATATTCCAATTTTCACTATTCAATCGCAATTAGCCGGGGCGAAGAAATGAATCCATATCCCAATGTGATTACAACCAGGCAAAACAAAATGTATGTCCAGGTTCGGATGTATGAAGACCGCGAATTATTAAAGAAAATCTTCTCGCAAAAGAACAGCCTGATTTATCTCTGCGGCCTCAAGGGGATGGAAGAGGGCATATATCCCCTCCTCAACATGATCGGCAAAGACCTTAATCAGGAGGGTTTCGCCGAATTCTTACGAACTGAGAAACGCTTGCTTGTAGAAGTTTATTAGGCCTCAGCAGCACCTAAAATTGCCTCCCTCTGGACAAAGCAATTTACTGGCTATATAATATGAAGCTCTTCCTCAAATTGAGGCGCAATCATATATACAGCCGTCATTGCGAGGAGCCGAAGGCGACGTGGCAATCTGTGTAGATTGCTTCGACACCAAACAAAGCGTTTCGCAATGACAGAAATTGGAGAAGTAAAATGAGCGAATCAGTGATTACAGACGCGAATTTCAAAGCAGAAGTCCTGGATTCAAAAATTCCGGTGTTGGTTGATTTTTGGGCCGAGTGGTGCGGGCCGTGCAAAATGTTAGGCCCGGTGGTTGAGAAGCTTGCCAAGGATTACAGCGGAAAGCTGAAAGTCGGAAAGTTGAATGTAGATGATAATGAAAATACGCCGCAGCAATTTGGGATTCAGGGAATCCCAACCATCATCATTTTCAAGAACGGCCAGAATGTGAAACAAATTGTTGGGTTTCAGCCGGAAGAGCGCTTGAAAAGCGAAATTGATTCAATTCTATAAAAATAAAAAGGAAAATCGGAGACAACATGTTCAAAATTACAAAAGGCAAGTTTCAGGGCATTAAGAATTTATCCAATAAAAAAGGCGTCATTGCTGCAGCCGCCATGGATCAGCGCGGGTCGCTTCAGAAGTCAATCGCAAAAGCCAAGGGTGTTGATGCCAAGCAAGTGACGCAAGCAATGATGGAAGAATTTAAAACCATCGTCTCGAAAGTTTTAACGCCGCACGCGACTGCTATTTTGCTGGATCCTGAATTTGGCCTTCCTGCCGCGAAAGCGCGTGCGAAAAACGCCGGGCTTCTTCTCGCGTATGAAAAAACCGGTTACGATGCCAACACACCCGGCCGTCTTCCTGATTTACTCTTGAATGAATCGGTTCAGCGCATCAAGGCCAAGGGAGCAGATGCCGTAAAAATCCTTCTTTATTACACGCCGGAAGACACGAAAGAAATCAACGATATCAAGCACGCATGGGTTGAGCGCATTGGGTCTGAATGTGAAGCCGAAGACATTGCGTTCTTTTTAGAATTTGTGACTTACGATGCCAAAGGCGGCGATGAAAAGGGTTTGGAATTCGCCAAGAAAAAGCCAGAACTTGTGACAGGCTCGATGCGTGAATTTTCAAAACCTCAATATAAAGTTGATGTCTTGAAAGTTGAAGTTCCGGTCAATATCGAATATGTGCAGGGGTCCTCAGCCAATAAATCGGGCCAAGTGGCTTATACGCGCGAAGAGGCAAAGAAACTTTTCAAAAAAGCCGCGGATGTTGCGACCAAGCCGTTTATTTATTTAAGCGCCGGCGTGGATGATAATGTGTTTCGTGAAACACTCGAGCTTGCCATTGAATCCGGAACCAATTGGGCGGGCGTGCTTTGCGGCCGCGCGACCTGGAAAGAAGGAATTCCCGTGTATGGCAAGGAAGGCGGAGCGGCGCTTGAGAAATGGATGTTAGACCGCGGTGTTAAGAACATCGAAGCGCTCAATAAGATTTTAGACAAAGGTGCCCGTCCATGGTGGGAAAAATACGGCGGCCTTGATAAAATCGAAGTCATTGATCCTTCAGCTTCCGCGAAGCGAGAAAAAGTGACCGTTTAATTCCCTGTCTCTAATTGTCATTCCCGCGAAAGCGGGAATCTATCATTTAGATCCCCGCTTAAAGCATGCGGGGATGACGGATAAAATTTCGCAATGATTGAAACCTGCTTATGAAATTCCGCACTTTAGGCAGAACCTCTAAACAAATCTCTGAACTCGGATTCGGTTGTTGGGCCATAGGCGGGACAGGCTATGGCCCAACGAACGACCAAGATTCCCTCAAAGCCCTATCGTTTGCCTATGACAACGATATTACTTTTTACGACACTGCCGATGTCTACGGCGATGGCCGCAGCGAAAAATTAGTCGGCCAGACTTTTAAAGAGAGTTCAAAACGCCTCAAAGTATTTATCGCGTCAAAAGCCGGCTGGGATTTTTATCATGGCGGCACCCGAAAAGACTTTTCGGCAAAACACATCCGTTTTGCCTGCGGTGAAAGTTTAAAGCGCCTCAAAACCGACCACATTGACCTCTACCAGCTTCACAATCCAAAACGTGATGACATTGAAAAAGGCGAAATTTACAAAGTCCTTGATGAACTCAAAAAGGAAGGAAAGATTTTGAACTACGGAACTTCGATCCACCGGATTGATGAAGGCGTTTCGGTAATCAATAATCAAAAGTCTGATACGCTCCAAGTCATTTTCAATTTAATTGATCAACGTCCTCTCAAAGAACTGTTTCCTTTAGCAGAGAAAAACAAGGTTGGAATTATTGCACGCGAACCTTTGGCGTGCGGGTTATTGACCGGCAAATACACAGCGGAAAGTAAATTTCACAAAGCGGATCATCGCAATCGCTGGATGCCCGATAAATATTTAAAAGATTTAAAAAAAATTAAGCGCGTTCAGGAAGTTTTTGATACAAGAAAAGTGAGTTTAAAACAAGCTGCGATTGAATTTGTGTTATCATCTTCTGCGGTTTCAACAATAATTCCCGGCATGAAAACCGTTCAGCATGTTGAGGATCATTTAAAAGCCGTTTTGGATCCCAGGCTCTCGGTGGAAGAAATTTCAAGGATTCAGGATATTTACGAGAGTGACGACATATTCCAAGAGGGGTTTTATCATAATTGACATGAAGTTAACACGAAATGTCATCCCCGCAAGCTTTTAGCGGAGATCTCAATAATAGATTCCCGCTTTCGCGGGAAGGACAGCAAGTAACATTTATAGGTAGTCATGGCCAGAGCCCAGATCGGTAAAGAAATACACTTCATTACCAAGAATGAAATCGGAACGCTTGGGCGCGTGACGCTCGCGCTGGCGGAACAGGGCATTTATATTATTCACTTATCTGCTTATACATTTGATGACAAAGGTTATTTTCAAATTGTGACGCGCGATCATGAGAAAGCCAAAAAAGCGCTCTCTTATTTTGTTCCCAAGATAGAAGATCGTGATGTCATTATTGTGGAATTTGAGAATAAAATCGGAACACTGGCGCCGGTTGTAAAATTACTCGGCAGCGAAGGTATTAATGTTCATTATGTATACGGCACGAGCGGAGACGGATTTAAAATTGTCGGTGTTTTTTCAACCGATGACAACGTACGCGCCGTGAACCTGATCAATCAAGATTCCGGCTCTTTAAGCTCCTGATGATTTTTATAGATCCATTTCCAACAGTCGCCCTTATTTTATTGGCGATTTTATCGTACGCCGTTTTTATTGAACCCCGCTGGTTTAAACTTCATAAGTTTCAGATTAAATCAAAAAAGAAAATCCCAAGGCCTGTTTCGATCCTTCATTTAAGCGACATTCATTTCACAAGAAGTAATAGTTACAAAGAACGTTTTTTTAAGAAACTCGAATTTTTGGAACCTGACTTTATTTTTGTAACCGGAGACATTATTGACCACGACCCGGGCATTGTCCCTTGCGGGCAAATTTTGGGGCGTCTTAAGGCAAAAATTGCCAAAGTTGCCGTGCTGGGCAATCATGACTATTGGGATTACGGTTTTCAGGATTCGATATATTATCTTTTTATCAAATCGTCAAAATCGGCTACGCCAAATCATGCCGCTGAGCTTAAGCGTGTTCTTGAGAAATCGGGTTTTTCTGTTTTAAAGAACAGTTCTCAGGTGTTTAACTTGGACGGGTGCCGTGTTGTGGTAGGCGGTACGGACGATCCCATCACTCAAAAAGTAAATTTTCAAACGACGTTGGAAGGCATGAGCGAAAGTTCGTTTAATATGGTTCTGACGCATGTCTTAGATTCGATTCTGGATATGCCAGACCGGCCGGTCGATTGTTTTTTTTCAGGCCATCACCATGGCGGGCAAGTCAGGATTCCGTTTATCGGTGGATTTTCGCGTGACGCGAAATTACCAAGAGAAACCATCGGCGGTTACCATCTCATTCGAAACATTCATTGTTTTGCCTCACGCGGCCTTGGCGCAACCCGCACTTTATTCCTTCGTTTTTTCTGCCGCCCCGAAGCTCTTTGGATTGATATTCTGCCATAATGATGCTTGGGGACGGTCCTGTAGGGGACAGGCCTAATAAAATTAGCAAAAAATAACAAGGCCTGTCCCCTACAGGATCGTCCCCCAGGCTGACTTCTGATTTAATTTTTCAAGGAAGTCAGCACAGCCCAGAGGTTCCTATAAAATTAAATTAGAGGCTCTGGGCAGGAACCAGCCTTGCAGAATATAAATTCACCTATTACACTTTTAAGAGATTTGCCGAGACTTTCCTAAAGGCGTATTACAGGAGTGCCGACAAACCAATCAAAGGCAAGTGCCGTGAATGACCCGAAAAATAAAAGACAATGGCTGAGAATTGATCAGAAAATCGCGGCGGAAGTTACGCTGATCACATCTGTGAAATCTGGCAGCCCAGCTTGCGTGGAAGGTGTTTGGATAAAAGATGTCAGCATTAGCGGGCTTGGGTTGGTGATGAGCACGCAGTGTGATGTCGGAACCAAGATTAAAATTAAGTTCCAACTGCCGATACAAAAGCAGGTGATTGAAGCGATTGGGCTGGTAGTTTGGAGCCAGCAGGTTGGCTCAGCTTCCAAAAAGCAGTATCGCGCAGGTATTACGTTTGGTAATATACAGCCAGCGGATCGGGCTGCTATTTTAGATTTTGTTCATGCTGACGGTAATTATATACCGATTCCAAGAGCAACGGGTGGAGGGTAGCCATGAAGAAAAATCAGAAGCTTTTAAGAATCGTTGATCCCAGCCATGCGCTGACCGAATGGCAGGAGAAAGTGATCCGCCAGCAAATCCGGAAAAATTCAGCCGCCATCGAAGTTCTTATCTATAAAGTAGACCTCCTCAAAAATAAAGAAGGCTGCCCGAAAAATGCCAACACGCTTGTCCGTTTTAGAAAATGGCTCGCAATTTCGATGGATGAAAACGATACTTTCAGGAGAGTGCTTGCACGTCATATCCAAGCGCAGGAAACCTGGCGCCGCATGCCGGAAAACCCGGTGGACCCACTTACTTTTCTGGTCAACAAAATCCGAAGCCGTGAGCAAGCCATGATCGCAGGGCTCTGCATGAAGGGAAAATAATAAGCAAATTAACCATTTATAGGTGAGTCATGTCAGAAGAAAAGAAGGAAGAGAAACAAGAAAAAGAAGTGAAGCACGAAAAAGCCGAGAAAAAAGAGGATGCCAAGAAAGAAGAGGCGTTGTCAGCCGGTTCCTCTGATAAACGCAAGAAAGTCAGCAGGATGAGCATCGCCGAAGTTGAGAAAGAATTAAAAGTTACTCAGGAAAAAATGGGCGGCTTAAGTTCGCGATATTCACTGCATTTATTGCTTCGCAAGAAAGAATTAACCAGAAAGTAAATCTTTGGGAAGTTTTTCTGAAGAATAAAATTTTAAGAAAACCGGATTAACCAATATCTGAAACCCACACCGCCCCTGCACGGCTCACAGGGTTATTACCATTTTGATCAGTGCTTTGGCCTATGGCGCCGCTCACAATTCTTCCTTCTTCTGAAATCGCAACGTTTCTGCCGAATTGAATTCCCTGGACCCGGCCGTTAGGCCCCGTGGCTATTAATTTCTGATTCAGCACCCAGTTGTTAGTACCGGTTGCGTCATAATAAACATAGACAATACCCGTATCCATTGTTGCAGCCCCGCCGCCGCAATTGTCATACTGATAACCGGGATGTCCTACCACAAGGATGTTGCCTGAAATAGCGGCCCCTGAACCAAATGTGTCTGAGCCGTAACCTGCTCCCGGATTGGGATTGGTTAGTTTTTGTTTAAACACCCAGCTTCCGCCTTCATTTGCAAAGATGCTGACACCATTGTTAACATTGCCGGAGAAATATTGTCCGATCACTGCTCTGTTTTCCGACATGGAAAGGGTAGAGCCAAATAAGTCGTTTGTGGCCGGATTTGACAAGGTCAGCTTCTGTACGTAATTCCAATCATTGCCTTGATATTTGAATGCATAAACAGCCCCCGCTCCTCCTGCTATACCGACAGTTTTATCACGGGCACCCACCAAGATGTCGTTACCCAAAATACTGACCGAGTAGCCAAACTCAGCACCCGCTTCGTACTCACCGGCACTTACCATGTTCAGTGTCAGTTTTTTCTTGAATCCGAAGGTTGGAGCACCGTCAGGACGCTCAAAGATGTAAGCCGCACCGCTGAAATTTGCCTCAGCCCTGTAAGCACCGACAACGATTGTGTTATTGGACATCGAAACCGCGTCTAAGCTGCCGCTTGCGAAATATGCATAAGGAGTCCTGTCCGGAGCGGTTATTTTTTGTAAAAGTCCCCAGTGAAGCGGGTTGCCCGGAGCGTTGTCTTGAACATATACATAGACAGCGCCGGCGTTTTCAACAAAATTGCCGCCGTTGTCATAGTCATGATGGGGTGCGCCGATTAAAATGGTGCCGTTCAGTATGGCGATATTAACTCCGAAATAATCGCCCGAGAACTCTCCCGTCAGTTTCTGCCGGAAATTCCATGTATTATTGACAGGATTGCGTACAAAGATATAAGCCGCACCGCTGTCAGGCGGAGTACCGCCAAAGATAGGCTCATTCGGCTGATAAGCTCCTACCACCATCACATCCCCCTCAATGGCCATGTCCATGCCGAAGAAGTCAGCAACTGACCGGTCAGTCGCTACCAGTTTGGTGAGCGGGACGGTGTTTTGGCACGATCCTTCTTCTCCTACATATAGAGAAAAAGTTCTCGAGGTGTTTCCGTTTCCGGTGCTTGTATTTGTAAACGTGATGGTGTCGGTATAGGCTGTTTGTGCAGATGCGAGGCTATTGGCATTTGCATTTAGGCTTACAATGATATTCTGGCTTGCTCCTGTTGCGAGCGAACCGGTTGCCGGTGATGCTGTAAGCCAATTTTGAGTATTTGTGACTGAATATTGAATTGTATTGCCGCTCATATTCGTAATTGTATAAACCGCGTTTGGCTGTGAAAATGGACCGCCTGCCTCACCATAACTAAAGATGTCTACGTTTGGTGTTACATAGATTGTTCCTGGTATGTTGAATGGCTGGCTCACCCACACCGCCCCCGCACGGCTCACAGGATTATTACCGTTCTGATCAGTGCTTTGGCCTATGGCGCCGCTCACAATTCTTCCTTCTTCTGAAATCGCAACGTTTCTGCCGAATTGAATTCCCTGGACCCGGCCGTTAGGCCCCGTGGCTATTAATTTCTGATTCAGCACCCAGTTGTTAGTACCGGTTGCGTCATAATAAACATAGACAATACCCGTATCCATTGTTGCAGCCCCGCCGCCGCAATTGTCATACTGATAACCGGGATGTCCTACCACAAGGATGTTGCCTGAAATAGCGGCCCCTGAACCAAATGTGTCTGAGCCGTAACCTGCTCCCGGATTGGGATTGGTTAGTTTTTGTTTAAACACCCAGCTTCCGCCTTCATTTGCAAAGATGCTGACACCATTGTTAACATTGCCGGAGAAATATTGTCCGATCACTGCTCTGTTTTCCGACATGGAAAGGGTAGAGCCAAATAAGTCGTTTGTGGCCGGATTTGACAAGGTCAGCTTCTGTACGTAATTCCAATCATTGCCTTGATATTTGAATGCATAAACAGCCCCCGCTCCTCCTGCTATACCGACAGTTTTATCACGGGCACCCACCAAGATGTCGTTACCCAAAATACTGACCGAGTAGCCAAACTCAGCACCCGCTTCGTACTCACCGGCACTTACCATGTTCAGTGTCAGTTTTTTCTTGAATCCGAAGGTTGGAGCACCGTCAGGACGCTCAAAGATGTAAGCCGCACCGCTGAAATTTGCCTCAGCCCTGTAAGCACCGACAACGATTGTGTTATTGGACATCGAAACCGCGTCTAAGCTGCCGCTTGCGAAATATGCATAAGGAGTCCTGTCCGGAGCGGTTATTTTTTGTAAAAGTCCCCAGTGAAGCGGGTTGCCCGGAGCGTTGTCTTGAACATATACATAGACAGCGCCGGCGTTTTCAACAAAATTGCCGCCGTTGTCATAGTCATGATGGGGTGCGCCGATTAAAATGGTGCCGTTCAGTATGGCGATATTAACTCCGAAATAATCGCCCGAGAACTCTCCCGTCAGTTTCTGCCGGAAATTCCATGTATTATTGACAGGATTGCGTACAAAGATATAAGCCGCACCGCTGTCAGGCGGAGTACCGCCAAAGATAGGCTCATTCGGCTGATAAGCTCCTACCACCATCACATCCCCCTCAATGGCCATGTCCATGCCGAAGAAGTCAGCAACTGACCGGTCAGTCGCTACCAGTTTGGTGAGCGGGACGGTGTTTTGGCACATGGGTGTTCCGACTAAAAGTGAAACAGAGCGTGATGTGTTTCCAATTCCGTTCGTAGTGTTATAGAACGAAACGGATCCGCTATAAGGAGTTGCCGAGGTGGTCAGTGAATTCGCAGTTGTGTTAATTGAAACTGTTACGATTGCATTTGCACCTACCGCCAATGTTCCGGATGCAGGGCTTATATCAATCCAACTTTGATTATCAGAAGCAGTCCAATTCAGAGAAGTGCCGCCTGTATTTTGCAAAGTATATGTAGTGGATATCGGAGAGAATGGCCCTCCTTGAGTTCCTGAACTTGAAAGGTTCCCGCTAGAAACCGTGAGCGATCCGACGCTCAACACCGTAATGCTAATTGTAGCTACATTAGAGTACGATGACCCATCGTACGCTCTAAAAGTGAAGCTATCAGGCCCGATATAGCCGCTAGTTGGCGTGTAAGTTATGTTCGGTGCTGTACCCGATAAATTTCCGTGAGTGGGTTGCGCAACAATTTGATAGGTAAGGGATCCACTGTCAACATCATTGGCAGTTAATGTGATACTTTTTGCAGTATTTTGATTGGTTGTTACCGATTGTTCATTGGCTGTTGGCGCGTCATTGACAGAAGTTACCGTAATTGAAACGGTTACAGTAGTAGAGTAAACAATTCCATCATACACTCTAAATGTGAATGAATCTGCGCCGCTATAATTGAGCGTTGGTGTATAAGTTACACCGGGTGCTGCGCCCGATAAATTTCCGTGAGTTGGTTGAGCTACTATAGAATATGTGAGCGGGTCACCGTCTGCATCGGTCCCCCCCAATGTGATGCTCTTCGGCGTATCTTCCGGTGTTGAAACGGATTGAGGCGTGGCGATTGGCGCATCGTTAACCGGGTTTACAGTAATTGAAACGGTTGCCGGCGTTGAGGTCAGAGCAGGGCTTCCGCTTGTTTCGGTTACTGTAAACGTGAATGATGCCGGGCCGTTATAATTAGCCGCAGGCGTATAAGTTCTATTTGCAGTAGAACCTGACGAGATTGTTCCATGTAAATTAGAAGTGTCTACAATCGTATAATTTAACGATGTACCCTCCACATCGCTTCCCGAAAGCGTAATCGTTTTTGCCGTGTCTTCATTGGTTGAAACGGATTGAGCGTTTGCTGTTGGTGCATCGTTGACAGGCGTAATGGTCATTGTCACGGTCGCGGTGGCGGATACTGTTCCGTCTGAGATGGTATAGCTGAAAGTGTCTGACCCGTTCAGATTTAAATTTGGCGTATACCTCACGGTCTTATCCGGATTAATTGAAACAGTGCCTTTGGTAGGTGCGGTCGGGACACCGACAGTTGTAACATTTAACACATCTCCATCAACATCCGAATCATTTGCAAGAACATTAATGTCTTTGGGTGTGTCTTCGCTTGTAGTTGAACTATCATTGACCGCAATTGGTGCATCGTTAACCGGAGTGACTGTAATCGATACTGTTGCCGGCGCTGAGGCCAGAGCAGGGGCTCCGCTTGTTTCTGTCACCGTAAATGTAAAAGAATCCGGGCCGTTATAATTAGCTGCAGGCGTATAGGTTTTATTAGCGCCGGTCCCTGTTAATGCTCCATGAGCAGGGGAAGACGTGATGTTATAGATAAGCGAAGTTCCTTCTACATCACTACCCGTTAATGTAATCGCTTTTGCCGTGTCTTCATTAGTTGAAACAGATTGAGCATTTGCAACCGGCGCGTCATTCACTGCTGTTACAGTAATTGATACTGTTGCAATATTAATAGAATCCAGCGAACCGTCGTTGACTTTAAACGTAAAACTATCAGAACCGCTATAATTGAGAGTTGGTGTGTAAATTATGTTCGGCGCTGTGCCGCTTAATATTCCGTGTGTAGGCTGAGAGACGATTGTAAAAGTTAAAGCACTTCCTTCAGGATCATCGCCTGTTAATGTAATGGCTTTCGCTGTATCTTCCGGCGTTGAAACAGATTGGCCATTTGCTGTAGGCGCTTGATTAACAGCCAAGCATTGATCCGTTGGCTCATCGCAAGTTTGTCCGGCCGTGCATGGGGCGGTTCCTGCCTGACATCCGTTTACCGGGCTACAAGTTTCCGTACCATTACAAAATAATCCATCGTCACAACTAAGCGGCGTCCCTGTCTGGCAACCCAAAGTCGGGCTGCAAGTTTCTGTACCATTACAGATATTGTTATCGCTGCAGTTTAAGGGCGCTCCAGGTAAACAACCCTGAATCGGATCACAAGTTTCTGTACCATTACATATGTTGTTATCACCACAACTTAACGGTGTTCCGGCAACGCATTGCCCGGATTGGCAGGACTCTGTGCCGTTACAGAGGTTGGAGTCATTGCACTGCGTATCATTTTGACAGGGAATGCAGCCCGGAATCACGGATCCGGGATCGCAGGAGCCGTTTAAGCATTGATCTCCGGTGGTACAAGCGTTTGCGTCATCACAGGGATTGGTATTGTTTGAATTTACACAAATACCTTCCTCACCACAGCTGTCATTGGTGCAGGAATTACCGTCATTACAGTCTTGGTCGACTTCGCAAGTTATACAGCCTGGCACAATGTTGCCATTACAAATACCGCTCAGGCAGCTGTCTCCGTCAGTGCATAGATTATTATCGTTACAAGAGGTGCCATCAGGACTTTGATGTGATTCACAAACGCCTGTCTGAGGATTGCATTCTCCGTAATAGCATTGGGCAAAAAGCGGCATGGAACAAGGCGGAATTCCGGATTCGCAAATACCGGCCTGGCAGGTTTCTTCACCGTTACATAGATCGGTATCCGCACAGGAAGTTCCGTCCGGTTTTTCCGGAGCATTTTCGCATTGTCCATTCGCCGGGTTGCAAGTTCCTGCGTCATGACAAAGATCCGGAGCCGAGCAGGTTACGGGAGTTCCGGATCCGCAAGTTCCATTTGCGCATTGGTCTCCTGTGGTGCATAAATTTCCGTCATCGCATGAAATGGTGTTGTTGGGATTTACGCAAACCCCGGCGCTGCAAACATCATCAGTGCAGGCATTATTATCGTTACAGTCAGAAGCGGATGTACATTGCGGATTCACCGTTACTGTTACTTCGTCAAACACAGGATCAGCCACACCGTCATTGGCTGTTAACCTCAATACATAAGTATCCGCAATAGAGAAACTCGCGGTTGTATCAATCAATGAAGCATCTGCAAAATCAACAGTCCCTGTGCCTGAGGTTTTACTCCATGTGGTTGTAAGCGAAGGGCCATCTACATCACTCACAGTGCCGTTTAAATTAACAGAACTCGGAAGTGTAATTACCTGATCCGGCCCCGCATTAACTTGTGGCGGTTCGTTATTATTTACACACTGATCACTTCCTTCATTACATGTTTGATTGGATGAGCAGGGATCCCCCGAGTGATCACACGAGTCTGAGGACTCATTACAGCTTTCAGTCCCGTTACAAAATAGTCCGTCATCACCGCAGGGCACTGATCCTGCCACACAAATCCCTTGTTGAGTATTGCACGTCTCAGTCCCGTTACAGAAGTTACTGTCACTGCACTGAGTATCATTCATACACTCCACTAACTGTACTGTGGTGGAAGCAGGAAGAGAGAAGTTGTAGCCATCGGCCAAATGGTCCCATCTGTCATCCACCGCCTGACAGCTGGCATTGAAAGTTGCGGGAACCACAGGGCTTGAGTATTCACAGGAGAAACCGTTATCTCCCAACTGCCAATCGGAATAAACATCTGTATCCTGACACTTAAATCTGAACGAATGCACTGAAAGAGGCCTTGCATCCGGGTTAATCACATTGCAAGTAAGGTTGATAGATACCGGGACATCGGGTGTTGCAATCATGGGGTTGGGGTTAGCTTCTATAGATACAACCGGTTTCACAGGGCTGGGACAGGTTGCGCCATTGTTGGCTGCCTTATATACCGCACACTCCGCATTGATTCTGCCTGTACCCAAGCCGGTATCAGAGGGAACGTCACTCGCTCCCTGAGGCGGATACTTGTCCACAGAAGCTTTTAAATAGTCTCTCGCATTTGTGATACTCAACCCTGAATTCACCCTGAACATCAGTGCTAGTACACCTGCCGCTTCTGCGGCTGAGTAACTGGTACCTGAGACAGCGGGATAGAGGTTATTCTCCGGATCGCTTAATGTCAGAATGTCTTTAGCAGGCGCAGATAAATCAATCCAGCTGCCTGTGTTGCTCGCCACTGTCTGAGAGTTCACCCACTTCTGATCCAATTGATCCACACCGCCCACGACTACGGTATTGCTGTACTGCGGCAGAGTCATCTCAAGGTTGCGGTTACCGGCGGGAAGTACCAGCATCCGGTCATTTAAGTTATTCCTTAAGATATTGACCACGCACTTGTCATAAGCGCACTGTGCGTATTCGGGAGAAGGATAAGGCAGCACTTCACAAGGATTGTTGCAAGTGATTGTAGTGTCATTCGGGTCCGGCGGTGTCGAGTAGTTCTCTGAGAAGTCAAAACCCACATACATCACTTTGCAGGTAGAACACAAGGCTCTCACAAGCGGCATTCCTCCCGCAATGTCATTGGTCGTGACCTGTCCCAACGGAAACATGGGATTACTGCCGTCATGCACTGACTGGACTACATACAGCCTGGGATAACCGTCTCCAGCACTTCTGTTGTTTAAAATACCGCCAATCCCTAAGTCATTGTGGGTCTTGGCCGCCAGTAAACCGCCCACATAAGTCCCATGAGACATAACCGAATTAAAGTTGGTCAATTGACAGCCGAAGCTTGTCCCGCTGATACACAGGTTCCTGCCCACCTGTGGGGTGAGAAGGTCTTCATGATAAGGATTGTTCTTAAACCCCGTATCAAATAACCCGATCGACACAGAAGTATTCTGAGCGGATCCAACTCCCCAACTATTTACCACACTCATCTTATCGAGGTTGTATTGAGACCCCAGCAAACTGTCCACACCCGCAGGAGCGCCCTTCACATTGGGGTAAGTAAGAATCTCCGCTTCATGGCCTGCCAATACTTGAGCAATGCTTTGATTGAGTGTATAAACCTCATTTGGACTGCAGCTTGCCTGAAAGTGAATCAGGGAATCATTCAACACCACCGCACAACCCGATTGATTAACCAGATCCCTAATATTCTGGACAAGTACCTGATTGCTTGTAAAGAAACCCACATCCGCCACAACAGGCGTACTCACACACTGACAGCTCTGGCAGAGCTGAGTATCCGGATTACACTGAGAGGGGACAGAGGCTTCCGCACCGCCGCCTGTATCACATTGTTCACCGGGGTCTACCGTACCATTGCCGCAGGTTGAACCTGATGTGCATTGACTGGTATTCAAAGTACAGTTTGAATTACAGCTTAGAGTCCCGCCCGTAAAACCAGAGTTCTGACAAGTCCGTCCGCCCAAGTTATTTCCGTCACACCATTCACCATTTTCTACGAATCCGTTGCCGCAGACAGGGCCGCTATGTCCGCCTCCGCCTCCGCCGCAGCCTGCACTGTAAATGCTGTTGGTTTGTCCGGAACTTCTGTAACTTCCGCCCGAGCTTCCGCCGCCACCACTCCCGCCGCCAGAACCTTCTTCTCCGCCTGCAGCCGTGTGTTCCATATTAGCGTACGTTACTTGTTCCATCTCACAATTTGACATTTGCGCGTAGGCATTCTCAGAATCTGTTTTAATGATTTCTGAATAATTTGCGGTTAAATTTAATTGCGGAGTTTGAAGAAACGACAAAGAAAAAATCACCATCCATGCGGTTACTCTAAACAGGATATGTGTTTTTCTTTTTGTTTGTATCTGCATGAGATTATCTGGAGAAACAGATTTAAAAAAGATTTAATTTGTTTCTCTGAGAAAGTTTAAATTATAAGGAGTTTGATTGCAAACGGGAGAATCTATGAAAGGAAGCCTATCTGATACAAGCGGTCAGGCAATGATTTACCATTCGACTTACTAAATCGCGTGAAGGAAGTTTTAGGTGGGAGTGAGATTTGAGATTATAGCGTCACAGTAAAAATTTTGTCATTGTTGCTGACCTGCCCGTTGCTAGTGACAGTAACCGCGTAAGGCCCTGGCGTTAACGATGCGGGAACATTGACGCTAACTCGTGTGGGATTTTCATTCACAAAATCTGACTGCGGAACCGTGGTGGATCCAAATTTGACAATATTGCCGCTGCTCTGAAAATTTGACCCATTGATATCAACGCGCCTCCCTATTCTCCCATTGTTTGGGTTAAGCGCGTTAATAACAGGCGGTGGCGGCACATCAATTACTGTAACAGTAATTGTTTTTTGATCCGACAAACTTGGCGATCCATTGTCTTGAACTTTAAAAGTCACAGTATTATAAACACCGGCGTCGCTGAAGCCTGGCGACATATTGACGAGACCGACGGAACTTACGGTGATAAATGTAGGCCCGCTTACTTTTGAGTATGTTAAGGTTTGCCCTGCATCAGGATCGGCTGCCTCAAGTTGAAATGATTGCGCTTGTCCTTCATTAATTGTTTTATTGCCGGGGTTTGTCAGCACAGGCGCGTCATTGACCGAAGTAATTGCAATGCTCACGGTTGCTTCATTGCTTGACCAGGCTCCACCGTTGTCTTTGACTTGAAACTTGAACGAATCAGAGCCGTTGTAATTGAGATTTGGTGTATAGGTAACGGTCGCGTTAGTAAATTCGACATTCAGCGTTCGATTCACGGAGCCATTTACAGGCATTTGCGAAATACGGTAAGCAGCAATCGTGCCGTCGATGTCACTTCCGCTCAAAGTGATGAGCTTCGCCGTATCTTCCGCTGTCGTCAGCCCGTTTTGCGAATTTGCGGTTGGCGGTTGGTTGGGCATAAAACACATATCTGCTGTTTCATCGCATTGCTGTCCGCCAGAGCATGGGCTATCTCCTAATTGACAACCAAGCGTAGGATTGCAGGTTTCCTGGCCATTGCAGAAAAAGCCGTCACTACAGGAAGAAGATATGTCGGTATATTGACAAGTGCCTGCCACGCAAAGTTCATTTGTGCAGACATTATTATCACTGCAGTCGGTTGCCGTATTGCAGGGCTCGGGTGGTACGATAAAAACTGATCCGGCGACATCCCACAAAAAGTTTTGTCCATTTTCATCCCAATCCTGGCCGGGGGCGCTGATGACGAATGAGCCGTCAGTTGAAAAAGAAACACTGGAACCAAAACCGTCTCCTGATATTCTTCCGTTAAGGCCTGTTCCAGCGTATTTTTTATCAAATATCCAATTTCCGGCCACATTCTTAAAAAGAAATGCAGCACCGGCTAATGAAAGTTGCGATCCGCCGCACGAATCAAAATCCTGACCTCCGGCACCTACTAATATTTTATTATTTGAAATTGCGACCATGCCCCCGAAACCGTCCCCGCCGTTTCTTCCATTTAATCCGGAACCGACTAATTTTTTGATTGGCTGCCAAACACTTCCGCTTCTTTGAAACACGTAAGCCGCACCGGAATTATAATGATCCAGATACGGCGGATTTGGATTCGGGTTTCCGCCTCCATTTTCATCATAATCCTGCATAGAGGCGCCCACCACAATGGTGTCACCAGAAATTGATACAGAGGCGCCAAAATAATCCAGAGCTTTGCTTCCATTCAGTCCAAAACCAGTTAGTTCCTGCTGCAATGTCCAATTAGATCCTGAGCCCGTGTAAACGAATGCGTGTCCGGCAGGCATATCAGGCGGAGGATTATTGGGGTTGTATGGATATGGCGATTGCTCGGTGCCGACTACAATAGTATTTCCGGAGATAGAAATACTTGCGCCGAAAAAGTCACGCGCACCGCTTCCATATAATTTTTTTCGAAAGGTCCAATTATTATTAGAGAAAGAATAAATATAAACTGCTCCACGATATTCAACCCCAGATTCATAGTAGTCATAGGTGTCGTCGAAGCGGTGTCGCGGCGCTCCAATCACTAAAGTATTTCCTTCTATCGCTACAGCAGAACCAAAACGGTCGTCATGTAAATCGTACCATTGGTGCGGCTGTTCGCGGCCGTTTGGCGTTCCCTCGGATGTGATTTTTTGTTTAAATGCCCAGATGTTATTTTCGAGAGTGAACATATAAACCGCACCCGCGCCAATAAGCGTATTCGGGCCGTTTGCATCGAATTCATTTGAATCTGTAGAGTCTCCCGGCGCGCCAATGGCCACTGTATTTCCATAAACTGCGATTGAAGATCCAAACCGTTCACCACCGTGACGGACTGTTGACTCTGGAGGGCCTGTCGGAATAATAAGCTTTTGGCTGAAATTCCAATTTTCACTCGCATCTTTAACAAAAACATAAACCGCTCCGGCAAGGTCTCCATGATAAACAGGAGATACTTGCAGGTCTTGTCCGGGCGCGCCTACAAATAAATAATTTCCGCTAATTGCGACAGGCGATCGGCCGTCCATCGTGGCAGCAAAAAAATCCATGGAGTTTGGATGATTATTTCTATCAAATGCCGGTTCTGATACTTTTTTCATAGGTTCAACTTGGCAAGTGGCGGTGTTGACAGTAATTTGAATATCGTCTGAAGCAGATAAGGCACCGTCACTAGCGGTTAATCGCAGTACGTAAGTTCCCACAACTGAAAAACTTGCTGATGTTGCTGCCGCATTCGCATTTACAAAAGTAACCAATCCCGGTCCGTTAACTTTGCTCCAATTCATTGTCATATTGGTCGGGAGCGGAAGTCCATCGTCGGTAGCGATTCCGCTTAAACCTGCAGAATTAGGAAATTCAATCGCTTGATCGACTCCGGCATCAACAACCGGTGCTTGGTTTGGCGGATTTGAACAGGTATATGCAGACGCCAATTCTATGTCAAATACAAAACCCGCACCGTCACTTGGTTGTCCGCTGGCGGTGCCGTATACAGTTGTTATTGGCCCCGGATTTTTGATATTGCCCCATGTCCACGAAGAAAAAACTCCTGCTGTCGACGCGTAGGTATACAAACTTGCGTCAGCATCTAAAAAGCGCTGGCCGGGAATTTGAATGTCTGTTACTCCGTTTCCGTACGCATTGTAAGCATTTGTTTGAGGCAGTTCATAGAAACGTCCAAGACGGTCACGTAAATAGGCGGTGTAAAATGTATTATTATTGACGAGTTGTGGTGTTGCAGTCGTGGCTCCGGTAATTGTCATGTTTGTAATCTGCACTTCAATCGGTGATGGGTCAGATGGATTAAAGAGCGATGTTGGGCCTGCGGTATCTATATTTTGAAGGCTGGCCGGCACGCTGACATTCATATGAAGAATTCTAAATTCAGGATCATTGTCACTCACAAGCTTGAGAATGATCGGACTGCCGGATTCGCCCACAGTTCCAATCTGAACATGATCTACCGGAGTGTCATCTGAAAGTTTGATGTCGTGAAGATCACATCCGCCTGCAGGACACGAGGGACTACCGGCAGGCCCAATTGAAATAGTTTTAGTCGCGAGTGTAGTTGAGCCGTGTTTAACTGTAATGGTGAAGCCGGCTGGTTCGCACATACTCGAAGCTGTTACATTGACGGTTACGGTTGCATGATCAATTGACCAGGCGCCGCTATTGTCTTTGACTTTGAAATTAAATGAATCAGACCCTGTGTAATTTAGATTTGGCATGTAAGTGATAGCAGGGTTGGTAAACTCTACGTTAAGTGTTTGATTTAAAGAGCCATTGGCGGGCATTTGAGTAATCCGGTAGCCGGTAATCGCTCCGTCTGCATCTGTTCCGCTCAGTGTGATGGGTTTCAGCGTATCTTGCGGCGTTGAAACAGATTTAGGATCTGCTATCGGCGGTTGATTACACCTTGAATCATTGGGAAGGATAGTCGGGGAACTACACGTATTAGCACTGCAACCGCAGGCACTTGAGCAGGTGTTTGGAACGTCATTATAATCATGGTAGTCAGCTCCTACACAACCATCTAAATTATCGCAATTGGTATCTGCACAATTGGCATCCATTTCACACTGAGCACCGCACTGGGAAATGCTGCAAGTGTGAGTGAAATTTATAGTACCGGCAGTACATTGATCCTGATCCTCATTACAAGTTGAGGTAAACCCTGCAAAGGAGTCAAAGGTGAGCACATTATTGTCCGGGTTATTAGTGCATGTGGAAATCGGTGCCAGGTTATTTCCGGAACAATCAATAGAAGTACCGGCCTGACATCCGTTTGCCGGGCTACAAGTTTCCGTACCATTACAGAATAATCCATCATCACAACTAAGCGGCGTTCCGGCCTGGCAACCCTGAATCGGATCACAAGTTTCTGTGCCATTACAGATATTGTTATCGCTGCAGTTTAAGGGTGCGCCAGGTAAACAACCCAATACCGCATCGCAGGTTTCCGTTCCGTTACATACGTTGTTATCACCACAGCTTAACGGAGTTCCCACAACACATTGTCCCGCCTGACAGGTCTCGGTGCCGTTACAGACCGTATTATCCAAACATTCTGAATCGTTTTGGCATGAAACACAGCCCGGAATCACGGATCCGGGATCGCAGGAGCCATTCAGGCATTGGTCATCAACTGTGCACGCATTTCCATCATCACAGGGATTGGTATTGTTTGAATTTACACAAATACCTTCCTCGCCGCAACTGTCATTAGTACAAGAATTACCGTCATCACAGTCCTGATCAATTTCGCAAGTTATGCAGCCTGGCACAATGTTGCCATTACAAATACCGCTCAGGCAGCTGTCTCCGTCAGTGCATAGATTATTATCGTTACAAGAGGTGCCATCAGGACTTTGATGTGATTCACAAACGCCTGTCTGAGGAT